>ERZ807291.22-NODE-22-length-217066-cov-91.584058_pt1 | contig 217066 bp, 202 predicted proteins | sample MGYA00521257_ERZ807291 | MGnify/ENA primary metagenome ERZ807291 (study PRJEB31413, sample SAMN03169783) | marine metagenome | biome: Marine; feature: Water; material: Subsurface seawater | place: North Sea | collected 2011-04-28 | depth 1 m m ... | reverse complement strand
CAGTCAGTCATGACAATAATTTATGCATTAACTACCACAGTCATATTCAGCAGGTTTGGTACAGATTGGTTAGCAGGTTTTGGTCTAGCGGTAAGACTAGAACTTATTATGGTGCCAGTAATTTTTGGCATTGGAGCGTCAATGATTGCCATCGTTGGTGCTTACGTTGGCGCGGGACAGCGCCAACGGGCAATTTCAATTGCTTGGCGTGGCATTGCTATTAATGTTGCGCTTATTGGCTGCCTTGGGATGCTGCTAGCTTTCTTCCCCGCAAGTTGGTGCGCGTTAGTGGGTAGTGACCCTGCGGTGATCGCCAGTTGCAGTCAGTCACTGCGAATTGTAGCACCGACCTATGCTTTCTTTGCTATTGGGCTGAGTTGCTACCTTGCAAGTCAGGCGCTCAACACCCTTCACTTTCCTGTACTGGGCGCACTTTTAAGGCTACTGGTAGTTGCAACAGGGCTGTATTGGGTGACCAGCGCAACTGCAATTGATACGGCACTTTATCTAGTAGCTGGTGCGGCAATCGTATATGGCATTGTCGTTGGCTTAGGGCTAAGGCTGGGACCTTGGCGCAAATAACACAGAAGATACCTAACCCACCAATGTTGCAGCTTACGTTGACTCGGGTAGGATCATAAAGATGCAAACCGTCACCTACGATGGCTATACGAATATGAAGAGCAATGCTTATGAGTAGATACAAATTACAGATTAACGGCGACGACGTTGAAGTCGACGCTACCCCAGACATGCCACTCCTTTGGGTGATACGCGACAAACTCAAACTCAGCGGCACAAAATTTGGCTGCGGTATTGCTCAATGCGGCGCGTGCACTGTACATGTAGATGGCGTCGCCGTTCGCTCCTGTGTATTACCAGTTTCGGCTGTATCTGGTCCGGTCACTACTATAGAAGGCTTAGCTGACGGTAATGATTTACACCCCCTTCAAACAGCATGGATCGAGCACGATGTGCCTCAGTGCGGCTACTGCCAAGCAGGGCAAATTATGAGTGCTGCAGCATTACTCTCTACCAATAGCCAGCCTTCAGACAACGACATAGACCAAGCTCTTGCTGGCAACTATTGTCGCTGCGGCACCAACGTGAGAATTCGTCGCGCAGTGCACACAGCCGCTACTTTTTACAATGCAGACAAGGGAAACGGTTAAATGAGTATGAATAAAATTAGCCGTCGCGGCCTTTTCAAAGCCTCAGCCATGGTAGGCGGAGGGCTCATGCTGAAGTTGAGTTTGCCGGCAAACGCAATGGAGGGAGATGCAACCACGCTTGTTAAGTCCAACGAATTGAACTTCTACGTACAGATTGCATCTGATGGCCAAATCACTATCTACGCGCCAAATCCTGAAATGGGCCAAGGTATTAAAACAGCGTTACCCATGATTATTGCCGAAGAAATGGGCGCCAGATGGGAGGATGTTGAAGTCATCCAGGCACCAGTGGACGGCAAAAAGTATGGCCTACAGGGTTCCGGTGGCTCTATGTCAGTGTTTCGAAACTTTGACACCATGCGCACCATGGGCGCGTCGGCTCGAGAAATGTTGATTGGCGCAGCATCCCTACTAATGGAAGTAGAGAAAAAAGAACTTGAGGCCAAAGAAAGTCAGGTCGTTCATGGTTCTGGTCGCAGCATGTCATTCGGCCAACTTGCGTCCGTCGCCGCCCAGCAACCTGTTCCGGACCCTGAGCAATTGTCTTACAAAGACCCCCGCTCATACACCATTCTAGGTAGTTCAGTAGGTAGTGTTGATAATCTAGTTATTGCCACAGGGCTATCCAAATTTGGTATCGACGTTGACGTGCCTGGGATGAAGTACGCCAGCTATACCCGTTGCCCAAGACCAGGAGGCAAGGCTCTGAGTTTTAATGAAGAGGAGATCAAGGCTCTACCCGGAGTAATTGACGCCTTTATCTTGCAACCCGATGCCAGTTCAGGCAAAGCATCGATGGCTTTTTTACGCGGTCTAGCAGCTCTGCAAGGTGGGGTTGCCATTGTAGGTGACGACACTTGGTCAGTTTTTTCTGCGAAGTCGAAACTCAAGGTCAACTGGGATGAGAGTGGCGCATCTAGAGATCAATGGTCACAGATGATCGAAGACGCCCGAGACATTGCAGCTAAAGGCGGTGGCGAAGTGAAAAAAGCCGGGCCTGCTGTAGATGCCGCCTTCGCAGACAACAATAACCGCGTACAAGAAGGCTTTTACGAGTTCCCTTATGTTGCCCATGTCTGCATGGAGCCGATGAACTGCACGGTGGATTATCGCAAGGGCGCCACGGCAGACTTAGATTCAATGGAGATTTGGCTAGGTAGTCAGTTCCCCTTTCAAGTCAAAGAAATTGCGGAAAACATGCTTGGCGTTAAACAGTCTAATGTCACCGTACACGGACTACGTATGGGTGGAGGTTTCGGCAGACGAGCTGTACACGACTTTGCCGCTGAAGCCATGGCCATTTCCCATCGCAGCGGATTACCCGTAAAACTCACGTGGACCCGCACTGACGACATTCATAACGACTACTTTAGGGTGGGTGGCTTCGAAAACATGAAAGCGGCTATTAGCCCGGATGGTAAGTTAGCCGCCTGGGATCAGCACTACATTGGTTTTGCCAACAACGGCAAACCAGTGATCGGCTCTGGTCTTCGAGGCAACGAACTACCCATGGTCGCTTTCGACAATGCTCGCGTTACCCAGTCAATGATGCCAGTGGACACTGCATGTGGTGCATGGCGCGCGCCAGGTTCCAATACCAATGCCTTTGTCGAGCAGAGCTTTATTCATGAGCTGGCCAATTTAGCTGAAAGGGATCACGCCGAGTTTTTAATAGAGCTTATGGGGTCGCGGCGCTGGATTAAAGACGGCAACATTTCTGCGCTAAATACCGGTCGCGCTATTGATGTCATCAAACTCGCTGTCGAAAAAGCCGGTTGGGGCAAAACCATGCCAGAAGGTAGCGGTCTTGGTTTAGCATTTTATTTCTGCCATGCAGCACATGTGGCGGAAGTCGCGGAGGTGAGTGTAGATGCAGATCGCAATTTTACGGTGAAGAAAATTACAGCCGCCATCGACGTAGGTCCCATCATCAACATGAGTGGGGCCATCAATCAGGTTCAAGGCTCAATCGTAGATGGCCTAAGCACAATGGCACTGCAAGAAATCACTATGTCCAACGGCCGCATAGAGCAAGATAACTTCCACCAATACTCGGTTATGCGCATAGCTGCGACACCAGAGATTGATGTGCACTTTATTCAAAGTGACAACAAGCCAACTGGGTTGGGAGAACCGGCACTACCGCCACTTGCACCAGCTGTGACAAACGCAATATTCGCAGCGACGGGCGAACGCATCAGGACAATGCCTTTGAGTAAAGTTGGCTATAAACTGGTTTGATGCAAACCTGATAGCGCCTAGTTTTTCACTAGGCCTTTGGCCAGCCTTATCAGGACAGTTACGCACTTCATATTGGGAGCGGTGTAACCCAGTTAAAGCAGGTCGACCTCAAGTTCAGCCCGCGGAGCAGACCGGCCCAAAACCCGCTCAGGCGGTAATATTTCGCGACCCTCCTGCTGATTGAATGGGTCGCTGTAATAACCCAGCGCGTACTCGCCTTGCGTATAACCCAACAAATCTTGCAGCTGAGGATCAAAGTCTTTGGCAATACTCGGCGGGCAAGATAGATATTGATTTTCTTCCTGTCGCAGCCAGCCTAAACAATAGGTAAGATTCAAACCCGTTCGCGTTTGTTGAGAATTGTTAGCTCCACCGCTATGCAATACGCTGCCGGTGTAAAAGAATACGGAACCCTTAGTCATTTCGGCCTGGCAAATTTGCTCAGGTTCCGGCTGTTGATTCCAAGGCCATTTATGGCTACCTGGCACACACTGGGTGGCTCCATTTTCTGCGGTAAAGTCTGTTAGCGCCCAAATAGTATTGAGCTGCGGCTCTATTTCTCTGGGCAAGTACTTACCCCAAGCATAACGATCTCGATGAATGGCTTGCGCGGGGCCGCCCGGACCAATCTGTATTGTTTGGGTCAGGTGTAAAATTATCCTACTGGTATAGGGTTGCAAAAATTGTTCGGCCGCAGCCAAAGCCAAGTCATTAACAATAAGCTCTCTACACTGGGCAGAGCGCGCTGCTAGCGCACCGGTACGTTTGGTCGTTTTACCCAAAAAGTTATCGTGCCCTAAAGGCGTCTTATCAATATAAGGCTTAACTTCAGCATTTAGGCGATCAACAATGTCAGTGCCGATTACATCCTTAACTATCACAGCGCCGTTATCGATGAGTTCTTGCACGACTTGCTTCGCAGTAGTGCTCGCGGGCAATGTATTGAGCGGCATAAGACTCTCCCTAAATTCTTCTTTGCTTCGAGGCTAGCGTAAAATGCGCTGCAACTGCAATCCCCAGTGTTGCGGGGACAAAGTCGCAACAAGGACAAGAGGCGGGGGTTATCTGCCTGCAATAACGGTGTCTGCTATCGCCCAATGTCGGTGCTGCCTCGGTAACGCTTACCACGCTCCTCAGCCAGCTTATAAGCCGCAGCAGTTTCTGCCTCTACCTCTTTACGATGTTGTGCGCTGAGTTCTTTAAACTCCTCTACCCACCAACGCCTGGTTACCTGAGGGAATGTGCCCATTCTATTCACGCACGCGTTAGCACCACGATCTCGCCCGGCTTGATACCCAGCGGCGCCCTCTTCCGATGCCTGAGACTTACCAAACGGTATAAGGTCGCCTTCCATCTTTGGCAACAAGAAATATGGCATAGATACCCGCGTCTCACCGCGAGGAATGAGCGTTGTATTCACACGATGTAAGGTCGCAGAATATCTGCCTTCGCTGAGATGCATGAGAGTGCCACCCGTATTTACAATCACAGATCCGGGAATCACTGGCACGTTATATTCACCTTCACAAGTACGGCAGGTTACCGGCGCATCTACCCAATTGCCTTCACCAGCAACCACCTGAAGCCCGGGACGATCGTTAATTAATAATGCGATAAAAGGCGGGCCATCAATGTGGGCGCCTACATTCTGACTATCGAACTTTGCATAGGCGGACACAACATCGTCCTGAGTGTCTTGGGCAAACACATCAAGGCTAAAATTATGATTCAAACTCGCCGCTAAGTCCGGATCAGCAAAATTAAAATAGCTGCGGAATTCAGCAGGATCTTCGCCAAGAGATTCAACAATCAACTCACCCAGTTGGTGAGTTAACTTGTGATAGGTTAAATTCAAATCTTCAATTAACGGTCTAAAACCAGACAGCCCCTCCCCTGTCGGCCATGTATTCGGCCCGCGAAACAAACGCTTGTGAATAGGTTGAGTTACATCATCGTGAGCACAGACAGGCTCTTGTTCAAACCCATACTGAAAATTCTCGATAACTTGCCCATGGCCTCGATCTGCAGGTGTAGGCAATGTATAGCCGCGGAAATAGGGGGTATTTGAAATATGAGCAGTTTTCTTGGTGTCCATAGGAGCGTCAAAAAAGCTGCGAACTTCGCGAAATGCACGCTGTTGAAAGCCTTCATCAAGACCCGGCGCATTGGTCAGAACCAAAAAGCCACACTCCGATAACGCATACTTGAGCTCTTGAAAGAACTTCGGGCGATCTTTTTCAAGATCTAACCAATCAACAGTCGGAATTTCTGAAATCGGGTTACTAGTGTTCTTTGTAGTATTTTCTGCAGAACTCAACTGCCTACCTCCTTGGCGCTTAAAGCTACCCTAGTGTAGGACTCTAAAAATTGCAAAAGAGCGTCAACCTAGGCGGCAGCCTCAAATTGGCTACTTCAACAGAGACAAAGACATACGTAAAATTTCTTGAGTGTTAGATAAAACAAAGCTACCCATTTGTTGCATCATCTGTTCGCGCGCTAGCTTTGCGCTTTGCAGCGCGTAGTCAGCATCCATGATTTTGGACTTTGATGCCTCTATTTGTGTGGAAGTATGTAGTAGACGCTCGGTACCAAACTCTATGGAGCTTTGGAACGCTCCAAGTTTAGCTTGACTATAGGCCGACTGATCTAATGCACGGTCAACTACCGACAATGCAGCATTTGCGCCACCCAGTGATGAAATATCTATCGTAGCAACAGTATCCAATTTTGAGACAATTGCATTTGAGGTAATTTCTACATAGTTGGCAGCATACTTCGTTGTGTAAGTGGCTCCGCTATCCGGGCCTAAACCATAGAGTCGATCGGCCAAATCTGTTAGTTCGTCGCGACCAAAGTTAGCAACTTGTTTGCCTACCGCAACATTATCAATTCGCAGGCTAGCGTCTCGCTGCACTAGGGGATAGTCAGCCGCCTGCACCGTTACATTATCTACATATAGGTTTGCGCCTGCTGCAGTACCGCCGGTTGCATCCCATGTTCCTGCCACAAACACAAAACGGTAGGAGCCGGCTGTTTCGATGGTTTTAGATTCGGTAGCCCATGCAGTACTGGCACTGGCAGTTGCACCAGTTTCATTCAATAGTTGTTCGACATGACCGGTATTTTCATTCACTAAGTAACCGATAACATCATACGCATCCGCCCCCCCGGTAGCGCGCCAATCAAATCCCACCGAATCGCCAGGCTTTAACGTCACTGAATTATTGCTCACCAGATATGGTCCGTGCAAAATCCCATAACCTGGCAAACTCACGCCACTTGACTTCAGCTGAGTAGATAGCCCACTCCCCGTAGAGGTTTCTGTTGATAAATTTGCTGTGTAAGTTGCCGACGAAGGTACCGCTGAATCGTAGGGTACTCCACCTGTTACAGTGGCTGGAAATACCGTATCCACAGGTGTGGGTTGGCCGGCGATAGCGTCAACACCATTAAGTCGCACCTGACTAGTGAATGTTTGCCAGCCAGGTATTGTAGTATCCCCAGCACTGCCGTCTTCAAAGTTACCGTTGGTAAAGCTAACCGCTTCGTCACTACGAACACCACCAACAAATACCACCTTATACTGACCGTCTTGCTCAATAGTTTGACTAACACTAGCCCAGCCACTGGAAGCGCCACCACTACCGGTAGCATTTAGCAGTTCCTGTGTATGCCCTGTTTCTTCATCAATGATATAAGCGAAAACATCGTAGTCGGCTGTTCCAGCAAGCCCCCGCCAGTCGAACGAAAGAGAGTCTCCCGCCTCCAACACATAGGACTCGGAGCTCTCAAATACAGGCCCGTGAACTATGCCAACGCTAGGCACCTTTATCGGTCCGCTTTGAAGCTCAACAGAAAAACCGCTTCCACTTGAGGTATCTGTTACTCGCTGAATGCTAAAAGTAGCATCCTCAAATGGAGCGGTAGCATCACCGGTCGCATCAAGCAGTCCATTAGCAAATCCAGGCAAAGATGAATCTAGCGGAATATTGTGGTTACTAACTCGCATAGCGCCATCAAGATTAACGCGTTGGTTATAACTCTCCCATTTGCTAAAGCTATTAGAACCAGCGGTTCCATCGTCGAAACCAGCTTCTGAAAGTCCATAGGCAAAAGTAAAGCGAGCAACCCCGTTGGCAAGGTCCGAGTTGGCAGTATCAAGCAAGCCCACAAGATCAGCACGCTCTCCATTACCCCGAAATAGTTTACCGTCGACCAAAGACAACTCATCTTTTTCTATAGCAGCTGCGGAATCTTGCGTGACCTTTCTTAATTGGGTGCCGTCAAAATAACTGTCCGCGGAAGAGTTGTGGATGGAAAATACATCTTTTGATGAAAGCTTGAGGCTGCCAGAAATTATAGTCGTATCGTTTCCACCTGACGCACTTAAACTAATAGGCGAACCAACTACGTTAGACGCCCCCCCGGTCCAACCGATTTTCTCAACCGTCAAATTGTTGAAGGCAACACCTGATCGCTCATTTTCGACACTAATATCGCGACCACTTCTGTCTTCTAAAAGCACAGCTCCATCAGCAAAAACGGCACGCACACCAGTTTCTCCAGAGATGCGGTTTATCGCCGCGGCAGCTTCTAACCCCGTACCCGCTTGAATAGCGAAATTACCCGTACTGTAACCATTGATTTTTAGGCTATAGGTATCCGCTTGGATTCCAGTAGACGAGAGTTTTGCCCTAGTAACGGCTTCAGCGCGAACTCCGGTCTTGCTAAGTTCTGCGTTAATTATTTGCGCTATTTGATCTGCCGGTTGATTCGTGCGCCAGCTAATATCTGAGGCCACGCCATCCGCATTGACCAATTGCATAAAACTCGGGTTATTTGTGCGCGTAACATCACCGGGACTTGTGGCGGCAGTGAGCGCACCATCGCCCTCGCTAGTATAAGTGTGAGCGCCAATATCTTTAGGCAAAAAACTATCAATACTATGCACAACAAAATCTCCTGAACCGGCGCCAGTTTGGAACTTGAAAGGCTCCTTGTACTCACCCATCAAGGATATACCGTTATATTTTGTGTCCTTAGAAAGCTGGGCAATGGAGTTGACCAACTGAGATACCTCGGCCTGTAAAAAAGCTCGATCTTTTTCTGCAGGCGCATTAGTCGCCTGTATCGCTAACTCGCGAATTCGCATTAACGTATCGCTCACTAGGTCTATACCGGTTTCCGCAGCGCCCGCCATGACACCGGCATTAGAAATATTTTGCACAGCCTCAGTCTGCCAGCTTAGTTGCGCCGCTAATTGACTGCCCTGCAAAAACGCCGCTGGATCTATGTTATTAAGATCAGCTTTAGCCCCTGTACTTAGACTTTCCATCGCCCGCTCCAGACGCAAAGAACTTTGTTCCATGTGCGAGCGAGCTACGAGCGTTGATGTCTGTAAAGATGATATAGAAACCACAATTGAGCACTCAGGATCATATAGTTACTACTTCTATACAGGTTCCGTGCCAAGAATTTTTAGCCCTATAACTAGGCTAATCAACCCCCTGGAGAGCATTTTTGGCTGACAGCAGGGGAAATACAAACAACGCGTCGGAATTTCGACACTATTTCGGCACTTTTGCTTCGGCACTTTTGCTTCGGCACTTTTTCTTCAACACTTTGGTGACGGGGCCAATTTACTTCGTTGAATTGATCGGACCGACACTAAACCTGTAGGGTAACCGCAAAATTCGTACTTCGAATTAGCGCATATAAGCTAGAGCGCAATGCTTAAAAAAGGGGGAATGAGGAAATGATTGATATAAACGGTATGGCCCACGTTATTCTTACGGTCAGTCAGTTCGACAAAGCGCATAAGTTCTACAGCGGCCTGTTGCCGGAGTTTGGCATGAAAAAGGTAGAAGATGGTCCGGACTTGCTTTACTACGTTGGCGCACGCACAGCAATTGGCGTACGCAAATGTGACCCAGAATTTGCCGAAGAAAGTTTCCAGCAATATCGAGTAGGGTTGCACCATATATGTTTAAGAGCGCGCAGCAGACAAGACATAGATAAAACAGCAGAACTAGCTCTAGCCTTAGGCGCGAACATAGTGCGCGGCCCAGAAGAAAGAGATTGGGCACCCGGGTATTACTACGTGTTATTTGAAGACCCTGACGGCATCCGCATAGAAGTTAACTACGTGCCTGGAATTGGGCTTTTAGAGGAAGGCAAAAGTTTTGGCTCGGCAAAAGACTATATTCGTGAGAATGGTGAAGATCTTCATCCACAAAAATAGGTTCTTAGCTTTTTTAGGCTGTAGCCACTAATGACACCCAAATATTGCTGGAAAGCCTTTTAGTTAACTTTTGGTATACAAATTTCATAACTAATATTTCCAAACAAATTGGCTCTGAAGCAGTTATTTTATGTACTCGCGTCCATATTATAAGTGTGTAGTTAACGAAAAAGCCCTACAGACAGGGGGTTTTGCTTTATGTACAAGCAATTTCCAATCGTCGTTTTACCCTAAAAAAAGCAAAAAAACTAACCAAGAACCGCCATTGCGATGCTTCAGCTTTTAACTTATGTTTAACAAATCCTTAAGCGTTACTGCGCCTAAGAATTGAGTGACGACCCGCTGTTGATTTAGTTCGACAATTAGTCAATGAGTTAGGATTAACTCACCTACATGAGGAGTAAGACATTTCAGAACCTGCGTAATTAACTTAGGTTTTACTGGGTACTGAAAAAGAAGACAAATCATGGTTGGTGGGAACGTGGGTTGTTGATAACTACAATAAAAGGAGAGAGGAATGTTAGACCCGAACGATTACGTAGGCGTCACTTTCTGGATTATCTCGGCAGCGATGGTTGCCGCAACTTATTTTTTCACTGTTGAACGCGACCGCGCTGAAGGCAAGTGGAAAACATCTCTAACCGTTGCCGCCATGGTAACCGGTATTGCCGCGATTCATTACTTCTACATGCGAGGAGTTTGGATTGATACAGGTGCAAGTCCTACCGTATTCCGATACGTGGACTGGCTATTAACTGTGCCGCTGCAAATCGTAGAGTTCTATCTGATTCTTGCAGCAATCGCTGTAGTCCGAGCAGCCCTATTCTGGAAACTTTTGATCGCTTCACTTGTGATGTTGATATTTGGTTATCTAGGCGAAGTTGGTGCTATGGAATACTGGCTCGCATTTACTATCGGCATGGCGGGATGGTTATACATCATCTACGAAATCTTTATCGGTGAAGCTAGCCAGATAAGCGCGAGCCAAGGTACTGCTGCAAGCCAAAGTGCGTTCAACGCATTGCGGTTGATCGTGACCGTAGGCTGGGCAATCTACCCGATCGGCTACGTTCTAGGTGCTGGCGCCGATGGTGCTGCGGGCCTAAACATTGTGTACAACCTTGCTGACTTTGTTAACAAGATTGCATTCGGTGTAGTGATCTGGGCTGCTGCGACGTCTTCGTCTGAAAAAGCCTAAAATCGCCACAGCGCGATAATTTTGGTACTGCGGGGCGCCTGCCTCGCAGTACTAATTTCTACTCAAACCTTTTAATCGTATTTGCCAATTCATAGCAATAGAGTTGGGAGGAAAATGCACACGACCGAGCTCAACCTCCGCCTTGACCAAGCTATACATCGCTATGGAGAAAATGCAGGAGCTCTAACACCAGCATCTCGGCATCATTTAGCGACTCCGGGCAAGCGCACGAGATCTCGCCTTTTATTCACAGCATCTCCTTCACCTAAAAATATCGAATTACTTGTGCATGCAGCCGCTGCGGTGGAACTCATACATGAAGCCTCAATTGTCCATGACGACATCCAAGATCGCACCGATGTACGGCGCGGCAATACATCTGTCTGGAAAGAATTTGGTGCCAACACAGCTTTATTGTTAGGCGATCATCTTGTTTCAGCAGCTTTTCGCGCCATTGCAGAGGTGGATACAGCACCAGGACTCCAAGGCAAGCTTTTCATAATGCTATCCCAAGCAATTAGCAAAGCCGCATCCGGGCAACACCTACAATTGTCTGCCGACTACTTAAGCCATGACCTTCAAACAACCTATAACAACGTAGCTATTAGTAAAACCGGTGCATTCATCGCACTGCCATTACAGTTTTCAAATCTACTAGGCTACGAAGAAATTTTAGATCCAGAACCGGCGCGCAAATGCGGGGAACAACTTGGATTTGCTTATCAAATCCTTGACGACCTGCGTCCGTTTCTGGATCCAACTACTTTAGCCACTGATGAAGATATGTTGGATCGCATCGTAACTGCCCCTGTGGCGGCCATGCATACACTCTCGCCCGACCGAGACCCCTTCACAGCGCTACTGCAACAACAGCAACTGCGAGATTCCGCTGTAGAGCTGTGCAAATCATGGCTGAGTGAAGCCCTACTAGAGGCCACCCAATTCGCCTCTCAGCTACCAGAGCATAGTGGCGCAGTGATCAGCCAATTCATCGAAACAACATTTACAGCCCACACTACTGAGAACAACGAAAGCCCTCTTACTACTAAGAGTAGCCAACTCCTGATAAGTGAAGGACGCTACAAGCCTTGGCGAGTCCAAGGCAACACAAGCTCGATATGAAGAAACAAGTTATTGTCATAGGTAGTGGTTTCGGTGGCATCGCCAGCGCCTTGCGGGCACGTAAGCTGGGCTTTGAAGTCACGTTACTTGAGCGACTAGATCAACTAGGCGGCAGAGCGCAGACTTTCCAACAAGAGGGTTTTGTATTTGATGCAGGCCCTACCGTTATCACCGCACCGTTTTTATTTGATGAACTGTTCGAGTTATTTGACCGAGACATAGCAGATTATGTCGACATGATGCCGGTTACGCCCTGGTATCGCTATGAATTCAACGATGGCACTCATCTGAACTATGGTGGTAGCGTCGAAGATACGCTAACTGAGATTAGCCGCATTAACCCTGAAGATGCCGAAGGCTATAAAAAACTTTTAGCTCACTCGGAAAAAATCTTTGATGTAGGTTTCACCCAGCTTGCACATGTGCCTTTCAACAACTTTTGGTTCATGCTCAAGCAAGTGCCTGACCTTATACGCTTGGGGTGCTATCGCACAGTTTGGCAATTTACCAAACGTTACCTTAAAGACGATCGCTTAAGACGGGCCTTCAGCATCCAACCTTTGTTGGTGGGCGGTAATCCATTTACCACCACCAGTATTTATTCGTTGATTCATTATCTGGAACGACGTTGGGGAGTGCATTATCCGCGCGGTGGCACTGGCGCATTGGTCGAAGCGTTAGCAAAACTAATGCAGGAAGTGGGAATAGATGTCCAGTTGGCACAGGATGTAGAAAAAATCCATGTCGAAGACAACATAGCTAAAGCCGTATCATTAGCGGATGGACGTACACTGACAGCAGATATAATAATTTCTAATGGTGACCCCGCCCACACCTATAAGAACCTAATAGCTCAAGAGCAACGTAAAACCTGGACAGACAAACGCATAGATAAACTTAAATACTCTATGGGTCTTTACGTACTCTATTTCGGCACCAACAAAAAGTACGAGAGTGTGGAGCACCATACGATAGTATTTGGCGACGAGTACCAAACGCTGTTGCAGCGAATATTTGCCGGTGGCGAAGCTGGCGACGACTTAAGCTTATACTTGCATCGACCAACAGCCACCGACCCAAACCTAGCGCCAGAAGGCAAAGATACGTTCTACGTGCTAGCCCCTGTACCCAACCTGCAAAGAGATGATTGGGAGAGTGTTAAAGCCGGCGTAAAAGAGCGGGTGCTGGACATTCTAGAAGAGCGTATTTTGCCTAATTTGCGCGATAATCTAGAAGTCTGCTTTGACTTCGACCCAGCAGACTTCCAAAGCCAGTACAAGTCACAATGGGGAGCGGGATTTTCAATAGCACCGATTTTTACCCAGTCCGCGTTCTTCCGCTTTCACAATCGCTCGGAAGATTTCTCTAACCTCTATTTTGTCGGAGCTGGCACGCACCCTGGAGCAGGTGTTCCGGGAGTACTTAGCTCGGCTAAAGTAATCGAAAATTTACTCTTGCAAGACCACCCAGCAAATAGGGAAACGTCGCCATGAATCGGCAATTAGTTGAGGCTAAAGAAACCTTTAGAGCTAATGCAAAATCCTTTGCACTAGCAGCGCGATTTCTCAATAGAGATCGATACGATGCTGTCGCGCGACTCTATGCATTTTGTAGACATATAGACGATCTCGCTGACACTGGCGCACCCGGCACTAACAATGAAGCCCTGAAGTCGCTACGCCAAGATATTTGCGCGGGCATGAGCTATGACCCCCTTGTACATGACTTGCTGCAACTTAAGGGTGACCACGACATTCCAACGCAGCTACTACTGGATTTTATTGACGCAATAATTGAAGACCAGTACCCACGTGAGTTACAGACAGTAGACGACCTTGTGCGATTTTCATATGGGGTAGCTTCAACTGTTGGACTAATGATGTGCCATATTTTTGACGTGCGTAATCCACGCGCATTTCCGTTTGCAATAGACCTTGGTATTGCTATGCAAATCAGCAATATCAGTCGGGATATTTTGGAAGATGCCCACCGCGACCGCATCTATATTCCGGCGGAACTACTAAAAACTCCCGTCACATGCGAAGGATTGATCAACGGTGACCCAGCAATGCGCGCAAGTGCTTACCAAGGCGCTATGGAGTTATTGTTGATGGCTGACCAATACTATGACAGTGCAAAAGCGGGTTATGGCTATTTGCCGAGGACGGTCCGACATACCATAAAAATTGCGGCCCGACTTTATCAGGCAATCGGCGATAAAGTCAGAACTTCGCCTAGCACCTATTGGAAGCAACGCAGCGTGGTATCGCGACGCAGAAAATGCTCCTTGGTTTTACAAATGTTCTGGCAGCGCTTGCACGACGGTTCTAGCACGTTGTTAGTTGGCAAAGTTAATCACAGGCATCATCTCCATAAGGCTTTGGATAAAAGAAATTTCTCTGCGTAGATGGAACAGGTGAAAAACGAACAGAGTGCTGATGTAGTCATCCTTGGCGGGGGCATGAGTGGACTAGCACTAGCCTGCCAAATAGCTAACTACAATGAACAGCACCCTGATGAGAGCAAAACCGCTGTCGTTGTTGAGCCTAGGAGTAACTACCAGCGCGACAAAACTTGGTGTTTTTGGCAACACCAACCAACACCGTTTGATAGGGCTATTACGCATCAATGGCACCGTTGGCAGGTATGCGCAAACGGCCGAACTCACACCAGCGAATATAGCCAAGTTCCCTACGTACGCGTCGATAGCGGTCACTACTACCATATCGCACAGCAGCAGCTGGCTAAATCTGAGTCAGTTAGTCTAATCACGGGTAATTCAGCGAGCAAAATACTGGTTTGCGATAAGCAAATAGGTGTCCAGTGCGAGGCGCTGAAAATAACAGCAGAGTTTGCCTACGACACTCGACCCAAGAATATCCCCGGCAACACCTTGTTACAGCATTTTGTTGGATGGGAAATTACCACTGACTACGATGCCTTCGACCCCAACATTGTCACGTTAATGGATTTTCAAGTCACCCAAGCCAATGATATTCACTTCTTCTATATTTTGCCTTTCGATAAAAGGCATGCGTTAGTCGAAACCACGCATTTTTCCAAAACCTTATTAACTGAAGACGCCTACGCTGAAGAACTCAGTGACTATCTGAGCGGCTCACTGGGACTTGCCAGTTGGCACATCCAAAACCAAGAGCAGGGTGTTATTCCAATGCCGCAAAAGTCCGCTTCGCTAACGAGGCGAGAACACTTCAACGTGGTTCCATTTGGTCTGCATAGCGATACACCAAGACCGTCGACAGGTTATTGCTATCCACATGCCCAAAGCCAAGCCTTAGAGCACGTACTAAACCTCTTTGCCAACAAGCCACCTAAAGCAGCACGCAACTTCTTTGTTCGTTGGCTAGACCAGATATTTATCAGTTTTTTGGAGCACCACCCAGAACAAGCGGCCAGCACTTTTTTCACTTTGTTTGAGCAAGTACCAACACAAGTGTTGATTAGATTTTTGGGCGACAACGCCAAGCCATTCGACTACCTTAAAGTCATTATGGCTATGCCCAAAATACCATTTGTCCGTGAAGCAGTGCGCAGTGTTAGCAACCCTTAAACCGTACACCACGTTTTTAGTCTGTTGCGCGGTAGCTGCCGCCCTAGGGGTGTCCTTCGGCACGGAATATAACTGGCTTGTTGCTGGGTGCTGCCTAGTCATTCTTGTGGCAGGTTTACCTCACGGTGCATTCGATCTTTACATCCTTGCGGATTTATTCGAAGGCAGGAGCTTCTTCTGGGCAATAGTGGGTTATCTTGCACTAATCATCTTAACCGTATTGCTTTGGTGGTTGGCTCCACAACTATTTCTCATTGGCTTTTTAAGCTATTCCGCCTTTCATTTTGGGGATTCGGACTGGCCTGCAGACTCCGTGGTAAATAGGCTTGGGTGGGGTAGCGCAATAGTCACACTGCCATGCTTGCTAGCACCCGACCAGGTCACCGCTCTTTTCACCATTGTTCTCAATACGCCAAGTATGCCGCTAATTACCGACGTATTAGGCTTTATAGCAATTCTCGCAACCCTCTCAAGCTGTATTGAATTTGCATCACGCAAAATCAATACCTGCACACTCATCCTTTTGTCGTTTTACTCAACCGTGTGTTTTTTTGCCGGCGCTATTGTGGCATTCACCTGCTACTTCGCTTTTTTACATGGGCCCCACCACCTTCAGCGTTGGCGCTTAAAATTACCCAACAAAGGCAATTTGCAAATATATTTGGTTAGCTTTGGTGTACTAGCGACGATACTCTTGCTCGGAGTATTCACGGTGAATGGTGAGCACACTCAGACAAAAGATCTGGCCAACGCTATTGATGCGACAGTGGTGCGTTACACTTTCGTTGCGCTTGCAGCGTTAACAGTACCCCACATGGTCTACTTATTTGTCGCCGACCACTTAAGTCATAAAGAGATTTAGCGCCGCCTAAAATTGCGGCCATCCGCACGCTCAAAATGACCACTTATCTTGCAAAGACTCGACACCAATGTAAGACTCTTGCGCTTCTCGCGGTAACAAAAACAAGGAAATTTAAATGCTCCGACTTCATGGCTTTTCGTCTAGTAATTACTACAACGTACCTAAACTCGCCCTATTGGAAAAAGGTGTATCTTTCGAAGAGGTCGTCTCTTACACAGGTGTGGGGCCAAAATATAGACCTGAGTATCTGGACAAAAGCCCATTGGGTAAAGTACCCGCGTTAGAGACAGATGAAGGATTTATTAGTGAATCACGCGCAATTTTAGAATACATCGAACGCGCTCACCCTGAGCACCCGTTACTCCCAGAATCAGCTTTTGCTGTTGGTAAAGTCCAAGAGCTTTCTCAGTTCATTGAACTTTATTTTGAGTTGGTCGCACGCCGGGTTATACCTAACCTATTATCTGGAACACAGCCGGAACCTACCGTGCTGAATGAAGTAAAAACTGGCTTAACTAAAGCCTCCGCGGCATTAGCCAAGCTTTCAGATTTCAAACATTTTGCTTACGGCGATAAATTTACATTAGCCGATATCGCAGCAATTCTAAATCTTCCGGTAGTGCGCAATGTGGGAAAACAGTTCTTAGGCAAAGACCCTCTGTCAGATGTACCGGGACTTGATGCTTACTGCGCTCGCATGGAGGAACGCCCGCACGTGAAAACTATCCGCGCAGATGCTACTGCCGATAGACCGCTCTTTATGGCGCACCTAAAAGAACTCTACGGAATCTAGCCACACAAAATTTTGCCCAGTACCTATCCTGCAAAGCGCAGTGTTCTAGGTATTGGGCAAATTTTGGCAGTAATACTTGGAGCTAATGCACACTGCAGCGCAAAGCTAGCGTCAAAGAGACCTATATTTCGGCATTACTGCAACGTCCGCTAAAATATAGTTAGCGCCTCACGAATAAGTAAAACCAGTAATGCCACCCAAGAAAGCATAAAGACACCGAAGCGAACTAATACGACATTGGCTGTGGCTTGAATCAAAGAATGCACAACTCGAATAGCAACAAAGGCCCATGCTGTGTTAACAGCAACAGAATCAACATGGCCCGCAACAGCAATAGCAATGCAAGTTGCATAGAAGAGCGTAGGTTGTTCGAACAAATGATTATAGTTGTCAGCGATCCGCCTCACACTAGAAGGTAGATAACTCATTCCAACCGGATGACCCATTTCATCTTCAGGAATTTTAGCGTTGCCAATGGCCGGAATACGCGTGGCGTACATCCACAGCATCATCACCCCACTCCAAAGACCAAGTGCTATTACCGGTTGTAAAATTGCAGTTGCGTCCATTTCACTCTCCTCAATTAAAGTAGGACCCGAGCATGCCCTACCCCCATATCTAAGGACAACTACTTATGCACGTACTGTCAGGTCAACAAAAACACGTGAGCAAAGTAGGCGAGTTGAATTTGCATTATCCATTTGATACTAATCAATTTACAAAGGCGGATAGATTCTGAGCGAGACATCGGGGTTTGACATGCTAGAACTGCACAAGCCTAAATGACCGTATTTTAAGGGATAGTTTATGAAGTACCTTGCTCGTTACTTTGTTGTCGTTTTACTTGGCGCGATGCTTGTTGGCTGTGCTACACCACCCGAAAGACCCGGTCATAACGATCCAAGTAGGTACTCTCTAGCGTCCAATGTGTTGTGGGCATCACCAGATGGCTTTGATCTGACAATGGACATTTATACGCCAACATCCGGCAAGCCTAGTTATCCCGTGTTAATGATTTTTCACGGTGGCGGCTGGCTGATCAATGACAAATCCAAAATGGATCAAGCAGCAAAGTACTTTGTAACAAAAGGCGAATATGTTATCTGCAATGTTGATTACCGCTTGCTTGCAGATCAGGACAATACGGTGACCATGGACCAAATCGTTGCGGATACTTTTGGTTCGGTACTCTGGGTAAAAGATAACATTCAACGCTATCGGGGCGATCCAGAACGGCTGGCGGTTACCGGCGATAGTGCTGGCGCGCATTTAGCCGCCATGGTGGTCAACCGAGGCCACCGCTTAAGCTCTGAAGGGTACAACGCACAAACCTTGTCATTTAGGCCAACCTACCTACCGTCGAACAGTAGTGCTGAAACCGTTGCCGAAAATAACAGCCTTGATGTCCAAGCGGCCCTTTTAAGCTATGGTGCTTTTGATACTTACAAACGCGGCGAAGACGGATTCGAAACTTGGAAAAATCCATTTTGGGCTCTTGGCGGAGCACTGCCCCGCGGTATTTTTGGCGACGAATTTAGCCCTATGTCTCACCCTGAAATGTATAAGGGCGTGTCGCCAATGCACACCATTCCCTCAAGTACTCAACGCAGCTTGCCGCCGCAGCTATTGACTGTTGGCAGCGAAGATACCCTGACCACCCCAGCTCTTGTAAAGGAATATCTAGCGAAGCTAAGAGGCGCAGGTCACAACGCACAATACTGGGAGTATCTGGGGCAGAGACACGCCTACCTAGATTCCGGTCACAATAAGTTACTCGGAGTTAGTTTTGCTGATAATGCGCCACCGGCACTTGATGTGATGCTGGAGTTCCTCGACGGAGTTTTTTATCCAACTAATAACTGAAGGCTGTCAGTAGCGCATTTCAACTACGACAGAAAACGGCCCGCTCTCACTTAAGCTGCCAAGGAAATGGGTCTGCCCAACTGTAAGCCCTGTGCTTTCTACAAATTCAGACAATGCATATTCGTGGGCATTTGCAAACGGCAGGCCAAAGCCGAAGCCTTCATTCGTATACTCTAGGGTTTTCTTAAACGCACCCTTGCCTAACTTCAAAAAAGAGTCTGCGTAAATGTCAGCTAGCAAAACGCTGCCTGCAACCACTTTGCTACGTAAATCGCTGATAGTTTTGCGCACGTCTGCTTCTGACAAATAAAGCGTAACGCCCTCCCACAAAAACAAGGTCTTTTTACTCCAATCAACTCCTGCTTCGCTCAGCGTATCGAGTAAGTTATCTTCGCTAAAATCTATAGGCACATATCGAACATGGTCAAATGCGATCGCTGCCTTTGTTAAACATTGGATTTTATGTTCTTGAACGCGAGGTTGATCTATCTCAAAGATAACTAAATCAAGTTTTTTTAGCGCCCCGTACGCCCGCGTATCATACCCCGCACCCATAACAACAAACTGTTCAACCTCAGGAATAACTCGGTTTATAACATCATCAAAATATAGAGTTCGAGCAGGAACTAGGTCTACGATTGTTTCCTTGCCTGCATCAGGTACGCGCGGGTAAAAAGAAAGCCGGCCAGTGATTTTGGTTGCCAGCCACAGTGGAAGCATTGCTAGAAATAAACCAAACACCGAGTTATTTGCCTGCTGTTTAGCAAGCCCCAACGCAGGTTGGTCATCACGAATACCGAAAGCATCCATTGTTATGCGTCCGTTTATTATCTCCACAGCTGTCTGAGAAATACCAAGCTTTTTACTGACAACTAATTGTCGATAACCGACTAGTACAACGCCAATAATTGTTAGAGGTAAAAGAACAATCTGTAAGGGAATATATATGATTAGGTTAAGCATTCGGCCTTCCTCACATTTGTTGCGGACCTACTGGCCATAATTTATGCCAGCTAAATGGCGCTTTTAGCGGAGTACTATCCCCGAACTTCATTAGCAAACGTTGTATAGACCTTGCGAATGCCGAGAACTGCAATCATCAAATATAAGGCCAACGTACTCATAACCCAAGGCAAAGGTAATAGAGCAAAAGCTGTGATCCAGCAGGCTACAAATATACCTACCCTGCCCATCATTTTAGGAATACGGCGCATTGGGTCAATGCCATCACCCTGATAAGTAAATGCTCGAGGACGCAAGAACCAGCCATGAGCCATCAAAAGAATGACAAAGAGTAGAAAAGGCGGGCCTTTATCATTTGTAAATGTTGATTCATCAAGGTCTATATTCACAGATGAATCATCACCAAGAGCCCCTTGTATTTTCTCCCAAACATAAGATTCCGATGGCCGCCCGGCAGCGCCGCCTATGTTTTCCCGCGTAGGAATAGATTGCCATCGATAGAGTATACGTTCCGCACTTAGTGCTAATACGCCAGGCTGATAGAAGCCCTTGGGATGAGAAATCTCAAAGGCTGTGTCACGAGAGATAAACTCGTTAGATTCAGCGACACCTAAATCTAACATGCCATTTTCACGGGCAAGGTTAGCAATCTCTTGGTGTGGATCACCCACACACTGAAAGGACAACTGCCAATCTTCCTGGGCTCTAGATGCCAGCGCCTGTGGTTCACTAGTGATGCCATACACTTCGCCGCCAGCAGCGCGAATAGCCTCAACCACACCACCTTTTTCGTAGCCTCGTAACTCGAGGCGGCAAGGAGGTCACCAAAAACCGCGGTAAAACAGCAATACGGCAAAGGAGTGTTTATCAGTAACTTCCGTCAACCACTGCTTTAGCGCCCCGGGAGGCGGGTCAAGTTCGGCGATAGGCGTAGTATTTTCCTCTAGGTTTATATCCACACTCTGAACTAATGGATTATCACCTGAACCCGAGACCGTAAAAGTCCTCTGCAGGCACAGGCCTTCACCACACAGGATTAACCGAAGTTCCTGACCACTAGCAGCGTTCACTGGTGGGTCAATAATACCGGTCACTTCGAACGAGGCGCTTTCTTGAGTATTGAACCAAGCCAATGCTGCGGCCACTTCCATTTGTAACTCTTGAGGAATTGTTTCGAGAACCTTTGTCATACCTAGAAGTTAGCGGACATGCTGCTTCTACGTCAATTACTACCTTTTACCGATAACTTCCTATTAGCTGGAAAAAACCTGATCTTTTAGAGATTAGACCCTGAACTTGACTGGCTTGGGAATTTGCACCCTCTAGCATCAAAGCCCAAATCTGATTAACGTATGCGCGTGATGCAAAGTTTTGCGCATCACAAAGTGCGGAGTTCTATTCAGCTAAAGATACCTTGAGGAGAGATGATGGGCGTATTAGTACAAGGGCATTGCGACCCTCGGTTCGAAAAAGTACAAGCAACGTTACAAGCCAGCTTGGACAGCGGCGCTGACCTCGGCGCTTCAGTTGCAGTTACCTATAAAGACGAGTTGGTAGTAGACCTTTATGGAGGTCACTTAGATGAAGACAAAACCCAACCTTGGCAAGCAGACACCATAGTAAATGTCTATTCAACCACTAAGACTATGGCGTTTTTGTGCATGCTTATTCTTGCGGATCGTAGGGCCCTAGACTTTGACGAAAACGTGGCCACCTATTGGCCAGAGTTTGCGGCTAACGGCAAAGAGACCGTTAAAGTGTGGCATCTGATGAACCATGCTGCAGGACTCTCTGGCATGGACACCCCGGTTAGCTCAGAAGATATGTACGACTGGGAGAAAATCACAACCCTTCTCGCCGCCCAAGCCCCTTGGTGGGAGCCAGGCAGCGCCACTGGCTATCACGCGCTGACCCAAGGTTATCTACTAGGTGAAGTGCTGCGCCGGATCACCGGCCAAACCATGGGCACATTCTTCAAACAGGAAGTCGCTGACAAATTAGGTGTCGATTTTCATATTGGCGTACCTGACGAGGCGCTGCCTAGAATCGGACATTTGCTTCCGCCTCCCGTCAGCACCTTGGGAGCCAACAGTCCAAACAACAGTATCGCCGCTCGAACCTTCGCAAACCCTGCGGGAGATGCCCGCGACAGCTGGACACTAGGTTGGAAACAAGCTGAAATTCCAGCCGCCAATGGTCATGGTAATGCTAGATCTGTTGCAAAAATTCATGCGGTATTAGCAAATCTTGGCGAGTCTCAAGGCGTACGCTTACTTTCTGAAGAAACAGCACGCTCAGTTGTGCAGCCGCGCATCAGTGGCAATGATCTGGCATTAGGCATGCCCTTAAGCTACAGCCTTGGCTTTGGTATGCCACCAGGCAGCAAGCGCAAATTATGCTACTGGGGCGGCTGGGGTGGTTCCACTGCAATCATAGATCAGGAACAGAATTTTTCTATCTCCTACGTGATGAACAAAATGCACCCAGGACTGATGGGCGACGAGCGGGGGATAGCAATTTCGCAAGCGGTATTCACTAGCCTAGTGAGTTGAGATCCAAGCAGATCAGCTAGGCACCAGCCTAGTTGATCTAGAGCCGCCAAAACTAACGCCCCGTATATTGCGGCGTGCGCTTTTCTATAAACGCCAACATGCCTTCTTTGGCATCCTTAGTGCGACTGCATAAGACTTGGTTACGATTCTCCACAGCGATAGCCGCTTCTAAACCTGCCGCATCAATAGCCACATTTAGGCCGTCCTTAGTCAGGCGTAAACCCATTGGAGATGCCAGCAACATTTGCTGTGCGTAGTCATTAGCGGTTGCCAACAAGTCTTGCTCAGAGACAACTTCCGACACCAAGTTTGTGCTCAGACATCTTTCTGCGTCGATAAACTTGCCGGTCAACATAAGCTCCGAGGCAATAGAGGTGCCCACGAGTCGAGGTAGGAAGTAGCTGGTACCCATGTCACAAGCAGATAAACCTAGCTTAATAAACGCGGCATTCATCTTGGCTGTATCAGCCGCAATACGAACATCAGCTGCTAGAGCAAATGCAAAACCACCACCGCATGCGGCACCTTGGACCATACTAATAATGGGTTGCGGACAGCGGCGCATCTTCACATAAACATCGGCGAGATAACCCTGAAAACCCATGCCGCTACCAAAAGGGCGAGGCTGATCAGGGTCACTGGCGGACTTAATGTCTAGCCCTGCACAAAACGCTTTCCCGCGACCACCCATAATGACCACCCGGGTGCTTTCATTTTCAGCCAATTGATCAAAATAGTGCCTCAGCTCGGTAACCATTGGGGTGTTAATTGAATTAAGGTGCTCAGGGCGATTCAGCCACAAAATGTCTAGAGCGCCCTGCTGCTCAACCTCGATAGTTTTATAATCGCTAATATTCATACTCCCTCTCCTTTGAATGCTTTGCGCCAGCATAATTATTTGTCTGCGCGAATACTATTGGACAACACCCCATCTTCTGACAACGGCGTTTTGACTGCTGAGTGCCTACAACCACCCTTCTTCTGGTGTTTTATGGGAGCTATGACCTATGCTTCGACTTTAAGAATATTTGTATGACTGGAGAGAAATCAAAATGAAGACTTTATTTGTCGTCAAAAGTAACGCCCAAGCGGGACGCGAAGATGAATACAATAGCTGGTACAACAATATACATTTGCCAGAGATACTGAAGATAGATGGCTTTCTATCTGCTCAACGTTTTGCGCTAGATGCAGCACAGATGCTGGATGCGCAATCTCATGGCTATCTCGCCATCTATGAAATAGACAGCAAAAACGTTGCACAGACATTGGAGAATTTAAGGCAAGCAACCTGGCTTACCAGGAGCGATGCTATAGACCAGCCAAATGCTGAAGTGTCTGTATTCAGCGCTGTCACCGAGCAGATGGTTAGCGCCAGCTAGATCATTTAAAAGCTTTCGACTAGTTCCAAAAAAGTACCGTCAGGATCTTTAAAGCAAAAGAAACTGCTGCCACTGGTATCACTCATATACACGGTAGCTGGTGGCGAGAGTATCTCAACGCCCTGGGCCATGAGGAAATCATAGTCCTCCTGTAAGTTCGTTGTGCGCAGAGCCAACCGTGCCAAACCTGGTCGATACAAATTGGCATAGGGCGCACTGGTGTCTCGAGGCTTCTGCCATTCCAAGAGATCAATCAACACCGCAGGCTCCACTCCGCGCAATTTCATGATGGCACCGTTCACACAATAGTCAGTCATCGCCACCGCTTGATTCACCTCTGGGCTATTCGTCTCTGGCACCTGCCATACGTGCTCGAATCCAAGCATTTCATAAAACGCTTTTGAACGCTCAAAGTCGGTGCAGTTAATATTGATATGTACTAAACCGCTAACATTCATTTCTCGCCCCTCAGCAATATAAACTTCTAAGTATTGAATCACTCAGCCCTGTATGTGCTGAGAAACACAGTTACACCACGGTATCGCCGTTATCTACCACCATCTCTGCGCCAGTCACATGCTTGGACACATCCGAGAGCAAGTAGGCGACCATATGCGCAACATCATCTGGCTCGCCAATGCCCATTGAGACTCGAGCTTTTTCTTGATCTTCCATAGCACCGAGGTCTACATCTACCAGCTCCTTCAACGCATGATGGACCATGGGCGTGTTGATGCTGCCAGGATGCACAGAGTTACAACGAATATTCAGAGTTTCCCGACGACAGTGAATGGCAATAGCCTTTGTCATAGAGCGAATACCGCCTTTCGCCGCAGAATAAGCTAGATAAGACGGTATACCGATAAGCGCGGCGGTGGACGACATATTCACAATGGAACCGCCGCCTGTTGCTTTCATTAGCTTGATAGCCGCTTGGCAGCCAAAGAACGTACCATCTAAATGAATTGCCATAGTGTTACGCCAAACCTGTAATGATGTCGTTTCTATGTTGGCAATATGCGCGACACCTGCATTGTTCACTAGGCCATCTAAACCACCATACTTGGCCTCTACCTCACCCATCACTTGGCCCCAGCGCGCCTCATCAGAAACATCGTGTGCAAGAAACATTGCACCTATTTCTTCAGCCAACATTTGACCGCGCTCTACATCAATATCAGTCATCACAACCTGAGCACCCTGCTCAGTAAGCAGCCGAGCATCAGCTAACCCAAGGCCAGAAGCTGCGCCTGTAACGACAATTACTTTACCTGCAATACCACTCACAGCGTCAACCATACCCCACTCCCCTCTACTTAACTTTTTCCAAACTTAGGCTTGTTTCAACTATTTGCGTAGCGTTGTTGAAACAAGGCTAATTCGCGCTTCACTTCTGGAGCGAGCAAATACAAACCTATTAAGTTAGGAATCGATATTAAAAATACTAACGCATCAGATATGTCGATAACCGACTGCAGGTTAATGGCGCTACCCACTACGATAAAAAACAAGAATGTTAGCCGAAAGATCATACTGGACCGCTCTGATCGGCCGACCAAATATTCTAAGGCAATCAACCCGTAGTAGGACCAAGCCAACATAGTGGAGAATGCGAATAGCGTGGCGATAATTGCCAGCAATGGAGAGGAGCCGGGTATAGCGGTATCAAATGCACGAATGGACATTTCTATACCACTTATACCGCTGGTGGCCTCGCCAGGAAGAATCACCAAGATCACAATAACTAGGGCTGTCATTGTGCAAACCACTACAGAATCTATAAAAGGCTCTAGTAGTGCCACCATGCCTTGCGTCACCGGTTCGTCAGTTTTTGCTGCCGCGTGGGCAATACCCGCAGAACCCAAACCGGCTTCATTAGAAAAAACTGCGCGCTGAAAGCCAATAATCATGGCACCGATAACACCGCCGCTGACACCGTTAGCGGTGAAGGCTTCGCTGAATATCAGCGCAAAAGCATCGTCTACAAGGGAGTAATTTAGACCTAATACAATAACGACTAAAACCAAATAGATCACCAACATCACAGGTACTAATCGAGAAGTCACTGATGCAATACTTTTCAGTCCGCCGATAATAACTAAGCCAATGGTCACAGCCAGTACAAGGCCAACCAAAATATTTGAATACGCAAAATTAGATTCACCCAACTGCGAGGTGAGAATAACCGCAGCCTGATTAGACTGGAACATGTTGCCTATTCCAAAGCAGCCAATGACCATGCACAGCGCATAAAATTTGGCCATGGCATTGCCCAATTTCGGGCGCCCTATTTTTGCCAACCCTTCCTGAAGGTAAAACATGGGCCCTCCGGCTACGGTGGCGTCATCATGATTTTGTCTGTACAAAGTACTCAAAGTGCATTCACAAAACTTGGTAGACATGCCCAAAAAGCCAGCAACGGCTAACCAAAATGCAGCTCCTGCACCACCTAACGATATTGCAACAGCCACGCCAGCAATATTACCAATGCCGACGGTTCCCGACACCGCAGTCGTTAACGCTTGAAAATGTGTGATCTCGCCGGCCACGCCATCTTTATACTTAGGTTTATGCGTGAGCAGTTTTACTGCCGTAGCAAAGCCGCGTATGTTGATAAAATTGAAATAGACCGTACAAAATACAGCGCCCATAACCAGCCAAAGTACTATCAGTGGCACCCCTACTCCTAGAAATTCAACCTTAAAAAACACTACGGAAGTAAGACCTGCGGCTAATGCAGCCATGGTAGTCTCAAGAAAATTTAGCATACAGCGTGCTCACCTAATTTCGTGCGTACATTCATTTTGATCAATTCTTATCTTGGGCTTTACCGCTAGATTAGTCGGCTGTTGCACTTTCAGCAGAGAATACTGTTACCCCTCGAGCAACTGTTTGCAGCACTTTGATATTCAGCAAATCTTCCTTCGCAACGCTCAAAGGATTGGCGGACAGCAGCACAAAGTCTGCCTGCTTACCCACCTCAATAGTGCCTTTACGGTCTTCCTCAAAATACTGATATGCCGCGTTCACTGTCACGGCCTTTAGCGCCTCTTCTACCGAAACACGCTCATCTGCACCGAGTATCTGCCCACTACGTGTCAGTCTGTTACTGGTAGCCCACACCAGTCGCAGCATATCTGGCGGCACAATGGGCGCATCGTTATGCACAGTAAAGGTAATACCTTTGGTTAAACTGCTCGCCGTAGGACTGATTCTGCTACCTCGTTCAAGCCCCAATACTGAGTCTCTATGCCAATCACCCCAATAAAATGTATGTGCGGAAAAATAGGAGGGAATAACACTCATCCCAGCTATTCGATCCAACTGATCATCACGCACGGTCTGGGCATGAATCATGACACTACGGTGATCCACTGACTTTTTGGCCACTGCGCTTGCCCCTGCATCAGTTGTTAAGCTCTTAGCCAACGCATCAAGAAAAAGGTCCGCCGCCGCATCGCCATTAGCATGTGCGAGTATAGGTATACCGGCGCCAATAAATTTGGCAAACAGTGCATCTACAGAGGCTGGGGGCATAATGGGGTAGCCACGATAATCTGCATGCTGCCCGTGTGGTTGCACCTCGTAGGGTTTCGTCAGATATGCAGTTTTACCCTGCGGCGAACCATCTAACACCATTTTTACGCCGCCTACACGAAAGCCATTTGCGTAAGCCTCAATTTCTGGCATTGCTAGGTCTGGGTCTTGTAGAAAGCGTTCATCGGCTCGTTGATATGCAACCACGTCAATTGGGAATTCGCGATACTCCGCCGAGGCCTGCAACAACTGCACAACTTGAGCAGACGCAGCGCCATCTTGTGCAGTGGTAATACCATAACGGGCATAATCCAGAACGCCACGATGAATCTCCTCAAAAGGCTCGTCGCTGGCAGTCATATATTTTCTTACCGCGTAGGTCGCCGACTCTTCTAGTACGCCGTTGGGTTCAGTTGAATCGGGATAACGTCTAATCACACCTCCAGCAGGATCTTCAGAAGCCGCACTAATTTTTGCTATTTCCAGCGCCTTGGAATTAACCGCCGCTAAGTGTCCTGAAACATGCATTAACATAATTGGGTGTGTGTCAGACACTGCATCAAGGTCGTCTCTAGTGGGGTGCCGTTGCTCCGCCAGCAATGAATCGTCGTATCCCATACCCGTAATCCACTGACCTTCTAACAATTTCTTGCTGTCGGCGTAGTTTTTTAATTCTTGAACGAGTCCGGCAATATCTTTAGCCGGGCCAACCGGGGGAGAAGCAACATTAGCTAAACTAGCAACTCGGGCATGAAAAGAAATATGCCCGTGGGCGTCGATAAAACCTGGCAAAAGCGCACGCTCTTCAAGAGCCACAATATTTGCAACGCTGCCCTGCCAATCTTTACGCTGACCAACAAAGACAATGCTCTTACCCCTAATAACGACAAAATTAGCAGGTGCATCTTGATCAGCAAAAGTAAGAATATTATCGCCATGAAAAGCGATATCTGCTGCGGCATCCATTAGATCAGGCTGAGAACCATCTTCAGCCATTAAATAGGCTGGTGAGATAGAAATCACCACGCCAACAATCAACAAACCCAACTTGTTCATACATCCTCCTTGTACTACTAGATAGTATTACTAGATAGTACTACTAGACGGTATTGCTCGATATCATGACACAGAACACTCGCTAGGCAGGATGCCTAAAACCTTAGCTGGTATCTCCCTTGTATGATCAATATATTGCTAAGCTCGAGAAAATAACAGGAGCTTGCTATGTCTACGTCTTTATATGATTTGAGTGTTGGGTCTTTTTTGCAAATGGCAGAAGCGACTGTGGGAATTATGCAGGTTGGTCAACAATATTGTGCCGACAACAACAGCAACCCAGATGACATTGTTGCGAAGTCACTGCACCCAGATATGAACGGCTTTCACTTTCAGGTTGTCTGTGTCACACACCAATCTTGGGGAGCTATTAAGGGACTACAGAGCGGCGAGTTTGGGCCACCCAATGGCTACGAGCAAATGGACTACGCTGGTTTGCTTGGGTTAACAGAGCAAACTGTCACAGCACTAAAAGCCTTAGACCCTGAGAGCATTAACGATCTCAGCGGTGGCACAGTCGTGTTTAAAATAGGCACAACTGAAATTCCATTTACCTGCGAGAATTTCATACAGTCCTTTGCACTGCCCAACCTTTACTTCCACGCAACCACTGCCTACGACATTTTGCGTATGCAGGGTGCGCCGCTGGGCAAAATGAACTTTTTGGGACAGATGCGTATCGGCGCTTAAGTTTGCAGCCAAAATAGGCAGTAAGGACAGTTTGATTTCGGGGCTGATCATCAGCCCCTTTATCGCTTTAATATTCTGCTCAGATTTAGACAATACTCTGCCCCGTTAGGGAGCAGAGTATGCATTTACGAAGAGCTCCTCGCCTTAGCGAGCAGCCCGGTACATCGGGTGCACTGGTGGCGAAGATTCCGATTGAATTTTGCCGGTTACTTCAAAACCATGGCGTTCATAAAGAGAAATATTCGCTGGGTTTGAAGACTCTAAGTAAGCGGGTAATCCGGCTTCATCACACTTGGCCAGGGCATATTTCATGAGCTGAGCACCAAGACCACGGCCCTGATGACACGTGTCTACGCCGATCAGTGGCAAGTACCAGTGGGGCTCACTTGGATGAAAGTCTTCCATTTGCCCCAAAACACTACCTACTTCCTCCATTCGCTCAGCGGCTACTGTGCCTGCTAGTAACTCGGACATTACAGAGTCATCTGCCTCGTGATCATTACCTGCTGGTGGAATCCAAAGTGCTACTCCAGCGTAATTGTCTATCTCGAAAGCTGCACCAGCCGAAAAAGCCGCGCCACCCACGTTATCGAAGACTTGTGATGCGTAATTCATGTAGACATCCGCTTGCGGAAAGATCCAACGAAGTAAAGGGTCCGCAGTGAAAGCGGCGACTATCGTATTCAGTGCTACGTTACGTTGACTTGGGGCAACCACAGTCACCACTGGCAAGTTATCGGTCATTTCTAAAAGCCTTGTTGATTAGTTTTTGGTCGTACTGGAATAAGTTTACTTCTTTACGGCTGCAAATTTTCCAATTCTGCCAAAGTTTTTTAGCCTAGATTTGCACCCAACCCCGGCGGGCAAGCTCACATCGTCAATGCACTGCCATTATCCGATAGCCATTTACGCTTAATTTTATAATCAGGCATTACACGCGCCACCTCAGACCAGTATGCGGGGCTGTGGTTATGCTGAAGGATATGACACAACTCATGAACGACCACATAGTCTATGACCTCCGCCGGCCCATGAATGAGTCGCCAGTTAAACTGAATTTGCCCATCGGCCTTACAGCTACCCCAGCGAGCCTTGTAAGCTTTAACCTGCATTCCAGTGGGACGCACCCCAACAAGCGGGGCAAAATACTCTAAACGCTCCGCCATCAGGATGGCTGCTTCGTCTAATAGCCAGCGCTCTAACAACATCCTCACATGCAGAGGGTTTGACCTGTTTTGCTCTATGACAGTAACTACGATCTGATCAGCCGTTAGTTCCACGTAAGGGCGCGCGCCAACTTGTATCTGTAAACTGTAGGTTTCACCCAAGTAAGTTATAGGGTCGCCATCCTCATATTCTAGAGTTGGTCGCGCGGCCAAAGATGCCGCATATTCCAATTTCTTAAGAATCCAGGGCGTTTTCTTTTCAATCAACTCAACAATTCTATGGCGCGCGATATCTTTGGGAACTCTCAGCGAAACCCCAGATTGATCTACCTTTATCGTCGCGCTGAGGCGGCGATCAGAACGAATCACGGTAACTTCAAAATCTCTGAAAGACAGGGTTTCAGGCATTAAATGAACTCACTAATTGTCGACAATCTCAGCAATGCAGGTCGCTAAGCCACGGCAGCAAGTTGTTCCAGCAAATCTGCCGGAAAACTGCCCTTAAAAGCACTAATACCAAGCTCGCTGCGCACAGTTTCAACGTCTTTGTGCCAATAATCTTCCCACTCAACAGCCATGAATGATGGCGATTGTCTGCCATGCTGCCAAGACTCAGCCAGATTTTGCATCAGCAAACCAAAGCCTTGAGGGGTTCGAACATGGCTCATAGTGGCACCGGTCGCCAAAAACATAGCAGAATAATTATGTCCGAACTGCGCCAATTGGAAGGATGAGATGGCTATCTCGTGCAAGCTGGTAGTCTGGTATCCGCCAACCAAGTGCCAGATATCATGCATTTGCAGAATGCGCGTATTTAAATAGCGCAATGCCGGACTCATCTGATCAAGCCCTATAGCTTGTCGATCAAGTACTTCCGGATCAAAACCGTTATCTACCCACATACTGTGTAGATCTCTACCAAGGCTACCTTCAGGCAATTCCTCGAGGGTTTTCAGTGCCAGCAATGGGGGCACAGTTTTCTCTGCTGGGGAATCCGCCCCAGGGTGGGCTATGGCCGCAGCCTCAGAAAGATCTACATATTTAGCGTCCAACACCCCAGCCAGCGCTGCAACCGCAACAGTAATAGAAGTAGCATCATAGCCACCCTCTGGGCCTTCTACAGTAGTGGCAAAAGCATGCCAAAACGCTTCTGGCAAAGACACAGCAGGAACATCACATTGATCATGAGAAATTGGCTTACCCAATTGAGCATCAGCGATGACATCAAACACCAATGGAATACCCGCTGGTGACGCAAAAGCAGACCATATCATTGCACCACAAACTAATGCTTGGTCATCAGTATTACCTTGCCCCGCGCCACTTACTGCCTGGTACAGCCGCTGCAAATCAGGTTGCAGCGAATATTTGTATAATTCCTTAATTTGCTCTTGCATCATTCTTCTCGTTTTTTCCATTGCTTCAATTTACAGATACAATATGCGCTAACACAACTTTTATAACCGCCTGTCGCGAAAAGTTGCCCACACGCAATCAACAGCATATAAGTACTTATCAATGCGATGAATTATCACTTAATGAGAGCAGATATTAGATTGCAAAAATCGCCTAAAAATTTAGGCTCTACAATTCCTGATTTCTAGCCACACCCCAGGGTAATATACGGATGCATAACCTATCTTCCCTAACAGCCTACCCTTCAACCCGCAAAAGCGATAAGCAACTGGTAGCACTTAAGGCGATACTGACAACGACGTTAATCCTCGCCCTAATATCCTGTGGAGGTGGAGGTGGAGGTGGCGGCAATACAGCAGTTACGCCCACCCCGGCAACGCCAAATAATACTCCACCTACCATCATCAACCCTGGCCTCTTAACCGTTCTGGAGGGCACTAGTGTCGTTACCACAATCAATGCAACTGACGCTCAAGGACAAACTATTAGTTTTGACCTTCTCGGCGCTGACGCATCCGCCCTCAGCATTACCAACAATGGGATACTTTCATTTAACAACGCACCAACTTTTAATAATCCATTAGACGCAAACGCCGACAACATTTATCAAGTCAACATACGAGCATCAGACGGGCAAGCGTTCTCAAACTTAGCTTTAAGCATTAATGTAACTGCTAACGCGGTGTTTATGCCGGCCGATAATTTCGCTAATCGCTGTGGCATTCCAAGAATTGGCACAGACCCAAACACCAATGCCCCCTACCCTGATATTCAAGGCACTTTCGCCGACGAAAACAACTTCCTGAGGTCTTGGAGCAACGACCAGTACTTGTGGTACAACGAAATTACAGACGTAGACCCCCAAGCAAATGCCAGTTCTGCCCAAGATGTTGCGGACTACTTCGAGCTAATGAAAACCTTTGCGCGAACCCCTTCGGGAGCCGAGAAGGACCGCTTTCATTTCTCTCTGGACACTGCGCAATGGGATAGCTTTACCTCAACCGGACAATCTGTGGGTTATGGTGCTCAATTTTTATTGTTAAGTTCGTCACCACCCCGATCAATAGTAGTAGCTTTTGTGGAAGCTAATACGGCTGCAGCAGCAGCGAACCTCTCCCGAGGCGCGCAAGTCATAACTGCAGATGGTGCAAATGTTGAAACAGGGAATGCTGACATTTTAAACCGCGCATTTTTTCCATCCAGCGCCAACGAAACCCATCAATTTGAAGTGCGTGATTTAGGTGCCACCACCACGCGCATGATTTCTATGACCGCATCCGCCATTACTGTAGATCCAGTACCCTTATATCGGGTCTTAACAACAGCAAGTGGACCTGTAGGGTATTTACAATTCAACGATCACATTGCTACGGCGGAAGAAGAACTAGTAGCCGCAGTTACCGACCTCGCAGCAGCGAATATAACCGATCTGGTTTTAGATCTTCGTTACAACGGCGGCGGGTACTTGATAATTGCCAACCAGCTGGCCTACATGATTGCTGGCGCCATTGCCCGTAACCAAGTATTTGAATCCCTCACATTTAATGACAAGTATCCTAACGTGAACCCTGTAACAGGGGCCGCATTACAACCATCGCTATTTGAAGAAAGGACCGTTGGCCTGACCCTCACTTCCGGTGCAAACTTACCCACACTAGGGCTTGGTCGAGTATTTGTATTGACCAGCAACCGCACATGCTCAGCGTCAGAATCTATAATCAATAGTTTACGGGGTATCGGTGTGGAGGTAATTCAGATAGGTACCACTACATGCGGCAAACCCTACGGTTATTATCCCCAAGATAACTGTGGCACAACTTATTTTTCCACCCAGTTTCAGGGCACAAACGCTGTGGGGTTTGGCGACTACCCGGACGGTTTTTCGCCGCAAAACCTCAATGTAATTGAAGGCGTGCCTTTACCCGGATGCACCGTTGCGGACGACTTTACCCAACTTCTGGGCAATGAAAACGAAGCCCAATTTGCAGCTGCGCTAGCCTACCGTGATGCCCCAGGCACATGCCCTGCGCTGCCAATAAACAGCCATTCATTTCAGCAAGAAACCCCGCTAAAGCAGCTCCCTCGCGGCAACCAAGCTGTCCGCAACCATCGCTCTGAAGCCGGTAAAATCCTACGCGCAGCGCCATCGCGCAGATAACCGTAGAGACAGCGCTAGCGCAATACCTAGGCGAGTGAATATTTGTACATATTTTGCGCATCTATCACAGTGGCTAAGTTTGCGCGCTTATGCCAATGTATCCCCCTATCGTCAACCGTGAGTGAAGGCCCCTAGAGAGCCCTCTCTTGCGGGTTTAAACGCCTAAATATAAGAGCAACTAACATTAGGATCAGTCGTGAAAACACCGAGCAAAACAGTACTAGTTGTAGAGGATCATAAAGAACTGGCTGAGACCGTTGGCGCGTATCTGGAAGCCAGTGGTTATATTGTCGATTATGCAGCCGACGGCCTCACTGCCATGCACCTTGGTGTAACCAATACTTATGATGCGATCGTCTTAGATATCATGTTGCCGGGCGCTGACGGTCTGACCGTGTGCAAACGTCTGCGTGAAGATGCCAACGTGACGACGCCAATCATCATGCTCACAGCTCGAGACCAGCTTAACGATAAACTCCAAGGCTTTGCTTCCGGTGCTGATGACTACCTGATTAAGCCCTTTGATATGCCAGAACTGAAAGCGCGACTAGACGCCGTTATTAGGCGCAGCCTGCACTTGGAGAAAGAATTTCTTGTCAGCGACCTAAAGCTAAACCTCGACACCATGGAGGTTACCCGTGGTGAAACGCCGCTGATGCTGTCGCGCACTTTATTCAATATATTGCATGTATTGATTCGAGAATCACCCAAGGTTGTTACTCGTGCAGCACTTGAACGCGAACTATGGGGCGACGAGCCACCCGATAGCGATACTCTGCGCAGTCATATCTATAACTTAAGAAGAATTATAGATCGACCTTTTGGTAAGCCTCTTTTGCAAACTAGGCAAGGCCAGGGCTACTGCCTCAAAGGGACGACTGAAGAGTAACCCTGCTCGCTGCCGCATGAGTCGGCAGCTAGACCAAAAAAACTATAAAACTCAAACCTCAGAGACGCTCTCAATGCCCAACCTAGTTTGGTTACGCACGGACCTTCGTGTACGTGACAATCCTGCCCTTTACTATGCCTGCCAGTCCGGCCCTGTAGAGGCGTTGTTCATACTCACACCCGAGCAGTGGCTGGAGCACACCATATCACCGCACCGACTGGCATTGATCCTGAGGACGTTGGACCAACTGAGTAAAGATCTGGCGACACTCGGCATTCCGTTGCGAATTGTTGAAACCCCAAGCTACGCGACATCCATCAACGTGGTCGTAAAAAACGCCAAAGCTATAGGCGCTACTAAAGTTTTCTTCAACGATGAAATTGCACTAAACGAGGCACGCAGAGACAAGAAAGCCATTGCAGCCTTGCAAACCAATGGTATTAGTTGCGAGACTTTCAATGCTTTCACTTGTCTTACGCCGGGAAGCGTTAGAAAACCAGATGGCACAGCTTATTCAGTGTTTACACCTTTCAAACGCAAATGGCTGACAGTGCTAACAGAAATTGGGCTAAATATTCTACCGTCGCCCAAAGCTCAGGGGCCATCCATTGAACCGAAACAAGCGCCTGCGAAAATCGCCGGTATAAGCAAGAGCTTTGGTCAAGAGTTATGGAATGCTGGCGAAGGCGCGGCGCTCAAACAACTAAACGCATTTTGCAAGAATCGCGCAGACAACTACAAACGCGACCGTGACACGCCAAATGTGCGAGGCACTAGTGGCCTATCTCCCCATCTTGCAATGGGCGTTATTTCCGCCAATCAATGCTTGGCAGCAGCTTATAAAGTAAACGGTAATCGTTGGGTTGGCCCTTCCGAAGGCATCAACACATGGGTGAGCGAAATTATATGGCGTGAGTTTTACAACCATATTTTGGTAGAACATCCACGCATTTCAATGGGCCAAGCCTTTCGTCGCGAAACAGATAACTTACCTTGGAACCAAAGCACTGAGTTGTTAGAGAGCTGGCAAAAAGGTGAAACAGGACTGCCTTTGGTAGACGCAGGTATGCGACAGCTCAACACTACAGGCTGGATGCATAACCGCTTACGCATGGTCACTGCACAGTTTTTAGCAAAGCATCTGTTTTTAGACTGGCGTCTGGGCGAAAAGTATTTTATGTCGAAACTGGTGGATTGTGATATTGCGGCCAACAACGGCGGCTGGCAATGGAGTGCATCCACCGGCACAGATGCCGTCCCCTATTTCCGCATGTTCAATCCAATACGTCAGGCGGAGCGTTTTGACGGCAGTGGCGACTTTGTTAGAAGCATGGTGCCTGAGCTTGCCAACGCTGGAAAAAAGCAAATACTAGAACCATGGAAGGGCGGTGGCTTTGCCGGCTACCCAGCGCCCATCATAGACTTGGCTCAAGGCCGCGACCGAACCTTAGCTGCGTGGAAAAGTATGCGTGCAGACATTGTCTAACCAGCAAAACAACACAAAGCATTCCCCAACACTAGCCAATTGGCTATTTAGATTTTGCTGCTACTGCAACAGGAAAGCTGATACATATTTTGGTGCCTACGCCCTCTTCGCTTTGCACATCCAAACTACCATCAAACTGATCTACCATCCTGCGCACAATGGCTAAGCCCAAACCATGGCCGACATTACTGGTGCGGACACGATCGCTTCTATAAAACGGTTCAAATGCCTGATGCAGTTCTTCCGCGCTCATACCAATTCCGGTATCCGTTACGCAAAACTCATTACCGCTCACACTAACGGTAACGCCACCTTCAAGGGTGTAGTTGATGGCGTTGCGCAGCAGATTGGTAATCAAAATTTGTACCACTCGTTCCGGCACGTAAGTCCAAAACTCCCCCGCTGACTCAGAAGTAAGTGCTAGGTCGCGAGATTGAGCGAGCGGCGCAAGTTGCTCGATGAGGTTAGGCATTAGGTCATTGATAAGAGTGGGCTGCTCCCGTCGCTCCACTTCTTCACCCCTAGCCAGCAATAACATTGTGCCTACCAACCCTTCCATATCAGCAACCGTGCGACTCATTCTATCAATGGCTTTTGCGTCTATCTCCGGACGGTCAGCATTCAACTGCAGCAAATCTAGGGAGCCTTTGAAGACCGCAATGGGTGTACGTAATTCGTGACTGGCATCACGAGTAAATATTCGCTCTCTTTCAATAAATGTATCTAGGCGCTCTGCAAAGCTATCGATTGCATCAATCATCACATCAACTTCGGCATTAGCTATTTTGCGCAAATCCCCGAGATCGACAGCGGACTCATTAAAATCGCCAAAACGAAAACCTTCCAAATAATCCGCCATTTGCACTAGCGGTGATATCGCTTGATGGGAGAGTCTGTAGGTTAGGAATGAAAAGCCGTAAATCAAAAGCAGCGCAATAGATAAAGGCAAAATACCGAATAGAAATGCCAACTGAGAAACATCCTCACTAGCAAACAGCAAATATAATCGAGGACCCACCCCAGGGCTTTTCTGACTCACGTAAAGAGTTGGTTTCGAGTCACCTAGATCTACCCGACCTAAAAACCCTGGCTCGTGCTGGCGCAAAGGCTCTGGCAGTGACGGTAGATCAGACTCATCAGCCATGTATCCGATCATATTGTTGGTATTAGGCAAAGATTGCGAAGCGTTCTCCTCGTACAAGGCCCAAAAATGCTCAGCTTCGTCTTCCAACGCTTCGCTGATTAAAAAGTCGTCAACTATAGTATTCGTAACAAAAATACCGGCGGCCACAGCAAGACTCACAAGTGCTACCTGCAATGCAAATACTCGACCTAGTTTGGTTGCCAGCTTAGTACGTTGAATCTTCAATACTCACTCTATTTAAAAATTAGCTATTTCGCCGATGTTACGGCGTTTGATGTTTCCGGCACCGCATTAGCAGCTAAAAGAATGCCCTGAGCAAACCCAGTAGCCTGAGGCTATATTGCTGGCACAGCCTGTGCACTTTTTTGTTTTTGGGCGTGCTCAGCATTGACGTTTTTCGCCAACGTGAAAACCGCATAAAATACCAAAACCCACACTGTGCCGAGGATAACTAAATTCTCATATGAGGGGATCACTACCGCGCCAAAGCTCTCACCGGCCATGTACGAAAAGGGTGCGCTCACGCCAACAATCAATGCACCTAATAATGGCCTATCAACAAAAAATGTTAAGCCATGATTCAGCGAAAAGCCGACAGTTATCCAGAGCAGAACGATCCAAGCAGGGGCCAGGCTAATTCCGGCAAAGGCAGGTCCAGCTGACGCACCGTAATCTAAAACGCCGAACAGCATCCATGCACTATCCAACACCAAGCCAAAGAGCCCCAAGCCGAGAGCAAAGGGCCAATCTTGGGCAAAACTTCGCTGATAAATACTCATGCCCAGAATGGCGAGCACAACTGCAAACCCGTACCAATTACCACCTATCACACAAGCTACCCAAGCCACTTTGAGGAGCACGGCATTAACGAGCTTGGTACTGGATAAATAGTTAGAGAGATCCATTGGTCTACTTCCTTAGAGTTGGGTCTAGGGGGACTTTGTCTCACAACTCGAAAGCTCCACAGACATCCCGCCCCAACGCACACCCTTTTCAACAAATGCGCCTGCGGCAAAATCTTTCAGCTTTGACAGCTTACTAACGCCCCTCTTTTTACCCAGCCACTTTCGACGCCAGTACGTGAAGGCTGCGTGAAGTAAAAATAAATCCCCGTCACCAGTACTTCACGAAAAGATTCCTACACTGCGACCATGAAAAACCTTACTTATATTTTTGTCACGCTAATTCTCGTCACTGGCCTTGGTTGCGCCTCCCAAACCACAGTGAGCAATTCTGCGTATCCTGACGCTTACAGAGTGGCTCTCGATGACTTCGCTGGAGATACAAATGTTACACCAGACACAATCGAGGAATTCAGCAAATTCCTAATGGGCCTTGGTCAACCCGGCACAGCTGACTCTGCCCGCAGGTTGTACGCTGAAGAGCTGCATTTCAGCGACGCGCTCATGCATACAAGAGATAGAGAGAAAGTGGTCACTCACTTCGATGGCCTCGGAAAGGCCGGAACCACAGTTGAGGTAGAAATGCACCAGACTCTAATTTCGGGTCCGGATGTTTATCTAGTCTGGTCCATGAGGGCTACATTCAAACCTATTCTCCGCACTGTAGAGAGCGACACCCTAGGCATAACGCATCTGCGTTTTAATGAACAAGGGCAGGTAATCCTGCATCAAGATTTCTGGGATTCGGGCTTGGGCTTTTACTCCCACGTGCCATTTTTGGGCGGAGTGGTCAAAGCTGTGAATAAGCGTTTTCAAGCAGACTAGATCTAGACGATGAATCCAGAGATTCTTGCACTCGGCATTTTGTTCGCTTTAGCGAGCGCAGTCTGGCTATGGTCACTGGGTGCACGCGACGTTAGCGTCGCAGATATATTTTGGCCCATATACCATGTTGTCCTGGGAATTTTTTTCTACGCGCAGTCAGCAACGCCTAGCGTCTTTCAGAGTACCGCTCTAGCACTAATTGCCCTTTGGGGTCTGCGGTTGGCATACCACCTTAGACGGCGGCAAATTGGTTTGGGGGAAGATCATCGATACACGGCAATAAGAAATGCCAAAGGCCCAAATTTTCCTTATACCAGCCTGTATCTTATATTTTTGCCCCAAGCTTTTATGGCGTGGATCATTTGTTTGATTCTACCGCCTATCTTTGCACAAACCGCTGAGGTTACTTGGAGGGAGTGGGCGGGCCTGTTAATCGCCACCAGCGGATTTGTTTACGAATTCGTGGCAGATTTGCAGCTCACCAAATTTAGAGCGCAGAAGTCTCCCACCGCTATCCTCAATACTGGCCTATGGCGTTACAGTCGCCATCCAAATTACTTCGGTGAGTGGCTTTTTTGGCTAGGCGTCTGTTGCATCTCACTGCACTACAGTTTCTGGCAGCCATTGCTGGCAATGGCGCTACTCACATTCTTACTGACTCGCATAACTGGGGTTAAAAGAATGGAATCCACTATTGGCGATAGACGTCCCGGTTATGTGGACTATGTGGCACACACATCAAGTTTTTTCCCCTGGAAGCAGTTACTCACCTTAGCCCTGATGTTTGTTATAGCAACACCGGACGTACAAGCAAGCGGTACTCCGACAAACCAGCCAGAAACCCAAACACTGGTAAAAACAGAAACTTGGGTATTCAGGGCTTTTATCGATAAGAAGGAAGTGGGCTATCACTCTTTCAAAGCCCAATACCACCCTGAAGGCATAATGCTGGAAGGAGAAGCAAAATTTGAATACAAAGTTATGGGTATAACCTTTTTCTCCTATGAACATCGCGTACGAGAAGAATACGATGAAAATTTTTGTCTGCAAAAAATTGCCAGTGATACGCAAATCAAGGACAAGTCATTTTCGTTAGTTGGCAGTCTAACCCCTAGAGGTTTTCGCGTTGCATCGGAGAAAAAAGAACTTCATGACACGCAGTGCATTGTCCCCTTTGCTTACTGGGCACCAACATTTATTGCACAACATACGCTACTCAACGGTCAGACAGGAGAACTGGTACCCGTCTCTATCTACCCAGAAAACTTAACCGACAGTTCAACAAAAACTAGCTATAGAGTGGAGGCAGACGAAATGTCTCTTGCTGTAAGTTACGATGCAGATGGCAAGTGGATAGGCTTGGTTTCCGACCTACCCGCCAAACGCAAACTCATCTACAAATTACAATCCTACAAAAGCCAACATGTGGAATTCTTAGCTTCGACGCGATAAGCCATAACACGTAAACCAAAAATGCTTGTCCAGCTTAAACGTGAATGACGCATCCGTGTGCAACAAAAGGATGCGCCCGCGCCTCAAAACTCATTCCGGCGGCATACTCGACGCAAAATAGCTGAAATATCTCCCTGTGCAGGCAGTTTTACGCTGTATGCGTGCAAGTTCTAATTTAGCCTTGCCCAACTCCTACCTTAGTCCTATCTTAGGTTTATTTTAGCCCTATTTCAGTGTTACCAAAATACACACTTCATTATTGCCGCCCAAAAACCTGTGCTCAAAGTCTTGCTTTACGGCAGGAATCGCCTAGTCTGACCTTCGTCAACTATTAGTTGACTATTATAACAAAAGGGTACTCGATACCTAGCATTAGGGGAATATAATGAAACGACTCATATTAGGCACAGTCAGTGCTTTATTCGTTCTGTTTTCCTTCAGCGCTTTTGCCGCTGATGATGAAAATTCAAGCAGACGCATTGAGGAAGTTGTAGTTACCGCAGAGAAAGTTGAATCAACAGTTTCTGACACTTCAATTTCAATTACTGCAATTGGTACGGAAATGTTAGAAGACATGGGCATTCAAAATGCCAATGAATTTGTAAACTACATTCCAGCCACCACACGAGACGCCTTCGACATCCGCATACGTGGTGTAGGTCGAAACTTCAGAGCACTGGGAGGAGACCCAGGTGTTGCTACCTACTACAACGGTATCTATTCTGAAGACGCGTTAATCGCGCTCACAGAAAACGGTCTTTTTGACATCGAGCGAATCGAAGTCTTACGTGGCCCACAGGGCACGCTATATGGCCGAAATTCAATCGGTGGTGCAATCAACTACATCACCAAACGCCCAACCGACACTCTTACGGGAATGGTTAGGGTGCAGCTTGGCAAGAATGACAACGAAGAAATGTACGGTGTCATTTCAGGGCCTTTGACTGATACGTTGAAAGCCCGCTTCACCACCTCCAAGCGCAGAAACGATCCGCTTCTAGGCAGCGTTGATAACATGCCCGGAACCGACTCAACAGACGACATAAACAACGCACTGATGTTTGAGTGGAATGCGACGGATTCAATTTCAGTAGATTTTCGCTTCAATGACCGCAACTCTGATCGAGTGATCGGAGGCGATGTATTGATCAATGAAGGTTGGGGCAGCTCACGCGGTTCTCGAGTTACTAACGTTTATGCCCAAGGTTTACGCGCCGTTACTGCTGGTACAGCTGGCGCACAGATGTTCACTAACCCAAATACCGGCGCAGTGGCATATGGGGCAAACAACCGTCCTGGTGTTGATCTAGCACCACGCAGGCCAAACCCTGCATATGCGTCAAACGACTACTTAAACGGCGATGGCGATTTAGATGAAGTACGCCACGAAATGTTGACAAACGGCAATAACCGATCAGGTTTTGATCAACGCGGTGCATCTACCACGATCACTTGGGATGCCAGTGATGCGATGAGTGTTAAATACTCATTTGGATATAGCGACTTCGCCTACACCTATGATATCGATACAGATGATTCAAACAGTGAGATCACAGATTTCGGCAATACAGTATTAGAAGATATTTATAGTTACTCCCATGAGCTGCAACTGCTTTGGGACGTAAACGACAAATTCTTCCTGACGAGCGGCTTGTACTATTTCAAAAGTTCTCGGCTGCAGGATTTCACAATTACTGATGAAGGCTCACAAGGTCGCATCAGCCAAGCTGCGAACTACGGTACCCTTGGTGCATTCCTACCTTCGCTGGGCATAAGTACTACTCCGGTTACATTGGCTACACCAGCAATGAATAGACAAGTACTAAGCGTTTGGGGTGGCGACTCTTTCGGCGCAGGTAACGCCTATAGGCACCAAAATACCAATAAGACCGAGCAAACAGCCGTTTACGCTCAAGGTGTTTATACTTTTAACGATGAATGGGCACTAACAATAGGCTTGCGTTGGGCAGAAGACGAAAAGAACGTTAGCGAAAATCGCGGTGCCTACGCAGAACTTATGTTCCCGTGGACATTCTTTGACTCACCGGCCTTTGTTGTACCAGGCACAGGCGGCTTAACAGCAGGCCAAGTGTTACGCAGCCCGGCAGTAACAGGCGTTCCAGCATTTGGCATTCCTGCTGCTGCATTTGCTGGCTTCACTGACCTTGCTTGGACTAACTTTTATATGGGCGCAGCAACGCCTACCGGCAACCCCAATTCGCCGATTGCACCAACCTGTGCACTAGATGCGACAACTTGTGCAAATCCGCTTAGATTGGCGGGTGTTCCACTGGGCGTAGCTTCTCTAGCTTCTGACAGTCAAAAGTGGAGCGATACGTCTTTCCGTGTGAACCTCGACTGGACACCTAATGCCGATACATTGATCTACGGCTACGTAACAACCGGCTATAGAGCAGGCGGATACGGTCTGGGTATCCTAGACGCCAGGGTAGGCGGCGCAGCGGGTACGCCAGTAGGCATCTTGTCTTACGATAAAGAAAACGTAACGGCATATGAATTAGGCTATAAAGGCACACTCTTCGACGGCACTGTACAACTGTTCAGCGCAATCTATACCTACCAGTATGAAAACTACCAAGACCAAGTTGACGTACTCGACCCACTAACAAATACCTCCAGAGACATTCCGGTAAACACTGGTGATACTTCTAACTCGGGTTTTGAAATTGAGGGAACTTGGTTGGCTACAGATGCATTAACAGTCAATGCTAACTACAGCTTTACCAAAACAGAGTACAAGGACGATGTCCTTTTACTTGAAGACGAAAACCATTTAGCACCAGTGCCACTGTTCGGAGCAACAAGCCACAACTTGAATGGTAGCTCGCTAAAGGGTATTCCAGAGCACAAGTTCACTGCTTGGGCCGACTATAGATGGATACTTGCTTCAGATGCATCATTGACGCTAAACGGCGCCTTTTCCTACACAGGCGACTACAACGGCGATTCAATAGAGCGTGCATATGACAAAATTCCAGCACGCCGGCGCGTTGACTTAAGTCTTATTTGGGCCTCGGCTGACGCCAAGACTCGCGTGAGATTCTTTGTTGATAACGCCACAGATGAAGTTAACTTCAGAGACATTTCTCAAGCGAATCATGAAGAGAACTATCGTCTGCAAGGCACTTTGTTACAAGCAAGAGCGTGGGGGGTAGACTTCCAACGTTCATTCGGCGGGTAATATACCCATGCCCAAAAAAGCCTCGCTTAAGCGGGGCTTTTTTTTGCCTGACATATTATAAATTCGCGCAGAAAGTTCCAGGTATAGCGCAACACCGCACGCAAAACTTATGCCTACTGAGACGCGTTAACACGCTCAGTCTTTTAGCTTCAATCTACAGAGACAAATTCTTCATCTAACTGCAATACCCCTTGAGCCCGCAGCGCTCTTACGTCTTCAGGGGTCTTATTCAGCCAAGCAGTCAAGACCTGCTCGTTGTGTTCACCTCGATGCGGCGCTGGCCCTCTGACGCCGCTTTTCGCGTCCGAGAATCGATAGGGCGACTGCGTAATTGGACGCGTACCGCCAGCACGATCATCCATTTGCACAATGGCGCCACGGGCAGCCACAGTAGGTTGTTCCAACAAATCAGCTGGCGCTCGCACACGACCCCAAGCTAAATTCATTTTACCCATGGCCTCCTCTACCTCAGTCCAACTGGATAATCCTGTGAAAAAATCTCCCGCTATTTCGCGACGCATACGGATCTTCTCAGGTAGTGGCATTTCCTTATGCGTTGGATCATCGGTTCCAAGCACATCGGTGAGTTGTCGCCAAAGAAAACGAAAATCAGCAGATAAAAGAATGGTCCCCGCACCTGTATCCCAGGTGTCGTTGGCACCGGCGGAGGTGTCTTCAGAATCTTCTACTGCATAGTGCACTTGGTCATCAGTGGCGACGGTTGCATCAATCATAGCAATATCAATATGCTGTCCTAATCCAGTGCGCTGGCGCAGGATTACCGCAGACAGCAGGCCGACCAACCCATGTAACGAGGCGTTAGTGTCAGCAACTGATAATGGTAGATCACTAAAAGGTAGGCTACTACGATCAGCTTGCCTATACATAAGACCCGCTTCTGCGTGCACTATTGGTGCATATGCGGGTCGATGGGACTCTGGCCCGCCATGGCCAAAACCAGAAATGGACAACATAATGAGCTTGGGGTTAATCGCCTTTAACACTTCATAACCAAGACCTAATCTGGGCATCACATCAGGGCGATAATTCTCGATCAAAATATCCGCTTCTTGGACTAGCTCAAATACCAGTTCCTTAGCGCCAGCAGCACGCAAGTCCATACAAATATTCCGCTTGCCCGCATTTTGCTGGTGATAGTAGCCTGGCAAACCTTGTACGACCTTACCCCAGAGGCGGGTTACGTCACCATCGGGCGGCTCTACCTTAACTACATCAGCACCTAGATCGCTTAACATTCGTCCTGCAAACGGACCGGCTAAAACTCTGGAAAAATCCAAGACCTTTAAGCCCTCTAATGGGTATTGTTGCTCCGACATCCTCTCTCCCTAAACCTACTGTGACTAGCTTTACCCGAGTATAAACCCGAAAGAAGGAGCATTTACAAACTTCCACTCGCCGTGAATTTACGGTAGCCAAAACCGCTTATGAGAATTTTCCGCGAAACTAACGAAAAAAATACTTGCCTGAATGAAGCAAAACCCAGGTTTGCCTAGCGAGATAAAAGTAGTTAAATGTTTACTGGCCAAAACTTACGGAAGCTCTTATGACGTTTATGCAGCAAAAAATGGGCTCGCGCTTATTACTCACAATATTATTGCCTTTGCTTTTCGGCGCCTGCCAACCTAACGCCAACGAAGAACAACCATTATCTATTACCCAAGATGTTGTAGCTGCCGCTAGCTTCATACAAGCGTCAGATATTCGTGCAGATGTAGTAGAACTTTCATCAGATGCCTATGAAGGCAGAGGTCCTGGTACAGAAGGAGACCGCAAAACCCAAACGTATCTGATCAGTAGATTAAAGGAAATGGGCCTGCAACCCGGTGCGACGGATAACTCATGGCGTCAAGAATTTGAACTCATTGCGCTAAATGCCCAGCAACCGGACACTTGGAAATTCAATACACCTAATGGACTCCAAACCTATCAACAAGGCACCGACTTTGTTGTCGCAGCCGGCAAACAAGCAGCCACCGCCACATTAGAACAAGCGCAGTTGGTGTTTATTGGGTACGGTATTCAGGCACCAGAATATGATTGGGACGACTACAAGGGTGTAGACGTTAGCGGCAAAGTCCTTGTCATGATGAACAACGACCCTGACTGGGATCCAGATCTATTTGGTGGCGAAATGCGTATGTACTACGGTCGCTGGACCTACAAGTACGAGATTGCAGCAAAGCTGGGGGCGGCTGGAGTGATTATAATTCACACAGACCCATCCGCCGGTTACCCGTGGCAAGTAGTAGAAACCTCTTGGACCGGACCGCAGTCCGAATTACCCAACGAAGGTGAACCGACCATAGAAATAAAGGGCTGGATGAGTAATACAAGTACAGCCGCTCTTTTTGCCAGCGCAGGGCAAAATTTGGACAGCCTTCGACAACAGGCCAGCAGCAAAAATTTTCAGCCGCTAGAGCTACCTATTACTACCGACTTAACTCTGCCGATCACAATGACATCCAACACCTCAGCAAATATTTTGGCTCGCATAGGGGGTGGCGATTTAGCAGACGAGGTTATAGTTTTCACAGCCCACCATGATCACTTGGGTAAAGGCGTTGCTACAACACCCGGCGAAGACGTCATTTATAACGGCGCACTTGATAACGCCACAGGTGTTGCCTCAGTGCTAGCAATCGGCAGAGCATTCTCACAGTTACCTTCGCAATCAAGGAGATCGTTATTGTTTGCTTTTGTTGGAGCGGAAGAGCAAGGCCTGCTAGGTTCACAGTATCTGGCCCAGCACCCGCCTGTAGCACCAGGTAAATTAGCCGCCGCGATTAATATGGACGGCGCGCAAATCCATGGCAGATCATTAGATATCTCTTATGTAGGCTACGGTCGGTCAACGGTAGATCAAGCGGCGCAAATGGCAGCAGACCTCCAAGGTCGAGTAATCAAAGGTGACCAAGACCCCAGCAAAGGATATTTCTATCGCTCTGATCATTTCAGCCTAGCAAAAATTGGTGTTCCTTCATTAAACTTTGAAGGCGGAGAAGACCTGCGCAACGGCGGTATAGAGGCAGGTAGAGCCTTTGGCGAAATTTACACTAACCAACACTATCACCAGGCCAGTGACGAGATAACCGACGAATGGAAATTTGACGGAATGGTGGAAGATGCTCAGTTCGGATTCTATACCGCTTGGTCTTTGGCCAACCAAAGTGCGCTACCCGCTTGGTATCCTGGCGATGAATTCGAAGCGGCAAGGCTAGCCGCCATTAAAGCATCTGCAGAACCCTAAAGCGGATTCGATCACCTCAGCTCATTACTCTAGTGAATTTCAGCTGCGTCGCCTTGGGCTTGGCGCAGCTTTTCAATATCAAAGTCAGGCTGCTGTGCGGCGCCAATAATCACCGCTTCGCGACGGGCAATTTTGTCCGCTGCAGCCTTAACCTGAGTCACAGCACTAAACGGTATAACAACAGCACCATGCTGATCGGCATGAATCACATCACCATCTACAACCCGCATGCCTGCGACATCTACGGGACGCGAGAAATCCACAACGTGCACAAATGCATGAGAGGGCAAAACGCTGGCGGCAAGCATTTGGAAGCCTGGCGCAATGTCAGGTACATCACGCACACCACCATCAGTCACCAGTCCAACACAGCCAAAACCTTTGTGAATGTTTGAATTCACTTCACCCCACAAGCAGCCGTATCCACCGTCGCCGTCCAAGTCTTGAATGACAATAACACTGGGTTTTGCGCCTTGGTCGATATAGGCATAGTACGCATCTGACAGCGCCCTAGCATCCGCTGCGCTAAGGTCACTCGGGTGCGCTGCTCTAATTGTCGCGGTGCGAGCAATCCCCACCATTGGCGGCAACTCCGGGCGTGTGCACACCAATTGCTTGGTTGTGAACCCGTAACCCCTGCGCTTTGGTACGATCAACTCCAATGCATTACACACCGTTGGCGTATCCATAGTTTGCAGTTCTGCTATCAGCTGCGGTGTTAATTCACCGCTCCAATCACCGTTACCTTCTTTGCTCATACTTCCCCCGCCTTGAAACCTCGAACGCCACTCATTAGAAGATCACCCTCTACCAAATGGTAATCCGCCAATACTCAAACGACCTCACCAGACGCTTTAGAAAAACCACGAGCATCCGGCACAAAGTCAGCAAATATGTTGTACAACGCCGGCACCAGGACCAGCGTAATAATTGTCGCGAATAAAATACCAAACGCTAAAGAAATAGCCATTGGAATAATCATCTGGGCCTGGGTAGAAGTCTCACTCAATATTGGCACCAGACCAAAGAATGTTGTTAATGAGGTTAATATAATTGCGCGGAACCTTTCCGAGCCCGCCTCAATTGCAGCCTGAGCGTGGGACATACCCGCCCGCACTTTGACATTAACAAAATCGACCATAATCAAGCTGTCATTAACAACCACGCCACCCAAGGCAATAAAGCCCAAAATCGAAATCACGCTAACGGTTTTGCCAAGAAAGAAGTGGCCTAAGATAGCGCCAATCAATCCAAAGGGTATAACCGACATAATGATCAACGGCTGTAAATAGGATTTCAGCGGGATAGCTAGCAAGGCGTAGATACCGGCGAGCACAAAAAACACAGCTATCCACAGCTCGGCTATAGCTGCTTGCTCGTCTTTTGAACTTCCGTCTAACTGCATAGAAACACCGGCAAAATCTGCTGCCAGCAGAGGTAAAAAATTCAGCCTCACTTGGCGAAAAATATCTGCAGATTCAACTACCGATCCATTCACGTTAGCGCTTACATTGATCGCCCGTTCTTTATCAATACGCCGAATAACATCGTAACCTTGGGCCAGTTCAAACTCAGCAACAGCTGAAAATGGCACTACATCGCCACCTGGAAGTTTTATCCACATACTTTCAAGATCACCAATAGAGCGCCGATCACTCTTTGGGTATCTAACCATCACCTTGAGTTCTTGGCTGTTACGTTGAAAGCGCTGAGCTTCGGCACCATAAAACGCTTCACGCACCTGACTGGCCAAATCTACCAGCGTAATACCCAATGTTTCTGCTGAGGGTTTGATCTTTAAACTTAACTCTTGAGGCCCCTCATTGACTGACGCGGTAATTTCGTAAACCCCCTCTTGGGTAGACAAAAAATTCTGCAGGGCAGCAGCAGCAGCTTCGAGCTGCAATGCATTCTTACCGAGTAACTTTAAAGAAATAGGCGCACCACCCATTTTTTCTTGAAAGACAAACTTCAGTTCAGTTGTGCCAGCAATTTCGCCGACCTTTTCGCGCCAGCGGCGCTCTATGTCTTCGGGGGATATCTTCAAACTTTCATTAGGTAGCAGCTCAATCATGATAAAGCCCTGTTTATCTTGAGCCACTATGGAAAGAACATTTTTAATAAAACCGGTACCCGTGGCAGATTCAGCAACAACCTCTTCTTCTATCTGCGCAACGCTGGCGTACATGTGATCAACAATTTCCATTGCGAGGCCAGGGGGCGAACCTTCTTGAACACTGACGGACGCTTGCAGTATTGGGCTATCAATATCGGGAAAAAAGCCGTACTTAATAAACCCGCCGCCCATTAGACCAAATACCAATAAAATCATGCCAATAAAACCGGCTAACGTTGCATAACGATATTCAATAGTGCGCTTCACAAACGGCTGATACACGTTTTTGATAAAGCGCTGTAGTTTGTCATCAACCCACTCAGGAATACCGCGTTTATTCTTTTTCGGTGGCGATAACAATGCCAAGTGCGAGGGCAGAATGAGTTTACTTTCAACCAGTGAAAACAACAGGCAAAAGATAACTACCCAAGCAGTAGCCTTGGTTAGGCTAGAAGGTGGACCCGTCACCAACAACATTGGTGCAAAGGCCATAACCGTAGTGAGCACACCAAACGTGGCCGGCACAGCTACACGCTGAGCACCTGCAACAATATTATGCAAGTTATAGCCGTCGCGTTCGGTTTGGGTATGCACACTTTCAGCAATGATAATTGCATCATCAACGACAATTCCTAAAACCAATATAAACGCGAATAAGCTGATAATGTTAATTGTCACATCCACAGTTGGCATCATCATAGTGGCGCCCAAAAAGGCAATGGGGAGTCCAATCAAAACCCAAATCGCCATGCGTAACCGTAAAAACAGACCCAGAACAACAAACACTAGAATTGCGCCGAGCATCATGTTCTTCATCAACATGTTGATTTGGCTTTTCAAATAGAAAGAGCTGTCACCCCATATATCAAGGTTGACGCTTTCAGGGAGGTTTTTTCTGCGCTCCTCCACATAGGCATGCACAGCGGCGCTAATTTCAATCTCACTTTCCTGGTCCGTTGACTTCACCTCAATTGTCATTCCCGGCCTGCCGTTAAAAAACGCGTAGAATTCCTCTTCAACAAAGCCATCTACAACATTGGCAATATCACCCAGGCGTACAATAGAACCATCAGAGTTGGTCAATAAAATAATCTTTTCGAATTCGCGAGATGTATACGCTTGACCCATTGCTCGCAGTCGAATAGAGCCTGCCTCAGATTTGATTGTGCCGCCCGGGATGTCCGCAGACCAACGGCGAATAATCTGCGCTACCTGAGAGAGCGTTAATCCATATTCGCGCAGTCGATACTCCGGAATTTCAATCGCCATTTCAAAATCGCGCGCGCCTAGCGTCGACGCATATGTGACTTCAGGCAACGCGGTGATTTCTTCCTTAATATCATCGGCCAAATGTTTCATGGCGGTTTCGGTCAAGTCTCCAGATACGGCAACACGCAGCGTCTGCATCTTTCGCTCAACCTTAGCGATCACGGGTCTTTCGCTGTCTAAAGGAAAAGTAGAAATACTATCAATGGCGAGTTTGATCTCATCCGTTAGCTCTGAAACAGCAAAGTCAACTTTTGCTTGGACTTGAACTCTAGCCATGCCCTCGCTAGCTGTACTTCTAATCTCGCGTATCCCTTCAATGGAATTCAGTGCCTCCTCAATCTTAACAATGATGCCGACTTCTACCTCTTCAGGACCGGCGCCAGGATAAGCAACACTTATCGTCACCATGTCGAATACGATAGACGGCATGCTTTCTTTCTTAAGACCAGAAATGGCCAGCAGGCCAAAAGCGAATATAAAGATCATGACCAAGTTGGCGGCAACGTGGTTGGCAGCAAACCAACCTATAAGACCTGGTGGCTGACTCCCAGACCCACCCCCAGCTTGATAAGGCTGCTGCTCTGAATTTTCTCGAGAATTATTTTCCGACGAATTTTGTGACATAAGTACTAGCCGTTGATCCTGACTTTCTGCCCTGGCAGCGGTTTATCTAACGGGGTAACGCAATAGTTCGCACCCTCAGGAATACCACCGTCAACATAGTAAAAAGACTCGTCAGATCTCACTACTGAAACATCTACCGGGCGAATGCGTAAGTCGTTATCTACAAGCCAAATAGTTTTGCCACGGTGCAGTGAATAACGCGGGATAAGAAATAGATCGCCGCCATCTCTACCATTGATTGTTGCCGAAACATAGGTGCCAATGAGAAGGGGCACTGAATCTACATCGCCCACAAGCCGATAAGGATCTTGAATTTGCGCCACCAGATATAGCACTCGACTCTTGGTGTCGAAAACTCCCTCAGAACGGGTGATTTGACCCTGCCAGGTAAATATCGTGCCACCCAATTCTGCGGAGATAGTCACAGGTAACGGCTCACCGCGACGGATCTTATTGATATCCAAATAGGCTAAATCGCGCTGAGTTACCGGCAGTCGAATTTCAGCAATATCTACCGCAACAGTAGTTGCCAGCGCCGACCCTGTATTCACATATTGGCCTACATCTGCGCGTTTCTCACGCACCAACCCCATGTATGGTGCTTTAATCACCGTACGCTCCAAATCTCCTTCCGCCTTTTCTAATTCAGCCTCAGCAAACTGCAGCTCTGAAATAGCTTCTTGGAGCTGAGGCTTGCGCAGGGCAAGCGCGGAAGCAGGACCGGTGCCAGGCTTTAACCTGCGCAGGCGTTTGTAATCTTCTTTAGCGTACCCGGCCAAAGCACTCTCTTTCGCCAAAAGAGTCTCTGCGCGCGCAACACTTGCTCTGGCTCTTTTTACCGCGCTCTGGTAATTCCTTGGATCAATGCGCACAAGAACGTCGCCTTCATCAAAAAAGCCGCCACTGACAAATGCATCAGACACTTCAATAATCTGCCCTGATGCTTCAGCAACCAAATTGGTTTGGGTACGCGGGCCAACAGTGCCTTGGGAGCTAACAGTGAATTCAACTGGCTGGCTGTAAGCTGAAGCTACCTCTACTAGCAAACTCGGAGGTTCAGCTACTTGTGTTACAGGGACTTCGCGTAGTTTCACCAAAAGAAAAGACGCGCCCGCACAACCCAATAGAATAACTATTGGCAGTATTATTTTTTTATTCTTCAACAATCTCAACCCTTCTGAAATACACCCAAGCGTATCTGGGATAAATTTTTAAGACTCAAAGCCTTGGATTTGGCAAATACTAAGCTCTCGTCGTTATCCAGTACGCAAAACCCGGCAATTCTAGTCGCGCTTTATCATCTTTCGCCGTAGCTGCCCGCTGGGAGTATTCACACAGCCCAAGTGTAACACCCGGCTAGGCGAAAAATTCTATTTACTAGTTGGTTTATGGATAACGGTAATCTAAGACAAGCGGCACCTTTCGCAGGCGGGCCCGAGTCTTTGGTAAGCCGAAGCCAGCCTTGCTTGGATCAGCATATGTCTTTAGATTACCTAACGGAGAAATTAGTTTTAGCGTCAAAAGAGGGAGAATTGGGTGTCTGAACGAACAAGGGCCAGCGTACTGAAAGAACTAACCGCGGCGGAACAACCCTACGAATTAGTACCAGGTAGTGTCTTCGATAGACCGTGTTTACGCTTCAAAAACGCCCCGCCCACGTTACGCGATCTTTTCTCGCAAAGTCGCAGTGAAGTGGAATTCATTATCTATGAAGACCAACGTCTAACCTTTGATGAGGCCTATATAGAAGCCTCTAAAATCGCCATGATTTTGGTCAACGACTACGGCGTAAAGCCCGGTGATCGTGTGGCCATTTCAATGCGCAACTATCCAGAATGGATACTTGCTTTTATGGCAGCTACATCCATTGGCGGCATTGCAGTGGCCATGAACGCGTTATGGCAGCCCGAAGAGATGGCCTACGGTCTCACTGACAGCGGTGCAAAAGTACTATTTGCAGATGAGGAGCGATTAGCTCGGTTTGCCCAAATCGCCACGCCACCCAAAGTGCAACTGATTTCAGTAAGAACATCGGCGTATCCAAACGCTGTGGATCTTGCCAACCTAGTGGCAAAGCTCGAAAACAGCGGTCAAACCATCGCAATGCCCGAGCAGTACGCAAAACCTGAAGATGACGCCACCCTACTTTATACCTCAGGCTCGACAGGCCACCCCAAGGGTGTTGCATCTTGCCACGTGAATATCATCAGTGCGCTGATGAGCTGGGAGCTGGATCAGACTACTGCGATAGGCTTAATGGAAGAACCTCCAGAAGCCCCAGCACATCCGCCGGCAACGCTAATGGCCGTGCCGCTATTTCACGCAACTGGCTCCCATGCGGTTTACTTGGCCAGTTACCGCCACCAGCGCAAGTTGGTTTGCATGTATAAGTGGGACCCAGCAATTGCAGCGCAGATGATCGAGGAAGAAAAAATAACGACCTTTATAGCTCCGGCCGCAATGACCGGAGATCTGGTGTTGGAAGCTCAGCGTTCGCAACGAGATCTAAGTTCCCTTGCCTCTGTGGGCGGCGGCGGCGCACCAAGAGCACCTGAGCAAGTACGCAATATAGAAAAATCATTTACCAAAGCACTACCGGGTACCGGTTGGGGCATGACTGAAACCAACGCTATTGGCACCAGTATTGGCGGAATAGATTACCTAGAGCGGCCTGACAGTTCTGGTCGTTGCAGTGGTGTTATGGAACTCAAAGTAATCGACGAAGCTGGCAATGCACTAGATGCAAACAACCGAGGCGAACTCCTTATAAGAGGTACAGGAGTTTTTCGCGGCTATTGGAACCGGCCCGATGCAAATGCCGAAACCTTTTTACCTGGCGGTTGGATGCGCACCGGAGACGTGGCTTATCTGGACGATGAAGGTTACCTATTTATCGTAGATCGAATCAAAGATTTAGTAATTCGCGGCGGCGAGAATATCGGCTGCGGCGAAGTAGAAGCAGCACTGCTCGAACACCCGCTTATTCACGAGGCATCAGTTTATGCAGTACCTGACGAGCGCCTTGGCGAGGAAGTGGGTACAACTATTTATACCGAAACACGCATAGATACTGACGAGCTAAACAGCTTTCTTCTTGAGCGCCTTGCACGCTTTAAAGTTCCCGCACACACATTGCAACAGCATGAACCGCTACCACGCACTGCCTCAGGCAAGATCCTCAAGCGTGAGCTACGCGAAGAGGCCTGCAAAAGGTTAAACCTGTAAATGCAAAAGCCAAAGCCCGCACATAGGAAGTCGTCACAAAGAAACCTCGCACTATTTATTCTAGTGGTCGTTGGCTTGAGTGGCTGCACTGATATGGAATCTGCTATGAACAGTAATCGAGTTAATGAGGCCACAACAGTTCAAGGAATACTGCAGGGAACATGGTCGGACAGTGACCCGGACATCGGAGTATTTCGCGGCGTTCCTTATGCACAGCCTCCCATTGGCGATTTACGCTGGCGCGCGCCCAAAGAGTTAGAGTCCTGGACCGGCGTACGACAAGCTACCAAATTTGGCTCAGCCTGCTGGCAAGCATTTGGCAATGATAAATTTGTCTGGGGTCGCGGCGAGTTCCCCCGCAGTGAAGACTGCCTACATCTAAATATATGGCAACCTGAAAAATCTAATACAAGTGCGCCGGTTATGGTTTGGTTTCATGGTGGCGCCCATACCGGCGGACGTGCGCAGGTTGAGGTATTCGATGGCACGGAACTGGCTCGCAAAGGTGTGATAGTCGTTACCGTCAATTATCGGCTGGGCCCATTGGGGTTTTTGGCTCACCCAGCTTTAGCGCAAGAGTCCGAACACAACAGTTCCGGCAACTACGGTCTAATGGACAAAATTTCAGCCCTAAAATGGGTGCAGGAAAACATCCAGGCCTTTGGCGGTGATGCAAACAATGTGACAATTTTTGGCCAATCTGCCGGTTCAAGTAGCGTTTGTGCGTTGATTGCCTCGCCCCTAACCAGCGGCCTTTTCCACAAAGCCATAGGGCAATCTGCGGCTTGTCTAATTAAGGAAAAACGTGACGCCAATGGTCAAGAACGAGGTACTCGCTTAGCACAACTAGCCCTTGGATCTAATGCCGAAGACGTTGGCGTAGAAGTAACAGCCGCAGATCTGCGCGGGATAGATAATCAAAGCCTAATAACAGCTATGCAAACTAGCGATTGGAGTGCTGCCAGTCGTATTGTTATTGACGGCTGGGTGCTGCCCAAAGCACCCGCAGATGTTTTTGCCGCCGACGAGCACATAAAAATACCATTATTAGTGGGATCTCTGGCAAACGAAGGCCATGAATTAATTCCCGTGAATGAGTCTTTTACCGCGGCAGATTTAGACAACTATCTCACCAAGGCTTTTGCAGACTCAGCGCCTGAGCTAAAAGCCCTATACGCAAAAGAGTTAGCCATCTCTCCAGGCATGGTGCAAAGAGAAATATTCACCGATTCATACATGGCTCTATCAATGCGCAGCTGGGCGGCATTTAACCATCGCGGCGACCAACCTACCTACCTTTACTATATGGACTACGTGCCGCCGGCCTACCAAATTTACTTATTCAATGATCCAGACCTCGGTTTGCCTGGCGGCCCACGCAGTGCAGGTGCGTATCATTCAGGCGATTTAGCCTATGTTTTTAATAACGTAGGTAAAACGGGAGATTTTTGGCTGGACCAAGACTTTGCCATGGCGCAAACCATGAGTACTTACTGGACAAACTTTGCTAAAACCGGCAACCCTAATGGAAGCAGCGTACCCAACTGGCCAGCTTATAGCCCGCAAAACCACCAGACACAGCTGCTATCCGACAAAGTCAGCACAATTGAGGGAGCCAAGCGGAAGAAATTGGATTTACTGGCAACACGCCGCTAGGTAAAAGCTACCGAGGTTTCTACAACCACTGGGTTACAAAATAGTTGTGAGCGTTTAGCATAGAGCCTCACAATTTCTGCAATTGCGACCACAATGATTGCGCACTGGACCATCTAGAATAATGACCGAAAAAAAGAAAACTTCTAAAAATGAAGAAGCCAACAACGCCGAAAGCGTGAACTTTGAAGCTGCTATGGCGGAGCTAGAACAGCTGGTTAAGCAAATGGAAAACGGCGACCTGAGCTTAGATGCGTCACTAAAAGCCTTCGAACGCGGCGTGTTATTAACGCGTCAGTGTCAGAAATCTCTAGCTGAAGCGGAACTTAAAGTTAAAATGCTGTCAGCAGACGGCGTTCTTGAAGACCTAAATCTAAGCGACCTTGATGATTAGCGACCTCTCTGCTCTACAGTTACAGATAGAAGCATCTCTCCAGCAACATTTACCTACGAAATCGCAAATTGCGCAGCCTATGCTAGACGCGATGAGCTATGCGGTTATGGGAGGGGGCAAAAGACTTAGGCCCATGTTGGTCTGTGCAAGCTGTGAGGCCTTCGGAGGCGACTACGAAACAGCAATGCCAGCAGCGTGTGCTTTTGAATTTATCCACGCCTATTCACTGATCCATGATGACTTACCAGCCATGGACGATGACGCTCTAAGACATGGTAAGCCTAGTACTCACATAGCATTCGGTGAGGCGAATGCAATCTTAGCTGGTGACAGCCTGCACTCTTTAGCCTTTCAAGCTATTAGCGAAGCACAGGGCATTTCCGCAACCAACAAACTTACAATCATTAGTTTGCTCTCCAAAGCAGCGGGCTGGCCGGGTATGTCAGGGGGGCAGTGTTTAGATCTTGCTGCCGAAGGTAAGGTGTTAGTACTGCCTGAACTAGAAATGTTACACGCAGCTAAAACTGGCGCGTTAATAAAGTCAGCACTTGAAGTAGGAGCACTGAGTGCAGGTGCGGACATTCAGTCTGCTGCCTATAGTGCTATTGGCGAATTTGGCGCAAAAATTGGTCTGGCATTTCAAGTAGTAGACGACATATTGGATGTCACCGAAACAAGCGACATGTTAGGTAAACCAGCAGGCTCTGACGAAGACTTAAATAAAAACACTTTCCCGCGATTACTCGGGCTGGACCCATCAAAGCAGAAAGCAGAAGATCTCTTGCAGGAAGCGCTGGCACTGTTAAAACAAACCGGCTTGCACACGTCATTGTTAGCAACGTTAGCGAACCGAGCGGTACATAGAACCTTCTAGCGGGCATAAAAGTAGTAGCATGCGCCACTACATTAAAGCTAAACCTGCAACACCAGCCAAACAATGCCCGCGCTAAGTAGGCCAGCGACAAGATCATCTAACATCACCCCTAACCCACTGTGCACGTTTGTATCAAGCCACCCCACCACACCGGGTTTGGCAATATCAAAAAACCGAAACAACGCAAACGCTAGCAATGCTACCCACCAGATCTGCGGCGCAAAAATCAGCGCCAGCCACATACCCGCAACTTCATCAGCAACAATCTGCGGCTCGTCTTGTACCCCGAGGCGATTGATCAATCGGTTACATAACCACCAACTAAAAAGAAAGTAGGCAACAATTATTCCAAGCTGCGCAAAAAGAGTAAGTTCTGCGAGAAAAAACCACCAAAAAACGACCGCACCCAGCGAACCCCAGGTGCCAGGCGCTGGGCGTAAAAAACCTAGGCCGAAGGCTGTGAGCCAAAAGACTGACGGTTGATAAATTTGTTTCAGCTTAAGCATGGAAGTGTTTATAGCCTTGAGCATCGACCAGTTGGCCATTGAGCCAAATACCCTTTTCTGTGCACAACTTACCAATACAGAAAGCATCCGGATGATTCTGCTCGCTCGCAAACAAAAGTTGGTAATCATCACTTGAACCTAGAGCATCAGCCGTACTCGCGCCCGCGACTAATGGAATATTCTCTTCAATAAGCTGCGCACCACAACCACTGGCATTCACTAAATGTGTCAAATCTTGGAGCAACCCGTCCGAGATATCGATGGCACAAGACGCCAAACTCAGCTCGCGCTGCCAATCAAATCGCGCTTGTGGCTGATAATAGGCCTTTTGCAATTCGCTCATTGCTTCCAGTTGCACCGGTAGCAGCTTACTCTGACTAACACACGCGCCCGCGCCACCAAGCGGACCAGATACATAGAGCTTATCATTTGCTCGTCCACCCGAACGTTTCACAGCACCACCACGCAACACTTCGCCGTGAACACTAACGGCAATATTTAGTGGTCCGCGAGTAAGATTGCCTCCGCAAATATAAACACCACATTCACGTGCAGCGACGGCCATACCCCGGCTAAGTTCAGCCAGCCAACTGCCGTCTTCTGCATCATTTAGCGTTAGTGCGACCACACAATATCGGGGGGAAGCGCCCATTGCAGCTAAGTCAGAAAGACTCACCATAAGGGCGCGATAACCAATTAAAAATGCCGGTGCTTTGGCAGGGAAATGTACGTCAGGGACGAGCACATCAATGGAAGCGACCTGGTCATAGCCGGGTGTAGTTGTAATTACTGCAGCATCATCGCCGGGACCCAAATGTACCCATTCGCCTTGAGCACGATCACCCATGGCATCTACGATTATGTCTATCAGCGCAAATTCATCCACGCCCACTACCTTTAGCAGCGTTGACCTCAATACTTCTGGCGCTCTGAGCCAATTTATCTAGAACGCCGTTGACATACTTATGCGCGTCTTGGGAGCCAAACAATTTGGTTAACTCAACGTATTCATCAATTACGACTTTGTAAGGTACGTCGATGCGTTGAATCATCTCTGTTGCGGCAAGTCTGAGTATGCCGCGCTCAACTACGTCCAACTGGTCAATGGACCGATCTAGCAACGGGCTTAGCTCAGCGTCTAATTCCGCAGTAGTGGTCATCATCAAATGCAGTATTTCACCAAAAAAATCCGCATCTGCTTTATCTAGGGCTTTCTCGCCAAACTCTCTGCGGAGCTGCGCGATACTGGTGCCAGTTACCTGCCATTGGTAAGCCGCTTGGACTAACGCCCTGCGAGCTTTACGGCGAGCCCACATATTGGGCTTCTTTGGCTTCTGATCGGGCACTTGATCGGGCACTTGATCGGTCATCTAATTGTTCTTCTCATATTTTTGAAAGCCGCGCAGAGCATCAAATAGTTTAGTTATCTAACTAACGGACACAGGGTCAGGCGAACGTCGTCGCCTATTCTAGCCTGATCTACCACTTTGGCATCTATGCTATCTGCAAGTTTTTCAATATTAAAATCTGCCAATTGACGAGTATTGCCACCCAACGCCTTGGGCGCCAGATAGCAAATCCATTCATCCCATAAATTAGTCTTAAGGAAACTACCCAGCACACCGGGGCCTGCTTCCACCAGAACCTCATTGCAGCCACGGTTACCTAAGGTATCTAATAACCCTTGAAGATCAGTTGGGCCATTCTTAAGAAACAGGCGTTCCACCCCGTCTGGGTCTTGTTCGGGCACTTGAGTGGCATGCGCATGCACAAGCAATGTAGGCTGGCCGTCGCACATCAAATGACTAGACGAAGGCGTGCGAGCATTAGCATCTAGCACCACGCGCAATGGCTGATGACAATGCGCATAACGCTCATCGCGCACATTGAGTCGCGGATCATCATCAACAACGGTGCCCACACCAGTAATAATTGCATCGCTGCGAGCACGCCAGTACTGCACATCCGCCCTGGCTTGTGACCCTGTGATCCACTGACTTGTGCCATCTGCCAGCGCAATTGCCCCGTCTAGACTACTGGCGCTCTTCAACCTCACAAAAGGCCGATTGGTAGTAATGCGTTTGGTGAAGCCAGCGATACAATTACGCGCCTGCACTAGATCTAACAATTCAACTTCGATATTGGCGGCTTTAAGCATGGCAATTCCATTACCCGCTACCCTTGGGTTTGGATCCAAGGCACCAATCACAACTCTAGTAACGCCAGCGTCTATCAATGTTTGCGCGCAAGCGGGGGTTCTGCCAATAAACGAACAAGGCTCGAGACTGACATAAACCGTACTGCCGGTAACATCGCCGCCAGCATCTGCAATGGCATTTACCTCAGCGTGACCTTGGCCTGCGTATTCATGATAACCACGCCCTATGGCTTGGCCGTTGCGCACAATAATGCAACCTACCGTAGGATTCGGCGCACAGGTGAGGCGGCCATGTTCCGCGAGCAGCACTGCGGCCTGAATAAATAGTCGATCTGAGGCTTTCATAAGTTGTTAGGATTCTTTGGCGAGGTTGAGCTTTTGAATTTCATCAGCAAACTCACTCAAATCTTGGAAGTCGCGGTAGACCGAAGCAAAGCGCACATAAGCCACTGGGTCCAATGCCCGCAACTCAATCATCACTTCTTCACCAACCTGCAGCGATGGCAGCTCGCGCTCGCCAGTGGAACGCATACGATGTTTGATATGGTTCAGAGAGTTTTCTATCTCATCAACACTAACCGGGCGTTTTTCTAACGCCTTAGAAAGGCCATAACGCAGCTTCTCTTCATCGAATGGTTCACGGCGCCCGTCCCTCTTGATAAGGTGCGGCATGACCAGCTCTGCTGTTTCAAAGGTAGTATAACGCTCACCGCAAGTCAGGCACTCGCGCCTGCGACGGACGGCTTCACCATCCGTGACAAGACGAGAATCAATTACCTTTGTGTCTTCTGCACTACAAAAGGGACAATGCATGGCCCGTTACCTTTCAAATGAGTAATGGCTCTAACTTTGAACTAGTTTTTCGGGTAGACCGGAAATCTGCCGCAAAGTTCAAGGACCTTGGCTTGTACAGCCTTATTCACTTCTTCATTTTCAATATCGTCTAAGATATCGGCAATCCATCCTGCAAGTAAATGACATTCAGTTTCTTTAAAGCCTCTGCGCGTGACAGCCGGTGAACCAATGCGCACACCGCTGGTGACAAAGGGAGAGCGCGGATCATTCGGTACCGCATTTTTATTTACTGTGATATTCGCACGGCCAAGAGCAGCATCCGCTGCTTTACCCGTAATGTCTTTGTCGACTAGGTCCAACAGCAATAAATGGTTGTCTGTACCGCCAGAAACAACTGAGTAACCACGCTCCATCAAACCAGCAGCAATGGCGCGAGCATTTGCCAACGTCTGGGCTTGATACGCCTTAAATTCTGGGCTCATAGCTTCTTTGAAAGCCACAGCCTTAGCCGCAATAACGTGCATTAAAGGACCACCTTGGCTACCGGGGAACAATGCAGAATTGAGCTTTTTCTCAACATCTGGATTAGACCGAGCCAAGATAATGCCACCTCGTGGACCGCCTAGGGTCTTATGGGTAGTAGATGTAACGACGTCAGCAAACGGAACCGGATTTGGGTATTCACCGGCAGCAACTAGACCCGCTACGTGCGCCATATCAACCAACAGGTATGCGCCTACAGAGTCTGCGATTTCGCGAAAACGCTGCCAGTCGATTTGGCGTGAGTAAGCTGAGAAACCAGCCAGTAATAATTTTGGACGATGCTCAAGAGCCAAACGCGCCACTTCATCATAGTCAATGGCACCGGTAGCAATATCTATACCGTACTGTACCGCGTTATAAAGCTTGCCCGAGAAGTTCACAGAAGCACCATGAGTAAGATGACCACCATCAGCCAAACTCATGCCTAACACAGTGTCACCGCCTTCAAGCAAAGCCAAATAGACTGCCGCATTAGCCTGAGACCCAGAGTGAGGTTGAACGTTTGCGTAGTCAGCGCCGAACAGTTGTTTAATACGCTCTATTGCCAGCACTTCGACTTTGTCGACATGCTCACAGCCACCGTAATAACGCTTACCCGGATAACCTTCCGCATATTTGTTTGTTAACACACTGCCTTGGGCTTCCATCGTCCGAGGGCTGGCATAATTTTCCGACGCGATCAGTTCAATGTGCTCTTCTTGACGAACGGTTTCTTGAGCGATCGCAGCTGCAACTTCTTCATCAAAACCAGCAATGGTCTCGTTTCCTACAAACATGAGTAAACCTCTTATATGGGGCTAGTTGAATTTTGGTGGCGGCAAAGATAGCTCCGCGTCGAAGCTGCAAAGTATAACTTAAAGCGCAACAGCATTGACCTGAAAGAAGCACCATTTTTGGGGAAATTCTTTCATATTGGTTGGACAATTTGTCCAGTTCTAGCCAGTCATACGCGGCGATTACCAATACTGAGCAACCACGCACTGAAAACTTAATTTACCAGTTCATTTGATAGGGGCTGGCGCAGAGTGCAGATGACCGTATACTGCCGCTTTTGTTTTAACAGGAAGACTCATGGCGCAGTATGTCTACACCATGCAAGGGGTCACTAAGATTGTCCCTCCGCAAAGAACCATTCTGGAAAATATTCACCTCTCGTTTTTCCCTGGAGCGAAAATTGGCGTCCTAGGTTTGAACGGTTCAGGTAAATCTAGCCTGCTAAAAATTATGGCAGGGCAAGATACCGATATTGAAGGCGAAGCCAGACCACAAAAAGACATTCGAGTAGGTTACCTGCCTCAGGAACCGGCGCTGGACGAAGACTTAGATGTGCGCGGCAATGTAGAACTGGGCGTGTCCGAGATAATGACTGTATTGAAAGAATACAACGAGATCTCGGATAAGTTTGCCCAGCCAATGGACGACGACGAAATGACTCGCCTGCTGGAACGCCAAGGCGATTTATCCACCCAGATAGACGCAGTAGATGGCTGGGAAATTGACCGTACGCTAGACATTGCCGCTGATGCGCTCAGACTGCCCGCTTGGGATACACCCGTAAACATGCTCTCAGGCGGCGAACGCAGGCGTGTAGCATTATGTTCACTACTGCTGTCTAAGCCAGACATGCTGCTACTGGACGAGCCTACCAACCACTTAGATGCAGAAAGTGTGTCTTGGCTGGAGCGTTTTCTCGACGAATACACCGGCACTGTTGTGGCGGTAACTCACGATCGCTATTTCCTAGACAACGTAGCCAGCTGGATCTTAGAGCTAGACCGCGGACGCGGCCTGCCCTATGAAGGCAACTACACCACATGGCTAGAAAACAAAGAAGCACGCCTAGCCCAAGAAGCATCACGCGATGAAGCCAGACAACGCGTAATTAAAGCCGAATTAGAGTGGGTAAGATCTAATGCCAAAGGCAAGCGGACGAAGAGTAAATCGCGTTTGGCTCGATTCGACGACCTAGTCGCCGCAGAAGAAGAAAGACGCAACGAGACTGGCGAACTGTTTATTCCCACCGGCGAACGCCTTGGCGAGAAGGTCATGGAAATCAGCAACCTCAGCAAAGGCTTTGGTGAAAGATTGTTGATAGACAACTTCAACGCCATTATCCCTCGCGGCGCAATTGTCGGCATTATTGGTGGCAACGGTGCTGGCAAGTCGACTTTCTTCAAAATGCTCACAGGCCAAGAAACACCGGACACAGGCAGTATTGATATTGGTTCAACCGTGCAAATGGCCTACGTTGACCAAAGTCGCGACGAGTTGTCTGACGAAAAAACTGTGTGGGAAGAGGTGTCTGACAATCAAGACATAATGCGCATTGGCAAGCACGAAATAGCCAGCCGCGCATATGTGGGCAGATTCAACTTCAAAGGCACAGACCAGCAAAAGTTCGTTGGCAAGCTGTCCGGTGGAGAGCGCAACCGCGTACACCTAGCAAAGCTATTGCGCCGAGGCGCAAACGTACTGCTGCTGGACGAACCCACTAACGACTTAGATGTGGAAACACTGCGAGCGCTGGAAGAAGCAATACTGACCTTTGCTGGCACCGCGCTAGTGATCTCACACGACAGATGGTTCTTGGACCGAGTAGCCACCCATATCATCGCCTTTGAAGGCGACAGTGACGTGATTTGGTATGAAGGCAACTACAGCGAGTACGAAGTGGACCGCAAAAAACGCCTGGGCGATTCAGCACCTACGCGAGTGCAGTACAAGCCAATTCATAGATAGGGAAGGGATAAGTTGGGATAGGTAGAGGTAGCCGGAGTCAGGCTACCTTCATCATGTTCGCTTGATGCACGCGGGCGACCTAGTCAATAAGCTATGGCCTTATCCAAAGCAGCTTTGCTAGTTTTCAATTTTCACGACCATTCCACCTAACGCCTTGCTCAGCGGCAATTCAAAGTGGCACGTTTTTGCGAAAGCAAAACAAGTGACGCGTTGAATTGTCCGGTGGAGCTATTTGTTATCCCTTGCCCACTTTAATAAATCAGTTTGCAATGGGTCACTATACTCGACTGCTCTAGCTGCGAGCTTTCTAAAAACCTCATCACTGACTATTAACTCAACAATTTGTTTCTCATTTTCAGCAAAGAATTCATCGTATACCCTACCAATTACCACGCCAATGTATCGTTTTCTTTTTTGCCAATATTCACTTTTCCTATATCTAAACAAACGACTTATAAGAATTGACTTGTCACCATCTGAAAGTAGTTTCGCTTGCGTAAATAAATTTTCCACATGATCAATACCAGGTGTATTTTGTGTAAATACACTTTCACCAAATTCAAGAGCAATTGCTAGCTCTGGAGAATTATTCCGAATCGCGGATTTTTTAACTTTGCTGGCTATCGGACTTAACAAATCAATTTCCTCTTTTTTTCCATCATGTAATGCAGCCAAATATCGTCTTCCATAATGATCTATTAGTGTAATAGAAATCCCTGGATGTTCGAGCATTCTGTCACCATATAACTCATATATTTCATCAATATGCGAATCAAGATATGCTGAGGAGAAGCTGTCTACTATTTTTTCTAAATAGGTAAAAAATTCTTCATCGACCTCTCCATTCCCTTTTTTGTATTGACGCAGATAATTTACAACCAAGTCTCGTTCTGAGTTTGAAAAGCTATTCTTAAAATCAAGAGAGAATGCTAAGTAAGTTATTTGTTGGAATAATTTATCTAATTTTAATTGATCATTAACTTCAGATATTTCTCGTTCTACTTCCTTGGCAATAATAGAACTTACGCTAGCTCTTTCTTTGGAAATTGCTTCAGAAACAGCCGTGTCAATAGTTGTAGTTATTATAGAGTAAATTCCAGCCGTTCCTGTCAAGGCTATAGCAGCAAGTATCAATGAGAAGTTCCTATGGCGTTTTGACTCCCTATCTTCAACCTTTTTATTAACTGCATTAGTTATGCTTGAAATAAAGTTTCTAATAAGATTCTCATCGGAGTTTATAATCTGACTAACATCATCTTTACTCATGTTGAATCTCTTATTGTTGGCTAAAATTTGTATATTGCGCATGCGCATTTAGCTGCTTTGCCTATTTTCTTAAATCGCTTCCAAGCACCTGACTTTATTGAGCCTAATTCATGGAACAGGGGATTTCGTCTTATCAAATCGCGCATGCGCAATAACCCCCCCCGCAACGCGCGTTAGTCCGCGTGGTTAAAAGAGAACTATGAAAAAGGTTTGCGCCGAATAGAAATCAGACAATTGGAATGTTTTTTGCGCCGGACGGCATCCGGTTAGAAGAACTAACCGGCGGAATTGTTTTACTTAAAGACCTGCTACTACTTCCAGCGCGGCGGCTAGAGTCTTAACCCCATGCACACTCATATTACCTAGCTTCTCTTTCGGACTGTTGGCGAAGGGTACAATGGCGTGCTTAAAGCCATGCTTTGCCGCTTCGCGCAGACGTTCTTGACCATTGGTCACAGGACGTAATTCGCCCGTTAGTCCCAACTCGCCAAAGACGATGAGATCTCTGGGCAGCACTCGGTCGCGGAATGAACCCAGCACTGCCAACAGTACTGCTAGGTCGGCACCGGTTTCGGCTATGCGCACGCCGCCTACAACGTTGGCAAACACATCCTGATCACCTAAGGCTATTCCGCAATGGCGGTGTAATACTGCCAAGTGCATGGCGAGTCTTTGTTGATCTAAGCCTACTGCTACCCGTTTGGGGTGCCCGCCGGCAACATCGTCTACCAATGCCTGCAACTCTACTAACAATGGCCTTGTGCCTTCCCATGTTACTGTGGCAATGCTGCCTGGTGAATCTACATCACCGCGCTGAAGAAATATTGCGGAAGGGTTGGCGACTTCTTTCATACCCATATCGGTCATGGCGAAGACGCCTAGCTCATTCACTGCGCCAAATCGATTTTTGTGCCCGCGCAAGGTTCTAAAACGGCTACCCGCTGGGCTGTCTAGCATCATAAAGCAGTCAATCATGTGCTCTAAAACCTTAGGGCCAGCAATGCCGCCTTCTTTGGTAATGTGGCCTACCAAAACGATGACCACATCTTTTTGCTTTGCCAAACGGGTGAAATAAGCGGCGGTTTCTTTCACCTGACTCACCGAACCTGGTGTGGAGTCTACTGACTCCATTTGCATGACTTGTATTGAGTCTAGTATCACCACCGCAGGCTTTTGCTCTTCAATCAGGTTGGCGATGATTTCTGCACGGGTCTCTGCCGCCACACTTAGTCCATCCAATGGCAGGCTCAGGCGTTTGGCGCGCATAGCTAACTGCTGCAGCGATTCTTCGCCGGTAACATACAGTACGCCTTTGCTTTGGGCCAAGGTGGTACAGGCTTGCAGTAGCAGGGTACTTTTCCCCGCGCCGGGGTCGCCACCAATTAGCACTACAGAACCTGGCACGAAGCCGCCGCCTAAGACACGATCTAACTCCTTAAAACCGGAGGCTATGCGCGGAGTTTCTAAAGCTTCTATTTCACTGAGTTTTTTTACTTGGGCGGTAACGCCTGCGTATCCAACTGCGGCATTGGCAATAGGCGTAATATTCACTCGACTAAGGGTATTCCATGCACTGCATACGCTGCATTGACCCTGCCACTTGCTGTGTTCAGCGCCGCAATCTTCGCAGACAAATGCTGACTTAGTTTTACTCTTGGCCATTTCGCCTCACAGCGGGTTTAGTTATGACGCTTGGGGCACAGATCACTCGACAAAGTCGTTGTACATCTCGTGAGCAAGGTCTTCAAATTTGGTTAAATTGCCGGTGAATTTCATTTTCACCTTACCAATTGGTCCGTTACGCTGCTTACCGATAATAATCTCTGCCAACCCAAGGTCTTCGGTATTTTCGTTGTAAACCTCGTCCCTATAGATAAACAAGATGACATCGGCATCTTGCTCAATAGCGCCTGATTCGCGCAAATCTGAATTCATTGGTCGTTTGTCGGGTCGAGATTCTAGCTGGCGGTTGAGCTGAGAGAGCGCAATAACTGGACAACTCATTTCCTTCGCCAACGCTTTTAAAGACCGCGAAATTTCTGAAATTTCTGTAGCACGGTTTTCGCTGGCCTTTGCTGTCCGCATCAGCTGAAGATAGTCGACTACGATTAAATCTAAACCGCCGGCTTCGCGTGATACACGCCGCGCCCTAGAGCGAACTTCGCCGGGCGTCAGTGCTGGTGTGTCGTCAATATATAGGCGCTTATCTTTCAATTGGCTAACTGCGCCGGTAAAGCGCGTCCAGTCTTCATCTTTAAGTTCGCCGTTACGCAGCCGAGTCTGGTCAATACGCCCAAGGCTAGAAATCATACGCATAACAATTTGCTCGGCTGGCATTTCCATACTAAACACCAGTACAGAGCCGCCCGACATTGCCGCGTGCTCCACCATATTCACGGCGAACGCTGTTTTACCCATGGACGGACGAGCGGCCAAAATAACCAAGTCAGATGGCTGCCACCCCGAGGTTTTTTTATCTAGGTCCTTAAACCCTGATGAAACCCCTGTAATTGCGCCTTTGGAAGCAAAAAGAAACTCCACCTTCTCAACGGCTTTGGCAAGCAAGGGGGCAATTTTTTCTGGTCCGTTTTCCTTTGCACGGTTTTCCGCAATTTGGAACACAGATTGTTCCGCCAACTCAAGGAGTGTGTCGGTATCACGCCCGTCTGGTGTGAAGGCTGAATCTACTATCTGGTTAGCCGCGCCGATAAGCTGGCGCAGTACTGAGCGTTCACGAACAATTTTACCGTAAGCTAGGATATTGCTGGCCCCCGGTGTGGACTCTGTCAGTTCCGCCAGGTACGCAATACCACCGGCTTTTTCAAGTAGCCCGCGAGACTGGAGGCGCTCGGAAACTGTTACTGCGTCTAGGGGCGCGTCGTCTGTTGCCAACTCATTCATGGCCGCAAAAATAATTTGATGCGCAGTTCGATAAAAGTCGGTGTCCGCTACAACCTCTATCAGATCAAACCAAGACTGGTCGTCTAACATAAGGCCGCCCAACACAGACTGCTCGGCCTCATTGGAATGGGGCGGAACTTTCAGCGCATTTAGGGCGTTATTTTCGGAGTCGTACTCAGACATTGGCGATTCAAATTTTCTATTTAGAGGCTGCTCTCACTGCTAGGACAACGGCCAATAAATCAGCAGTTCACTCTTCGACATGGGATAGAGAGATTGAGCAGTAAACGCTGGGATTGCAAGTCATTGGAGCACATTGACTCAGCGTTGCGTACTTCAGGATTCTATAAGCTGAACATTCAGCTGAGATGACTAGGATTTGGCAACCGCGCCCTAATACAGCTAGGTATCAGGGCACAGTATCTGTGCGATCTAATCTACCGCTTACTCTTCAACTACAGCGACTTTAATGCCGGCTGTAACGTCAGAGTGAAGTTGTACGGCGATATCGTACTCACCGATGGCGCGGATAGCACCGTCTGGCAGGCGAACTTCGCTACGCTCTACTTCATGTCCGTCAGCCGTTAGGGCATCTGCAATGTCCTGTGTACCAACTGAGCCATATAGGCGACCTTCTTCACCAGATTTAACCATGATGGTCAAAATATGGCCTTCGATTTTCTCGGCGCGAGACTTAGCCACACCCAGAATTTCGTTTGCCTTGGCTTCAAGCTCGGCGCGACGTTGTTCGAATACTTCACGATTAGCGTTGTTTGCTTGAACCGCTTTAGCATTAGGAATTAGGTAGTTACGTGCAAAGCCAGGCTTTACCGACACTTCATCACCCAAATCACCTAGATTATTTACGCGTTCTAATAATATAACGTTCATAGACTTTCCTTATGCCAGCTTATTTATGCTGGTCGGTATAAGGCAACAAGGCCAAATATCTAGCGCGCTTAACTTCTTTTGCAAGATTACGCTGGAATCGGGCTGTTGCGCCGGTGATACGACTGGGAACGATTTTTCCGGTTTCACCAATAAACTGCTTCAGTGAATCCAAATCTTTGTAATCCACTTCAATTTCTTTGAACTGGACTTGTACTCTTCTGCCACCGCCTCTCATCATGATTCTTCTCCTTCAGCTTCTGCTGCTGATTCTGCTGTTGGTTCTGCGGGTTCTTCAGCCGGCGCTTCTTCAGCAGCTGATTCTGCGGCTCTGCTAGCAGATTCTTCTTCACGACGACGATCGCGCTCACGATCTTTCTCTTTGTCTCGCAACTCTTCTTCGTAGATCTTAGAGTTGCCAGTTACAGGGCCTTTACGTCGTATAACCATGCTACGAATCACAGCATCGTTAAAGCGGAATGCGCTTTCTAGCTCATCAAGAATTTCTTGACCCACTTCGATGTTGAGCATGATGTAGTGTGCTTTGTGCACTTTATTGATTGGGAAAGCCAGTTGGCGACGGCCCCAGTCTTCGGTTCTATGAACCGTACCGTTACCGCGTTCTATCATCCCGTGATAGCGTTCGATCATACTTGGTACTTGATCGCTCTGATCAGGATGTACCATAAAAACTATTTCATAATGTCGCATTGCGCTTCCTTATGGTTGACGTCAGGCAAGCCGACGAGTTGCCCCCAAGGATTTACGCTTTCGCTACCATTGTGAAGCAAGGATTAGTCCACAAAGCTATTAACTTCGCGGGCGAGCATTGTAGGCGCACCTGCACTGGCCTGCAAGGCCTTTGACTCCGTTCAAAGCCACCACCTGAAAGGGTTTACGGCTTTGTTTTAAGCGCTGTTTAAGTCTGCTTACAGACTTGGCTGCGCTCTCTTGCAGCCTCAATTTGTGCGTAATTTTCTGTGTTGATCTTGTGTAAGGAACTTAAAGAGGGTCTTGTGCGACGCGCTTACGCCGCACATTTATGCCGCAGATACGCCGCGCACCTCAATCCAGCGCTTCTTAGGGCGCGCCGTTTTTGGTTGGTACTGCGCGCTGGCGGACCATCTCATATAGAAGTACACCCGTGGCTACTGACACGTTAAGGCTTTCTACGCTTCCGAGCATGGGGATGCTGACTAAGTGATCACACAGACTTCGAGTTAACCGGCGCAAGCCTTTACCTTCACTGCCCATAACTAGAGCAATTGGCCCTTTAGAATCCATAGTATCCCAAATGGTGCCACCCTCACCGTCAGCGCCTAGCACCCAGACCCCTTGGCCTTGCAGCCAGGCAATGGTCCGAGCCAAGTTGGTCACTTGGACCAAAAACAAATCTTCCGCACCACCTTGGGCTGTTTTTAGCACAACTGGACTCAACGGTGCGCTATTACGCTTAGGCATAATCACTGCGTCAACACCCGCAGCATTGGCGGTGCGTAAACAGGCGCCTAAATTCCTCGGATCTGTTATCTCGTCCAAGATCAAAATCAACGGTTCGCTACCGAACTCGGGCCACTTATCTTTTAGATCTTTTTCATCAGCTAAGGTACGCGAATGACATTCAAGTAATACGCCTTGGTGCGAGATATCCGGTGCGCGGCGTCGAAACCAAACTTCTTCCATGGTCTGAAAGCGCACATTAGCTTCTCGAGCCAGACTGATCAGCTCGTTATAACGCGCATCTCTACGCCCCTTCATTAAATAAAGACAACGCGCCAATGCAGGCGTTTCGCGCAGTGCAGCTCTGGCCGCCTGAATTCCTACCACTTCATCCATCTAAATAAACTCTCTTTGCTATTTGCCATCACCTGACAGCCTGAATCTCTACTCTGAATTTTGCTACTTGCTTCAACTCTTATCCGCAAACTTGCTGCGCGGTTTGGCCCTGACCTTTTTCTTAACTTTCTTTTTGCCAGCAGCGACATTACTTTTGCCTTTGGATTTCTTTTTCGGCTTTTTGCTTGGGGGTGTTTGCACAGATACATTATCTGCGCGGTCTACATCACCTTCTGACGTATTTCTGCGCTGGTTTTCCCTGCTCGCAGATTTTCCTTCTTCGCTGGCGGCTTTAGCCTTAGCAGCAGCCCAAGGGTCGTTACTGTCATCAACGCTGCCACTACGTTTGTTCCGCTCGTTAGAATGTGCGCCATTTTGTCTACGGGCTTTAGGTGGATTTTTACCCGCGCGCCTACTGTCCCGCCGACCGTTAGCGGCACTCGCACTCTCGGTTAACCGAAGTTCAATTTTGCCCTGTGGCGGCTCTACATTGATCACCAATACTTCAATTTCATCACCTAGCGTGAAGCGCTTACCATTACGTTCGCCATACAAACATTGGTTACGCCGGTCGTAGCGGAAATAGTCGGAACCCAGATCAGAAATGTGCAATAGGCCTTGTACAAAATAGTCTTCTATCTCAATGAATAGACCAAATTCTGTAACAGTGGCAATTGTGCCACGAACCGATTCACCCACATGCTGGCGTAGCAGTTCACACTTAAGCCAAGCCTCAACAGTCCACCCTGCAGACTCTGCGCGGCGCTCGTTGTTAGAGCACACTTCGCCTAAGGCGGCCAGCTTCTCGTCATCTGGAACCCATTTTTGGCGGTTCTTATCGACCTGCAAAATGGCTTTGATAGCACGATGCACAAGCAAATCGGGGTAACGACGAATTGGGCTGGTGAAATGCATGTAGCGTTCTAAACCCAGGCCAAAGTGACCCTTATTCTCCGGCGTATATACCGCTTGTTTCATGCTGCGCAAGACCAACTGCTGATATAGCCAGCCGTTGGGTTTTTCGGACATTTCACCTAAAAGGGTTTTATAAGTAAGCGAACTGGGTACGCCCTCGGGAATGCGCAAACCGATGGACATTAAATCTTGGCGCAACTCCTCTAGCTTCAGCGTATCAGGCTTGTCATGGACTCTATAAAGCGAGCGGCTTTCATTGGCTTCAATAAAGGTAGCGGCGCAGACGTTGGCATTGATCATCGCTTCTTCAATAATCTGATGCGCCATAAGTCGAGGCACACTGTTCACGCCAGTAACGTGACCGTGCTCAATCTCAATCACACCCTCACGGCTATTAAAGTCTAACCCGCCGCGGTCGTCTTTGGCCTGACTAAAAGCCAAAAACACTTGTTTGAGAGCAGCAACCGAAGTGAGGACACCCGGCATGTCTTGTTTGTTACACGGCAGGCTGGCACCTTCGTCGAGATGAGCTTGGACCTGTTCGTAGGTCAGTCGACCGTGGGAGCGTATAACTGCTTCATAGAACTTGTGCTCGCGGACAATACCTTTTACCGACACTGTCATTTCGCATACCAAAGCCAAACGGAAAACGTCTGGTTTTAATGAGCACAACTCATTCGACAACCCTTCTGGCAGCATTGGTACTACAAAACTTGGCAGATAAACCGAAGTAGTCCTATTCTGCGCCTCAGTGTCCAAGGCAGAATTGGGCTTTACGTAATTGGCGACATCGGCAATAGCCACGATAACCTGCCAGCCTTTGCGTCCACCCAGAGCTTTTGCGTACACGGCATCATCAAAGTCTTTGGCAGTCTCACCATCAATGGTCACTAGTGGAGTTGGGGTTAAATCAACTCGATCTGGATGCTGACTGGGCTGTACAGACTTAGGCAGTCGATTGACGGCTCGGTCAACAACCTCAGGCCATTCGGTAGGAATATCTAGACTCTCTAAAGTTGAACTAATCGCCTGTTCAATTACTGAGTCAGACTTTAATACGTCAACCAATTCTCCAAACAATCCGCTGCGATCTTGATCAAGAATCTGCACTCGTACCGTATCACCGTGGCTGGCATTGTCTGGCCTCTCAGCGAGCCGCACTCGACCGGCAAAGCCACGACCCAGTGGATCTACTTGAGGAACCTTTGCCTTGAGGTTAAGTACGCCCACTAGCGGACGCGGACTATATTTGACTATGCGGGTGACTATGGCCTGCTCATCAACCACTTTGTATTGGATTTCATCATTGGGTCGCCCAGAGAGTCCGTCACGGTCGGGTTTTGCAAGTGCAATACCATCAACAAATAGCCGTGGGCCAAGGCCAGTGACTATGCCTTGTAACTTATCACTACCTAGGCTGAGGTTGGACTCTTGCACCGACACACTCTCAGTTGATGCAGTTTCTTGGACTGAAGATTTATTTTTCTTCCGTGCTTTCTTGGGAGACAAAAGATATTCACGATTTTCGTTGGAGACAATTTCTCCCAGTCGAACCAATCCGCGAAGTATTTGCCGCACCCGTTTCACACCATGAGGTCTCGGCGCATCCAATAGCTCAACCATTTGCTGCCAAGTAATGGGCACAGGATGCTCTACCAAAAGGTCAATTACACGGCGCGCATTCAAAACCTTTTGCTGAGCCTTATCAGCCGAAGTATTCGTATCGGTAAACTTCGACAAGTTTGACACCTTATATTAGTTTTAAGTAAAGTCCGCGACCTTATCAGGCCACGCATGCCCAAGTGGTGAAATTGGTAGACACGCTAGCTTCAGGTGCTAGTGGGGGCAACCCCGTGGAGGTTCAAGTCCTCTCTTGGGCACCATCACTTGACAGTATCCCACATCGCTTTGACAAATTCGCATTTACCTAATGCGCGGGAAACCCGCAGACTTTATGCCCGCTGCCCACTTTTAGCAAAACCTGTACTGCCTAGTCGCCTGTTTATCAACAACCGCCGGGGGCTTAGCCGAGCACAGTGTATTGCAGTATTATCACTCCACAGGGCGCATTGAGCTGACGCAGTTAAAGGAATCTATAATGAAAGTGGTTATTGTTAGTGGTGGTTTCGATCCACTGCATTCAGGACACATCAGCCATTTTGAGGCAGCCCGAGGGTTAGGCGACAAGCTAATTATTGCGCTCAACAGCGACAGCTGGCTTACCCGGAAAAAGGGTAGAGCATTTATGCCTTTTGATGAGCGCGCAAAGATCATTGCTAAGCTAGAGATGGTGGATGACGTTTGGTCCTTCAACGACGATGACGGAAGTGCTAAGTCTGCTCTCTACCAAGCCAAAAAAACCTACCCCAATGAGACGGTGGTTTTTTGTAACGGAGGTGACCGAAAGAGTGAAAATATTCCGGAAATGGACGTTGATGGAATTGAGTTTGCGTTTGGGGTCGGCGGCAATGACAAAGCAAATTCTAGCAGTTGGATTTTGCAGGAATGGCAACAACCCAGCCAAAGCAGAGTTTGGGGAAAGTTTTGTGACCTGTTCAGCGACTCCGCGGTAAAAGTTAAAGAACTTATTATCGAACCGGGAAAGAGCATTAGCTATCAACGTCACTTCAAACGAAGTGAAGTCTGGTTTGTTAGCAAAGGGCGCTGCGAAGTAAAACACGGCCCCGACACTGACAGGCCAGACCTATTCGATGTCATTAGCCTAAAGACAGATGAAGTTATCAGAATTGGTGTTGGTGAGTGGCATCAGATAATCAACGATAAAGCCAATCCGCCGTGCCACATTATTGAAATTCAGTATGGCGAAGAGACTTCAGAGGACGATATTGAGCGCCACTCAAATATCTCATAAGTGCTAACAAGGCGGTTGGGTATAAGCGTTGAAACTCTTGTGCGTGCTAGGGTCCAGTAGCAAACCACTATATGAGATATCTTAGCTCGCAGATATCAATCGCTTAAGTGGATTAACCTTTGCTTAGTCTGCTGACTAGGTTGTCCTCCTACAAAAAGAATAACAACGGAAACATCATGGTTAGATTTCTCATCCTGGTATTAGGGTCACTCTCGATAAGTAGCATTCAAGCTGGCGACCTCGCTGACGGTGATACAGGAAATTGGGAATTCTACCAACGCAACAACGGCTCTGAACACTATGCCCTTTTAGATGCGAACAGCTCGGATCAGTTTTATTTTGGCTCGCCGCGACTAGTTTTGTATTGCATCGCGTCACAGAAAAATTTCGGTGCATTTATTCGCTGGAACCAGTTTATCGACAGCACCATTCACCCAATCCGCTTGAAGATAGACCAACAACCGACATTACTAATGTCTTGGTTAGCAGGCGCTGACGGAGAGAATAGTTGGCTTCCTGCAGGGCAGATCACCAGCAAGGTAGATTGCGGCGCAGAAGCTTGCCCCAGACCTAGGAGAGTCACTTTTACCCGCCTTGATTTAATCGCGAAAATGGTTCAGTCAAAGGCTATAAATGTTGCAACCACGGACACTGAAGGTAATGAGTGGTCTGCCGAATTTTTCCCCTACGGTATGCGGGTGGCTGCTAGTAACACTCTGGGCTTCTGCGGCATCAATGCCCAAGCCCTATAGCTAACGGCAAAGCAAAAATTCCACAGCATTCGCCTAAATAGGCAAAAAATGCCTAAAAACCAAGATTCTGACCTCACTATAGATTCACTGGGATTTCACAATAGCTTCGCGGCGGCTGGCTTCTACTAAAGCTCTAAACGAGGGTTAGAAACATGAAGCAACTAGTAACAGCTATATTTGGAATTATAAGCTTAACGGCAAGCATCTGCGCTTACAGCATTGAGTCGCTAGGTTATGCAGTACTAGCTAACGAAGGCGACATCGAGATACGCAAATACGAGCCGCACTTACTCGCGTCGGTTCGCGTGAACGGCGATTTCGAAGATGCGGGCTCTAAAGCGTTTCGGCCATTGTTCAAGTTTATTACCGGCGAAAACACTACAGAAGCTAAGATCGCCATGACTGCTCCTGTCATTCAAACAAGTACTGCAGACCAATGGTTAATCTCTTTTGTAATGCCTCGCGAATATGATTTAGAGAGCTTACCGGTGCCCGCTTCGGCAATAGTTGAAGTTAGCAGCCAACCTGAAGCGATCATGGCTGCCATGCAATACAGTGGCGGCTGGAGTAAGTCGCGCTATGAAAAACACGAAGGCCTTATGATGCAGGCTCTTGCTGCTAGCAACTATAAGTCGTGCGGGGAGCCCAAATGGGCGCGCCACAACGCACCTTTCACTCCTTGGTTTATGCGCAAAAACGAAATCCTTGTTCCTGTTTGTAGCCTCTAAGCTCAGCGAGCTTTCAGAGCATTTCACAAGCAATGCTCTGCATCGGCTGCAAACCTGACCTTTTTTAGCGGCCGGCTACCAAGGTAGCAGCGCCCCGTCTAATTTATAAAAGTTGCCCGACTCCTCAGGTGTCAAACCTTCAATAAGGTGGTCTAACTTTTCGGCGCAAGTTGCCGCAGTTTGCAAAGGCGCTTTTCGCTGTTTTACAAAGGCCTTAGACAGGCCACTCACGGTGGTACCCGGGTGCACTGAAACAATCGTTGGCTCGTTGCGCCAGCGGCCAGCTTCAATTGCCAAACAACGAACACCCATGTTCAGCGCCGCTTTCGACATCCGATAACCGAACCACCCACCTAGTTGATTGTCTTCAATACTGCCTACTTGGGCAGAAAGAAATGCCGCTTTGAAGTCCGGCACTAACTTGAACTTATTCGCCATACCAGAAAACAGCAGAATGGGTCCTATCGTGTTCACCGCGAAATCATCTTGTAGTTTTGCGCTTTGAATATTACGCATAGATTTCTCTGGGCCACCCAAAGGGCCTTGGAGATAGCCGCTGGCGCAAATCCAACGGTGAATCGGTTGCTCGATCAAAAGAAGTTGTTCAATACAACGCTCTATTTCTTCGACCTCTCGCAGATTGCATTGCAGCCACTGTACTTTGCTGTGCACGCTACTCACCTGACGATGGTGTATGGCAACCACCCGATCAACTTCTGGTTTGGCTATGTACCTTTCTATCAGCGCAGCACCGATTGCACCGCCCGCACCGTTAATTAGAACGTTCATATCGTTTTATCCCAAAAAATAATTCCACTAAGGGAGAGAGCTTGTAACAGTAACCTACTCGCTTACCGCCACATCCTAACCAACCTCAGTGCTAAAAAACTATTAGACTTGATTCTTCTCAATTTTGTCTAATTTATAGTTGACATTACATTACCAGTTAGGGATTATCCCCACTCAAATTAGACATTACTAATACGAGACACCAAATGAACAAGCAAAGTCGAAGGGATTTCCTAGCAACTGGCGCCGCTCTATGGGCCACCTCACTTATCCCAGTCAGCGTTCGCGCAGAAGCTGGCGCTGCAATACTGCAAGAAACCGATGGTATAGCTATTGCGCTTGGTTACAAAAAGATCGCTAGCGACGTAGACACTAGCAAATATCCTAAACGTGCTGGGGCTGCAGGGGCTACCCAGTTTTGCTCCAACTGCAGGCTGTATAGCGCCAAAGCTAACGGCATGGGAGGTTGTTCAGCAATTCCAAATAAGTTGGTAGCAGGCCAAGGCTGGTGTAATGCATGGATTCCAATGGCATAGATTGAAGTTCCCGGGGTTACATTGCGTAACCTCACGACAAGCGAACAAGAAACATCGACAACGCGTTTTTTATTCCCTGCTGTTAACCATTGCATTGAACCTTTAACCGCAGATACTGTTAGACATTAAATCGACAACATTAGTGCCGCCGCTAAAAGCGAGCACAGAGGCGTGGACAATATGGATAGACTTACAATTGGCGCAGTAGCAAACCTCACAGGGGTGCCCTCTCATACTCTTCGAAAGTGGGAAAGCAGACATTCGATTGTCGTCCCAGAACGCAGTGATTCCGGGCGACGCTTTTATAACAACGGCCATATACACAGGCTGTTGTTGGTCAAAAGGCTAATGGCAGAGGGTCATGCACTGGGGGAATTAGCCCGACTTGGTACTGATGGCCTAGAAACTTTAAGTCTAAGACATGATCGTAGCCGCTCTGACATTCTCGAGGATGGAGTGGACGTTGTTGGCTTAAATCTGGCACCGCTATTTGATAGAGCAGAACCACAAATATGCCAGAGTTATAGCCTATTCCAGCAAACCTTGGAGAGCTGGTTAGACCGAGGTAATCAACCCTCCCGTCATCACAAAGCTCTTCTTGTTGAAAGTGACACCCTACCCGACACCACGGTAGATTCGTTAATAAAACTGCGCAATGGCACGTATCAGAGGGTCATTATCGTTTACGCCTTTGCGCCAAGACGCATTGAACAGTTACTGGCAAGTCATGGTATTCAGGCACTAAAATCTCCGATCACACCGGAGCATTTACGCACAATGATGAATACGAAGTCCCTAGATGTAGCGTCAGAGCCTGTACAAATTGGGGTTAGCGCATTCAACCCAGAACAACTTTCTAGTATCGCAAACATGATGCCCAGCTTGCACTGCGAATGCCCAAATCATATCGCTAAGCTGCTAATCGACATAAGCGGTTTTGAGAAATATTGTCTGCAGTGCAAAGATGACGACCCTAAGGAAAAAGCACTTCATGCCCAGCTAGCAGAGATGTCGGCCCGAGCTAGAACCATCTTTGAGAGCGCGCTACGGTCTGTAGCTTTGGCAGACGGACTAGACTTAGACAACCTGCCCTAACTTTGACCATTGCCCAGCAACGCTCGAAGTTAGCTTGCTGGGTCGACTGCCCGCAGCGCCAACCTTTTTACTCTAACTAGATGTAACTGATCTCGAAGCGATCGCTGTATTGGTGTATCTTCAGCAGCTTCCGCTGAGCTTTGTAGATTGCTTTTACCCGCTCCAGCGTAAACATGTTACGCCGACTTTAGCCTAGGCTGGCGGCATTGCTTAAAGGCGCACTCATGTCACGTATTCAAATGGTCAAAAATCAGAAGTTAAAATGCCGCCACTCATAGTCGTAGATTGGGGTACTACTAATTTTCGGGCCTACTTAGTGGAGCACGGGGTTTGCCAAGACGATGTCCAGGCGCCCGATGGCTTACTGAATATCCAAGGCGACTATGCCAAGGCATTAAATGCTCATATAGGGCATTGGCTACAGGGCCAAACACCTACCCCAATCTTATTAAGTGGCATGGTTAGCAGTCCGAATGGCTGGATAGAGGTAGCCCACGTAGAGTGCCCCGCAAATGCAGAAAAACTAGCTCGCAGTGCATATCAAATCGAAGACTTTAACCAAGGTAAGACTTGGATCATTCCTGGTTTGTCGGCCACAGGTATGAGCGGGCAATTCGATGTTATGCGTGGCGAAGAAATTCAATATTTCGGCGCAAAGCGCATTGTCGAAGCGGAAAATTTGGCGCCCGCTGATGCCTTCTGTTTTCCAGGCACGCATAACAAATGGATCAACGCTACCGACAGTTTTGAATTAGAACAGTTTTCGACTTCCATGACGGGAGAACTTTTTGCTCTGCTTTCCGGCCACTCACTCCTATCAAAGTCCATGGATACACAGGGACCATGGCAAGAGAATGCTTTTCTCCAAGGTCTCAACAACAGCGGCAGCAAGGGCGGAATCATGCACCAGCTATTCACTGTGCGTTCGCTGCAGTTGTCTGGCGCTCATACGATAGATGACGGCGAGGCTTATCTTTCTGGGCTGCTCATCGGCAGCGAAATCAGGTCTATACTGCAAAGCGAGGCAGCCGAGAAAGCGGCCAACATAGCAGTAGTTGGCTCCGATGAATTAACGCGCAGGTACAAGTCTGCGATAGAACATCTTGGATATTCAGCGTTCATAATTGACGCTCAAGCAGCGACTATTTCTGGCGCTTTAGAAGTCGCCAAACACCTCAATCATCAGGTTTAAGCTTCCCATGCATCAATCTACAAACCCAACGCTTATCCACTATTTGGAGCAAATGCCCCTCGTCGCTATTTTGCGTGGTATTACACCGGAGGAATCATTGGCAGTAGTTAACTGTCTAATGGCAGCCGGCATTAGTATTGTTGAAGTGCCACTTAACTCACCTAACCCTTACGAAAGTATTGGTCTAATTAGCGAAAAATTCGGCGATCGAGTATTGATTGGTGCTGGCACAGTCCTTAATCAAGACCAAGTAAAAGAGGTAGCGAAAGTTGGGGGGCGTTTGGTCGTTTCTCCCAACACCAACGTTAGCGTGATTGAGTCAGCAAAAGCGCTAGATATGCATTGCGTTCCTGGGGCGGCAACGCCTTCCGAGGTGTTTACAGCATTAGACGCCGGCGCCGATGGGGTTAAGGCTTTTCCAGCAGAAATGCTCACACCGCAGATCATTAAGAGTTGGCGCGCGGTACTACCAAAAAATGTAAATGTATTGCCTGTTGGGGGGATATCGACAGCTAACATGCGCAGCTACTGGCAGGTCGGAGTGAATGGTTTTGGAATTGGCGGGGCGCTCTATCAGTCTGGGAAAAGCATTTCCGCCATCAACGCTAGCGCATTAGCATTTGTTGAGGAGATTAAGACCTTGCGCCAAGTCACCCCCTAGCCCCTTTTGACTATTGGATAGAGGCCGCGCTACTAAAACTTATAAAAATTAGGCATTGCTGCGCCGGTATTCAACATTGTAGGGCTATTACTTCCTAAGGGACGGGCTGATAACCGTCTTCTTCGCCTTTTGTGAATACACCGACTGCGTCATGGGCATGCAAACTTTCATGGTGCTCAATACGCACCCAGAAATCATTCCAGCGCTCATCGTCCTCTAATGTCGTTTTGAGTCTTCTGCCCGCATCCTCGACAAACATGGGGTTCTTACCATTAAGGCGCGCGAACTCTTGCTCGTCCTCTCTCTTAACAGCACTTTGAACAGGTGTCTTAAGCGCCCCTTCTAGCTGATCTACTAATGCGGTAATTGGTAGATCGTCGTGAGAATCGTCTAAGCGAACAAGTGCTTTTGCTGTACTACGCTGACTATGCGGTGTTGCCAAAATACCTTCTTCGGTGCCTAGCCACGCGCTCACATCGCTAATCCCTACCTCGCCCTGACTACCAAAATCTTTAGCAAACTGCTCTTGGATAAGCTGTCGTGCCAAGGCTGCAGAACAAGGGCAGGTAGACGAATACTGAACTGCAACGGAGAGTTCAATATCTATTTCACCGTTGATCAATGTGCCTTTGACCACTACGGGATAAGATGCCCAGCCGACATTATCACTGAGTAATGCTGGACGACGTATAAAGTGATCAAACTCAAACTGCACAAATGCGTTAGTACTTAAATCGTTATGCGACTCTAAAATTGAGCCCAATAACGTTTTAAGTCCAGTGGCAGTTAATGGATTAGTCGTAGCGTGCTCATCTAACAGCAAATATAGCCGCGACATATGAATGCCTTTTGCCATTGGGTCAGCCAGATTGACGTAGACCTGAATGCTAGCGTGAACTTCTTTATTCTCGTCGCCGTCTTTTACACGCAATGGCTGGTGGACATTACTCATGCCCACCCAGTCTAGTGTCTTCTGTGCTTTAGTCAGGGCCTTGTTTGCCACATCTGGCATATCAAGAACAGGTACAAGCTTAACTGTGCTCATCAAATTTCCTACAATGTTTTCATAGCATCAGGCTAAGGCTTGATAGGTCAATGAAGTGTGAACAAAGAGATAGGTTATTCAGACCTCTCGGTTACATTCCCTTCTTCTAAGCAAATCGCTTGATGTATACACGACTCTAAACTGGTCGCTGTTGTTTTAAAATTTTCTACCCCAGTTACGCCAGGGGTTAACATTAGTGATTGTTCGCTATCCGCGCTGTAACTCCGCATCACTTAACTCGCGCGCCTCATCAGGTAACAACGATGGGATACCATCGTTTATAGAGTAAGCTAATTTGCTTACCGCACACCACAACTCATTATGCTCGCGCATGTAAACCAATGATGTCTTGCTCACAGGGCATACTAATAGTTCTAACAATTTTGAATCCATTACTTTGTATCCTCCTATAAATCTTACGCCAAAAAACTAGTCTGAGCCTTGGCATATAACCGCCAATTGCGTACTAACTAAGTATCGAATGGGCTTCGTAAGATAATTGTTTCATGACGATTAGGTCCTGTAGAAACTATGTCTACTGGCGCGCCAATAGCCTCTTCTACTGTACGGATATAGTTCCGAGCTTCCACAGGCAACTGATCAAAGTCTGTCACACCTAATGTTGACTGCGTCCAGCCAGGGACTTCTTCGTAAACTGGCTCTAGACCTTCATAGTATTGGCTGCCAAAACTAGGACTGCCGTCAACATCTGCGCCACTGTAGCCTACGCATATCTTAATGGTTTCCAAACCATCCAGAACGTCCAGCTTAGTTAGACAAATGCCTGAAATACTATTGATTCTAACAGCTTGTCGCAAAGCAACTGCGTCAAACCAACCGCAGCGTCTTGGTCTTCCGGTAGTAGAACCAAACTCATGACCACGTTTTGCTAGGCCTTCACCGACCTCATCAAATAATTCTGTGGGGAAAGGCCCAGACCCAACCCGGGTGGTATAAGCCTTAGTTATGCCGAGCACATAATCTAAATAGGCCGGACCAAAACCCGTCCCTACTGCGGTACCGCCAGCGGTGGTGTTTGAGGATGTAACATAAGGGTAGGTGCCTAAATCCACATCAAGCATGGCACCCTGAGCGCCCTCGAATAAGATATTTTTGCCTGCTTCACGCATGCCATGCAAAAGTGGCACAACGTCTTCCGCCATAGCCTTTATTTCTTCAGCAACTTTTGCGCAATCGTCCAGAGTTTGCGCAAAATCAACTGCGGGCTTTTTGTAATAGTTGGTCAGCATGAAATTGTGGTATTCGGTCACCTCTGCAAGCTTGTCGGCAAAATTTTGCCAATAAAACATATCCCCAAGACGTAATCCGCGGCGCGCCACCTTATCTTCATAAGCTGGTCCAATGCCTCTGCCAGTAGTGCCAATTTTCTTCGCTCCACGAGCTTCTTCACGAGCCACATCTAACTCAATGTGGTGAGGCAAAATCAGTGGGCAGGCGGGTGAAATTTTCAAACGATCTCGCACAGGGACTCCTTTCCCTTCTAGCATCTTGATCTCTTTGAGCAGCTCATGTGGCTCTAGTACTACACCATTGCCTATCACACACTGCACGTTTTCGTGCAATATTCCTGAAGGAATTACATGTAGTACCGTAGTTTCGCCATCAATCACCAGAGTGTGTCCAGCATTGTGTCCACCTTGAAACCGCACCACCGCGCTGACTTCATCGGTAAGCAGATCTACTACCTTGCCTTTGCCTTCGTCACCCCATTGAGTGCCGATGACGACTACATTACGTCCCATTCTTTCACCTTAATTATGTTCTGAGTTTTAGTCAGCTTTATGTGGTCAGTTGCCAGTGACCGGATTGATTTTCTAGTTTGCCAACACAATTGCTTGGCGGAACTTCTTCGGCAGATAACGCGACCACTACTCGAGAACCTTGGGCTCTGAGCTGGGTGACAGCTACAAACAAATCAGCGCGCTCTTCTTCTACAACATAGGGCGCGAAGTACACGGGCAGTGCGGTGGAACTAGCACCTAGCAGCTGTTTTAAACTAAGGTCAAAACCGGTTGCCGGTCTTGCTCTCCCAAACACTTTACCAACTCCATCATACCGGCCGCCTTGTGCCAACGCTTGACCATGTTCTGGGTGATATACCGCAAACACTGGGCCGTTGTGATAGCCGTAACCGGATAACTCGGACACATCAATTCTCAGATCTACTTCGGTTTTATCGATAGTGATCATATTCGCTAAAGTTGCTAGCTCATCTAGGGCGCTGTGCACGGGTGCTGGTGCGTTTGCTAAAACTTTACGCGCCTCATCTAGCGCGCCCACATCACCCATAAGGTTTGGCAGAGCTGCCATCATTTGCGCTTGCTTAGAATTGCCCAATAAATTGAGGATATCGGACTCACCTTTGCGTTGAATACAACTGAAGAGTTCTTGCTGATCTTCGCTGCGGAGAATTTTTCTAGCGATCAAATCCGTGACTAGATTTCGGTATATGCCCATATGACCAAGTAGTAACACCGGCTGCTGAATTTGCGCGATACCCATCACTTCAAGCATTAGTGCAATGACTTCTGCATCTGCCACCAAACTTGGCGCACCAAAAATTTCAGCTCCCGCTTTTAGAGGAACTCTGGAGGATTGGGGGTTTTGCGGGCTAGCAAAAACTACAGGGCCGGCATAACAAAGACGTTGTACGCCGTCAGTTACTATACTGTGGGCATCAATCCGCACGGCTTGAGAAGTCATATCTGCTCTAACACCAAGCTGGCGGCCACTCACCTGATCTACAACTTTCAAAGTTTGTAGATCTAAATCTTCACCACTACCAACAAGTAAAGCGTCGAGATACTCGATTAGTGGAGGATCTACATAGTCGAACCCCCAAGCTACAAAGACGTCGAGTACACGCCGTCGTAAGATCTCTAAATCCCATGCGCGCGGCGGTAGAAGTTCGTCTACCCCCCGGGGTAGACGCCAGTGTGTACTCATCTATTTCTTATATATTTATGTATTTATATGTTCTGACTAGCGATTTTTACCGTCGCCACTTTGTAGGTATTTGAAGAAGTCACTGCTTGGATCAAGTACAAGCAAATCGCTCTTATTATTGAATACTTCGCTATATGCATTGATGCTGCGATAAAAGCTATAGAACTCAGGGTCCTTATTGTAAGCACTTGCGTAAACATTTGCTGCTTTTGCGTCACCATCACCACGTAGTTGTTCGCTTTCTCTATAGGCCTCAGCCTCTAGCACAACCGCATCACGATCTGCTTTAGCGCGAATTGCCAAAGCTTTCTCTTGGCCTTCCGCTCTATATTGCCGCGCCTCAATTTCTCGCTCGGAGTTCATACGCTCATAAACTGTGCTAGATACCTCAGAAGGTAGATCGATCTTCTTTACGCGAACATCAACTACTTCAACACCAACTGACTCGCGCATAACACGGTCTAAGTCTTCGCGTAGATCGCTCATTAACTCGTCACGCTGACCTGAAATAACCTCTTGCATAACACGCTTACTGATTTGGTTACGCAAACCTTCGTTAGTACGCTCTTGCAACAAACGTTCTGCGCGGCGCTCATCAAAAGATGTGCCGGTATAAAACTTCTCGATATCTGCTACGCGCCATTTCACAAACGAATCCACAATCAACGGCTTCTTTTCTAGGGTGTAGTAAGTCTCACCTTTAGAATCTAATGTCAGCACCCGTGCATCAAACTTCTTCACTTCTTCCGCCACCGGTAGTTTGAAGTGTAAGCCTGGCTCAATGGACGCATCTACCAAATTACCAAACTCGAGCAAAATGGCTTTTTCTGTTTCTAAAACTCTGTAAGCGGTCTGATTGAACAGTCCAACACCCAACAGAACTAAAACGACAAATAATAGGGTTTTTGTAGGCATCTCAAATTCTCCTAATTACTTCTGATTCGGTTATTGGAAACTGACCGGCTATTACCCACATCCCGGCGTAATTGCTCTACCTCGCGGCGCAGCGCGTTGACGTCAGTTGAAGGCGCATTGTTGCCGCCACTTTGTTGTGTCAGTTTATCTAGAGGTAAGTACATCATGTTGTTACCACCTTCTACATCCACCATAACTTTGCTCGCGTTCTTAAAGACGTTTTCTAGCGCGTCTATATAGAGGCGATCTCTAGTTACTTGTTTTGCGCCGCGATATTCGCCGAGTAGTTTTTCAAAGCGCTCTGCCTCACCTTCTGATCGCGCAATTACACGATCTCTATACGCTTGAGCTTCTTCAAGCTGGCGCTGAGCCTTACCACGAGCTTCAGGGACTATTTGTTGAGAGTATGCTGTAGCTTGGTTAATGAACTTTTGCTGATCTTCTTTAGCTTTTTGTACATCGTTGAACGCTTCTTGCACTTGTACGGGCGGAGCACTGCGATCAATATTCACCTTTGTGATATCAATACCTGTGCCATACATACTCAAATAGGAACGCAGTCGCTCTTGGACCTCAATGGCTATCGCTTCGCGGCCATCAGTAATAACCTGATCCATTGTTGAGGAACCAGCAACATGACGTAGCGCACTTTCAGTAGCTTGGTCTAAGCTCTTCTTTGGGTCACGAACATTGATCAGATAATCTGCCGCACTTGCAATAACCCACTGCACGGTAAGACTGATATCAACAATATTTTCGTCTTTGGTAAGCATAGACGCTTGGTGACTGTGCGACTGAACTTGAGTCACATTGACTAATTCCACCTGATCGATAAGTGGTGGATTCCAATGCAACCCTGGCGTTATTTCTTGCTCCATCACTTTGCCGAAGCGAAAAACCACACCACGCTCTTGCTCGTCCACTTGGTATACGCCACTAAAGGTATATAAACCCGCTAAGACAACTAGCAGAAGGCCAATGGAACCAGCAGATAGTCCACCACTACTGCTACCACCTGTCGAACCGCCACCACCGAATAAGCCAGACAACTGACCCTGTAATTTACGTATCGCCTCATCGAGATCTGGAGGACCTTGATCGCCGCGATTACCCCAAGGGTCCTTGTCTCCACCGCCTGATTCATTCCAAGCCATGATTATTTGCTCCGCATCGTTGTACTTGCTGTTTTAACATTCTTTTGGCGCTCAATCGCGCCCAGTTATTGGACAGTGTCTAACTAGTAGCATTTAAGATCTACTTCGTAACACTTTCCTGTAACTGCACATTTGATTTTTTCTTAAGCTGGCCGAGCAATTGCTCGTCAGCCTGTACTGTAAGCTGCACGCTACCATCTGTCAGCAAAGTTTCGTCTAAAACTGCCCCTGACTGATATAACCATGCTCTAGTTTTACCATCTCCGGCCCCTAGTAGCACCTCGTGCGGTGCCACTACACCTAAAGCGCTACCAATAAACTGCATTAATTCTTCTAGCCCTTGGCCTTTAACAGCCGAAACCAAACGGTCTGACTGCTCAAATTGAGCCCTTTGCTCTTTTGAAAGCATGTCAGCCTTGTTCATTACTCGGATACTTGGCGCTTCTCCAGCCCCAATTTCCTTTAACACAGCTTCCACTTGTTCTGTGCGCTCTTGCCAATTTGGGTCAGCAATATCCACCACATGCAGCAACAGGTCTGAGTGTACCACTTCTTCAAGCGTAGCCTTAAATGCTTCCACTAAGGCGTGGGGTAGCGAACTGACGAAACCTACTGTATCAGTTAAAACCACCTCTCCTGCACCGGGCACGTTAATGCGCCGCATAGTTGGATCTAGCGTGGCAAATAATTTGTCTTCAGCCAAGACATCTGCATGAGTCACGGCATTGAAAAGAGTCGATTTGCCGGCATTAGTGTAACCTACCAGCGACACCGTAGGCGTACCACGTCTATTACGCCCGCGCCGATTTTGTTCACGCCGCTTACCCACATCACGTAACTTTTGCTCCGTTGCTTTAACGCGCTCAGCCAGCATTCGCTGATCTAACTCAATTTGTTTTTCGCCCGCCCCACGCAAACCAATGCCACCTTTTTGCCTATCAAGGTGCGTCCAACCACGTACTAATCGAGTTTGGGCATGCTTTAGTTGCGCCAGTTCAACCTGTAGCTGTCCCTCATGGCTTCGTGCGCGTTCAGCAAAAATAGTTAAGATAAGCTCTGTTCGGGTAATCAGCCGGCAATCTAACTCTTGCTCAAGGTTGCGCTGCTGACCTGGAGATAAGTCATGGTTAGTAAGCAGTATCTCTGCGTCAGTGTAGGCAAGCTGCGCTTTGAGCTCTTGGACCTTGCCACTACCCACAAACCAACGCGAATCCGGCGCTTCACGCCGGGCAACCACGGTATCAACCACTATTAGCTCCGCAGAACGTGCAAGTTCAGCTAGCTCGTCGCCATCTGGATTATCCGCTTTGCGTAATTCCACCTGAAGAAGCAATGCGCGTCTTCCGGCTTCCGGGCGTTCAAATAGCATTAGTGCTCATAGTTTTGAGGTTAACTTTAGAAAATGTGCATTGATGATTGTTCAACGACTTGTAGGTTGTTTGCAATCTCTTCACGCAAGGAATAATGGTGTTGAATGTAGCAAATTCAAGAGGTGTATTACTTATGAATCCTTGGCCTGCTAAATGAGGTCACTTCAATCGCTGGGAGGAGTGTTAAATTAGAGGAGCCTTGTGTTTTACACTACAGTGGCCAACAGGCCAGTTCAGTTGAACGACAGGCGTGCGACTACTTCTATCATTCAATATCTGGAACTGGATTAGCTAGCCTTCATCTGTTTCAGTCTCAGCAAGTTTTACATTACGCGCTGGTACAACCGTTGAAACAGCATGCTTATAAACCATTTGGCTGACTGAATTTTTCAATAAAATCACAAACTGGTCAAAAGATTCGATGTGACCCTGAAGCTTTATTCCATTGACTAGGAAAATCGAGACTGGGATTCGTTCTTTGCGTAGCGCGTTGAGGTAAGGGTCTTGTAATGTATGTCCCTTGGACATTTCGAGCTCCATTTATTCTAATCAGATTTTTGTTCTTGGTTCTGCTTAACGCTTTCTTCTGTATTGCTGAAGTTAATCCAGCTTAACTATTAGCTTCCTTATGTAGCCTTAGCAAATTGCAAATACCACCATACTTCGCAAATGGACATCGACGAGACGAGCGCCATAGCGAGCTTGGTTTTTACACCCCTTGAAGACCATTTTGCTGCGACTATCGGATAGACGGTTATATTTTTCGACAGGTTCACATACCTCGAAGCTGTAGCCAGCAGAACGGGGCTCAAAATATCACGGAACCTAGAAAATTCCATGCTGATTTAGCATTAAATGAACAGGTTTTTTATTTACCTGCGTAATGTTCACAGGCCTCTAGGTAATGGGACAAAAGAATCCTAGTTTGAAAAGGCTAAATGCTCCACCGCCCTCTTCGCAACCTCCTCAGGTTGGTCTGTAACGCAGCTTTCCAGACCCGGCCACTGACGCATCCAAGTCATTTGACGCTTGGCTAGCTGCCGTGTTGCTACTATCGCTTTGTCACGCATTGCCTGAGCATCAATTTCGCCAGCTAGAAATTGCCAGCCTTGTCGATAACCTACCGCTCTAATCGACGGTAGATCCTCATGCAAATCACTGCGGCTGTGTAATGTACGCACTTCATCTAGAAACCCCGTGCCGAGCATTTGATCAAACCTATACTCAATACGTTCATGCAATAACGCCCGTTGGGTTGGCAAAATGCCCAGCAATACGGTTTCAATATTTAGCCTTTCTTTGGCGGATGAGCCCGCTTGGTCTGCCCACTGCTCCGACATTGACCTACCTGTAAGTCGCACAACTTCCAGGCCACGCAGTAACCTTTGGTGATTATTCGGGTGAATGTTCGCTGCCGCTGCTGGGTCTATGCGAGCTAACTCATCATGCAACGCTTGGCCACCCCGGGAATGTAATTCATCAACTAACGTTTGCCTGATGGCATCATCTGCATCCGGTAGTTTCGCTATGCCGTCGAGAAAGCACTTAACGTAAAGCATGGTGCCACCAACTATTATCGGCGTCTTACCTTTTGCCAGCGCGTCGGCAATCTGTATATCTGCGTCGCGAACAAAGTCAGCGGCTGAATAAATTTCTTTGGGGTCTAAGATGCTCACCAATTCATGGGGGTACGCTGCCAATTCATCGTTTGTGGGCTTGGCAGTGCCAATATCCATACCTTTATAAATCATCGCAGAATCTGCGCTGATCAGCTGCGCTTTGGATTGCCCCCCAAGGAGATCTTGTGCGCCCATGGCTGCGGCAGTTTTTCCTGCCGCCGTGGGACCGATGATGATGACAACTTTTTTAAGACTTTTGGTCATTTCGCTTTGGACATTTGGACATTGTCGCCACGCTCTATTGATTGGCTGTTTGAAGTAGGCACCAATAGACTACTGACCGCGCAAAAATAGTTTGTCTAACTCAGACAAACTGCGCAGTAGAAAAGTTGGTCTGCCGTGATTACAAAGTCCTGCGTTTTCAGTTTGTTCCATCTCGCGTAACAAACCATTCATCTCCGGTAGCGTTAACTGTCTATGTGCTCGAAGAGACCCTCGGCAAGCGAGCGTGGCCAGTATATCCAACTGTGTTCTGTTGAGTTCTTCACTGGTGCCGAACTCGCTCATCTCAGCAATCAGATCTTTCACCAATTGACCTACATCAGCTTTACCTAGCAACAGGGGCACTTCGCGCACCACAACACTATCTCGACCCATACGCTCAACTAGCAATCCACTTTCTGCCAATCTTTCACCAAAGTCCTCGACCATGTCTGCGTCAGACTCACTGACCGCCACTGTCAGCGGCACCAATAATCGCTGTCTTGCAATACCGTCTCGAGCAGCTTCGCGCTTCATTTTTTCGTAGACAATACGTTCGTGAGCGGCGTGCATATCAACTACCACCAACCCTTCAGCATTCTGGGCTAATACATAAATACCGTGGATTTGCGCAACAGCATATCCAAGTGGCGGAGTTCCAGCTTGTTCAGCGCCTGCTATTGAGGGGGCAGACTGCAACCATTGAGGATTTTCCTCAGCAACCAATTGTACCAAGCCACCCTCCGGACCCATGGAGCGCCCCATGGAATTGGGGTGCATTTGCTTCCCGTGAGCATTCGACCCCGCTGAATTGGCGGGCAATCCCATTTCTTGTTGTTGCCGTGGCGAAGGCGCACCTACCCACTGATTATGCTCTGCTGCTACATTTTGTTCAGTACCACCGCTACCATGAGGTGTACCGGGCCGCAGGTTACGCAGTGCGCGGTTCAACGAACTAAATATAAAGTCGTGAACTTGGCGCGCATCACGAAAGCGCACTTCGTGCTTTGTTGGGTGTACGTTTACGTCCACTAGTTCTTGCGGCAGCTGAAGAAATATTACGTACACTGGGTGACGTCCATGAAACATGACATCGCTATAGGCTTGGCGAATGGCATGACCTACCAACTTGTCACGTATCGCACGCCCATTTACGTAAAAATATTGTTGGTCCATTTGTCTTCTATTATGACTTGGCAAACCCACCCAACCGTAAATGCGGTAGTCATGATTACTTTCATCAATGAAGACAGATTGTTCAACGAAGTCAGCACTAAGCACACGACTTAATCGATCTTCTGTGTTGCCCGCAGCGAGCACCAATGGTCGAGTCGCTTTACCTGCGGTACCGCTCTCCCGCGTCTGTTGCAGGGTGAAACCCACATCCATATGCGCAAGGCTCATACGCCGCAGCACTAGATCAATTTGATGGGCTTCGGTTCTTTCAGCTTTAAGAAACTTACGTCGGGCTGGCGTGTTAAAAAACAGATCGCGAACTTCAACCGTGGTGCCCTGATTATGCGCAATTGGGCCGGTAGAAATTTCACTACCGCCGTGACTTTCCAAATGCCAGCCGCCGTCATCAGCGTTAGTAGATGAACTGAGTTTTACTCTAGCGACTGACGCCAAGCTCGCCAGCGCCTCGCCGCGAAAGCCAAGGCTACTTATACCGATCAAATCATCAGCGCCGGTAATTTTACTGGTTGCGTGACGCTCTAATGCCAAGGGCAAATCTTCGCTATGAATGCCTGAACCATTATCGCGCACCCAGATTAGTCCCACTCCACCGGCTTCCGAACGAACCTCTATATTAGAAGCGCCAGCATCAAGACTATTTTCTAATAATTCTTTAACGATTGAAGCTGGGCGTTCAACTACCTCGCCCGCCGCAATTTGGTCTGCCACAAATGAACTCAACCGTTTAACACGTTGCATACTAGGCTCCACGAGGGATATAAATTCTTTGACCAACACGAATACGATCACTGGCCAACTTGTTCCGCCGCTTCAATGCAGCGGCAGAAACTCCATAACGGTCGGCAATTTCCGATAGCGTATCGCCTGGCGAAATTGTGTAGCGTAATTCGGACCGCCGAGCTGCAAGAAATGTGGAAGGAGGCGGATTTGCACGCATGTATTCGCCAATACCATCAGCAATTGCTTTGGCTAACTTGATCTGGTGCTTGGTCTGCGCCAGCTTTTTTGCTTCTGACGGATTAGAAATAAACCCTGTTTCGACGAGAATAGATGACATGTCCGGGGACTTAAGAACCAAAAATCCGGCCTGCTCCACCTTCTTTTTATGCAGCTTGGTGACCTTAGCCATATTTCGCAGCACCGCTTCGCCAACGCCAATGCTATGAACTCGATAACCATCCATAGACATATCTAAAAGCACATGTGCAAGCACCGCATCTTTATCGCTGAGGTTTACGTTACCAACGCCGCCCAACATATCGGACTGGTTAGCTCGCTCCGCCAGCCATTTTGCGGTCTCACTCGTCGCGCCGCGATCAGATAAGGTATACACCGAAGCCCCACTGACAGAGGATTGTTTAAAGGCATCAGCGTGAATAGAGACAAATAGATCCGCTCGACTTTCTCGCGCAAGAGCAGTGCGCTTTCTGTGGCCAATATAGTAGTCGCCTTTGCGAATAAGTACTGCCTTGAAACCCTGCATGCGATTGATTTGATCTGCCGTACGCTTGGCAATACTCAACACAACCTTCTTTTCCTGAGCTTTTCTTGGCCCCAATGCTCCCGGGTCTTCACCTCCATGACCGGCATCTATTGCAATCACAACGTCACGATTTTTAGGCTGAGGCTGTGGTTTTTTCACGGCCACGGTGGGTTTCTTTTTTGTTGGATAGAACAAGTCCACTACTAAGCGATGACCGTACGGGTTGATAGGCCGAAGCTTGAACGGTTTAGCCGACAACGGCTGCTTTGTGTCAATCACAATACGGTAGCTTTTACCCCGCTGCGCTCCGCGTATACCCTTAATGACTTTGAGCCCCGCACCTAAACCGGAAAGACTGAGTTTTTTACCGGGCCGCGTGTTCTTTAAATCGATCACTATGCGGTGGGGGTTTTCTAATGCGAAATAAGAGAATTGCGTTTCTTGCCGAGCATCGAGTACTACGCGAATAGAATCTGGCGCTTCGTGAGTTCTAATCCCGTCAAGGACATTCGCAAGCGCCACTGGAGAGGTCAGCATGAGCAGACAAATAGCCCACACCCGACAAACTTGAGCGCCGCTTATGACAACGTATTGCAAGTTAAGTATGCGCAAAACCCACTTTCACTTTACGCTGGAAATCTGCATTCACAGCTGGTTGATACAACTCAAGATGAATATCTACATCAGGGTCGGGCAACCAGGATTGACCTTGTTGAGGCCATTCAAGGAGTTTCAAACCAGGACCCGAAAGAATTTCATCAAACCCAACAAACTCCAGTTCCTGAGGGGAGTGCAGCCTGTATAAATCGAAATGGTACACCTCCAATTCGTCCAGCAAATAGGGCTCCATTAGCGTATAGGTTGGGCTTTTTACCGCCCCTTGGAAACCCAGCCCACGAAGAATGCCACGGACAAATGTAGTTTTGCCAGCACCTAGATCTCCATGCAAAAAAATTACCGCACCAGCGGGAAATTTTTGCTGGAGTAAGGGTAGAAGCTCGGCGCCAAACCTTTCGGTGGCAGCTTCATCACATAAGATTTCTTGTAATTCTTGCAACGCTATTCGTCTCTAAAACCTTAATTTAAGCCATCACGCCTTATACAAGCGAGTTTACAAACTATCATTCATAGCCGCCTTAGGTAGGAATGATATTACATCTGTAGCCATTAAGCTGCGCTGGCCGAGGGACAAAGCCGCTAAATCTGCTGCTGCGCTGTGCCATAACACAGCACTTTGGAATGCATAACTCAGTGCATCGGCATCTGGGGCCACCTCCACCGCAACCTCTGCGATCAATGCGCCAGCAATACCACTAAGCACATCGCCCATCCCAGCAGTAGCCATCCCTGGGTTGCCTCGCGCGCAAATTGCAGTTGAATGTTTGTCAAACAACACTGAGCCGGGGCCCTTAAGTACACCAACACACTTGTAAGCCACAGCCAGAGCACATGCAGCCTCGACCCGGTCAGTCTCAACTTCAGCGACAGACCGAGCGAGTAATCGAGCCGCTTCGGCAGAGTGAGGGGTAATAAAGTGCGCGCCAACAGATGCAGCGTAAAGGTCTTTAACCTCCTGCTCTCCCGCCAACCAATATAAGGCATCGGCGTCGAGTACTTTCGCGCAGGTCAAAGCCAATGTGCGCTTGAGTATTGCCAGCCCCCATTGCTCACGCCCCAACCCCGGACCAATCACTACGCAGTCACATTGTTGCGCCACATCGTCAAACTTTAGACTCTCAGGATCTACCCACATTGCTTCGGGTAGGCGAGCCAAAATACCCGACCGGTGTTCGGCTCGAGTAGCAATTGTTACTAATCCGGCGCCTGCACGAAGGGCCGCTTGAGCAGCCATCAAGACTGCGCCACCCATACCTATATCCCCTCCCACCACCAACACATGACCTTGATGTGATTTATGTGTATTGACCTCAGCCGAAGGCAACCGACTTGATGACCAATTGAGCAAGGAAATGGAAGGATAGCGAGCAAAAATAGCTGCCGGCACGCCTAAATCTGCAACTAGCAAAGCGCCTCGAGCAGCTATTCCTGCTCCTGTGTGCAAACCAACTTTGCGGGTGATAAAAGAAACAGTCAGAGACGCGCGAACATGTTCATCTGACCGCCCTCCCCAAACGCCTCTATCCGCGCTGACCCCTGAAGGTAGATCTAGGCTGAGTATGTCTCCTGTATGAGCATTGATACGGCTGATTGCACTGGCTATATCTTCCCTAACCGGCGGATAAAATCCTGTACCAAGAAGTGCATCCACAATAATCAGGTGACGGATAGGCGCACCAAGGTCCTCAATCAACAAGCCATTTGCCAGACATTCATGGTAGGCGCGATGGGCATCACCAGTTAGCAAAGATGGATCTACCGCTGCGAAAATCTGCACATCCAGACCAAGTTGCTTGGCCATTTGAGCCATGACATAACCATCACCCGCGTTATTGCCCTTACCACAAAACAAACTAAAACCCGGAGCATCTGGCCAGCGCTCACAAAAACTAGCCAGCGCGTAAGCTGCCGCTCGGGTCATCAGATCATAACCTGTGATGCCTAAACCGCCCTGGGCAATAGGTGCAGTGGCGTCATTATCAATAGCCCGACTACTAGCTGCGTTGTAAAGGTGAATTCGGTTTTTTGCCATAGCCCAATATTATCCGAGAAATGTGTAATAAGACTCCTAATTCAAAACAGGAGGCTGCTTTTAGTTACTAGCTTCAGGCGAGTATAGTGCAGACAACATTGCACCCAGTTCACAAACGCACAAAGTATTTAGAAGCAGCCTAATGCACGGATAGAGGTTAATCATCGAGAACCCCAGCGACAAACAATCTGCGACCCCGCCCCCTTGGGATGAAAAGCTCGTAAGAAACCAAATCGATGCTCGAGCGGAAGATTTGGGTTTTCAGAAGTTAGCGATCACTGATATTGATCTAAGCGAACATGGACCCCACGTGCGCCGATGGCTCGACAAGGGCTTTGCTGGTGAGATGGGTTATCTACACAGAAATTTAGAAAAACGCCTAAATCCAGATCAATTAGAACCCGGCACGTACCGAGTGATCACAGCACGCATGAACTATTTGCCCGCTGACACGCAGCCCATCGAGATACTGGAAAACCCTAACAAAGGCTACATATCTCGCTATGCCCTAGGCAGGGATTACCACAAAGTGCTGCGTCGCCGTTTAGCTACGCTGGCGGGTGAAATCAACGCACTCCTAGTTCAAGAGCAACCAGCAAATTATCAGTTCCGTGCCTTTACCGACTCAGCACCAGTGTTAGAAAAAGCGCTGGCAGAAAAAGGCGGATTGGGTTGGATGGGCAAACACACGCTAATACTAGATAAGGAGGCCGGCTCTTGGTTTTTCCTTGGCGAAATTTATACCAACGCACCGCTAACCGTGGACAGCGTTATAGTTGCAGACGCCTGCGGTAAGTGCAGCGCATGTATGACAGTGTGCCCAACCCAAGCCATTATCAGCGCAAAAAAATTAGATGCCACACGCTGTATCTCTTACCTCACTATCGAACACAAAGAGAGTATCGACGAGACTCTACGCCCTCTTATGGGCAACCGAATTTATGGCTGTGATGACTGTCAATTGTTTTGCCCCTGGAATCGCGAGGCTCCCACCACTACAGAATCTGACTTCGCGGTGCGTAATGGCCTAGACCAACCAGAGCTGTTAGATTTATTCGCTCTTTCGGAAGATGAGTTTCGCAAACTTATACAAGGTTCCGCCATGGGTCGTATAGGCTATCCGCAATGGCAACGTAACATAGCTATTGCCTTGGGCAATGGTAGTGGCGGCAAAGAGGTTGTGAAGGCGCTAACCGATGCATTGGGGAAAGTTAATCCCATGGTGGATGAACACATTCGCTGGGCGTTAGAACAGCTACAAATTCAGAGTATTGGAACTCCTGCCGACTAAGAAACGAAAAGGTGCTCGCGGTAATAACGTAGCTCTTCTATGGACTCTTGAATATCCGCTAAGGCGGTATGTTGATTGGTTTTCACGACGCCTGAAGCAATCTTTGGATGCCAGCGTTTCGCTAATTCCTTAATACTGCTGACATCAATCATTCGGTAGTGCAGGTAACTCTCCAGATCAGGCATATAGCGCGACAAAAAACGCCGATCTTGCCAAATAGTATTCCCGCATAACGGGGCTTGGCCGGCTTTAACATGGGCTTCAAGAAAAGCGAGACATGTGGCTTCAGCCTCTGTTTCGGTGACATTAGATTGTTGCACACGCTGCAATAACCCAGACGCAGAGTGATGAGTTTGGTTCCAGTCATCCATGCCGTCTAACAACGACTGTGGCTGTTGAATAGCTAATACCGGCCCTACTGCTAATTCGTTTAGATCGCTGTCGGTAATGATGATGGCCATTTCTATAATACGATCCTTATTTGGATCAAGGCCGGTCATTTCTAAATCAATCCATACTAAGTTAGCACTCAAAGTAGTCTCCATTGCCCAAGTCTATAAACATCCACAATTCCCACATGGCGCTAAATCACCATGCCGGACAGTCGCTAATAATAAACCGTCTCGAGCAAATAGTTCTGCTTTTCACCATTGAAATTTTTTGCAGTTACCACACCAAAGTTTGAGCAGAGCCCTGGGTATTTGGATTTTGTGCATATTTAACTCTGCAACAGATGAACCGCCGCCAGTTTCCGTTATGATTGGCCGCAACAAAGGACCTTGAACAGAGATTATTGTGTACTACGAACACCCAGTGGAACTTTTAGAACCGTCTGAACTCTCGGCTATGAATACGGACAATGTGATTTTGGTTCAGGTCACCAGCGCTGAACTGTTTGCTCAGGCGCATATTCCAGGTGCAGTTTTAGTCACACCACAAGAATTGGTTTGTGGTATTCCGCCAGCATCCGGAAAATTACCGGCATTAGCAGATTTAGAAAGGCTTTTTAACCGTATAGGCTACCAACCAGACTGTAAAATTATTGCCTTTGATGATGAAGGCGGCGGATGGGCTGGGCGCTTTCTTTGGACCTTAGATGCAATTGGACATTACAACTGGGCATACTTAGATGGGGGTTTGCATGCATGGCACGGCGCTGGCATGGCATTGGCCCGAGGCCCTTGCACTGCACAAGGCTCCGGGCCCGTAAAACTAACCATAGACACTGGGCCTATCGCAGAAATTGCCGATGTGATGTCGACTATTAGAGATTCAAGTCAATTGGTTTGGGATGTACGTTCCAAAGAAGAATTTTTAGGTATGCGCTCAGGATCCCAGCGAGCCGGACATATTCCTGGCGCGGTTAATCTTGATTGGGAGCTTTTGAAGGACCCTCAAAGACAAACTCGACTTCGAGCGGATATGACGCAAGTGTTGGAAGGCCTTGGCGTTTCTAGCGCTGACCAAGTGATCACACACTGTCAAACCCACCACCGTTCTGGTTTGTCCTACCTCGTAGGTCGCCTACACGGATTACATGTTCGTGCCTATCACGGATCTTGGTCCGAATGGGGCAATCAACCTGACACACCTATAGAGTAAGAAATAGAGTAGGCAATAGAGCAAAAACAAATATGAGTAATTTATTCAGTAGCTTACAAAAAGTACTGCCCCAACACGGGCTCTCTCGATTAGTTGGCACTTTAGCCAAGAGCGAGAACCCGTTTATTAGTAAAACGTTTATCAAACAATTTGCTAAAGCCTATGATATTTCACTGACTGAAGCCCAGCGTAAGTCTCTGTCTGAATATGTGTCATTTAATGACTTCTTTACACGGGCGCTGGAACCTGGCGTTCGACCAATGCCAAGCCAAGCAAATGTGCTTGCAAGCCCTGTAGATGGCGCAGTCAGTCAAATCGGCAAAATTGACGGCAACCAGTTGATGCAGGCAAAAGGCCACCGTTACACAGTAGGCAGCTTAGCTGGTGAAGCGGCTATGGGTTTTGACAATGGCGACTTTTGCACCATTTACTTGGCGCCTAACGATTACCATAGAATTCACCTGCCATTTGCAGGACAGCTAGAAAAAACCTATGCGGTACCCGGCGCACTCTTCTCCGTAAACGGTGCAACCGAAGAAGGTGTTGAAGGTTTGTTTTGTCGCAATGAACGCTTGGTCTGCAGGTTTAATACAGAATTTGGGCCAATGCTCGTGGTTTTAGTGGGAGCGCTGATTGTTGCTTCTATTGAAACCGTTTGGCCAGGGCCCAGGTCGCCCTACAAGGTTGAGCAATATAACGACCACAGCATTGGACTAAATCGCGGCGACGAAATTGGACGTTTCTTGTTGGGTTCTACTGTCATTTGCTGTTTTCCAAAAGGCGCTGTAGAACTCAACCCAGAACTTAAAGTAGGCAGCAAAATCCGCTTGGGTGAAAATTTGGGCAAAGTACTTTAAGGAAGTACTTTAAGAAAATACTTGAGGAAAGTACTTTCACCACAAGCAAGGACATTGAGTGACTTAGAAGTTTCTAAAAGTCAGTACTCTATCTAAATTGCGCTCACCCATTGCCAGCATCAGCAATCGATCAACGCCTAGTGCTACCCCAGCACATGTGGGCAATCCGGATTCAAGCGCAGTGATAAATGCGCGGTCTATCTCAACTGGCGTTAGCCCTCTGCTCTTACGCACGTCTAAGTCTTGCTGGAAACGTTGAAGATGCTCATGCGGATCTAATAGCTCCCAGTAGCCGTTGGCTAACTCGACCCCATCGACAACCAACTCAAAGCGCGCGGCAACTGCTGAGTCGTCTGGTTTCAACCGCGCTAATGCTCCTTGGTCAGCGGGATAATCTACGATAAAAAATCGACCCGGATTTAGTGCATCCGAGGCTACAGAAAAAGCCAAATCTAGTTCATCTCTAGGACGGTTTAAATCGCCAACTAATTCTGCGTAGGTAACCGTTGCGTAAGTGGCAGGCCCGAGTACCGCGTCCACAAGTTCAGCCACCTCGCCCATCAACTGATTATGGTCAAATTCTCGGCGATACCACTCCAACATTGTAAATTCGTTGTTGTGCAGACGGCCTACCTCTTCATGCCTGAATGCGGGGGCCAGCTGATAAATGGATGGTGCACCGGCAGCAAGCAAGCGCTTCATTTGATACTCGGGAGAGGTTTGCAAAAAACCATAACCAGGAACGGCAATGCTTTCTACGTCTGGGTCAGTAACGGTACTGGCAGCCAATACCGGTGTTTGTACTTCTACCACTTGGCGCTGCGCAAAAAACTCGCGCAGCTGCCCAAGCAACGCTGCCCGCCGCACCAATCCATCGACATCGGTGCTGGGCTGCCAAGTAGCCACTAGTTCTTTACGCGTGAGACATATTCCCCAGTTCGCGTATCAACTTTCAAAATGTCCCCAATGTTAATAAACAAAGGTACGCTCTTAATCGTTGCTCCAGTAGCCAACGTAGCAGGTTTGGTGCCGCCATTGGCTGTATCACCTTTCAGGCCTGGATCGGTTTCGGTCACTTCTAGCTCAACAAAATTAGATGCTGCCACAGCAATGGGGTCATCATTCCATAGTGTGACCACATATACGTCTTGCTCTTTCAGCCAGTCGATACAATCGGCAACAGCGGCTTGAGAAGCAGCAATTTGCTCAAAGCTGCCGTCTGTGCGCATGAAATGCCAAAACTCTCCGTCGCTGTATAGATACTCCATATCAGATTCCATAACATCTGCGGCTTCGAGTGATTCGCCAGATTTAAAGGTACGCTCCCATACCCGACCATTTTTCAGATTGCGGAATTTGACCCGATTAAACGCTTGGCCCTTACCGGGCTTTACAAATTCATTCTCTAAAATGGTGCACGGGTCACCTTCGAGCATTACTTTGATTCCTGAACGGAATTCATTGGTAGAATAGTTGGCCATCTTTCTCGCACTGGATAATTTAAGCAGCCTCTATGATAACCCCGAATCACAATCCATGGCATCCCAACGATTGGCAATCAGAGCTAAAACAGGCATTTCGTCAGCCAAAAGCTCTAATGGACTATCTAGATATCCCAATAGCGGCCGCACACGGCATAGATTTACAGCCCGACTTCGCACTTTTGGTGCCGCGTGGCTACGCTGACCGGATAGAACACGGCAATATCCATGATCCACTGCTTCGCCAAGTACTTTCGCTACAGTCTGAAAAGGAACAAACACCGGGGTTTGTAGTGGACCCATTGAAGGAAGGCAACGCGGAATTGGGTTACGGGCAGACACCGGGGTTACTACATAAGTACCAAGGGCGGGTGCTAATGATCACTACTCCCGCTTGCGCAATCAATTGCCGTTACTGCTTTCGCCGACATTTCCCATATACAGATCACAAACCCAAAGACCAACACATTGCACTAGAAACCATTGCCCAAGACACCAGCATTCGAGAAGTGATTTTATCTGGCGGCGACCCACTACTAATGAATGACGACGGCATGGCGGCGCTAATCAAAAGCATAGATGCTTTAGCCCACGTTAAACGCATTCGTATTCACAGCAGATTGCCCGTGGTATTACCGGAAAGAGTAACGACAGACCTTGTTGCAACCCTTGCAAATGCGCGCTGCAAAATCACTATGGTTATCCACAGTAACCATCCAAATGAACTGAATGCAATCACCCAGCGAGCGTTAAGCTGCCTACGCCGCATTGGTGTCACTTTGCTCAATCAATCGGTTTTGCTGAACGGCATTAACAACGATGCGCAAACCCTTGTTAAGTTGTCAGAACTGCTTTTCGAGCAAGGCGTGCTGCCCTACTACCTACATATGCCGGATAGAGTAGTGGGTACTGCACACTTTTATCTGGATGACACTGACGCACAACCTATCTTTGAAACTATGCGCGAACAGCTGCCTGGGTATTTACTACCTCGTTTGGTACGAGAGTTGCCGGGTGGTATTGCCAAAACCCCGGTTGCCTTCGAGCAAAAACAGCTGTTGAATTTTCACAGCTAGCGGGTCACCGCCGGGCTAACTACTTTTGCCCAGGAGTGCCTAAAGCTTGCTCGATATCTAGGTCACTGAAACCTATGAGATAAAGAATGGCGTCCAAACCAAAATTTGAAATGGCGTGTTGAGCACTTTCTTTGACAACAGATTTCGCATGAAATGCCACGCCTAGCCCAGCTTGGCTAAGCATGGGCAGATCATTGGCTCCGTCACCCACGGCAATGGTCTGCTCCAACATAATGCCTTCTCTTTGGGCAATGTCTTTGAGCAAAGTTGCTTTACCTTCGGCATCAACAATGTCCCCAACAACCTCACCGGTCATCACACCATCGACAACCAACAGTTCATTGGCATAAACATAATCGATGCCCAAACTATTGCTCAGATATTCCCCCACATATTGGAAACCACCGGAGAGTAAGGCCACGCGATAGCCAAAGTGCTTAAGTGCACGAATCAGCTTATCTGCACCATTGTTCAATACCACTGCTTCAGCCACTTCATGCAGCACAGTGGCAGGCATGCCTTTAAGTAACATTGCCCGGCGGCGGAAGCTTTCCTTAAAGTCTATTCGGCCTGCCATGGCATCTTCTGTAATGGCGATAACTTGATCACCCACGCCATGACGTTTAGCCAATTCATCCATCACCTCTTCGGTGATCAAGGTAGAGTCCATATCAAATGCGACAAGGCGGCGATTGCGTCTGAACACCGTGTCGCGCTGCACACTGAAATCAAAACCAATGTCATCCGCGAGCAACAACAAGTCAGCTTGAAATACTTCGCTATTTTGTAAATTGCCGCTCAGACGCATTTCTAAACACAGCCGAGTAGAAGCCTCGCTTTGGGCATCTGCCTTAGACTGAGGTTTTGTTAAGCGGCGAATCGTGTCGATGTTCAGGTCGTAACGCTGAGTCAAATGACTCACCGCTTGCAGGGCCTCACCGCCTCGACCCTGAGATAGTACGGTAAGAATCAACGGGCTTTGACCGAACTCTTGGGATATTAGTTCGTAGCTGTCATTTTCCACCAACGTAATGCGCAAGGCTGATCCGACCTTATGACATTGAGCGGTAATGTCGTGGGTTAACGTACCAAGCTCTGGCACCTGCACTAAAATACCTAAAGCCAACTCGTCATGGATTACCGCTTGGCCCATGTCCAGAACGTTGGCGTCTGCATCAACAAGAATCTCCATCAGCGCAGCCATTAAGCCAGGCTTATCCCGACCCGAGATATTGATGAGAATAATTTCGTCAGCCAAAATTTAGCGCCCAATGTTGGTAAGAATAGCGCCACAGTTTAGCTTTTAGTGGCGACCAGATATATGTGTAGTGTGCTAAATTAGTGCATCTTTCAGACTTGAAGTATTGGCAATGACTTGGTGGAAACGCTTTCGGCCCAATAAGGCCACATTCCCTGCAGCACTGGTCGCCACTTTATTGTGCAGTAGTTGCCTGTTTTTGCTCTGGTTTGACACCGGCTCTCCAGAGGTAGAAATGGATCGTTATGGCAACAGTATTGTCAGCACCCTAGCGCACACTACTGCTGGAGATTTACTCGACGAAGAACGTATTCTCCTCGCTCTTACTGCAAATCAGGTGATCTCGAATGCTGAGATTGCCGGCATCACCTTTTACGACTCCGGCAATGAAATTGTTACAACCAGCGGAATACAAAAGCCTACCTATAGATACACCGCAACGGCTATTCTCGACGACACGATAGCCGGTTATGTGAGTATCATCCTGAATCCTGACGCATTCCAACGGCAGATACCTTGGTTGCGCTGGCTGCTGAGTTTGGTAGTCGTCATGCTGACGCCTATTTTGGCAATGGTTGCTTTACAGCTGAGCGCCAGAGGTAACCGTTCGTTGCCAATCGTCTCAGTACCCAGGGAAGGACCGCTGTCCGAGAGTGTGTATGTCATTGCACTGACGCTGAATAATCAATATGCCCTTTCGCGAGAAGCTCAAGCTGCTTCTATTCAAGACGCCCTAGAAATGGCCCAGGAGGTATGCGCTCTATATCCTGGTATCGCTTTGGCGCTAGACGAAAAAGGCATCGCCCTCGTCTTGACCAAAAAAGAGTTAGGTTGTCTAAAAGCGGTTTACGCGGCCTTTCTTATTCAACGACTACTTTCTGAATATGAAACCCAAGGGACATTTCGCTGTTTTATGTCAGAAAGCCAAAGCGACATAAATCCAGCTGAAGCGACGCGCCTTGAATTACAACAGCTGGAAAATTCAGCGGACATAGATAAGAACCTGACTCTTGCATCGCTAGCCAAAGCCAATACGCTACTCGTCGATCAAATGGTTTTTAAAAGTTTGAGTGGCGACGAACAAGCATGGGCGCAACCGTTTAGCCATCCAATTTTGGAGGATATCGCACCAGATAGCAGTCTCTTCAACATCACTACTTTACCAGAACAAGAGGCTTCACTAATCAGGGAGCAAGCAACGCTCATTTTAGGCTTCAGCTAAAAACCATAACCATCGGCCAGGCGGAGCCGACAAAGACACGCCCTTCGCCTAATTTAGCAAAGCCTAATCTACGCTAAGGCGATCTACCTTTTGGAACCCGCGAGGCAGCTTACGACCGCGGCGCGCACGCTCACCAATATAGCTCTCCAGATCTTTAGGCTTCATACGCAAGTGTCTTTGACCTGCGTGAACCAACAACTCGTCTCTTTCACCCAGTGCCACCACGCCGACCATTTCTTCGGCACCCGCTTTAAAAGCAGTCGTCGGTACATTGATCAGCCGATTACCTTTACCGCGAGCCAGCTCAGGCAACTCTGCTAACGGAAATACTAATAATCGACCTTGATCTGTTACAGCGGCAACATAGCTAACTTCCGCCGCCAACAACTCTTGTGAGAGTAGCACCGGAGGCAAGGCTACACCGCCATTTGGCACACTCAAACAAGCTTTACCGGCCTTGTTCTTTGTCACCATATCATCCAGCTGACCAACAAAACCAAATCCGGCGTTTGATGCCATTAGTGCCTTTTGCTCACCCGCTCCAATCAGCACACCAATAAAACGCGCACCTTCTTTTGGCTTAAAACGACCAGACAATGGCTCACCCTGGCCACGGGCTGAAGGTAGACTATGCCCTGGCGTATTATAGGTGCGACCATGAGTGTCGAGAAAGATCAGCACATCACTGGTCCGACCCTTAACGGCCTGAGCAAATTCATCTCCCGTGCGGTAGTTTAGTTCGCGCGGATCAAGATCATGGCCTTTGGCTGAACGAACCCAGCCCTTGTCTGATAAAACGACAGTAATGGGTTCATTGGTAATTAGATCTTCGTCGCTGTAAGCCCGAGCCTCTTCGACCTCGCCTAGCGGTGAACGGCGAGGATCACCGTACTCTTCAGCTACTTTCAGCAGCTCATTCTTGATCAAGGTTTGCATACGCGCCTTGGAGCCCAAGGTTTTCTCTAAACCAGCTTTCTCAATTTCTAACTCACTCTTCTCGCCTGTGAGTTTCATCTCTTCCAGTTTGGCTAAGTTTCGCAGGCGCAAATCCAGAATCGCATTGGCCTGAATCTCGCTCAGCGCAAACTGTTTCATCAATTCAACTTTCGGCTCATCTTCCTCGCGAATAATTCGAATCACTTCATCCAAATTAAGATATGCGACCAGCAAGCCATCTAAAATATGCAGTCGGTCATTGATCTTGTCTAAGCGAAAAGTCAGCCGACGAGTGACCACATCAAAACGATAACGCAACCACTCTTTGAGTATTTGCACCAGACTCTTCACTGCAGGGCGCTGGTCTAGACCAATAATATTTAGATTTACTCTGTAGCTTTTCTCTAAATCGGTCGTTGCGAACAAGTGGCTCATCAGTCGGTCGTAGTCGATACGGTTAGACTTGGGCACCAAAACCAAGCGAGTTGGATTTTCATGATCCGACTCATCGCGTAAATCTACCAACATAGGTAATTTCTTGGCGTGCATTTGCTGAGCAATAGCTTCTAACAGTTTCGCCGGTGATGCTTGGTGAGGCAGTGCTGTAATTACGACATCTGGACCTTCTCGATGAAAAATAGCCCGCGCCTTTATGCTGCCTCTCCCTGTTTCATACATTTGCCTAATGTCCGCAGGCGGCGTAATGATCTGAGCATCCGTAGGATAGTCGGGACCCTTAATGTGAGTCATCAGGTCTGCATCTGTGGCTTTGGGGCTGTCGAGCAAGTGCACACAAGCACTAACTACTTCATTTAGGTTATGCGGCGGAATGTCCGTCGCCATACCAACTGCAATACCCGTGCTGCCATTGAGCAATACAAACGGTGCTCGTGCAGGCAACAAGCGCGGCTCCTGAACCGTACCGTCGAAGTTTGGGTTGTAATCTACTGTGCCTTGGCGAGCCTCAGTTAAAAGCAAATCTGCATAACGCGAAAGGCGCGCTTCGGTGTAACGCATAGCAGCAAATGACTTTGGATCATCAGGTGCGCCCCAATTGCCTTGCCCATCAACCATCGGGTAACGAAAGGAAAATGGTTGTGCCATTAGGACCATAGCTTCGTAGCAAGCACTGTCACCATGAGGGTGGAACTTACCCAACACATCGCCCACTGTTCTAGCAGACTTGGCATGCTTGGCTTGGCTGTTGAGACCCAGTTCGCTCATAGCATAAATAATACGGCGCTGAACTGGCTTTAAGCCGTCCGCGATATGTGGCAGCGCACGGTCGTTAATAACGTACATAGAGTAGTCCAAGTACGCACGTTCGGTGTAGACCGATAGCGGTAGTTGTTCAGTCTCTGGCGCTTGGATTTCGTCATCCATAATATCGAGTACCTATCAGTCAGGTGTAAAACACTTCAATTAAGTTTCTGCGACTTTCGGCGTTCCATTAGAATTCGGTTCGCGTCAAAATCAACGTTTATTAGCAATTGTTCGTTAATGGTTAATCAATAACTGCTTCATTGCCGTTCTTTTCTAACCAAGCACGGCGATCTGGCGCACGCTTTTTCGCCAACAGCATATCCATCATACGGTCTGTAGATGTACCCGACTCGTTGGTTAATTGCACCAAACGCCGTGTATCTGGGAACATTGTAGTTTCACGTAACTGAGGAGGGTTCATTTCTCCCAACCCCTTGAAGCGTTGCACACTTGGTGTAGAACGCTTTTTCTCTACCGCAAGGCGTTCCAGAATTGCGGTTTTCTCGGCCTCATCAAGGGCGTAGTAAACTTCTTTGGCAACATCAATTCTGTACAAAGGCGGCATAGCAACATAAACATGGCCTGCGTCGACAAGGGGACGAAAGTGTTTTACAAATAGCGCGCAAAGCAGCGTCGCAATGTGCAGACCATCCGAGTCTGCATCTGCCAGTATACAAATCTTGTTGTAGCGAAGCCTAGTGAGGTCATCTACGCCTGGATCCACACCCATGGCCAACGCGATATCGTGAACTTCCTGCGAGGCTAAAACCTGACTGGCATCTACTTCCCAAGTATTCAGAATCTTCCCGCGCAGTGGCATTACTGCCTGAAATTCTCTGTCTCTGGCTTGCTTAGCTGAACCACCGGCAGAGTCTCCCTCAACCAAAAACAGTTCTGCTCGATCAGTGTCCTGACCCGAACAATCGGCTAATTTACCTGGCAATGCAGGACCCGAGGTTATCCGCTTCCGCGCCACTTTCTTTGCAGCATAAAGTCGTTTTTGCGCATTGCTAATTGCCATCTCTGCAATCTTTTCGCCTTCAACAGAATGCTCGTTTAACCACAAACTAAAAGCATCTTTGGCTACTCCTGCAACAAAAACTGCGGACTGTCTGGAAGACAAACGCTCCTTGGTTTGGCCAGCAAATTGCGGGTCATTCAATTTGACACTGAGCACATAGTTACACTGATCCCAGATGTCATCGCCGGTAATTTTCACACCGCGAGGAAACAAATCTCGGAATTCGCAAAACTCTTTTAGCGCATCAACTAAACCCGAACGCAGTCCATTAACATGCGTTCCGCCAGCAGCGGTAGGGATCAGATTTACATACGACTCGGCAACTTGCGCAGAGCCGTCAACAACCCACTTAAGTACATAGTCAGTGGTTTCTTGCACACCTTGGGCGGTATGCTGGATAGTCATTTCCGGCACGCACTCAGCGTCACCAATGCTCTGTTCAAGATACTGTTTTAAACCATCTTCGTAGTACCAACTAACGTTCTCTTCAGGTTTCCCTTCGATGGACAAACTCATGCGCAGCCCAGGGCATAGTACCGCCTTGGCTCGGAGCAAATGGCGTAGGCGAGTCATTGCAAGCGCCGTGGTATCAAAGTATGCGGCTTCAGGAATAAATCTCACTCGAGTGCCCGTATTGCGCTTTCCAACCGTGTCGACTTTTTCCAGCTTAGTGACGGGCTCGCCGCGAACATAACGTTGGCGATATAAATTGCCATCGCGCTTCACTTCCACCTCAAGCCAGTCGGACAAGGCGTTCACTACCGAGACGCCAACGCCATGCAAACCGCCGGAGAAACTGTAGTTTTCATTATCGAACTTACCTCCAGCATGCAGGCGCGTGAGGATAAGCTCTACACCTGAAATTTTGTGTTCAGGGTGAATATCTACGGGCATGCCGCGCCCATCATCTTGAACTTCAATAGAACCATCTTGGTTAATAGTCACTTCAATTTCTTGCGCATGACCTGCAATTGCTTCGTCGACGCTATTGTCCACAACCTCTTGGACCAAGTGATTGGGCCTTGTTGTATCTGTATACATGCCCGGGCGACGACGTACCGGCTCTAATCCGGTTAAGACCTGTAGCGATTCCGCAGAATATGTTTTTTCGGCCATTTACCTAATTCATAGTTGGTTTGAAGGAGTGCGTTGTTAAACGCTCTAACTTTGTTGTTATACAGCCATCGGCGGCAAGAAACAGCCAACGATAACCTGGCGCTTTATCATCTAGCGAAAATTTTTCGCTCTTTGGCGCGAACTGAAAACAAGTCGAAGGAGACCCTAACAGAGGGCCATAGTTACTTGTAGCTTCTATCTCTTGATGGGCATGACCAAATATTGTTCCGCACAATGTAGCGCCCGGAGTCGCTGCAATGGCATTTGTTAACTCATCTACCCGTAAAATGCGATCTTTGTCTAACCAAGGCGCGCCAATCTCAACCATTGGATGATGAGTAGCCAACAATAGAAACTCTGCATCGCTGGCGTTTATTGCTTGAGTTAACTCAAGCAGGTCATCTGACGCGATATAGGCAGACGGCTCATTGTCCACGTGGGAGTCCAATGGCGCTATCAGCCAAGGCCCTAAGGTTATAGCCTGCATAGGCAACCGCGCGTCATGCATATTAGCAAGCACATCATGATTGCCTGGCAAACATAGTAAGGGTACGTCAAAAAAGCGCTTTACCGTGTGCAAAAAACGCTGGTATACGGCTGGTGTGCCTTCATGAACGATATCTCCAGAAGCCACTACGACATCACAAGCACTTTGCGCTTTGGCCTGCCCAAGTACGGCCTCCAATGAGGCCTGAGTATCTACCCCCAACAAGGTCTTGCCTGCCTCCACAAGGTGACAATCTGTGATATGTAAAACCTTCTGTATCAACTTCCAACCGCCAACAAACTGCTACATTTGCAATGTAGGTCGAGGTTATTCAAAAGTCAGTTTTACCGGTTCGGTTACACCACCGATGGCCAAACAAAGACTCAAGTACTCACCCAAAAACCGATTCAATTGCACCTTTTCATCCGGGTGTCGCATACGCTGATTAGGGTATTCATAATGACCGTGGAAACGATTCTCATGTTGATACTCCACCACCTCGGCGCTGGAAGTATCATGGTACATTCGGATGCGCATATTCGGACTACTACCCCAATTCAATTTGGGCTGCTGAATCAGGTGCAAAAATGTCGTGTATGGACTGCGCTCTAAGACCTTGATGAGCAAAAACGTACCGTCTGCTCCAGGCGTTAATGCAATACTCATTTCATCCTGCTCACGCATGGACGGAAAGAGTTTGAGCATACGCTGATAATTAATATCGCATAGCGCCATATGCGCAGACAAATCTACTTTATAAGTTCTCTTACGGATGCTCGAAACACCGCCCTTGGCAAACCCTTGGGTAAGCGTCTTGGAGCGGCTCAAAATATCTTCATCTGTCTCAGGACGTTTTTCTGACACTATCTAACCTAAGTGGTGATTCACGCGTAACGACGCATAATATACCCACCAGACTGCCTTGGGTCACGGGGCTGAGAACATTTCTTTGCACAATGGCTACTGGTCGGAAAAATTGACCGCTTGGCACCATCCAAAGACCACAATAATTGTAGAAACTGGAAGCTCATGACCGAGTAAATTAGCGCTGTGGAAAAAAAGACCGAATTAAAGGTACATTGCGTATGAGAGTGTGCGTCCATAACCTTAAAACGACCTCAAAATGACCCTAAAATGGCTCCAAATAGACCGGCAAAATTACGCAGATTCACATTACTTGAACGGTTGTTGGGCGCATACTCCGTCCAAATCCAAGATGTATTTGATCTGCCCTTCAAGATCTTCAACCCAAGGTTAGGCAGATCTGCGCTCACAAGAGAGAAAACAGCGTCGCATCAGTGCCGTAACAGTGACAAAAGAGCCCTCAAGGGTTCTGCTATACTCACCTATCTAAAAGCAGACGCTGAGTAGGCGAAATTTAATTCAGGAAGTTTTATGCAGCAGTACAACACATTGATCGTCCGCCCGTTAAAGCAATCTACAACAATGAAAGCCATTGCACTCTTCTCTGCAAGTCTTCTATTCGCACCGATGGTTGCAGCCGAGAATATGCTCGACGTCTATAAAACCGCCAAAGATAACGACGCAGTACTCGGCGCAGCCAATGCTTCATATGCCGCCAGCAAAGAATTGGTCCCTCAGGCACGCTCAAGACTTCTACCCACACTTGGCGGCTCTGTGAATACCAGCAAAACAGACCGATCCATTTTCATCGGCGGGCAAACAGGCCCGAGTGAAATGTTTAACGACAACAGCTGGAACGCGCAGCTACGCCAGCCGGTACTAAATTTGGCCAGTTGGTACACCTTAGGCAGTGCTAAATCTTCAGTCGAAGCGGCAAGCATGCAGCTAGAAGCTGAAAACCAAGATTTAGTCGTTCGTGTTATTGAAGCTTATCTCAATATTTTGCGCACCAAAGATCGCTTAGATACAACTGATGCTGAAGTTACAGCGGTTAAACGGCAGCTAGAGCAAGTACAGCAGCGCTTTGAAGTCGGACTAGTGGCTATTACAGATGTACTAGAATCTCAGGCGGTTTATGACAGTACGGTGGTAAGACGCATTCAAGCAGAAAGCGACCACGACATCAGCTTTGAAACTCTCAGCACGCTCACTGGTCGCTCGTACGACAAGCTGGCGCGGCTCTCGCAAAGCTTGCCTATCGTTAATCCCAACCCTAAAGACGAAGAAGCTTGGGTGGGCACCGCAATGAGCTCGAACCTTGGTATTAAAGCCGCAGCAGCACAGTTAGCTGCCGCTAAATCAGATGTAAGAGCAAGACGCTCTGACCATTTGCCAACAATAGATGCTACGGCCACCTACGCCGAAAACGTCACCGGCGGGCAGAACTTTTTTGGCGCAAACGCGGGCGACACTACAACCGAAAATACCATTTATGCGCTACAACTCTCGGTCCCCCTATATCAAGGCGGCGTAGTACGCTCTCGGGTTAGAGAAGCCAATGCTCGCGTAACACAGTCTCGCGAACAATTACTCAACCAAAAACGCTTAGTCACGCGCAACACCAGAAACCTTTTTAAGTCCGTGGCTACAGATGTGGTTAGAGTCGACGCAAGACTCAAAGCAATTCGGTCGGCTCAATCTGCGTTGGAGGCTACTGAAACCGGCTATGAAGTAGGAACACGCAACATCGTTGATGTATTGCAGGCACAACAACGCCTTTTCAGCTCACAATTTGACTATGCCGATTCACGTTACAACTACGTGTTGAATTTGATGCGTCTCAAACAGTCTACCGGCAAACTTACCCAAGAAGATCTTGAGGAGTTGAATCAGTTCGTCGATGACAATGACCTTGTTGAAAGAGTGGTCTCGCTAAGCTCACGTTAGCCGACTACTCAATAATGTAAGGGTGCGCTGGGTGCCACCCTTATTGCTCATGACTACCTCGTGCGCCTGTGCACCCATCATTTCTCGCCCTGCATCATCCGCCAGCAGCACACCTACCACACTGGCTAGTTCATCAGCATTGCCTACTTTTTTATAGGCTCCTGCTGCTTCAAAGTATTGCGCCACTTCGGCAAAATTAAAATCCGCTGGGCCAGCAACAATGGGCAGTCTCAAGAGCGCAGGTTCAATGGGATTATGACCGCCATGATCTACCAATGAGCCGCCCACAAATGCTACTTGCGCCAAGCTATACAATGCCAATAGCTGGCCCATTACATCTCCTACAATGACGTCATAAGCACCCGCAGTTGGCCCTTCACTCGAAGCTCTCCAAGATAAATTATGCTGCTGAATAAGCGCGCCTATTTGCCCTACTCTGTGCGGGTGGCGCGGTACTAACAAAAGACATAACTCTGGCAGCTGTGATCTTAGAGACAAATGCGCGCGAATAATTTGCTCGTCTTCACCCGGGTGAGTAGATGCAGCAATCCATACTGGGCGATCTCGAAGGTTGAGTTGGGTTTTTAGAATTGATGCTTGCTTTGGCAGATCTTCGGGCACCTGTAAGTCAAACTTCACGCTACCCAGAACACTGACATTACCTGCATCTACACCAAGTCCTACAAAGCGCTGCATATGCTCTTCAGACTGGCAAGCAATATGCGAGATCGCCTCAAGTACAGGCCGCGACAACCAGCTCATTCGCGCATAGCCTCGAGCCGAACGCGCTGACATACGCGCATTGATGAGCAACACAGGTATACCCAAGGCATTGGCCTGTGTAATTAAGTTAGGCCAAATTTCAGTCTCCATAAGCACCAGCATGCGCGGCTGGGTTTTGCGCAGGAAACTGCGTACGGCAAAAGTGAAATCATATGGCGCGTAACAATGATCCACACTGTCTCCCAGATGCCGCAGCACCTGCTCGCTGCCAGTTGGCGTCATAGTGGTGACTAAGTAATTTTGCTCGGGTAGGCTGCTAATCATTTTGCTGATCAAAGGAGCCGCTGCGATAGACTCACCTGCTGACACTGTATGGAACCAAACTGCACCAGTTTTTATACCGTCAGGCACTTGGCCAAAACGCTCGCTTATTCTTTGCCCGTACGCGGGTTCGCGGCGCGCGCGCAAAAGTAATCGCAGGTAGACTGCCGGCAAAACTAGCCAAAGCAAAATACGATAAAGACCTAGCGTAAGAAACCTCACTGATTTTGACCTGTGGCAGCAACAAAGCCCCGCACATGGTTAGCAACAGCATTTAGTAGATCTGCATCGGTCGCGGAAACGACAAGATCAAAATCCTTATAGCGCGACCGCGCTTGTTCACCAACCACGGCAACAATAGGCACGCCCCTTTGCTTAGCAACAAAATTCAACGCACGCGGCTCGGCAATACAGCCCAAATCTAAATCCACTACCACTAAAGCTCCAGCGTTGAGCAAATATTTTTCGCTACGGTTTTGTAAATGCGCCTGATACTCACTGAAACCGTCAATAGGAATAATTTTTTCATCTTTGTGGCGACGCATATTAGCAATTGCTGGTGTATCAACTTCAGCTTTATCAACAAAATCCAATGCGCTGGTATAAGTAGCCCACTCCTTAATTGCCAGTAAATCACAGAGTACACCAGCGTTTACAAGAGCGTCATGCACCAGATCACCCAAGCCATCGTCCCCCACATAGCTGACAAAAGTACATGGGGTGCTTGCAGATTGCAGGGCAAGAGCCAAGCCCAGCCCAGCGCTTTGAGGCGATTGAAAGAGGTTTTGTGCACGATCGCGATTAGACAACTGCGCATGGTCTAGCCAAATATCTCCCACTACTAATATGTGACCGTTAGTTGGCGCTAGGGCATCAATGGTGTTGAGCGATAAAAGAGACAAGCAAACCTCGGTGCGCTGTATGGCTATTGGAACAATTGTATTATCCTAGAGAGCATACCCAATAGCACTCACTGCCGACACCTAGATCCAATGATACAAAAGTTAACCTTGATCACAGCGACGATAAAAAATTGGACTTAAGCCTACTTGCTCCCAAACAGTGGCCAAAATGGATTTTGGTAGGCTGCTTATGGGTCGTTGCACGCCTCCCTATAAGCGCAGTGTTCACTACCGGACGATTGGTCGGGTTTTTGGCCTATCACCTCGCCAAATCTAGACGCCACATCACCGAAGTAAATATTGCCAAGTGTTTTCCGGAGCTAACTAAGCAAGCGCAACAAGACTTAGTCCGAGAAAATTTTGTGCACACTGGTATCGGCGCAGTTGAAATTGCGCTGCCTTGGCTCAACCCTTCTAGAGACCTAGCTGATCGATTTACAATAGAAGGTGCAGAGCACTTAAACGCCGCCCACGCAGCTGGGAATGGCATTGTATTAGTAGGCGCCCACTACACAACAATCGATATAACCAGCCAACCCTTGAGCGCCTTTGGTTTTGTTGATGTCATGTATCGCTCGAACAAAAACCCAGTATGGGAAAGCCTCCAATATAATGGCCGTAGAGCATTTTTTGACGGCGTAGTGGAACGTAGCGATATGCGCCAGATACTCAAACGACTCAAACAAGGCCGAGGCATGTGGTATGCGGCGGATCAAGACTACGGCATCAAACATTCTGTCTTTGCGCCATTTTTCGGCATCGATACTGCCACCATAACAATGAGTAGCCGCCTAGCAGGAAAAAATAAGTCTGCTGTATTGATGCTGCATCAATTTAGGGACCTTAGCAGCCAAACTTGGACACTCAAATTCACCCCTGTATTGGACAACTTCCCATCCGGTGACGATCTAGCTGATGCAACGCGACTAAATAGTATGTTGGAAGCCGAGCTTAGAAATGTACCGGCACAGTATTTATGGATGCATCGTCGCTTCAAAACTCGACCGGCGGGCGAAGTGCCCTTCTACAAGTAATCATTCGAGCAGCGCCTGCCCGGGTGCACACCGCGCTCCTTATGACTACAATCTCGCATTACAAAATTTATAGGCTACCGCGCCGTAATCAGTATTACGGCATGAAGAAAAATCGTGTTACCAAAATTTTCTGAAATGTTAGGCCAACTTGTCGGCGAGCCGTCGGTGAGTTCTACCAGCGCCAATATCGATCGCAGCAATCTGCGGGTAATCGAGCACCTTGGTAACTGGCTCAACGACCTTGGCTTTGCTACGCAGTTAATGCCATTACCTGGGCGTCCGGATAAAGCCAACCTAATTGCCCGCCTTGGACCAGAGGCGAAAACTGGCAAAGGCGGATTGGTCCTGGCAGGACATACTGACACAGTCCCGTTTGATGAAAGTCTCTGGCAGTCTGATCCATTTACGCTGAAAGATTCTGAGGATAAATTTTACGGTTTGGGTTCTTGTGATATGAAGGGCTTCTTTCCCGTAGCGTTGGAAGCTGCGGCAACGTTTGCCCAGGGTAAGTTGACCGCGCCGCTGACTATTGTTGCTACATCCGATGAAGAGTCCTCAATGGCAGGCGGCCGCTATTTAGTTGAGTGTGGAGGCCCAAAAGCCGACTACGCAATCATTGGCGAACCTACACAGCTGCAACCCATATTTGCGCATAAGGGCATCAGTATGATGTCTATTAACATTAACGGTTCGTCAGGACACTCTTCCGACCCAAGCTTAGGTGCTAATGCATTGGATGCCATGCACCAAGTAATGTGTACCCTAATGGCTATGCGAGCTGAATTGGCTGTAGCCAACAAGAACGACGCCTTTGCCGTAAACATCCCTACTATGAATATGGGCTGTATGACTGCTGGCGATAATCCGAACCGAATTTGCGGTCATGCGAATTTACAAATCGACTTGCGCCTTTTACCAGGCATGGACTCTGAGGAAATTCACACTGAGTTGGAAATGCGTATCCGCAAAGCGGTTGCGGATAGCCCCGTAGCGTTAACTCTAGACAAGGCGTACCCGCCAATTCCCCCTTTTGCTACGCCGCAGAGTGCAGATTTGGTCCAAACTCTTAGTACTCTTAGCAAGCAAAAACCCGGCACGGTTGCGTTTGGTACCGAGGCGCACTTTCTACAAACCTTAGGTATGGAAACAGTAGTTTGGGGTCCGGGCAGCATTGATCAGGCCCACCAACCCAATGAATATTTGGCAAAAGCCCACATAGCGCCAGCAATTGATACACTTCGCCACGTTATTCAACGCTACTGCACTGACTAAACTATGAATACCAATGAATACTCTCAGTGGTTCCGCGGCTCCACACCTTATATAAGCGCGCACAGAGGCAAAACTTTTGTTGTGTTTATTGGTGGTGACAGCCTAGAGCATTTGAACATTACCAACATAGTCCATGATTTGGCGCTGCTGCACGTGCTGGGCGTACGCTTGGTTTTAGTACACGGCGGTCGGCCACAACTGGACAATGCACTTACAGATTCAGTCATGCATAACCAGCGCAGAGTCACGCGTGCGCAAGACATGAATATTATCAACGGCGTTTATGGCCAATTGTGCAGTCAGTTGGAGGGCCTATTTTCTACAGGCTTACCCAATACGCCCCTGCATAATGTAGAGATCAGTGTTGTTGCAGGCAACTTTGTCACAGCGCGGCCCATCGGCGTACTAGACGGAGTAGACCACCTATTCACCGGCCGCATGCGTAATGTAGATACGCAAAAAGTTACAACCTTTCTGGATGCAGAGTCCATAGTGCTTATATCGCCTATGGGTTATTCACCTTCCGGCCAAGCCTTCAACTTAGCCGCGGAAGAGTTAGCGGCGGATGTGAGTGTGGCATTACAGGCAGATAAATTGATTATGCTAGATGAGCTAAGTCACCTGCTAAATGCTAATGGCGAACGTGAAAGCACAGTAACACCAACTTCTTTGCAAATACTCATCGGCAATGACCAAGACATTTCACATACTACCCGCGCACGCTTAGACACCATGATTCAAGCTGTTCGCGGCGGTGTAAAGAAGGCGCACATTATTTCTTTCAAAGAAGATGGCGGCCTACTACAGGAACTTTTTACCGCAGAAGGTGTTGGCACCCAAGTACTGGAAGAAAGCACTGGGCCTGTGCGAGCGGCTAAACGCGAAGACGTTTCCGATATTGTTGAAATCATTCGGCCATTAGAAGAGGCCGGAATTTTGGTGCGCAGATCTCGAGACCGTTTAGAGCAAGAAATAGAACACTTTTTGGTCGCCGAACTTGATGGCATCGTAGTTGGCTGCTGCGCAATCTACCCTGTAGAGGATGAAGCTGAATTAGCCTGTGTAGCAGTACACGAACACTATCGACGCCGTGGCAGCGGTGTAGCAATTGGCGCTAACTTGCTTAGAGCGGCAGAAGACAAAGCCCGTAATTACGGCGCCATGAGTTTATTTGCATTGACGACCCAAGCCCAAGACTGGTTTATTGATCAGGGCTTTGCTACCGCCGATGTAAGTGCGTTACCGAACAGCAAGCAGTCTCTTTATAACTGGCAGCGTGGATCAAAGGTTGTAGCAAAATCTTTGCACTGATGCCGCATTAACCGCAGGCAAAGTCCTGCACAAAAAATAGGAAGTAAAATGGCTAACGATCGTCCCTACAGTTCTCTAGTTGTAGATGGCGTAGAGCAAGCACCCAGCAGGGCCATGCTATACCCCACAGGTTTTAAGACTGAGGACTTCAGCAAGCCGCAGATTGGTGTCGCCTCGACCTGGAGCATGGTCACCCCATGCAACATGCATATTAACGAGTTAGCTGATGCGGCCTGTATGGGCGCTGATGAAGCGGGCGCTAAATCTGTACTGTTTAATACCATTACGGTTTCCGACGGCATTTCCATGGGTACACCTGGTATGCGCTATTCACTTGTGTCACGAGAAGTGATCGCGGATTCTATTGAAACTGTCGTCGGTGCCCAGGGCTTTGACGGCTTTGTCGCTATTGGTGGTTGCGATAAAAATATGCCCGCGTGCGCCATCGCTATGGCACGCATGGACAGACCTAGTGTATTTGTTTACGGCGGGACAATTTTACCGGGCGTGGAGCGTAGAGATATCGTTTCAGTTTTTGAAGCCGTAGGCGGTCATGCTGCCGGCACGGTTTCAGACATCCAGCTAAAGGAAGTTGAAGAAACTGCTATTCCCGGACCTGGTTCCTGTGGCGGCATGTATACCGCGAACACTATGGCTTCTTCCATTGAGGCACTGGGCTTATCACTGCCAGGCAGTTCAGCGCAAAACGCGGTCAGCCAAGACAAGAAACAAGACAGCTACAACGCGGGTGCAGCGGTACAAAACCTTATCAAACTCGGTATCAAGCCCAGTGACATCCTCAGCAAAGAAGCTTTTGAAAATGCCATTACGGTGACGATTGCTTTAGAGGGCTCTACCAATGCAGTACTACACTTGCTGGCCATTGCCCACGCGGCAAATATTCCGTTGTCACTAGATGACTTCAGCCGCGTTGGTAAGCGCGTGCCCGTGTTAGCAGACATGCGTCCAGCAGGCCAGTACGCCATGAGCGAACTGATTGAAATTGGTGGCATACAGCCACTGATGAAATTGCTTCTAGCGGAGGGGCTATTGCACGGTGATTGCTTGACCGTTACTGGTAAAACTTTGGCAGAAAACCTAGCCGATGTAGAGGATTATCCAGCAGAGCAAAAAATCATCCGCCCAATGTCTAATCCGATTAAGAAAGACAGCCACTTGGTCATAATGCGCGGCAACCTTGCACCAGAAGGCGCGGTAGCGAAAATCACCGGTCACGAAGGCTTGGAGTTTACTGGCAGCGCTCGTTGTTTCCACGGCGAAGAGGCTGCAATGGCCGCCATAATGGATGGGCAAGTGCAGAAAGGTGACGTAGTAGTTGTGCGCTATGAAGGGCCAAAGGGCGGACCAGGCATGCGCGAAATGCTCAGCCCAACCAGCGCTATCAATGGCCGCGGATTATCCCAGGATGTCGCCCTACTCACTGATGGCAGATTTTCTGGTGGATCACGCGGCTTCGTTGTCGGTCATGTCACTCCTGAAGCGCACTTGGGCGGACCTATTGCATTAGTTGCAGACGGCGACTCCATTACCATCAACGCTGAAACCGCTGAAGTAAGACTAGACGTAAGTGACGCGGAACTAGCACAGCGGCGAGCTAACTGGTCTGCACCCCAGGCCTATACCCAACGCGGCACATTAGCCAAATACGCACAGCTCGTTAGCTCTGCCAGCGAGGGCGCTGTGACTGATAAGTACCTTGGGTAATACCGAGTAGGCTTTGTCTGCTTGCGAGCTATGCGCAGGTCCGGTGCACCGTGAGGTGCCCGGGTATCGATTAAAGGTCTGTGAGGTCTGCTGGGCTAATGCGTCTGAAGGTTGGGCAAAACATATTGAACCCAATCTATTTGCTGCATTAGCAAAAAGAGGATTATTGATACCCGACAGAGGCGACAATGATTTGTTGCCTCGAGTTTATGCACCACCAGAAGACTTCCACCTTTAGCAACTGGCTGCGCATAACACAATTGATCTTTAGCGAGATAACCGCACTGCAACAGCGTCTTGGCGATATTCACCCATCAAAAAACTAATGGCATCATTTGATAAACCGTACTTCTCGTCCATCAATGCATTAACAGCAGCCGCTTGCGATGGATCTGAGACCACACTCGGACTAAAGCGTTCACCATCGCGGGTGACGTAAACGGCCTGGCCCGCTTGCACATTGGTCATGAGCCTTTGATACCAACCCGACTGGTCATCGCCAGCACGCAGCCACATACTGCCATCATGCTCTACTACCCAAAGGCGTGTGCTTTGTAATTCACCTTGCTCATTTTGAGACTCGAGCACCACAACCTCACCGCTTTCCGATGCCAGCATGATCAGACCAAAATAGATAAATGGCGCAAGCACCAGCAACAGTAGAATTTTCTTCAACACGTTAAACCTCTCTTTTAATTAGGGACACGCTAGGTTTCCCCAATATACCTCGCAAACAGTAAATCGTTGCATATCCAAAAAATTCTTAACGCGCAGTTTTCTCGTGCACCATGTCGACCAAAAACTTAACGTTGTCTACTGGGGTCTCTGGAATAATACCGTGGCCTAGATTGAAGATATGCCCGGGACGTCCGGCCACCTGATCTAGCAACCATTGAGTTTGCTGAGCAACCGCCGGCTGATCAGCACATAAAACGATTGGATCCAAATTACCTTGAACCGCCGTGCAGCCCAATTGATCCCAAGTGGGTACTAAAGGTGTGCGCCAGTCAAAGGCGAGAACATCAATATCCAACTCCGCTACCGCTGGCAGCAAGTGGTAGTTGCCGGTGCCGAAATAGATCACCGGCACTTCCTTGCCCAATTTCTCAAGCAAAGACTTCAAATACGGTTCAACAAATACGCGGTAGTCTTGCACTGACAGGTTGCCTACCCATGTATCAAATAGCTGTACGGCTTCAACACCCGCGCTGATTTGCAGTGCCAGGTAACTGGCCAATTGATCAACAAGCTTTGTGATCAATTGATGCCAAAGCTCTGGAGCCTCGTACATCATCTTTTTCACATGCACATAGTTACGCGAACCCTTGCCCTCAATGGCATAAGAGGCCAACGTAAACGGCGCGCCTGCGAATCCTATCAGTGCAATATCATTTGGCAGATCAGCGTTAATAAACTTAACGGTATCGGCAATATAAGGCGTCTGTTCAAGTGCAGGGCCATTGCGCAGTGCAGCCACATCTTTGGCCGAGCGAATTGGGTCGCTAAAAACTGGGCCTTCACCGGGCACATAATTAAGTTCCATGCCCATAGGTTCCAAAATTGGCAGTAAGTCCGCAAACATAATGGCTGCGTCGACCCCCAATATTCGCTGAGCATCTAATGTTGCTTGAGCTGCTTTTTCAGGATTTTTAAAAAAATCTAAACTAGGCAGATTGCCTTTTACCTGATGATACTCAGGCATATAACGACCCGCCTGGCGATTCAGCCAAATAGGTGTATGGGAGGTAGCTTCCCCTCGGCAGGCTTGCAAAAAAACCTTTGCAGATTTATCCATCAATTAGACCTTTTACTTTTCTGTTATTTTTTCTAACCAGTCTGCGACCGGCATTGGTTATTGACCTGTATTGGCCTAAAACCGGTTATAGATGATGTTCTCTATGCTTGTGGTTCAATACTCAGCGGGCTCACTGGAGCTTCATAGTCCACACCATCGATACCAAATCCAAAGATTTTCAGGAAGTCTTCGCGAAATCCAGCCAGATCGCCCAGCTCAGATAGATTTTCTGTTGTCACTTCTGGCCAACGCTGTTTCACAATATCTTGTACCGGTTGGGACAATTCCAAATCATCCACTCGAATGCGTCCAGCATCATCTAAACGCATATCTGCGCCGCTCTTAAGCTGGGTCGCAAATAGGCGGTGAATATGTGCGATGCAGTCTTCATGCAGACCTTGATCTTTCATCGCTTTAAAGAGCAGGGCAACATAAAGGGGCACAACGGGTATTGCAGAACTGGCTTGGCTAACGATGGCCTTAAGCACAGCTACTCGAGAGTCGCCGCCAATTGCTGCGAGGTTTTCGCCAATCGCTTGGCTGGCTCTGTCCAAATCCAATTTCGCTTGGCCTAGAGTGCCTTCCCAATAGATGGGCCATGTGAGCTCACTGCCAATATAAGTGTACGCTACCGTTTTCGCTTGAGGTGCTAAAAGATCAGCATCGATTAAAGCCTGCATCCAAAATTCCCAGTCTTCACCACCCATAACTGTGACGGTATTTTCCGTTTCCTCCGCAGTGGCAGGTTCTAAATTGACCTCAGACACCTCGCCTTTTTCAACATGCACTGTCTTGATGCTGAGCACTTCGCCCAGTGGTTTAATACTAGATCTGTGCAGTACCCCCGACTTAGGGTGTTGACGAACAGGCGAAGCGAGACTGTAAACGACCAAATCTATTTTACCCATATCAGCGCGAATGGTATCTAACACCTGTGCTCGCATTGCATCTGAAAACGCATCACCATCCATTGTCTTAGCATAAAGACCCGCGGCCTTAGCCTGCTTTTCAAAGGCGGCGTTATTGTACCAACCTTGAGAACCCGTCTTTGTTTCACTGGGTGCTTTTTCAAAAGACACGCCCAGTGTATTTGCTCCACAACCAAAACTCGCAACAATTCTACTTGCCAGACCATAGCCACCAGAGCACCCCAGCACTAGTACGTTTTTGAATTCCCCAGAAGAAATTGGCGTCATCTCATTCACATAGTTCACTTGCTCACTGACATGAGCTGCGCAACCTGTTGGGTGAGCGGTTGTACAAATGAAACCGCGAATGCGTGGTTTAACTATCATTCTATTTCCCTTGATTGGTACTAAAGGTGGGCGCCATCATACCCGCTGACACAGCCCAGCGCATGGCAACGTCAACGTCTAAAACTTTTGGACCATCACGCATTACACTAACCACTGCTGTTTCACCTGCATTGATTTTGTGATCTCGATCGCCATCCAAAGCTACCACTCCGGGCCCTTGGAGTATTACCTCTTCACCGAATTCCACTCTGTGGGTGCCAAGCACACTGACTGACTTATAGAACCCTGGGGAGAGCGGGGCTAAAATCTCAGCGCCACCAGCACCCATATCCACTACCAACCCCACATCGTCTTGCGCGTAAACCGGATCAATATAGCCGCCAATAGGCGACATACCGATAGCGTTAGGTTCTGCTCTGGTTAGCACCATGCGACTTAGTCGCTGTGCATCAAAGGGCAGCAAATTACCCACATGATCATTCAGCAGCATGACCGCATCAATCAAGCCAACATCGCTGGCATTGGGCGTTTGTAAGTGCAGTACTTTAGCTGCTTGCTTCAGCTCACTGGGTGCATTGTCGAATTTACCCAAACAGTTTAAGCCCGCGACCATGCCCGCTATCGTAGGCTCCATAAGTGCTGGAAATACATTGTTGGTGCCGGTGGAGATTGGAATAAGATCTATGTCACAACAGGCTCTAACGATAGCCCGATTGGTCCCGTCGCCGCCCAAAGACACCATGGTATTGCAACCCTCAGCTTTAAAACGCTGCACGGCTAATTCTGTATCTCTAGCAGAATTGGTTATTGGCACATCGATAATATGCACTCGTGCGTTAATCGGCATTAGGTCCAATGCCATGGAAGCAATTCGAAACGGTTCTCGCGCAATGTAGATATCGGTTACGCCTGCAGCATCAGCGCCCGCGGCAACTCTAGCTACAATATCGCGCTTGGCTTCGTGGGTCATATTGGATGCACGGGCGGCGAGACGCCTGACATCGCGGCCTGACATTGGATTCACACACAGCGCAATCTTCCCGTTAGCCATTAGCGCTGATAATCTTCAAAAGTGTAGTCACAGCTGTGGCGTTCATCGGCGTAGCATTTCTTCTGTCTAACCAACTGCCATTGGGACAAATCCAATTCGGGAAAGAATACGTCGCCCTTAGGTTCTGCATGTACTTGGGTCAGATACGCACGCGTAGCCCTAGGCAACGCTAGCGCGTAAATTTCTGCGCCCCCAATGATCATAATCTCATCTACGCCATCTATTAAGCCCTGACTTTCAGCCAGCTCAATACCGGCATCTAAGTCAGATACAACCTTCACCCCTTCTCGCTGCCAGTTAGGATCCCGGGTCATAACAATATTCGTGCGCCCAGGTAGCGCAGACTTCATTGACTCAAAAGTCTTACGACCCATTAACACAGGCTTGCCTATGGTTGTATTCATAAAGTGACGCATATCGTCAGGTAGGCGCCAAGGTAAGGTGTTATCTCGGCCTATGACTCTATTTTCAGCCATAGCCCATACTAGTGAAATATGCATATCAGACCGCTATTGGTGCTTTGATGCCTGGGTGGCATTCATAATCGAGGAGTTCGAAATCCTCGTACTTAAAACCAAAAATATCTTTTACTTCTGGGTTAATCACCATACGCGGCAAAGGTAGTGGCTCTCTAGCCAATTGACGGTCTGTTTGCTCCAGATGGTTTGAGTAAAGGTGCGCGTCTCCTAGAGTGTGAACAAAATCGCCAACCTGGAGATCACAGACCTGAGCAATCATCATAGTCAGCAAAGCGTAGGAGGCTATGTTAAATGGCACACCAAGAAAAATGTCAGCACTGCGCTGATAAAGCTGACAGGATAATTTGCCGTCAGCTACGTAAAACTGAAACAGGGTATGACACGGCGGTAAGGCCATGTTGTTCACTTCAGCGACATTCCAAGCACTGACAATATGTCGCCGGCTATCTGGGTTGTCGCGAATGCCGGCGACTAAGCTCTCGATTTGATCAATAGTTGATCCGTCTGGGCCGGGCCAAGAACGCCATTGAGATCCATAAACCGGACCCAGTTCACCATGTTCATCAGCCCACTCGTCCCAAATATGTACGTCGTGGTCTAAGAGATAATTGATATTTGTGGAACCTGACAAAAACCACAAAAGCTCATGAATAATGCCCTTGAGGAACATTTTCTTGCTGGTCACTAAAGGGAAGCCTTGAGCAAGTGGATATCGCATTTGATGACCGAAAACACTATAGGTACCAGTACCCGTGCGGTCATCTTTGAATGTGCCGTTCACACGCACATGGCGCATGAGTTCTAAATACTGTTGCATACCTTACCGTTCATTCCATTTTTGTTAGCCAGCAGGCAATACCGCTGTCTTCTATGGTCTTATTCTGCCGACTTCACGCGCCATTCGCAGCTTCTACATAGCTTTAAACAGCATCCTGCAAATCCGCTTTGTAGAATACCAGCCTTGACCCAAGCCTGCGATGGGGCAGGCCATATCAAGTTCTTTACACGGCCTTAGCCAAATTTTGTCTATTCGCCCAAACGATTAAAAATATCCCTGCTAAAATCATGGGAAGCGAGAGTAATTGCCCCATGCTGAGCGCGTTGAGTAGGACAAAACCAATATGTGAATCCGGCGAGCGGAAAAATTCAGTAGCAAACCTGAACACACCGTAGCCGAGCAGAAACAACCCTGAGATCTGCCCCATGGGTCGAGGTTTTGCAGACACTAACCAAAGCAGGCAAAAAAGCAGAAACCCTTCGGTAAAGGCCTGATAGAGAGACGAGGGATGTCGCGTAACATTTTCCCACGGACCTAAACACAGGGCGTTGAGTCCGCGTACGGCATCGCAATGAAAAATGATACCGAAGGAGCTATCGGTGACGCGGCCAGGCAACTCCATGTTAATGAAATTGCCCATGCGTCCAAGCCCCAAACCAATTGGACATAAGGGTGCAATAAAATCTGTCACTTGGAGAAAGTGCCGCGAGGTCTTAGATGCAAACAGTAATAGCGCAACTAACACGCCCAAGAACCCGCCGTGAAATGACATACCGCCTTCCCATACTCTAAACAGGTAGATTGGGTCGGATAAAAAAGTACCAAAATTGTAGAAAATTACGTAACCCACTCGTCCGCCTAAAACAGCACCGAGAGCCCCATAAAAAACTAAATCTGAGATTTGTTCGCTGTTCCAATTACCCGGATGAGTACGCATACGCCGATTACCCAACCAGTAAACTGCGGCAAAACCGAGCAAATACATTAGGCCATACCACCGCAGCGCCACTGGCCCGAGAGAAAAAATGATTGGATCGATAATGGGGTAATGCATATTGCTCTGACTTGCTCATTGGCCACACTGAAACGCAGAATAGCGCAAAGTGCTGCTATAATTCTCGTTTTGGTCGAAGAGATTTATGTGCCTAATTTTGGTGGGCTACCAGCCTGATTCAGACCGCCCGCTTGTGGTTGCAGCAAATAGAGACGAATTCCATGAACGTGCCAGCGCACCTGCAGATTTTTGGCCCCAGTTCCCAGAACTATTAGCTGGCAAAGACTTGGTCGCAGGCGGTACGTGGCTTGGCTGCACTCAATCTGGCAAATTCGCTGGGTTGACCAACTTCAACCAAGGCGACGAGCCTCCTACCGAGCGTTCTCGAGGCAGTTTAGTGCACGACTTTCTGGTGGGCGATGTAAGTGCATTGGAATATGCAAAGGGTTTACCCGCAAATGAATATGCTGGCTACAACCTTTTTTTGTTTGACGGCAATGAACTGATCTACACCTCCAATATAGAGGTCCAAGGCACGCAATCTACTCAGGTTTTAGCCCCCGGTTACTATGGTTTAAGTAATGCACAGCTGGGTGCTACTTGGCCAAAATGTACCACCGGCGCGCAAAGTCTTGAAGCCGCTACCGCGAGAGATTTTGACGCAGATGACCTGCTGGATATGTTGAACAATCGTCAACAACCCAGCGACGAGTTACTACCCCAACGCGGTCAGCCCATTGAACACGAGCGCCGCCTGGCGCCTTGTTTTATAGTGGGTGACGACTACGGTACCCGCGCTTGTACCGCATTCATTTTGCACAAAGAACATATGACCTTTGCAGAACAAAGTTATGCAGCAGGCGGCAAAGCTACAGGCTTGGTTAAATTTGAGCTTGCGCGCTAGCCAACAGTTAACAATGAGTTAGCAAAATATTCGCCAAACTGAGAGAACCTAATGGATACATCATTGAACGGGCGCGTCGCATTGATTACCGGCGGCAGTAAAGGCTTGGGACTGGCAATGGCTAAGGCCTATTACCTTGCTGGTGCTAAAGTCGCCATCCTCGCGCGGGACGCAAAAGCGCTAAGTAATGCCGAAGATGAGATTCGGAAGCTTTCAGTGTCGGATAATGTTTCTGCAAACAACGCTATTGCGAGCTTCGTGTGTGACGTCACGGATCCACAGGGGATCATTGCAACACACAAAGAGGTAGTGGGAAGCCTTGGCAATATCGACATCTTGGTCAACAACGCAGGCCAATCAGCAGCAAAACCATTCATCCAGATTACCGACGAGGAATGGCAAGCAGACCTAGACCTAAAATTGATGGCGGCTGTGAGACTAACCCGCCTAGTATGGCCGCATATGTCCGAGCAAAAATGGGGTCGGGTGATTAACCTCCTCAATGTCTACGCCAAACTACCAGATGCAGGTACTGCACCCACTTCCATTTCTAGAGCAGCGGGCATGGCACTAACAAAGGTTCTAAGTGCCGAAGGTGCGGCAGACAATATACTAGTTAATGCTATGTTGATTGGCTTTATCGAAAGCGATCAAATCCGTCGCCGCCATGAAGCCAGTGGAAGTAATGCAAGCTTAGAGGAATTCATAGCTAAGGCTGGCAAAGGCCTGCCTATGGGCAGAATGGGTAAGGCTGAAGAAGCTGCAGATCTAGCATTATTTCTAGCCAGCGAAAGAGCATCCTACTTAACCGGTTGCGCTATCAACATGGATGGTGGCCTTTCAAAAGCTTTATAAGCACGCTAGACGACCAAGGTGCGCAAGCCTAAATTCGATGCGGTTGCTGTTGGCTAGGTTTCTTTGTGCGCACAACTTTACCAAGGCCTGCATTGACCAATTGTTGCTGGACGTAGTCTTCCACTTCTTCAGCTGTGTCCATGCGCAACACTCGGGCAAGAATACGGCGAGCATCACTGCGCTTTATATTGCGAATCACCCATTTGACTTTGAGCAGGTGGGTGGCGTTCATTGAAAGCACGTGATAACCCATAGCCATTAACAACACCGCGCCAGTAGGCGTACCGGCTAGCTCACCGCAAATACCTAACGGCTTTTCTTCGGCATGCACGGCCCTTGCAACTTCTCGTAGCGCGCTTAACACCGCAGGATGAACTTCCTTATAGAGATCTGCTACACGTGGATTATTACGATCTACTGCAAGCATATATTGCGTAAGGTCATTGGACCCCACCGCCATAAAGTCTGCTTCTTTCGCCAGCAAGCGAGCTTGATATACCGCGGCAGGCACTTCAATTAGCACACCTACTTGAGGGGTTTTTACATTGACCCCCTCTTCAAGTACTTCGGCATACGCTTGGTTAATGAGAACTTTCGCTGAACGCAGTTCCGACAGGCTTGAGATCATAGGCAGCATAATACGTAAGTCCCCTAGCAATCCTGCGTTGGCCTTAATCATTGCACGAATTTGCACAAGAAAAATTTCCGGGTGATCTAACGTCACTCTAATTCCACGCCAACCAAGAAAAGGATTTTCTTCATTGATAGGGAAATAAGAGAGCGCTTTGTCGCCACCAATATCCAAAGTACGCATGGTTACAGGGCGCGGCTCAAAGGCCTCCATATGTTCTCTGTACAGGGCTCGCTGCTCTACTTCTGTGGGGAACCTATCTTGGGACATAAAGGGTATTTCAGTACGAAACAAACCAATACCTTCCGCGCCTCGATCTAACGATCGGGTAATATCACCACTCAGCCCTATATTGACCCACAACTGTACGCGCCAGCCGTCTTGGGTTATGCAGGGCAGTTCTTTGAGCTCACTGAGCTCCTCCTCAAAAATGCGCTCCTGATCAATAAGGGATGCGCTTTCATCAAGACGCTGCCGACTTGGATTGGTGAATACTTCACCATAATGACCGTCGACAATGAGCTTTGCGCCCTCTAGGTCATAGGCCGGAATATCTACCGCACCCATCACAGCGGGAATTCCCATGGCCCGCGCCAAAATTGCCACGTGAGAGTTACCTGAACCTTGAACAGAAATAACACCGCACAGCCTATCAGCTGGAATATTTGTAAGCATAGAAGGTGTTACTTCTTCACCAACAAGTACTGTCTTTTTCGGAAACTGTGTCTTCTTTTCACGAATTCGTTGTAAATAGGCAAGGACCCGGACACCCAGATCTTTAACATCACTACCGCGCTCGCGCAGGTAGGGGTCGTCCATCATGTCGAAGCGATTAACGTGCTCACGAATAACTAACTTCAAAGCGCCCTGAGTCCATTGACCTAAGCGTACTTTCTCTCTTATATCACCTGCCAGCGCATTGTCGTCTAACATGTGTAGATAGGCGTCGAACAAGGCAAGCTCTTCTTGCGGCAAGCTTGCCTCGAAATCTTGGATAATACTGCGAATATCGTTTCGTACGGCTTCTAAGGCTCTGTCTAACAAGGTTAGCTCAACAGTAATATCTGAAGCCGGCCGCAGTGGCACGGCATCAAGATCAGCCACCGGATGTACGACCACCCCAGTACCAATACCAATGCCCGGCGCACCGGGAAAACCGCGAAAACTGCCATTATCAATAATGTCGCGTTGCACACCGCTGAGAAAGTGACTGCCAATTGCTTCAGCATGGGCCACAACTGTTGCTAACTGCGCGGACAAAGTGACTAGGAATGCTTCTTCGGACTCATCAAAACGTCTAGGGTCGCGCTGTTGAACAACAAGTACACCAAGTACTCTACCCTGGTGCATGATTGGCACACCCAAGAATGAGTTGAAGGGTTCTTCGCCAATTTCAGGCACGTAAAAGAAACTAGGGTGACTTGGGGCGGTGTCTAAATTTAACGGTTCTGCTCGAGTTCCAACTAGACCAACCAAACCTTGAGATCTGGACAAAACAGTCTGACCGATTTGCGCCTGATTCAACCCTTGGGTGGCTGCCAATACGTAACCACCGCGATCTGCACTGACTAGATAGATAGAACACACTTCTGTACCCAGTGCGCTGCGAACGCTAGAAACCAGCGTTTGTACAGACGCGGCAAAATTACCTTCTTGAGTAACGTCCTGAACAATTTTTCGCAGCGTATCAAGCACGGCTTATTGGTTCCTCGGCAAAAACTGGGCTAGCTCGATAAGCGCGCTGCGATACACCTCACGCTTAAAATCGACTACCTGAGTAATGGGGTAGTAATAGCTAACCCACTGGAAATCATCGAACTCTGGTTTGTTGGTAGTGTCCATTTGCACTGTGGCTCCACTCTCGAGCAGTTCAAGCAAAAACCATTTCTGTTTTTGCCCCACAAAACCTGGGGTCGAGTTGTTGCGACGCATATGCGCAGGCAAATCATACTTTAGCCAACCGCTGGTTTGACCGAGCACCTTCACAGCATGCTCTGCAACGCCAATTTCTTCATGTAATTCCCGCATCACCGCAGCTTCCGGACTTTCTCCGTCGTTAATGCCACCTTGGGGGAACTGCCAAGCATCATGCCCACCTACTCGCCGTGCCCAGAATACTTTAGCGGTGGAAAGCTTTGCTTCACTAACTGGGGTGACCGCAGAAGTATTCATTTCACCCGCCATATTCTTAAGTTGGTTCGGTTGAATTAGTACAATACCTACATTAGGCCTGTATCCTTCTTGATCTAACATCAATTGCCTCGTGAAGCGCTCATTAAATTTGTACCACCATACCCTAAAATAGAATTTGCAAACCTTGATCATTTAGCAAAAAGATCAGTAATCGCAGATCTATTCGACCCATGTGCAGAAAATCATGCGAAAATTCTCTTTTTAGTCGAATTTGCAATCTATGCCTAACCATCTCAGCGGCGCTACTAGCCTCTATCTATTAGACCATGAATCTCACCCAGTAAATTGGTACCCATGGGGAGAGAACGCGCTAACCATCGCCAAGAAAGAAAATAAGCCAATTTTGCTCTCGATAGGTTATGCCACCAATCCTTGGTGCGAACTTATGGCGAAAGAGTCCTTTACCGATGAGGCGACAGCTCGAATCATGAACGAGCACTTTATAAATATAAAGATCGACCGCGAAGAAAGACCCGACGTAGACAAGGTTTACCAGAGCGCATTGCAGCTTTTAAATAAGAGTAATGGTGGCTGGCCACTGACAGTATTCATCGATCCGCAAAATCTCACCCCATTCTTTGGCGGCTCTTACTTTGCCAAAGATGCTACCAGCACTATGCCCGGTTTCGCAGATCTACTAATGCGCCTGAGCCAGGCATTCACTGATCAAGCTGAAGACCTAGGCACCCAATCTGCAAAAATGTCTCAAGCTTTAAAGCAAATGTATCCGCCAATCTTAGACCCCAACATGTCCGATGCCGATTTGATTTTTTTAGCCAAGGATCAAGTACAACATCAATTCGATGAAAGTGAAGGTGGTTTTGGTCAAGGTCCTAAGTTTGCGATGACCACAAGAATGCGCGCACTGCTCAGACACTGGGCTATTGCTAGAAAGCATAACGATAACGACAAACAAGCCTTAGAAGTTGTCATGACTACGCTTACAAAAATTGCTCGAGGCGGAATTTATGACCATTTGGGCGGAGGCTTTTTTCGTTACACCACAGATCGTCAATGGCACACCCCCTATTTCGAAAAAGTCTTGTACGACAATGCCCAGCTTCTCAGTATTTTTGCCGAGGCGCTGCGGCTAGGCCCGGACCCATTATTTCAGGATGCCATCAGCGACACTATTACTTGGCTGATACGAGATATGCGCAACGAGAACGGAGGATTCTATGCGTCTCAAGATGCGCTATTGGTGCAGTCCAATGAGACAAGTGTTGGTAAACATTACTTATGGCGCAGAGAGGAAGTTAAGAAACATCTTAGCGACGAAGAGTATTTGTTGGTTGAGACATTATACGGTTTAGATAAACCCGCGAATCTCGATAATCATTGGAGTCTGCATCGCAGAGATTCCTATCGCTCTGTAGTTGAACGGCTCTCGTTGCAGACTGAAACCGCAAATGAGTTATTGGCCGGAGCCAAAGAGAAACTCTTCCTTGCTAGGCAACAGCGCAGTGCACCAAGAACGGATAATACTATTCTCACCGCATGGAACGGGCTTTTGATCAGCGGATTGGTAGAAGCAGGCACGGTAATGCAACGTCCAGAGTGGCTTACCATCGCTCAAGAGCTTGCAGACTTTATCTTTACACAGTGTTGGGATGGAAAATCGCTAACGGCCAACTGGCTAAATAGTGGGGAGCAGTCTTTAGGATTTTTAGACGACTATGCCAATGTGCTAACGGGACTACTGGATTTACTGCAATGTCGCTGGCGCGAACAAGATGCTGGGTTTGCTGCGGCGCTAGCAGACAAAGTTATTGCAGAGTTTTATGACACAGATAACGGCGGCTTTTTCTTTAGCTTCAAGGGTCAAGACGAGCTTATCTTTAGACCAAAGCCGACGTTAGATGAGTCAGTGCCTCCAGGCAACGCTACATTAGCGTTGGCGATGAATCGCTTAGGTCACTTGCTTGGCAAGAACGAATACTTAGATGTTGCAACCAATACCTTGCGCTGGGCGCGGGCTATTATGGAACAGTATCCATCTAGCCATTACGGTCTAATCGCCGCATTGGAACAGGCCAACGAACCGCTACAGCAAATTGTTCTACGCGGCCCACGCGAAGATTTGCAGGCATGGAAAAACGCCATCGGCGGCAACTACGCACCATGGCGTAGTTGTTACTCAATTCCATACGATGATATGAAGACCACTCCCAGCTATCTTCCAAGTTTGGTTAGCTCGGAAACAAAGAGTAAAGTTAGTGCCTTCATCTATGATGGAGAAGAATGCTCGAAGCCAATAACCGATTTAGCTATGTTCAAAAAGGCGATTGAATAGCTCTGAACGAGCAATCTAAATTGCTTCGACCACTATTCTCTGTGCTCCGAAAGAGAAACGGGCAAAATAGACTTTGCCCGCTGACTAATACATGACCGTTGCCCCAGGCAACTTAACTAAGCAGATTCGTTCTTATGCCATGCCAAATCAAGCTCTCGCGCGGCCTTCACATCATCTAAACGTCTAACCGGAGTTGTATACGGCGCAAGCTTCACAAACTCCTGATCTGCCTCTGCTTCGGCCTTGACCTTTGTAAGAGCATCCACAAAGGCATCTAACTCTTCTTTACTCTCCGTCTCCGTGGGTTCCACTAGAAAACACTCGGGCACTAATAATGGGAAGTACGTTGTTGGGGAATGCACACCGTAGTCCAGCAACCGCTTGGCAATATCCATCGCATTCACACCAATGGACTTAGCTTCCTTCTGAAAGGTCAGAATAAATTCGTGAGTGGCACGCCGCTCCGGGTAAGCAAGTTGAAACCCAGCCTTGGCAAATCGAGCTGCCATATAATTGGCATTTAGCGTGGCGTATTGTCCAACACGGTGCATGCCTTCTCGCCCTAATAATAATGCATAGGCCAACGCTCTGAGCAGAATGCCGGCGTTACCCGAAAAGCCAGACAGCGTACCAATACTTAATGGCAGATCTTCTTTACCCATCCAACGATAAGTGTCGTCATTTCTTGCGACCACGGGTATGGGTAGGTGTGGCAATAAGCGTTCACTCACGCCCACTGGTCCAGCCCCGGGACCACCGCCACCGTGAGGTGTGGCAAAGGTCTTATGCAAATTCATGTGCAGAACATCAAAGCCCATATCACCGGGCTTAACCTTACCCAAAATAGCATTTAGGTTAGCTCCATCATAATAAAGTAGGCCACCTGCGCCGTGGACTGTTTCCGCAATCGCCTGAATTTGGCGTTCAAATACGCCGCAGGTAGAAGGATTGGTCATCATTAGGCCCGCGGTCTGGGGGCCAACTTTTTCTTTAAGTGCAGCAAGATCGACATCGCCGTCTGCATTCACAGGTACTTCTGTAACTTTGTAACCGCACATTACAGCGGTTGCCGGATTAGTACCGTGAGCGGCTATCGGCACAATAATTTCTGTGCGAGCGTCGTCGCCCCGAGCTTCGTGATAGGCACGAATCATGGCAACCCCAGCGAATTCGCCTTGAGCACCAGCCATTGGCGCTAAAGAAACGCCTTTCATGCCGGTTACGTCTTTCAAAATTTCCTGTAAATCATACATACAAGCCAAGTGGCCCTGACTGGCAGCTTCTGGCGCTAAAGGGTGACGACCCAAGAACCCAGGCATACTGGCGGCTTTATGCGCACCGCGCGGGTTGTACTTCATGGTGCAGGAACCCAGCGGATAAAATTGAGTATCAATAGAAAAGTTCTGTTGGGACAAGTTAGTGAAATGCCTTACTACTTGTAACTCGGAAACTTCTGGCAACTGAGGCGGCACTTCGCGCAAAAATCCATGAGGAATGTCTGCAAGGTCAGCGTCTTTGCTGCCATCTACCCTTTGCGCCATAGCGCGGCGCCCGTCGGCACTGCGCTGGAATATCGTTTTGCCCTGATCGGCATTGTTTGTTGGATCCATATTTAACATCTGATCAGTTCCCCGCCTGTGGGTTTGCTGGCGAGGTGTTGCCTTGCAACACCCGAGTCAAAACCGCCACGTATTTTTCGATTTCAGCATTTGTGCGCTTTTCTGTGACTGCGATCAATAAGCCATGTTCGGCATCAACCAAGTTGCCATCGCTAAAGTCTGAGAGCACTAGCCCAGGCAACACGCTTTCTGTCATCATCGCTTGCACGACATCCACTGCTGGCACCGGCAAACGTAAAGCAAACTCATGGAAAAATGGCCCCGGGAAGAATTCCTCAACGCCGTCAATTTGCAGTAAACGTTGTTGTAACTCTGTAGCGCGGCGATGACACGTGATGGCGGTTTCGCGAATTCCTTGCGGGCCCATTAAGCTCATATAGATGGTACCTGCAGTCACCAAGAGGCCTTGGTTAGTACAAATATTTGATGTGGCCTTGCCACGGCGAATGTGTTGCTCACGAGCTTGAAGTGTTAGCGCGTAACCCGTGCGCCCGTCTAAATCTTCAGTCTTACCAATAATCCGCCCGGGTAATTGGCGCATGAATTCTTTGCGCGAACAGATGAACCCAAATGAAGGACCACCCGAAGCCATTGGCACGCCAAAGGGTTGCCCGTCACCGCAAACAATATCCGCACCGTTTGTACCCCATTCACTGGGCGGCTTAAGTACGCCGAGTGACATGGGATTAACCACCGCAATAACCAGTGTATTTTGCTCATGCGCCCAATCAGTCAACGCATCTACATCTTCCATACGTCCAAAGAAATTAGGTTGCTGAATGACAAGGGCGCCTGGAGATGAGTCTCCCGCCGCAGCTGCAAGATCGGCTAGATCTGTAACGCCACTAGCGCCCATTGGCAACGCTTCAATTATCACATTTTGATTTTGTACAATGTTACGAGTGGTCTGGGTGTAATGGGGGTGGACAGTCTGGGCGATCAACACTCGACCAGACTTGTTTTTCTTGTTTGCACGTATGGACATCAACACGGCTTCAGCAAGCCCGCTGGCGCCGTCATAAACCGAAGCATTAGAGACATCCATGCCGGTCAACGCGACCATCATGGATTGATACTCGTAAATCAGCTGCAAGGTACCTTGGCTAGCTTCAGCCTGATAGGGGGTATACGCCGTCATGAACTCACCACGAGTGGTCAAATCCCAAACCGCCGAGGGAATATGGTGATCGTAGCTACCGCCACCAAGAAAACACGTATAGCCCTGATCTTGCTCCGCGCGTTCAGCCATATGTTGGAGCATCGTCAATTCACTCATGCCCTCAGGCACGTGATCCAATCTATCACTAGTCAGCTCATTGGGGATTTCGTCAAACAATGCATCAATATTGGACACACCGATTTCTGCCAACATTTCATCAACATCCGCCTGGGTATGGGGGATAAAGGGCATCTATTTCTCCGGAAGATTACTACGTCAGCCCGTCACTAATGTTTCAGGCTGAGAAAATTTTTCGTTTTAGCTTTTAGTGGTCTTCTGCGTCGCAGACTTCTGCGTAACTTTCAGCATCTAAAAGTTCGTCTAGATCAGCTAAATCCGAGGGTTGGATCTTAAAAAACCAGCCTTCGCCATAGGGGTCTTCATTGACCGTTTCTGGCGCGTCATCGAGCTTCGGATTAACTTCAATGACTTCACCACGCACTGGCGCATAAATATCGGAGGCAGCTTTAACTGATTCAACCACTCCGGCTTCCTCACCTTCAGAAATGGTCAAGCCGATTTCTGGCATTTCTACATAAACCACATCACCCAATGCTTGTTGAGCATGATCACTAATGCCCACGGTAACGGTGCCGTCTTCTTCAAGACGCGCCCATTCATGCGTTGCTGCATATTTCATTTCATTGGGGATTTCACTCATGGAGCTCTACCTTTATCTCAGACTGTTGGAAACGATTGATCATTAATTGCTAGGCCGGCGTCTAGCCCAGCCAACTTTTTGCTAAAGCAAAGAACCTGAGCTTTCTGCCTCATGTCCGTGGCTACATTTTGCCTGTTTTGGCAACTACAAGCCTAGCTTTATTTGTTTTACAAAAGCTTTTTCTTTGTCCAAATCAGCGAATTTGCCAACTAGGACTTGCTCACTAGGTCTTTGCCTTTGCGCACAAATGGCGGTTTAACCAATCGTGCCTTTTTCAGTTTGCCGCGGATGTCTACCTGGCATTCTCCTGTTGCACCTTTCGGCACTCTTGCCAATCCAATACTGTACTCAAGGCTAGGTGAGTAGGTACCGCTGGTGATCACGCCATCACCTGCATTGGTAATGACCTTTTGGTCATGGCGCAATATGCCTTTGTCTTCCAAGACGAGACCGACTAACTTTTCTTCGGCGTTGCCCCGTTGGGCTTCTATTGCGGCACGACCAATAAAGTTGCGCTCCGGCGGATTCCACGCCACGGTCCAACCTATGTTGCTGACCAATGGCGACGTTGTCTCATCCATATCTTGCCCGTATAAATTAAGACCAGCCTCTAAGCGTAGGGTATCTCTGGCCCCCAAACCTGCTGGCGCGACACCTGCATCACGCAGCTGTTGCCAAAGGCGAATACCCTGCTCTACCGGCAACATAACCTCTACCCCATCCTCACCCGTGTAACCTGTTCTTCCGATTAACCAGTCATCATGTGGCATGGCATAAAATGGCTTGAGCTCATCTAATAACGGAATCGCCGTCACTGCGGATAAACGTTGAATTGCTTTAGGACCTTGAATCGCAATCATAATTTGTGGTTTGTGGGCAAAGGTCATGTCGGCATAGGCATGCAGTGCAAACCAATCCAGAACCTTTTGGCGAGTTGAGGCATTAACTACACAGCGAAAGCCATCGTCCAATCGATAAACAATCAGGTCGTCTAAAATACCGCCTGCTTCATTAAGCAAAGCGCTATACAAGGCTTGGTTGACCAACAGCGAGGCTACGTCATTGGCAATAATTGAGCGCAAGAAGTCTTCAGCATCTGGGCCGTTGATATCGATAATGGTCATATGCGACACATCGAACATACCGGCATCAGTGCGTACTGCCGTATGCTCTTCAATTTGCGAGCCATAATTGACTGGCATTATCCAACCAGCAAAATCGACCATGCGCCCGCCTGCAGCCAGGTGTGAATCGTAAAGGGGCGTTTTTTCTGTCATTAGCTGTCTCTTTTTGCTGAGAATTATTACCTAAATGTTAAACCCATTGCCTCACGCATCACTTGGCGCTTGAGCCACAACTGACTATTAAAAACGCCTACACCGACATTACGTAGCCAACTGATACCGGGTTTGTCTTGAGCATATAGTCGTTTCAATCCGTCTAATGCTCTGAGCATAGATTCTGAGCGCAAATGCCGTTGTCGCGCAAATTTATTCAGCTGCGAACTAGGGTCGCCGAGAAGAAAATGCGGATTGGCATGAATTATTTTCAACAAGCTGGCGATATCCTCAAAACCGAGGTTCACACCGAGGCCGGCTAGCGGATGCACTACCCGCAGCGCATCGCCAATGAGTACTACTCTAGAATGTGGCATAGCGGTTTCTGCTAACTGCTGGCGCAGAGGAAACCCTTGACGTTGCGCTGCTGCCTGAACTTTACCCAATCGGTTTTCAAATGCGTGCTGCAACTCCGCACAAAATGCCTCATCACCTAATGCAAGACGACGCTGACAGGAGGTGTCAGATTGAGTCCAGACGACAGAGCACAAATGCGGATCATTGGCAGGTAACAAGGCCAATGGCCCATCGAGCAAGAATCTCTGCCAAGCGGTGTTTTGATGGGCAAATTCGGTGCGCACCACCGTGGTCAATGCCATCTGGCCTGTGGGAATTAGAGCGGCCGGCACATCTAGGGATTTACGCACTACTGATTCTGCGCCATCAGCGGCGATAACTAGATCTACCGACACATGGTTTACTGCAGACTCCTGCTCCACAGTTAAGACAACTTTATCTCCAGTTTTTACCGGAACAACAATATTCTGAACTTGGCCAAGGACTATACTCAAAGGCCCATTGGAAGTAGCGTGCAAATGCAATTGCTGCCACAACTGCGCTAATAATGGCGAGACCTGAACAATCCAACCAAGAGCAGATTGATCGACGTCAGTGGCATCAAAGACTAAATCATTAGTACCCCATTGTTCCCAAATTCGCATGGTGTCATAAGGTGCAGCGTAGGCTTGGGGCCACACGCCAACACTTTTTAGTAACTGAGCGGAGGCGGGCGACAATGCCACGTTGCGAATATCCATGCCCAGACCCATCGGTCCGGGTTGCGGTTCTTGGCGATCCACCAACGTTACCTGATACCCTTGTTTGATCAGTAGCAACGCCGCAGTCGCGCCAACCGGCCCTGCGCCGACAACGGCAATATGTAGTTGCTCTGAGGTTGGGGAGGTGTTTTTCATAATGCCTGCATCAACGTTTCAATAGCGCCGGTTTCTTTTGCTACTGCGCTGCTTAGCACCTCGTGTCCATCCTTAGTAATGAGAACATCGTCCTCAATACGCACTCCCATACCTATATATTGCTCAGGCACATTTGCAGTTTTATCGTTACTAGGGATATATATTCCAGGCTCTATGGTTAAAACCATCCCTGGCTCAAACGGTCGCCATTCTTCATCGAAGCGGTAGTCGCCCACATCGTGCACATCAATGCCCAGCCAATGGGAGCTTTTATGCGGGCAAAATACTAAATAACTTCCATCAGCGATGAGGTCATCCTTATCACCATGAAGAATACCCAGGCTAATCAACCCTTCCACCATTACATTCACCGCCGCTTCGTGTGGGGCATTGAAATGCTCCCCAGGCCGACACAATTCTATGGCGGCTAAGTTGGCAGCCAGCACGATGTCATAAAGTTCCTTTTGCGCTTCCGAGTAACGTCCGCTGACGGGAAAGGTTCGAGTAATATCACCAGCGTAATGTTGGTATTCACAACCGGCATCTATCAACACCAGCTCGCCATCATTCAACGCGCAATTATTGTTGATGTAATGCAACACGCAGGCATTTTTACCACCGCCAACAATACTTGGATACGCTGCATTAGCCGCGCCACTGCGCATAAACTCATAAACTAGCTCGGCCTCAAGCTCGCTCTCGAGCATACCCGGGCGGACCTTTTGCATTGCGCGCACGTGGGCATTGGCACTAATTTGCGCGGCATGACGCATCACTTGAATTTCTGTAGGCGACTTATAAATACGGTGTTCATGCAACAAGTGTTTCAGCGAAACAAATTCCCCCGGAGGCTGAGCACCCCCAGATTCTCTTGCACGAATGTCCGCCACATACCCGAGTATGCGGGCATCAAAAGACGGGTATTCACCCATAGTCATATAAATACGATGACGACCTTCCAGCAAACCGGGGAGAATTTCATCTTCATCTACCACCGGAAACGCATCATCAACACCAATGCTCGCTACCGCTGCTTCAGGCCCCAAAATCACACCATCGCGCTGCTCAATGCGAGGGTCCTTATCACGGCAAAATAAAATTGTTTCGCCTTGCTCGCGCTGAGGAACCAAAACCAAAAGCGCCTCGGGCTCACAAAAACCGGTTAGGTAATAGAAGTCACTGTCTTGGCGAAAGGGGTAAAAAATATCTCGGTTACGACGTTGCGCGACGGCGCCAGGAATTACCGCAATGGAGCCTGGTTCCATTTCGTTCATTAGGCGTCGTCGACGACGCGCGTATTCACTCGAACTAATCGAGATCACAGTTATTCAGCTGCTTGTTGAGCTTGATGCTCATCCATTAAGGCCATAATCAACACTACGCTGACTCGTATGTACTCATAAATTTCCATAAGCGAGGCTTCGTTTTCTTCAACCTCTTCGCTTTCTAGGCCTTCCTCGTCTGAGTAATCGGCTGAATCCATACCCGAGAGGGCTGCAAGGTCACGAATGATTTCCTGCACATCTAGCGGCAGTTCGTCGCGGGCAGCATTCAAGCCAGCGGCAAAACCTGCCAAAAAACCGCCACTCCAGTCGGAAATAGCTTCCACCCGTGTAGCCATAGCTTCATCATCGTCAGGAATTAACGGCGAGAAAGACATTTCTTGATCATAAAGTTGATCTAGAGCTTCCGTAATAAAGATGCCTAATGCTTCTTCATCAGCAAGAGCCTCAGCACCCGCAAGCGCGACTAGTTCCGCTACCACGAATTCAGGGCTACCATTTACCGCCATACCACACACCATGCCATGCAATTCAGCCGGCATTAGGGTGGACGACGCTTGTTCTGCTTTAACTAATAAATTTGTCACGGTGAGTAGGGCTACACAAAAGATTCTAAACGGCGCAAACTATCCCCTACTCTCAGCCTAATTGCCAGTTGCTCGTCATGACAGATCCGCTATATCCAAATGAAGAACTTAACCGTCTCGAACGCCAAGTAGACAACCTTATTTCCCTAGTGCACCTATTGGGAAATGAAAATAAGGCGTTGAAGACTCAGCAGAGTAATTGGACCGTTGAAAGAGCAAAACTCATTGAGAAAAACGAGCTTGCCAAAAACCGAGTCGAGTCGATGATTGGGCGGCTAAAAGCCCTTGAAAAGGACTAAAGGCCAGATCGCGAATCGTGAACAAACACCCAAGTACTATAAACAGCCAATGGCCCGTAAGTAATGAGTAATGACGTCAAAACCCTGAGTATCAATATCATGGACAAAGAATACCAAATTTCTTGCCCAGCGGATGAGGAAGAGGCCTTGCTGCGCTCAGCACGTTATTTGAGCGAGCAAATGATGGAGATACGCTCGACGGGTAAAGTAGTTGGTGTAGACCGAGTAGCTGTCATGGCTGCGCTAAACATCGCTAACGAGCTATTGAGAGGCAGCAAAAATGCCAGTTCAAATCAGGATATAGCTAACCGGCGGTTAAAAATGCTCAATGAAAAAATTAGCAGCATTCTTCCTAACTCAGAATAATCACCTCGTAACATTCGGGTAAATGTCTTTCATTTAGTTAAGAGATAAACCAAGTTCGTTGTTTGCCTACCGCGGAAAATAGTTATACTGCACCTGCTCCTAGGATGTTTGCGAGTGGTCGAGTCCTTGAGCCGTTAAATAAACGTCAGGAGTTTCTCCGCAGAGTCGGTGTGCATACCCAACCTTATGGGGCGCCTTAGATTTTGCTTGATTCTCCGCCTTGAGCCTCGACGGTTCAGGGCAAACCAACAGCGGCATTTCCGGGAGCACTTATTAACTAAGTCTAGTTACTTCTAGATCTTGCATATTTATGGCAAATGCGTCTCCAACTTACAGGCAACAGCAGCGCAGCAAAATTCGTGAAATACGAGCTAGGCTAGCTGCTGATACAAAAGCCAGCGCCGGCACCGCAATTTGTGCGCACCTAGAAACTTTTTTCAGCCAAAACTATCCCGCTAGAATAGATGCCAAAGCAAAAGCTATAAACATTGCAGCCTATTTGAGTAGCAAACACGAAGCGTCCTTAGACAATTGGATTGATGCTGCCAGAGAGCATTCTGGAATCAACGTTTTTGTCCCAGTCATCGACCAAGTGCAAGGCGCAGATCAAGGCCAAATGCACTTTCACCTCTATAGCAAAACTAGTACCACCACTATTGGGCATTTTGGTTTGAGAACACTGCAAAACCCAGAAGTCGCGGAACAAATAGAAGCACCAATGTTAGATTGCGTATTACTGCCATTGGTTGCATTTGACCAGCACGGTACGCGACTGGGAATGGGTGGTGGATACTACGATCGTTTTTTTAGCAACGAAGCCAGCAGGCCCTACATGATGGGAATCGGCTTTGATATTCAGGAAAGCTCTGAGACTCTTGAAAGATCCCACTGGGATGTTCCACTCGACGCGATAATCACAGAATCAGGTATGCGCCGCTTCCCTAGTAACCGCTAAATTGCTGGAGTGAGTAATCTACAATCAGAACAATAACCTGTGCCGTAATCAGCTATCCCTGTAAATGGGCATTGGTAGAGTCGTCTATACTTAACAGCGATTGTACAAGCAAAAAGAGATAATTATGGCTATCAGAAAAATCATCCGTATGGGGCACCCTTCTTTAAGAATTCCAGCGGACAATGTCTCAGACGACTTCATTGGTAGCCAAGAGATGGCGCGCTTGTTGACGGATATGGAGGATACTCTGCGCGACTATGGCGGTGTGGGTTTAGCAGCGCCGCAAATAGACGAACCTCTTCGCATGGCGATTATTGAAGTGCCGGGAGGACCTAGCAGATACGGCGAAATTGAAGCCATTCCACTCACAGCCTTCTTCAACCCAACCATTGAGATACTCAATCCAAAAACCGCTGGGTACTGGGAAGGCTGTTTATCGGTACCGGGCCTAAGAGGATTTGTTGAACGCCCCCAGCATTTAGTAGTGCGCTATACCGACCTAAACAACCAGCCAGCTGAGCTAGAGCTAAAAGGCTTTTTGGCAACAATAGTTCAGCATGAATTTGATCACTTGGATGGCCGTTTATATATCGACCATATTACCGACACTACCAAACTTGTCTTCGAAGAAGAGTGGCTGAAGTTTTCTGACCAATAAACACTCTGCCCACGCCAACTTATTCAAGGAATAATTTATACGCTGGGTTGTCCTGTTCTGCCCAAAATCGATAGCCTATGCGCTGCAAGTACTTTTGCAGCTTACTGCTGTCACTGGGTTTGGCATCGAAGCCTACTAACACTCGCCCCCAAGCCGCACCGTGGTTGCGATAATGAAAGAGCGTAATGTTCCAATCTGCGCCAAGACCAGCAAGGAACTGCAACAATGCGCCAGGGCGTTCGGGAAATTCAAACCGATACAAAAGTTCAGAGCTAGCCGTCATTCGGTGCCCACCTACCATATGTCTGACATGCATTTTGGCAGCTTCGTTATCGGTCATGTCAAAAACCAGATAACCTTTGGATTGCAAACTGTCTACAACACTCAAGCGATCTTCTTTTGAGGCAACACCAAGCCCGACATAAATGTGCGCACCAGTAGTATCGGCGTAACGATAATTAAATTCGGTAATAGAGCGTTTACCTAGGGCGCGACAGAATTTCAGGAAACTGCCCTGAGCTTCATCGATGGTAACCGCAAGTACTGCTTCTCGATCCTCACCAACTTCCGCTCGCTCAGAAATGTGCCTGAGTCGATCAAAATTAACATTCGCCCCACTGACAATGGCGACCACTGATGACAAGCCTGAATTGTCGGCCAGATATCGCTTCATCCCCGCTATCGCAAGTGCGCCCGCAGGTTCCGAAACGCCGCGCGTATCTTCAAAAACATCTTTAATGGCGGCGCAAATTTCATCTACATTGACGACAACAATTTCATCAACATACTTTCGCGCAATCTTGAAGGGCAATGCTCCGGCTTGCGCAACGCTTACCCCATCAGCAAATAGATCTAGTGTTTCAAGAGGCAACTTAACGCGCTTATCTGCTCTAAGCGCCGCGTCCATACAATTGGAGCCTTCTACTTCTACACCGATAATGCGAGTCGCTGGATGCAGATGTTTAACATATGCCGCCACGCCAGCAAGTAAACCTCCACCCCCCACCGGAATAAAGATCGCATCGATAGGGCCATTATGTTGATTAACAATTTCTAGGCCAATGGTGCCTTGGCCGGCAATGACTTCAGCGTCGTCATAGGGTGGAATGAAAGTTAAACCTTGTTCTTTACACAGTTCCTTGGCATGTACTGAGGCTTGATCATAGTTGTCGCCATGCAATATAACTTTAGCGCCACGATCTTTTACCGCATTGACTTTAATACTAGGAGTATTGCGGCCCATAACAATTATCGCTTTGATACCCAGGTGTTTTGCAGCCATAGCTACACCTTGAGCATGATTACCGGCAGAGGCGGTAATTACCCCCGCAGCTTTTTGCGCGTCCGATAACTTAGAGATTTTGTTGTACGCGCCGCGCAGTTTGAAACTGTAGACAGGTTGTAGGTCCTCGCGTTTCAAAAAAACCTGCGGACCCAAGCGTCGACTGAGCAGGGGCGCAGGGGTTAAAGGTGTTTCCTGAGCAAGTTCATAGACTCTTGAGGAGAGAATTTTCTTTACATAATTTTCAAGCATGTCACCATTTTCCAACTTCACTACCGACTTCATTACGAACCGAGGCCAAACATTAATTATTCACAAGACGAGCTCAAACAACTTGCAGCGCAAGCAGCGCTGAAACACATTGCCCCCAAACTAGGAGCCACCAGTGTTGTCGGTGTAGGAACCGGGTCTACTACCAATCATTTTATTGATGCATTGGCGACCATCAAACATACCTTCGATGCTGCGGTATCTTCCAGCGAAGGTTCCACGGCGAGACTAAAAGCCCACGGTATTCACGTTTTAGATTTAAACACTGCACCCCGAGTTGACGTTTATGTCGACGGCGCAGACGAAATCAATGACCAAAGACAAATGATAAAGGGCGGTGGCGCAGCACTCACTCGTGAAAAAATTGTCGCCGCCAGTGCCGATGAATTTGTCTGTATTGCCGATCATAGCAAATTAGTAACCCGGCTCGGCAACTTTCCTCTACCTGTAGAGGTAATTCCTATGGCCCGCAGCTTAGTTGCACGCGCTTTAGTACAACTCGGCGGACAACCAATATGGCGCGAAGGTGTAGTGACCGACAATGGCAATTGGATACTTGATGTCCATGAACTCAACATCAGCGATGCACTGTTGTTGGAGTCTGAGATCAACGATATTCCAGGCGTTGTCTGCAATGGCTTATTTGCCCACCAATGTGCAAGCGTTGCGTTTCTTGCGACAGCCGATGAGATACTCAAAGTCTAGACACTATGCTCAGTTTGCGTTTGTAGTAAGCAGTTTGTTTGGATTGAGTATTTGGTGGGGATCAAACAATGCCTTGAGCCCCTGCATTAGCTTTATCTCATCTTCACTGCGGGTGTAGCCAAGAAAATCTCGCTTGAGCAAACCAACCCCGTGCTCTGCCGAAATACTGCCACGCCGGGCCGCAACAATTTCGAATATCTTCGGACTCATGCTGTGCCCGTGGCTAAAGAATTCTTCAACTGGCATATCTTGTGGACGCAAAATGTTTAAATGCAGATTACCGTCGCCAATATGACCATACCAACACACCTCAAACTCTGGGTAGGACTCGCTAACGTAGCTGTCCACATCGGCCAAAAACTCAGGCACCTCACTGATGCGCACTGACAAGTCGTTCTTATAGGGTGTGTAGGAAGCGAGGCTTTCGGAGATACCTTCGCGTAGCTGCCACAAAGATTTTGCCTGAGCCTCAGACTGGCTGATGACACCATCTACCAACCAACCCGCGTCCATACAACGAGCAAACGCTTGTTCAGCTAGGGCTAGTGAAGATTGATCAAATTCTAACAGTGCATAATAGGCTACAGACTCCGCTAAAGGCGCTGGCAAGTCCCTATGAGCCTGTACTTTAGTCAACGCAAGATCTGAGAAAAACTCAAAGGCAGAAAGTGTGATTTGGTCGGTAAAGGTGTGCAAAATATTTAGTAAGTCGACTACCTTAGGTACACCAACCACCATGACTAACTGCGGCTCAGGCTTTGGCGCCAAGCGCATATCTAATTCACACATTAGGCCTAACGTGCCCTCAGACCCCACCATCAGGTGCCTGAAATCGTAACCCGTAGCATTTTTTACCAAGCCGGCATTACAGTCCAATAAGGCACCTGTGCCGGTTACTACTTTCATACCCGCAACCCAATCTCTAGTAAGGCCATATCGTATAACCTTGATACCACCAGCATTGGTCGCCACATTTCCGCCAATTTGACTAGATCCTGATGAAGCAAAATCTACCGGATAGTATAAGCCTTGCTCTTCCGCAAAGGCCTGAAGATTGGCCGTAACTAAACCCGGCTCACAGGTAACAATTCGATCTTTAGCAGAATAATCTAGAATTTTGTTCATGCGATCAAACGAGACGACAACCTCTGAGTTACTCGCCACCGCGCCACCGGACAAACCTGTTCTGCCGCCTGATGGAACTAGTTTCAACCCTGCACTAATAGAGTAAGCCACCAACTCTTGAATTTGCTCGATAGTTTCTGGAAAGACAATTGCACTTGGGTCAACCGGATAGCCGTTAGTCCAGTCCTTACCCCAAACCTGCAGACCTTCAGCATCTGTGCGAATTTGTTTCTGCGAAAAAATGTTGTCTAGCATTTGTGCTCTCTCAAACCTTAGCTTTTGAATTTGTACCAATCACACAGATCATCTAACCAAGCCCAAATCTCAGCGTAAATAGCTGGCACCTCGTTAACTAAATGATGTCGCGCTGCGGGAATTATATGGATGGCTGCGTTCAAATAGCGGCGTTTGAGCACCCGTAGGTTATGCCGAAAACTCACCGTACGATCTTCGTACCCCTGAATAATATTCAGCGGTAAAGTTGAACTAGGATAGGCTTCAAACTGGTTGAACCATTTTACCATTGCCTGCACCCAACTAACCGGCAACACTTTTGCTTGCAAGGGATCTGCAGCGAGAAGCCTTACAAACTCTTGATTCTGCATGTTGGACGACATATTTCTCGGGCGAGCCTTGACCGTCGCTTTAGCTAAAGCAAAAGCCCAGCGCATTAAAGGCCATGCATAGGGGCGCACTAGAGGCGCCAACAATACCAATTCACCGGTTGGCTTTTCTAGCTTGCGCTGCTGCCAATACTCCATGACGAGTGCACCGCCCATACTTTGTCCAAACCAATGCAATGGTTTATCCAGCGCACTCTTGGCTGCAAACTTATGAATGACTTCAATGACATCGACGTATTGCTGAAAGTCGGCAATATTCGCTCTGTCACCCGTAGAAAGGCCATGTCCGGGCTGGTCAAATGTTACTACCGCAATATCTCGCAGCAATAAATCTCTAATTAGAGGTCCGTATAGGCCCACGTGATCGTAATATCCATGACAAACCACTGCCCATGCGCGGACCGTACGACTCGTTGGTACAAAGGCTTGCATAGCAATGCGCTCACCAGCACATTCGATAAGGGCTAGGTGTCTGTCTAACCCAATAAACTGCAACCCGTAAAACCGGTCATAGTCTTTCAGCAACCTTGCATCTAGCGTGCACCAAGTGGAAGCATCTAATGGCGGCGTTGCTAGCGCATGAATAAGGCTTGCGTCATCGAACTGGCCAAGGCCCCGAGCCTCAGTCAACAAAGCCAAAACCTAGCTTTGTTGCGACATGTAAAAGGCTACTAGAAAGTCTCATTACTTAACGACTGGATCTAGATCACCTGAAGCATAGAGAGAGAACATTTTTTCGAGCGAATTGACCCGTAACTTTGGCGCTTGTCCCGACGTGCCAAAGGCTTCGTAGCGGTCAATGACTACTTGTTTCATTGCAACCTGAGATGCCGCAAAGTATTTACGAGGATCAAACTCGCTTGGGTTAGCGGCTAAGAACTTACGAATAGCAGCGGTTGAGGCCAGTCTGAGATCCGTGTCTATATTTACTTTTCTAACACCGTGACGAATACCTTGTTGAATCTCTTCCACCGGCACGCCGTAGGTTTCTGGAATTTCCCCACCAAACTCATTAATTTCTGCAAGCAAATCTTGCGGCACTGAAGAACTACCATGCATAACTAGGTGTGTATTAGGCAAACGTTTGTGGATTGCTTTAATACGTTCAATAGCCAGAATATCGCCAGTGGGTGGGCGGCTGAACTTATATGCGCCATGGGAAGTACCAATGGCAATCGCTAACGCATCCACTCCCGTCTTCGCGACAAAGTCTGCAGCTTGCTCTGGGTCTGTAAGCATTTGTTCTAAGGTTAAGACACCTTCTGCGCCAACGCCGTCTTCTTCGCCAGCAGTACCCGACTCTAACGAACCCAAACAGCCCAATTCGCCTTCCACAGAAACGCCACATGCGTGGGCCATTTCAACAACACGCTTGGTAACTGCTACGTTGTATTCATACTCGGCTGGCGTCTTTTGATCTTCCAAAAGAGAACCATCCATCATTACCGAGGTGAAACCCATTTGCATAGAGCGCTGACAAACATCAGCGGAAGCGCCATGGTCTTGATGCATAACAACAGGAATATCTGGAAATTCTTCTACCGCGGCCAACATTAGATGACGCAAAAAGTTAGCGCCCGCGTATTTGCGTGCTCCGGCGGATGCTTGGACGATTACGGGACTTTGAGTTTCCTCAGCGCCTTCCATAATGGCCCGCATCTGTTCAAGGTTATTCACATTAAAAGCAGGAACTCCGTAGTCATTCTCTGCCGCATGATCTAGTAACTGACGTAAGCTAATAAGCGCCATTTTTTTCTCCGCAATCTATTGTGTTCGTTGATTCGAATTCTTTCTTTAAATTCTTTCTTTGCATTCTTTCTTTGCATTGTTTCTTTGCATTCATCTTTCTAATCACCTGTCCGAGCTATTTGCCCAAACATTGAACTCTGTAAACGTTGATTGAGTTAGAGTTCAATAGCAAATACGCATTTAGGCTGATCGCCGCCCTAAAACTTCTACAGCGGGTAGCACCTTACCTTCCACCAACTCCAAGAACGCGCCACCGCCGGTTGAGATATAGGATATCCCTTCTGCAACAGCATACTTTTCTACCGCAGCTAATGTATCGCCACCACCGGCTATTGAGAAGGCCGCGCTGTCAGCAATAGCTTGGGCAAGTACTCGCGTACCTTCGCCGAATTGATCAAATTCAAACACACCAAGCGGGCCATTCCACATAATGGTTTGCGCATCCATCAATGTCTCAGCCCAACTTCGCGCGGTGACAGGGCCAATGTCCATTATCATTTCATCAGCCGCAACATTATCTATTGCCTTGACGATTGCTGGTGTCGCTACATCAAAAGCCTTACCCACCGTAACATCTACCGGAATAGGAATTTCTACGCGACTAGCTATGTCTTTAGCGACGCCAAGCAAATCCTCTTCATAAAGCGATTTACCAATGTCATACCCAGCAGCAGCTATAAATGTATTAGCTATTCCACCACCAACAATAATACGACCAGCGATGTTTGCCAGTGAACCTAGCACTTCAAGCTTTGTAGAAACCTTAGCACCACCAATGATGGCAACCATTGGTTTCGCCGGAGCACTTAACGTGCTTTGAAAGGCATTAAGCTCAGCATCCAGCAGCAATCCAGAGCATGCAACGGGGGCAAGCTCAGCGACTCCATGTGTGGAGGCATGAGCGCGATGGGCGGTACCAAACGCGTCCATAACAAATACATCACATTGATCTGCTAAACGTTTACTTAGCTCCGTCGAGTTGCTTTTTTCTCCCGCAAGAAACCTAACATTTTCCAAAAGACCCAATTCACCGAAGCCAATGGAAGAGCAGTCTTCCGGTTGCGCCAACAACGGCACGCTGAGCTCGAGTAATTGCGACAACCTTCGTGCAACTGGTAACAGAGAAAATTCTTGCGCGTACTCCCCCTCACTAGGTCGACCAAGATGCGACATCACAACGACGCTTGCACCTTCGTCCATGACTGCCTTTATAGTGGCGAGTGAAGCTTGTATTCGGGCATCGCTAGTCACTAAGCCGTCACTAACAGGTACATTGAGATCCGCGCGAATTAGAACCCGCTTATTTTTTAAATCCACATCGCGGACGGATTTTATGTATGGCAAGTGCATATATGCTTTTCTCAGCGTTCCTAGTTAGCAATGTGTGTTATGGAAGCAATTTTTACCCGCGCAAATACGCCGGTATTGCTAATAAAATTTAGCTCGCGGCAGCAATTACGCTTTGCACTTGTTGTACAACATTTTCTGTTGTTATACCCAACTCAGCCAGCGCTTGAGCGCCCGGAGCAGACATACCAAATGAACTAATACCAACCACGACGCCATCTAAGCCGACAAATCTGTGCCAGATATCTGGGTGTCCTGCCTCAACGGCAACGCGCGCGCGGACATTGTTAGGCAAGACTGACTCTTTGTACTGCGCCGACTGCTCAGAGAAAACTTCTACGCAAGGCATTGAGACCACTCGGACCTGCACATTAGCACTCGCCAATGATTCAGCAGCAGCCACAGCTAATTCCACTTCCGACCCAGTCGCGATAACTATCGCATCAGGCTGTCCATCTGTGTCACGTAGAATATATCCGCCACGCTTTACATTGTTGAACGTGTCTTTGTCGCGCGCTTGGGCAACAGTTTTTTGCCGGGTAAATATTAGTGCTGATGGGGTCTCTCTACTGGCGATAGCTGATTGCCACGCTATTGCGGACTCAACGGTATCGCAAGGTCGCCACGTATTCAGGTTTGGGGTGGTGCGCAGATTTGTAATTTGCTCCACCGGCTGGTGTGTTGGACCGTCTTCGCCAACGGCAACCGAATCATGGGTGTAAACAAAAATGTTAGGCGCCTTCATTAGCGCAGCTAAACGTACGGCGTTACGAGCGTATTCCATGAAAATTAGGAACGTACCTGTAAACGGACGATAGCCACCGTGCAGCTGAAGACCGTTACTAATCGCAGTCATACCAAACTCGCGCACTCCATAACTCATGTGCTGATCGTCAGATGCTTCAGCCCAACGGGTATTATTAGAGCCGGTAAGATCTGCAGAACCACCAAAAAGCTCTGGCACTCCAGCTGCTACAGCTGCAATACAAGCTTGGGACGACTTTCTAGTTTCTAAGTTGGCTGGAGACTGTTGCTCTTTTTCCGCAAAAGCTTGAATGGCCTCGCTCCAATTTTGCGGTAACTCGCCGTTCATTCTACGAACAAATTCTGCGGCTTGCTGCGGATGCGCGGCGCTGTAGCCGTCTAATACTTGCTGCCATTGTAGCTGGCGTTGCGCTCCAACTTCTTGCTGGTTCCACGCTTGATAAACCTCTTCAGGAATATCCCAACCCTCATGAGTCCAACCTAAACCGGCTTTGGTTAGCTCAATTTCTTCGCGGCCTAGTACTGAACCATGTGCGCTAGCGGTACCTTGCTTATTGGGTGAGCCAAAACCAATAGTAGTTTTGCAGCATACTAGAGTCGGGCGACCATCACTTTTAGCCGCATTGGTCAGTGCCTTGCCGATTTCTTCTGCATCGTGCCCATCCACATTGCGAATGACGCGCCAGCCATAGGCTTCAAAACGAGCCGGGACGTCTTCGCTAAACCACGCGTCAACTTCTCCGTCGATAGAAATGCCATTGTCATCATATATACAAATCAACTTATCCAAGGCCAGTGTGCCAGCCAAGGAAGCGGCTTCGTGGGAAATACCTTCCATCAAACAGCCGTCGCCCACAATTACCCAAGTACGGTGGTCGACTAAATTAAACTCAGGGGTATTAAACTCAACTGCGAGCTTTTTCTCGGCTAGAGCCATACCCACAGCCGTAGCTATACCCTGACCAAGTGGACCCGTAGTGGTTTCAACGCCAGGACATTCCCCATATTCTGGGTGCCCTGCGGTTTTCGAGTGTAGCTGACGGAAATCCTGTAAATCCCTCAGGCTTACGTCGTAACCGGTGAGGTGCAATAAGCTATAGAGTAGCATTGAGCCATGGCCGTTTGAGAGCACAAAGCGATCCCTATTTAGCCAGTTGGCATCTGCTGGATTGTGGGAAAGAAAATCTCGCCATAGCACTTCAGCCACATCGGCTAATCCCATTGGCGCACCTGGGTGGCCACTGTTTGCGGCTTGAACCGCTTCCATTGATAGTACGCGAATCGCATTGGCAAGCACGGTTCTCGAAGAAGACATAATTCAGCCTTGGTTTTTTGGGGAGCGCTATTGTCAAGTTTTGCAGGCCTCGCTGCAAACATTGAATATATAAAAATGCCAAATAGTTCATTTCCTCCGGTCAAATTGTCGATTAGAATCTGCGCCCTTACAGATATTAGCCGCGTCATGAATTGGCGCATAACATTGAATATAATAAAAAGATCTGAAAAAGATCCTTAATACAGGCAGTCTCCCATGACAGATAAACACCTATTTACTTCAGAGTCGGTTTCCGAAGGGCACCCAGACAAGGTCGCCGATCAAGTTTCGGACGCAATATTAGATGCCATGCTGGCTCAAGATCCAGAATCCCGAGTTGCCTGTGAAACTCTGATTAAAACAGGCCTTGTCGTGGTTGCTGGAGAAATTCGCAGCAACGCTAAGGTTGATGTTGATAGCCTTGTGCGCAAAGTGGTTAATGACATTGGCTACAACGGCCCAGAAGTTGGCTTTGATCCTTCTTCTTGCTCCGTGGTTAACGCTCTTGGTCAACAGTCTTCCGACATCGCTATGGGTGTGGATGAAACCTCAGATCACGAACAAGGTGCTGGCGATCAAGGCCTAATGTTTGGCTATGCGTCTGACGAAACCGACGTGTTAATGCCCGCGCCGATTGTCTTTGCCCACAGATTAGTACAGCGCCAAGCGGAAGCTCGCCGCAGCTCACTGGGCTTTCTGCGGCCTGACGCCAAGAGTCAACTTACATTCAGCTACGATGACGAAGGTCACCCTGTCGCCATTGAAGCAGTTGTACTTTCAACCCAACATGACCCTGATGTGACTCAAGAGCAGTTACGTGAAGCGGTCATGGAAGAAATTGTAAAACCAGTACTGCCACAGAACTGGATTTCTAGTGAAACCAAATTCCATATCAATCCAACAGGTCAGTTCATTATTGGCGGACCTGTAGGAGACTGTGGTCTTACGGGGCGTAAAATCATTGTCGATACCTACGGTGGTATGGCCCGTCATGGCGGCGGCGCTTTCTCAGGTAAAGACCCGTCTAAAGTAGACCGCTCAGCAGCCTACGCAGGTAGATATGTAGCAAAGAATATTGTCGCCGCAGGCCTTGCCAAGCGTTGTGAGATTCAAGTCAGCTATGCGATTGGTGTCGCAGAACCAACGTCTATTAGTATCGATACATTTGGCACTGCCACTATAAGCGATGATCAAATCATTCAGCTTGTGCGTGAACACTTTGATTTGCGTCCCAAGGGCCTTATCGCGATGCTAGATCTTAAACGCCCAATCTACTTGGACACCGCAGCATACGGTCACTTTGGTAGAACAGATTGCGACTTCAGTTGGGAAAGAACTGATAAAGCTGAGGGTTTAGCGGCTGCAGCCAGCTAAGCGCATGAGCTAAGAGGCTCTGAGTAAATCTAATAGTAGATATACTCAGAGCTATACTGCACTAGGGGTTTTTAAGGCATAGACAAATTGCCTTTTAGTATTAAAACCGCTCCCAATGCAGAGCTTAAGCGAGAATCTTCATGCCTCATCGAACAGCCCATAGCCTGGCAAAAAAATCCCTTAGCTTCGAGTTTTTCCCGCCTAGAGATTTAGAGGGCCAAGATAAACTTCTTGCCGGCCCAATTAACAAGCTTGCCGCCCTAAATCCAGACTTTGTGTCAGTGACATACGGAGCCGGAGGGTCAACTAAAGAAGGTACCAATCAAGTAATACAACGCCTTCTCAAGCAAAACCTTGACGCTGTCCCACACCTTTCCTCTGGTACAACCAGCGATGAAGAAGTGTTGGATATGGTCCAAGCCTACAAAGAAAATGGTGTAAAACAACTACTTTGCCTACGTGGAGACCAACCATCAGGGCAGGGACAACAGCCTACCTACGCAAAAGATCTGATTAGCCTTGTAAAGGATAGATTTCAAGACGACTTCAACATCGTTGTAGGCGCATACCCTGAAATTCACCCGGATTCGCCATCCGCCAAGGATGAATTCAACTTTTTTAAACAAAAGGTTGATGCTGGCGCAGATGCGGCAATTACTCAGTATTTCTATAATGCCGAAGCCTACGCTTACTTTTTGGACGGCTGCGAAAAGCATAATGTTAATATCCCTATCATTGCCGGAATTATGCCCATTACCAACTATGCTTCGCTAATCCGCTTTAGTGGCAAAGCCGGTGCGGATATTCCACGCTGGCTCGATCACGCACTGAGAGGTCGCCAGCATGATGAAGCCGATCTGAGCAAGTTTGGTGTTGAGGTAGTAACGCGCTTATGCGAACGGCTATTTGAATTAGGCGCTCCGGGCTTGCACTTCTATACCCTTAACAGATGGGGTGCTAGCTCCAGAATATGCGCAAACTTAGGGTTTAGTTAAGGAGTCAGTATTGCCAAGATTCAGCCTCTTCTATCTTCAAGGGCCGCATAAAGTTGGTGTCCAAATAAAGCTGGATTCAGAGCGATCTAACTATCTTTGTCGCGTACTGAGGCTAAACGTTGGCGATGAAATAAACATTTTCGACGGCACCGGTGCGCTGTTCGCCGCCGCAATTAGAAATGCCAATCCAAGGGGCACCGAGGTAGAAATTACCGCCGCAGAACCGCCTTGCGACAATAGAGCTTATTCTCTCACACTAGCGATCGGGCTGATCAAGGGTTCAGCAATGGATAGAGCCTTACAGCAAGCCACCGAACTCGGCGCAAAGCGCATTCAGCTAGTCCAAACCGACCGCAGCAACGTGCCTTTAAAATCCGACAGAATCAGCACTAAGATGACTCATTGGGCGCGCGTCATAAGCGCCAGCTGTGAACAATGCGGCCAGCTCTACCTACCAGAACTCATCGAACCTCAACCTCTTGCGGGCATTCTAGAAAATGTCGACAACGGCATTGTATTTAGTCCAGCGGGCGAGCCTTTTCCAAATCAACTAGCGCCGCTAGATCGAACTTTATTCATCGGACCTGAGGGCGGCTGGAGCGATCAAGAGCTGGCGCTTTTCCAACAACATCAGACCTCTAGCTACCAACTTGGCAAATCTATTTTGCGCGCGGAAACTATGCCCGCAGTGGCCTTGGGACTCATACAGCAAGCCCAAGGGTGGCTGTAATGGGTGCGCATCGTGGAAGAGCTGGGTTACGCTGAAGGTATAGCTTAGAGGAAATTTTCAGGATTTCGCGCTAACACAAGCGCGCGCAATTTGTTCGACGTCTCAATACTAATGCTCAGCTGCTGACGCAGCAGGGCAATCAGGCGCGGACGCTCCTCATCAGTTGTGGCCGGCTCCTCAGTTGCGAGCCTTATTAACGCTGCGTCCAAAGCGCTGTTTGCGCCTTGAAATACCTCAATGGTTTCTTCTAAAGAAAGCGGCAGGCCAAGTGCCGGGTTTGGATTACCGTATGCGCTGGGTGAAGTAGTTGCTTGATCTAGCCCCAGCTCACTGGGAAATTCTGCCTCAAATTCTTGGTCCTTAGCCTCAAGATCACCACCAGAAGCCAATATATCTGCACTTTCGATGATTTCGGCATAGATATAGTCATCGATAAAACTGGAAACACCCTCTTCAGGAGACAGCTGGCTGAGTTTTTCACTTAGCGTAAGCAAGAACTCAAAAGCGGCATTTGATATGGCATAAAAATCTTGGCTCACTGCCAACGTACCGTCAATGAGGCGGTCGAGCATATTCTCAACAGCCCAAGCCACCTCGGTCACATCTGCTAATTGCTCGCCATCACTCAGCTCTCTTAACGATCTAAATACTTGAGCGACCGGCGCTGCCTTATCGGTATTTTTTAAATCAATTGACCACGCTCGGAGCAGGGGCTGCATGGACGCAAGCTCTTTATCCAAAGACAAAAGCAAGTTAATTGCCTCACCCTGCTCAACTGGCAAAGAATCTGCAACCTCAACAGCAAAAGCCGTCATGCCACTGGCTTCTCTTATCGATAAATTGGCATGCTGCAATATTGTACGAGCAGTAATGCACAGATGTTGTAGTTCGATCTCAGGGGCATAACTTGCGTGCACATCAACCACCTCTCGCTCCCAAGTCCGTATAACCTGACCTAGTCCACGCAATAGGCTAAAGGCTTCTTCAGACAGCGACAGCTTTTCCTGACGAATAGCGTCCAACCACTGCAGCACAATTTGCAAATGCGCGTTCGCCGGCGGATGGAACTCAATTAAACTTTTGGCAACATGCTGCAAAGTTACTAAACCACGCTGACGATCTTCATCAACAATCAGGGCTAACAACCCACGTTCAAATGCCCGCCTAATTTGACCTAAAGTAGCCTGGCGCTGCTCGACTGGGGAAGGACTATGCATAGTTGATGTCAAAATTTGTACTCTTAGATCGCCGTCAGTTCTAACAAGATTCTCAGGAGAATCAGTGTGGGCTAATTTTTTGTAAGCCTTCAGCGCGCGAGCGCACTGACGCATACTACCTCTATTTCACCCCCGCGCTGTACATTGTCTGCGGCAAAAAACACCCAAGAGATAGACACTGGGTTTAAGGTGGGTAAAGTACTGCTAACAAAGTGCCTGAATCTACATCCACTAACTAGATCAGGAGTCAATTTATTTGCTACGGCCATACCTTATGAAGAAGATCGCTTTCCTAATGGATCCAATAGATTCTTTATCGCTAAAGAAAGATTCAACTTTGGCCATGATCCGCTCAGCGCAGCTTCGCGACCTCGACATATATTATCTGCGCCAAGAAGACTTGGCACTGCACGAAGGTAGAGCCTGTGGCCTTATATCAAGCCTGAAACTTCGTGACGATTTTGCGCAAACTTTAGATCCAGCCATAGCAGGAGACGACTGGTACACCCTGGGTGAGGAAACCCTGAGACCTTTAGCGGATATGGACATCATAATGATGCGCAAGGATCCGCCCTTCGATATGGAATACATTTACACCACCTATCTGCTCGAGCGGGCAGAAACAGATGGCGTATTCGTGGTTAACAAACCTGCGTCACTTAGAGACTGTAACGAAAAATTATTCGCAACCACCTTCCCTCAATGTTGCCCAGATTTAGTCGTCAGTCGCAGAATGGACGTTTTGAAGGCCTTCCACGCAAAGCACAAAAATGTGGTTTTCAAAAAGTTAGACGGTATGGGCGGAGCATCTATTTTTCGCGTTATGGAAGACGACCCTAATCTAACAGTAGTCATTGAAACCCTTACCGAAAATGGTACCCAACAAATCATGGGGCAAGTGTATCTCCCTGAAATCGTCGACGGCGATAAACGTATCCTTCTCATCAATGGCGAACCCGTACCCTACGCCTTGGCCAGAATTCCATCAGCCGGAGAGTCTCGTGGAAATTTGGCCGCCGGTGGCCGCGGCGAGGCGAGACCACTCACGGCAAGAGATCAATGGATTGCAGAACAAGTAGGCCCAGAGCTGAAAAAGAGAGGCCTTATGTTTGTCGGCATAGATGTGATTGGCGACTATTTAACTGAAATTAACGTTACCTGCCCAACTTGTATAAGAGAGCTTGATGCTCAGTACGATTTAGACATTGCCGGTGATCTGATAGACGCTGTGGTTAAGCAACTTGACTGAAGCAAGTGGTCAACCCAGTCCTGGCACGCTGCGCCAGCAGAGTGTTGGGCTAGGAGAGAAAACGGGTGAGGGCAGAATGGGATTTAGCGTTTTCCTGGCGCTGCTCATTCACTGCATTTTACTTTTTGGTATCGGCATTACCCAACTGGAACCTAACACTCAGGCTGCATATGTAACGTTAAAGCTCGGATTGTCTGGTGATTCCTCCACCCAGCAAAACACTCTTGAGTCCGAGGGCGAAGACGAGCTCCAAGGCGAAGTAGTACAAAGGCGGAGCCAAGAGAAAGCTATGGCCCAAAACCCCAATCAATCTGTTAGAAGCGAACCAGATCCCAAAGCCACGCGCAAAGAGACAGTTGAAGTACGCCAGCAGAAAGCTAACCCAAGAGATGTAGTAGAAGCATTTGCACAGTTTCAAGCTAACTTTGACTCACAGCCGCAGACTACTCAAGGACTCAGCCGCACACGGGAACTCAACAGCTTTAGTCATTTCACAGCGCCAGAAACCGCCTACCTAAATACTTGGCGACGCAAGTGCGAGCGCATCGGGCGCAACAACTATCCCGCTGGATTGTTAGAGGGCGAACTAACTATGTTAGTGAGTATTCTACGCGACGGCAGCCTTGCCAATGTAAAAATCCTCCGTTCATCAGGTCAGCCCAAACTAGATGCAGCGGCTTTGGCTACAGTACGTCAAGCGGCTCCGTTCCAACCATTTACGGTAGAAATGCGAAAAAACTATGACCGCCTAGATTTCACACGTACTTGGCAATTTTCAAAACAAGGATCCAGCCTTGATTTCTAATACATATTCTCGGCAAGCAGCGGCCCAGCAAGTTGCTAGGAAACTAGGTTAACTATGAACTTAAAAAATCACTTTTTGATGGCGATGCCGGACCTCTCTGGAGACTACTTCGGCAATACACTGACTTACATCTGCGAGCACAATGATGAGGGTGCTATGGGTATTGTTATCAATCGCCCGACTGATGTTTCTGTTCTCGAACTATTGGCAAAACTCAATATGAAACCTGAGCGCCGTTGGGTGGAGCAATTAGTTCTGGACGGTGGCCCTGTTGCGCAAGATCGTGGCTTTGTTCTATATCGGAGTGTGGAGGAATTTGGCACTTCAGTTGAGGTAGCAGAAAACATTCACTTATCTACTGCCATGGAAACTCTGACAGGCATTGCTTCAGGAGATGGTCCTGAAAATTTTTTAATAGCACTTGGCTATGCAGGCTGGAGTGAAGGTCAGCTGGAGAGTGAAATTAGCCGGAATAGCTGGCTTACTGTTGAAGCAACGCCAGAGATTCTCTTCGAAACGCCCAGTGAAGCAAAACTGCAAACGGCTGCCAAACTATTGGGTATAGACTTTAGTCTCATTGCAGCACAGCCAGGACACGGCTAAATATGGCTATCAACGGCTACGTATTAGGCTTTGATTTTGGGCTCAAGTTTATCGGTTTGGCTGTGGGCCAAACAATCACTAAAACTGCAGGCGGACTTACCACTATTAGGGCGCGCAATGGTAAACCTGAGTGGACTGAAATAACGGCTATCATCCAAGAATATAACCCGGCGGCAATCATCGTCGGCCTGCCGCTGAATATGGACGAAACCGAGTCAGATATGTCCGCGAAAGCGAGAAAGTTTGCCAAGGAGTTAGAGCGCCGATTTGGTGCTAATGTGCAAATGATGGATGAACGACTAAGTTCTTGGACCGCCAATGAAATAAAACGCGATGCCGTTCGCGGCGGCGCAATTCACGAAAAATCAGCATGCTTAATCTTAGAAAGCTGGTTCAATGAGCTAGACTAGGTTCGCAGTCCTCTTTCAAAATTAGCCAGCAAGAAACCCAATACTAATGACAACCTTGGCTCAGCGCTTGGCGCTTTTACAAAACCGAATTGAAACTTCATGTGCCAGTAATGCTAGAGCATTGGGTGATGTGCAGCTCATTGGTGTGTCGAAATTTCAGGCCGCGCAGTATGTGATTGAAGCAAGCAAATTGGGCATTACAGATTTTGGCGAAAATTATCTCCAGGAAGCACTTCTGAAAATAGACACCATTGGAGATAAAACGCTTACATGGCATTTCATTGGCAGCATTCAATCAAACAAAACTAGGGTAATCGCAGAATCATTTAATTGGGTACACACGGTAGATCGACTAAAAATAGCTCAACGACTGAGTAAACAATGTCCAAGTAACAAAGAGCTAAATGTGCTGCTTCAGGTAAATATAGACAATGATCCAAATAAAGGTGGGGTAAGCTCTGAAGCATGCGCTGACCTAGTTAGCCAGATCAGCAAGTTGCCACAGCTGAAACTACGTGGATTGATGGCCATATTGAGTCAAGACACTGATCCTAGGGTCGGCTACGAAACCGTGGCACAATTGCATCGCGAGCTAAAAGAGACGCTGAGCCCTGAGTTAAGGCCTAACTGGGATACACTCTCTATGGGAATGACCCAAGATCTAGAACAAGCAATTGCAGCCGGTGCAACCATGATCAGAGTGGGTACCGCACTATTTGGTCCAAGAGAGTAAACAATATTTTTATAGTGTTAGGAGATGAGCAGTGAGTATCGCCTTTATTGGGGCAGGAAATATGGCCGGCAGTTTAATCAATGGCCTAATTGAAAGTGGTACGGCTCCGCGCGAGATTGCGGTCGCCGACCCAGTGGCAACTCAACTTGAAAAGTTCTCGGCCTTGGGGGTCAGCGCAGCAGCCAGTAACGACTCCGCAGTTGAGGATGCTGACGTTGTCGTACTCGCGGTAAAACCTCAAGTTACCGGCCAAGTACTAACCCAGTTGTCAGGTCTAAAGCCTCATCAGTTAATTATTTCAATTGTTGCTGGTATAGACCTTAGAAGCCTAGAAGCATGGTTGCCGGAAAAACAGCCGATTGTTCGCTGCATGCCTAATACCCCTGCATTACTTGGGGCAGGTATGACCGGACTATTTGCAAACAAACAGGTCAGCCACTCACAAAAAGACTCTGCGACGCATATTCTTAGTGCCGTTGGCGAGGTCGCTTGGGTCACCAAAGAAACACACTTAGACGCAGTAACTGCCCTTTCAGGTAGTGGCCCCGCTTACTTCTTCTTACTCATGGAAAATATGATCTTGGCTGGTCAAAAACTTGGACTAGATGCAGAGTTGAGCAAAAAACTAACTCAGCAAACTGCGTTCGGTGCTGCACTAATGGCCCAAAATAACGACATAGACCCCGGTACGCTCCGCAAGAATGTAACTTCTCCCGGCGGCACCACAGAAGCGGCTTTGAATCTAATGTTGAATGAGGGTCTACCAGCTACGGTAATAGAAGCTTTAACCGCAGCGGAGAATAGAGCCAAAGAATTGGCCGTAGAATTTGGAGCAAAATCATGACTCAAACTCTCATATTAGTCATAGATTTGATCATGCGACTGGCAACACTATTGTTTCTAGTTAGATTTTTACTGCAAGCTAGCGGCGCCGATTTCTATAATCCAATCAGTCAAGCAGTGATCAAAGGCAGCGATCCGCTAGCATCAGTGTTTAGAAAATTCTTACCCGCCACAGGCAAATTCGATTTAGCCTCGCTACTGCTTGCGGTAATTATGGGCATAGTATTTATCGCCATCATTAGTATGGGACGCTATACCATAAGTCAGTATGCTGTCTTTGGCGTAGTGCGGGTGCTATCAGTTCTAGTTGATTTCTATTGGTGGTCCATGCTGATTGTGGTTATTGCGAGTTTTGTCTCCCAAGGCAACAGCCACCCTGGACTGTCATTATTGGAGCAATTGCTAGAACCCCTAATAAAACCAGTGAGAAGTATTCTACCGTCTATGGGCCCACTAGATTTCTCACCTATGGTTGTGATTTTGGCGCTGTCTATCGCGCAACGCTCACTACCTAACGCGTACAGTCTTATCTAATGGACGCTTCCGCCGACAATACGTTGGGTGTTATTGAACCTCAGTTGTATCAACACTCTGAGCCGTTTGCTTTGCAAAATGGGCAGCAGCTAAATGGCTATGAGCTGGTATTTGAGTCCTACGGCAAACTAAATTCTGATAGGTCCAACGCCATCCTAATCTGCCATGCGCTTTCTGGTCACCATCATGCTGCTGGTTTTCACTCTATGGAGGATACAAAGCCGGGTTGGTGGGATGCCTGTATCGGGCCTGGCAAATCTATTGATACAGACAAGTTCTTTGTTCTTAGCTTGAACAATTTGGGCGGCTGCCATGGTAGTACAGGACCCAACTCTATCGACCCTACTACTGGGGAGATCTTTGGGCCAAACTTTCCAAATATTGTGGTCAAGGATTGGGTCGCCAGCCAAGCACAGCTTGCAGACCACCTGGGAATCAAAAAATTTGTCGCGGTCGTAGGAGGCAGCTTAGGTGGCATGCAGGCTATGCAATGGAGTATCGATTTCCCCGAGCGTGTCCATGCAGCGGTTCTCATAGCTTCTGCGGCAAAGCTAACTGCGCAAAATATCGCGTTTAACGAAATTGCTCGGCAAGCCATCACAACCGACGAAGACTACTGCGCAGGCAATTACCAACAGTTCAACAAAAATCCAGATAAAGGTCTAATGTTGGCAAGGATGGTAGGTCACGTGACCTACCTTTCCGAAGACGGCATGAAAACCAAGTTTGACCGTGAAATTAAATCTGGGGACTTCGAGCACGGTAAGGATGTGGAGTTTCAGGTAGAAAGTTACTTGCACCACCAAGGGCGTGCTTTTACTCAGTACTTTGACGCCAACACCTACCTATTGATGACAAGGGCATTAGACTATTTCGATCCCGCTAGGGAATTCGACGGCGATTTAACTCGCGCGCTGGAAAAGACTATGGCTAAATTTTTAGTGCTTTCGTTTTCCACCGACTGGCGCTTTTCACCCGAAAGGTCCCAAGAAATTGTCGATGCCCTAGTTAGAGCAAGAAAAAACGTCGCTTCAGCAATCATTGAATCTGAGCATGGCCACGATTCGTTCCTCTTACCAATTGCTCGATATACAAAAATACTTGGCGCTTTTTTGGAACGCTCGCAAGTCGAACTCAACCAATCAAGTAAGCTGCAAAAAGCGCAGGAATTAGTATGAGAGGCGACTTAGAACTAATCGCAACACTGATCAATCCTGGCGCTCGGGTACTGGACCTGGGTTGTGGTGAAGGCGAACTACTGGACCATCTACAGTGCAACAAGCAAGTTAACGGTTACGGTTTAGATAAAGACGCCGAAAATATACGTATTTGTGTAGGTAAAGGGGTCAATGTTATTGAGCAAGATCTAGATGAAGGTTTAGCCAACTTTACTGAGAACAGCTTCGACATGGTGGTTATGACTGATGCGTTGCAGGCAGTAAAAGAACCACGCGAACTTGTCAGGGATATGCTGCGTATTGGCGAGGAGTGTATTGTCACTTTTCCAAATTTCGCGCACTGGCGCTGCCGCGCACAGCTGGCACTAAAAGGCGTGATGCCAGTATCCAAGCAATTGCCTCACAGCTGGTACGATACGCCGAATATCCACCTTTGCACCTTCGCAGACTTTGAGCAGCTCTGTGAAACTGAATCTATAAAAATCATTCAAAGGCGTGTGGTTAACGCTGACCATAAGGAGAAGGCGTTGATCAATTGGGCACCGAACTTTTTTGGCACCTACGCTTTTTATCGACTAGGAAAGTCTGCATGAACATAAAAATTGCATTAGGAAAGCTGCTCTGCTTGGCTGCGATTACCTTTAGCCCTTTAACTATCGCTGAACAGATGCAGCGCTTCGGGCAGTATGAACTTCACTACATTGTAATTCCTACAACAATGTTGCAACCCGAAATAGCCAAAGAATACGGCATTTCTCGCGGCAAAGATCGTGCGCTAGTAAATGTGTCGGTTCTCAATGGAGAGAATAAGGCAGTAAACGCAGAAATCACTGGCAACACGCAAAATTTGCTAGGCCAGTTACAAGACCTCGACTTCAAGAAGGTCACTGAAGGCGAAGCTATCTATTACCTCGCGGAAATACGTTTCGCCGACCAAGAAGTGCATAGAATCAAAATTGATGCGCGTGCTCCTGACGGCAAGTCAACCCTACTTAAATTCAACCAAAAGTTATATTGGGCAGAATAATGAAGGTAATGCTGGCGACTAGAAACAACGGCAAAATCATAGAAATGCGGCGCTTGCTGGAACCTTTAGGCTTAGAACTTGATAATCAAACGGATACTGATATTCCAAGCCCTGTAGAAGACGGTCAGACATTTGTTGAAAATGCTTTGATAAAAGCTAGAGCAGTTAGCTTAGCCTCGTCAACACCAGCTATTGCAGATGACAGTGGATTAGTTGTGCCCGCTCTCGATGGGCGCCCAGGCATTTATTCGTCTCGCTTTGCTCATATTGATGCAAGCGATGCTGAAAATAACAGCGAACTACTTACTCAGCTTGCTAATCAAGAATCACGCGCGGCGTACTTTTTTTGTTGTATGGTGTTTTTGCGCCATGCCCAAGACCCCACACCCATAATTGCATACGGTCAGTGGTGGGGAGAAATCCTAAGAGAACCGCAGGGCGAAGGCGGCTTTGGCTACGATCCACTGTTTTACGTTGCCGATGAAAGCCGCAGTGCTGCCCAGCTACCTGCGCAGACCAAAAACCGACTTAGTCATAGAGGCCAAGCTAGTCAGCACTTAATCGCCCAGTTATCTAAAAGTTTGGTTTAGATGCTAAATAATCCGGGGCTATATGTGCACTTCCCTTGGTGCATCAAAAAGTGCCCATACTGTGATTTCAATTCGCATCCGCTCAAAGATGATGTTGATCAGCAACGTTACTTAAATTCATTGCTGGAAGATTGGCAGGAGCAAATTACATCTACGTTTGCCGACGCCAAGGACACGCAGTCATTGGATATAGGTTTCAAAACCGTATTTTTTGGTGGCGGCACACCCAGCTTGTTCAAACCTCACTTAATGGCCATTTTGCTCAATGAGCTACCTTTAGCCCCTGATGCTGAAATTACGATGGAAGCAAACCCCGGGACTCAGGAATATACTGACTTTGAAGAATATCTAAGTGCTGGGATCAATCGCCTATCTATTGGTGCGCAATCGTTTCAAAACAGTCAGCTAGAAAAGTTGGGGCGAGTGCACAACCGGGATGAAACTATTGCGGCAGTGGCAAAAGCAAAGTCCGCAGGCTTTACCAATATCAACATAGATCTGATGTGGGGATTGCCAGGTCAAAGCTTGGAGGACGCACTCTTTGACCTAGAAAGTGCAATCTCTCTGTCGCCACAGCATATCTCGTGGTATCAATTAACCATTGAAGCAAAAACCGAATTCGCAAAGCGGCCACCGTTATTACCAATAGACGGAATACTTGCAGAAATAGAAAACGCCGGTAATGTTTTGCTTGCATCTCGCGGCTACCATCGCTATGAAATTTCTGCTTATGCGAAGGATGGCGCCTACTGCCATCACAATATTAACTATTGGTCATTCGGCGATTATGTCGGCTTAGGAGCAGGTGCTCATGGCAAGGTCAGCAATGCTCGGGGTGTCTTGCGCACCCAGAAAGCATCGCAGCCAAGGCTTTATCAAAATGAGCCCAGAAAGACATCTTATCAAACGGTAACTAAGTCCCAACTGACCTTAGAATTTATGATGAATGCGCTGCGCCTGATCGATGGAACAGATATACAAACGTTCACAGAGAAAACTGGGTTGCAGTGGCAGAGTATTCAACCTCAGTGGGAGGCACTTGCACAGCAGGGGTTGGTGCAAACAAACCGGTGCTCTACGACGGAGCTAGGGCTGCGCTATTTGGACACGGTGCTAGAAAAGTTCGTTAGCTAACGCGGCGATAAGTGAAATCGCGAATACGATGGCCTAGCTTTTCGCCCCGCGTTTCAAATTTTGTTCTGCCGCGGACGACGTCTGCCAAATTTTTTGTCAGTGCAGCCTGATCTAGGTTTAGGTCACCCTCACCTATTATTGGATCTCTAGTTGCATCCAGCTCGCACTTGAAGTTTTGGTTTGCAGTAAAATGTTCTGCCATCCATTCGCCATATTCTGCCCAGTCCGTTGCAAGCCTAACAATACCCATAGGCTTTAGTACGGTAAGTAGCTGTGTTAGGAATTCGGGCTGGATAATTCGACGCTTTAAGTGGCGTTTTTTTGGCCAGGGATCTGGAAAAAATATTCGTATCTCCGACACAGACTCAGGGGTTAGCTGTGACAACACCTTTTGCGCAGGCTGATCTACTAACGCAATATTTTCAATCTCAAGGCTTTCAAGCCTTGCGAGCATTGAGCCAATACCTGGCTGGTACAGCTCTATGCCAAGCAACAAATGTTCTGGCTGCTCCTGACCCCAAGCGATAAGTTCATGGCCCATACCAAAGCCAATTTCTATCCCCAGTTGTCTAGAGTCTTTATTAATCGATGCAGTATCTAGGCGATAGCGCTGTGTCAGGCGCTCCAGGGCGCTAGCTTGAGCCTTGGTGAACCTACCACGACGACGAATATAACTGTGGGCAAATTCATTATGCTGAGATGCATTATCGTTGCTGGCGGAATCCTGCTCGGGCACTTATTTTTCTCTTGATCGATGGCTAGTTATTAATGGCAAGAGAAGAATATATGAGGGTTGCCCATGCAGCTATCAAAGTTACTCCGCCAAGTGGAGTTATCGGTCCGAACCATGAGCCCGCACCAAGCACCAAGGCGTAAATGCTGCCACTGAAAAGTACAACGCCAGCGGCAAATAGCATGCCTACATAGCGCAGTGCCGAGGGTCCATCGTGTAATAACCACAAGCCTACAAAGAGCAGTGCTAAAGCGTGATACATCTGGTACGAAACCGCAGTTTCCCAACTAGACAGCGCCGCAGCGGTTAATCGCTCTTTCAGTGCGTGAGCGCCAAAGGCACCAAAAACAACACCAAGGAGCCCTAGAGACCCGCCAAAAAGGATAAACAATTTGGCCATTTATTAGTCAGCTGCAATCGCAAGTTTAAGCTTCTTCATCGCATTCTTTTCTAATTGTCGAATACGTTCTGCGGAAACACCATATTCAGCAGCTAACTCGTGAAGTGTGGACTTGGCATCACTCAACCAACGTTGTTGGAGGATATCTCTACTACGCTCATCGAGCCCGGCAAGCCCAGCACTTAACCGCAAACTAGCATCTTGCTGCATATGTTCATCAGCTACTAGGTCTGCAGGGTCCGGCGCGGCGGAAGCCAAAAAGTGCATTGGCGCCGTAGCAGTTTCTTCATCCGTACCATAGCCATCAAATGCCATGTCGCTGGCACTCAATCTGCCTTCCATACGCGTGACTTCTGCTGCAGATACACCAAGATCATTAGCTATGGCTTGAGTTTCCTCTAAGCTCAACCAAGCACTACTGCGCTTAGCGCCGCGTAGATTGAAAAACAACTTCCGCTGCGATTTAGTGGTCGCTACTTTGACGATGCGCCAGTTACGTAGAATATATTCGTGAATCTCAGCCTTGATCCAATGCACGGCAAAAGAAATCAACCGCACTCCTACATTGGGGTCAAACCTCTTCACCGCTTTCATCAAGCCGACATTACCTTCTTGGATTAAATCTGCTTGAGAGAGTCCATAGCCCTTGTACGACCTTGCGAGGTGGACGACAAATCGTAGGTGACACATAACTAACTCACGAGCCGCGTCGATGTCGCCATCGGCGTAAAAACGCTCAGCAAGGACCTTTTCCTCTTCCGGCTTAAGGATGGGAAATTGACTGATAGTGCGCAAATAGGCATCAAGGTCGCGACCTGGTGCAATACTTGGCATTGCCATAATATTTGTAGTCATAGTGATACTTCCGGTAACACAAAATTCGATGTTAGCACTCTAGCTCGAAGAGTGCTAATGCGGAATTCTACTCAATCGGAAGGAAAAAGCCACCTTCAGCCGCCCGCAGATAGCGGCCTGCTATAGAATCTGGGCGCTGCGCAAACGTTGCTTTACTGCCACCCACGCACCAATTATGCCCAGGGCAACACCAACCCCCACAACCCACAACAAAAATGCGCCATCGAAACCCTTAACTTGCAGAGGAACTTGGTAACTGCCAAGCAAAGCCTGAAGAGGACCTTCAATGCTGGTGAGAATTAATGCCAAGAACATAACCGCCATAACTCCACCACCGAAGCCGTAACAAGCACCAAAGTAGATGAACGGCCGGCGCATCTGCCCCCTAGTCGCACCTACTAAAGCCATGACCCGCAGCTCTTCCAACCGCGACTCTATGGCTAGGCGCACAGATGCCGACGTTACAAAAATTGCGCCAAATGCAAACAACAAACCTAGGATCCAACCCAACCGATTTAGCAGCGTTGTAAGGTCAGCTAGGCGCTCTAACCAGGTCTTCTCGATCACAACATCATTGATTTGCTTTTGCGCACTCAGCCGCCGTTGCAGACTCTCAAGCTGAATAAAGTTTGCGCTGTCCAGAGTGGTAATTTGAATAGACGCGGGTAATGGGTTCGCATCTAAGCTCTCAAGGATATTGCGCAGGTCCTGAGATTCAGAGGTCTGAGCAATGAAGTCCTGCAACGCCTGATCCGATGTAGTTAATGAGGCGGTTTTTACTATTGGCACTTTTTTCAGATCCAACAGCACATCTTCTATATCTTGTGTGTCGACCACCGGCTCAAAGTAGACTGTCAATCCGGCGCGACCCTGCCAACCCTCGCCGACAGCCTGAAGGTTCACTTGAGCCAGCCAAAGAACTCCCGGCAGAGATAGGGCAATACCCACTAGAAACCAGACAAACAAGCTACTTGCTAAACGCTGGCTGACAAAGAGAGTGGTTTCATTAAATGTTCGACCGTGATCTTTAAGCCAATTAGCGAAGCCGCCAACAGGTTTACCCCAAGGATCGAGATTTTCACTTTGCTTACTTTCCACGGGTAATCCAAATATTCATCGTCTAACTTCGGTCTGGCCTACGAGACCACTAGACCCAGCAGGGTCTAAACGCCCGGCGATCAAATTCAGCGTGGGTTGCCCCATGTCTTTGACCAGCCCTATGTCATGAGTGGCGATAATGACAGTGGTACCAATCTCTCTAAACTGGCTAAACAGATCCATTATCGTTTTCGACAAGGTAGGGTCTAGGTTGCCTGTTGGTTCATCAGCAAACAAAATTTTGGGTCTATTCACAACGGCCCGGGCGATACCTACGCGCTGTTGCTCGCCAGTGGACAAAAATCCTGGCAAAAGCTTTTCTTTATCGAGTAAATCAACAGCACTCAACGCACCACGTACCCGGGAGGCAATTTCTTTGGCTGGGAAATGTCCGATACGCAGCGGCAGTGCTACATTCTCAAACACCGAGCGATCCGCTAGTAGGTGGTGGTCTTGAAATACCACACCTACAGAGCGCCGATACCATGGCATACGCTTTTTGCGTAACTGGCTGATGTCTACACCGCCCACTAACACGCGGCCTCGGGTAGGTTCATCAGCGCCAATAAGAAGTCTTAAAAAGGTACTTTTACCCGCCCCAGAATGACCGGTAAGAAATGTCATAGTCCCAGCATCAAAGGTCACAGAAATTTCTTCTAACGCTTTGTATCCGTTAGAAAATTGTTTGGTGACGTTATCTAAAACTATGCCCGCCATTAGATCTAATCAATTCCTTCATCATTAGAGAGTAATGCTTGCACAAACTCGTCCGCATTGAAGGGGCGCAGATCTTCTACACCTTCACCAACACCAATAAAATACAGTGGCACCTTGGGTACGCCACCCGCGCCATTTGCAACAGCAAAAATCACCCCGGCTTTAGCCGTGCCATCAAGTTTAGTTACTACTAACCCTGTTAGCTTGACGGCCTCATCGAATAGCTTTACCTGGCTCAGCGCATTCTGGCCAACACCTCCATCGAGTACCAAAATCACCTCATGGGGCGCGTCTGGATCTAACCTCTTAACTACCCTCTGCACCTTCTCTAGCTCATCCATCAACTGAGTTTTAGCTTGCAACCGGCCAGCCGTATCAACCAGCAGGACATCTACATCTCGGGCCTGGGCAGATTGCACAGCATCAAAGACTACGGAGGCACTATCGGAACCTTGGGGCTGAGCTATCACCGGAATATCGTTACGCTCACCCCACGCTTGTAGCTGTTCCACTGCGGCTGCGCGAAAAGTATCACCCGCAGCCAACAGCACACTCTTACCATCATCCTTAAAGCGTTTAGCCAACTTGCCAATGGTGGTAGTTTTACCAACACCGTTCACGCCTACAAAAAAGATGACCCTAGGCATTCCGGTTGTTTTCTCCGGCAGCACGAAACTTTGAGAAATAGGCGCCAGCCGATCTACCAACTGCACGTGCAAGGCCTCGTGCAGCGCACGCGTATTAGCCAATTCCCTACGTTGAGCACGTTGTGTCAAATTTTCAATAATATCCGACGTTGTGTCCAAGCCGACATCCGTAGTGATTAGAGCTGTTTCTAGATCTTCTAATACCGTGTCATTGATTTCTTTTTCACCAAGCAACAGATTGCCCACACCCTCGGCAAGTTGGGCGCGAGTTTTTGCTAGGCCTGATCTTAGTTTGGAAAAAAGGCCAGAGTCGTTGCTGTCGGACATATTGATATCATCTATGGTGAACTACTTTTCGAAAAGCCGAAGGGTATATTGGAACCTGCGACCGGCTTACTATAACGCAAAGCCATCTTACTCTGGCCACAAGCCTTTTAGTCAGCACCAAGGTCAGAGTGAATGCGCCGAGAACATTCTATAATAACCGGCATTAAATCTATGCCCCAGTCATTACATTTCCTATGAAAAAACAAAGTACTAAAACTCAGACCATACGCATTATCGGTGGTAAGTGGAGGGGGCGAAAAATTTCTTTTCCCGAGGTTGGTGATTTAAGGCCGACATTGGGTAGAACAAGAGAAACCTTGTTCAATTGGCTGAGGCCAGAAATTCATACAACAAGATGCCTTGACCTATTTGCAGGTTCTGGCTCGCTTGGTATCGAGGCTCTCTCCCAAGGTGCTAGGGAAGTGACTATGGTTGAAAACGAAGCTGCTGCTTTTCGCTCACTTGAGCAGAACATTAGCGCCCTCGAAACGTCTTGTGGGCTGGTTGTAAAAACCGATGCCCTTGCCTATCTGAAGGCTCTAGAGGAGTCCTTTGACATTATCTTTCTCGACCCACCATATAACCAACCAAAGCTGTTAGAAGCATGTATCGAAGTGATAGCGCAAAGAAAACTTGCACAAAAATATGTCTATGTGGAATCTGATCGAGCTGAAATAATTGAAGAGCTGGCGCAAAAAAACGGCTTCAATATCGACAAAAGAACCTCAGGCGGCAACACTTTTAGCGTGCTAATGGTAGAAAAAAATCTTGTAAGCTAATTACACAATATTCAAATAGATCGGCTTGCAGTCATAAAAACCCAGGGCTAGTATCGCTTCCTCAATATAGAAGTTGGACGCCAAAGCGCGCAGAGAAAAATACGATGCCAAATAGAACAGTAGTTTACCCAGGATCATTTAACCCCATCACCAATGGGCACACAGATCTTGTAGAGCGGGCATTGCATCTATTCGACCATGTCATCTTAGCCATTGGCACATCTATCAATAAAGACCCTAAGGTAGATCTAGCGGACAGAATTACCCTCTGTGAGAAGGTGCTTGAAAAATACGGAGACAGAGTGTCCGTAGAGGGTTTTAACTCGCTTTTGGTCGACTACGTTAGAGAGAAAGACACACGCTTTGTACTTCGGGGCCTCCGCACAGTCACGGATTTTGACTACGAATTCCAAATGGCAGAAATGAATAGGTCTTTAGATCCACAGATTGAATACGTATTTCTTCCAACCTCGAAAGACTGCTCGTTTATATCCTCAACGCTGGTCAGAGAAATATCTGCACTAGGTGGTGACATATCTCAATTCGTCCATCCCGAGGTAATTGCTGAACTCGACGCCAAAAACGCCAAGAAATAGATGGATAGAGGCTTTGCTCAGAAGAAGATCTGACTGAATCTATGGAGCTGCAGCAATCCTTTAATGCGGCTTCTTACCCCAGCCACTGAAAGTCTGGCAACTAGGACAATAAACAGTACTACGTTGGCCGAGCACCTGCCCTTTAAGCGGGCTAGCGCAGTCTCTACAGGGCAGCCCCTCGCGCCCATAGACATTTAGGCTTTGACTGAAGTATCCGGGCTGGCCATCCGAGCCAACGAAATCCCGCAAGGTAGTGCCGCCAACTTTAATGGCTCGCGACAAAATCATACGAATTGCTTGGGCCAGATTCTCATAAGCTAGTCGACTCACCCTGTGCGCAGCTGTCGCCGGTCTGATTTTCGCCATAAACAATGACTCTGCGGCATAAATATTACCCACGCCTACAACGATTTTGCCGTCCATAATATGATTCTTCACCGCAACCTTGCGACGCCTAGAACTTTCAAACAGATAATCACCAGAAAATTCATTTTCTAGAGGCTCTACGCCCAAATTTTTCAGTAACCAATGATCATGTGCATCACCAGATTGAAAATGAAAGCTACCAAACCGGCGCGGATCATTGAACCGCAACCAATGGTCACCGCTCAATTTTATGTCGATGTGATCGTGCAATTTAGGGGGCGTTTTGGGGCTAACCACCCTCAAGCTACCGGACATACCAAGATGGATGATCAAGGTGCCCACATGGGTAGTTATAAGAATATATTTGCCACGTCGAGTGATGTTCGTGACTTTGCTGCCGGCGAGATTGTGCGGCAAATCTACCGGCCACCTCAGGCGAGGCTGCCGGACATCTATAGCAAGGATCGATTGATCAGTAAGGAAGGGCTCTATGCCCCGCCGAGTCGTTTCGACTTCGGGGAGTTCAGGCATCCCTTACTTGATCTTAGCTTCCTTGTAGAGCACATGCTTACGTACAACAGGATCGAATTTCTTTATTTCCATCTTGTCTGGTGTGTTCTTTTTGTTTTTATCAGTCGTGTAATAGTGTCCTGTACCGGCACTTGAAACGAGTTTGATTTTATCACGCATAATCTTAATCCAATTTTGTTGATGGCTAGCCCAGCAACTCAGCCTTTTCCTTAGTCTTTTACTTAGTCATTTACTTAGTCTTACCTCTTTTAGAATTAACTATTAGCGATAAGTAGGTAACAAGACCAACTAAAGTTGTTTATACCTTATGGCCTGCAGCACGCACGTCCTTAAGGACAATATCAATACCTTTCTTGTCGATAATACGCATACCGTTAGAAGATACACGTAATTTGACGTAACGCTTTTCTGATTCCACCCAAAAACGATGGTAATGCAGATTAGGCAAAAAGCGCCTTCTCGTCTTATTCATTGCATGACTGACATTGTTGCCAGCCATTGGTCTTTTGCCTGTGACCTGACATACCTTTGACATGGTCGGGTTCCCTAGAAAATTTGAGGCGCGTTTATACCAAAATGACGGTATCAGGGCAACAAAAAAGGCTAGATCAGGCCTCTAGCGGCCAAAGAAACCGTATTTCTGGCGCAAACTACAAAATGATCCAGTACTCGAATATCTACCTGCTTGAGTAGGTCCGCGAGCTCTTTGGTCAAAAAAATATCGGCCTGACTTGGCTCTGCAACACCAGACGGGTGATTGTGAGCGAATATTAGCGCCGCTGCATTCAACTCAATACCTCTACGCAATACCTCTCGTGGATGCACATGAGCACGATCAATAGAGCCATTAAACAGAACATCAAATGAGAGCAATTCATGCTTAGAATTTAAATACAAACAGGCGAACACCTCGCTAGGCGAGTTACCAATACGCTTGCGCAAATATCGACTGACTGATTGCTGGTCGTTAAAGCGTAAGCCTTTGACTAGATCTGCTTCCACATCCCGGGCCATGAGTTCGTGTATGGCCTTAATCTGCGCCGCTTTAGCTAAACCTACGCCGCGGAATTTCATTAGAGCACCAACCGGTGCGCCAAGTAATGGACCTATCCCACCAAACTCTTCTAACAGCCTGCGCGACATACGTACTGCATCTTCACCGGGGCTACCAGAAACCAAGCACAGAGCCAAAAGTTCTGCCGTAGAGAGATTTTCGGGTCCATGGCGGAAAAGCCGCTCTCTTGGCCTTTCATCTTCCTGCCACGCAGTAATTACATCTTTATTTCGCAACTCTTTATTGACTACGTCTTTGCAAGGTTCAATGTTAACCTTCGCTTTTTTCGACGCTAACTTCGAAGCTAACTTCGAAGTAACGCTAGTAGCGTTTGTGTCGTACTCATCTTCTAAGTGATTCAAGGTTTTGCTATGTCCAAACTTGCAGGGCAACACATTTTACTAGGCATTTCGTCAGGCATCGCAGCCTACAAAACCCCGGCTCTTGTGCGAGGTTTAGTAGCGCAAGGAGCAGAAGTAAAGGTAGTGATGTCAGAAAATGCCCACCACTTTGTTACGCCAACTGCCCTGCAGGCAGTATCCGGCAGTGCCGTGCGTAATACACTTTGGGACGAGGGCGCTGAAGCCGCCATGGGGCATATCGAATTGGCGCGCTGGGCGGATCAAATTGTCATTGCGCCAGCCACGGCCAACTGCATAGCACGACTCGCTCAAGGTCAAGCCGACGATTTACTCACCACCCTTTGCTTAGCAACCCAAGCGCCTATCAGCGTTGCACCGTCTATGAATCAGCAGATGTATAAGCACCCGGCTACTCAGGCTAATCTACAAACTTTGGCAAAGTATAACTATCGCATAATCGGGCCGGATCACGGTGATCAGGCCTGTGGCGATGACGGCCCTGGGCGCATGACAGAGCCAGACGAGATTATTCAAGCCATAGTTGCGCAGCAATATGCGCCAGGACAGCAAAGTACTAAGTGGGCGGGATTACACGTCATGATTACTACCGGGCCCACCCAAGAGGCCATAGACCCAGTACGCTATATTTCTAACCATAGCTCAGGCCTACAGGGGTTAAGTATTGCCAACGCTGCCCTAGCTCGAGGCGCTAGAGTCAGTGTTATTGCCGGACCACGTGTGCCTGAGTCCAACCCAGCTATAACAAGGGTAGATGTCACTACTGCTCTTGAAATGCACGATACCGTTCATCGAAGTCTGGGGGATGTTGACGTATTTATTGGTGTTGCAGCGGTTGCCGACTATAGAGTGGAAGCCATCTACGACCAAAAGATTAAACGCACAGAGTCTGAAGAGCCCAGTATGAGTCTGCGCCTTGTGGAGAATCCGGACATTATTGCCAGTGTTGTCGCTAGCAAAAGTACGGCATTGGTTGTTGGATTTGCAGCGGAAACCCATGACACATTGGAGTACGCTCGCGCCAAACTTGCACGTAAGGGCTTAGACGCCATTATTGTTAATGACGTCTCAGACCACGACATAGGGTTCAACAGTCAGGACAATGAAGTGACGTTCATACACAGAGACGGTGAGACCAGATACCCACGTCAGAGCAAAAGCCAGATAGCCGAACATCTACTGGATGAAATAGTCTCCGTATTTTCCGCGCAATTAGTTACGAGTAAAAAAAAGGACAGCAATGAGCAATAGTGCTTTTTCCCCCTTGGGCCTTGAGCAAATAGAGGTAGATAGCGGCATTTTTCGCGCTTACGACATAAGGGGTATTGTCACTACTAACTTAACCCCAGATATTGTTTATTGGATTGGTCGATCATTTGCCACTAATGCAATGGCTTCCGGCAACCCTAAAGCGGTTACCGGTCGCGACGGCCGCTTATCAAGCCCTGCGCTAGAACAAGCCCTTATTGCTGGGCTCGTAGCAGGTGGTATGGAAGTCACCAGTATTGGTCAAGTACCTACCCCAGTACTCTACTACGCGACTCATGAACTAGGCACGGGTACTGGAATCATGATCACAGGTAGCCACAACCCGCCTGAGTACAATGGGCTCAAAATGATGATTGGTGGCGTAACCTTGGCTGAATCAATGATCCAAGATCTCTATCAAAATTTAGCCGACAAAACCCTAGCAGAAGGTATTGGCCACGCCTCTTCTCAACGCATGGATGAAAGCTACATAGACAAAGCCTTAGCCGCTGGAAAACTCTCCAAACCACTTAAGCTAGTAGTGGACTGCGGCAATGGTGTTGCCGGTGAAATGGCACCGGCGCTACTCAGTAAAATGGGCTGCGAGGTAGTTCCATTATTTTGTGAGATAGATGGTAACTTTCCTAATCACCACCCAGATCCCGCAGAACCGGAGAACTTGGTAGATCTCATTGCGGCCGTAAAGAGTGAACAAGCAGATGTGGGTTTAGCCTTTGATGGAGATGGCGACCGGCTGGGCATAGTGACACCTAAAGGCGAGATAATTTGGCCTGACAAGATGATTATGCTCTTTGCTGAAGATATTTGCGCACGCCTGCCCTCTTCCACAGTCATCTTTGATGTAAAATGCAGCCGCAACTTAGAACAGGTGATCGAGCAATCAGGTGGCATACCAGTAATGTGGAAAACCGGTCACTCCCACATGAAAGCAAAAATCAAAGAAACCAACGCAGCGATTGCTGGAGAATTCAGCGGCCACATATGTTTTGGTGAACGTTGGTATGGATTTGATGATGCTTTATACACCGCCGTGCGTCTGCTGGAGTTAATTAGCGCCACCGACCAAAGCGTAGACGAGGTATTTGCCAAGTACCCAACCACATTCACTACGCCGGAGTTGAAAATTTTGACATCGGAAACTCACAAGTTCTGGGTTATGGATCAGTTAGCCGAAAGTGCAGACTTCGGTAACGGTAGACTGACCTTGATTGATGGCATCCGTGTAGACTTCGAAGATGGTTGGGGGCTTATTCGACCTTCAAACACTAGCCCAGTGTTATCACTAAGGTTTGAAGCCGACACGCAAACAGCATTAGATCGCATTCAGGACGAATTTCAGGCTCAATTAGCCACTATCGATGACTCACTCAAATTTCGCTAAGCACACAAACAAACTATGAACTCATCCAATACGCTTACTGCCCAGGTCTTAACTGAGGCACTACCCTATATTCAACGGTTCCACGGCCAAACGGTCGTTATCAAGTATGGTGGCAACGCCATGACCGACGAGAGCCTAAAGAACAGTTTTGCCCGCGACGTAGTGCTTATGAAGCTGGTTGGCATCAACCCTGTAATCGTCCACGGCGGTGGCCCGCAGATTGGTAGTTTGTTAGAAAAACTTGGTATTGAATCCAAATTTGTTAACGGCATGCGCGTAACCGATTCCGCAACAATGGACGTGGTGCAAATGGTTTTGGGCGGACTGGTGAATCAAGAAATCGTCTCTTTACTCAATACCCACGGCGGCAGAGCTGTAGGGGTTACTGGCAAAGACGGCAACCTTATCCAAGCTGAGAAATTGCCTATGCCGATAACTGGAGATGCAGCAAGTTCAGCTTCGGAAATTATTGATATTGGTCATGTGGGCGCTATTACTCATATTGATGTAGATGTACTCAATACACTTAAAGATTCACAATTTATTCCTGTTATCGCGCCCATTGGTGTTGGAGAGAAGGGCGAGTCTTACAACATCAATGCCGATATCGTGGCAGGAGCAATTGCCGAGTACCTAGGCGCGGAGAAACTTTTACTGCTGACCAACACACCGGGTATTTTAGATGCCAACAAGGAAACCATTTCGACCATTGCCAAAGCTGAAGTAGAGCACCTCATTGAAGAAGGCGTAATCAATGAAGGTATGTTGCCGAAAGTAGACTGCGCACTAAAAGCTGTTTCAGCCGGCGTAAGTAGCGTGCAAATTGTTGATGGTCGAGTTCCACATGCACTACTACTGGAAGTGTTCACTGACGCCGGAATAGGCACGCAGATTATCAATCATGTCGAAAACTAGTCGTAAGCAAGAAATTTTGCAGGCTCTAGCGCAAATGCTGGAAGCCTCACCGGGCGGCAAGATAACAACCGCTAGTCTTGCGAAAGAAGTTGGAGTGTCAGAGGCCGCTTTGTACCGACACTTTCCCAGTAAAGCAAAGATGATCGAAGGTCTAATAGAGTTTGCAGAAGAAACTCTATTTAGCCGCATTGGCACAATACTCAGCGATCACGAAGATGCCGCAACACAGTGCCATAACATCATTTTTCTCTTGTTGACCTTTGTGGAACGTAACCCGGGCTTCGCTAGGCTGTTTGTAGGTGACGCTCTACAGGGAGAAACTGAAAGGTTGCGCGCGCGTATGTGCCAATTACTGGACAGAATTGAAACTCAAATACGTCAATGCCTGCGTGAAGAGCGCGCACTGCAGAAGTTTGGTGAAGTTGGAGTCAGTGCTAAGGCCAACTTGCTACTGGCCAGTGCCGAAGGGCAAATAATGCAATTTGTTAGGTCTGATTTCAGACAACAGCCTACGGCGCACTGGAAAGATCAATGGACGCTACTATCATCAAGCATATTTGCTAACGCTTAGCGGCGTCTTTTTAGGCAAGCTTGCAATAGGCTTGCTGATATTCGCGCATACTTTGCAGAACATCGTGCCTATCCGTTTGGCCCTGAAGAAAACTAATGACATCTGCAACGCCAGCGATGCTGATCATAGGCGCGCCTAAGTCAGCAGCCAATGTATCTACCGCTGTTTCACCAGAGGGCCCCAGCTCGGCTCTGTCTAATGCAATAACTACCCCAGCGATTTCAGCCTCTGCAGCCTTAATGAGATCCACCGCTGTACGAATAGCCTTACCGGAGGTTAAAACATCGTCTACCAATAGAACTCGCCCGACTACGGGAGCACCAACCAGATTACCGCCTTCGCCATGATCCTTCGCCTCCTTTCGGTTGTAGGCGACGCCTACATTGATGCCACGCTCCGCTAACGCCAAGCTAGTTGCCACCGCAATTGGAATACCCTTATAGGCAGGGCCAAACAGAACATCAAACTCTACTTTTGATTGCACAATGGCATCAGCATAAGCCCTTCCCAAAGTTTGTAACCCCTGACCATCACTCACTGATCCCAAATTAAAAAAGTACGGGCTCTGTCTGCCAGAGTTCAGCGTAAAGTCGCCAAACTTTAAAACGCCTTGCCCAATCAGGAATTCAATAAAGGATTCAATGGAAGTGGTCGCGGTCATAATTTTCTCCAATGCAGCCGAGTGGGATGGCAGACAGATATGCAGTCTTTAGCCCCAAAAATAATTCGTTGGGGCTAGTGTCACTGCGAAAACAAATATTATGCCAACGCAGCTTGCTGGAGAGCAAGCAGCTCAGCAGTACCTTTTTCTGCAAGCTCAATTAATGCAGCCAATTCGGTTTTGTTAAAAGGCGCTTCTTCACCTGTCCCTTGGAGCTCAATAAAACCCTTATCGCCCATAGCTACGACATTCATATCGGTTTCAGCATTGGAATCTTCCGCGTAGTCCAAATCTAAAACGGGTGTGCCTTTATAGATACCAACACTTACAGAGGAGACCATCCCAATTAATGCGCCGGGAGCGGGAATAGATGCAATGGCATCCGCCAACGCTACAGCACCACCAGTAATCGAGGCGGTCCTAGTACCACCGTCAGCCTGAATAACATCACAGTCTAAACGAATGGTGCGCTCACCCAACGCCTTCATATCCACCATAGCTCGCAATGAGCGACCGATAAGGCGTTGGATTTCCACTGTACGACCACCTTGCTTACCACGGGCGGCTTCTCGATCATTACGACTATTAGTCGCTCCAGGTAACATACCGTACTCTGCAGTAACCCAGCCCACGCCTTTGCCGCGCAAAAATCCAGGCACTGAATTTTCAACAGATGCAGTACAGATAACTTTGGTATTTCCAAACTCCACCAAAACGGAACCTGCGGAATGCATGGTGAAATTTCGCGTGAATTTGATATCTCTGAGTTGATCGGTTGATCTACCACTTGGTCGCATAGTGTCTCCTCTTGCGAATAAAAAGTATGAACAAAAAGCGCGAAAGACCGCTCTTAAGAAGCACCATGTTTACGGGCCGCTAAAAACGAATTACTCAACAGCAATTTGTCACAGAAATTAAGGTGGGGAATTATTCACCCAATAGATGAAAGAGAACAGTGTTTTTCATTCCTGCAGAACATATTTGACCCACAACTTACATGATTGTGTCTATCAGGCCCCAAAATGGGGACAGAAGTTGTATTATCGACCCGGTCAGTTAACGACCAATTAGAAAAGTGAAGCAAATGCATAGCATGACAGCGTTCTCACGTAGTGAGCGGGATATAGAACAGCACCACCTAGTTTGGGAAATAAAGTCTGTAAATCATCGCTATTTAGAAACTGCTTTTCGCATGCCTGAAAGCACAAGACCTCTGGAACAAAAAATCAGAGATCGTACACGCAAGCTCCTGAAAAGAGGCAAAGTGGACTGTACGCTGCGGATCGAAACTGTTTCCGGCAGCAAAGGCTTAGTTCTGAATGAAGAGAAGGTTCATGAACTACTCAATGCATGCAACCAGCTGAATATCCTAGCGCCCAATACCCAAGGACTTAACGCGATAGATATTCTGAGCTGGCCTGGGGTTATGCAACCTGCGACCATTCAAGACATAGCGTTAGATGAGCATGTCCTAGAACTATTTGACGAAGCACTTGACGCTTTCATCAAGGCGCGTTCGCGAGAAGGCCAAAGGTTAAAGACAATTCTTGAAGAACAGCTTGCACTTATTGCTGAGCATGTAGACGCAATTCGGCCTTTAGCCGATGACCTGGCAAACCAACAGCGCCAACGCCTATTAACTCGTCTAGCTGAGTTGGAGGTTTCTCTAGATCAAGACCGGCTAGAACAAGAGGTAGCACTGCTCGCCCAGCGCGCTGATGTCAGAGAAGAATTAGATAGATTGGCAATCCATGTTGAAGAAGCCAAGGATTTAGTGGCTAGTGCAGGGCCTCATGGCAGGCGCTTGGACTTTCTATCCCAAGAACTTAATCGCGAAGCAAATACCCTCGGCGCAAAATCCATCAAGACCGAAAGTTCACAGGCTTCCGTAGACCTCAAGGTGATCATCGAACAAATTCGGGAACAGGTGCAAAACATAGAATGATTCAAGGACAACTTATATTGGTTTCAGCCCCTTCTGGTGCTGGCAAAACTAGCTTGGTTTCGGCTGCATTAGAAAGCGATTCAGACTTGGTGGTTGCTGTGAGCCACACCACTCGCGAACCTCGTGTTGGCGAGCAAAACGGGGTTGAATATCATTTTGTAGACCACGAAAACTTCGCCCAAATGATCGCGGCGGAAGAATTTCTCGAACATGCAGAGGTATTCGATAATCGCTATGGCACTTCGCGGGCTGAGGTGTCGGGAAAGCGCGAAAACGGCCAAGACGTTATTCTGGAGATAGATTGGCAGGGCGCTGCGCAAATCAGGGCCTTGGTACCTGATGCAGTGAGTATTTTCATTCTACCGCCGTCTACTCAGGCTCTTGAAAATAGATTGGTTTCCAGAGGTCAAAATAGCGAAGAGAGTATTCAGCGACGGCTAGGAGAAGCCTCTCTTGAGATGGCGAGCGCGGTAGATTTCGACTACCTAATTGTTAACGACAGCTTCGACACTGCGCTAAGCCAATTACTCTGCGTAATGAAAACAGGCAGGCAAGCTACCGCAATTCAAACTCAGCGCCCGGAAATTAAGTCATTACTGGGGCTATAGCGCAGCAAAGCCTTGTGTAGCAAGGCTTTCGCCTGTATTCTCGCAAATTCAACTCCCATTTTATATTCGAGATGACCCATGGCTAGAGTAACTGTTGAAGATTGTTTAGATAATGTAGATAACCGGTTCGAACTGGTAATGCTGGCCAGCCGTCGCGCGCGTGCTCTGCGCAACTACAATACTGAGGCATTAGTGCCTGAAGAGAACGACAAGCCTACCGTTATAGCCTTGCGCGAAATTGCTGAAGGCCTTGTAAGTCATGAGATGTTAGACAGCCAAGAAGTTTCTCCAGACGACGAAGAAATTGATATTGATTTCAGCGTATCTAATTTAAGCAGCGGTAAAGTGGGAGAAGATGAGTCAGCTGCGGGCTGAGCCCAGTTCCGAATCATACTTTGTCGCGCAGCTTGCTGCGCAAGCCATGCAGCCCGAGGTCGCAGCTCCTGCGACCATTGATACTCTCGCCGATAAGCTCTCTTATCTAAACGCTGAAGAAATAGCCCTAGTTAGATCTGCTCATAGTTACGCAACCTTGGCCCATGAAGGTCAAAGCCGCCGTACCGGTCACGCCTACATTACCCACCCTACCGCTGTAGCCCAAATTCTCGCCGAAATGCGCATGGATCATCAGACCCTTATGGCAGCATTGCTACACGATGTGATTGAAGATTCCAGTGCCAGTAAACAATCGCTTGGTGAGATGTTTGGTGAATCCGTGGCAGAAATTGTCGACGGCGTTTCAAAGCTGAGCAAAATTTTTGCGAACCGAGATGAAGCCCAAGCAGAGAACTTTCAGAAAATGGCCTTGGCCATGGCAAAAGATATCCGCGTGATCATGGTGAAAATGGCGGATCGCTTGCACAATATGCGAACAATTGGCGTTATGTCCTCCGCCCAACGCAAGCGGATTGCTCGAGAGACATTAGATTTCTATGCGCCTATCGCCAACCGCTTGGGCATTCATACCATGAAGACCGAGTTGGAAGATTTAGGCTTTAAGGCACTCTACCCACTGCGCTCCGACCGTATAGAGCGCGCGGTTATTTCTGCCCGTGGCAATCGCCGCAAACTGATGGAAGAAATCAGTAGCACAATGACTGCTGCACTCAACCGTGAAGGCATCAGTGCCGAAGTTGTGGGGCGCCAAAAGAACGCTTTTTCCATTTACAAAAAAATGAAGTCCAAACAAAAATCCTTTACCGAAATCATGGACGTATTTGGATTTCGAGTTGTAGTAGACCAGCCCGATGCATGCTATCGCGCGCTAGGCATTGTGCATAATTTGTATAAGCCAGTTGCCAGCCGTTTCAAAGACTACATTGCCATTCCAAAGGTCAACGGCTACCAGTCCCTGCATACCAGTCTGTTTGGTATGCATGGTGTACCTATAGAAGTGCAAATTCGCACCAAACAAATGGAGGCCGTTGCAGAAAATGGAATTGCCGGGCATTGGCTATACAAAAGCGATGGTAAGTTTGACTCTAACCATCAACGCGCTCGACAGTGGGTTCAAGACCTTATGGAATTGCAGCGTCGCGCAGGTAATCCATTGGAGTTTATCGAAAGTCTTAAGATTGACCTTTTCCCTGACGAGATTTATGTCTTTACGCCAAAGGGCAAAATCTTGGAGCTACCAAACGGCTCTAGCCCCGTGGATTTTGCCTACAGTGTGCACACATCTGTTGGCAATCGATGCATTGCCTGCCGCATAGACCAGAAACTTGCGCCTCTCTCACAACAATTACAAAGCGGCCAAAGAATAGAAATTATCACTGCTGAGGGCGGCCGCCCAAACCCAGATTGGCTGACGTTTGCTGTTACATCACGGGCGCGCTCGGCAATTCGACATGAACTAAAACACCAGCAACAAGGCGAGTCGGTTGCGTTGGGCAGAAAGCTTCTTAATCGCTCGCTTGGCAACGCCAACACAAGTATCAATGACTTGGACTTTAGGCGTCTGCGCAAAGTTTTTACTGAACTTGGAGTACGTAAACTTAATGAGCTGCTAGCGGCCATTGGTAACGGCGAACTCATGGCTTACGTTGCTGCACAAAAGCTCCTAGCAGCAGACGACCCCGAGTACGCGGCAGTAGTTGTAGAAGGTGGCGGCCCTATTGCCATACGCGGCGGTGAAGGGTTGGTTATCAACTACGGAAAGTGCTGTGGCCCGCTACCGGGAGATCATATTGTTGGCCATATGACAGCGGGTAAAGGCTTTGTTGTGCATGTTGAAACTTGCACCAACCTTAGTGAAATAAGAAGGCGCTCATCTCACGAAATTATTCCTGCACGTTGGACGTCTACTACCGAAGGCGAATTTCTTACCACGCTTCGAGTGGACGTTAAACGGCGTAAAGGCATTGTGGCTGAAATTGCTGCTGAAGTTTCCGCCACAGATGCCGGGGTAGATAATATCAACGTCAAAGAACGCAATGCTGAAATCAGTACTTTGATTATTGGTACAACCGTGCGCAACCGATCTCACCTTGCAAGACTAATGCGCAGGCTGAGGAATATTTCCTCAGTAGTCACATTAGCGCGCACTAACAATTAACTTGAGAGACTAAATGACCCGAACTATTATTCAAACCGACTCAGCACCTGCCGCTATTGGCACCTACTCCCAGGCAGTGCAAGTAGATAAAGGCAGCATGACCTTTATATCTGGGCAAATACCCCTAATACCGGAGAGCATGGTGTTGGTTAGCAATACGTTCGTGGAGCAAACTCACCAAGTGTTCAAGAACTTAGCGGCAGTGGCAGTGGCATCAGGAAGTAACTTAAGTGACTGCGTAAAACTCACTATTTATCTTACAGACCTAAACGAGTTCGCTAGTTTGAACACCGTAATGGCCGAGTACTTTAACGAGCCCTATCCCGCTAGAGCAGCTGTTGAAGTCAGCGCACTGCCCAAAGGTGCCCAAGTTGAAGTTGATGCGATCATGGTTAGCGCATAGCCAATTAACAGTCTGCTGACAGACCGGTAACTATCAAAGCACATGGCTATTGACCCTCAAGCGGAAATTACCGAGCTAAAAGGTGTTGGGCCATCGCTGGCATTAACACTCGAGAAGTTGGGTATTTTTCGTCTAATTGACCTTCTAGTACATTTGCCAATGCGCTATCAAGATAGATCCAAGGTGCTAACGATTGGGCACTTACGCGCAGGCGATGAGGGTTACATTTGCGGCCAGGTGTTAGGAACCAAAATTCTCTTTGGGAGGCAGCGTAGCCTAGAGGTATTAGTTGGCAATGAAGCTGAAGCCCTGGGCGGTGAGCTGCGCCTGCGTTTTTTTCGTTTTTCTAAGTTTCAAAAAACTGCCATTGATAATGCCAAGTATATTCGTGCGTTTGGCAGTGTCAGTTTTGTCGGTCGCAACCTGGCAATGGCGCACCCTGAGTATAAAACATTCGACATAGAACCCGGGCCACCAAAAGCCGAGCTCACTCCGGTCTATCCAACTACTCAAGGTCTTGGCCAACAACGCCTGCGTAACTTAGCTGAAAAAATCTGCGCACTACCTTGGCCACAGCAGCAAGGCACGCCGTTCGAGAAGCTCATCGCCCTGCACCAACCTACTAGTCTTGCGAAGGTGGAAGAGTTGCAGGAAGAGTTGGCAATGGATGAGTTGTGCGCTTACTACATTGTTATGAAGGGTCGAGCACTTAAACGCCGCCAACAGCAGGCTATGGCGCTACCTCGCGCTGATGGCTTGGGCCGAACGCTGCTCGACAACCTCGGCTTCAACCTCACCGCAGCACAAGTTCGAGTAGTGGGTGAAACACTAACAGATTTAGAAAGTACGACACCTATGCTCAGATTGGTTCAGGGTGATGTGGGTTCAGGCAAAACAGTTGTGGCGGCTTTTGCGGCAATCCGCGCCGTAGAACACAATAGCCAAGCAGCTGTTATGGCACCAACAGAGTTATTGGCAGAACAACATTTCCATAACTTCAGCAATTGGCTTACGCCACTAGGCATTAAGGTTACTCTACTGACCGGACAAATGTCTGCCAAAGTTAAAAGAGAAACTCTGGAGGAGATCGCTAACGGTGCCGCTCAGGTGATTGTGGGCACCCACGCGCTTTTCCAAGATAGCGTCAACTTTGCGCGGCTTGCCTTGGTGATCATTGATGAGCAACACAGGTTCGGTGTTCACCAACGCATGATTTTGCAGAACAAGGGTAACTTCCCGCACCAACTGGTCATGACCGCGACGCCTATTCCTCGGACTTTGACTATGACTCTATATGCAGACATGGATGTGTCGGTCATTGACGAACTGCCAAAAGGTCGCCAGCCCATTACCACTCACACAGTGAAGGAAGACAATCGAGAGAAGGTTATTCAGCAGGTCACCCAAGCACTCGCTCTAGGTCAGCAGGCTTATTGGGTATGTACATTGATCGAAGACTCCGACGAAATTGATGCCATGTCAGCAAATGCTTGTTTTGCATACTTGAGCAAAAAGCTACCCAAATTTCGTGTAGGACTACTTCATGGACGTATGCGCGGTGATGAGAAAGTCACCATTATGGATGCGTTCAAATCTGGCGAGTACGATATTTTAGTTGCCACAACCGTTGTAGAGGTTGGGGTAGATGTGCCTAATGCTACACATATGGTGATAGAAAATTCCGAACGCTTAGGTCTTGCACAACTACACCAATTGCGCGGGCGTGTGGGTAGAGGCCAAGTTGCGAGTCGTTGCTTTTTACTGTTCAAACCCGGCCTTAGTCAAGCGGGCCAACACCGGCTAAATGCCCTTAGGCAAAGCCAAGATGGTTTCTATCTTGCCGAACAAGATCTTAAATTGAGAGGCCCCGGAGATATTCTAGGCACGCGACAAGCAGGCGAACAGAGCTTCAAGATTGCAGACTTAGCAGTTCACGCTTTTCTTATGCCAAGAGTCATTAAGCGCAGCGAGACGCTAATGAACGCCGCCCCTGGTACAGACGAGTACGAGACCCTGAAAGGTCTACTACTGACATGGGCACCAGCTGATCACGGACACTTGACGGTTTAAAGAAGCGAAGTGGCGCTCTTATAACGGGGCGAAATTTCGCCGCTATCCTATAAACCGCTCAAACAGTTTAGGCAGTTCGCCGACTCAGTTCATCGCTGGCTAATCCAGCTTCTAGGTCGTGGTAAACATCTAAATCTAGCTGCTTTTCAGACTTAGCCACTACCGTTGCGACGGTTGCATCACCGGTGACGTTGACCGCTGTGCGCAACATATCGAGCAACCGATCGACACCAATAATTAGTCCAATGCCCTCCACCGGTAGACCCACCTGATCTAACACTAAAGTTAAAGTGATTAATCCAACACCCGGCACGGCAGCGGTGCCAATAGATGCTAACGTCGCCGTCAGAATGACGGTTAAATAGGCTGCAAGACCTAAGTCATAGCCAAAGTATTGGGCAATAAATACCGTGGCCACTCCCTGCATTATTGCGGTGCCATCCATATTGATAGTGGCACCAAGGGGTACGGCGAAGGAAGCGACATTGTTATTAACACCTAACTTAGTCTGCACGGTGCGCAAGGTCACAGGTAGCGTTGCGCCACTGGATGCAGTGGACAAAGCGACCAGTAGAGGTTCCTTCATTTTTGGCAAGAATACCCGAGGGCTGAGTCCAGAAATTGTTTTCAACAAACTGGGGTACACGACACAGGCGTGGAATAGCAGAGCTAGCACAACGGTAATAAAGTAAACAAAGACCTTGCCGATTTCCTCCAATCCGACCGTGGCACCGAGCTTCACCATTAGGCAAAAAACACCATAGGGTGTAAGCATAATGACCATGGTGATCATTTTCATAAACACACTGTTCATATCATTAAAGACATTAACAATACGCGCCCCGGCCTCACCTGCCTGACTCAGCGCCAAACCCATCAGCAAGGCAAAAATAATAACCTGGAGCATTTTTCCTTCAGCCATAGCCTGCACTGGATTACTTGGAAAAATACCAATCAGCGTATCTTTAACACTGGGCGCTTCCTTTGCTTCATAGGCCGTGTACTGGGTTTTGTCAGCGGAATCATCCGCTGCGCCTAAACCCGGATTGATCGCCAGGGCCATACAAAGAGCCATAGAAACTGCCATGGCTGTAGTGAGCAAATAAAGACCAATGGTTTTGCCGCCTAAACGACCAACACTGCCCGTAGCACCCAAACTGGCTGCGCCGCAAACTAATGAGACAAAGACCAGTGGCACCACCATCATCTTCAGCAAGGTGACAAAAATTTTGCCGCCTGAATCAATTAGGCCATCCAAAAAATATAACGAAAGAAAATGCTCTTGGGGTAAATCCGCCCATTGCAGAATCGCGCCAAGAATAAGACCAAAAAACATAGCCAAAAGAATGCGCTGGGTAAGACTCATAAACACCTCATCTCTAATAAGACTTTGGATAAAACCTTTTGTAGCCAAGCACACTGGTGCCTGCAAGTAATGCAAAAGCCTAACATAGGCCTAATGTTTACGTGGGGGAAATTACTGCTAGGAACACGCAAGAGCTGGACGCATTCTACCGATTCGATAAACCGATACTTTTAGCTGCTATTAGAGAAACAGGCACTCTCAAAAGTGCGATCGGACAAGGCAGAAGAGGAGTGATGCAATTCATGAGCGCACCACCACTGACATTGAAAACAAAGCGCTGGGCTTTAGCCGATTTCGATCATCTCAAAATCTTCTTTACCCACACCACATTCGGGGCAAACAAAGTCTTCATCCACGTCATTCCATGCGGTGCCTGGCGGAACGCCTTCATCTTCACAGCCTTCGGCTTCATCGTAAATCCAACCACAGACAATACATTGCCACTTCTTCATAGAATCCTGACCTTAAGTCGACACATTGAGGCCGGCTAAACTAATCTGAGAACCTTTAAAAATCAACGCCACCTTGAGCAAATAGGGCGCAAAACTCTCTCTTGCGTGAAAAAATGACTGTTTGTAGCTTTTATCATCATTAAACCGTGTCTATTTGGCATCAATGTAGTCCTAGGCTCGCTAAATCTCTAAACTGGCTTCTTCAAAAAAAGAATCGTTCGAATTTGATGAACTCGCCAACACTACAAGATTACTTACAGCTCATGCGCCTAGATAAGCCCGTGGGTACGTTATTACTACTGTGGCCCACGTTAGCAGCACTATGTATGGCGGCTGAAGGTTTGCCGCCACTGCACTTGGTCGCCATCTTCACCCTCGGCACTTTTCTTATGCGTAGCGCAGGATGTGTGATTAACGACTTTGCTGATCGTAAGGTAGACGGATTTGTTGAACGTACAAAAGAGCGACCTCTAGTTACGGGCGCTATTTCGTCCAAACAAGCAATGAGGCTATTTTTTGCGCTCATTATATGCGCCGGCTCATTGCTACTTTTCCTAAATCAAACCACACAGTTATTAGCCTTAGGCGGCTTGGCCCTAGCTATAGCCTACCCGTTTATGAAGCGATGGACCCATATGCCTCAAGTGGTACTTGGGGCCGCATTTAGTTGCGGCATACCAATGGCTTGGTCAGCACAAGGTCTGGCTGTATCTGGGACGAGTATGTTGATGTTTTTCACTAGCCTGCTCTGGATCGTTGCCTACGACACGCTCTATGCAATGGTAGACCGCAATGATGACTTAAAAGTAGGCATTAAAAGTACCGCAATATTGTTTGGTGATTTAGATCGCTTAATGATCGGCGTTCTTCAAGCTCTGACCTTAACCGGTCTTTATCTACTGGGCCAGCGACTAGGTTATGAGCACGCTTACTATGCTGGCTTGATCGTCATTGCAGGCTTGTTTGTGTATCAACAGTGGCTTATCCGCGACCGCGACCGCATGGGTGCCTTTGCTGCTTTTCGTAACAATATTCTAGTTGGTGCCAGCCTGCTTATTTTCACGTTAATAGAACTACTGCTAACAAAATTTGTTTTAACGAGCGCACTTTGAGTTTACGTAATTCAACTATTAGCTTTTTTCTGCGCGCGGGTCAGTTAGCGGTGACAGTTTGCACACCCATACGCTGGCTCACCTTAGCAATGGTTGGACTAACCCTTGGAATCGTATTACTAAGATATGCCCTTGGCGGTGGTAGTGTTTTTATTCAAGAGTCAGTGATGTACATGCATGGAATATTGTTCATGCTGGCTATTCCAATGGGTATAGCCAACAACTCCCACGTGCGAGTAGATATTTTTTATAACAGCTTTAACGTCAGAAAACGGGCCACTATCGATTTGCTAGGTCACTGCATATTTCTACTACCCGTTGCAGGGTTTATATTTTTTGTCAGCATTGGTTATGTAGAAAACAGTTGGCGCATTCTGGAAGGTTCATCTGAAGTTGGCGGTATTCCAGCCGTATTCCTTCTCAAAACACTTATACCCCTAACCGCCGGGTTGATCTTTCTGCAAGGGCTCACAGGTATTGCCCAGCAAACTGCATTGCTCTTAAACACCGACGAGGCTGAATAACAACTATGTTGCCCTTGCTTCTATTTGCCATCACATTCGCCGTATTACTCACAGGCTATCCAGTGGCGTTAACGCTTGCTGGTGTATCGTTGATTTTTACAGCAATCGGCATAGTCACCGGCACTTTCGATGCCAATGACCTTGGCTTTGTGTCTGGTAGGCTCTTCGGCATTATCACCAATCAGACACTCATCGCGGTTCCCCTATTCGTTTTCATGGGTGTTTTGCTTGAGAAAACCAAAATTGCCGAAGACTTACTCTCAAACCTTTCAGCACTATTAGGGCGCTATCGAGGTGGCCTTGCGGTTACTGTGATTTTGGTCGGTATGCTTATGGCTGCGAGTACAGGAATCGTTGGCGCAACGGTTGTTACAATGGGGTTAATGTCTCTACCAATTATGCTAGAGCGCAACTACCCGCCCAGTGTTGCAACCGGCACAATTTGCGCCACAGGTACTTTAGGGCAGATTATTCCGCCATCAATTGCACTGGTCTTACTCGGCGATGTGTTGTCCAACGGCTACCAACAAGCGCAGCTAAGCATGGGTATCTTCGCGCCGAAATCAATTTCTGTAGGTGACCTATTTGCGGGTGCAATTATCCCTGGCGCCTGCTTAGTATTATTGTATCTGGGTTACATCATTTTTAGAGTAGTCGTATATCCAGACTCTATGCCCAAAGCCGAACGCACTGAACCCGTTGCCCTCAGCCCTATCATCAAGGCGCTGGCGCCGCCGCTATTACTTATCTTTGCCGTACTAGGTTCCATCATCGGCGGTTACGCAACGCCTACTGAAGCCGCTGGCGTTGGCGCATCTGGCGCACTGATTCTGGGGCTACTTTATTCACGCATCGATTTAAACAAGTTGTCAGAAGTTTGTTCCGCCACGTTATCCACCACCGGCATGGTGTTCTTTATCTTGGTGGGGGCTTCGATTTTCTCGTTGGTTTTTCGCGGCTTTGGTGGCGAAGAATTGGTGCAGTCATTGTTTGAGCAAATGCCTGGGGGCATGTGGGGCGCGCTGGGTATTGTTATGCTAGTGATATTTTTGCTCGGCTTTATTCTCGACTTTATCGAAATCACCTTTGTCGTAGTACCTATAGTCGGACCAGTGCTGATGGCTATGGGTGTCGACCCAATCTGGTTAGGCATTTTGATCGCTGTGAACTTGCAGACCTCGTTCCTAACGCCACCTTTTGGTTTTGCGCTGTTTTACTTGCGCGGCGTTGCGCCTGGGTCAGTTAGCACGGGAGAAATTTATCGCGGCGTTGTACCCTTTATTGGCCTCCAAGTGCTGCTGCTTTGTGCACTGCTATTGTGGCCGGAAATGGCAACTTGGCTGCCAGCCCAGCTCAAATAGTGCTGGGTTAGCTACTTTACTGAAGGCCAGTCGGGACTGCGTTTTTCTACAAGCGCCGCCACTCCCTCACGAAAGTCCTCTTCCTTAGCCATCTCTTCAATCAGCCTTTCAGAGTTAGTCACTGATGTTGCTACATCTCGGTGCAAGTCACGATAAATTTGCCAACGTGTTTGACGTAGCGAATTCGGCGAAACACTCTGTACAAGGTTTCGCGCATAAGCATAGGTCTTATTCAGCAGCTCGTCTGCACTGAATATTTGATTCACAAACCCCAACTCTTGAGCTTCATCTGACGTAAATACTCTGCTGGTTAAGAGCAAGTCGTTGGCTCGGCCTAAGCCCATAATTTTTGGTAACATCCATGACAAACCGTATTCGGCAGGCAAATTCAACTTGCCGTGAGCAGTGGTGAATTTCACTCCCGGCACCGCAAAACGTAAATCTGCGAAACAAGCCAAAGCCAATCCAACCCCGGCAGCAGGACCGTTCATAGCAGCAATCACAGGCTTATCTAAACCAAAGTGGTAGGCGAAAGCTGCATCAAATTCGGGACTAGTGCCAAAACCTGGCTTAGGAATATCTGGCTTAGTGCCTGAGTCATAGCCACCACGCTCAGAGTGTCCGTTTAACGCGTCACTGTCACCGCCGACACAAAAACCTTTGCCCCGACCTGTAACAATTATCACACGTACTGCGGCATCCAGATTGGCTTTTTCTAATAGATGGCGATATTCGGTATGCATTCCACCCGTCCACGCGTTCATTCTATGGGGGCGGTTGAGCCAGATCGTTGCTATACCATCTGCGTCCACTTCGTACTCGGTGCTTTTTAATTGCATTATTTACTCGGCGACTAACGGGCGTTTAAGTATGCTTGTTCACTAATAGCGTGATACTTACTGACACCTCTTTGGAAGTTTGTATATGAGTCATGAATACGCCCAGCTAGCTCATTTTCTTCACCGGCTTCTGCAACAACCTCTTTAGAAATGGCTTTAAGTTTGAGTAAAACATCATCAGGGAGTCTGCGCAGCTGCACGCCGTGCTCCTCAACTAAGGTCACTAAAGCTGCGTTATTGCGAGCGGTAAACTCGCTCAACATATCATCGTTAATGGCCCTTGTAGCTACTTCTATCATCGCCTGAAGATCTGCGGGTAATGAGTCCCAAGCCTCTTTGTTGACCATTGCCTCTAATGTAGGGCCAGGCTCTTGCCAGCCAGGATAGTAGTAGTACTTTGCCGCGGTATGTAACGAAAAAGCTAAATCGTTATATGGTCCTACCCACTCTGTCGCATCAATAACACCAGTTTGCAGAGCGGTAAAAATTTCGCCACCTGGTAAGACAACGGGTGTGCCGCCGGCTCGAGCTAGAACTTCGCCGCCCAGCCCGGGAATACGCATCTTCAAACCTTGAAGGTCATCAACAGAATTTATTTCTTTATTAAACCAACCGGCCATTTGCACACCAGAGTTGCCGGCAGCGAATGGCACCAAGTTAAACGGCGCATATAGTTCGCGCCAAAGCTCCAGCCCACCGCCGTAATGTAGCCAACCATTCATTTCCTGTGCGTTCATACCAAAGGGCACTGTCGCAAAAAATGCTGCGGCAGGAATTTTCCCGCGCCAGTAATAAGCTGCCCCATGACCCATTTGCGCGGTGCCTTGGCTGACCGCGTCAAATACTTCTAGTGCGCCAACTAGTTCGCCTGCACCATAAACCTTAATATCTAGACGACCATTACTCATAGCGCGAAGTTTTTTTGCTAGGTTTTCTGGAGCAGTGCCCAGACCGGGCAGATTCTTGGGCCAAGTGGTAATCATTTTCCAGCGGTAAACTTTTGTATCCGCCCCAGCACCTGCCGCTGGAATATCTTGACCACCCTCATCACTACAACTGACCAAAATCATAGCCATTATCACTAAGCTAATAGTTTTCATATCTACTCCCCAACAGTTCTCTAATATTCGTTTGCAAGGTTGTGCCATCAATCTAGAATTTGTAAATTTGCGTAGCCAACCATCAACCATTTTGCGCCTTCGGAAAAATTGATTTGCACTTTGGCTCGTTCACCACCGCCTTCAAACTGTAGCACTACACCTTCGCCATATTTACCATGCATTACTCGCTGCCCCATACGCATACCTTCAACCACCTCATCGCTATACATAGAGTGTTGGGGGGCAACTGAATTGTAGGAGCGATTCACACTCGCTTTCATCCGCACTTCGGAAAGCAGTTCTTTCGGCATTTCTAACAAAAAGCGACTTGGGCGGTTATAACTGTCTTGGCCATGCAAGCGGCGACTTTCCGCATAAGTTAAATAGAGCTCTTGCATAGCCCTAGTAATACCTACATAGGCCAAACGCCTCTCTTCTTCCATACGACCTGGTTCGTCCGCCGACATTCGATGCGGGAACAGGCCTTCTTCCATACCACCTAAAAACACCAACGGAAACTCTAATCCTTTCGCAGAGTGTAGTGTCATCATCTGTACACTAGGGCCTTGGGCAGCCTGCCGATCTCCGGCATCAAGAGTCATCTGATCTAAAAATTCCTGCAGGACGCTAACCTCCGCACGATCGCCATCTTCAAATGGGAACACAAGATCGCCACTAAACTGGCGACACGCTGTAACCAATTCTTCAAGGTTCTCTTTGCGTGCCAAGCCGCGCTCACCGCGCTCTTGGCTATGAAATACCATAAGCCCACTGACCTCGACCACTTGTTGGGCCAATTCATCTAGTTCCAATGGAGCCACAGCTTCAGCTAAGTCGTTGATTAAACCAAGAAATGCGCCAATTGCGCCGTGTACTCTTGAGTTAAATAGGCCTTCATCAATACCTGCTTGAGCTGCAGCCCATAGAGACACATTTCTACCGCGCGCAAGCTGACGGACACCTTCAATGGTTTTATCGCCAATACCTCTAGGCGGCGTGTTGACCACGCGTTCAAAGGCCGGATCTGAGTTGCGATCTTCAATTAGACGCATATAGGCCAATGCGTTTTTGATCTCTATACGATCAAAAAAGCGCTGCCCACCATAAATTTGATAAGGGATATTTGAGCGTAACAGCGCTTCTTCTAGGACCCGTGATTGGGCGTTGGAACGATACAAGATTGCAGCTTCATTTGGACTGCCACCACCCTCTATCCACTGGGCAATTCGCTCAGCGATGAAACGGGCTTCGTCTAAATCATTAAATCCCGCATAGAGTTTTATCAACTCTCCTTTTTCGCCCTCGGACCACAACTCTTTACCGAGCCTGTTGGTATTGCGTTGAATTAGACTATTAGCGGCTTCTAGAATAGTTTGTGTGGAACGATAATTCTGTTCCAAGCGCACGGTCATTACATCGCTAAAGTCTTCGCTAAAACGTTGGATGTTTTCAATTTTTGCACCGCGCCAACCATAAATAGATTGGTCATCATCACCAACAGCCATAATTTTACAGTTGGCACCGACTAAGACCCTCAACCAGGCATATTGAATAGTGTTAGTGTCTTGAAACTCATCCACCAGCACGTGCTGAAAACGGGTTTGATAATGCGCTAACAAATCCGGGTTGTTCAGCCACAGCTCATGACTGCGCAATAGCAGCTCAGCAAAGTCTACTAGTCCCCCTTGGTTACAAGTATCTTCATAAGCCTGATATATACGCTGGTGGGTAACCTGAAATAGATCGTCTCCAGTGGGCACCTCCTTCGCACGTCGACCTTCATCCTTTTGGCCATTGATAAACCAAGCAACTTGCCTTGGCGGCCATTTTTTGTCGTCAATACTCTGCGCCTTCATAATTCTCTTAATCAGGCGTATTTGGTCATCGCTGTCTAGTATTTGAAAGTTTTGCGGCAGCTTGGCCTCAGACCAGTGCATACGCAGGAGCCGATGAGCCAGGCTATGAAAAGTGCCAACCCACATCGAGCGAGCTGAAACATTAAGAAGAGACTCGGTGCGTGCGCGCAATTCCGCCGCGGCCTTATTAGTAAAGGTAACCGCCAAAATGCCATGAGGTGAAACGTTTTCGATGTCTACAAGCCAGGCTATTCGATGCACCAGTACCCGTGTTTTACCACTCCCTGCACCAGCAATAACTAACGCATTAGATAGCGGAGCGGAGACTGCTTCACGCTGGGGCTCATTAAGCCCGTCAATGATATGAGTGATGTCCAATTTATTCCTCGAAAACGCAAATCTTGCAAAACCGACCCAGATAATACCTTACTCAATTGATCTTAGCTGGAGGTTACTGCGCAAATTGCACACAACGGCGCTAATTGGCAAGGTGGGGAAAACGGGGTTCGGCGAAAGGGTGGCGGAGTATGTAAGTATCAGACTGTTTGGCGGGAGTGAGATTACTTTGCGGAACCAAGCAATCTCTTCAGCCAGCAAATGCTCAGCAATACGTTTTAAGGCGATTAGCCGGTCGGCTCGGTTGCGCCCTCTTGAGTAGCTTCTTCATCTTCTAAGTCAACTGCATTTGTGCGAAATTCCAGAGTATGCGAAGTAATTAAATTACCAATGCCACCGGCTTCGGCAGACATCCCCAAACGCTCAAGTATCTCGTTCACCAGCGCTCTGACTTCCGAACGCAACTCAGAAACTTCATCATCTGAAAGTATCGCAGAATCTCGGCCAATACGATAAAAGCGCGCGACATATGAAGGGGGTAACCAAGACTCTATTTCTCCGCGCAACCCGCCAATAGCCGCACTGCTTTCGGGCGTAGCCTCTCTTCCAGCCTGTTTATCCATTTGGCCTTGGTCAATAATTTGCTCTATATGGCGAGACAACGTAAACGAATATCGCTGCCTAAGTTCGCCGATATTTACCGGTGCTTTATCTGGATTTTCTAGCGCATCCCATATCTCTTTGCCCTTAAATCCCAGCAGCGCAGCCCCACGAGATTTGGTTTCCACGGTCTCGTGCTTTTGCTTTTCCAACGCGCTGATTCGCTGCCACATATACAGCATTAGAACAAAAATGAGTGCCAGCAAGAGCGCTGTAGCTGTGATTAAGGCAGGAACGACAAAAGACTGTGACATAATTTAGCTATTCCTCAAAAAGTTAGGCCAAAGCGCGTGCGGTGTTGTTTACCAAAGGTGTTCGTCCAATAAGCTAAACTTTAGCGGCTCCGGTCTATTTTTCTACACCTGATGCATCTAGATCGGCGTCGCGTTGATCTAGTAATTCTCGCGCCATGCGCGCGCGTTCAATAATGTAGAGGTCATCTATAGTCTGTCGCACCTCAGTTAAATCACCTTTGACCACGCTCAACTCGCGGCTCAAATTACTTATTGGCGCTATCATTCCACGGTGTTCGGCCAACATGCTCTGCAATTCACCTAAAGTATTGAACGCCTTCTGATTTTCTTCTTGCAGTACACTTCTAGTTTGCACCAGATAATTACTACTTTCATCTACCACTTGTCCAATATTCGCTTGCATACTTTCATTTAAAGCAGCAATTCGGCTTTCTAGTTCTGCTACTGCGAGATCGTTTGCCGCTAAAGTTTCTGCTAGTGAAGTTTGGTTCAACAGTGTCTGGCCAATCCTTTCTTCTAGTGTGCTAAAAGTTTCAATGCCTTTAGTCACCTGCAGTGTGCGTTTAGCGACAGCGCCGAGCATTGCATCAACTTGAGATATTTTTTGTACTATCTGCGTGGACATTAGAATAAAGAATAAGACCCCTGCCAGCAGCGCAACGCATAGAGAGGAAACCGCGTACATGGTGAATTTGCGGGATTTTTCCAACTCTGCGGCAATATCATCGATCAGAGGGTGGCCCGTAGAAATACGAACATCATCTCTGCCGACGTGAATCTGCAGCTTAGGCTCTTCAACATTGTCGGCTTTGTTGGAAGGTTTCGCTTCCCCTACACCATCGAGATCTAGAACAATCTCCTCCATGTTTTCTACAACTTCGCTACTCGCCTTAACTGTTTCTGTTTCTATTTCTTTGGCTATTTCCTTCGCATCGTCGTTCGGATCCTGCGAAAGTACCACTGGGTCCAACGCGCCTTCTAGTGCTTCTTCTATTTCATCTGCCCTATTTCGCGTACCTTCTACAATGGCATCTACAGCAGCGGCAGAATCAAAAGCAGCCTCTTCTTCAGATGCCTTCGCGTTATTATTCTTATTATCTTCGTCAGCCATGGTTTACTCCATACTCGCCAATATGTTGTTCGGTCCAGTCACCAGCTCACCCAAAACCCCACCTAAAATAAAGTAGGCTTTGTCTGTCACACCTGCGTTGTCTAAATACCCTTGTGCTTCAACCCTGTCTAGAAAGGGACCGCTCACAACCACGTAACGCAGATCTGAACTACCTTTACTGAAAATTTGCGTCCCAGCAAGGCTTTTGGCATTGCTCTTGTATACAAAGGCGCCCTGGGGAAATCGAAATGACGCGTGTTGGATATACACCGCATCGGCACTGGGTCGAGGAGGAGTAACGATGAACAACTCTGTCAAACTTTGCTCTGAATCCAATTTTGCTTCTGTTGTCAAAGTCTCTGCTAGAGATTCCTCCAACGCAGCCATCTGTACGAGGGGTGTTGATTGAGTATTCGATTCACTTGTAGGGGTTAATAGCTGTGTATCAGTGCCAGCGATTGACGTGTCAGACAAGACCGGCGCTACCTCAGCAATTGCAGTCGTCTCAGTAGCAGAAACAATACTCGTACTCATATCCGCGTACAGTGTACTAGCGGAAGTCTTGAGGTTACTCCAATTCTCCCCGTTGAGAGCATAGATACCAAACAGCGCTGCTAAAACGGTAGCAGCGCCGCTGAACATTGACCTTTTCGACGGCTTACTTTTGTAGCGAGTCCTTGATAGATCAGAAGCTGGGCGGCTTTTATCGTGAGCGGGCTTGATCGGTACTCGCTGTGTCAGTCTCTCTTGAGTTGACACGCTCTCATCAGCAAACCCTGCCAAACTTGCTGGCTGAGGTCGACGAATAGTATGACCAAGATCTTTGATCAGGCCATTAACCTGTAATGCATCTGTAGTACCGGAAACCTTTTCGGCAAGGGCAATACACGCCTCCTTATCGGGTAACGCAAATTCAACAAGCGTGCCTCTGACGCGCTGAGATAGTTTGTTAAGTAATTCAGAGCCCGGGCGTGCCTGCCTAGAATTAACTATGATTGAAACTCCGGCTGCCTTAAACTGACGAATCATATTCGCAGTAGTAATGATCATTTCAGAATCGCTAGGGCCGGGCAATTCGTACAACCAAACTTCAGAGGTGGGCACTTTTTTCTTTGCCTCAACGCCTTCAAAATCTAATTCGGCGAGTAATCTGTTCAAGGCCACAAGTAGCCCATCTTTATCACCTGGCATCCTACGCACGGCTAATTTGCTCTTGTTGCTGCCATTTTGTCCGGACATCTGACTAAGCAAAACTCTGGTGTAATGAGCTAAAAGACTCTCATTACTTGCAGCAGTAATGACAACAGATCCAGCATACGTGAGTGCATTGCGACAGATATTTAGTGCATCGCTGTCTTCAATGCTAAAACATAAACCTTCGGCTAATGTAGGCTCTTCTTTTAAAGGAATCATTTTTTTGTCCTGTCTTGTTTAATCAATGTCACGGTGTCCATATTCGTCAAATACCAGCTCATCCGGCACCTTAGGTCTAGGCCTGTGCATTGCTGGAGCGCCGGGAGCTATAGAATTTAGGTTGTATACATAAGCGATGACCTGAGCCACGGCATGAAACAAACCTGGCGGTATGGGCATGCCAATTTCAGTCGTGAAATACAGGGCACGCGCAAGCAGTGGTGCTTCAAAGATCTCAACACCATTCTCTGTAGCCACTTCTCTGATGCGTTTAGCCATTCTATCCGTGCCTTTGGCCAGTACCTTAGGCGCTTCTTCTTGATCCATTTCGTAGACCAATGCCACGGAGAAGTGTTGGGGGTTGGTGACGATCACATCAGCGTTAGGAACTTCGTCCAACATTCTGCCCTGAGCCATTTCCTGCTGCTTCTGGCGAATTTTTTGTTTCACCTCCGGCTGGCCTTCAACCTCTTTCATCTCATCTTTTATTTCTTGCTTAGTCATCTTGAGTTTTTTGAAAAACTCATAAGTCTGATAAGGCACATCGACAGCGGCGATAACTAGCAGTGCTAAAGAGGTAATGAGTGCACCAAAGAGGACAAACTCAATACTCTGAACAATTCCACGCATAATCGGACTCTGTCCGATCATTAGAACCTGATCAAAATTAAAGTAAAGATAGGTGCCGCCAATCAACGCAACCATGGAGAATTTCAATAGTGCTTTACCAAGTTCAACTAATGCCTTGGTACCAAAGATCCGCGCGAAACCCTTAAGGGGGTTGAGTTTACTCGCCTTGGGCATAATCGCTTTGCCGGAAACCACAAAACCACCTAATGCCGTGGCCGAAGCAATAGCCATTGCTACAGCTACACCAAACACAGGAAACATCACATAGAAACTATCTGCTGCAAGTTTGCCGAAACGGTTGATAGCCAAGTTTTCTTCAAAGGCATAATTACTCGGAATTGTTAGAGCTTCGGTAAAAATAGCCACAAACTGCGGCCCCAACCAGAACCCACCAACGTACATGGAAGCGATTACGGAAATTGTCACCGCTGCAATTGTCATATCTTGTGAACGCAGAACCTGTCCGTCTTCTCGCGCTTTTTCCAGTTTCCGCGCGGTCGGTTCTTCTGTCTTGTCGTCCTGTGAGGATTCTTCAGCCATTACAACCCCAACAGGTTTTCGTTAAGAACTTGGAAGCCAGCAAACCATAGGCTTTCCATGCGTGATGCGATGAACCCCATGGTGATTATGACCATGCCAAAGCCAAGTGGAATCAATGCCGGGAAACCCACAGCAAAAACGTTGAGGCTGGGCGAGGCCCTGGAGATTACACCAAGACAGACGTTAACCATCAGTAGGCCCAAAATAATCGGTAGAACCAACGATAGTGCGCCAATAAAAATCTGCGATGACCAGACAAGAAAACCCTGTATCGCGTTGGTATTAGCCAAGCCCGCGCCAATAGGCAGTGAAGTGAAACTTTGTACCAATATACTGATGATGACTAAGTGGCCGCCTAACGCCAAAAATATCAACATACTGATAACCATAAAGAACTGCGACAGAGTAGGCACGTTACCTAAATTAGGATCGACCATATTCGCCATACCTAGGCCCATACTAGATGAGACGGCTTGACCACTAGTAATGATTGCAGCAGTTACAACTTGCAACGTCAGCCCCATCATGGCTCCAACAATAATTTCATTCAGCATGAATTGAATTGCAAAAATGCTCAGAGGATCAATTTCCGGTACTTCTATAAGGGGAAAAATCATCCAAGTTAGAACAAAGCCAATGGCGATACGCACACGCACGTTAACTGCTTCCATACCAAATAAAGGTGCTGCAAGCAGAACTACTGAGACACGGACGAATGGCCACATGAAATTCTGCAGTAGGTTAACGATTTCTGGCAGCAACATATTCATAACTAGCTAAAACGTAATCGTTCTGACGCGTTCAAAAATGGTTTGAAAGTAGTCTGCCAGCACAGCAATCTGCCACTCGCCGAACAACACAATGGCTAACACCATTACGACTAACTTAGGAATAAAACTCAGGGTCATTTCCTGAATAGAAGTAGCCGCCTGAAGAATACCTACAAGTAAACCGGACATAAGCGCGGCAGCGAGGATTGGCGCGGCAACAAGTACTGTTACGCGTAAAGACTCCACCGCAATATCCATTACTAAAGATGTGTCCATGACCTACCTCAAGTAACAAACGTGGCGACAAGCGAACTGGTAACTAAACCCCAGCCGTCGACAAGTACAAAGAGAAGAAGTTTAAACGGCATAGAGATCATCATCGGCGACAGCATCATCATACCCATGGACATCAGAACACTGGCTACAACGAGGTCAATAATGATGAAGGGAATGTAGATCAAGAAGCCTATCGTAAAGGCCGTCTTCAATTCCGAGGTAATGAATGCGGGCACCAAAGCAGTAAGGGGAATGTCCTCAGCTTTTTCTACCGCAGGACTTTGCGACATCTCCATAAACATAAGAAGGTCTTTCTCACGAGTCTGGTTGAGCATGAATTCTTGCAGGGGTACTCGTGCGCGGTCTAGACCTTCCTGAAAGGTAATCTCTTCATTTTGCACCGGCTCCAGCGCATCAGTATAAATCGACTCTAAAACCGGGCTCATAATAAAGAGTGTCAAAAACATAGCGATCCCTACCAATACTTGGTTGGGAGGTGTTTGCGCAGTTCCCATTGCTTGTCGTAGCAGAGATAGCACAATGATTATTCGCGTAAAGGAGGTCATGAGAATGAGGATTGAGGGTAAGAAACCCAGCAGCGTCATTACAATCAGCAGTTGCAGTGACAAGCTATATTCCGTACCACTTTCGTTAGTTTCAAGGATCTTCAACGCTGGAATTCCTTCCGCATAACCGATATGAGGCACCAATAGGGCCAAAGCGATAATCACTAAAGTTGCCAAGGGCTTTCGAACCCCGACCCTAAAGTTTTCGCTAATCATTTTGCTCGTTGCTAACATTGCGTCCTTCATTTTCTTATCAACCTGTACCGCTGGGTTCCGGCAGTGAGCCTGCAAGGCTTTGCCTGAACGATGAACGGTGGCAATTTCTTGCCATGCGGTCTTACGAAGATGTAAGATGCAAAGTCAGTGCCAACAATAATGTTGTTATAAAACAATAACTTATGGTTTTTTGGGTGCTAGGTGTCGGGAAATCTTGGATTTTTCCGCTCGCATTGGTCAATTTTTCGACAACTGCTTGTCCGATGCACAAACTTAAACAATTGATTGAGATTATTGCTGGGTCAAATGCGTCGAGTAATGCATTAACTGTGCAACTAAAACTACAAACGAATTCGGGAAAAAACCAACGTGATTAAGAAACTACTGCAACGGTCAACATTGAGGCCAATGCAGCTGGCGTTATTGGTACTACTGTCTGGACCTAGTTTTACAATGACTTGGGCAGAGGAAAATACTGATCGTTTAGGCGACATTCCGTTTGCAGAATGCTTTATTCGCTCCGCAGAGCGCTATGACGTGGATGTGGAACTGGCAATTGCGGTGGCAATTGTAGAGAGCAGCCTTAACCCAGACGCAGTTTCTAGCTCCGATGCCATCGGCGTGATGCAAATTAAGTGGCCACTTACAGCCGAACATTTGGGTATAACCCAGCGCGAGCTATTATTTGATCCTTGCGTGAATATCGATGCTGGCATCAGCTATCTAAAAGAGCTACTAGAGCTAAATGCTAATAGCGAAAGTGGCGAACCCGAGGTTCAAGCTTTAGCCAGTTACCACCTTGGGCCTACGACCATTGCAAACGCAGAGACCTTACCAGCGCAAGCAGTGGACTACGCCAAAGCGGTTTTCAAACAAAGAGATACGTTGCTATTGGATCCCGCGCAATCAGAGCCGGCGGAAACAGCGGCAAATGAAGAGGCCGCAGAAGTAGCCGCCGCTTCTGCAAACGCTGAAACACCTCAGCAAAGCAATCTTGAGGCCGTTGACCAGACAAATACATTTACTGCCCAAAGCCCGGTATTTGATCAAGTTGAGGAAAGTAAAAGGGTAGTCGAATCACCACAAGTTCCACAGAACCCATGCTCTACTGTCGGTGTGCGCTCCTTGGTATTGAATACACATAACCCAACTGAGCGAGGCGAGAAGTTTGCACTTTGGCTGACAGAGACCGGCGTAAACTGCAATGAGCTACAGCTGTTAACGCTGCGCAACAACCTTCCTTTGTGGCTTGGTACCGCCCTGAACTCAGAACTGCTGGGCGCTGTGGAAGCACTATTGGAAGAAAAATACCTGCAACCTTAAGCTGCGGTAACTAAATGAGGTGTCCCGCTCAGCTTAGCTCTGAATAGCTTGGCAAGCCTTCTTATTCACGCCCTAATAGATCAGCGGCTAATAGTTGCTGGGCTTCAATTTTGTCCCAGTGCTCATCAATTGCGGCTAACTCAGCGTCTAGGTTCTCGCGTATACCAGCAAATTTTTCTTGGTTTAAATTGGAAGCTTCAAACCCTTCTTCCAGAAGCTCTGTATTTGCGCTCACTTGCTCCATTAAAGTCGCAATTAAGCTACCGAGTTCTTCAGGATCAGAAGTTAGGATTACCCCAGAGGGACCATTTTCCAATATTTCGGTATTGCGCTCGTACTGCCCATCGTTGAAGTGCAATTTGGTACCGTTGGTTTCCGTCACTGCATTGAGCAGCTGAATAAACTCTTGATTGAATCTGGTCAAAGCGACATTCAGCTTCATTATTTCACGATTACTATCCGAGCGTTGTTTTAGGCACTGATACTCGATCTCATCCATTACTCGCTGGCGCTGAGTAACACTGAGCTTTTGGTAGTCTGGGTGGGCCTCAAGAAAAATTCTGCGGGTGCGGTAGATGTCGGTTGTCGACTCACTCATCAAATTACGATTGCGACTAAAAGCGGTCAGTAAGCTACTTAAACCTTTGGTGACGTTATCAATAATCTGGCTGCGATGAGCATGGCTTCTGGCGCGATTGCCATTAACTAGGGAGCCCAGTTCAAACAGTTCTTTGCGGTAGGTGTTTTCAATGATTGGGGCGTCGGCATTACTCAAGGGCTTCATCTCTTTTTATTATTAATTTCAATAACTATGAGCCGTAAGGTGTCTGCGCACAAGTCGCTACCGGCAATAATTCACTGACGTTTGCCAATGGTTATCGTTTAACTAGTAAACCTTTCAAGTGATCGACAAAGGATTCTGAAGATTGCTCGCGTATCTGTGTTGGCGAAAGTTCTTGGGTTACATCCGTCTCCGCGCTATCCGCATCATCGCTTAGCTGGTTATCCAAAAGAGATATTTGTTGACCGCTTACCCCCAACAGCAATGTACGTTTTCCATACTTAACAACACTCAGATGATGTTTCGTGCCTAAACGCAGGGTTTGCACAACCTGCAAATCGCCAGCACTACGAGGCGTTATACCAATACCTTTAGCCCTGACGAACCATAGGGTTAACAGCAGCAAGCCGATAACAAATATGAAGCTTAGGATAGCCGATGCTAGCGGAGATACTTCCATTGGATTAAACCGGCTTCACTCTTTCCAGTGGCGCAACTATCTCAACCACACTAATACCTAATTTATCGCCCACGGTGACAACTTCACCCTTGGCTATAACGGTGTTATTGATCTTCACGTCCATCAATTCGCCCACAGAGCGATCAAGCTCCAATACACTACCTTGGGCAAGGCGCAACAAATCGCGCAGCTTCAACCTAGTGCTACCCACTTCAACCGTCATTGTGATGGGAATCGCGCGAATAACTTCTTGGTCAATATTCGCTTCCGGCTCGCCTTCTGATGCTTCTAAATTCTCTTCATTCTCACTCATGATTTTCCTCTGGCAAAACGCTACTAACAACTTGTACCGCTACTTGGTTTCCGCGACTTCCAACATCCGCGTTGAAGATTGGAAATCCGTTTACTGACACTTCAGCGTGGTCTGGTGCTCTAAATGGCAGCCAGTCGCCGACCTTGAGATTTGACAACTGATCTATAGACACGGAGAACTCCGCAGCCTTAACTACTACTTCGGCTTCTACTTCGTCGACACTAGAGCCTAGCGCCTTGGACCAATCTTCATCGGCTTGGGCGTTGCCAGAACTGGATTCCACACGTGCGCGCAATACGTCACGCACGAGTTTCAAGCTCGCGTACGGATAAACAATATCGACAAAACCCGTGTCTCCTTCACCGCCCAATATCTCTGTCTCAAATCGGTTAAGAATTACCATGTCGTCATCGGCGGCGATATTTGCAAAAACCGCGCTGATTTCCGCAGACGAAATCTCACATTCAATTTTCAAAAACGGTGCCCAGGCTTCCGTCAGCGACTCAAAAACTACCGAGCGAATTTTCTCTATCACTGCGGTTTCCGTCGGGGTAAAAATTCGTCCAGCCGGCACAGATGTTAAGGTATGGGCATTGCCACCAAACCAGTTATCAAGGCAACTAAACACTACTTGGGAATGGATAAGACACAGGCATTCGCCACGTAATGGATCGATCTTCAAAACATTAACTGCAATCGGCGGCTCAGTGCTTTGAACATATTCGCTATATTTTATAATGTCTATGCGACCCGCTTTCAGCCTTGGGTTATAGCGCAGGTCTTCGAGCAAACCTGCGCGAAAAAAACGGTGAAAACGATCGTTTATTTGCTCGATGGCCGTTACGTTAACGCCAACACTAGTGTCTTGTAATGTCAGATCGTAGCGGTTGGCCGTTACCCCAACATTAAAGCCTTCGCCATCTAGATCACCCGAGGCCACCATTTCTTCAATGGCGAGTAATTCCTCGTCGGATAGCAGCCTGCTATTGTCATCAGCCATATTATTCTTCTAAGTCTGGGCGCGGCAAAGTCATCGCGCCAACGATAAAACTAGTGGGCATTTTTATTGGACTACAAACCCGGTAAAGTAAACTTCCTCTACGCCAGCAAACTTAAATTCTTCAAATTTCTCTAACACTTCGTTAATCACCAAAGTTAAGTCTTCAGCAAGCTCTCGACGAAATTCCGGTTCCTTAATCTCAGTCTCAGAGATCATACGTAAGCGATCAAGAATTGCAGAGGTAATAGCTAACTCGTGAGTGGTAATCGCGGTGATCACCCGCTCATCGTAGTAAGTCATAATCGCTAACGAAACCTGCAAAACCTTGCGCGAGTTCATTACGTTTGCAACAAATGGCGCAGAAAATGAGTGATATGCAGGTTTAAACTTTTCTTCTTCCGGAGTCTCTTTAGCGACCCTTTCCGGTGTTTGCGCCGACTCAGTGTTTTCTATCTCGGCCTCTAGCTCTGCAATCGCTTGCTCTGCTGCATCTTCTTCTGGGGCATCAAAGAACCCGGTCACAAACAGACTACCCAAAGCCGACCCAATGGCGACTATCAAGACCAAAAGGACAATCAGGATAATCTTAATCAGACCACCCTTACCGCCGGATGCTTCTACATCTTCTACTTCAGCCACTTTATTCTCCTAACTATTGGCGCAATGCACCTATGTGTTCTATACCAAAACATCAAAGCCATCCCGCAGCGTGATGCCACTTCCAACAAGCACTTTGTTGCTACTAAATATTTCATCTTCAAGATCTATAGCTATTTCCACCATGTCCCCAGACGACTGTTTACCTTTGGCGTCTTCGTCTGCATCGACCTGAATATTAACGCTACCGCGCTGGTCGAATAACTCCTCCAAAGAAGAACGTAATTTGGGTAATGCGTCACCTAATAATTGACGGACGGCGCCATCACTTGACGACAACTGACCCTCTACACCTTTCTCACCAACCTCTAGCGCAATGGCGATCTCGCCTAAACTATGAGGGTTCAAATTCAACTTGACCGCCCAGGTTCCCTGCTTCAGAGCTAGAGATAATTTTTGCCCAAGCACCTCACCAAATTTTTCTGCCCAGTCCTGATACGGCTGCATACGAGCTTGCATCAAACTAGGATCATTCAAACTCAATACCGCAGCAAGACTCACAGCTACGGGCGCAGCACTCCCAGGTGCCACTTGAATCGCACTAACCGGTGGCGCCGACAATGCAGGAGCCACCGCGGTTGGGCTTTCTATGTCTCGCGACGTAGGTGTGATTTCAACCCCATTCTGGACGTTCGAGCGAGCTAATTCCATAGCTGAATCAATTGCTTGCCTTGCCTGACGCAACTCTGAGATAGATAATTTTTCGGATAACGTTTTGGCTTGCGCTACCTTTTCTATGGTTTGCCCTAGGTCACTAGTAATTTCTCGATGAGCAAAATTTTTGCCCGCATCTTTAGCCGCGCTCTCAGCCAACGGTTGCCGATGCACATTACGCAGATCATGCGCGCCGATCATAGTACTGGCCAAGGGGTTGACCAAATCACCACCACTCTGTCGAGTTACCGTAGGACCTACCTCTGGTTTGGCTAACGCAAAAGCTTGCTGAGCACGTAGAGCTGCCAAAGTATCTTCAGCCCCAGGCGCGGCTTTGCTACCTTTTGGCAATGTTTCTGCAGCTTTGTCTAGTGGGCCCTTAGCATCTGGCAGCCCGGTCAATAGTCCACTTAAAATGGACGGAACTGCCTTTGGCTCAGGCGCTGACGCAGTTTGCTGCTGCAAATCTGTACCTTGAGCAAGCCCTGGGCTGAGTACCGCCTCACTAATACCCTGAGCGCGAGCAAAAGCAGCTAAGCTGTCTGCATTCACTTTAGGAGTAGACGTGGTCAAAATAACGCGCCCAACTTCTAGCCCAGGAGTGTAAATAGACAGCTTTGGCAATGAGTTGCCGTTATCAGGAACAATCTGTGCCAAAACCGGCGCAACACTGCTCTCAGCTTCTATCTCTGTTATATCTTCTATTGCCTTTATTGCATCAAGCGGTGCAACTGGCATTGTGGGTTGTTGTGTATTTTCTGCCTCTCCAGCTATTCCGGCAGGAACTGACTCTTTTGCAAAAATTTGTTTGAAATCAGTGCCTTGAGATGGTTTTGTTTCTGCCAAGGGCGATTTTTCTGAACTAATATCAGTGCCCGATTTGCCGACTTTACCTACAAAGGATAAAAAATTATCTGACATAATATTTCAATCTAACTCGGTTATTTGACGTTTCTTGAGTTAGTGCGGAGCAATATGCGTGCCACTAAGGGCACAGTTCGTATATTCATCGTTTAAGCGCTTCAAACCGCATTACATTCAGCATGTCTTGGTCTTTTTGATCCGCTCTTTGCAGCCGCTCACTTAACTGATTGCGTGAGCGCGTAGCGAGTGTATTGAATTTCACCTGTTCACTATTAAGGCAGCGAAATTGCTCCTGTATTTTGCTTTGCTGAGTGGCCAGAGTTTCCAATTCAGCGCGTATTGCCTTGGCTGCGACATCTAATTGGGTCAAAAATCGGCGCAAGTAAGTTACTTTTTCCATATCGTGGGATCCGCGCTGAACCTCCTTTAGTTTGCTCGCGTATTCACGCTTCATATCAACCAACTTGGTCTGTTCATTGTCCAGCTTAGTACGTTTATCGCGCACCAAGATAAGCACCTTTTGTACTTCATTTACCTTCTTTTCAACACTCTGAGCCATGCTGTCCCAACGCTGTATTGAAGATTTCAGTTCTTTAGACATTTAGGCATTCCTTTAACCCTTGAGCGGAAGCTTCAAAGGTGGCTAATTCATCCATGGGTTGACGCAAAAATGCTTCCATATTTGCGCGTAATGCAATGGCGCGATCTAGATCTGGGTTAGTACCCATTTCATAAGCGCCTACTTGTATAAGATCCAAATTTTGCTGATACAAAGTCCAAAGACGCCGAAACATATTGGCCGTGTCGAAGTTCTCAGAATCTGCCAAGACCGGCATCAACCGGGAAATAGATCCTGCTAGATCTATTGCCGGGTAATGGGCCGCATCAGCTAGTGCTCGACTCAGCACCACCTGACCATCTAAGGACGCTCTGGCTAAATCCACTACTGGATCTTGTAAATCATCACCCTCTGCTAACAATGTATAAATCGAGGTAATAGACCCTTGGCCTTCTTTACCGGTGCCAGACCGCTCAATTAGATTCGGTAATAGACTAAACACAGAAGGCGGATACCCTTTAGATGTGGGTGGCTCGCCAATTGCTAAACCAATCTCACGCTGGGCATGTGCGACTCTGGTTAGGCTGTCTACTAGTAATAAAACGTCTTTGCCTCGAGCACGAAAATGCTCGGCGTACAGATGCGCCAAATGTGTAGCGCGAATTCTCAATAGCGGCGAATTGTCTGCGGGAGCTGCAACGACGATTGCATGTTGTATGCCCTCCGAGCCGAGAATTTGTTCAATGAATTCTTTTACTTCGCGTCCGCGCTCGCCGATTAAGCCAATCACGACAACATCCGCAGCAGTGAACTTAGTAAGCATGCCTAACAAGACGCTTTTACCGACACCAGAACCTGCAACAAGACCTAAACGCTGACCACAGCCAACTGTGAGCAAGGCATTGATAGCTTTGACACCAACATCTAGAACTCGATCTATAGGCTTGCGTTCCATAGGGTTGATTGGGCTACCCATAAGACCGCTACTTTCACTACATTGAATTTCCGTCAACCCATCCAATGGTTCGCCTAGTGCATTGACCACGCGGCCCAAAAGCCCATCGCCAACAGCCGCACTATCCGTTTCAGAAAGAAGGTAGGTTTTCGCGCCGGCTTGCAAACCAAACGCATCCCACAGCGGCATCATAAATAACGTGCCACTTTCGAAGCCTACTACTTGTGCATCTACATAATGGTCTTTACTAGTTTGTTCAACACCATCGACAGCTGAGTCTTTAAGAATGCGGCAGATTGAACCCACAGTGGCCGTAATACCTTTCGCCTCGATCGTTAATCCAACAATTCTTGTCAGTTTTCCATAGCGTCGAGATACCGGGCTACGCATATGCAGTTGGGCATCATTAACGTGATCATTGAAGCTTGGGAACTCTAAAGCTTTATTCATTCTTCTGGCGCATTAAAAAAGATGTCATCAACTTCTACCTCAGCAAAATCGCCGGGTATGACAAAACCGTCATCACCTTCTTCTGGGAAGAGGAGTTGTTGATCTTCAGAAATGGGTGACTTTGTAAATAATTGCTCAGACAACTGCTGCACACGCCGCTCAATAAAATCCTCGATGGAAGTATCTTGTACCGTAAGCCGGATACTACCGATACTCAGTTTGTCATCGACCCGAACTTCATAATTTTGCACAACGCTTTGCAGCGGTTCTTTTTGCATCCGTTCGTACCAACTCGTGGACACATGCAGAACTAAAGTTGTGAGCTGGGTAGGCTCTATCTCGGCAATACTGCGTTCAATAAAACGGCGAATACTTTCATCATTATGGGTCAACTCAGTTCGAGCAATTTGCTCGCCAAGAGTAAGGGCGAGTTTTTTCAACGGATCAAATAGGTTTTGCGCATCGACTAAGTTGTCTTCCACAGTGCGCAAAAATTCTGCAAACTCATCACGCAACTGAATATTCAATTCAGCGGACATTTCTTCCGCCTCTTGTCGCATAGCCTGGCGACCCTCCACCTGGCCTTGAGTTTGACCGTCAGCAAAAGCTTGAGCTTTAACCCTACTAATTTCCTGTTCGTGCTCTTCGTTACTTACCGACTCTATAGCTGGCTCTGCGTCAGATTCAGGCGTCCCCAATGACTCGCTTTCGACATACTGCGACACTTGTTTAGCGGATTCTTCTTCCGCTTCAACTACCGACTGAACATTAGTTTTATCTTGTGGCAACGGCGCTGCAGTAAATTGATTTACAGTATCCGCTGCAGGTTTAGCTTTCGATAAAATGCCGTCTAAGACAAAACCGGCTGCGTCTAGATCATCGCGCCGAGTACGGTCTCTTTGCCAATGTTTTGGTTCGCGGCTATACAAAACCGCCTCCATCTGCGGATGCTAGAATAATTTCTCCCGCATCCTGAAGCTTACGCGCTTGACGAATAATGTTGCGTTGCGCTTCTTCAGCATCAGAAACTCGGACCATGCCCATCATTTCCATCTCATCGAGGAACATTGCGCCAGCACGCTGAGACATATTGCCCAAGAACTTCTCTACTACTGGCTCTGGCGCTGCCTTCAGTGCGTAGGCCATTTGTTCTTGCTCTAATGTTCGCATAAGAATCTGGATACTACGGTTGTCCAGATCAACCAAGTTCTCAAAGTCGAACATGTTGTCTTGAATACGCAGCGCAAGATCTTCATCTACCGTTGTAATGTCGGACATAATGGAAGACTCAAGATCCAACTTAGTTTTGCCCATAATTTTCGCGGCAGCCTTAACACCACCAACCGCAGCGGAGGAAGTGGTTGTTGAGTGTGCAAATTGTTTTGCCATCACCAGTTCTAGTTCCGCCATAGCGTTAGGTTGCACGGTATCCAAATTAGCAACGCGTCGGACCACTTCTGGACGAATATCCGCTGGTAGAAATGTTAGTACGTCTGCGGCCGTTTCGTCCTCTAATACCGACAAGATAATAGCAATCACCTGAGGGTGTTCATCGCCCACCATGTCGCAAATCGCGCGTGGGGTCATCCAAGCCAAAATCTCTAAACCTTTGCTAGAGGAACTAGGAAGAATTCTACTGAGTACTGAAGATGCCCTTTCTGGCCCCAATGCTCTGTTTAATACCCCTTCAATATAGTCTGGAGAGCCGAGACCAAGATTAGTTAGTTTCTTTAGTTCAGAGATAAATTCATCTAATACAAAACTCACCGCTTCTTGTGAAACGTCGTTGACGTTGACCATTGCCGAACCTACTGCCTGTACTTCACGCGGGTTCAGGTAGGCGACAATATCTGACGCCTGCTGCTCACCTAGTAGCAACATAAGTAAAGCCGCTCGCTCTGTTGGACGCAGAGACTCGAGCTCTAATGCCAATTCAGGTGGGATCTCTGCAGGTCCTGCGGGAGCTGTTAACTGTTCTTCAGCCATTGCTTTATTCCTCTTCTAAATACGAAGGTTTAACTAGGATTCGATCATTCGTTTGAGCAAGTTCGCAACCCGACCGGCATCATCTGCGGCGAGCATTCGCACAACGGCGACCTTGTCATCATATGTATTTGCGGTGTCGAGCATATCCAGAGGTATAGACGACTTCTTGGGCTTGAGCTTGGCCTTGATTTCTTCAAGAGTTTCACCTTCGCCAAGCTTGATCATTTGTCTATCTTGATCTGACAGCTCACCATCTAGTGCTGCAAGAGGTATATCTAACTCATCTTCGTCAGGCATATTCGCTCTAATAATAGGTCGAGCAACAAACAATAACACTGCCAGAATGAGTAACAAACTCGCGCCGTATTTAATCAAATCAACAATTTCAGAGTCTTTATACCATGGCAGTTCTGGCAACTGATCTACAGCTACCGCGAAGGCAGAGGGTACAACTGTGACAGTGTCTCCACGATCTTCACTAAAGCCAATAACGCCTTTTACAACATCTTCAAATTGAGCCAATTCTTCTGCAGAAATACCTTGCGCAGTACCGTCCTGTGATGTCGCAGAAGGGATAAAATCCTGATTGATAACAACGGCAACTGAAATACGATCAATTCGTCCCACTTGCTGCTTTACATAGCGGATTTCCCTATCTAACTCGTAGTTACGTGTGGACGATGAACTCGCCATGCTAGACATGTCTGAGCCGGAGTTTTCGGGCAGTGCGCCAGTAGCAGTCATTTCAGGCGACTCGGGGGGCGTATTAGAAAAACTTCCAGGCATACCAGATGCACTGACCATAGCGTCCTTCTCAAAATCAATCGACTCCGACCGGGTCATGGGGCCTTGCCCACCCTTGTCAAATTCTTCAAAAGTGGTCTCAACTTCGGTGAAATCTAGAGCAACATCGACCTCAGAGCGCACATTGCCTAGGCCTAGGATGGAAGAAAGTATTTGTTCGATGCGCCGCTGATAAGACATTTCCAACGAACGCTTGTGCTCGGATTGAGCGTTCGTGAGAGTCATTGCTGACTCTCCCTCGGTGTCAGTCAAAAGATTACCGGTGTTATCTACTACTGCCACATTTTCCGCAGGCAGATAAGGAATGCTTGCAGAAACTAGATGAACTATAGCGCGAATTTGTGAAGCTGTTACTACTCGGCCTGGATAAGACATCACTACGACTGAGGCTTTGGCAGGTGTTTGATTGCGCACAAATACACTCTGCTTAGGCTCTGCCAAATGTACCCTGGCGGCTTTGATTGTGCTGATTTCAGAAATTGATTTTGCCAGCTCAGATTCCATCGCAGCCCTGTAGCTAACCTGCTCCATAAATCTACTGGTGGTCATGGACCCTTGCTCTAATAGCGAATCCATACCACCTAGGCTTGCACTGCGCGGAATATCCTGAGATGCGAGTAGAATTCGTGCTTCGTGATAGCGTGTGTCTTCCACCTCCAAAGCACCGGAGTTTTGATCTATACGCGAAGTAAATCCGGCAGCAGACAGCGCTTCTCGAGCAGACTGTCTATCAGCCTCAGACATACCAGGGTAGACAGACCGATAAGTCGGTGCGGACATCCACAAATAGAAGAGGACACACACAGCCAAAGAAATAAGCCCGAAGATCGCCGGCAGTGCCTGTTTTACCGCAGGGTTATCTAACAAGGCTAACGGCCCGGTTACAGGCGGCGTTTCAGTCAACCCATTGCCTTGGTCATTGCTCAGTGGAGCACTCACTTGCCCACCTAGACCAGTACTAGGTAAATTCGTCGCTGAATCAGCTGCGCCAGCCCCTAAAGGGTTGGCCATCAGTGCATTTGCATTTGGATCAAGAGTCGCTTCTGCCATGGGATTCTCTATAAATTAACTAATGCGGTTTAGGCTAGAGCCCTATACCGGCATGTTCTTAATGTCTTCGTACGCGCGAACTAGCTTATTGCGCACTTGGAGCGTTGCTTCAAAACCTATCGACGCTTTCTGCATGGCCAAAACCACATCAGTAAGGGGAACGTCTTCACCTTTTTCATAGGCGGCGCTCAATGCCTTACTTTCTTGACTGGCGTCATTTACGCCATTGAGGGCATCTACCATTAGGTTGCCAAAACCTTTACTTGGCGTTTGTTCAGTGCCCTGAACCAGTCGACTAAGTGCCGAGCCGGAATCGTCACGAACAAGGTCATTGCGGCTTTGTTGAGCTCTAATTTGACTCAACAAGTCTGCTACCTGAGACTGATAATGATTGCTTACACTACTCATGACTTATGCCGACCTTCGTTTAGGAATCTGGATACCGCGTTCGCGCATCCGTGCAATCTTGTAACGCAGCGTGCGTTGGCTGATACCTAATACATCCGCCGCTTCCTGTCGGGTGCGAGTATTTTTAATGGTATCTACAATAATGCGGAATTCGTTTGCATCCATTGCCCCCTGTAGCCCTGGACCTGAGTCACTGCGCGCAGTTTCTGGTGCTGGAATATATCCGTTTCCACTATTTGTCTGCATAACAAAAGGGTTACTTACTCGGTCTAAACCTTCAGACCACGCGGTGGGTCTTTCATTGGCATAACGTTGATTATCAGCAAAAGCCGGCCCTTCATCAGATTGGATACTAGGCGCATAGTTCTGCCCGTACTGTTCAATAGGGTCGTCAAAAATCAGACTAGTGGCATCAATATTGGCACTGTTGGTCAAAACAATAGCGCGCTGAATAACGTTTTCTAACTCTCGAACATTGCCCGGCCAAGAGTAAGCTAACAATTTTGCTGATGCTTCAGGCGTCAGCTGCAACATGACTTCCTCACGGCTATGCTTAACCAAAAAGTAGTTTGCTAACGGCAATATATCGTCCAATCGCGCTGACAAACCTGGCACATTAATTCGAAAGGTGCTGACTCTAAAATAGAGGTCTTCACGGAACATACCACTACGTATAGACGCGCGAAGGTCCCTGTTAGTGGCCGCAACGATACGTACATCAACGCGATGGGACACTGCACTGCCCACGGGGAGTATTTCTTTCTCCTGAATGGCTCTGAGCAATTTGGCTTGGAGAGCTAATGTCAGCTCGCCAATTTCGTCTAAAAATAATGTGCCTCCTTGGGCTTGGGTAAAAAAGCCGTCGGTACTTTTTGTGGCACCGGTGAAAGCACCTTTTGCGTGCCCAAAAAGCAAGCTTTCTGCCAAGGACTCAGGCAAGGCTGCACAGTTCACTGGAATAAACGGGCCATCTCGGCGAGGCGAAAAGTCGTGAGTTAAGCGTGCTAGTACTTCTTTACCAGAACCTGTGGGGCCGCACATCAGCGCAGTCACTTCCGCAGCACCGACACGTTCTACTAGCGCAAGTAGATGCTGACTGGTTTCGTCAACAAAAACATATGAATCGTTCTTAAGAAGACGCAAGCGGGCGAGTCCTGCAATTTTTTCCCAACGATGTAACTGATCATCGTCATCGGAGATAACATCGTCTACGCCGCACTTGATCGCCTCAACTGTGCTATCCAAATCCCCAGGTGCTACGCGCAGAACCAAATAGATTTTGGAACCATAATGCTGCTTGAGGGTACGAATCATTTCTATGTTGGGTAGCTCACGACGATGCATACATAGAACACAGGGGCCGAAACCATTTTGCTCTACATATTGGGCAACTTCCGCCGCACCCATACTCTGTGGCTTAAAACCCGCCTTGGTCAACAACGCCATAACGCTCGTGTCTATTGGAGAGGACTCGTCCCAGATAAGGTCTATTGATTGTTCTTGATACATAAAATCGCTTCGCAAATTAACATTCGTTGCGTGTCTTAAAGCAAATGCCGTGCCAAGAATTAAATCGTTAAAAAACAATAGGTTATAGAAGGGTGGCGAATATTTGCCAGTTTGTTCCCACGGTTGCCGAGTTGCCGCAAGGGAATGTGTCGTTATTTCGACAGGAACAAAAAAACCTTACGGGGTCGAAGGGCTGAAGCGTTTTGTAGCAGCTGCGCACCGCTTTAAGCGGCAACCACCTTAAGGTCATACTTCTTTATTCGCTCGATGAGGGTTGTTCTTTGCATACGCAATAATTTAGCGCAGCGGCTCACATTACCATCCGTCTCGGTCAACGCTCGCTGAATAATGTCTTGCTCAACATCACTCAAAATGCCTTTCAACGATTGCCCTTGTTGACGGAAGTCATCAAACCCTTGGGCACGCATGATAATTGCTTCAAACTCTCGATCTTCTTCAGATACTTCAGTTGCAGCACTTGTGGCTACTGGACCCGCTCGGTCGACATCTGGGGTTTGCGTTTTTACGGTATCGTCTTGGAACATGATATCTTGCAGAGAGGACTGTTCTGATACAGCACTATCTCCAACAATACCTGACGCCAGTTCTGTCATACCTACCGGTAGCATAGTTGGCGACACGTCCCTGATCGATAGGCGCTGCCCGGGGTGCAATACGGACAGTCGATGCATCATATTTGACAGTTCACGGACATTTCCCGGCCAGTCATAAGCCTGCATAACCCTAAGGAACTTACTATCTAGGGTAACGACAGAGTTTTTCTGCGCAGCGAAACTCTTCGCAAAGTGCTCCACCAGCGCAGGCACTTCTTCTCTACGTTCTTGCAATGGTGCCACACAAAGCGGAACCACGTTAATGCGATAGTAGAGGTCGGCACGAAAACGCCCTTCTTTTATCTCTTCTTCAAGGTTTCTGTGAGTCGCCGCCACAACCCTGATGTCTACCTTTATAGGTTTGTTTGAACCCACAGGAACAACAACCTTCTCTTGTAAAACACGCAGTAGTTTTACTTGCATAGCCATAGGCATGTCGCCTATTTCATCCAAAAATAGAGTGCCGGTATCTGCGGATTGAACACGACCAATATGATCACTAATAGCCCCGGTAAATGAGCCCTTCTTGTGGCCAAACAACTCGCTTTCTAAGAGCTCTGCGGGAATGGCGCCACAATTTACTGCGATAAAGGGTTGAGTACTGCGGTTGGACTTATCGTGAATGCCTTGAGCGACAAGTTCTTTACCGGCACCGCTCTCGCCCGTGATCAATACGCTGGCTTCTGTTGGCGCAATAGCAGCCATCAACGCCAGTAGATCTTGGGTCGCAGAACTGTTGCCGATGATCGTTTCAGGCACTAGACAGGGCTTCTATCAATGAAGGTTCTGTCAACTTTATATGAACACCCGAAAATTTGCGATAGCCGCAAGAGGCGGTGCTTTGGGCGAACGCCACCGACCGACCGCTTCAAGCCATCCTAGCGCGCGGCAAGGTACGTCCGTTTATTGCGGTGCTGGCGGCAGATTTACGTTCACAAGCCTCTCCACCATGGTCTTTAGAGCCCCATGGGCCGACTTACGCATACAATTCGAGTACAAATGTTGCTCGTTTGGCGTCTTTTAAATAGATGGCACGGTAGTTGCTTTGTAACGTTCAGAACTAATAGAACCTACAAAATAGAATGGGAATGATGGAAATCCGACACCTGTCCGCAAACTAAAGTTGCGACAAAACAGATAAAGTTAATGCATAAAAGTGTATATTTATGGTGTTTGAGTGAGAAATCCTAAAGTTTTCTCAAAATATGCCGACTAACCTTAGGACAAAAATAGATTACAGCTATGGCCGGTACAGACTACATCAATGCGCTAGGCGCTGGGGCATCCTTCGATACAAAAACTATTGTTGAAGCTCTTGTGGAAGCGGAACGAGCGCCAGCAAAAGCTCGAATCGAAAGACGTATTGCCAACTCAGAAGCTACCATTAGCGGTATGGGTAAAGCTGTATCAGTTCTCAATGTATTATCCGCGGCGGCTGAAAGACTCAATGACGCGTCAGATTTTAAAACCTATGGTGTCAGCAATAGCCAAAAGGACGCCTTTTCTGCGACCACTACCAGTAATGCTCGAACTGGCTCTAACTCAATCAACGTTACTCAAATCGCCCAAGAACAGCGCAG
>ERZ807291.19-NODE-19-length-228114-cov-191.830474_pt1 | contig 228114 bp, 245 predicted proteins | sample MGYA00521257_ERZ807291 | MGnify/ENA primary metagenome ERZ807291 (study PRJEB31413, sample SAMN03169783) | marine metagenome | biome: Marine; feature: Water; material: Subsurface seawater | place: North Sea | collected 2011-04-28 | depth 1 m m ... | reverse complement strand
ATTTCATAACTTCTCTCCTAGTAAAAAATTATTTTTTGAACTTTTAAATAGTTCTATATCATACCCAATAGTTAAGGGCTAAATATAAGAAATCAATAGATTAATGAATCTTTTTTTTGTAAAAAAATAAAGCCGCAAGTATGCCAATAAGATTTGCTATCAAATCTGCAAATTCAAAATACCTATAGGGATGATATAAATGAATTATCTCTATAATCAAACCAAAAATAAATATTGAAGATAAAAGATAAAAATCAGAAAAACTATACTTACAATTTAATCCTACAAAGGCGATAAAGAAGAATATCAATGAGTGGATTAGCTTGTCACTAATGAAGTTTAACGCAGCAATATTAGGAATATCTGAAGCAGGGACAATGCTTAAATAGAATGTAGTAGTTACAGTAATATAAAAAATAGATCTATAAAGTTTTTTCATGTTTGATTAATAATAACTTATTGAGAATTAAGAATATCAAAGATGGTATCGTAAGTAGTGAAGTTGTAATATAAAAAAACATCCATCCGTATTCAAATCCATAGATCTGTTGAAGGTGTTCCACCCATAGTCCAGATAGACCTTTAAGTGCAAAACCTGGTCCTGCCATGAAACCAGTAAGAAGAGCGTATTGAAAACCTGTATATTTTTTTGAAACTAAGCTGGAAAGAAAAGCTATGTTAACTGTACCAACAATGCCAGCAGCAAGACTATCCATTGCAACAATTATCGAAAGTGAAAATAAGCTTTTGTCGGTAATAGCAACATATGCAAACAGTATATTGGTTATTAGAACTAAAAATGCTCCTATAATTAATGACTTATAAATTTTTATTTTCTTTATTAATATTCCACCAAGAAAAATACCTGCTATTGATGCAAACAATGCAACCACTTTAACCACTGCACCTATTTCAGATAAGGTAAATCCCATATCAATATAAAATGGAGATGCCATGGGGCCCATTACTATATCTGTAAGCCTGTATGTTGCTATGATTAATAGAAGCATGGATGCCATAAAAAATCCAAAGCGAGAAAAGAAATCATTAAAAGGTTGAATAATTGAATTAACAAAGGTTAATTTTCCAAGTTCAGTGTTGAGATTTTCTTTTGAAAAAATTATGCCCAATAAACCAAAACACATAAATCCAGACATCAATTTGAATGTAGAGGACCATCCATTAATATCTGCAAAAATTAAAGCTACTGATGTAGCAACTATAATTGCCAGCCTATATCCAAGCTGATAAGCAGCAGCTAAATTCCCTTGATCACTAATGTGAGCATACTCAATTCTGAATGCATCTATTGCAATATCTTGAATTGACCCAGCAAAGGCTATGATTCCTGCGATAATACAAAAATATAAAAAACTTTTAGTGGGATCAATATTTGAAATTAATACTAGGCTTAATAATATTAGAATCTGCATTGATAGTATCCAGCTTTTTCTATGACCAAATTTTGCAAGATATGGAACTGAAAAGCGATCTACTAAAGGAGCCCATACAAACTTGAAAGTATAAGCAAAAGTAAGCCATGTAAAAAAACCGATAGAGCTAAGATTTATCTCAACGTCTCTTAGCCAAGCAGTAGAAGTACTTATTAAAAGAATGTATGGCAAACCAGACCCGAAGCCTAATGAGAGCATCACAAACATTTTTTTAATGTTATAAGCCATTTAAGTACCTTTCCCAATTAAATAAATTTCCAGGGTCTGACTTGCGCCCAGGAGCAATTTCTGAATGACCCTTAATATTATTCTTATTAATAAAAGTATACTCTTGCATGAGTTTTGATGTTATTAATTTCAATTTACTGTATTGAATATCCTCAAAAATATCATCATCTGAACCCTCTAACTCGATGCCTATTGAATAATCATTGCAATTATCTTTATTCTCAAATGAAGACTCGCCAGCATGCCACGCTCTCATATTAAATGGAACAAATTGAATAACTTCTCCTGATCTTTTAATAAGAATGTGAGCAGAAACCTTTAAATCTTTAATTTCTTGATAAAAATCATCTAATGAAGCATCTAGCTTATTTAAAAAAAAATTTTCAATATGATTAGTATTATATTTTTTTGGTGGAAGACTGATTGAATGAATAACCAATAAGCTTATTTCTGCATTTAAAGGCCGTTCATTAAAATTTGGTGATCTCAAAAAACGTACATCTTGGAGAATATGATTTTTAATTTGCATTTATCTTAGGCTGGGCGGAAGCTTGAAGAAAATATTCTCTTCATCTTTGCCATCTTCTATGATTGGTGCACCTATGTATTTTTCAAGAGCCTGAGCAATCTCTTGTACTCTTTCTTCAGGAGCTGATGCCCCTGCAGTAATTGAAATATTCTTGCAACCATCGAGCTGAGATAGATCCAAATCATCAAACTCATCTATTAATACTGACTTGCAACCACACTTTTCCGCTAACTCTTTCAGTCTATTAGAGTTCGAGCTATTAATAGATCCAACCACAATCATATAATCAGATTCTAAAGCTAATTGCTTTACGGCATCTTGTCTATTCTGAGTTGCATAACATATATCATCCTTTTTAGGTATTTTAATTTTAGGAAATCTATTTTTTAAAATATTTATAATTGATTTCGTATCATCAACACTAAGGGTGGTTTGAGTGACAATTGCTAAATTATCTTGATTGATAATTTTTATGGACAATGCTTCTTTATTATCTTGTACTAAATAAATGTTGCTATTTTTTTTATCTATATGTCTTCCCATTGTTCCCTCTACCTCAGGATGACCTTCATGGCCAATTAGGATGATATCTCTATTGGCTCTGGCATGTCTTACAACTTCCATGTGTACTTTTGTTACTAGCGGACAAGTGGCATCATAAAAATTCAAATTTCTTTCCTTTGTTTCGGCTTCGACTTTATCAGAGACTCCATGCGCACTGAAAATAACAAGTGAGCCATCAGGTATCTCATTAATTTCTTCAATAAAGATGGCCCCTCTTCTTTTGAGGTCTTCTACTACAAATTTATTATGAACAACTTCATGCTTTACATATACAGGTGCGCCATGAATCTCAAGAGCTCTATTTACAATATCGATAGCCCTGTCTACTCCAGCACAAAACCCTCTTGGATTAGCAAGCTTAATTTGCTTTTCAAACATTTTCATTTTTATGAAAAAATTCTGATGTGATCAATATTACTGCACCAATTGAAATAAATGCATCTGCTGGATTAAATACAAAAAAAGAATAATCCATAACTATTAAATGAAACATATCTGTAACTTGACCATCTGGAGCTCTGTCAATCAAATTGCCCAATGCTCCGGCTATAATCATTGCAAGACTATAAATCTTAAGAGTATTTTTTTCATTTCTAAGAATGCTGGCTAAATAAGCAACAATTAATATGCCGATTAAAAATATAATATTTGAAAAAATTTTTTGGTCTAAGTCAAACATTCCAAAGGCTATTCCGGAATTATAAATTAGCAATAAATCTACAAAAGGTATAAAAGGTTTTGGCTGTCCAAATAATAAATTTTCAATAGAGTGGTATTTAATTAATAAATCAACTAAAACTAATAATGATATGAAGAGATAAGGATAGAATTTATACAAAATGCCTTAACTCTCCATCATTTTCAATATTTTCTACACATCTGGAGCATGCCTCTTCATGGCCTTCAATAGTCCCAACAGAAGAGCATCTATGCCAACACCTTGAACATTTAGGGTCTTCAGAAACAGAAATATCTATTGAAAAATTATCAGCTTTTTTAATCTTCGCATCGCTTGAAATAAAAATAAAATGGAGCTCATCACCTATTTTATTTAATAAATTATAATCATCTTCTTTTAAATTTAAATTAACAATTGAGTCAAGCGATCCTTTGATGCTATTTTCAGATCTCATCTTCTCTATTGATTGGTTGACAAGATCTTTAATTTCGAAAATCCTTGACCAATCTTCAGAAGTTATACTTCCTTCAATGCTTATATCTTTATAACCATATCTATCTAGAAAAATTGATTCGCTTTGATCTTTCAAGGATGGGTGAGTTTGCCATATTTCTTCAGCTGTAAATGAAAGAATTGGAGCAATAAGCCTTACAAGAATATTGCAAATATAATCCAAGCTTGTTTGGCATGACCTTCTAGCATTTGAGTTTTTACCGGTGGTGTAAAGCCTATCCTTAACAATATCTAAATATATTCCGCCCAATTCATTTACACAAAAATTATGAATTTTTTGAACAGCAGTATGATATGAGTAACTCTCATAATCCTTTAAAACATTCTCCTCAAGCTCCTTTGAAGCATTAATAATCCATTTATCAAGCTCCACCTGGTCTTTCATTTCTATGGAATCTTTATTACTAAAATCATGGAGATTACCAAGAACAAATCTCAATGTATTTCTTATTCTTCTATATTGATCTGATACCCTCTTTAAGATTTCATCAGACGCAACCATTTCGCTCCTAAAGTCTGTTGAAGCAACCCATAATCTTAGAATATCAGCTCCAAGACTATCCCAGACTTTCTGTGGAGATACTACATTCCCAAGAGATTTTGATTGTTTTCTTCCATTTTCATCAACCACAAAACCATGTGTTAAAACCGATTTATATGGAGCTCTGTTATTCATGGCCATTGATGTTAATAATGAAGATTGGAACCAGCCTCTATGCTGATCTGAACCTTCAAGATATAAATCTGCCACAGTATCCTTGCCAAACCTATCATCGGTGACAGCAAAATGGGTCACACCTGAATCAAACCATACATCAAGAGAATCTGTAACTTTAATATATTGATCATAATCATCAATGTATTCAGACAGGTCTAGTGAACTCCATGCAGAGATGCCCTCTTTTTCTATTAGGTCGGCAAATTTTATAAATAGTTTATCTTGATCAGGATGTATCTCTCCAGTCTCTTTATTTATAACAAGGGTAATTGGTACGCCCCAGTTTCTTTGCCTAGAGATACACCAATCTGGTCTATCATTGAGCATTGAATTAATTCTTTGGAGCCCCCATGATGGCTCCCAGTTCACACTATCAACAACTTCTTTAGCATCTGATAAAAGGTTGGCTTTGTTCATTGAAATAAACCATTGAGCTGTAGCTGTAAAGATTAGAGGGGTTTTGTGCCTCCAGCAGTGTGGATATGAATGGTCATAATTCTCCACTGATACGAGAGCATGAACATCAGAAAGTTTTTGAATGATCTTTTCATCTGCTTTAAGCGGAGGAAGCCCTTCAATAAAGTCAAAATCTGATGTGAATAAAGCTCTAGCATTCAAGGCTTTGTATACTTCTATATTATTTTTTTTGCATATATTAAAGTCATCTAACCCATGTGCTGGAGCTGTATGAACACAACCAGTACCAGCCTCAGTTGTAACATGGTCGCCTTCCAGTAAAATTGACTTCCTGTTAATGAATGGATGTTGCAGTTCTATATTGCCGAATGAACTACCCTTTACAACTGATATAATTTCCATATCAGATTTCCATCTTAGACCGCAGGAATCTACCATTTCTTCAGCAATAATTATGAACGCATGATCTTTTTTTACCAATGCATAATTAAGATCAGGATTGATGCAAACAGCAACATTTGATGGAATTGTCCATGGTGTCGTGGTCCAAATTACAAATGAAATATTATCAATATTAATTTGATTAAATACCTCATTTACCTTGCTTACATACTTATCAGAGACTTTGAAACTTACATCAATAGATTTAGAGACTTTATCCATATACTCTACTTCTGCTTCTGCTAGAGCCGAGCCACAATCTTGACACCAATTAACTGGTTTCTCACCTTTATGGATATGACCTTTTTCAAAAATTTTTCCAAGGGCTCTAACAACATCAGCTTCAAATGTTGAATCCAAGCTTCTATAAGGATTTTCCCACTCACCAAAAACTCCAAGTCTAATAAAATCCTCTTTTTGCTTATCTATTTGAGTGAGAGCATATTCTTTGCAGGCTTCCTGAAAGAGTTTTTTGTCAGAGACTACTTCACTTCGCCTTCCATGCTTCTTCTCTACATTTAGTTCAATTGGCAATCCATGACAGTCCCAGCCAGGCACATAAGGCGCATCATAACCGCTTAAAGTTTTTGATTTAATAGTAATATCTTTTAAGATTTTATTAACTGAATGTCCTAAATGAATTGGGCCATTTGCATAAGGAGGGCCATCATGAAGAATAAACCTCTCATTGCCATCATTAAGCTTCCTTATCTTGTTATACAAATCAATATCATTCCAGAAGCTTAGAATTTCTGGTTCCTTTCTAGGTAGGCCAGCTTTCATGGATAATTCTGTTTCTGGTAGGTTAAGCGTATCTCTGTAGTTTGTGGCCATAATTTTTTATCTTAATAACTCTTTGGCTATTGATATATCTTTTTGAATTTGAGATTTTAACAGATTAAGATCTTTAAACTTCTTTTCATCTCTAATTTTATGTTTAAATTCAACCTCCAGTCTCTTTGAATATATATCTCTATTGAAATCAAATATATGAACTTCTAGAACAGGCTTAGTGCCATTAACTGTAGGCCTTACTCCCATATTAGCAATTCCTTTATAAATTTCTTTTTCAAGCAAACATTTGACCGCATAAACTCCAGAAATTGGTAGTTTTTGCTTCGGAATCCACAGGTTGGCTGTTGGAACACCAATAGTTCTTCCTAGCTGCTGACCTTCTACGACCTTACCAGAAAAAGTATAAGGCCTGCCTAAAAGTTTTGATGCTAGTGAAAAATTACTCTTAAGTAATGACTCTCTTATCCATGTACTACTCACTCTTTTCTCTTCATGTAAAAAAGTGGGTGTATTTGATATTGAGACTTTATTAATGTCACCCCAATTTTTTAAAAATTTAAAATCTCCTGCTCTATCTGCTCCAAATCTAAAATCATCTCCTACTTTTAAAGAAACTAAATCTAGTGAACCTAAAATTTCTTCAATAAAACTCTCTGGAGACATTGACCGAAGAGTATCATTGAACTTTAAGAAGAATCCAAAATCTATACCTTCTTCATCAAGAAGTTTAACTTTCTCCCTCCAAGGAGAAAGTCTAGGAGGAGAGATTTCAATATTATTATTTTTTTTTGCAAAATATTCTGATGCATGTGGTTCAGTAAAAAAAACAATGGTTTTAGAATTTCTATTTTTAGCATCATCTTTAATAGACTTAAGAATAGACTTATGACCCAAATGCAAACCATCAAAATTTCCAATGGTTGCAGAAAGCTGAACCTCTGGAAATCTTTTTTTAAAAAGATTAATATTATTTTGGCCTCTAATTAAGTACATTTTATTATTCAGATAACAGTTTTTTGAACTCACTACCTAAAAATATTTTAATACATGAAAAATATATTAAAACCGAGATAGCTACTTCTAAAGATAAAAATAATATTTTGCTAAAAGCGTCTATATCAGAAAAGATGAAATATTGATTAAATTGGTATAAAAATAAAGACAGAGCAAAGCATGATGCTAACAAAGATAAATTAAACCTATTAAATGGGTTGCTGAGCTTAACTATTCCTTCTCGAGCTAATATACACTCAAGAATTAAAACACTTACAAGTGCTGCAATTGAACTCCCCATTGCAATCCCCACATGCCCATACCCATAAATAAAAGCAAATATATAATTAAGAAGAATATTTAATATTAATGAAACTAAGGCTATTAAAACTGGGACCTTGGTTATCTTTCTAGAAAAAAAAGCAGGTATTAATATTTTCATTAACATAAAAAATGGAAGTCCAAGGGCTAAAATCTCTAAACTTAATGAAGTCTTAATTACATCAACATTTGTAAATTCACCTCTAAAAAAAATAGTACTAATAATATGTTCAGCACAAAAATATATCCCAATACATGAAGGAAGCCCTATTATTAATACTACTTTTTGAGCTTTTTTAACACTTTTAATAAAATCTATCTTGTTGGTATCAAAATCAATATTTGATAGCAGGGGAAGAAGAATAGTCCCGATTGCTATAGCAAATACTCCCATGGGTAATTGAATTAATCTATCAGAAATATAAAGCCAGGTAGGGCTTCCGGTCTCAAGTAGTGAAGCAAATATTGTATCTACAAGTATATTTATTTGCATAATCCCGCCTGCAAATAGTGCGGGTAACATTACTAATAAAACTTTTTTCACTCCAGGATGATTAAGATTAAACTTAGGAACAGGAAGCCTATCAATTGCTGAAAGTGGTGCTAATTGAATTATAAATTGTAAAATACCAGCTACCAAAACACCCCAGGCTAGAGGATAGATAGGTATTGAATACAAAGGTGCTATTTTATATGCAGTTAGAATTAGGCATAAATTAAAAATTATAGGTGTTGCTGCTGGTACTGAAAATTTTGAATGCGTGTTTTGAATTCCAGATGCAAAAGCAACAAGAGATATCAATGATAGGTATGGAAACATAATTCTTAAAATATCTACTGATATATTCTGCTTTATTGGGTCTGAATAAAATCCTGGAGCAAATATCATGACTACCAGTGGTGAAAAAAGTAGAACTATGACGGTAAAACAAAATAGAAATACTAATAGTGTTCCTAAGAGAGAATTTAAAAACTCTTTTGATAAGCGCTCATTATTTTCTTTATAGTAGTCACTGTAAACTGGTATAAAGGCTTGATTGAATGCTCCTTCTGCAAAAAATCTTCTAAATAAATTTGGAATTTTTAAGATAACGATAAAAATATCATGCAAATATGAGGCTCCAAGCAAGCCTGTTGTTGCTATATCTCTAAATAAACCAAATAATCTTGATAAACCAGTCCATCCACTTACTTTTTTTAATGAACTAAAAAGATTAGGTTGTTTTTTGCTAGTTTGATTCAAGTGGTTCTATTATTTTGCATCAAAATCAAGGGCTACTGAATTTATACAATATCTCAATCCTGTTGGATCTGGGCCATCTTCAAAAACATGACCGAGATGAGCATCACATTTTGAGCATTTTATTTCAGTTCTTGTTCTAGATAATGAATTGTCTTCATGTTCGGTGACTGATGAGCTCTCAATAGGTACAAAGAAGCTAGGCCATCCGCAACCAGCATCAAATTTTGTTTGCGACTCAAATAGAGGTTCAGAGCAACAAATACATTTATAAATACCACTTTCATCAAAGTCCCAGTATTTACCAGTAAACGGTCTTTCTGTAGCAGACTCTCTTGTTACTTTAAAAGATTCGTCTGATAAAGAACCTTTCCACTCCTGATCAGTTTTTTTTATTTTACTCATAACATAATTGTAATAAATATAATTAAGTAAATGTAGTAAAAATAGATATTAACTAATTTTCGAAGATATTATTTATGTTATTAGCTCCCTCAAGGAATTCGGCAACTAACTGAGTTGACGGAGAGTATATTCTTCTTCTTTTGTCTACTGTAGATGATTTTTCAATAATATATCCAAGCTCAACTGCCTGTTTAAGGACTTGTAGTCTTTTAATTCTAGATGCGTATTTCTGCGGAACAAGAGATATAGCATGCTCTTGAGATATCTCATCACCATCAAAATATTCAACCATGAAAGTTAAAAGAAAAAAATATTTATAAACATCGGATCTAAAAAACGTCAATATTGAAGACTTTTCATCATCGAGAAGAAGAACTAGTAATTTTTTAATTATAGGCAAGGCATTTTCAAGATGATCTAGCTGTTGTTCGTTATTATTCTTTAAATGATCAATAAGTTCATCATTTTTCATAACTTCTCCACAATCTTATTTTAAATATACATGTGCAGTTCTGATATCTATATATAACTAATAAATATATATATTAATTAGTAATTGACCATATTATCAGAATTAACATTGGAATTGGTACAAAGCAGTTTCATCTATATATTAAATATACTTATATTTTATATATAGAAAGATCATGTCTATTGAGATGAGAAGATCTTAATTTATTAAAGTTGTTTTTATGGATATTTTTAAATAAGTCTTTAAATCTATTTGACTCTATCTCAATATCATAATTATCGTTAAAATCTTTAAGATATTTATAGCTCTTTGCACTTGACTGATAAAGATTATCGATAAGTTTTAGGTTTTTGTTAACTATATTTTTATCAAAATTTAAGAAATTCATTAATCCAAAAAGGGTGTCTATGGTCCCTTTAACTTTTCCCTCAAAGCTGTGACCGGCAATGTGAGGTGTTGCAATATAACAATCCATAATTGAATTTTTTAGATGGGGCTCATTCTCCCAAACATCAGCTATATAATTCTGTTTACTTTTTAAGATATCTACTTCAGATACTATACCCCCTCTTGAAGTGTTGATAATGGAATGGCTGTTTGATTTTTCTAGAAATTCAGTGTCTACCAAGTTATTTGTTGCAAATTTTGTCATGTAAGTTAAGGGGGTATGAATGGTTATGATTTCAGCTTGCATAATTTCAGAGATACTACTTAGAACTTTACTTTTTAAAAAAGGATCATAAGCAATATTATTAATATTTAAATTATCTAAAATATTTTTAAGTCTCTTTCCAATATTGCCGTACCCAATTATGCCCACCGTATCAGATTCTTTAAAGATTTTGTCTTTTTTAAGTTGGTAGAGAGAAGATAAAACATAATTGCATACTGAGAATGAATTACAGCCTTTGGCATTAAACCAAATTATATTATTGGTATCTAAGTAATTAGTGTCAATATGATCTATGCCAGCGGTGGCTGAGCCAATCCATTTAATATTCGAAGATAAAAGAAGTTGTTTATTTACATTGGTGTGTGATCTGACTAAAAGCGCATCTGCATCAACAATATTTGAATTGACTATATCTGCTGTCTCGAGGAAGTTTATAGAGGCATCATCAAAACCTCTTAGAAGAGGGAATATTGTATCAATATCTTTAATAGAGATATCAGCTACAATTTTCATTCTAATTTTTACTACTAGGAAAAGTTAGGGATTTTAACCAACCAAGAAGTGTATTATCTTTTAACGAATGTTTATCAAGTAAATCAAAATCCATAGCTAACTTTTTTGGATCACTAAAGAAATTAGCTCTGGAATTAAAATCTTGATCATCAATAGATTTAACAAATCTTGCTGGGTTGCCAGCAAAAATCGTGTTAGCTGGAACATTTTTAGTTACTACAGAACCTGCACCAATTATGCTATTTTCTCCAATTGTTACCCCTTTGCAAATAATTGCGCCATCTCCAATCCACACATTATCTTTAAGAATAACCGGTTTTGTATTACCAACTGGTTCTGCGCGATCATATATCCCATGCCAATCAGCATCTGAAATATAAGCTCCATGAGCAATCATGCAAGAATCTCCTATAGAGATGCTTTCTGCTGCCATTATTCTAACTCCAGGAGTAATTAAGCAATATTTGCCTACTTCTATTGAACCGCTCCACCCTCCTACATTCCATGCAGTAAATTGAATGTAAGCATCAGGCGCTCCAATTAAAGTTGGATAATCATCAATTGAAATATTGGTACCAAATAATTTTATAAACCTTGGTTTAAAGAAGGCCCCACCTTTTCCTAATCTCAGAAATTGTGGCTTTAGAAAATGATCAACATAAATATTTATAAGCCTATTTGTAATTTTTTTTAACCAATAAGGTCTGTTATCTTTTCTAATAATAATCTCCAAAAAAAATACATTTTAATATGATAAAGTAGCAAAAAATTATTTATTAAGAAAAATTGTTTAGATTGCACGCTTTTGAATTCAAAAAACTGATACAAATTGGGATTCCTATATTGGGATCACAGCTTTCTTATATGTTGATGGGTACTACTGATACTATAGTTGCTGGAAGAGCAAGTTCAGCAGATTTAGCTGGTCTGGGGGTTGGGTCTGCAATATTTAATACTATTTGGTTTTTGATTGCTGGTGTAATTTTTGCTGTTACTCCAATAGTTGCACAGCTTTACGGATCAAAAAAATATGAAAAAATAGGCAAGAAACTTAGAGAAGCTTTATGGATTTCATTTTTTCTTGGATTAGCGGTATGTATTATTTTATTTTTTATGGGAAACTTTTTATCTTATTTACCAATTGATAATTCAATCACCTCTATATCTAGCTCATATCTTAAAGCTCTATCTGTTGGCATTATTTTTATGACGATATTTACTACTCTTAGGTGTTATAGCGAGGGTATGGCTCTTACAAGACCTGTATTTTATATAGCTTTTTTTGGAATGTTGCTTAATATTCCTCTTGATATAATTTTTGTATATGGGTACTTTGGTATTCCAAAACTTGGGGGAGTTGGATGTGGAATAGCAACAACTCTAGTATCTTTTCTTATGATGTTAACTCTGATTTTTTATATACATTTATCAAAAAACTATAGTTCCACAAAGCCATTTTCTGAGTTCACTCCTCCTTCACTGGAAACTACCAAAGAAATTTTTAAATTAGGCACTCCTATTGGTTTTGGAATTTTTATTGAATTGAGTATGTTCTCAGGGGCAGCTCTTATTTTGGGTAGTCTTGGTGAGACTATTGTTGCTGGTCATTACATAGCATTAAATATAGCAAGCTTGTTTTTTATGCTTCCACTATCTATTGGTTTGGCAGCTGCTACAAGAGTTGGTAATCTTGTTGGAGAAGATAATTATGCACAAGCAAAAATTGCATCTTATTCAACTATTTATTTGTGCATAATTGGTTCTATTATGACTTGTTTAACAATTTTGCTAGTGAGAGACCAGATTGTATATCTATATAGCAATGATTTAAATGCAATAAATATTGCGACTAGCTTACTTATTTTTGCAGCTATATTTCAACTTCCTGATGGAATACAAATGGCAGCAGTTGGAAGTTTAAGGGGCTTTAAAGATACCTTTGCTCCCATGATACTATTATTCATATCTTATTGGATGTTTGCTATACCAGCTGGTTATTTTTTAACAATGTATGGTTTTAGCGAGCCGTTTGGGGCAGCTGGAATGTGGGTTGGTATGATTATCGGTTTAACAATATTTTCAATCTTATCAATACTAAGATTAAGATGGGTAATTAAAAAGAAGTTATTTTTTAAATTTAACGACCGAGAACCTCTGCCACTTTAGAACCAATATCGACTAAGTTTTCAGCTATATGCACACCGCAATCTTTTAAAGTTTTTATTTTATCTGATGCTGTACCCTTGCCACCAGCAATAATAGCACCAGCATGACCCATTCTTTTTCCAGCGGGTGCTGTTTGACCTGCAATATAGGATATTACTGGTTTGGTGACATGATTCTTAATGTATTCTCCTGCTTCTTCTTCAGCAGAACCACCAATCTCACCAACCATTACTATTGCTTGAGTTTGAGAATCATCCTCAAACATCTTTAAAATATCAATAAATGATGATCCAGGTATAGGATCTCCACCAATACCAACGCAAGAACTTTGACCCATTCCCAAATCAGTAGTTTGTTTTACCGCCTCATAAGTTAGTGTGCCGGATCGAGAGATAATTCCAATTGATCCTGGTATATGAATGCTTGCTGGCATAATACCCATTTTGCCCTTGCCAGGAGTAATTATCCCAGGACAGTTTGGTCCTATTAAGGTTATGCCTAGCTCATCAACTCTCTTTTTAACCACTAACATATCAAGAGTTGGAACTCCTTCAGTTATACAAATTATAAGTTTAATTCCTGATTCAGCTGCTTCTAGAATTGAATCCTTGCAAAATGGTGCTGGTACAAATATTAATGATGCATTGGGGTCAACATTTTTTACAGCTTCTTGAACTGTATCAAATACGGGTTTGCCAAGATGAGTTTTTCCGCCTTTGCCGGGTGTTACGCCTCCAACAATATTAGTACCATACTCTATGGCTTGCTCAGAATGAAGCGTAGCTTGTGATCCAGTAAATCCTTGAACTAAAACTCTAGTATCATCATTTATTAATATACTCATTTTGATAACTCCACTGCTTTTTTAGCTGCTTCAGCTAAATCATTTTTACTTTCTATTTTTACACCTGATTCTAATAGTATTTGTGAACCAATTTCTGCGTTATTACCTTCAAGCCTAACCACTACCGGTATTTCTACACCTACCTCCTCAATTGCAGCAAGAATTCCTTCAGCTATAAGATCGCATCTTACAATTCCACCAAAGATATTGACCAAAACTACTTTTACTTCTGGGTCTGCCAATATTAGTTTAAATGCCTTAGCAACTCTTTCTTGTGTTGCAGTACCTCCAACATCTAAAAAATTTGCTGGATTACCACCATAAAATTTAATAGTATCCATTGTTCCCATTGCCAAACCGGCGCCATTTACCATGCATCCAATATTTCCATCTAAGGAAACATAGCTCAAATCATTTTTTGCTGCCTCAGACTCTCTGGGATCTTCTTGAGACGAGTCATGCATTTCTTCAATTTCAGGTTGCCTATAGATAGCATTTGAATCAATATTAATTTTTGCATCTAAACAATGCAGTTTACCGCCACTGGTAATTACTAGTGGGTTAATTTCTAAGAGTGCTAAGTCTTTTTCAACAAACAACTTCATTAAATTTAAAAGCATGGGTGTAAATTGTTTTGTTTGCTGAGGGTCTAAACCTAAAACTTTTGCTATTTTTCTAGCTTGAAAAGGTTGAGCCCCTGTAAGAGGGTCAATGCTCTCATAAATAATTTTATCCGGTGTGTTTGCAGCAACCTCTTCAATATTTACACCTCCTTCGCTTGATCCAATAAATACAATCTTCTTAGATGCCCTATCAACAACTGCACTCAAATAGAGCTCACTTGCTATGTCTGTACATTCTTCTATTAGTATTGAGTTTACTAATTGCCCATTTGCATCTGTTTGATATGTTACAAGTCTTTTTCCGAGCCATTTTTTTGCAAACTCTCTTGCATCATCTGGATTTTCTACCAATATAACTCCACCTGATTTACCCCGTCCACCAGCATGAACCTGAGCTTTTACAACCCATTTTGAACCCCCAATATCTCTACATGCTTTTAAAGCATTTTCTGGGTCATCTATTACTATACCTTTTGAAACTGGCAGATTGTATTGGTTAAATAATTCCTTTCCTTGATATTCATGTAAGTTCATCTTTTTCTATTCCCAATATGTATTGCTTGATTACTAACTGATAATGCGGCCTCGTGAAGAGCTTCAGAAACTGTAGGATGACTAAATATAGTTAGTCCTAGATCTTCTGAGCTTGCACCAAACTCCATTGAAATTAAGGCCTGTTGAACAATTTCTGCTGCAGATGGACCAAACACATGAACGCCTAAAATAGTGTCTGTTTTTGCATCTGATATTAACTTAACAAAACCAGTTGATTGATCAACTGCTAAAGCTCTGCCGCTAGCTGCAAATGGAAATTTACCAATTTTATAGTCTATCCCTTCTTCAGTTAGCTCCTTTTCATTTTTTCCGACCCATGCAATTTCTGGATGAGTATATATAACTGATGGGACTAAATCATAGTTCATTTCAGCATGTTTACCGGCAATTCTCTCCGCGACAACTATACCTTCTTCGCTACCTTTATGAGCAAGCATAGGACCTCTTACAACATCACCAATAGCCCAAACATTATTTAACTCTGTCTGACAATGATCATCAACATTTATAAAGCCCTTGGCATCAATATTAATGCCTGAATTTTCTTCAAAAACATTATAACTATTGGGGCTTCTACCTACAGCTACAACTAATTTATCAAAGTTCATATCAACTGAGCCTTCTGAGTTCTCATAAGTAATTTCTACACCGCTCTTGGTTTTTTTTGAAGCAACAAGTTTGCATCCAAGTTTTATATCTAACCCTTGATTAATGAACTCTTTAAATGTCTCTTTAGAGATATCTTTATCTGTCATTGGTAAGAAGTCATCCATAGCTTCAATAACCGTAACCTTTGAGCCTAACCTTGCCCAAACACTTCCAAGCTCAAGCCCAATCACTCCAGCTCCTATTACGCCTAATGTCTTTGGAACTTTGTTTAGCTCAAGAGCACCTGTGCTATCAATAATATTAGCTTTATCAAATTTAGCTGATCCTATTTCAATTGGAGATGAGCCAGTAGCAATAATAATATGTTTAGTTTCTATAATTTCAGTAGATTTATTGGCATATGTAACCTCGACTTTTCCTTCAGAAATAACTTTTCCTTCACCAGATATTGATTGAACTTTATTACCAATGAAAAGTCCTGAGATGCCATCGGTAAGTTTTTTTACAATACTATTTTTTCTATCCATCATTTCAGCAATATCCAAGTCAACTTTAGAGATTCCAATTCCATGAGATTTTAAATTTTCTTTTGCATCGTGGTATCTGTGAGATGAATCAAGTAATGCCTTAGAGGGGATACAGCCAACATTTAGACATGTGCCACCGAGAAGTGGTTTCTCTTCATTATTTAATTCCTTCTCAATACAAGCGGTTTTTAAGCCTAATTGAGATGCTCTAATCGCTGAAACATAACCAGCTGGACCTGAACCTATAACAACTACATCGTACATATTTTTCCTTTTATAAATTTAGCAATAAACGCTCTGGTGACTCTAACTGCTCCTTAATTGATACTAAGAAAGAAACAGCCTCTTTTCCATCCAAAAGTCTATGATCATAACTCATTGCAAGATACATCATAGGCCTTATTTTAACATTGCCATCAACTGCAACTGGTCTATCTTGAATAGAATGCATCCCAAGAATAGCAGTTTGAGGAGCGTTAAGAATTGGGGTTGATAATAGTGAACCGAAAACACCTCCATTTGATATTGTGAATGTTCCACCCTGCATTTCGTCCATAGATAACTTGCCATCCCTAGCTTTTACCGAGTAATTAAGAATAGATTTCTCTATTTCTGATAACGACTGCATATCTGCATCCTTTATAACAGGCACAACAAGGCCTCTTTCAGTTGAAACTGCTACGCCAATATCTTGGAATCCATGATAAACAATATCAGAGCCATCAATTGAGGCGTTTACAAGAGGGTACTTCTTAAGAGCTTGTACGGCGGCAATAACAAAAAAGCCCATAAAGCCAAGCTTAACCTCATGTTGTTTTAAAAACTCTTCGCCGTACTTAGCTCTTAGGTCTTTTATTGGTTGCATATCAACCTCATTAAATGTTGTCAGCATAGCTGTATTTTGCTTAACGGTAAGGAGCCTATCAGCAATGGTTGCTCTTAATCTTGACATTGGAACTCGTTTTTCAGTTCTGCCAGAAATTGGACTTGTAGATTTTTTAGTTTGATGCTTTTCAGGTGATTCTGATTTTTCTAAATGTTTTATAACATCTTCTTTCGTCACTCTATTACCTTTGCCTGAAGATTTAATTTCAGACTTATCAAGGTTATTTTCACTTATAAGTTTTTTTGCTGCGGGCCCTGCTTTCTTCAATAAATTTTCTTCAATAGGCTTTTGTTCAGAGGTCTTATTAACTTTTAAATCTTGTTGCGTTGACTCTGTTGAAGAGTTATCAAACTCTCCAATAATTTCTGCACTAAGAACTATATCTCCCTCTGCTTTGATAATTTTTGATAACTTGCCCTCATTTGGAGCAACAACCTCTAACACAACTTTGTCTGTTTCAATTTCGGCAATGATTTCATCCTGCTTTACTATATCTCCCTCTTTTTTTAACCAGTTTGCAATTGTTCCATCGGCTACAGATTCTGGAAAAGTTGGTGCTTTTATTTGTATTGTCATAATATTATTTTAGAGCTAATGCTACTAAATCCTCTTGTTGTTTTAAATGTAATTTCATCATACCTACAGCCGGTGCGGCGGCGGCAGCCCTGCTAATTAAACTGATTTCTAATTTCTTATTTGACCTATCAAGAACTCTTTGTATTCTATGTCGATGACTGAACCAAGCACCTTGGTTCGCTGGTTCTTCTTGACACCAAACAACCTCAGTCATATTTGTATAAGCTTTTAAATAAGCCTCTAGATCATCATAAGGGAAAGGGTAAAGTTGCTCTATTCTTATTACAGCAATATCATCTATTCCTAAACTTTTTCTTTCTTTTATCAAGTCATAATAAACTTTTCCTGAACAAAGAATGATCTTTCTAATTTTAGCTTTATTTAGTTTTTTATCGTCAATTACGCATTCAAAAGAACCATTGACTAAGTCGTCTATCTTAGAAGTTGCATCAGGGTTTCTTAATAAGCTTTTCGGGGAAATAACTACCAAAGGAGTTCTTAGTTTTCTGATTGCCTGTCTTCTTAATAAATGAAATATTTGTGATGGTGAGCTAGGAACACAGACTTGAATATTTTCTGATGCGCATAATTGAAGAAATCGTTCGATCCTTGCACTGCTGTGCTCTGGACCTTGGCCTTCATAGCCATGTGGCAATAACATAACCAATCCAGATAATCTTTCCCATTTATGCTGAGCTGAAACAATAAACTGATCAATAACAACTTGAGCACCATTTACAAAATCACCAAATTGAGCTTCCCAGATAACTAAACCAGTTGGCCATGTTGCAGAGTAGCCATACTCAAAACCTAACACTGCTTCTTCGGAGAGCAGGGAGTCATAAATATCAAACTTTGTATTATTTTTACTAGCAATCTTTGAAAGAGGAATGTGGCCTTCGCCTGTTTCCTTGTCAAAAACACATGCGTGTCTATGAGAAAAAGTTCCTCTCCTTACATCCTGACCAGTTAATCTGATTGGGTAACCTTCAGAAAGCAAAGAAGCATACGCCATTATTTCGCCATAACCCCAATTAAATTCAATGCTTGAATTAGACATCAAATCTCTGTCTTTAAAAATTTTAGATGCTTGGGTGCCCAGATTAAATTTTTCCGGAATCTTGCAAATTTCTGCTCCTAAATCTAAGGCTGTTTTCTTTTGTATAGAAGTTTCTGTTTTTTCCCACCATTTATTATCAATATATTCATCCCAATCAAACCAAAGCTCTTCATTGGGCTTGTTAGCTAAATTTTTCGCAACAGAAACACCAGATTCTAAGGATTTTCTATAACTAGAACGAACTGCAGCTGTTTGATCAGAAGATATTAAGCCCTCTCTTATAAGCTTGTCTTCGTACTGAGTAAGAACAGATGGGTGATTTTTTATCTTCTGATACATTAATGGCTGAGTTGCTGAAGGATCATCTGCTTCGTTATGACCTCTTCGTCTGTAGCAGAATAAATCAATGACAACGTCTTTATTGAATTCTTTTCTATACTCCACAGCTACTTTAACCGCTTTTACAACCATCTCTGGATCATCGCCGTTAACATGTATGACAGGAGCTTGAATAATTTTTGCTACATCAGTTGAATAGTCAGTTGATCTAGAATCTTTTTTACTACTTGTGGTAAATCCAATTTGATTATTAACAATAATATGAATAGTTCCGCCAACATTAAAACCTCTTGTCTGTGACATTTGTAGTGACTCCATCACTACTCCTTGCCCAGAGAAAGAAGCATCACCATGAAGAAGAACTGGAATGACTTTTTTTCTTTCTTTATCATCCAAGCGATCCTGTCTTGCTCTAACAGACCCCAAAACAACAGGATCAACTATTTCTAAATGAGAGGGATTACTATTTAAAGACACATGGACTTCACCACCCTTGGTTATAAGGTTAGATGAAAAGCCTAAATGGTATTTAACATCTCCTGTATTTGCTCCTATAATTTCATAATCTTCACTAAATGCAGCAAATAATTCTGAAGGAAGCTTGCCCAGCACATTAACAAGAAGATTGAGTCTTCCTCTATGAGCCATACCGAAGCAAATTTGATTTGCTCCAAGCTCTCCACAGTTCTGTATTACAGCATCCACTAAAGGTATTAACGACTCTGCGCCATCTATGCCAAACCTTTTCATACCTGGATATTTTGCAGCTAGATATTTTGCAAGGCCTTCAGCAGAATTAAGTCTTTCATATATGTGTAACTTTTCTTCTGTAGAGAACGAATATTTTCCAAGCTTAGATTCAAATTTTCTTTGGAACCATTTTCTTTCATTAGAATTCATTATGTGGTTGTATTCGATTCCAATATTCCCACAGTATATGACTTTTAAAGACTCAATAATCTCTCTAAGAGTAGCTCTTTCTTTACCAATTTGTAGAGTATCTGTATAAAACTCATCATCTAAGTCGTTGTTGGAAAGACCATGAAATTTTAGATCTAAATCTTCAATATCCGCCCTATCCATCATGCCTAATGGATCTAAATTTGCTTTTTGATGACCTCTATTTCTAAATGATTGAATCAGCCTAATAACTTTAGCTTGTCTAGCATCTGGGACACTTTCATTATGACCTGCATGCCTAGTCATATTTCTAAACTCATCAATTATATGTTGATGAGAAATTTCGTCTTCTTTATTAGAATTAGATTCTAGATCATCAAAAAAAATTTTCCAATCAGTTGGGAGTTGATCTTTATCAATTAAATATTGCTCATACATATTTTCAAGATAGGCAGAATGGCCTCCTGAAATGTGCGAACTCTCCCAAAATTCCCCCATTGATAAACTCATTTTTAATTTATTTTCTATGCCCTCTCACTTGCAATGATATTTTTCTTGTTTTTTAAAAGCATGCTTTTTATTTCTCCAATAGCCTTATTTGGATTCAAGCTTTTAGGACAAACACTTACACAATTCATTATTCCGTGACATCTATAAACACTAAAAGGATCGGCGAGATCTTCCAGCCTTTCATCTGTACTTAAATCTCTGGTATCAGCAAGGAATCTATATGCTTGAAGCAATGCTGCTGGGCCTACAAATTTATCTGGATTCCACCAAAAAGAAGGGCAGCTAGTTGAACAGCATGCACAAAGAATACATTCATAAAGTCCATCAAGCTTATCTCTATCAGCTGGAGATTGAAGCCTCTCTTGCTCAGGTGCGGTTGTGTCGTTTTGTAAGAATGGTTTTATTTTTTCATATTGAGCATAAAATTCTGACATATCAACTACCAAATCTCTTATGACAGGAAGACCTGGTAATGGTCTTAATTCAATTTTATTTCCTTTTAAAACTGAAGAAATGGGAGTAATGCATGCAAGTCCATTTTTTCCATTGATACTCATACCATCAGAGCCACAAACACCCTCTCTGCATGATCTTCTGTATGATATTGATTCATCACTTTCTTTTAAAAGATGAAGTAAGTCTAAAATCATGATATCTCTAGAAGGTTTATCAACATTATAAGTTTTCATATAAGGAAACTTATCTTTCTCTGGATTATATCTGTAAAGACTAATTTCTAATTTACTCATATTAGTAAGACCTCACAGCTGGAGGAAACGGATCAACCTGATTTGGTGAAAAATTTACTTCTCTTTTCGAAAGAGTTTTAGTTTTTGGATCATACATTGAATGGCATAACCAGTTTTCATCATCCCTATCTGGGTAATCATCCCGAGCATGGGCACCTCTACTTTCATTCCTCTCTAGAGCTGCGATAGCAGTAGCTTCAGCCACTTCTAAAAGATTTTGAAGCTCAAGAGCTTCGACTCTATTAGTATTAAAAGCAGCGCTTTTATCGGCAACAAATAGATTATCAGTCTTTTCCCTTATTTCTTTTAATTCCTCAACACCTTTTTTCATGAATTCACCCCTTCTAAACACACCAAAATAGTTCTGCATACATGTTTGTAACTGCCTTTTGACTTCAGCAGTTTGATAGCCTGATGAGGATTCATTTAATTTATTCAATCTTTCTAAAGATTCATCAACATCTGAAGCTGATGAACTTTCTACTCCGCCTCCAGATTTAATTTCTTCTTGTATATGTTTTCCAGTGGCGCGCCCAAATACTACAAGATCAAGCAAAGAATTCCCACCCAATCTATTTGCCCCGTGAACTGAAACGCATGCTGCTTCACCTGCAGCATAAAGACCTGGTATTGTTAAATCTTTATTATCTAATCTTTGAAAAGCTTGACCATTAACATTTGTTGGAGTTCCTCCCATCATATAATGACATGTTGGTATGACAGGAATTGGTTCATAGATCGGGTCAACATGAGCAAAAGTTCTTGATAATTCACATATTCCAGGAAGTTTTGCATTCAATACATCCGCACCAAGATGATCTAACTTCAAGAAAACATGGTCCTTGTTCTCACCACATCCTCTTCCTTCTAAAATTTCTAATACCATAGATCGAGCAACAACATCTCTTCCTGCAAGATCCTTAACATTTGGAGCATAGCGCTCCATAAATCTTTCTCCATCTGCATTAACTAAATAACCACCTTCTCCTCTACAACCTTCTGTAACAAGAGATCCAGCGCCATATATTCCAGTTGGATGAAATTGCCACATTTCCATATCTTGAGCTGGAAAGCCTGAACGCAAGGCCATTCCCAAACCATCTCCAGTATTAATTAAGGCATTAGTTGTAGAAGCATAAATCCTTCCAGCTCCGCCAGTAGCAAGAACTGTAGCTTGAGCTTTTAGATATGCCACCTCCCCAGATTCAATGGAAAAAGCAATCACACCAGTAACTTCATTTTTTGAATTTTTTACTAGATCAACCGCAAACCATTCGTTCAGAAAATTTGAGCCTTCTTTAATATTATTTTGATATAAAGTATGAAGTAATGCATGGCCTGTTCTGTCAGCTGCTGCGCAAGTTCTTGCAGCTTGACCTCCTTTTCCAAAATCTTTAGATTGACCTCCAAATGGTCTTTGATAAATCCTTCCATTATCAAACCTTGAGAATGGTAGACCCATATGCTCAAGCTCAAATACAGCTTTAGGACCCTCAGAACACATATATTCTATTGCATCTTGATCACCAATAAAATCAGCCCCTTTAACTGTATCGTACATATGCCATCTCCAATCATCGTTAGGGTCAGCACTTTGGATAGCACAAGTGATCCCACCCTGAGCAGATACAGTGTGCGATCTTGTTGGAAAAACTTTTGAAACAACCGCTGTCTTAAGTCCAGATTTAGCAAGCTCCAAAGAAGCTCTCATCCCAGAACCTCCTCCACCTATTATGAGTGCATCAAATTCTAGAGTTTTGATATTTGAAGAGTTGTATTTATGCATATTTAGAACCAGATAATATAAAAGTAAGAGATTGTTAGAGCAAAACCTATCGCTACAAAGAAGAATTCATAAGTTTTTCTAATAGTATTGGCAACTCCCCCCAAACCATCTGATAAAAAACCCAAAGTTCTTTTGGTTAAATAATCAGTGCCGACTGTCCATAAACCAATAAACCCATGAATATTTGCAAGTAAAATAAATAAAGTCGCTAAAACTTTAAATAGAATATTCTTTTCAAAAAAAATAAAATTTAATTGATTTGATAGATATAAAAACTCTAAGTAAATAACAAATACCAAGAAATACAAAGCGCTATATCTTTGTGCATACCAAAATAACCTTCCTAAATTCATATGAACATCCATACGGTTAATAAGGCATCAATAAGAAATAGAATCAATGTTATTACTGAAGACCTTTGTGATGATGCAAGACTTTCACTAATTAAGTGAAAATCCATAAGCATGTGTCGAACTCCAGTAAAAATATGATATTTAAAAACTAAAATGAGCATCAAGATGAAAGACTTAAATACAATATTGGTATCAAAGAGTTGGGTAATTGAATTGTATGAACTTTGTGAGTAAGAAAGTTCCATTAGAGCATAAACTGAAACAGGCAAGACAAGGAAAAAAATTATTATTCCACTAACTCTATGGGTTATGGACAGTAAAGCAGTTAGAGGTAGCTTTATCTTTAAAAGGTTTATATTAACTGGTCTTTTATTCATATTATAAAAGTAAACAAATGTTGATTTTATGCTGTTATTTACGGGGTGATTATACCCTAGATTAAAATAAAAAATGGAACTATACAGTTCAAAAAACTACTTTTTATTTTTCTTGACGTGCTTCATCAACCTTTGTTTCTTTTTAATCTGCCTATCAGTTAATTTATTCACTTTATTCTCGAAAGGATTTTTAGATTTTCTAAAAAATATTCTTAACTGTATGCTTTTAAGTTTAAGAGTTTCTCTAAATGAATTTTCTAAATAACGTTTATAATTTTGTGGAATCTTACTTTCGTTATTAGAGTGAATCACAAATGTTGTTGGATTGATGCCAGCAAAATGAACATATCTTAATTTTAATTGTCTTCCCCCTACTGATGGAGGAGCGCTGGAATTAATAAATGCTGCCAAAAGTTTATTCAAGTCTGAAGTTGTATAAGATTTTTTTGATCTTGTTATTAATTGATCAAGATTTCTAAAAAGTCTCTTAAAGCCTCTTCCTTTAATTCCTGAAATTTCTAGCTTAATAAAATCAGCTACAAAATTTGATTGAGCTCTCTTTGAGCTATACATATCATCTTTATCTTTTCTGCTTAATAAATCAATTTTATTAAAAGCAATAAGAATTGGTTTGCCTGTTTCACATACCATATTAATAATCTTTAAATCTTGATCTACAATCCCCTCTGAAGCATCACATAAAAATAAGACAACATCTGACTCCTCAACAGAATGCATTGCTCTAACGTATGAAAAATACTCTACTTTGTGGCTTGTTTTATAGCCTTTGCGAATACCAGCAGTATCAATAAAAATATAATCATTTCCATCAATTTCAAAAGGAATACTAATTGAGTCAATGGTTGTTCCTGCAATCTCAGAAACAATCAATCTATCTTCATTGATAAACTTATTGATAAAAGTTGATTTGCCTGCATTAGGTCTGCCTATAACAGCTATTCTCTTTCCCTCAGGATACTCTAGCTTTTCTTTAGGCAGCTTGCCTTTTAGCAAGGCTCTAAGCTCTTTAATATTTAAGGAATGCTCCGCGCTGACCTCAATAAGTTCTTTAATTCCTCTTTTTGATAAATCATGAACTAGCTGACTATCAGACTTTTTATCTGATTTATTTACAACGGTGATAAATTCTTTATTTAGCTTTCTTAAGCCTTCTAAAATATCAAGATCTTCATTGTTTAAATCTTGGGATCCATCTAATACAAAGATAATTAAGTTAGACTCCTCCGCAGCTATCCATGCCTGATCTGCAATATCTTCTTTGAGAATTGATTCATCTTTTGCAATTCCTCCAGTATCAATAACAAAGAAGCGGTTTTCGCCAAACTCAATATAACCGTAGTTTCTATCTTTTGTTAAACCAGAATAGTCAGATACTATAGCCTTTCTTGTTCTTGTAAGTTTATTAAAAAGTGTAGATTTGCCAACATTTGGCCTGCCGATTATTGCAATTGATGTAAACATATTTCAATCATTTTATAATGATAATGAAAATAGACTAAAACTATCATCTACAACATAAATTGCATTGCCTCTTGATGACAAGTATTTAAGAGGCTGCTTAGATATTTTCTTTCTTCCAACTGTTTTTCCATTTATTGGATTTATTATATGGAGATACCCCTCATTATCACCCACCAAAAGGTTGCCTTTAAAAGAGATTGGATTACTTAAAGACCGATTAAGATATTCATCAGAACTCCATGATTCCTCTAAAGTCTTATTAGAGTATGTAATAATTTTTGAATTATTCTCTACAACTATTATCAGCCCTTTAGTAATTACAGGTGAATAGAAAGAAGATGCCTCTGATTTCCATATTGATCTTTTTTGAGATTGATCAAAAATATTAAGATTGCCTTGATAATTTACGGCATATATAAGTGAGCCTGCAATAACAGGATTTGAATCTGCATCAACTAGATTATCTAGTTCTGATGTTCCAGATACATAAGAAATAGCACCGTCCCATAAAGGAAAACCAGTGGCAAGCTGAAAAACGACCAATCTACCGTTATCAAATGTTGCAATAACCTTATCATCGTCTATTACAGGGCTACTACTTCCACGAACAGTTAATAGTGGTAGTTGTGATCTGTAAGACCAAACTATTTCTCCACTATTTTTATCAAGAGCTATTAACTCACCGGCACTTGTTTTTACAATTACAACAGATGCATCAATTGCAGCTTGAGATAGAACACCTGCTTTTACATTTTTAGACCATAATTTTGAACCATCATTTTGATCATAAGATATAACATTTCCTAATTTATCTGAAACAACAACCACCCCAAAGCCTGAAGCAGTTCCAGAAGAGAGCTCAGATTCTTGTATTGTCCACAAAAGATTGCCGGAGCTAGCTTCATAAGAATTTATGCTGCCAGTCTCATCAGAAAAAAATAACTTATCTGCAGAAAAGCTTGGTATAAAATTTCCTAAATCATTGGTGCCAGAAAATTTAATTTTCCAATTCTCAGAAATATTTTCACTATTATTAACAGCAACTAAGGGCATTGGTTCATCAATATCAACCTCAGCATTTTCCCAAAATTTCATAGAAGAAATGGAAGAACAAGATGTTAAAAAAAAGAAGAAAAGTGGGTAGCAATATTTTAATTTCATTTATTGCTCTAAACTAATATTTGCTATTTTGATTGATATAATTGATTTGGCTTGTTGGTCGCTATACTTCTCTTTAGCAAATTCATATTGCTCAAGGCTCCTAATATTATCCTGTTTTGCAGCAAAAATATCGCCAAGTAATTCATGAATGTAAGCATTTGTTGATTCTTCGGAATAGTTAGATAATTCAGATAATGCCTTATCATGCTCTTCTAAATGCATGTATATTCTTGCTATACTAACTCGCGCAATCTTGTTAAAAAACTTATTACCATTGAAGCCATCTGTTAAGTTTTTAAGATTTAAGAAAATATTTATGCTTTGATCATAATTACCTTTTTCTGCATTTTCAGCCCCTTTATTGAGCATAGCCATCATTGAGTAGCCAGTGTTCGCATGATTATTAACTAGTTCTAAGTACAGACTTTCAACATCATCTTTGTTGGATTCTGAGGAAATTAACCACTTGTTGTATATGCTCGCAGCTTTTTCATCAGACAGTCTATCTGCGTATGTGCTGCTAACCAAAATAGCTGAGGCTACTAAAGCTACAGAAATAATGATTAATATTAATTTCTTATTTTTTTCAAAAAAATTTTGGGCTGAAGATGCACCGGCATCATTATCAAAAATTCGGTTCATTGTTTTTTCCTATTTTAAAGTGACTTATAAAAAGATGAAATCTCATCATATGAGACCGTGTCTTGGCTTTTTAGTTCATCATCTAAATATTTAATTAAAATACTATCATTCTCCAACTCACTGTCACCAATAATAATTGCATGACTAGCACCTATTTTATTAGCTCTTCTTAATTTAGATTTAAGACTGCCACTAGATAAATTAACGTCTAAAGTGACACTTTTATTAAGCATTCTAAGCTGGTGTGCTATTTTAAATGCTTTTGGTTCCAAATTGCTAGTTATAGTTATGAAAGATATAACCTTCTCTTTTTTAAAACTCAAATTTGCTATATCAGCAAGTCTCTCAATGCCAATTGCTAAGCCTATAGCAGGCAAATATTTACCTCCTAATTTTTCAGATAAAATATCATATCGGCCTCCGCCTAAGAATGAATCTTGTGCACCCAAATTGGCTGATGATGCTTCAAAAACAAATCCTGAATAATAATCAAGACCTCTGACCAAAGTGTGGTCTATTTCAATATTGCAAAAACTAGAAAATGTTTTTTTAATATCTTTCAAAAGTTCAATATTATTATTTGGTAAATAGTCTTTTAATATAGGTCCACTTTTTAATATTTCTTGAGTTCTCTCACTTTTAGAATCTAAAATTTTTAATGGGTTTTTTTGAAGTCTTTCTTGCTCTATTTCTGCCAATTCATTTAAAAACGGGGTCAGATAAGATACCAAATCGTTACAGTAGTTCTTTTTTGTATTTGGATCACCTAAGTGATTAATTTTAATTGTAGTATCTTGAAGATTGAGATCTTGAATAATATTACAAACCAACGATATTAATTCATACTCAGAAACACCTTCTTCATAACCAAGAATTTCAACGCCTGCTTGGTTAAACTGCCTAAACCTTCCTCTTTGCGGCCTTTCATACCTCCACATAGATCCTATATACCAAAATTTATTAGTTAATGAGTCTTGCTTCTTTTCTATGATCGACCTGATAACGCCAGCAGTACCTTCGGGCCTAAGGCTTATACTTTTTTTATTTCTATCTAGAAAAGTATATATTTCTTTATTGACTATATCTGAAGAATCTCCAGCCGATCTTTTAAACAAATCTGTCTCTTCTAGAGCTGGGGTTCGTATCTCTGAGAAATTAAATGAAGTAAACGTTGATTTTAGTATTTCTTCAACTCTAAAGATTTTCTCTGCTGAATGATGTTGATCAGAATCTTTAAATAAATCTAACATCCCCGTTAAGGATTGAATCTTTTTCACATTAACTCCTCGCAATGATCTCAATATTTGATTTAGCTATTTTTTCTCTTACTTTTGACTCTAATTCATCCACTAAATTCTCGCTACTAATTTTTTTATGCGGGTGCCCGTCAACATACATAAGATTTTTAGGACTGGCACCTGTTAAGCCTATATCTGCTGCCTTACTTTCTCCAGGACCATTAACATAACACCCTATAACAGCTACCTCAATATCATCTGTAATATCTTCAAAGCGAGATTCAAGCTCATTAACAACCTCAATAACATTAAAGTTTTGTCTAGAACAACTTGGGCATGCAACAATTTTAACGCCCCTACTTCTTATATTTAAACTCTTTAATATATCCCAACCAATTTTAATTTCATCAACAGGATCTGAAGCCAATGATATTCTTATCGTGTCTCCAATACCTTCAGACAACAGCATTCCCACGCCAATGGAGGATTTAACTGTTCCAGATCTAAATGACCCTGCTTCAGTAATGCCAAGATGAAGTGGCTGTTCTATTTTCGTAGAAATTTCTCTATATGCATCAACTGTCATTTCAATATTAGAAGCCTTTAAGCTCATTTTGTAATTTGTAAAATTAAATCTATCTAATATCTCAACATGTCTCATTGCTGACTCTACTAAAGCACTTGAATTTGGCTCACCATATTTAACCTGGAGATCCTTTTCTAGAGAGCCCGCGTTAACACCAACTCTAATTGGAACATTATTGTCTTTAGCGGCATTTATAACTTCTCTTATTCGCTGCTCTTTACCTATATTGCCCGGATTTATTCTAAGACAATCTGCAGTACTGGCTACTTCTAGGGCAATTTTATAATCAAAATGTATGTCAGCAACAAGCGGTATTTCTACTTGTTTCTTAATTTTTTTAAAAGCATCCGCTGCATCAAATGTAGGTACTGATACACGAACAATATCTGCTCCAGCTAATTTAAGGTCATTAATTTGCCCAATAGTTGCCTCAACATTACATGTATCGGTGTTTGTCATCGATTGAATAGATATTGGATTATCTCCGCCAACTTTTACAGAACCAACGTTGATTTCGTTCGTTTTTTTTCTTTTAATCCAGTCAGTCATTTGAATAAGATACAGTGTTTACATTAAGCCTATCAGCACCGGTAATAAAATCAATATCAAGGCCTTGATAAGTTCCCTTTACAGCATAAACATTTCCAACTTTTATACTAAATGGTTTAGGCAGTGATAGTGAGAGTGAATCTCCATTCAGATATAACTCTGACTCAACAATATTCCCGTCTACTTGTATTTCAATCCAGCACTCATTATTAAAATATAGAAGCAGATCATTATTTATTTCATTATTATTATTAGATATTACGTTTATAGCCGGTTCTTTGGTTGGCGCAGTTAATTCTGGGATAGTAAATTTTGTTTCAATCTCACTGGGAATTATTGATGGTATATCGACTAGGCTTTGAGTATTTGTCTGTTCAAATGAATTGTTTGTTTGATCTTTAGGGTAGTTAGTGTTTTCTTGACTGACTGTCAGATTAGATACTGGTAATTCAATATCTTTATTTACTGCTAATGATAGTCTAATAATAAAAATTATTAGAACAATTGATAGTAAGCCCACAAGCCCTATAAGAATTTTTACAAAAGAATTATTTATTGACTTAAATGATTTTTTTATTATCTCATCTTTTCTATTTTTGATAATGTAGATGGAAGGAAATTCTGGTTGTATATTTAAAATATTTGAGTATTTACGAAAATAAGCTCTTGCAAAACCCTCGCTTGGAAAATTAGAATAGCTTCCACTTTCAATACCTCTTAAATACTTAATATTAATCATATGCTTATTTGATACTTCTGTTATAGACAGGCCAAGCTCCTCTCTAGCAGATTTAAAAATAAGTCCGGTCTTTGCTGAGTTAGCAGATTTTAGATCTTCACTCATTAGATTTCTCTGGCATCAATGAGGTTTTTGCCTTTAATTGATTTTTTTAATTTTCCTACTAATTGCCCACAAGCTCCATCAATCGCATCGCCTCTTGTCACCCTTAAAGTTGTAATAAAACCTTTTTTTACAAGGACTTCTTTAAAACTTTGTATGTTAGTCATACTAGATCTTTTATAATTTGAACCATCGAAAGGGTTAAATGGAATTAGGTTAATTTTACAGGACAAGCCTGAAAGTAGTTTGCACAAGTCATAAGCTAAGTCTTTGGAGTCATTTATGCCATCTATAAGAATATACTCTATTGTAATGTTGCGTTTACCATCATAAAAAGAAATATAATCCTTACAGGATTTAATCAATTTTTCTATTGGGTATTTTTTATTGATAGGGACTATCTCATCTCTCAACTTATTGTTAGGGGCATGTAAAGATATTGCCAAGGATACATCTACATTATTTGGAATATTATCAATCTGAGGGACTATTCCAGATGTGCTAATTGTTATTCTTTTTCTTGATAGTCCATAACCCATTTGATCCTTCATAATCTTTGCAGATTCAATAACTGGATTAAAATTCAGAAGAGGTTCTCCCATACCCATAAATACAACATTAGTAATGGGTGTTTTTTCATCATCTCCAAAATTTGCTAACCATAATTGGCCAATAATTTCATCAGAAGTGAGATTTTTTTCAAATCCTTGTGCTCCTGTAGCACAGAAAGTACATTGCAAAGCACAACCAGCTTGGGAAGAAATGCATAGAGTGGCTCTCTTTTTTTCTGGTATTCTCACCATCTCAATCATCGTTCCAGAGTCAAGCTTGATTAAATATTTCTTAGTTCCTTCTGGTGATAAATATGATTCTTCAATTAGTGGAGGTTTGATATAGGCAACTTCTTTTAATTTAGCTCTAAGGAGCTTATTAAAATCAGTCATTTTATCAAAATCAATAATGCCTTTTTGATGTATCCATTTTAATAACTGTTTAGCACGAAAAGAAGGCTCTTCAAGAGATCTAAAAAAATCTTCTAGAGATTCTAGAGAGCAACCAAGAAGATTCTTTTTTTTGATCAAAATTTAAATTGACATTATTTCTTCTTTATTGAAAAAATAGTCTATCTCCCTTGCTGCGCTTTCTGGTGAATCTGAGCCATGTACAGCATTAGCATCAATACTATTAGCAAAGTCAGCCCTTATTGTTCCAGTTGCTGCTTCTTTGGGATTAGTACTTCCCATTAATTCTCTATTTTTAAGAACTGCATTTTCGCCCTCTAAAACTTGAACAAAAACAGGCCCTGAGGTCATAAATTTTTTAAGATCTTCAAAAAAAGGTCTTCCCTCATGCTCAGCATAGAAACCAGATGCTAGTGAATCGTCAAGCTGTATTAATTTGGCAGCTACTATTTTAAGATTGTTATCTTCAAATCTTGATATTATTTTTCCAATTACATTTTTTGAAACTGCATCAGGTTTTATAATTGATAGTGTTCTTTCTTTTGACATTTTGTATCCTTAAGTTAAAAAATTTTGGGTATTATATGAGAGTTATTCAAATTCTTCTATCCATAACATCTGAATTGCTTCTAATATTTTTTCATTAGATTTTTTTGGATCGCCAACAAAATTATCAAGACTACATATTTTGCTATGTAAATCAGGAAATGATATCCATTGAGGGTCTATCTCAGGATACTTGTCTGCTAGTAAAATTGAGATCTCATACACTTCTGACCATTCTAATTCATGCATTTTAATGATCCTCTGATACCTGATTGATATTGTATCTTGGCAACTCTACCTCTAGATCATCATTGATTGCTATAGCTTGACAACTCAATCTAGATGTTTGTTCTAGCCCCCAAGCTTTGTCTAGAAGATCTTCTTCCGTATCATTTGCATCATCTAATGAATTAAATCCCTTTCTAACTACTATATGACACGTCGTACAGGCACATGACATTTCGCAGGCGTGCTCAATCTTAATATTATTTCTCAAGGCTGCTTCGCATACTGTTTCACCTGGGCGGCTCTCAATAGTAATACCGTTTGGGCATATTTCATGATGAGGTAATATTTTAATTTTTGGCATACTAAATAGTGAAGCTTTCACCACACCCACATATAGCTTTAGCATTTGGGTTAACAAACTTTATACCTTTATTTAAGCCATCTTCAGAATAGTCAACTAAAGTACCTGATAAAAGCTTGAGGCTTGTCTCATCAACATAGATATTGCATCCATTTTCTCTAAATACATGATCATTTTGATCAATATCGTCTACAAAATCAAAAACATACTCATATCCACTGCAGCCTGCTTCCTTTACACCAATTCTAACCCCATCTCCATAACCACGGTGATTAAGACTAATACGAAAATGATTTATGGCCTTATCAGAAAATGAAATAGCCTTAGGATTGAACTCTTGCATTACTATTGCTTTGATTCATAATCTTCGATTGCTTGACGGATTGAATCTTCAGCTAATACAGAGCAATGAATCTTTATAGGAGGTAGCTCAAGAGCCTCTACGATTTCAATATTTTTGATTGCTTTTGCTTCTTCTAAAGTTTTTCCTATTAACATCTCTACCAACTCACTAGATGATGCAATAGCAGATCCGCAACCATAGGTTTTAAATTTAACATCTTTGATAATATGAGAATTCCCTTTAGGCTCACATTTAATTTGAAGCTTCATAACATCACCACATGCAGGAGCCCCTACCATTCCAGTTCCAACATTCAGCTCAGCAGGATCAAATCTACCAACTTTGAATGCTTGGGGATTATTTAAAGTGTCCTCAAATTTATCTACAACTTTTTTAGAATATGCCATTTTAATTACCTCAGTGTGTTTTCCATTCAACTGTGTCAAGATCTATTCCATCGAGATGCATTTCCCAAAGAGGAGATAGTTCTCTTAATCTCTCAACAACATTTTTTAATATTGAAAGTGTTTCCAATACCTCATCTTCATTAGTAAACCTTCCAAAGGAAAATCGTATTGAACTATGAGCTAGTTCATCTTTTCTTCCCAAGGCCCTAAGAACATATGATGGCTCTAGACTTGCAGATGTGCATGCTGAGCCAGATGATACAGCTATATCTTTTAAGCCCATTATAAGCGACTCTCCCTCAACAAAATTAAAACTTACATTTAATATATTTGGAACTTTGTTTTCAACATCGCCATTCAAATAAACATGTTCTATATTATTTACTTCATCTAAGAACATATCATGGAATTTTTTAATTTTATCTATGTCATTTTGCATGTCTTCTTTGGCAATTCTGAAAGCTTCTCCCATTCCAACTAGCTGATGAGTTGGGAGCGTGCCAGATCTCATGCCTCTCTCATGACCTCCGCCATGTATTTGTGCTTCTATTCTAACTCTAGGTTTCCTTCTCACAAATAATGCTCCAACTCCTTTGGGGCCATATGTTTTATGAGCAGAAAAAGACATAAGGTCTACTGGTAACTCTTTTAAATCAATATCAACTTTGCCAGTACTTTGGGCAGCATCTACATGAAAAAATATACCTTTTTCCCTTGTAACTCTTCCTATGCCTTCAATATTATTCAATGTTCCTAGTTCATTATTTATATGCATAATTGAGACTAATATAGTTGAATCTTTTATTGCATTGCTAACGGCTTCTGGAGTAATAATTCCACCTTCATTTGGTTCTAAGTAAGTAACCTCAAAGCCATCACGCTCAAGTTGTCTACATGGATCTAAAACAGCTTTGTGCTCTATTTTTGAGGTAATAATATGATTACCTTTGGTTTTGTAGAACTTAGCAATACCTTTTACAGCTAAGTTGTCAGCCTCTGTAGCCCCGGAAGTCCAAACAATCTCTCTAGGATCACAATTAACAAGGTTTGCTACATGAGACCTTGCTTCTTCAACAGCCTCGTCTGCCTTCCATCCGAAACGGTGCGACCTCGATGCTGGATTACCAAACTCCCCATCGGGTGTTAAGAATTCCATCATTCTTTTTGCCACTCTGGGGTCAACTGGAGTTGTCGAGGCGTAATCAAGATAAATGGTGTTATTTTTTTCTTTCATTTTTACTTTATTTCTTTAAGTTTTATATATGGGCTATCAACTGAATTAACAAGACTGCTTAATGTAATTTTTGTTAAATAATTATCTACTAAATCATTTAAATCATTCCATAAATTATGTGTTTTACATTTTTTTCCGTCTTGACAAGTAAAGCTACCATGGCAATTTGTTGCATCTAAATCTTCATCAACGGCGTCCATAATCTCTTTAATAGTTATTTTATTTAGATCTTTAGCATAAGCATAACCACCATTTCTTCCTCTTACGCTTTTAACAATTCCAGCAATTCTAAGTTTTCTGAATAACTGTTCTAGGTAAGAGATTTCTATATTTTGATTATTGGAAATATCAGTTAGAGACACTGGTGCTGTATTATATAGAGCACCTAGCTCTGTTAGAGCGCTAACAGCATATTTGCTTTTTGTAGTAAGTTTCACGCATGGATTATAAATACCTGACTAATTTAGTCAAGTATGATGTTCATTCCCAATCTGTCAGCAACTTGATGATAGGATTCAACAACGTCTCCAAGGCCTTCTCTAAATCTATCCTTATCCATCTTCTTACCAGTTTCAACGTCCCATAACCTGCATCCATCTGGAGTGAACTCATCTGCAAGGATAATTTTATTTCCATCTAAAAGGCCAAACTCAACTTTAAAATCAACCAATATTAGACCAGAGTCTAAAAATAGTTTTGAGAGGACATTATTTATTTTATAAGTAAGTTTTTTCATTTGATCAATGTGGACCTGGTTTGCCCAGCCAAATGATATTATATGCTCATCATTTATTAATGGATCTCCTAAATCATCATCTTTTAAAAAAAATTCAAAAAGCGGTGACTCTAAAACTAGACCGTCTTCTGTTCCAAGTCTTCTACATATTGATCCAGAGGCTATATTTCTAATAACACATTCAATCGGAAACATTTCAAGCCTATGAACTAGCGAATCAGTCTGATTGATCACTTTTATATGATGAGTGGGAACATCATTACTTTCCAAATGGTCAAGAATAAAAGCATTGAATTGATTATTAACTGCACCCTTACCCAACAATGCCTCTTTTTTCTTTCCATCAAAAGCAGAAGTATCATCTCTAAAATTCATAATTAAGTGCTTTTCGTTATCTGTGGTAAATAATGACTTAGCCTTGCCGGATGTTATTTCTTTTATTTTATTCATTAGTTTAATAATTCGTTAATTTTTGATAATAGCTGTTCAGATTCGTCTATATTACCATTTAATGATTTGGCACGAACATAAGTTTTATTGTTTTTTTGGCTGATTATTACTTCAAATTGTGAATCTTTATTAAAGTCTGATTCTTTTTGAGAATTTCCGAAACCAAGAAATGAAAACATTCCCTCTTCCTCTTCCAAACCATAACTTACAAAAAATATTCCATTTGATCTGTCTCTATCATTTGAAACAATATTCCCACTTGCAAGAGCTTTACTTACAGATGACCATGCTCTATCAAAGTTTAAATCTAACTCGATAATAGTTTGGCCATTCTCAGTAAAAATATTTGCTTTTTTTCTTTCATTAAGATTTTGAGCTGCCAATGATGTACCAGTAAATATATCGACAGATTCTGCTAGGTACTCAACAACTCTCCCCAGTTCTGATTGAATAAATTCCGGATTGCTAACGATTTCGTTAGATTCTTTGCTAATTTGATTTAAAAATATTTCAGAGGAGGACTCTTTTATGCCATGTTCAATTTTCATCTCCAATTCAAACTGCTCATTGAAGTCAATTCTAATTACTCCGCTATCTGGATCAGCGCTTAAAATTGTATATATTGAAGTATCCCAATAATTTTTTGATATAGGCCATGTTGTTGACGGAAGTGTTTCTATATAAACCCACATTAACTCTCCTAATCTACGTAATTGAACTGAGCTTTCACCTCCAGATGAAAATATTTGTCTTGGTTTGGGAATATCTAAATCTTTTTCAACTTCAAAAGCGCTGAAATAAGGATAGTGATTATCTGAATTTGGACTAGAAAGTCCTTCAGGAGTTATTATTGGTGCTTCTGATGTTTCTTCAAGAAATTCATATTCATTTGTTGGAAAGTACCCCTCTGGCCCAGTTAGCCATGCGCATGATGAACATGTGATTAAAATTAATAATAATTTTGTACTTTTGATCATAAGATTTTTAATTCCTTTAATGTAGACATAATTTTATTGTGATAAGTTTCATTTAAATTAGTTAATGGCAAACGTATCTTTTCATTAATATAACCCATTTGCGATAGCATCCATTTTACTGGAATTGGGTTAGATTCCACAAATAGAAATTTGAGTAGATCTTCATATATATCATTTTCTTTCTTAGCTCTTTCATAGTTCCCTGAAATTGAATTTAAACATATTGAAGATATCTTCTCAGGAATTATATTAGCAGCTACCGAAATAACACCTGAGGCTCCAAGCTGCATACTATCTAAAAATGTTGGATCGTCGCCTGAAAGAATAGAGAAATTTTTGCTGTCTTTAGTAAGCTCAACCAGATCTTTTATTCTGTTCATATCGTCCAAAGCTTCTTTGATGCCTATTATATTTCTGTGTTCAGCGAGAGTTTTTGCTGTTTGTGGGAGAAGATCACATGCAGTTCTTGATGGAACATTGTATAAGATTTGTGATATATCCACTTTATTAGCAATAGCCGTATAGTGAAGAATCAAGCCTTCTTGTGTTGGTTTGTTATAGTATGGAGTAACTAAAAGAGCGGCATCTGCTCCAAGATTTTTAGATTCAAGCGTTAGATCTATTGCTTCCTGAGTTGAATTACCTCCAGACCCAGCAATTATAGGAATTCTATTCCCCGAGGTTTCAACGCTATATTTAATTACATCTAAGTGCTCTTGGATGCTTAATGTTGATGATTCTCCAGTTGTCCCAACTGAAACTATTCCGCTCGTCCCACTTTCTATATGCCAATTAATCAACTTCTTTAATGACTCATAGTCAACCTCACCACTTTCAAGCATTGGTGTTACTAATGCGACAAAACTTCCCTTTAAAACTTGCATCAAATATATTTTCAGTAAAAAATAGGACTATACACTATTTAAAACAAAATCTTATACAAAGGAATTCAAATGACTAAAAAACTACTAGGTAAAAAAGCTCCAAACTTTAAAGCAGATTGCACTGGAAACAATGTATTTGGAAGAGATGATTTCAAAGGTAAAAATCTAGTTCTTTATTTTTATCCTAAAGATAGCACTCCAGGATGCACAACTGAAGGTCAGAATTTTAGAGATTTATATGAAGAATTTAAATCTAATAACACTGAAATTCTTGGTGTATCAAGAGAATCTATAAAATCGCATGAAAATTTTAAACAGAAGCAATCTTTCCCTTTTGAGCTGCTATCAGATCCTGATGAAAAAGTATGTAAAGCATTCGATGTCATGAAATTAAAATCAATGTATGGAAGGGAATACATAGGCGTAGATAGGAGTACTTTTATTATTAATAAAGATAGTAAATTAATAAAGGAATGGAGAGGGGTTAAGGTTAAGGGTCATGCAGACGAAGTTCTAGATTTTATTAAAAATTTAGATTAATTACTGTTGCCAGAGGGCCAAGCATTCCAAACAGCTTTTATAAATGTTGCTATGGGAATTGCAAAAAATACGCCCCAAAAGCCAAACATACTTCCAAAGACAAAAACGGCTAAAATAATTATTACCGGATGAAGCTTCACTGCATCTGAAAAGATTATTGGCACCAATAAATTACCATCCAAAACCTGAAGTACTAGGTACAAACTTATCAAAAGCCAAAAATCAAAGGATAATCCAAACTGAATCAGACCAATAATAACTATTGGGACTGTTACTGCAAAAGCTCCAACATAGGGTATAACAACCGATAGGCCTACAAGGACAGATAAAAGTGCTGTGTAGTTTAGCCCTAGTGAAGAAAATATTATAGCTGCACAAACTCCTACTATAAATATTTCAAGGGTTTTACCTCTAACATAATTGCTTAATTGAACATCCATTTCTTCCCATATTTTAAAAAGCATTTTCCTTTCTCCAGGAATAACTTTTAAAAAACCCTCAAGAATACTCTTCCTATCAAATAAGAAAAAATAAACCAAGATTGGAAATAATAAAATATATATCAGAACAGTAATTGCGCTTTGTATTCCTGAAATAGAGCTCTTAACAATATTTTGAGTTAGCAATGAGGCCTCAGAAGATACTGCCTGGAAGAAAGTCGTAATTTGATCAGAGGTTAATAAATCTGGATAGGAAGAAGGTATTTGAGATATAAAAATTACAAAATCATTGAGCAAGCCCGGAGTCTCTAATATCAATAATTGCAATTGAGAATACAGAATTGGAATTAACCACACCAAAAGTGCGGCACCAACAATTATAAAAATAGTAAAAGTAGCTAATAATGCCCAGAAACTATTAATACCAAAAGATTCTATTCTTTTCTGGAGGCCAACAAGAAGATAAGCAACAACTATACTTAAAAGAAATGGAGTAAGTATTGAACCAAAATAGTTCAATAAAACTAATGATGAAATTAATAGAATCGAAAAAACAATAGTTTCATCGTTTATGAATATTTTTTTAAAAAAATTATTAAGTCTGTCTATCATCTTTAAACTACATGTTATATTTAAAACTATTTACAATTAACCCTGTCTAAAACTGGTATATGCAAGGTTGCGTATACAATTATGACCGATATTAATCTAAAAAGTCTATTGTTATAGATTTTCAGTAATTATAGGAAATTTAAAAAATTGATAAAAATAAGATTTAAGTACTATTTCTTTTCAATAATTTTTATTAGTTGCCTTAGTTTTGCTCAAAATAATAGCCAAATCAAACTTCCGGAACTTGGAGATAGGGTTTCAGGGGCTGTATCGTCTGCTCAGGAAAAAGCAATTGGTGAGGCCTTTCTAAAACAAGCTTATGCGCAAGCTCCTTTAATTAATGATTCTCTTATTCAAGAATATACAGAATTGCTAGTATTTAGGCTTTCAGAAAAAAGTAAAGTTCAAGATAGATACTTTAATGTTCTTTTAATAGATGACCCATCTTTAAATGCTTTTGCGGCCCCTGGGAGCATTATAGGGGTTAATGGTGGACTATTTCTTGAAGCAGAAAATGAAGGTCAGTTTGCATCAGTTATGGCACATGAGCTGGCTCATTTAAGCCAAAGACACTTCGCAAGAAATGTACTTAGATCTCAAGATTCTAGTCTTTCGTCTGCGCTTGTGTTGGTCTCTTCCATAGCAATTGCCTTAATTACCAATCAACCACAAGCAATCATAGGTGGAAGTGCTTTTATGCAACAAGAAAATCTAAGATACAGTAGGCTTTTTGAGAAAGAGGCTGATAGGGTTGGATTTACAAACCTAGTCGCGTCAGGATATGACCCATATACGATGGGTGAAATGTTTGAGAATATGAATAGGATGAAAAGGTACTATGGTGAGGCTCCACCTGAATTTCTTTTAACACATCCAGTGACCTCATCAAGGGTTAATGATGCATTTAATGCAGCTGAAAGTATTGATGTAAGTGGGTCAAAAAAAGATAGTTTAGATTATTCATTCATTCGTTCAAGGCTAAAAGTCTATTATGAAAAGATACCTGCATCATCCGTCAGTTATTTTAAAGATGCTTTTAAAAAATCAAACCTGCCCTCAGACCATTATGGCTTAGCTCTTGCTTTAAATAAAAATAATGAGTTTGAAAATAGTATTTCAGTAATAAATGACTTAATTGATCGCTTTCCAAAAAACTTAATTCTCAATACAACAAGAGTTGAGATTTATTTAAATGCAGGACTTTATCAAGAAGCAAGTAATCATGTTGATGAGTTTCTATCAATTTCTCCTGGAAATTATCCACTAACTATTACAAAGGCAAAAATTTTAAATGAGACTGGAGAATATTTTGCTGCAGAGGAGTTATTAAGAGAACAGCTTTTAAAAAGAAATGGTGATCCGTATCTTTGGCTTTTATTGTCAGATATACAAAGAGACGGTAAGAATGTTGTTGGGTATTATCAAAGTAAAGCTGAATATCATTTTTTGCTAGGACAATATGAAGAAGCTATTAGCCAACTAGAATTTGCTCTTCAATTAACAAAAAATAATTTTCAGGTATCAGAGAGCGTCATGACTAAAATTATAGATATAAAAAATAAAATTAATAAATCTAGAGGTCTTTAAATAACTTTTTCTTTGTAATGTTATAGCCCAGGAATGTATGAAGAATTGCAAAAGGAATTGCAACAATTGGCATATAAGTAATGGTAAGAAATATTGATTTACCAATACCCATAAAAATACTTCCCGAGAGATCACCAAACCTTGTCATAAACGTATCTATAAAAACTGTGGTTTTGTATCTATCTTTCTTCTCAAGCTGGCTGTAAGCGATCTCTCTTGCCGGCTTGTTGAAACCGTACTCAAATACTCTAAGCAATGTTTGGCAGAAAACAACGACTGCCACAGATGGTAAAAACCCATAAAGAGAGAAGACACCTATAAACAAAATACCATAAACTACTAATATAAATTTGATTCCAAACTTTGAAATCACATAATAAGTTAAAGTTAACTGAACTAATAAGGTGAGTGGAGAAACTATTTGCTCTATTAATGCAAATAACCTTATTCTTTCTGGAGATAATTCAGAATAGTTCTCAATAATAGGTATTGCAGCTATCCACTGCACTGTCATTAAAAAAGTAAAAAACCAAGAATAGAGTGCTATTTTCCTTATATCGTCTTTGATTAATATATTTTTAATACTATCAATAGAGCCTCCTCCAACTTTAGACGAGAGAGCTTCAACTGAAAATATTTTTACAATATAAGCTGCAAGAGCTAGTGCTAATATCAAGAAAAATGATGCTGCGATTAAAAATAGTGCTATCCCGGTCTCGGTAAATGAATTGGAGAGCATGCTCGATGTTTGAGAGCCAAGCATTGCACCAACTGATCCACCTGCCAGTATAAATCCATAGTATTTTCTTGAAGAAGAGTCTCTAAATAAATTAATTACTAGCACCCAAAAAATTGAAACTGTAAAGAAAGAATATATATTGCTCCACACATAAAATATTCTTCCAAGCCACAACCTCTCAAAGGTCATTAATTCAGATAAATTTGATGAATATAAATAAAGAATTAGTAAGTTTAAAATAAAGAAAGAATAGGTGTAAAAGATAATCCTTATGTAATTAGCTCTAGATGCAACCCATGAATAAATAGGGTTAACTAGAATCATTACTAAAGTAGTGCTGATTAGAAGAGGTATGAGCATCCCTTCTCCATAGCTCTCCACAGCAAGCTCATTTCTTAAAGGTCTTAGAACATACCAAGAAGAAAGTACAAGGTAAAATAAGAAACTTGAAAGAAAAGTCTTATTCGTTTTTAAAGCAGATAAGAGTGAAAAGAAGTGTTTAATTTTATCCTGCATAATACTTAAATTGAGTGGTGGGTCGCACAGGATTCGAACCTGTGACCAATTGGTTAAAAGCCAACTGCTCTACCAGCTGAGCTAGCGACCCATGATTAAGCATCATAAAAAATGTGATTATTCCATATTTTTCAATAACTGCAAGGCCTGTGATGAAGCTGAGTTATTTGGGTACTCTCTAACCACAAATTTATACTTGTCAGCTGCCATCTTTAAATCATTATTTTTAACGTGTATATCCCCTATTTTCTTATGTGCAAGCGGAACTCTGTAATGATTAGGATATAGTGATATAAGATCCAAAAAATATTTTTTGCTTAGTTCTAAATCGTTATTTATAAGAGAAATTTCACCAAGCCAGAAGAAGGCTAGAGGTGATTTTTGATCATTATTAAAACTTTCTACAAAAAATTTAAATAATTTAAAGGCATTTTCATAATTTTGATCTTCTAAAGATTTTGTAGCTGCTGAATAGACATCTTCCTCGCTTTGAATATCATTAACTCCTTTAAACCTAATACTACTATTTGCATTTATAGCATTACCATTAGGTGCTTTTTCATTATCTGAACTATGATTTTCACTTATGAGCTTTTCAATTAAATGATTCTGGCTTTCAATTTTATTTCTTAACTCAGCAATTTCAATCTCAAGTTCTTGTATTTTTAAAAATAAAATATCTGAAGCTGTGCTCTTTTCATCAGCAAAACTAATATTAGAAAAAATAACTATAATTAAAGTTAAAAAAATATTCTTCTTAGTTCTCATTATTTTTTAGTTGATTTCTGCCCTTCTATTTTTAGACCAACTCATTTCATTTGATCCTGATACGAGTGGATATTCTTCACCAAAACTCTTTACAGTCATTCTTTTCTCATTAATTCCATTTAACAATAGATAATTCTTAACAGCATCGCCGCGTCTTTGGCCAAGAGCTAAATTGTATTCACGAGTACCTCTTTCATCAGCGTGTCCAGATATGGTTATGATCATTTCTGCATTATCATTCATTGCTCTCACAACACTCTTTAGAGTCTGTATTGATTTAGTGGAAAGAGTAAATTTATCAAAATCAAAGTAGACCACCGCGTTGGTCGTAATTGGTTTTTCATCATAGGTGACTGAACTCTCTTCGGTAACAGAAACTTCTACACTGCTAACAGTTGGATTGTAGACTGATTCTTCAATTGTATTTACTGTGCTGCAGGAAACTGCAAACATTAGAAAAAATATAAAGAAAATATTTCTATTTTTTGATTGAATATACATTATTTTTACTCCATTTATTTATCTTAAAAACCCTGACCAAGATGGCTCTCGAACTTCTCCAGAGGTTGCAGGAAGTCTAAATCTGGCCCCGCTAAGTGTAACACCAGCAAGCAATCCGGTCTCATCTTCCTTTATTGCATAGACTATCACATTACCGTTGGGAGAAATACTTGGAGATTCATCTAAACGAGATTCAGTTAATGGTCTTGAGAAATTCTCATTAAAGTATTTTAGGGCAATTTGAAATTTTTTATCAGCCCTATGAACAAATACAATACCCTCATTAGTAGGGAGATATGAAGCTTTTGCATTATAGTTACCTTCAAAAGTTAGTCTTTTAGGTTTTGTATTAAACTTCAATAAATCTATCTCATAAAGCTGCGGTGAGCCCGACCTTCCAGAAGTAAATAATATTTTCTTACCATCTGGGGACCATGATGACTCTGTGTCTATAGAGTAATGGTTGGTTAATCTTGTTAAATTTTTATTTTTTAAATTAAGAATATATATTTCTGCATTTCCATCTTGATATAGAGTTAGAGACAGGAATTTTCCATCAGGCGAAAATGATGGAGAGCTGATTTGGTATTTATTTTCAACAGCAACCTCTCTCTTGCCAGTTGCAATGTTTTGAATAAAAACTTTTGCTGTTCCTGTTTCAAAAGACACATATGAAATATCTTTTGAATCTGGGCTCCATGATGGAGAAATTATTGCGCTATTGCTTTTTAATAAAGTCTGTTCATTCATTCCATCAGCATCGGCCAGCATTAACCTGTAAACTTTAGAAGTCCCATCATTATCCTCACTTACATAAAGCATTTTAGTTGATGCAACTCCCTGCAATCCTGTAATTTCTTCATAAATACCGTCACTCACATAGTGTGCTAACTGTCTTGTCTTATTTGGGATACCAAAAATTTTTGAAGATCTTATTTTCTTTTCTTTTATAGAATCAAAAATATCATATGAAACAGTAATATTCATTTTATCTTCGCTATTCACTTTGCCTTTTAAAATATAATCAACGCCTAAGAGTCTGTAGTTTCTATAATTGATTTGATCTTGATATGACTCCTCCGACAAAAGCTCATCAGAACCAAGGACCGAAAATTCTCCAGTTCTAAGGAGATCAGCTTTAATTATTTGACTAATTTTTTGAGAAATTGAGTTCTGGCCATCAAAGCTATGAATAGCAATTCTATAGGGATTATCAGAACTTTCTGTGATTTCAAGAACAAGCTCAGCGCTTGTGTTAATAGAAATTAAAAAAAGGAAAATAATTTTTTTCATGATGGATTAAAAGTTAATATTATATTTCTAAAGTTGGACTGGTATATTTTAGTATCTAATATATTAAAAAAATTAAATGTTTCAACTCTTTGAACAGCTTTAATTGCTGAGTTGTCAAACCTTATATTCCCGCTACTTTTCACTAGAGACACTTTAAGTATTCTTCCATTTTTATTTATTTCAATCCTGAGATCGCATATTAAACCGCTTTGAATATTCTTAGGCTTTAACCAAGCATCCTCGATTGTTTTTATTATCATTGTGCTAAATTTGTCTACAACCTTAATATCCTCACTTTTTATAATATTTTTATCTTCATCGATTAGCTTATTTATTTCTGGGGTTATATTGATGGCTGGTTGAATTTCTTGCAGCTGATTTGATTCAAGCACAATGTTTAATGATTTACTTTTTAATTTTTTAGCTACTGGTTGGGTTTGTAATTTTGCTACATCTTTTTTTTTGGTATTTACATTTAAATCTTGTTCAAATATTAAGCTGACGTTTATTGGGTTATTTAAAATCGGTCTTATTTTTTTTTCAGCATAAAAATAACCAACTAAAAAAAGTATTAGAGATGCATGTAGAAGAAAAGAAAAGACTGAAGCAACAAGATAATTAGTTTTAATTTGCATAGCCTGTTGTGACAATTCCTATTTTTTCAATTCCAACACTTTGAACTGCTGCCATAGCTTTAGCAACACTTTCAAAGGATACGTTTCTATCTCCCTTGAAAACAACCTCAACGTCAGGATTTGCAGAAAAAATAATTAAAGATTTTCTTTTTAATTCATCTAGATTTATTGGGAGCTGTTCTTCACCAATATTAATGAAGTATTCACCCTTTTCATTTATAGATACAACAAGTGGTTCGTTCTGAATTGACATCTTGGTAGTATCAGTTTGAGGTAAGTTAACCTCAACTCCTTGAATTAATAGCGGAGAAAGAACCATGAATATAATTAATAAGACCAACATAACATCAATGTAAGGAACTACATTAATTTCAGCATTTAATTTTTTCTTTTTACCTAACCTATATATCATTTATTTTTTAAAGTTTGCTTATAAAAAATACTAGCAAGTTCTTCAGAAAATATGATTGTTGATTGAGAGATGCTTTCAAGCTCAGAGGCAAATTTGTTATATGCCAAAACTGCAGGTATTGCAGCAAATAAACCCATTGCTGTTGCTACCAAAGCCTCAGAAATTCCAGGAGCAACTGCGTTAATAGTTGCCTGTGTAGCGTCTGATAAACCCTGAAATGCGGTCATAATCCCCCAAACAGTACCAAATAATCCAATATAAGGACTAACAGAGCCTACATTTGCAAGAAATGATAGATTTACATTCATCTGCTCTTCATCTGATGCTATGGCAACTCTCATTGAGCGATTAATACCTTCTAGATCTAATTCGGTAACTTGATTGCTTGATTTAAGAGTATTGAACTCATTAAATGCGCTTTTAAAAACATTTAAAGATCCATAATTAATATTATTATCAGGAATCTCTTCATACAGCGAGTGCAAGTCCTTTCCTGACCAAAATCTTGATAAAAATTCAGAATTTATTTTCTTTATTTTTTTATAAAAATTATAGCGCTCAATTATAACTATCCAGGAAAGCACTGAGGTTAATAAGAGTACAAACATTACTGATTTCACAACCAAGCCTGCTTCTAGGAATAAATTTAATACAGAAATTTCGTTCATAATAATTTTTTAGCTAAAAAGTAATAATAAATCATTGTTAAAAGGTTTTGGTTTATTTGTTTCCAAATTTATTAAACAAACTTCAATCTCGGCTGAACATAGGATCTTATTTGATGTATTTTCTTTAGCCACTTGTGAGAAAGTTAATCTAGCATTCGAATTCTTATGCACAGTTGAGGAAATCGTTAGAGCATCTTGAATTTTTGCAGGTGAAATGAAATTAATTTGTATTTTTCTTACTACAAATACCAGCCTTTGATTTAATAACTTTTCCTGTGAAATGCCATTGTCAATCAAAAATTCTGTTCTAGATCTCTCAAAAAATTTTAGGTAGTTTGCATGATATACAAAACCTTGGAAGTCAGTATCTTCACAATATACCTTGAGAAATAGATCTCTAGATTTGATATGTTTGCTCATGCAGCTCTATATCTTTTTGAAAAAGTTCTAATAAAATCTGTACAAAGTCTGGCCACAACAAATCAACAGTTATTAGATCATTTTGGATATTTGGATTGATTGTTGATGCAAGTATTCTTACTTTTATAGGCCTTCTATTGAACTTATAAATAAGTGCTGGAATTAAATCATATCCCTCTGATGCTCTGATTACCTGATCCCACCAATCTTGAGGTGGCTCCCCTCCATCACCATATCTCTTGCATTCTAAACACCATCTTCCAAGTCTTAGATCAGGCAGTTCTTTTGTTCTGGTTTGCTCTAAAATTCTTTTAACTGGATTGTTTAAATTAAGATCTTTGACTAGCAAATTTCCTATTTCTCTTTCAAAATTTGCACCTTTTGCTCTTGAATTAACTGGCAAAATTACTCTCCTGGTTCAAAATTATCAGGAAATTGAGCATTGGTGTGCACTTCTTGCACATCATCAAGATCATCCATAAAGTCCATGATTTTTAATATTTTTTCAGCCATTTCTTGATCAACCTCTATAAGGGTATCTGCTCTAAGTGTTGTTTCAGCATTTGAAATTTCAATATCTTTTGATTTAAGAACATCATTTACATTACTTAAATCATTATGAGGAGTAATGAGTTCAAAATATTCACCCTCATCAATTAGATCTTCTGCACCAGCATCTAGTGCAATATCCATCAAATCATCTTCAGCAACTCCCTTGCCTACATGGATGATGCCAAGCTTGTTAAATAGATAAGCCACTGAACCATCTGTACCAAGATTACCGCCAAATTTTGAAAAAGCATGCCTAACATCTGAAACTGTTCTATTTCTATTATCTGTCATTGTCTCCACAAGAATCGCTACACCTCCAGGACCATAACCTTCAAATACTATTTCTTCTAAACTGCCTGTCTCGCCAGTGCCTGAACCTTTTTGAATGGCTCTTTTTATAGTGTCTTTGGGCATGTTTGATTGATTTGCTTTTTCAAGCGCAAGTCTCAATCTAGGATTGTCTTCTGGATCTGGACCGCCTTTAGCTGCAACTGTTATTTCTCTAATAACCTTAGTCCATACTTTAGCTCTAGAGGCGTCTTGTCTTGCTTTGCGATGTTTTATATTTGCCCATTTAGAATGTCCTGCCATTTAATCCTCTTCTATTTGTGTTGATCTTATTTTAAGCTCATCTAATTGGGCATTGTCAACTTTACTGGGGGCTTCTGTAAGGAGGCATGTTGCACTCTGTGTTTTAGGAAATGCAATCACATCTCTTATATTTGAAGTTTTAGTTATAAGCATTACGAGCCTATCCAGCCCAAATGCAATACCTCCATGAGGTGGGCATCCCGAAGATAAAGCATTTAAAAGAAAGCCAAATTTATTTTTTGCTTCTTTGTTGGATATTTTTAAAATATCAAAAACTGCTTTTTGCATCTCTTCTTGATAAATCCTTAGAGATCCTCCTCCAACCTCATAACCATTCAGAACAATATCATAGGCATAAGCTATTGCATTTTCAGGCTGGTCAAGTAACTCATCTGCAGAACATTTAGGCAAGGTAAATGGATGGTGTAAAGATGTTAAATTATTCTGACTATTTTTTTCAAACATAGGGAAGTTAACTACCCAGCATGGCGCCCATTCAGAAGAATATAAATCTAATTCTTCTCCTAATTTTTTTATTAAGCTACTCATAGATAAATTAACAGTATTTTTAGGTCCAGCTCCGAAAAATACTAGGTCGCCCTTCTCAAGGTTAAGTTTTTCAATAATGCCTTCAACAGTCTGCTTATTTAAAAATTTTAAAATTGGAGATTGAAGGCCGTTATCAGTTCCATCTAGATCATTAATTTTTATATAAGCTAAACCTTTCGCTCCTAATTTTGAAACATACTTGGTATATTCATCAATCTTTCCTCTGCTTAGAGAATTTCCGCCAGGAATTTTTAAAGCAACTACTCTAGATTTTGCATCCTTGGCTGGATTGGAGAAAACTTTAAACTCCTCATTTATCACCAAGTCAGAGATTTCAACTAAATGAAGAGGAATTCTTAAATCTGGTTTATCACATCCATATTTTTCTATTGAATCATGCCAATTGATAACTGGGAACTTATCGAGCTTATGGTCACAAAATTTTTCAATTAGTTCCTTAACCATACCTTCAGCTAGATCAAGAATGTAATCTTGGTCTATAAATGATGCTTCTATATCTATTTGTGTAAATTCTGGTTGTCTATCAGCTCTTAAGTCCTCATCTCTAAAACATCTAGCTACTTGATAATACTTATCAAGCCCTCCCATCATTAACATTTGCTTAAAGAGTTGAGGTGACTGAGGTAAAGCAAAGAAGTTACCAGGCTGAACTCTACTAGGCAATATGTAATCCCTTGCTCCTTCCGGAGTTGCTCTTGTTAATATAGGTGTTTCAATTTCATTAAAATCTCTATCATCTAGATAATTTCTTATAGTTGATGATATTTTAGACCTTGTAACAATCCTCTGATTCATATCAGGTCTTCTAAGGTCAAGTACTCTATTTTTTAATCTTACATCCTCATTAACCTCTTGGTAATCGTCAAGGGGAAAGACTGGAGTAGATGCTTTGCTAAGAATTTTAATGGAATCAGCCTCAAGCTCAACTTCGCCAGTAATCATATTTGCATTAGATGTTCCCTCAAGTCTTTTGCTTACAGTTCCGCTAATTGATACTACAAACTCATTCCTTAGGGTTTCAGCAATTGCAAATGATTCTTTGGACTCAGGGTTGAATACAACTTGGCAAATACCTTTAATATCTCTTAAATCTAAAAAAATAACGCCCCCATGATCCCTTCTCTTGTGAACCCATCCACAAAGTGTTATTTGTTCTTTTAGATTTTTGGTAGTTATTTCACCACAATAATGTGATCTCATGTTTATTCCTCATTAATTAAGTAATCTTATCTTGTTTATTGCCATTCTTGGAGTCAGTTGCCTTATTTACTAAAGATTTTTTTGAATTATCTTCTGAAAGATTCTTTTTTTTACCTGTTTTGAAATCTGTTTCATACCAACCAGACCCTTTTAATCTAAAGGAGGGAGCTGAAATTAACTTCTCAAGAGAATTTTTACCGCATTGAAGACATTTTTTAAGAGGTTCATCACTAAACTTCTGCAAAGTTTCTAGTTGATGTCCACAATTTGAACATTTATATTCATAAATCGGCATATGTCTTTAAAAAAAAGATAGAATTATAAACCATAAGGATTTATTCATATAATTAAAAGATGTTATTTTCAAAATTACTAATACCTACATTAAAGGAAGCGCCTCAGGAAGCTGAAATTGTAAGTCACAAGCTTATGTTGAGAGCCGGAATGATAAGGAAAGTTGCTTCCGGGGTATATACATGGCTTCCATTGGGCCTAAAAGTGTTAAGAAAAGTTGAGGGTGAGGTAAGAACTGCAATGAATAATGCAGGTGCTCAAGAGGTATTGATGCCCATGGTTCAACCAAAAGAATTATGGAATGAAACCAATAGATGGGAAAAAATGGGAAAAGAACTTCTTCGTTTTCGAGATAGACATGATAGAGATTTTTGCTTGGGTCCAACTCATGAAGAAGTCATAACCGATCTAATAAGAAATAATGTAAGAAGCTACAAAGAATTACCAATCAATGCGTATCAGATACAAACTAAATTTAGGGATGAAATTAGACCTAGGTACGGTGTAATGAGAAGCAGAGAATTCATTATGAAAGATGCCTATAGCTTTAGTGTTAATGAAAAATGTTTAGATGAAAGCTACATTAATATGAGAAATGCATATAAACAAATTCTCCAAAACATTGGATTGGATTTTAAAATAGTTAAAGCTGATTCTGGAGCAATAGGAGGAGATGCCTCTGAAGAATTTCATGTTTTAGCAGAGAATGGTGAAGATACTATTGCTATCAGCACCAATTCAGAGTTTGCAATCAATACAGAGCTTCTCCTTGAGGAAGGTGAGGATATTAAATCACTTGAAGGAAAGGATTCTCCAGATGGCAAAGGGATCATTCAAATAAAAAAAGGTATTGAAGTTGGCCATATTTTTAAACTTGGCCAGGTTTACTCTAATGATATGAATGCGAGCGTTCAATCTCAAGAGGGAAGATCTTCAACTCTTTACATGGGCTGTTATGGCATTGGTGTTTCAAGAATTGTTGCTGCTGCTATAGAGCAAAATAACGACGAAAAAGGTATTGTATGGCCTGTTTCCATTGCTCCATTTGATGTCAATATTATTGCCATTGGTTTTGACAAAAATGAGAAGGTTGCAAATGCTGCTACTGATCTATACGAAAAGCTTTCTAACCAAGGATATGATGTAATTTTAGATGATAGAAAGGCTGGCTTTGGAGCAAAAATTAAAGATTCTGAGTTAATTGGCATTCCTATGAATATAATAATTGGGAAATTGTATGTTGAGAAAAATGAAATAGAAATGAGAACAAGGGATGGTCAAATTTCCTTAGTTCAGATTGATGACCTAGAGGTTATTTTTAATCATTTTAAATAAACACTAACTAATAATCATTAATATCTTTTGATGAATTATCTTTATAATACTTTTGAATTAAAAATGAAATTGCTATTGAAAGCAACCCCCAGATAACAAGTGCATATGCCCAGCTAGCCAAAATTATGATTGAGGTTGATATCTGAATTTTATAAATAATTCCAATTAGAATTGCAGCAAGACCTGCTGGTAGAAAAACAACAAAAGAGCCTATTAGAAATAGCTCAATAATTATTAAAATTGTTCCAAGTATTAACCAATTATTTGCATTTTCAATTAAACCTATCATTACTTACTATCCTTATTTCCGGTTGCTCCCATTAGCAGTTCTATACTCCCTAATGCTTTAGTTATATCTGAAGGTACTACAAGTGTTTTTGTTTGATCAGATGATGCAAGTTTTGCCAATCCATCAACCTGTCTTTTCATTATTTCAAAGTCAACAGCTGGCTGACCATCATCTTTTATAGCCTTACCTAAAAGCATTGTTTGCTCTGCATCTGCTTCAGCTTTGACTTTAACTGCATATGCATCAGCATCAGCAGTGACTTTAACCGCCTCGGCTTCTTTCTGTGCCTCATATAATTGAGCGTCAGCATTTAGCTCAACACTTCTTCTGTCACCCTCAGCTTTTGCTATGGTTGCTCTTCTTTCTCTTTCGGCGTTTAACTGTTGTCTTTGTGAATCTTTAGTTTGTTCATCTACTAAAACATCAAGTATCTCGGTTCTTGTAACTTCTACACCCCATATCTCAGCTGCTTTGCTAAGCCTTTCTTTAATTTCAAGATTCATTGATTCTCTAGAGGATTGGAGATCATCAAGCTCTAGTTTTCCAGCTGCAGATCTTATAACAGAAATTGCAGTGTTCTCTATAGCTGAATCAATATTTTTAATCCTATATACAGATTTAGATGCATCTAATACTCTAAAAAATACAGTTGAAACTAAACCGACCTCTACGTTGTCTTTTGTAATAACTGAAATTTGGAATTTAGGTAATTGTCTTTCTAGAATATCAACTTTATGAGCGACTCTATCCAAGAAAGGTATAATTATAGACAGGCCTGATTCTAGTGTCTTGGTGTATTTACCAAATCTTTCAATCACATAAACTTTTGATTGAGGAACTACCTTAACTGAAAGAAATAGAAATGATATTGATAAGAAAAATAGGAAAGTTAAAAAAGCTTGAAATCCGGTAAACATAAAAACTCCAAAATATGTATTATTTTAAACAATATAACAGATTGATATTGTTTAAACATTTATCTAGAAAAAATTAATATATATAAATTATATCTTTTTAATAATAGTTGCGTTTGCTGTGCCCCCTCCCTCACAAATAGCTTGAAGTGCATATTTACCATTTCTTCTTTCTAGCTCATGAAGAAGAGTTGTCATTAACTTAGTTCCAGTAGAACCAAGAGGGTGACCTAATGAAATTGCTCCACCATTTACATTTAATTTGGACATATCCGCTTCTAATTCCGTAGCCCAAGCCAATGGCACAGGTGCAAATGCTTCATTTATTTCATATAAATCCATATCATGTATCGAAAGATCTAGATTTTTTAAAGCTGATATGGATGCTGGAATAGGACCTGTTAGCATGAATACAGGATCATCACCCACAACAGACAATGAAACTATTTCAGCTCTAGGGTCTATTTTGATCTTCTTAAGCCCAGCGTCATTGCAAACCATAATAGCAGATGCGCCATCAGTAATTTGACTAGCGTTTCCAGCAGTTATTAAACCATCTTCAATAACTGTCTTAAGTCCCGATAAGGCCTCAATAGATGCATCATATCTAATACCTTCATCTTGATGAATAAGCAAGCCTGTATTTGCATCTGATTTTGATTGAATAGCTAGAATTTCTTTATTAAAAAATCCTTGTTCTGTGGCGTAAGCTGCTTTTTTGTGACTTGATAAAGCAAAATTATCTAGATCTTCTCTACTCAAATTCCATTTTTTTGCAACAAGCTCTGCGCCTGTAAATTGTGAAAAAAATACACCTGGATATCTAGATTCAATACCCAAAGCATTGAATGGAAAGCCATGACCGGCATCATAACCATCTTTTACACTTGCTCCAATTGGAACTAATGACATCACCTCGACACCTCCTGCAATGACAACATCCTGGGTCCCAGACATTACTGCTTGAGCTGCAAAATGAAGAGCTTGTTGTGAAGAACCACATTGGCGGTCGACTGAGGTTCCAGGAACTGATTCAGGCAATGAAGATGCTAGTATTGAATTTCGTGCAATATTTCCAGATTGAGCACCAACCTGATCGACGCATCCAAAAATAACATCATCTATATCTTTGGGATTAATACCTGAAGTACTAACTAGTTCGTCTAAAACAGCTGCTCCCATATCAGCAGGGTGCCAATTACTTAAGCTACCATTTTTTTTGCCGCCTGGTGTCCTAACTGCAGCTACGATATAAGCTTTCTCTGCCATAATAATCCTCATAATAAACTAATGAGGATTATTATAACAAATATCTATTTTGTATCTTTAGATTTTGCTTTTGATGCAATGTAAGATGATCGTATTTCATCAATCAAACCATCTCTAATTTTTACATTTTCTTTTAGGTAAAGGCTTGCTTTAACCTTTCCTTGACCAATTGTTTCGCCATTTATTTTGTAGAAAGCGCCTGACTTATCAACCAGCCCTAGTTTGTGGCCATAGTCTAAAATTTCACCTTCTTGGTTGATGCCTAGACCATACATTATTTGGAATTCTGCTTGTTTAAAGGGAGGTGATACCTTGTTTTTAACTACTTTAACTCTTGTCTCATTACCCATCACTTCATCACCTTCTTTAACTGAACCTATTCTTCTTATATCTAGACGAACTGATGAGTAAAACTTTAATGCATTACCACCAGTTGTTGTTTCCGGACTTCCAAACATAACACCAATTTTCATTCTAATTTGATTGATGAATACTACTGTTGCACCTGATCTTTGAATATTTCCAGTTATTTTTCTTAACGCCTGTGACATCAATCTAGCCTGAAGACCTACATGATGGTCACCCATCTCACCTTCTATTTCCGCTCTTGGAACTAAGGCTGCTACCGAATCAATTATTACTAAATCAACACTTTTAGATTTTACTAACATATCAGCCACTTCTAGAGCTTGCTCACCTGTATCTGGTTGAGATAATAATAATTCGTCAACGTTCACCCCAAGTTTTTCAGCATACTGAGGGTCAAGTGCATGCTCTGCATCTATAAATGCGCAGGTACCACCAGCTTTTTGGCATTGGGCTATTATTTGAAGAGTTAATGTAGTTTTTCCAGAAGACTCTGGTCCATATATTTCTGTTACCCTTCCTCTTGGAATTCCGCCAATTCCAAGCGCAATATCTAATCCTAATGATCCTGTTGAGATTGAAGGTATATCAATTAGTTCTTTATCACCCATTCTCATAACAGTTCCTTTCCCAAACTGACTATCTATATCAGCCAAAGTATCCTTTAATGATTTTTTCGTATCTTTTAATTTTGCCATTCTTATCTCCTTACTGTATGTATATACAGTATAGTCTTATATTTAAAATAAATACAACTTTAATTAAAATTTTATATATTTTTTATCCTTAATAACTTAAAGTCTTTTTTTTAAATTTAAGTTATTATTTCTATCTTATGACATTTGTAGTTACTGAGTCTTGTATAAAGTGTAAATACACAGATTGTGTTGAAGTTTGTCCAGTTGATTGTTTCTATGAGGGACCTGATTTCTTAGTCATCCACCCGGATGAATGCATAGATTGCGCTTTATGTGAGCCTGAATGCCCTATTGATGCGATTCTTTCTGAGGATGAGCTGCCTGATGACCAGATAGAATTTATTGAAATTAATGCAAGGCTATCAGAGGTATATGAGAATATTGTTGAATCTAAGGATCCACTTCCAGAAGCTAAAAAGTTTGAAACAGTTCTTAATAAAAGAGAGCTTTTAGACCTATAGCTTTTAAAAAGGAAAAACTAGTATTCCGCTAATTAGAATTAATGCTGAAAAAAAAGTCATAATTTCTCTTTTCCTAATTTTTATTAATGAATTAATTAATTTTGGCATGGTAAGTAAAGAGATGGTACAACCTATTGCAAATGGAATAAGTATGGAAAAATTAAAAATTGCTATGGCTCCAATAATAGTTTTATAAATTCCAAGAGATAATAATATTGCGCTCCCTGAGACACCAGGTAATAGAAAAAAAGTGAATGCAATAAAACCCATCAAAAAAATATATCCATTTGAGAAAGTTTCTGGAGAAATATTTATTTTTGTTAAAACTAAAGCTACTAAAATTCCACAAAAAAAGTAAATATCTAACTTTAAGTTGGTATTGAATTCAGCTTTTACTCTTATTCCAATAATTATTGACACGAGACACATTAGAATACCAATAAAGATTAAGAAGTAGTCCGTGTATGATGAATACAAAAAAAGGATTAATTTTGATAAAAAGATTACGCTTAAAATCATAGAAATTAAAAACGGAACTATCAAATCCAAGAAAAATACTTTATTCAATTTTTGAATATTAAAAGTTAAGTTAGACAGCCTTAAGTTTGAAAGGAATAAAATAAATTTCTCGTACACATTAAATGCAAGTGCAATAGTAGATCCTGAAACTCCGGGAAGCAACTCAGCAATGCCTACAAAAAAACCTGCAATAATAAACCTTAGCCTCTCACTCATGAATCTAATCCATCGTCTGATTTCCCTGGAAGCATTGGTACAAATGAAACATCATCATACAAATCTTGCTCAATCTCTTCAGTGGAAATTTTATTAATGACATTTAGTTTTTGAGATTTAGAGCTACCAACTGGTATAACTATTTTTGCTGAGACATTTAAATTATCAACAAGGTCATGAGGGTATTCTCTTGGAGCAGCAGCACATATGACGCCGTCATATTTTTTTTTATTATCCCAATCTACAAATCCATCTCCATGAATTAATTCTACATTTCTAATTTTAAGTTCATTTAAATTTTCTCTAGCTTTGCTTACTAAAGGTTTGATTCTTTCAATAGAATATATATTTTCACTAAAGTAAGAAAGTACGGCTGTTTGATATCCACAACCAGTCCCAAGCTCTAAAACATTATTAAGAATCTTCCCTCTAGCTTTTGTATGTGAGATGAGCAGTTCGGTCATTTTTGCAACAATATATGGCTGTGATATTGTCTGTTTATAACCTATAGTTAAGGATCTATTTTCGTATGCTCTGGACCACAAGGCTTCGTCAACAAAAATATGCCTTGGCACTTGGGAGATTGCATCCAAGACTCTGAAATCTTTGATGCCCATATTAAGAAGATTTTCTATCATCTCCTCGCGCACCCTTCTAAAAGTAAATCCTGAATTGCTCATAAAAACTTTTTAAAATTCTCTATAAGATCATTATTATCAAGATCATAGTCCAAAATAGAAATTGAAACATACCCATCCTTTACTGCTTCAGAATCTGTAAGGCACTCTTCATGAACAGGTGTTCCTGAAAGATTATATCTGTACTTTTTAATATTTTTTGAAGATTCAACTACCAAAGGCTTGCTTGGAATACCCCTCTTTGCAAGAGTTGTAATTTTAATGCCTTTAAATTCGTTTTCATTAATATCTGGTAAGTTAACGTTAAAGACTTTACCTTCATAGCCTTTAGAGGAATTTATTATTAATTTAATAATTTCCACTGATTTTTTAGCAATATAACTTACATCTTTACAATCATAAGATGCTACCGATAATGCAATTGGAGGGTATTTAAGTTTTCTCCCTCCAACAGCAGCACCAACAGTTCCAGAATATAAAACATCATTACCAATATTTGCACCATGGTTAATTCCCGAGATTACGATATCAAACTCGAAATCAACCATCCCTAATAATCCAAAATAAGAACAATCAGCTGGAGTGCCATCTACAGAATAAATTCTTTCATCAATTTTCTCGATCTCAGTTTCTTTAAGGAAAGATATTGCAGCACTCATGCCACTACAATTATTTTTTGGCGCTATCATCCAAACATCATGATCTTTTATAAGTTCTTTATAGAGATAATTAATATTCTCGGCTTGATATCCATCATCATTGGTGAGTAGTATCTTCATTATTTATTTTTAAGATTTACAAGGGATTGCACTGATATTGCCTGATTTTTTCCAATAATACCAAGCTTTTCGGCTGTTGTTGCTTTTAAGCCTATGTTTGATTTAGATATATTTAAAATCTCACTAAGGCTTTGCAGAATATTTGTTCGAAATGGGCTAATTTTCGGTTGTTCACAAATAATAGTCGTGTCAATGTTATAAATTTCTAAATTCATTAACTCTATCTTTTTTAAACAAAATTCGATTATTTTTTTACTTTCAAGCCCTTCATTTCTTTTATCTTGATCTGAAAAAAATATACCAATATCTCCTATTGCCGCAGCTCCTAAAATTGAATCTGCAATTGAGTGGAGAAGAACATCACCATCAGAGTGAGCAACAATGCTATATTCACATGGTATTTTAAATCCTCCAAGAGTTATTCCATCACCCTCTTTATATCTATGAACATCATAACCAGTTCCTGTCCTTGTATTAAATTTTGATAATAACTTTAAGTCATCTTTGTAAGTAATTTTTATATTATCTCTTGAGCCAAGAAGTTTGCTCACACTAAAACCACAATACTCTAAAGCAAATGATTCATCTGGAATTTCTAAACCTTGTGAAATGCATGATTTTAATGATGTTTTTAGTTCGTTAAATTTACATACTTGAGGAGTTTGCGCTAAATAGTAATCATTTTTATTAACTGTTCCTAATTTTTCTGATCTTAATGAGTCTGAAATTGGGATATATGGAAAAGCACCATAAGAATCATTATCAATTAAATTTTTAAACAAATCATTAATCGTTCTGTGAGAAAAATTTGGCCTTGCAGCGTCATGAATTAAAACGTATTCGTATCCATCTGCATGCTCGTTAGTTAAGGCTTTGTAAACAGATTCTGCTCTTGACGAGCCTCCATATATAATCTTAATCATAGAATCTTTATAAAAATCTTGATTTTTAATATATTTGTTGTCTTCCGAAACAGTTATTATTAACTTGTCAATTAAATTTGATCTAAGCAATTCTTTAACGGTATTCTCTATAACAGAGAATGTATTCAATTTAGCATATTGTTTTGGTTTTTCTTCACCAAATCTGTGTCCCACTCCAGCTGCAGGAATAATGGCTAATATGCTTTTATTCTTCATTTTCTTCAAATTTTATAAATTCCTCATCTGGATAACTCAACCCCAATCTTTCTCTTGCAAAATTTTCAATATGCTCGTCAGAATTTTGTGCATTTTCAATTTCAAAAATTAAAATATCATTTTTTAGCTTTAACTTATCGTTTTTAATATGTTGCAAATTATTCTCTTGAACAAGGTTGGTTTTGTATGAAAGGCTATTATTGCCAAAAAATATTGAGTAGCCTAAAGTTAAAGAAGATAATATTAAAAATATTAAAATTAAGTTAGATATCCTTATCATTTAGGAAAACTAAAGTTGTTATTTTCCTCTTCAATCCATAATATGCGATTATATTTTGCCACTCTATCTGATCTGCAGGGTGCTCCTGTTTTGATTTGACCAGCACCAAGGCCAATTGCTAGATCCGCAATTGTTGTGTCTTCTGTTTCACCGGATCTATGAGATATTATTGATTTATAGTTATTTGAATTAGCTAGATGTATTGTTTCTATTGTTTCTGTAATGGTTCCTATTTGGTTGAATTTTATTAAAATTGAGTTTCCAAGGCCTTTTTCAATTCCATCTTTAAAGATATTCTTATTTGTTACAAAAAGGTCATCTCCAACAAGTTGGCACTTTTGGCTAATTTTATCAGTTAACTCCTTCCAGCCATCATAGTCATTCTCATCCATACCATCTTCAATAGATATAATAGGATATTTTTCAACTAGCTCTTCTAAGTACGAAACAAATTCTGATGGAGATAAACTTCTACCCTCTCCTTTAAGATTATAGTTTTTTCCATCAAAAAACTCGCTAGCTGCACAATCAAGTGCAAGAAAGACATCTTCTCCAGGAATAAGTCCTGTTTGTCTAATTGAGTCTAATATTAGGGTTAGTGCCTCTTCATTAGATTTAAGATTAGGAGCAAAACCACCCTCATCACCAACAGCAGTAGATAAAGATTTTTGCTTTAATATATTTTTAAGATTCCAATATATTTCACTTGACCATCTCATAGCCTCACGAAAGCTTTTAGCCTTAGATGGTATTATCATGAACTCTTGAATATCAATATTATTATCAGCATGTTCGCCGCCATTAAGAATGTTTAACATAGGCATAGGAAGGTTAGGCTTGACATTTAAACCAGTTATATTTTTATATATTTCAGAGAAATGCTGATGCAATGGAATATTTTTTTTCTTTGCTGCAGCATGAGAAACAGCCAATGAGACAGCCAAGATAGCATTTGCTCCTATGTTTGATTTATCAGAGGTACCATCTAAATCAATTAATTTTTTATCAATGCTTTTTTGATCTTCAGGATCTAGTTTTTCTAGAAGTGGGTTAATATGAATGTTGATATTATTAACAGCTTTTTCAACACCTTTTCCCATATATGCATTCCCACCATCTCTTAATTCTAAGGCTTCTTTAGTTCCAGTTGATGCTCCACTTGGGACAATAGCAATTGCTTCTATTCCACAATCAAGAATAACTTTGCAAGATACTGTAGGAAGACCTCTAGAATCTAAAACTTGGATAGCTTTTATTGACCTAATTGATGACATGCTTGTTAAAGAATATTTAGAGTTTCTTGATTTTTTATAAATACATCAAGATCTTTAATCTGCCTTAAAAAAGGCTTTATCATGTCTAATTGCAGTGCGCATGGGCCATCGCATTTAGCATTATTCGGATCAGGGTGTGCTTCTAAGAATAACCCAGCTATACCTTGCGATATCCCGGCCTTCGCAAGACTCAAGAGGTATTCTCGCCTTCCGCCAGCGGCATTTCCAAGTCCACCAGGAAGCTGCAACGAGTGGGTAACATCAAAAAAAACAGGTTTAGAAAGATTTTTAAGAATCTGAAAATTTAGAGTATCTACAATTAAATTATTATATCCAAATGAGTTCCCTCTCTCGCATAATGTAATTTTATTGTTGCCAGCTGAAGCGCATTTTTCTATTATGTTTTTCATTTCCGGAGCTGATAAAAACTGTGGTTTTTTAAATTGTATTATTGATTTAGTTTTTGCTGCAGCAGAAACTAAATCAGTTTGACGAGCTAAAAAAGCAGGGATTTGTATTATTTCACATACTTCACTTACTGGAATGGCTTGATTAGGTTCATGGATATCAGTGATTACAGGAATATCAAAAGTTTCTTTTATTTCTTGAAGTATTTTAAGACCATCATCCATACCCGGACCTCTGAAAGAATTTATTGAGCTTCTATTAGCCTTATCGTAGGATGCTTTGAAGATATAATTTATATTCATTGATTGTGATGCTTTTGCAAACTCTTCAGCAATTTGCATGGCAAGATCTCTAGACTCAAGAACATTCATGCCGCCCATTAAGGTCATATTTCCTTCATTTGATATTTCAAAATTTCTTAGTTTTAAATTATTCATTACTTTCTATTGTACTCTTAATGTAGCTATTAAATATAGGATGGCCGTCTCTTGGATTGGATGTAAATTCTGGATGGAACTGGCAGGCTAAAAACCATTTATGATTTTTTATTTCTACCATTTCAACTAATTTATCATCAACTGAAGTACCTACTATCTCAAGACCTGAATTGGACATACCTTCTGCAAAATCTGGATTAACTTCATACCTATGCCTATGCCTTTCAACTATTTCAATATTTTTATACATCTTAAAAGCATTTGAAGATTTTTTAATTTTACAAACCTGGCCTCCAAGCCTCATTGTTCCTCCGAGATCTGAGTTTTTATTTCTTTTTTGCTTTTTGCCAGAACCATCACTCCATTCAGTTATTAAGGCTATTACAGGATACTTAGTATCCGGATTAAACTCAGTGCTGTTTGAGCCTTTTAGACCTAATACATTTCTTGAATATTCAATAATAGCAACCTGCATTCCAAGGCAGATTCCTAAGTAAGGAATATTATTTTCTCTGGCATATTTACATGCTGTTATCATTCCTTCAATGCCTCGGTCTCCAAATCCACCTGGAACCAAGACAGCATCATTAGAACCAATTAGTTTTTTAACATTTCTTGAGGTAATTGTATCTGCAAGTACAAAGTTAATATTTACTTTCGTTTTATGCTTAATTCCAGCATGCTCAAGAGCCTCATTAATAGATTTATATGAATCTTGAAGCTCAGTATACTTTCCAACAAATGCAATATTAACCTCTTGAATTGGGTTAAGGCTTGCTTTCACAACCCTTCTCCAGTCAGAAAGTTTTGGTTTGTTTGGTCTTATCTTTAACTTACGAAGAATTAATTCATCAACTTTTTGTTTATTTAAAAGGAGTGGGATCGAATAAACAGTCTCAACATCATGCATCGAAATAACATTATCTGGATTCACTGAGCAAAATAATGCAATTTTTTTCTTTTCATCTTTTGGTAACTCTTGTTCAGACCTGCATATCAAACAGTCAGGACTTATACCTAATGATCTTAGTTCTTTGACAGAGTGTTGTGTTGGCTTAGTTTTTAGTTCTCCAGATGCCTTGATGTAAGGTACCAAAGTTAAGTGAACTACAGCCCATGAAGAAGATGGTAGCTCAAGAGCCATTTGTCTTATAGCTTCAACGAATGGTTGGCTTTCAATATCGCCAACAGTGCCTCCTATCTCAACAATTGCAATGTCTTTTCCTTGGCCGCCTTCTTTTATTCTTTTTTTAATTTCATTGGTGATATGTGGAATAACTTGAACTGTCCCACCAAGATACTTTCCTTTTCTTTCGTTTCGAATAACTGTTTCGTAAACTTTGCCTGCAGTAAAGTTATTTTTCTTTGAGGCTTGATACCTTACAAATCTTTCATAATGTCCAAGATCTAGATCAGTCTCAGTTCCATCATTTGTTACGAATACTTCTCCGTGCTGGAAAGGACTCATTGTCCCAGGATCAACATTTATGTAGGGATCTACTTTAATGAGGGAAACTGATAAGCCTCTAGACTCTAAAAGAGCGCCTAGAGATGCAGCAGCAATACCTTTTCCTAGCGATGATACTACCCCTCCGGTAACAAAAATGTATTTAGTTTTGGCCATCATTTAACGTAATCATGATGGGATAAAAGAATAACAGATAACAATGGATAGTTAAATATAAATAAAAAAGAATAGAGTTAATTATGATATGTTTTTTTCACTCTAGATTTTATTCTGATCATCAAGTCGTAGGATATCAAGTCATTGGGTATTGAAATATTGTTAATATTTGATTTTGGTGAAAAAATTTCACAGAAATCACCAACATTGCAGGCTTTATGATCAGAAATATCAACTGTTGTGAGGTCCATGCTTACCTTACCAAATATCTTGGCTTTCTTTCCATTTACTAAAACTATTGTTCCATCTTTTATGTTTTGTGCTAAGCCATCTGCATAACCTATGTAAACAGTTGCAACAGTCATATCTTGATTAGCAGTTGCTCTCCCATCATAGCCTACAGATTCACCTTTTTTAATCTTTCGAATATTTACAATTGGTGATCTAAGAGTCATTGCTGTTTTTAGCTCATTCGTACCTATGTATCCTCCAAACATACCTATTCCACATCTAACCCAGTCATATGAATGATCTGGATAATTAAATACACACCCTGTATTGGCTATGCTTCTAGAAACTTCTTCGCTTAGTTGACTATATACATTATTAAACCTAGCAAATTGCTCTTTATTGCTGTGTTTTTTTGGATCATTAGAAGCTGCTAAATGAGACATAAGCACTATTTTTTTATCTTTTAAATGCTCTTCATAAATTTTTAAAAATTCATTTTCTTCAAAACCAAGTCTATTCATTCCGGTATTGATTTTAAACCAAAGATTTTTATAAAAATTATTTCTTTTTATGAGATCAAATTGTTCTGAATTATGAACAACTAAATCAAAATCATACTTTGATGCAATTTTTAGATCTTCTTCAGAATACACCCCTGTCATCAAAAGAATTTTTTTATTTGATGCCTCTCTTATTCTTATGGCCTCGTCTATACGAACTGTTCCATAACCATCTACAAAATCATCTATATGCTCCAGTAGATTTTCCATGATATGCCCATATGCATCAGATTTGATGACAGCCATAAATTTGCTTCCAACAGGTATTAGCTTTTTTAGATAATTAATGTTCTCTTGAACTATGGTTGGATCAATTATTAGCTCTGATCTAAGCGATGTCATTCAAATGAATCATAAAAACCGTCATTAGAGAAATTTTCAAATCTTGTATATTCTTTAAGGAAAGTTAAGTGAATTGTTCCTATGGGGCCATTTCTTTGTTTGCCAATAATAATTTCTGCTTTATTGCCTTGCTCTGAGTCTTCGTTGTAAACCTCATCTCTGTAAATAAATAATATTACATCAGCATCTTGCTCAATTGCACCTGAATCTCTGAGGTCAGCCATGATTGGCCTTTTGTTTGGACGCTGTTCGACTGCACGATTTAACTGAGAAAGCGCAACAACAGGAACATTAAGCTCTTTAGCAAGTGATTTTAATGATCTTGATATCTCTGATATCTGATTGACACGATTTTCAGCAGATGTTGGAAGCTGCATTAGTTGAAGATAATCAACTACTATTAATGATAAGCCACCTTCAGATCTAGCTAGTCTTCTTGCCTTAGCTCTTAATTCCATTGGGCTCAATAGCGAACTATCGTCAATCCATAAAGGTAAATTCTTTAGTCTCTCTCCTTCTTGCATAAGAACTTTAAGCTGATCATCTCTTAACATGCCGGACCTAACATTCTGCTGGTCAAGCTTACACATTCCAGATAGCATTCTAGTTGTAAGAGATTCACCAGGCATCTCTAGACTGAATATTAAAACAGCTCCATCAGCATCATCATTAACTAAGACATTTTCTGCAATATTCATAGCAAAAGAAGTTTTACCCATGCTTGGTCTTCCAGCCACTATAATTAGATCTCCGTCTTGAATACCTTGTAGCTTTTTATCTAGATCTTTAAAACCAGTTGAGGAACCTATAAGCCCACCTTTCTTGTTCGAAAGTTCATGCAATCTATCCATGGTAGATGGTATAAGTTCTTTCATTGATTGCAGAGAAGAATCATTTTGGCTAGTTTCATCATTAAGAGCAAAAATTAATCTTTCTGCATGGTCTAACAACTCTTCTCCATTCTGACCTTGTGGATTATTTATAATCTCAGTAATTTCTGAGTTTGCCTGCATTAATTTTCTAGATATTGATCGCTGTCTGATGATCTCAGCATATGCTTCTAGATTGGCAGCAGAAGGGGTGGATGTTGCTAATTCTATAAGATAGTTTTTACCACCAACTCTGTTTAAATTATTGCTGTTATCTAGCTTCTCAGAGACAGTTAAAGGATCTAAAGGCTTGTTTTCATTTACAAGCTCAGCCATTGATTCAAATATAATTTGATGGTCTTTACCTTGGAAGTCAACTTCAGTAATAACTTGAATGACGGTATCAAACCTATGGGTTTCAAGCATTAAGCCGCCTAAAACAGCTCTTTCAGCCTCTCTTGCTTGATTATTTTGATCTATTGGTATCTCAGTCATAAGAATATGATTTTTACATCATATTTTAAAATAAACAACTATTCAGCAGATACTTTAACAACTACGTTTGCAGAAACCTCTGGATGTACACTTATAATTATATTGTGTTCGCCCTGCTCTTTGATAGGACCATCAGGAAGTTGTACTTCACTTTTATCTATTTCAACGCCAATATTAATAAATGCTTCGGATATTTCTCTTGTTCCAACTGAGCCATATAAGGCCCCTTCTTCGGTAACGGGAACTAATATTTCACATGAAGAGCCTTCTATAGAGTCTGATCTTGCAGTTGCTTGAGTAAGAAGATCGGCTGAAGCAGCTGCGAGCTCCTCTTTCCTAGATTCAACCTCTTCGATATTTCTATCACTGGCGAATGCTGCTTTTTTTTGAGGAATTAGGAAGTTTCTAGCATAACCTGAATTAACTTCAACAATATCTCCTATTTCGCCAAGTCTTTGAATTTTATCTAATAGTATAATTTTCATAATATTCTCTTACTGATGCATGTCAGTGTATGGCAAGAGAGCTAAAAATCTAGCTATCTTTACGGATTTAGTAACTTTTCTCTGGTTGGATGCTGTTATACCTGTAACCCTTGCTGGCATTATTTTCCCAGTTTCAGTAATGAACTGTTTAAGCAAATCGGTATTCTTGTAATCGAATTTTTTTGGTAGATCAAATTTACTCATTACTTATCTCCTCTATTTGTTTTTTCTGTTGCATCTTTTCTCTGAGATGTTTCATTTATGTCAGATCTTTTGTTCTTAGATTCTGCCATTAAAACTGATTCTTCTTCCGAATGATTGTTAACTGTCAAAATGATATGTCGAATAATTGACTCGTTATATTTAATTTTTGTTTCAATTTCTAATAGCTTGCTTGGCTCTCCTTCCAAATTCATAAGCAAATAATGACCCTTGTTATGATTATTTATTGAGTAAGCTAACTGACGTCTTCCAATATCTTCAAGTTTTACTGCTTTGAATGAGTTATCTGACAAAAGTTTATTGAATTCAGTTTTGAATTCTTCTACTTTAGATGAAAGATTTGGATTTAATATTAGGACTGCTTCGTATTTTTTCATATTTTTCCCTATGGATTAAAGATCCCTTCATTTATTAGTAGGAACCAAGGAAATAGCATTCTAATGGAATTGATTTTTAGAATCAATACTCGCTTTTAACTATTTTTAAAAGCTTAGACCATAATGTTTGATTGCTCTCTGCAACTAAATCAGAAGTTAATTGATTATGACCATGCTCAACAAGACCTATAGAAGTTGAGTAAATTGGGTTTTGTAAAACTCTTTCCATACCAACAAAGTTGCTAGGGACTCCCAATCTAACGCTGGTCTGAAAAATTGATTCAGCGAGCTCAACAACTCCCTCTATTTTAGAAGTTCCTCCAGTGAAGACAACTCCTGCTGGAATCTTGTCATCAAAACCATTTCTAGATATCTCAGCTTTAATTAATTCAAAAAGCTCTACGTAACGAGGTTCGATTATCTCTGCAAGAGATCTTCTGGAGAGTTCCCTTGGCGGTCTTCCTCCAACACCAGGGACTTCTATACTCTCATCATCATTAGTAAATTCAGCAACAGAACATCCATGCTTCTGCTTTATATCTTCTGCCTGAGGTGTAGGTGTTCTTAAAGCTTGAGCAATATCGCTTGTAACTTGATCGCCTGCAATAGGAATAACCCCAGTATGCACAATTGAACCAGCATTAAATATTGCTATATCTGTAGTTCCGCCTCCGATATCAACTAAGCATACTCCAAGATCTTTTTCGTCGTCAGATAATATAGAATATGAGCTAGCAAGCTGTTCTAAAACAAAGCCATCTACAGATAAGCCACAATTTTTAACGCATTTTTCAATATTTCTTAATGCGCTATTTGAACAAGTTACAAGATGAACTCTTGCTTCTAATCTTACCCCTGACATCCCTAATGGTTCTTTTATTCCGTCTTGATCATCAATAACATACTCTTGAGGCAAAACATGGAGAACTTCTTGGTCTGATGGAATTGATACAGATGATGCAGATTCAATAACCTTTTCAATATCAAAAGGTTTGACTTCTTTATCCTTAATTCCAACTATTCCTTGGGAGTTAATACTTTTTATATGACTTCCAGCCACTCCAACATATATTGATTTTATTTTATCTTCTAGTATTGATTGAGCTTGTTCTACAGCCTTCTTTATAGCATCAGTTGTAGCTTCTATATTTACAACTACACCTTTTTTTAGGCCGCTAGATGGATAAGAGCCAAGTGAAATAATTTCCAATTGATCATTTTCGTCTCTTGTGCCAACTATGCATACAACTTTTGAAGTTCCAATATCTAAGCCAACAACAATATTTGAATTTTTTGAATTACCCATTCTTTAATGCCACTCCATCTTTATATCTTAAATCTATCATACTAGGTATTTTATTATTAATACTTAAATAGTTTAAGGTTTCTTTAAATAGTTTAAATTTATTATTATTTAAAGTTTTACCAAGTCTTATGTTGGTATTATCAAATTTTAATGACCAGCCTGATACATAATTATATTGAATTAAATTTAATGTATTAAAGTTTTTAAAATTGTTATCCTGGATGAAGTTAATTATTTCCAATACATTGGAAAGGTCTTCAATTTGACCATTAACCCTTAAGACATTCTTTTCACCTGTAGAATACTTAAATTGATCAAGATTCTCATCAACATAAAACTTATTGTTTAAAATAAAAAGGGGTTTTTTAGAATAAATATAAATCTCAATAGTATTTAGAAAGGGAGATTTTTTTAATATGTAGTCTTCTATCCAATCTTGATTTTTCACAAGGGCAGATAGAGAGGATGTTGATTCTAAAAATTTTGCCTCCTCTATAAATTCAAACTGTGATTTATACTTTGGTGTATTCTCAAAAGAAATTTTTATATCGAAGTCAGTTAAAGCGCTGATGCTAATAAATAATAAAAATAAGAATTTAATTTTTTGCATTTATAATTTTTTTTACCAATTGAGAGAAAGATATATTCTTTAATTTTGCTGACATTGGAACACAGCTATGAGATGTCATGCCCGGAGCTGTATTTATCTCTATTATAAAAAAGCGACCGTCCCCATCTTGCATAAAATCTATTCGTGCCCATCCAAAGCAATCCAATGCGTTAAATGCTTCTAAGGCAATATTTTTAATATCTTGTAATTCAGAGTCATTAAGGCTTGATTCAGAGAGGGATGTGTTATTTGAGATATATTTTGCATCATAATCATAAAATTTATTAGTCGTATTAATCTCTATAGGTGGCAAGCACTGACCATCAAGAATTGAAACTGTAATTTCTTTTCCTGCTACTGATTTTTCAAATACAAATTCTCTATTTGGGTTTGAGCATTTTTCTATAGCATTTTTAAAATCATTTATATTTGATATTTTAAAAATATCAATACTCGACCCATCCTCTGAGGGTTTTATGAAAAACTCATTTCCAATTTTTGAAACCACATAATTATAAAGATTTTCTAAGCCATCTCTTAAAAATGTTTCATGCAAGTTTTTAACACTTAGCCATGTTGGAGTTGCTATATGATTAGAAGATAGTATTTCCTTGCAAAGTTTTTTATTCCAGGTATTGAAACAAGAAAATTGACCAGAGCCAGTATATTTTGTGTTATTTTTATCAAGAAATTTTTGAAGATCCCCACCTTCACCTTCATATCCATGAAGGGCTATAAAGGCAATGTCATATTCTTTTAAACTTGGAAGTTTTTGTAAAGAAATAAAATCTAATAAATCTGATTGAATACCCTCTTCTTTAAGGCTATTTTGAACAGCAGCTCCGCTAATAAGAGAAATCTCTCTCTCAGCTGAACTTCCACCATAAATAACAACAACCTTTGTTAAATTTTCCATTCTTCTTTAATTGATTCGCATACCTTCGAGACACTTCCTGCGCCTTGTGTAACAAAAATATCAAATTTATTTGAATTTAATTCAATATATTCATTAATCTTGTCATGTGAGTTTATGTGATAACAGTTATGGTGCCCTGTTTGTTTTAATGAATAAACTAAAGATTTTGAATTAATTCCTTTTATAGGTTTTTCACTTGCAGCATATATGTCTAGCATTATTAATGTTTTTGTTTTACTTAATACACTGACAAATTCATTGAAAAGTTGAGCTGTTCTTGAGAAGCGATGGGGTTGAAAAATAATACATACTCTTTTTGATGGAAATTCTTGTTTAATTGCATTGATGTTTGATAGAACTTCCAATGGATGATGACCATAATCATCAATTAATAATTTATTTTCTCCATTTATAATAAGATTATGTTTTTCATAGCGCCTTCCGACCCCAGAAAACTCTTTTAAGCCCTTTTTTACTTTTGATATTGGTAAGCCCTCTTCAATACTAACAACTGCTGCTGCAGATGCATTGTATATATTGTGCTTACCTGGACATGGTATCTTAAATTTGTAGCTCTTATCTTTATGTTTATGAAATAAAATGAAAGATTGAAAACCATTTTTATATGCAGTCTCAAGAATTTGAAAGTCCGATGATTTAGAAAAGCCAAATGTTATTTGTTTTCTAGATATTGATTTAGATATTTTTTTTATATTTTTATCATCATTGTTTAAAACAATGTATCCAAAGAATGGTACATTTTCTAAGAAAGTTACAAATGCATTGAGGAGGTTTTCAAATTTATTGTCATAATGAACCAGATGATCATCATCAATATTTGTAACCACTGCTGCATTGGGGTGGAGATGTGTAAATGATCCATCACTTTCATCGGCCTCAGCCATTAAGTAGGTCCCACTCCCTAAATCAGAATTATTTTCAGTGCTTAAAACTTTTCCTCCAATGACATATGTTGGGCTAAGATTAGCTTCACTAAATATTTTAGCGAGCATGCTTGTGGTAGTTGTCTTCCCATGACTTCCAGCTATTGCAATACTGTCATAGCCCCTCATTATGCTGCCTAGCATTTCAGCTCTTGGAATTGTTGTAATTCCAAGCTCTTTTGCTTTCCTAACTTCAGGATTTAAGCCTTGAATTGCTGAAGAAAGTACCAATAAATCTACATCTTTTAAATTAGATTTACTATGCCCTAAATAAACTTTTGCCCCTTCATTTTTAAGTCTTTCTAGATCCGAAGAAATTGAAAGATCTGATCCTGAAATCTTATAACCTTTTTGCAGTAACACTCTTGCAATGCCTATCATTCCAGCGCCACCAATCCCGACAAAATGAATTTTTTTTATTTTTTTAAATGCATTCATATATTTTCAATAATAGTATCTGCTATATGATCACTAGCTTGGAAGTGTTTATGATTATCTTGATTTTGCCATTCTTTATAAAGCTTTTCTTCGTTAATTTTATCTAAAAGGTTTTTAAGCGCTTGGATACCATTTTTTTCTTGATGTATTAAGCCTAACTCAATATTCATTATATGTTTTGCATTATGAAATTGATGGTTATCTATTGCATGAGGAAGGGGTATCATTAAAGCTCCTTTAGACATCGAAGAGACTTCAGATATTGTAAGTGCGCCTGATCTGCATATTACATAATCAGACCAAGCTATCTGCTCACTTGGGTCATCAAAAAACTCTTCAACCTCATGATTTATGCCAGCTTCCTTATATAAGTTACTTACTCCATCTTTTTTTCCGATGCCACATTGATGTCGCACTTCAAATTCAAATTTATTATTTTTAAAACAAGTTGGTAAAATTGTATTTAAATAATGAGATCCTTGACTACCTCCGGTTATGTAAATCTTTATAGTATTGCTTTCAGTGGTAATGGATTTTTCTTTTGTAAAGCTATCTCTAATCGGATTTCCATAAACTTTACTGTTTTTCAAAGGCTTGCTTAATGGAAAGCCCAAAAAATTAATTACAGAAAATCTTGAAAGTAATTTATTTGCCGTACCCATAATTGAATTTTGTTCTTGGGTAAATATTTTTACACCTGACATTAAAGATGCAATTCCAATTGGAATAGTTATAAATCCTCCAAATCCAATCATGGCTTTAATTTCATTGGCTTTAATAAATCTTCTAATTTCAAAAACTTTAGAAAGTATCTTGATTATAGAAAAAAATTTATTAAGCAAGGATTGTCCCCTGACACCCTCTATATCTATTTTTTTATATTCAAAATCTAACCCTTTAAGAGCATTTTTTTCAATTTTAGATCCATTTCCAATAAAAAAAACTTTACACCCTTTTAATTTAAGTTTTTTTCCAACCTCAATAGCTGGGTAGACATGCCCACCAGTTTTTGCTGCTGCAATAATAATATTCATAAAGTTATATTAATTTATTTTCGTTATTTATCCTAAGTACTATTGCTACTAAAGACATCATTATAATTATGCTTGTTCCTCCATAACTTATAAAAGGAAGTGTTAGTCCTTTTGTAGGAAGTAGTCCTATATTGACTGCAATATTAAATAAAGATTGGGAAGCAAATAGCATCATTGTTCCAAAACAGACTAAACCTTGAAATATTCTTCCTAAATTAATGCTATTTATAGCAACTTTTGTAATGCCAAAAAATAAAATTATGTATGTGGCTATTAAAATGATGCCACCTATAACACCCAACTCTTCTACCAAAATTGCAAATATAAAATCTGTATGAGCTTCCGGTAAAAAGAAGTTTTTTTGAAAGCTATTTCCAAGCCCTAATCCAGTCCAACCCCCTTGACCAATGCTTATTAAAGAATTTGCCAGTTGATATCCACTTCCTAAAACAACCTCTGAGTCAAATGGATCCATGAAAGCCATCATTCTTGCAATACGCATTGGTGAAGTAGAGATAGCAGCAATACCCAAAAGAAGAATAAGAACTGAAAGAAGAAAAAACTGAAAAAATGATATGCCTGCATAGAATAAGATAGCAACAACTACTAAACATATGATTGCAGTAGAACCAAGGTCTGGTTGAGACATGATCAATAAAGATATAATTGATAGAAGCGTTAAAGGCTTTAAAAAATTTCTTAGTGAATAGAGTTCAGATGATCTTCGATAACAATATCCTGAAATATAAATTATGAGGCTGAATTTACAAATTTCTGATGGCTGGATGCCTATTGAACCAAACCTAATCCACCTTATACTTCCATTGACTGATGACCCAATATCAGGGATAAAAAGAGCAATAAGTAAAAATATACTAATTAAAATTAGCAGCCAGTCTATTTTTAAAAGAAAGCTAGATGGAATTATCAAAAATATAGACATTGATATTAAGCCTACTGAAACAAATAATAACTGGCGAGAAATATAATGAAAAGGGTCTGCAGTTTGGGCTTCTGCAATGAAGATGCTTGCAGATGAAATCATGACCAGGCCAAGTAAAACTAAAAAAATAAATGGAAAGATTATTAAGTAGTTATTTTTATCTATACTACTCATAACTTCTTTTCTTTGATTAATTGATTAAAGTGATTCCCTCTTTCCTCAAAATTTTTGTAATCTAAACCACTTGGAAAGCCGGGAGAGAAAAGGATACCTATGTCTTTGCTTAAATCTTTAACGTAATCCAGTGTGCTCTCTAAGTCATTAAAAACTTTTGAGTTGCTGTGAATAATGCACTCCAACAAACTATCTGAATGCTTTCCAAAAATAAGAACTTGTGAGGGGCTTGAAATATGCAGCTCAGGATAATCTTCTTTCTTGGGATCACCACATATTAGTAAGATAAAGTCTTTATGATCAAAATAGGTGCTTGCTTTATTAAGAGCATATTTTAACGAATGATTATTAGTAGACTTTGAATCATTAATAATATTTTTAGAAATATGTTCATACCTATAGGGTAAATTTTTTAAATTAAACCTTTTACTTTGAACTCCTGTAATCCATGAGGAGAGAGCATATGGATTAACTTCATCGCTAAATTTCTTTGCATTTCTAATTTTTTGCTTTGCATTAAAATAATCATCAAAGCTTCCATGATAATCTAAATGATCTGGTTCAATGTTTAGGAGAACACCATAGTCAAGAGTATTGAGCTTCATTTTATCAAGCTGAAAGCTTGAAAGTTCTATGATTGTATATTCCGCTCCATTATTAATAAAATCGAGAACTGGATTTCCAATATTACCAGCTAAATTTACTTCAAAATCTTCTTCCATGATTTGAGACAAATGAAAGCATATTGTGCTTTTACCATTTGTACCTGTGATGCCAATTTTAATTGATCTATCTTCTTTAAAAAAAACATCCATGTCTGTAAATACTTCTGAATGAGCATTAAGGTCATCAAATATTTTTCTTGGAATTCCAGGACTGCAATAAACTTGATCATAATCTTTGATGTTATATTTAAAATTATATTTTTTTAAATTTATATCGTATATATCAAAACTGATATCTTTTTTTCTTAAATATTTTTTAAAGGACTGGCCTGTCTTACCAAAACCATAAATCAAAGCTTTCATAAGCTACGACTACCTGAGCTTTAGTGTGGCCAAAGCTATAAGAATCAAGATTAAAGTTATAATCCAGAATCTCACTATAATTTTAGGTTCAGGCCAGCCCTTGAGCTCAAAATGATGGTGAATTGGTGCCATTAAAAATACTCTCTTACCTCTTGTTTTATAAGATATAACCTGAATTGCAACGCTAAGAGTTTCAAGAACAAATACTCCAGCCATAATTGCAAATACTAACTCATGTCTCAAAATAACAGCCATTATTCCCAATATTGCTCCAAGGGTTAAAGAACCTACATCGCCCATGAAAATTTGAGCAGGATAGGTGTTGTACCATAGAAAACCAATGCCTGAGCCAATCAAAGCACCACAGAAGACTATCAATTCTCCTGATAATTCTAAGTGTGGCAAATATAAATAGTCAGCGATAATTTGGTTACCCATACCATAAGCTATTAACCCTAAAGCTCCAGCTATTAAAACCGAAGGCAATATAGCTAGACCATCCAAACCATCTGTGAGGTTCACAGCATTAGATGACCCTATAAGAACAAAAATACCTATAAAAATAAAAACTCCACTGCTCATTGGGATTATATAGTCCTTAAAAAAAGGGACAATAAAAGATATTTCTGCAATATTCTGATGTGAGTTATATAAATATGTAACTATTGCAAAGGAGAAAACAAATTGCATTAATATCTTTTGTTTTGAGGTTAGGCCATCTGAACTTTTATTTTTTATTTTTAAATAATCATCAAGAAAGCCAATTATTGCAAATAAAAGTGTTGTGAAGATGACCACCCATATATATCTATTACTTAGATCTGCCCATAGGAGAGTTGATATCAAAAGAGATGATATTATTAATACACCGCCCATAGTCGGAGTACCTGTCTTTTTGTAATGTGACTTGGGGCCTTCTTTTCTTACAAACTGTTCAAATTGTATTTCCTTAATTTTATTTATAAATAACGGTCCAAGAAAAATTGTGATCAATAATGCTGTTACAGTTCCTCCCAAAGTTCTTACAGTTAAATATCTTAAAACATCAAAACCTGGATCAATGTCAGTAAGGATTGTTCCCAAATATTCAAACATCTATAAACCTTTCCATTTTCATGCCTCTTGATCCTTTTATTAAAATGACATCATTTGATTTTACATTGTTATTTATGAAATGTTTTAAATCTGCCTCATTCTCAAAAAAATATCCTTGGTTAGAAAAGCTATCTAGAGAAAACTTAGTATATTTTCCATAACCAACAAATATATCAATGCCCTTTCTGCTTGCAAGCAAACCAACATCTTCATGAAATTTCCTAGACTTCAATCCTAGTTCTAACATATCCCCAAGGATAAGAATTTTTCTACCCTCAAAAGATGATAGAAGATCAATACTTTTTTTAACTGAATCTGGGTTGGCGTTATAACTATCATCAATAAGTATAGAATTATTAATCCACTTAATCTTATTTAATCTAGTTGTATGTTGATCTATAAATTCAATCTTCTTCTTAAAATAGTTATTACTGTTTTTTACTAAAAAGCTTACTGCATAGCAGAATAAAATATTAGTAATATTATGTTTTCCTAAAAGATCAGTTTTTATATCAAGTTTAATATCAAACTTCTTAGATATGATTGTGAATGTGGTAGTGAGAGTGCTTGCTATTTCACTTGCATAAATATCACAAGTGTCATCAAGGCCAACTGTAATTAGTTTAATGTCTTCTCTAATACTCTTCCAATAACTAAGATACTTTTTATTATTACCTGGCACAATGAGGTATCCATTCTTCCGTATATTGCCTACCAACTCTGATTTAACCTTCAATACACCATCAAGGTTTTTAAGTTTTTCTAGATGCGAGTTACCTATATTGGTTATAACACCTATATTTGGCTTCGCAATTGAACTTAAATAATCAATATCGCCCATTTTTGCAGCACCCATTTCTAAAATAATGTGCTTAGAGTATCTATCAGCATTCATTATGCTTAATGGCATACCTATTTCATTATTAAAGTTATTTATTGTTCCAGATGCTGAGAGCAAGGTTTTTTTTAATATTTTTGTAGTAGTCGTCTTGCCATTACTCCCAGTTATTCCTATTATATTTCCATCAAATTCCTTTAATATTTTTTTTGAAATTTCCTTTAAAGCCAAAATACTATCAGGAACATAAAAAATATTTTTATGAATGTCTGTATCATCTTTACGGTCTGTAATAATAATGCTTGCTCCTCTTTCCAATGCATCATTTTTAAAATCATTACCATCAAAATTATTTCCTCTAATGCAAATAAATAAAGATGAATCGATAATATTCCTAGAATCAATTGATATCTCTTTAATATCTCTTGATATAGGTATATTTATATTTAGATAGTGTGCTAGCTCCTCTGAATTAGATATAAATTTCATTCACCGCCTCATGATCGCTAAAGTGTTTCTTTTTTCCATTTTTTTCTTGAGTAACTTCATGACCCTTGCCTAAGATAATCAAACAGTCACTCTCTTCAAGTTGCCTTAAGCCTTCTCGGATAGCAAGTTTTCTATCCTCTATAATAACAACATTATTAATATCATTGCCTATAGATGCGTCTTTAAATATCAAATCAAAGGATTCTGTTCTACTATTATCAGATGTAAAAATTACTAAATCAGAATATCTTAAAGCTATCTCAAGCATTAAAGCTCTTTTTTTTCTATCTCTATCCCCGCCGCATCCAAAGACACACACGAGTTTGTTAAAATGACCTTGAACTGAGCTTAGAACATTCTTAAAGCCATCTGCATTATGAGCATAGTCAATGATTACATTCTTTGTTATGTTTTGAATAAAATCCATTCTCCCCTTTGGCATTCTTAATTTATTTGTTTGCACATTAGTAAAATCTATATTTTTATATGTATTCAGAATTGAAATAACTGCGAAAGAAAAATTTAAAATATTAAAATTTGGAAATATTTTTGTCGAAAATGACAATAATTGATCATAATATTTCAAAGAGAAGATAGAGTTTTTGATATCACATTTATTTATAGAGAGAAAAAAATCACATGACTCATCTACCTGACTAAATGACTTAAATTTAGATTTTCCTAAATTTTTATATTCATTTTTAATATTGATAGAATCTACATTAATAATTACATTATTATCTAAAGTGGTATTAGAAATCATAAATTTCGAAGCAATGTAGTTTTCAATAGTTTGATGATAATCTAAATGATCGCTTTCAATATTTAATATTGAAGAAACATCAAAATTGAGACTATTTAATCTATTTTGTTGCAAGGCATGAGAAGATACCTCAAGACAAATATTTTGGATGCCTTCTGATTTATTCTGAAATAGGAAATAAAGGACTGTAAAAATATCTGGTGTTGTATTTCTAGTTTCCTGGAATGCATCTAATGAATTGCATAAAAAACCAAGTGTTCCCATATATATAGAGTTCATATTTAGAGTCATTAGAATCTGGTGGCATAGATATGCGGAAGTTGTTTTTCCATTTGTTCCTGTAAATCCAAAGAATTTATATTTTGATAAGTTAATTTCGTAAAGCTCATTAAGAAATGGAAGGATTTGATCTTCAAGATCATTTACAAAATAAATATTTCTTTCTTCCGATGAATAATTTGGGTCATCATGGAAGACTATAAAAGCGCCATTGTCTATTGCATCATTAATAAATTCTGAGCCATGACAATTTCCGCCACTAAGCGCAAAGAATACTGAATTTTTTTTAACATCTTTGGAAAAACTAGTTGCATGAGGCATTCCATCTTTTATTTTTATATTTTCTAAAAATTTGGTAATTTTTATCACTTCAATAACCCAGATAATTTAAAGAACTATCAGCAATTTTTGAAAAAATAGGTGCCGCTACAGCACCCCCTGAGTAAGAGTTTAGATTTGGATCATCTACAGAAACTAGTATTGTTAATGAATTTTTTTGTAATGGTGCAATACCAACAAAAGATGCTCTATAAGAATCTGACTGATAACCAAATGATGAGACTTTGTGAACTGTTGAAGTTTTACCACCGACATCAAAATTCTTTATATTTGCTAATTTTCCAGTTCCGTATTCAACTACCTCCGAAAGGGCTTCTAAAATAAAATCAGCTGAATCCTTTGATATAAGATTTCTTTGATTGATATGGGTACCTTTAAGTAAAATAAAATCTTTATATATACCTTCGTTTGCAAAGACGGAATAAGCCGAAGCTAATTGAAATGGGCTTACTTCAAAACCATAACCATAACCAAGAGCTGCAAGTTCTCTATCACTTATATTATCTTTAAAATTCATATATCCATATGAAGAAGATGGAAAATTGATTGATATGGGTTTAGTAAAGCCAAAATCTAAATAATTTTTTTTTAGGCTATCATAGCCTAGCATTAATGCAATTTTTGATGCTCCTACTTGACTGGAGAAGGCAATTATCTCGCTTGGTTTAAGCTCTTTATAATTCTTTGGGTCACTTATAACTTTATTATTTAAGTTAAATCTTTGGGGTGTCTCTAGGATTTCATTTTTATCTATAATGCTATTATCAATAGCATAAGATATTGTTATTGGTTTTAAAGCTGATCCAAACTCATAGGCATCAACTAAGGCTCTATTTTTTTGAATAGCTCTCATTGGGTCATTTGGGTTGTATGAAGGATAGCTTGCGACTGCAAGTATCTCACCACTGGCATTGTCTAGAATTATTACACTGCCTGATTTAGCATCATTACTTTCAATAGCTTCTGCTAGATATTTGTATGCAAAAAATTGAATGGTCGAATCTATAGTTAAAACTATATCCTTTCCTTGAACTTTTTTTAACACCTCTATGGGTTTAGAAATTATTTCTTGTTTAGCATTTTTATATAATTTTTCTCTGCCATCTGAGCCAGATAGCAAATAATCATAGCTTTTTTCTAAACCCTCTTGAGGGCCATCTTTTCCATAGAATCCAATTAAGGGAGATATCTGATTTCCAAGTGGATAATGTCTGCTATGTCTTATCTCTACCTCTAGCCTATTAAAGTTTAAATTTTTAATGATTGAGTTCTCTGCAGCAGAAATATTCTTCTTTAACAAAGTTTTTTTTAAAAATTTTTTCTTATTGAGGTGATTGCTAGGTATATCAATTTTATGTCTTAAGGTTTGTAATTTTTCTGAGTTAAATCCACTAAGCGCATAAAGATCATAATTAACAATTGATATTGCCAATGGAAAATTATTTCTGTCGTAAATGCCTCCCCTTACTGCTTTGGTTTCCCTATATTTTATATATCTTTTTTTACCTTCTTTTTGAAGGAAAACTCCTTCTGAAACACTGAGAGATATTAATTTAGATGCAACTGCAATTGCACAAACTATCAATGTTGCGCAAGCAATAATAAGCCTTAAATTTAATAATTTATTCTTCTGTTGCATTAATTATAATTATTTTGGGTTTTTGTTTGGACATTCCAAGCACCTCTTTTGACTGTTTTTCGATTATTCCTACTGCGTTTTCAGCATGGTATTGAGTTTGAAGTTTTAAATTAAGATCTTTAAATCTTTGGTACTCAATTTGTAAATTTTCATTATTTAGATGAAGCTTTGATATCTCCCATGAAAGCTTCACCTTTTCTAAAGATAGAAAAGTTATTACTAAGGAAAGCGATGCTATGAAGAAAAGATTTAAATTAAGTTTCATAATTTTTTAAATACTCTCATTATTGCACTTCTTGATCTTGGGTTAATACTAACTTCATCTTTGCTAGCTCTTATTTTTTTTGCTATACATTTAAATTCTTGGTTTTCAATTGAATTTATTGGAATATCCTTTGGATATTCAACCTTATGAGATTTAAAATATGATTTAACTAAATTGTCTTCAAGCGAGTGAAAGGATATTACAACTATAATTCCATTTTTTTTTAAAAGTTTCTTAGCTTGATTTAGAGATTCTGTTATCTCATTCAATTCATTATTGATAAATATTCTAAATGCTTGAAATGATTTTGTAGCTGGATGAATTTTTTTTCTTTTGCCTGGGTAACAATCTTCAATTATATTTGCTAAATCGAATGTTGTTAAAATCTTTTGTTTTTCCCTATGATCAATAATCGCATTAGAGATAAGCTTGGCATGCTTCTCATCTCCATACTCATATAAAACATTAAGAATCTCTTCAAATGGAGCAGTATTAATCCAATCTGACAAAGGTTGCCCTTTCTTTGTATTAAATCGCATATCAAGAGGGCCATTCCGCATAAAACTAAATCCTCTTTCACCATTATCAAGATGAGTAGAGCAAGTACCTAAGTCATAGAGAATGCCATCAATAGAACTTTCATCAAAGTGCTTACTTAAGCAATTAAATGATTCATGATTAATAGAAAAATTACTCGCTTTAAATTGTTGTGCAAACTTATATGCCTCAGCATCTTTATCAAATGACGTTAGTTTTGCTTGTGACGAAATTTTTTTAAGTATTCTTTGAGAATGTCCGCCTCTACCAAATGTACAATCAATGTAATTTCCATCAGGGTTGGTTATTAGAAATTCAACTGATTCTTCCAGAAGGACTGGAAAGTGAAGCATTTTAATCTACTTGTTTTCTCATAAAAGTAGGCACATCGAGGAAATTTATTTCCTCTGCAGACGATGTGCCAACTTTTTGACTTGATTGCTTGTCTCTATTTAACCCAACTGGATTTAATTTAATAGAGGGTTGATGATTATCTATAGCAAGTGCTGGGCCTCTTTGATCAACTCCTGTTGCAACAATAGTTACAAGAAGATCTTCCTCTACTGAGTTATCGTAAACCAAACCATAGATAATATTAGCTTCCTCGCTACAAATTTCATCAACTATATCTGCTACATCTGTTTGATCATTTAAAGTAGGTTCTTTTGCAGTTATGTTAACTAATACTCCACGAGCATTCTTAAGATTGATGTCTTCCAGTAATTCACTTTTTACTGCTTGAGTGGCTGCTTCTATTGCTCTATCTTTTCCATTAGATCTACCTGTGCCCATCATTGCAATACCTTTTTCTGACATGACGGTTTTTACATCAGCAAAATCAACATTAATGTGACCCTTCTTCATAATGATATCTGATATGCCCTGAACAGCACCTTTAAGCACATCATCTGCTTTAGCAAATGCTTCTTGCATAGGTGTATTACCACCTAGAATTTCATAAAGTTTTTGATTTGGGATAGTGATTAAGCTGTCAACCTCCTCAACAAGTGATGCTAAGCCTTTCTCAGCTGCTGACATTCTTCTTTTTCCTTCAAATTTAAATGGCTTTGTTACCACTGCAACAGTCAAAGCACCCATTTCTTTTGCTATAGATGCAATAACTGGAGCAGCCCCTGTTCCAGTTCCGCCACCCATGCCTGCTGTAATAAAAATCATATCTGCTCCAGATAGCAATTCTTCGATTGCTCCTCTATCGCTCTCGGCTGCTTTTCTTCCTATATCAGGATCTGCGCCTGCGCCTAAGCCCTTTGTTAAACCATTTCCAAGCTTTAACGAGATGGCTCCATTTGCCTCAGATAGGGCCTGTGTATCGGTATTGGCGCAAATAAAATCAACTCCGTCAATGTTATGATTGATCATATGGATCACAGCATTTCCACCTGCACCTCCAACACCAACAACTTTTATTTTTGCATTTTCAATTTCTTGTCCAATAACTTCCCAATTCATAATAATCCCCTATTTAAAATGACATTGATTTAATTGATTCTGGTAAAACAACATCTAAAATTTCTGTAGATAATGATCCTCCAGTTTGTCTTAAAGACCAATTCTCTTGTTCCCAGATCTCAAATTTATTACCCATGCCAATAAGGCATAATTTTCTTTTATTATTTATTTCGGCATATTCTCTTAATTCAGATGGAATTAAAACAAGCATTCTTCCAGATGGATCAAAGTCATTAACGCTTGCATTTCCTAAGATAGTCCACTGAATTTTTCTTACTATAGGATCGAGGCTTTGAAGTGATTTAAGATGATCTGAAAGATCTGACCACTCAGATCCGAAGTATACTTTTAGTGATGGATATTGTGGATCTTTGGTAATTATAATGCTTGTTTCGTCATTGCTTAGTAAATTTGATCTATATCTAGCAGGCAAGGCCATCCTTCCCTTGCTGTCTATTGAAACTGAGTTAAATCCATACATGTTAAAAAGTATATAGTATTATTTACACACTTTAAACATTTATTTTCACACATTTACACACTACAATATAAAAGAGTTGGTCTATAAGCCGGATTCTGTAATCAACGGTCATCTATCTCGATATTATGTTGCCACAATACTCTAGCAACCTACCCAAATCCCAGGCGAGCAACCTGATAAGATTTCTATTTGGTTTTGCTTCAGGTTGGGGTTTGCAATGCCTTAAATGTCTCCACTTAAGCGGTGGGCTCTTACCCCACCATTTCACCCTTACCAAAAAATTGGCGGTATATTTTCTGCTGCACTTTCCGTAGGCTCGCGCCTCCCAGGAGTTACCTGGCACCTTGCTCTGTGAAGTCCGGACTTTCCTCTGAATAATCAGCGACCGTCCGACCAACTCAATAATATTATAAGCTGTTAAATTAATTTTATGAATCTAGAAATGATTTATATATTTCTCTTTTAGATTTTCCTGAAACCAATGAAAGAAGTTTAGCTGCATCTTTTGGAGGAAGTTTATCAAGAAATGCAGATTTTATTTTATTGTCTATATTTATACCAATATTATTTATATGCGTTAAATCTAAAACAAGAACAATCTCACCCTTTAGAGTAACCTTATCATTCTCTAGCAAATCCAATATATGATTTGCACTCCCCCTCACGACCTCTTCATGCAATTTTGTCATTTCTCTGCATATAGCAATATTAATATTTGATGAATACAGCTTGCTTAAAATATAAATAGTATCTGAAAGCCTTTTGACTGTTTCAAATAAAATAATAGTGTGTTTTTCTTGAGCAAGATTTCTTAAAAATTGAAGCTTTTGTTCTTTTTTTCTTGGAATAAAACCAAGAAATAAAAAACTTGATGGTGGCATGCCAGACAATACTAGAGCATTAACTACACTTGAGGGCCCAGGCAGAACAGTGAATTCCTGATTGTGATGTATACATTTTGTAATTAAGTAATAACCAGGATCAGAAATTGCTGGCATTCCTGCATCTGAAAGAATGGCTACATCATTATTCTGCTCAAGAAGATCAAGTATTTTAGGTGCTACTTGAGTTTCATTATGCTCATGCAATGAGCTTACATTTTTCTTAATTTCAAAGAAATTAAGAAGTTTTTTTGTATTTCTTGTATCTTCGGCATAAATAAAATCTATTTTTTTTAGAACATCAATTGACCTAAGTGATATATCATTTAGGTTGCCAATTGGACTAGCGATAAAATATAACATTTGAATATAAAATTTATGAAACTTAGCTTAACATCTTTTGTATTAATTGCATTTATTACAACTAGCTGTGTAAGCAATAATAATCTTAATATTCAACAAAGTGATAAAAACACCAATCTGATAAATGGTCTTAATAATGAAATAGCGACAGATGATAAATTAGAACTTGAGAGGCTAATAGATAAAGTACTCTCATACGAGGATATTGATGATGATGAGCTTGTAATTATTAATAAATATTTAATATTTTTAAGAAAGGATATTCAAACAAATATTAAAACTGCATTAAGAGAAATAGAAATTTTTAAAGAAAGTAGATCTCATAAATCTATATTTAATACTAATGAGAAAAATAAAGATCTTCTTATCAAACTATCTTTAGGCTCTGATTATGCTTTTAATTTTGAGTTTAATAGCTCAGGTATTTTTATTGATCAAAATCTTCAAGATTCAGTCCATTATGGTTTTTGCAACTCATACTCTTATGATCAAAGGGCCTCAATAGAAAGAATTGTATTTGAAGACTTTGAGAGGGATGGTGTCTTGGTTATTTATAATAAAAATTATAAAAGCTATGTTTCTAACTTGAAACAAAAGTTTCCAACCGCATCTTTCTCTGAATTGAAATCTAATGATTATGATGAATTTATATCTAAAATATTAAATATTAAAGAAAGCAAGGATCGAAAAAATACTCTTCAGGGATTGGATAAGAACACTAATTTGGTTTTTTTACCGCGTAAAAATCAAAATTTAAAGAAAATCTTTATTATCTTGGATTATAAAGATGCTAAAGCTATTGTTCCTATTCTTAAGAGTTATGTTTTAGACTTTCCTATCTTTGCAACAAATGACTTACTTTATGAGATAGCAGACCCAAAGAAAATTTTAGACTTTGAGGGTTTATTTTTTCCATTAAATTCAAAAACAATGTCTTTATTTATGGAACAAGATTTAAAAATGACTAATTTAAAAGATGAATTTGACAAAACTATTTTGAGAGAGCTATTACTTCAGGAAAAGTTAAGGGAAGCAGATATAAAAAAATCATATATTAAAACTAATTTATCTGATGTTGAATATAACCTAAATAGTTGCAATAGAAGAACTATATCCATCTCCTCTGCTGGAGATGGTTAGAGGCTAGTCTTCTTTTAAGTCTCTTTCAAGAGAAGATAGGCTGTCAAGAAAACCAGGACGTTCAAAAACCTTTTTCTGATAATCAAGAAGAGGTTTTAAATGTCTATTAACTGGGAGCTTTATACCAATAGATGGAAGTCTCCAGAGAATTGGAGCAAAACAGCAATCTACAAGGGTAAATTCATCACTCATAAAAAATTGAAATTCTTTAAATGTAGGAGCAATGGATGAGATCTCATGAAGAAGCTCTTCTCTTAGTTTCATCATTTCTTTCTCTGATAGCTTTCCTTCAATTAAAGTATCAACCATTGGACACCATTCCTTATCAATACGTAACATCAAGGTCCTGCTATTTGCTCTGGCAACTGGATAAACTGGGAGTAATGGAGGGTGAGGAAATCTTTCATCAAGATACTCCATCATTACTGAAGGGTCATGAAGGGCAAGGTCTCTATCAACTAAAATTGGTAACTTGTGATATGGGTTGATAGATAAAATCTCTTCAGGTGTATCTTCAAGGGTAGACTCTCTAATCTCAGCAGTTATATCTTTTTCTGCCAAAACAATTCTTACTCTTTGACTGTAGTGGTCATCTCTATCTGAATATAAAATCATAATTTTTTCCTATCTAGTGATTAGTGATAATCTTTTTGATACTCTCTATAAAGTAACGAAGCTAAAGTTGTAAAGATTATAAAGAAGAATATAACATACCAACCTATTCTTTCTCTCTCTGCCTTTGCTGGCTCTCCAACATAAACAAGAAAATTAGTTAAATCATAAATCAAGCCATCGAATTCTGCTTTGGATAAACTACCTTCTCCTTCAGCAACCTTTAAATAACCACATTTTTCTTTTGTTATAGTATTCCCGCTATCATCTCTTTTTTCTCCGCCATTCTTACCTATCACTGGTGTATTTTTACATACAAGCTTCTGGTTTCCTTGTAACTCTATTAAAACATTCGGCATTGCAGTGCCTGGATATACAAGATTATTTACACCGTATTGCTTCGAAGAATCTTCATAATAAGCTCTTAAATAGGTATATACCCAGTCGTCGCCTTTAGAACGAGTAACTAAGGTCAAATCAGGTGGAGCTACTCCAAACCATTCTGCAGATGCATCTTTTGACATTGAGCCCTTCATCAAATCGCCCATCTTAATAGAGGAATCAAAAATTAAATTTTCAGCAAATAGTTCTTCTGGGATATTTAAATCCTTTGCCACTCTTCCCCATCTAGAATACTGCAATGAGTGACAGCCATAACAATAATTTAAAAAAACTGCCGCGCCTCTTTGGAGGGATTCAGTATCATTTAATGAATATTTAAACTCATCGCAATCTCCATAATCCTTACAAGGGCCTCCCTCAGCAGCTGAAATGCTGCCAACAAAAAAGACCAACACTAATGGAGTAAGTGTTTTTAATAATTTTAAACTTAATGGATTAAATGTCTTCATAAACGATCAGGTACTTTTTTTGTATTCTCAAATTTTGTATAGAATGGCATTAGTAGGAAAAATGCAAAATATAAAAAAGTGCATATTAAGCTCATTGTTTTTCGTATTTCAGTAACACCCACAGTCCCTAAATAACCAAGGGTTATAAAACTTATTGCAAAAAGAGCTAGTGCAATTTTACTGTAAATTCCTTTATATCTAATTGAAGCAACATCACTTCTATCTAGCCATGGTACAACAAAAAATATAGCAACTGCTGAACCCATAACTATTAGACCTCCTAAGGCATCTGGAATGGCTCTTAACATAGTGTAGTATGGTGCATAGTACCAAACTGGTGCTATATGCTCAGGAGTAACAAGTGGATTTGCTTCTTCAAAATTTGCCATTTCAATAAAGTAGCCGCCGCCTTCTGGAAAGAAAAACATTATGATTGCAAAAACAGTCATAAAAACTCCTATTCCTACAAGGGCATTCAATACTTTGTATGGAAAGAAGGGTACGCTATCAAGAGGTATACCGTCTTCATCTAAGTGCTCTTCTATATCAACACCCTCTGGATTTCCAGCTCCTACCTCATGCAATGCAACAAGATGAAGAAATACAAGTGCGATTAAGACTAACGGCAGTGCTACAACATGCAGCGCAAAGAATCTAGAAACTGTAATACCGGAAATGTAATAATCGCCTCTAACCCATAATTCAAGGGACTCGCCCACATAAGGAATTGCTCCAAATAATGAAATAATTACTTGTGCTCCCCAATAAGACATTTGGCCGTAAGGCAAAACATATCCAAGAAAACCTTCAGCCATCATTGCTAAATATATAGTACATCCAAAAATCCACACAAGCTCTCTAGGTTTTTGATAAGACCCATAAAGAAGACCTCTAAACATATGCAAATAAACAACTGCAAAAAATAGCGAAGCTCCTGTTGTGTGCATATACCTTATAACCCAGCCATAATCTACATCTCTCATGATGTACTCAACTGATGCAAAAGCGCCCTCTTCAGTGTTTTCGTAAGGCATGATTAGCCATATACCAGAAACAATTTGTATTATTAATACAACTGAAGCTAAAGCACCAAATAAATACCAAAAATTAACTTTCTTTGGAACTGGGTGCTTGGATAAATGTCTTTCAAATGTATTAACAATTGGAAGTCTATTATTAACCCAATTAAATATATTAGAAAACATTTGATTCATTATTATGCAACTCCCTTATCTTCACCAATAGTTAAAATATCACCATCAAAAAAATGTGGTGGGACGATTAAATTTGTGGGAGCAGGAACTCCTTTGTATACTCTACCAACTATGTCAAACATAGATCCGTGACATGGACAGAAAAAACCTCCAGACCAAGAGGCATCCCAAGCCTTTGGCTCAACTTCAGGATAGTATTTAGGTGAACATCCTAGATGAGTGCAGACTCCTGTTAAAACAGAATACTCTTCACTTTGGCTTCGTGTTGGTGACAAATTTTTATATGGCTCATCAATTGAATCAGAATTTGGATCAGCCAATTTAGACAATGCTGCGTCTAAACTATTAAGACTTTCTTGGGTGTGTCTTACAACAAAAACTGGTTGTTTTCTCCAAGCAACTTGAATTTGTTGACCATATCTAATTTTAGAAACATCTATTTTAACAGATGCTCCTGAAGCTTTTGCCTTTGCACTTGGATTCCAAGAAGCTATAAATGGAGTAGCGGCAAATGGTATGCCTGATAACCCAACAGCACTTGTTAAACCAATTAAAACTTTTCTTCTTGTCTTATCTTTTTCTTGCATAAGCCTGTGGGTAGCTATGTGAATTTAATTTAAAATCGGCAAGATTATAACATTAATAATCTTGGTAAACTTAATAAAAATATTAACGTTTAGAGAACTGTTTGCTCTTTCTAGCTTTCGCCAGTCCTGGCTTCTTCCTTTCAACTCTTCTAGAGTCTCTGGTAAGTAATCCAGCTTTTTTAAGCTGTGCTCTAAGCTCTTCATCAAACGAAAGTAATGCTCTTGATATGCCATGTCTAATCGCGCCAGCTTGACCAAAATTACCACCGCCATTAACTTTGATATTTAAATTCACTTTGTCAGATAAATTAGTAAGTTCAAGAGGTTGTAATACAAGCATCTGAGCAACTTTTCTTCCAAAATAAACATCTAGAGCTTTATCGTTTACGCTTATAGCTCCGTCTCCCTTAGTTAGATAAACTCTAGCAGATGAGGTTTTTCTTCTTCCAGTTGCGTAATGTACTTCTGATGTCATATTTTAGGATTCCATTCTATAGGTTGTTGTGATTCATGATCATGATTTGAACCAGGAAAAACTTTTAGCTTTTTCACCATAGATTTTCCAAGTTTATTCTTTGGCAGCATACCTTTAACTGCATCCTCGATTACTCTCTCTGGATTTTTTTCTATAACTTCTCTAAAAGTCTTAGTTTTTAAACCGCCTGGGTACAAAGAATGCTTGTAATACTTTTTATCGTAGAACTTATTTCCTGTAACTTTAATCTTGTCAGCATTTATAACCACAACATAGTCACCACCATCTGTATGTGGAGTGAAAGTTGGTTTATCTTTGCCTCTGATTCTATCAGCTACTTTGGTTGCTAGTCTGCCCAAAACTTTATCTGATGCATCTATGATGAACCATTGTCTTTGAACTTCTTCTTTTTTTAATGCGAATGTTTTCATATACAAATAATAATAAGATGCGAATATTAATGTTTAGAGGGAAAATTAGCAATAATTTAATGCATTTAAATTAATTTTTTTTACTATTTATATATGTGTCAGTCTGCATCTCTTGCAACCTACTTGCACATCTTCCCCAGAGGAGATCTAACTTTTCGCCGTTATATATGTTTTGTGGTGTAATTTTTTCAAAAAAGAACTTAATTTTTATATTGTTTACATACGCAATATCTATAAAGGAAATAAATCTTCTTACAATATCTAATCGTGAATCATCAACTAAATTAAAGTCATTTATAAAAACCCACTTAAACTCAGTACAAATTTTTATAAAATCATTTGCGGCAGTTGGTTGGGAAAAAAATTCAATAAAAGACAACCAAATAAAATCCTCTCCATGATCTGAGCAAATAAACTTCCTACTATTAATAAATAGGTTTTTATTTGGCTTTCTATCTTTATTAAAGTTTTGTCTAATTAGCTGAGAAATTATTATGCTTGAGTCGGGAATTGAATCGATATGATTGTTCTTAAAAATATTTTTTAACCTGTAATCATTCTGACCTTCTAGTTTATATATTAGAAGCTTGGTTTGCATGAATCGCATAACTTCAATAAACTTTTTTCTTTGCAGCCCATTTTTATATAAATCATCAGGTTGCGCATTAGATGACAAATATAAGTAAATATTTTTTTTAATTATTAGTTTAAGTATATTTGACAATATCATTGCATCAGCAACATCTTCAACCTGAAATTCATCTATAAAAATTACCTCATAATTAAGTTTTAAGAATGTAGCTATGCTATCAAGTGGATTCATTCTGCCTTTGTATTCATCTAACTTGCTATGAATGAGATTCATAAAATCAATATAATGAAACTCTTTTTTTTTCATTTTTATGCTTTTAAATAATGTTCTTAAAATTAAGGTTTTACCCCTTCCAACCTCTCCCCATAGGTAGATTCCATTATTTAAATTGTTTTTTTTAAATAATGGAAAAATCTTATAAAAAAAAGATTCCTTTTTAGGTTGTTTGCTTACAGCAATGTTGATAAATTCTTTCTGGGCAATATCAGGATCTATGCCTTGGTTTTTAAGCGCATCAATGATATTTTTGTTACTTAACATTTAAGGATTATGAAGTACTTTCTCACTATTTTCACTATAACCATATTTTTTATAATAGGTTTGTTTACATTTTCAATCAATGAAAATGGTAAGTTTGTAAATGCATCAAGTAAAGCCATTCCATCAGTTGTAACAATTTGGTCATTCCAGAATTCTCAATATAGAAATAAGTTAAGCAGCATTGGCTCTGGTGTTGTTTTTTCTTCAGATGGATACATTGTGACTAATCACCATGTGATTAGTGGTGCTAAGAATATTGTTGTCCGAGTTGATAATAATGAGCTTGATGCAAAAGTGATTGGCTTTGATACCAATTCTGATATTGCTGTTCTAAAAATTAATCTAAATAAGGATTTAGTTCCTATATCTATTGGAAGTAGTGAAAGTCTTAGAGTGGGAGATGAGGTCTTGGCAATAGGAAATCCTTATGGAATTGGGATCTCTGTTTCAAGCGGTATTATAAGTGCTACAGGAAGAGAGTACGGAAATCCTTATCTCAATCTTATTCAAACTGATGCTGCTATCAATCCTGGCAATTCCGGAGGAGCTCTTATAAACAATGAAGGCAATTTAATAGGGATTAACACAAAAATATATTCAAAAACTGGTGCCTACCAAGGTTTAGGTTTTGCAATCCCATCTGAAAAGGTTACGCAAATAGCTGCTGAAATTATTAAATTTGGTGAGGTTAGAAAGGCTTGGATTGGGAATTTTCGTGTTACATCCTCTAGGGTGGTGATGGGCGATCAAAGACTGCCCTCTCTAAAAATAGTTGAAATTGAACCTAATAAAGGCATTTATCTTGAGGGTCTTCGAACAAACGATCAGATTATCAAGGTAAATTCATTACCAGCTTCATGGAATAATCTTACAGACGCAATAAATTATGCCCTTCCAGGAGATACAATTAGTATAGATTTTGTTAATAGTGAAGGTTTGCAAAAAATTACTATTGAAGTGACTAGTTATAAAAAATAAACTAGTTTGGTAGTCTTGTGATGTTGGCTCCAAGATAATTTAATTTTTCCTCAATTCTTTCATAGCCTCGATCAATATGATAAATCCTGTCAACAATGGTCTCTCCTTCTGCACATAAGCCTGCAAGAATAAGACTTGCAGAAGCTCTTAAATCAGTTGCCATGACGGGAGCCCCTGAAAGCTTTGAAACTCCTGTGATGTTTGCATTATTACCAGATATTAAAATATCGCATCCCATTCTATTTAATTCTTGAACATGCATGAACCTGTTCTCAAAAACAGTCTCATTAATAAATGATTCTCCATCTGCAATTGCATTTAATACCGAAAATTGAGCCTGCATATCAGTTGGAAAACCTGGAAAAGGTGCTGTTTCAATGTTAACTGGTTTTGGTTTATGCTTCATAGAAAGCTTAATAAAATCATCACCTGAATCAATAGCTGCACCCGCTTTCTTAAGACTATCGATCACGCTTAAAAGCCTATCGGGAGAGATGCCATTAATTTTAATATCTCCTCCAGTTACCGCGGCAGCAACAAGATATGTTCCAGCTTCAATTCTATCAGCAGGGATATCAAAAGATGTTCCTTTCAAAGACTCTACACCATCGATAATTATCTCTTTAGTTCCAGCACCTTGAATTTTTGCACCCATTGCATTGAGCAATTCTGCTAAGTCTTCAATCTCAGGCTCCATAGCAACATTTGTGAGAACTGTTCTTCCCTCTGCAAGTGTTGCTGCCATCATTATATTTTCAGTGCCAGTTACTGTGATGCCATCAAAATGAATATTTGCACCTTTTAATTTTTTTGCACTTGCCTCAATATAGCCATTCTCGAGATCAATATTTGCTCCAAGCTTTTTTAATGCGTCTAAATGAAAATTAACAGGCCTAGATCCAATTGCACACCCACCAGGAAGAGCTATTCTAGCTTTACCAAATTTTGCTACCAGAGGACCCAGCACAAGAATTGATGCTCTCATTGTTTTTACTAGCTCGTATCTAGCCTCAGTATCATGTATTTTTGCAGATGAAAGGATAAAATTCATTGATTCATCTAAAGTAATGTTAGCTCCCATGGATCCTAATAACTCAAACATGGTTGTTATATCTTGTAGATAAGGGAGATTTCTTAATGTTATATCTTCATCTGATAAAATTGTTGCTGCAATCATCGGCAATGCCGCATTTTTTGCACCTGAACAGTTAATCTCACCTGATAATTTACTACCACCTTTTATTAAAAGTTTTTCCATTTTACTTTTTATGAGTTTCTAAACTTAAAGCATGCAGTTCACCTGACTTGAAATGAGCTTTAAGGAGATTGAGAATTTTTCGATGTTGCTGAATGATAGTCATATTATTAAAGTGCTTGGATGAAATAGAAACTTTTAGATCACAAGAGTCTCCAATAAAATTAACTTCTGCATCATCTATTTCGTTAATAATTATATTTTTTAGTTCCTCTTTATTCATCTATACCTGCATTTCCAGCATCTGAAACCCAGTTATCAATCGTTAAAGATACATCTCCTTTGTGTTCATCTGCCAAAGCTCTAAATTGATTTCTAAAGGTAAGGCCAAGATTGACTCCATTGATAATGATATTAGTGATTGCCCAACTGTCATTAGTTTTTCTCAACTTATAAAGAATTGGGTAAATACTATCTCCTGTGTTCAGTTCTTGCTTTACCTCAATCTTTTTTAGTTCTGGTGAGGCTATGTAATCTAAAAAAACTGTTTCTATGGCTTGATCTTCCCATTGTGCAAGAGTTTCTGCATAGGTATCTAACAATGAATCTTTGAAAATGGTTACAAACTGAATTCTTTCTGCCTTGCTTGCTTGCATGTAATATTTTTTACCCATTACAGAAGCGGATATTCTTCTAAAATCTATCATTGGTTCAAAGATCTCTTTAATTTTATCCTCAAAAAGATCTCTATCCTCTGAAAAGAGTTGTTTGTTATTTTTTAGCGTTTCAACCATTAATTGAGCATTATTATCAATAAATATATAGGGATCTTCTTCTGTAAAAGCTGTTTCGCTTAAAACAACAAACAAGATTAAAAGAAAATAATTTTTATGATTGGTCAACATTGATTTATTATAACAGTTGGTAATAAATAAAAATTCACATATTAATGAAAAAATTTAACTTTTTGCAGTCTGCTAGAAAAACATTTGAAATAGAAGCAAAATCTGTCTCAGATCTTTCAAATCAAATTGATATAACATTTGAAAAGCTCTGTGAAGCTGCTATTAATCTTGATGGTAAAGTTGTGATTATGGGCGTAGGCAAATCAGGTCATATTGCTCAAAAAATTGCAGCTACTCTTTCAAGCACAGGTACTAAATCAATATTTATCCATCCAACTGAAGCAGCTCATGGAGATATGGGGCTTATTAGTCAGAAAGATTTAATAATTCTAATTTCTAATTCAGGTGAAACAGATGAGATTATAAATATTCTTCCATCGATAAAAAGACTTTCAAGAAGTATTGCTTCAATAACCAGTAATGGTAACTCTTCAATGGCTTTAGCATCAGATATCTCAATAGTTATAACCTCTAATGAGGCTTGTCCTCTTGATTTAGCCCCAACTTCATCAACCACTGCAGCGTTGGCTCTAGGGGACGCATTTGCAATAGCATTGCTAGAAGCTAAGGGATTTTCTAAAAATGATTTTGCGAGCTCTCATCCTGCTGGGAAACTAGGCAAAAAATTAATTACAAAAGTTCAAAACCTTATGCATAAAGGCGATGCCCTTCCAGAAGTTAATAAGGGGGTTCTTTTAACAAGTGCATTGTTAGAGATGTCTGAAAAGAAACTTGGTGTAACATTAATTAGGGATGGTTCTGATGTTGTCGGCTTGTTTTCTGATGGAGATTTAAGAAGATGCATTAATGGAAATGTTGACGTAAATCAAACAAAAATTGAAGAGGTTATGACAAGTAAATATATAACTATTTCTGAAGATATGTTGGCTATAGATGCCGCGCAGGTTATGGAAAAAAATAAAATCTTTATTCTTGCGGTAACTGATTCAACAGAAAGTGTAATTGGTATTCTGTCAATGCATGATCTGATTCAAGCTAGAATTATATAAATATATGATCAAAATATTCATTATAATTTTATTCACACTACCCTCATGGGCAGATGTTGAAGAAGAAATTAAAATTAGCTCTGATAATGTAAACATCACAGAACTAACTAATAAAGTTATTTTTTCTAAGAATCTTGTAATTGATTCTGGTTTATTGGTAATTTCTGCAGAAGAAGCAATATATGATAATTCTTCAAAAGTTATTGAAATAAGTGGGAGGCCATCTTCATTAAAATCTCTTAGCGAAACAAATAAATTTGAAGGAAGTGCATCTAGAATTATTTTTTATAGTAATGATATGGTTCATCTTCTAGGAAGTGCAAAAATGAAGTATGAAAATATGACAATTTCCTCAAATAAAATAATCTTTAGCCCTAGGTCTGGTTTGATAAGTTCTAATCAATAATGTTAAAAGTATCTAATATTAAAAAAAATATAAATGGTAAAAGTATTATCAATAATATTAGCTTTGATATTAATTTAGGGCACATATATGGACTGCTTGGTCCAAATGGGGCCGGTAAAACAACGACTTTTTACTCAATAGCTGGACTAATTAGATGTGATGAGGGTGAAATTTATTTGGGTAGCTCTAATATAACGAAAATGCCAATGCATAAGAGATCAAAACTTGGAATAAAGTATCTCCCTCAAGAGCCATCTATTTTTCAAAACTTGACCGTGTTTGAGAATCTTAAAGGTCTTGCTGAGCTTACATATAATTCTAAAAAAGATATTAATCAGTTTATTGAAAAATCAATTGAAGATTTTAAACTTTCAAAAATTCTTTACTCAAAAGGGAGGGAACTTTCTGGAGGTCAAAGAAGGAAAGTTGAAATTGCAAGAACTCTTGCTGCAGAGCCAAAAATTATATTGTTAGATGAGCCTTTTGCTGGAATCGACCCAATAGCAATTGAGGAAATTCAAGAAATACTAAAAATCGTTGCTAAAAACAATATAGGGATATTAATTACAGATCATAATGTAAGAGAGGCATTGGATATTTGCTATAAATCTATTGTTATTAGTCAGGGCAAAGTAATAGCTTCGGGCTCAAAAAATGATTTAATATCAAATGAGTTGGTGAAGAAAGTTTATATCGGAAAAATGTATAGCTAATTAATTAAAATGGCTATTTCTCTATCAAAAGAACAAAAACAGACTCAAAAAATATCAATAACTCCTCAGCTAAGAAAATCTATTGAATTGTTGCATCTTTCTAGATATGAGTTAATTCAAAAAATTGAAAAAGAGATACAATTAAATCCATTTCTAGAAAAAAATGAGGATGAATTCTTCAAAGATGGATCTCTGTCATTGGATGAGTTTGATTTTGATTTCTCAGCATCAGAAAATCTTAAAGATAGCCTTTTTAAACAAATTGAAGATTTAAATCTTTCAAGAAAAGATAAAGAGATTTCAAAAATGCTTGTAGGCTCAATAGATGAGACAGGGAAGCTTGCTGACAGCATTGATGAAATAGAAGAGTTGCTTTTATTTAAGTATAGGTATGAGGAAATTGAAGAGAATCTTCAAAATGTTATTCATAACCTTACGCCAAATGGAGTTGGTTTTAGGGATTATAAAGAATGTATTTTTCTTCAGCTCAGAAAAGCTAACCTTAGTCGTGAAGTATTTAAGATTTCAGAGAAAATATTATTCGAAATTGCCTCTGATGATATAGATGAATGTTTTAATAAGCTTTCCTATCAGGGTTATGAAAATAAAGATATTAAAAAATCTATTGAATCAATAAAGTCATGTGATCTAAGCCCTGGCTTGGCTTATGAGACTACAAATTATATATATCCTGATTTAAAAATATCTTTTCAAAAAAATAAAATGCTTAGCGCTCAATTTGTAACTGATAATTTTCCATCAGTTAAATTAGATGAAGATTTTATTAATGATACTCAAAATATATTAAAAAGAACTCCTAATAAAGAACTTTCAAAAAGCATTGAAGATGCAAAGTGGCTTTTATCGTCAGTAAAAAGAAGGAATGACACTGTTTTGAAAGTTGGAGAGTTAATTTGCAATAAGCAAATTGATTTTCTTGGTGATAACCCATTAAAGGTCTCTCCTTTATCAAATAAAGATATCTCTGATGAGCTGGGTATTCATCCATCAACTGTATCAAGAATTATTAAATCTAAATATATAGACACCCCAAAAGGCATTATGCCACTTAAATCTTTTTTAATTTCATCTGTCTCTAAAACAAGAATGGTGACTCCATTACAGTTGATGGATCAAATTAAAAAAATTATCAGTGATGAAAAAAAACCTCTAAGCGATCAAAAAATAGTTCATAAGCTTAATATTAGAGGGTTTGGATTAGCTAGAAGAACTATTACAAAATATAGAAAAAAACTTAATATACCTTCTTCAAGAAATAGATAAATTAATTTTTATTAGGTTAGAATTGGTTTATGAGCTTAATTGATCAAGATAACCTCCAGGCTATATTAGATGCTAATAGCAAAGAACTATCTCTCAATCAAATAAAGAATATTCTAAAATCGATGCATTCATCTGAAATCGCACATGCACTCGAATCCTCTCCCCCGGAACAAAGAAAACTTATATTTTCTCTTTTAGAAACTAGTATTGAAGGAGATGTGCTGACCGAGTTGGGCGAAGAAATTCAACAAGATTTAGTATCAAAAATATCTAATGAGGAGCTTTCAGAGGCTGTAAAGGAGCTTGAATTAGATGAGGTGGTAGATATCCTCCAGAATTTACCAGAAGAACGAATGAAAAAAATACTTTCAAAAATGTCACTGAGGGACAGAACTAGGATTGAAGGGGGTCTCATTTATCCAGATGACACTGCAGGCGGCTTATTGAATACAGATGTTCTTAGTGTTAGACCAAACCATACTGTTGAGGTTGTAACAAGATATTTAAGAGAGCAAAAAGACCTCCCAGAAAATACAGATAAAATTTTTGTTGTGTCTAAAAAAGATAAATATCTAGGTGAAGTACCCATTAGTAAAATTATAACTTCTGAAATATCTGAGAAGATTGATAATCTTATTACGCCAAATATTGATCCAATATTGGTCACAGAAAATGATAAAGATGTTGCAACAAACTTTGAAAGAAATAACCTTATATCTTCTGCAGTTATCAATTCTAATGGTGAGCTTTTAGGAAGAATAACTATTGATGATGTTGTTGATGTTATTTTAGAAGATGCAGATCAAAATTTTCTTGGGATGGCTGGAGTTGCTGAAGATACTTTTGCACCACCTGGAAGGGCAGCAAAAAGTAGAGTTTTTTGGCTTAGCATGAATCTTTTTACTGCTTTTATTGCATCGTTATCAATAAATATATTTCAAGAGACGCTAGATAAAATTGTTTACTTAGCTGTCCTTATGCCAATAGTTGCCAGTATGGGTGGGGTTGCTGCAACTCAAACCTTAACAATAGTTCTAAGAGGTTTAACTCTAGGCCAAATAAATAGATCAAATATAAGATGGTTATTTAAAAGGGAGCTAGCTGTTTCTATTGTGAATGGGATTGTTTTATCTTTATTAGTTGGATTCATAACATATTTTTGGTTTCAAAATATAATGTTATCCATACTGATATCATGCGCTTTAATTATTAACTTAATTAGCTCAGTATTTGCAGGAGTGTTTGTTCCTTTGATATTGAGAAAATTGAATCAAGATCCAGCTATTTCAGGCTCTGTTGTAGTTACTACAGTTACCGATGTTGTTGGATTTTTATCCTTTCTTGGGCTTGCAACATTATTTTTAATTTAATCTAATCAATTCTGGATTTTCAATTGTTCCATTAACTTTAAATGATATGGATGAGGCGGCATCAATATTTTCTTCAAAAAGATCCTGAAATACCAGAGTGCCAGCAACCGCTGGAATGCCCCCAAATATTGCTGCATACCATGGAAGATTTTCAGAAATTTTTATTCGCAAAGACATATCTAAATTTAACATTTCTAAAGATCCACTTTCGTTCTTTAAGATTTCTCCAACCCATAACATCTTAGCCTCATCAGTTTCTATAGATATTGGATTAGATATTAAGCCCCTCTTCTTGCCAAATAATATATCCCCAGAAGCTCTTGTAAGATTTAATAACCCAGAGCTTTGCCGCCTATTGTCAGAATCTAAATTTTTTACAATGGCATCAAGATTTAGAATTTTTAGAGTACTAAGAAATGCAGAATTTGGTAGATCGTTATTTATAGAAAAATTCTTAGTGAGAAAATTAACCTTTCCTTCAAGATTGCTCAGGTCACTAATGCTATTCCATTGAATGCTCATCCCTGTTTTAAGATAATCAAAATTATAATTTACAATATTATCAAACATGTTAGATCGACCATCTACTTCAAAAAGGCCTCTAATTTTATATTGGTCATTTGGATATGAGTAGCTAAAAAAGGATCTTTCCCCAGTTTCAAGTGGTGATATATTTAAAAACTGGCTTGTGATCTCTAGATTATCAATAGTAATTAAACTACTATTTCTAAGAAGGTAGAAGTTCACCTTTTCAAAAAACTCCCCTTTTAAATTAATATTATTTCCGATAATCCTCATATTTATTATTGAAGAGTCATTAACGTAAGATGATGTTTCAACATCTTTTGACATAAAGTCTAAGGTTTTGAAATTGGTATTATTAAGATTTACTTTTGCAAAGCCAGTCTTGTCTATAACTATTTCTCCATTTAAGTCAGGGCCAAGGAATGAGCCATGCATCTGCTTATCAAAGGAAATATTTATTTCTTGATCTTTAAAAGAGTTATTAAGCATTTTAAATTTATTGGCTTTTAAATAAATGCTCTTAATAAAAGACTCACTGCTTTCATTAGAATTAAAGGAGATTGAAGAAAAATCAAACTCTTGCAGATTTAAAAAAATATGAAATCCTTTTTTATTTTTTATATTTATTTTTTCTTTCATACCAAAAGCAAAATATCCACTCTTGTTATCACTATCAATAAAGACTCTGAACAAATTATTTGATATTTTGTAGGCTGGTTCTGTAAGATCTGGGATATTAATTGATGTCAGCAATGGCTCACCAGTTGATTTTGAAATTTCATCAATGCTTGAAAAAACGTTTGTATTCTTTAGGTCAGTATTTAAAGAAAGAGATACTTTTTGATCAGGAGCAATCTTTAACTTAGTCTTAAAAGATTCTTTTCCTGAAAGACTAAAATAACTATTTTCTTCAAGAATTTCATTCATGTTGAAAGTAAAATTTGAAAATAGCTCAAGTCCTATATCCTTCTGGAATAATACATTCCCATTGATATCTTGAATTACCTCCTGAAGAGGAAGAGATGCAGAGAAATTACCATACAAATTGTTTTTATAGTCTGCATAAAGTAATGATCCAATATTGCTAACTGAGTAGCCAGAATTAAACGTAAGATTAGATTTGTATAACTTTACCTTATATATTGATTTGTTTTTTGAAGAGTCCTTAGCATTCACATAACCCCTGCTCTCAATAAATGCTTTGATATCTGCGACCTTGAATGATGAAGCCTTGATTATCCCAAGCTCATCCAGATTATTTTCATAAAAATCATGCTTTCCAGAATAAAAAATATCACCACTATCATCAATTAATAAATCAAGATTTTTAAAAGGTATGTTATTAATTTTGCCATTTATAAGCCTAATAGAGCTTTGATTAGCATATGACCTAAAATAATAATTTGAAGCCAATAAATTAAATGCATTTGTTTTTATTGACAAATTATTTCCATTAAAAATATTTGTTTTTTTGGTTTGATTTTTTATTTCTTCAGAGCTGACATTCTTTTTTTGGGTTGTATACCCCACTATATCAATTTTATTAAAAACTAATTGATCTTCTAAAAAAAAATCTAACAGCTTAAAAGACAACTCAAAATCTTCGATTTCTATAGTCTCTTTATGGTTACTTATCTCAATCCCAGATGCTTTTATGCGTGGATTAGAAAATATATTTTTAAACTGAATATCTTGAAAGCTTAACTCATATGAGTGAATGAATATTTTATCAATTAAAGCTACGCCATATTTGGGGTAGCTGGTGATTAAAATAAGAATAGTAATAAATAAGATTAGAAATAAGGAAAGTGCTGAAGCTAGTACCAATAATGTTTTTTTAAAGAAAGCTTTCAATAGAATAGCCATCTATAAACCTGTTCTTTTAAACAAGATTGGTTTATAGACTCTTGCTATAGAAATTAAAAAGCTAAATACAGTGTTTCCAATTAGAGATATAAACAATGTTACGTATGAAAAATTATTTATATTTATAAAAAGATGAGTTAGAGCAACATATACTGAGGCTATTATTCCAAAAAAAATAGATATCTGAAGATAGGAGAATAGCCTAAAAACATATTTATAACTGTTGATAATATATGTTGACATGCAATATATAAGTCCATTAAGGCCAATAAATGAACCTGATATTAAGTCCATGAATAAGCCTATAAAAAATGCAGATATGGCTGTAAATCCATTTTTATTTTTATATGCAAAATAGGAATAAGTCAAAAATGATAAAGGTACAATGATATTTATACTCTGAAGTATGGGGTTGATAAAAATTTCAATGTTGTAAGCCAAAACAATTAAAAAAATTGTTTTTAGCATGCTCTCATCTCTCATATGCTAACCACCACCCCAAAAATATTTTCTGAAATCGGGTCAACTTTAAGCCTTATAACCACCTCTTTTTCTGAGTCTGAAATATCTTTAATATCTAACACGCTTCCTATTAAAATACCTTTGGGGAAAACACCACCCAAGCCTGAAGAATAGAACTTTTGGCCAATCTTAAATGAATCTTCCCAAATCAATTGGCTGTATGTACAAGAAATAAAGCTTGGTTTTCCGCTACCTTTTGCATTGCAATAAAAGTTATCTGAAAAAATAGGAATAGAATGCTTAGAATCTGAAAGTAACATTACCTCATATATACCGCTCATATCATTTATAGTCTGTCCGATAATGCCCTCAGAATTTATAATAGGGCGTTGAAGTGGATCATTAATCAAGGATGATAAAGGTTTGATAAATAATCTATGGTTGCCGCAGCAAAAATAATTATTTGTATCAAATTTTAAAAGTTTTGAAATAACTATTTGATTAAGATTATTCTTTGAATCAATTAAAGTATTTAATTTTGATTCATCAAGAAAAAAATTATTATTATTAGATAAAATAAAATTTGAAATATATTCTTTTTCAACCTTTAGTCTTAAATCTTTATTTTGCTTAGCAAGGTCTTTTTTGGAATGCAAAAGTTGAGGAAATGTAACTAACGGTTCTAAAACATAATCATTAAAAAAGTAATTTATTGATAAAACAGAAGTTTTATATGCATTTTTTGGCTTTGAAAAAGTCTCATTAGTAAAATCTAGATAGAGCAGTAAAGATGCTAATAGAACGAAGAATATATACGAAAAAACTGACGTATTGGGCGCATAGTTCGCCATAAACTTACTCTGAAGACAGAAGGTCTATATTATATTTATCCATTATTTCAAGGGCTTGGCCGCCGCCACGTGCCACGCACGTTAAAGGATCTTCTGCAACAATTACGGGTATACCTGTAGAGTTAGCAATAAGCTTATCTAAGTCTCTCATTAGCGCTCCTCCCCCAGTGAGAACAATACCTCTCTCAGCAATATCAGCTGCAAGCTCAGGAGGTGAAAGTTCTAGAGCATTTCTAATTGCCCTTACTATTCCATACAAAGGATCTTTCATGGCATCGAAAGCTTGTTCACTATTTACCGTAAAGGTTTCTGGTATTCCTTCGGCTAGATTTCTACCAGTTATAGACATTTCTTTCTTTTCAGATTCAGGAGTAGCGCAGCCAATAGTATGTTTTATTTTTTCTGATGTAGACTCACCAATCACACAACCATAATTTCTTCTTATCCATGAAGTAATGGACTCATCCATTTTATCCCCACCAATTTTTACAGATTCAGCATAAACAACCCCATTAAGCGAAAGAATAGCAATCTCGGAGGTTCCTCCTCCTATATCGACAACCATATTTCCACTTGCCTCCTCTACTGGCAAGCCTGCTCCTATTGCAGCTGCCATTGGCTCTTCAATAAGCTTCACATCTCTTGCTCCTGCTCCTAAAACAGATTCTCGGATAGCTCTTCTTTCAACTTGGGTTGATCTACAGGGAACACAAACAAGAACCCTTGGACTTGGTTTAATAAAGCGTTGTTCGTGAACTTTTGCTATAAAGTGTTGAAGCATTTTTTCTGTAACTTGAAAGTCAGCAATAACTCCTTCTGATAAGGGTCTTATAGCTTTTATATTTCCCGGGGTTCTTCCAAGCATTTTCTTGGCTTCAGTACCTACAGCTACAACTGTTTTTTGGCCACGTGATTCCCTAATTGCAACTACGGATGGCTCATCAAGAACAATTCCTACATCCTTTGTGTAAATCAATGTATTAGCCGTGCCTAAATCGATAGAAAGGTCATTAGAGAAGTAACCTCTGATAGTTTTAAATATATTGAAATCCACGCTTTTCCTTAAAAAATAATGTTAATAATACTCTAGTTGAGTTAATATTCGGCATCTAAATAATATAATATCCTATATATGGACAAGAAAACAGTTGCAAATATAGCTCACTTATCAAGACTTAAGCTAAATAATGAAAATGAAGATAGGATTACATCAGATCTTGAGAATATCATTAAATTTGTAGATCAATTAAATGATGTCAATGTTGAAGATATAGCTCCTCTTACGAGCCCTCTAGAGAAAACTGCTAAAACAAGATCAGATGAAGTGACTGCTAGAAATAGAAAAGATGTTTTTTTAGATAGAGCTCCAAAGTCCAATGAGGACTATTTTTTAGTTCCGCGAGTTGTTGAATGAGTATTCAATACAAAACCATATCAGAACTTCGTTCTATGCTTGATGCTAAGAAGATCTCAAGCAAAGAAATAGTAGAAGAAACATTTAATTTAATAGAAAGAAATTCTGACTTAAATGCATTCATCACGCTTAATAAAGATGCTGCCATTGCTAAATCTATTGAAATAGAAAACTCTTCAGTAAAGTCTTCCCTTCATGGAATTCCAATTGCGCAAAAAGATCTTTTTTGCACAAAAGATTTAAGAACCACATGTGGATCAAATATATTATCAAATTTTATTCCTCCCTATTCTGCAACTGTTATTGAAAATCTTGAAAATGCTGGCTGTATATCTGTTGGAAAAACTAATATGGATGAGTTTGCAATGGGCTCATCTAATGAAACTAGTTTCTTTGGTGGTGTGGTTAATCCTTGGGGTGATAAGTTAGTTCCTGGAGGAAGCTCGGGTGGATCTGCTTCTGCTGTAGCAGCAGGAATAGTTCCAGCAGCAACAGGAACAGACACTGGAGGTTCAATTAGACAACCTGCCTCTTTGTGCGGTATTACAGGGTTAAAACCAACTTATGGGAGAATATCAAGGTGGGGTATGATTGCTTTTGCATCCAGTCTTGATCAAGCAGGCCCTATGGCAAGAACTGCAGAAGATTGCGCAATAATGCTTAATGAGATGTGTTCACATGATACAAAAGATACTACTTCCTTAAGTGAAGATATTCCTGATTTTACTAAAGAGCTAAATGCATCTATCAAAGGTTTAAAAATTGGAATAGTTAAAGAATTTGATATGTCAAAGCTTGATGATAATGTTGTTTCTATTTTTGAAGAATCAAAAAAACATTATGAATCTTTAGGAGCTGAATTTGTAGAAGTTTCATTGCCTAATATTTCATTGTCTGTGCCAGCATATTATGTAGTCGCTCCTGCAGAATGTTCTTCAAATTTATCTAGATTTGATGGCGTTAAATTTGGGCAAAGATCTGAAAATCCAATTAATTTAGAAGAGCTTTATATCAAAACAAGATCTGAGGGTTTTGGAGATGAAGTTAAGAGAAGAATCTTGATAGGTTCATACGTATTATCAGCAGGGTTTTATGATGCATACTACAAAAAAGCTCAGCAGGTGAGAAGACTTATTAAAAATGATTTTGATAGTGCTTTTAAGGAAGTTGATGTGATTATGTCACCAACAACAAGAGGTGCTGCTTTTAAAGCTGGTTCAAAGGGAAGTGATCCAATTCAAATGTATTTAGAGGATCTTTTTACCATCCCAGCTAATCTTGCTGGACTACCAGCAATGTCGATACCTAATGGAATGGTAGATAACAAGCCAATAGGGCTTCAGCTAATAGGTAACTTTTTGGATGAGAAAAGAATATTACAGGTTGCTCATAGTTTTCAAAAATCAACAGACTGGCATCTCAAAACTCCTGAAGGAAATAAATTATCATGAGTTGGCAAACAGTAATAGGTCTTGAAATTCATGTACAACTGTCTACTAAATCTAAGCTTTTCTCAGGTGGATCAACTGGCTTTGGAGCAGAACCCAATACTCATGTTGATTTAATTGATATGGGATTGCCGGGTGTTCTTCCTGTTGCTAACAAGGAAGCATTTTTAAAAGCGATTAGATTTGGATTGGCTACTAATGCTGTTATTAACCAAACCTCTACATTTGATAGAAAAAACTATTTTTATCCTGATTTACCAAAAGGTTATCAGATAACACAGATGGCATTACCAATTGTAGGAGAAGGATCAATAAAAATAGAAGTTGATGGCGTTGAAAAAATTATCAATATTACGAGAGCACATTTAGAAGAGGATGCAGGAAAATCAATTCATGATTTATTTGAAGGTGAAACTGGAGTAGATCTTAATCGCGCAGGAACTCCTCTTTTAGAAATAGTCTCTGAGCCAGAAATATCAAATGCAAAGGAAGCTGTAGCTTATTTTAAGGCAATAAGGCAATTAGTAACTTTTTTAGATATTTGTGATGGAAATATGGCGCAGGGATCTATGAGATGTGATGTAAATGTCTCTATTAAGAAACGAGATGATGAAAAGTTAGGAACAAGAGCTGAAATTAAAAATATTAACTCATTTAAATTTATTGAGAGAGCCATTAATCATGAAGTCGAAAGACAAACAAGAATTATTGAGTCTGGTGGTTCAGTGGTTCAAGAAACACGCTTGTATGACAGTGTTAAAAATGAAACAAGATCTATGAGATCAAAAGAAGAAGCAAATGATTACAGATATTTTCCTTGTCCAGATTTATTACCTGTTGTTATAACTGACGAAGAGTTAAGCCTTGTGAAAGATAACTTACCCGAACTCCCAGATCAAAAAGAAAAAAGATATATTGCTGATAACTCTTTAGATGCTGCTGAAGCTAAAATAATTGCTTCGTCCAAGACTATGGCTAGCATGTTTGAAGAAGCATGCTTAAAGACAGATGACTCAAAGCTTGTAGCTAACTGGCTTGTAGGAGATGTAAGCGCGCTATTAAATAAAGATGGTATTGATATTGATGAATCAAGATTAACACCTAGCAATTTTGCTAAAATGGTTGAAAGAATATCTGACAATACTATCTCTGGAAAGATTGCTAAGTCTGTATTAGAGGATATTTGGGATTCAGGAAGTGATGTGGATGAAATTATTCAAGATAAAGGTTTGGTTCAAATTCAAGATGAATCTTTACTCGAAGAAATTGGACAAAAGATTATAGATACCAATCCAAATCAAGTTGAAGCCTTTAAAAATGGAAAAGATAAGTTATTTGGTTTCTTTGTTGGTCAAGTCATGAAAGAAACACAAGGCAAAGCTAACCCAAAAAGTGTAAATGAAATTTTAAGAAAGCTTTTGTCCTAGAAGCCTAAAGCACATACATACTTAAGGTTTCAGCAACAAATGCAGGTTTATCAACGCCTTTTATTTCCATTGTTACTTCAGTTTTTGCTAAAAACTGTCCTGGATTTTTTTCATTAATTTCTATACATTTCATTCTTATTTTTACTTCAGAGTTAACTGGAACAGGGCTTAGAAACCTTACTTTGTCTAAACCATAATTAAGTGCCATTTTTGTTCCTTCAAGCACTAAACCAATGTTTTGTGAAAATGGTATACCGGCAACCAATGATAATGATAAAAAGCCATGAGCAATTGTTGAGCCAAATACTGGTGTGGCTTTTTCAGGATCTGTATGAATGAATTGATCATCTAATGTTGCTTCAGCAAATTTATTAATTCTGTCTTGGTCGATAGTAATCCAATCAGAAACTCCAACCTCTTGTCCAATGACTGAATCTATTTCTGTTGGTTTTATGATGTGTAACATTTTATTTCTCCATATAATGATTATTGTATTCTTTTCTTAATTCAAATTTCTGTAATTTCCCAGTAGCGCCATGTGGAAGTTCTTTTAAAAAGATTATTTCATCTGGAAGCCACCATTTAGCAACTTTGTCATTTAAGAAGTCAAGAATACTCTGTTTTTCAATATCATTTCCTGTGTTAGTAACTACAAATAACATGGGTCTTTCGTCCCACTTAGGATGAGGTAAACCAACAACACAAGCTTCGGCAATCTCAGGATGTCCAACAGTTGCATTTTCTAGATCAATAGAGCTTATCCACTCTCCTCCAGATTTAATAACATCTTTAGCTCTATCAACAATAGCCATATATCCATCTTTATCAATTGATGAAATATCTCCAGTATCAAACCAGCCATTCTCATCAACAGCATCATGATCAGCTTTAAAATACCTTTGTAATATCCATGGTCCTCTTACAACCAAGTTGCCATATGCCTCTCCATCATGAGGTAAAGAATTGCCCTCTTCATCTCTGATATCAATTTCTACACCATATATTGGTCTTCCGGCTTTTGCTTGCAATAAATACCTCTCTTCTTTCGGCATTGATAACATCTCATCAGTTATAATATTTGTAGTTCCAAGCGGGCTCATTTCTGTCATACCCCAACCTTGAACTAATGTGACGTCATGCTCCTCATCAAACTCTCTAATCATTGAAACAGGTACTGCCGCACCTCCAACAAGAGTTTTATTAAGCGAATTTAATTTAAGATTATTTTCTCTGCAATGTCCAAGTAACTGCATCCAAATTGTTGGAACTCCAAATGCCATAGTTATATTCTCGTTTTCAATTTGATTATATAAAGATGGTCCATCCATTTGCATTCCAGGCATTACAATTTTAATACCATTCATAGGAGCAAAATATGGCAATCCCCATGCCATTACATGAAACATAGGAACAACCATCAATATTGAATCCTTTCTATTTATATCAAGTGCTACAGGCATAGCTGCAGTCATTGAATGCAAAACAGTTGATTTATGAGAATATAAGACGCCCTTTGGATCGCCTGTTGTACCAGATGTATAGCAAAGTCCACAAGCTGCATCATCTTGCAATTGAGGCCAGGAATAGTCTTCATCTCCATCTTCTATAAATTCTTCATATGAAATGGTATTTTTTAATGAGCTTTCTGGAAGCTCATCTTTCTCACATAAAATAATAAATTTTTCGACTGAATGAAGTTGGTCTTGAAAAGATTCTAAAAGCGGCACAAAAGGAAGTTCGCAAAAAATAATTTTATCTTCAGCATGGTTGATTATATAAACCGCTTGATCAGGGTGAAGTCTAAAATTTAAAGTATGATTAACTGCGCCCATACCTGAAACACCATAATATATCTCTAAATGTCTATACGAGTTCAATGCTAACGTAGCAAGAATATCTCCTTCCTTATAACCATTTTTTTCTAGTGCAGATGCTAATTTTCTTGATCGAATACATACCTCTCCATAGTTTGTTCTGTGGGTTTCGCCTGAAACTAGTTTGCTTACAACCTCTACATCAGGAAAAACCTTATTTGCATGCTCTATTATTCCAGCAATATTTGGTGTCCAACTTTGCATATCTCCTTTCATGTTTCCCCCTTTAAGAAATATAAAATATTTGCATTTCTTATATTATAGTTACTTCAAAAAAAGATAAAGAAAATTATTTTAAAGCTATCGTAATTCTATTGTGTCCTTGTTGATCTTTAAGCACTTCTTTAAATTCTAGGCCTGCGCTTTGAATAATTTTTAAAATTTGCTGGTGTTGATTATACCCGTGCTCAATAATTAACATTCCTTCATTTTTTAAAACGCTATAAGCTTTATTACATATTTCTTTGATGTCACTAAAACCATTATCTTTTGAAACTAAAGCTTCAATTGGTTCGTGAGATAATTCTTTTAAATGGCTATCATTTTCTTCAATATAGGGAGGATTTGATACAACAACATCAAAAATTTCTTCTTGAATTGCTGAAAGCCAATGCATTTGCGTTAAAAACATATTGGTTATTTTATTTCGATTAATATTAATAGCTGCTACTGCAAGAGCATCACTGCTTTTGTCTGTTGCATAAACTGTAAGTCTTTTATCTAAATGAGCAATGGATATGCCTATGCACCCCGAACCTGTTCCAGCATCTAGAATGTTTTTATTTCCTTGAAGTTTAATATCTTTTAAGTATTGAATAATTGATTCTGTCTCACATCTTGGGATTAGTACTCTCTCATCAACAAAAAAGTCTCTGCCAAAAAAAGATGATTCATTTAAAATATAATCAAGAGGTTTTTTTAAAAGCTTTTGATTGAAAAAATAATCAAGTTTAGTAGATTGATCTTTGTTTATTTTTAAATCCTTACTTGAATACAAATCAGCAAGGCTAATATTTAGAGCTTTTTTTAAAAAAAATATCAATTCGTTATATATTTCTTCATCGCCGTTGAACTTTTCAGATATGGCGGCTCTGAGAATTTTTGTATTTAAAATCAATTACTCTTCTTCAAGCTTTGAGAGCATGGCAAGTTGATTTTCTGCAAGTAAGGCATCACAAATTGCTTTGATGTCACCATCCATTATTTGATCTAGATTATGTTGTGTTAATTTAATTCTATGATCTGTCATTCTGCCTTGAGGAAAATTATAAGTTCTAATTTTTTCACTTCTATCTCCAGTTCCAACGAGTATTTTTCGTTCACTTGCAATGCTCTGCTGCTGAGAATCTATTTCTTGTTGTTTTAACTTTGCGGCTAAAAGAGACATAGCTTTTTCCTTATTCTTGTGCTGAGATCTTCCATCCTGGCATTCCACAACCAATCCAGTTGGAATATGGGTAAGTCTTACTGCTGAATCAGTTTTATTCACATGCTGTCCTCCAGCGCCAGATGCTCTAAATGTATCGACTCTAAGATCATTTTTATCTATATGAATATCTTGAACCTCTTCTACTTCTGGGAGTATGGCAACGGTACAGGTTGATGTATGAACCCTCCCCTGAGATTCAGTTTCAGGCACCCTTTGCACCCTATGAACTCCAGATTCAAATTTAAGAACTTTAAAGACCCCCTTTCCTTCCAACTTACCGATTACCTCTTTCAAGCCTCCTTGCTCTGCAGGACGAATATTAATTTCCTCTAGGCCCCAGCCTTCTCTTTCAGCAAGACGAGAATACATCCTATAAAGATCTCCAGCAAAAATTGCAGCCTCGTCACCACCTGCTCCAGCCCTTATCTCAATATAGGCAGACCCATCATCAGCTGTATCCTTTGGTAGCAACATTAATTTAAGTTCTTGTTCAATAATTTCAGGCTTGTTTGCAGCCTCAGCAATTTCTTCTTCTGCAAGAAGAACCATATCCTGATCATCTGATTCTAATAACTCTTTTGCATCATTTATAGCCCTATCTAAGTCGATATATTCATTGTATTTACTAACGATAGGGTTAATTTCAGAAAACTCTTTATTTAATGCTGTGTAGTTTTCCATATCATTTACAACGTCTGGTTGGGATAGCATCTTCTGAATTTCGTCCAGCCTTTCTTTGAGCTTGCTAAGCTTTATATTCATTGAACTATGCATCAAAATACCCCTTTACCATTGAGCTAACAATATGTTTATCAACTTTTTTAATATCCTTAAGTGCTTCAAATGAGTCGTCGTAAAATGAGTTGTTGGAAAGCAAATTTATAATGAGATCTTTGTGATTTATTTCTTCTTTGAAAGAATCTAATTCATTGGCTTTCAGGCTATCTAGAAGGTTGTATATTTCGGAGTTTAGGGAAGATTTAAAGTGAGTATTTCGTAATTCTAGTAAAACATTTTGAGATTCTCTAACAATCATATTTAAGGCTTTTTCAGCTTCGATCCTTCTTTGCCCAAGGTTGTCTTGAGTTATTTTTTCAATATCATCTATTGTGTAAAGGTAAATCGTTTCAATATCTTTTACCCCTTCTTCAATATTTCTTGGAACCGCTAGGTCAATCAGAAGCAGTGGCTTATTTCCTCTCTTCATTAATGCTTTTTCAATCGCTCCTTTACCGATAATTGGTAATTCTGCCAAAGCAGAGGCTATTACCACATCAGCTTTCTCTAGCTCAAAGTGCAATGATGATAATGGTGAAGATACAATTCCAAAAGAATCAGAAATGGTAATTTCTTTAATGCTTCTATTAACTGATCTGATGTCTGTGATACCTTTGTTGTAAAGATTTTTAATAACATCTTGTGCAAGAGAGCCAGCTCCTATTACTAAGACTTTTTGATTAATTGGATTTTCAAAAATATTTTTTATTAATTTAAGTGAAAGGCCGCTTATTGACAGAGGATTTACACCAATATTTGTATTAGTTCGGACTTTTCTTACAACCTCTATTGCTTTATTGGCATATCTCTGGAGATTTGAATCCATAACTCCAATATTTTTCGAGACTGCAATTGCATTTTTATATTGACCAAAAATTTCCTGTTCGCCTAACACCTGAGAATCGATGCCTGCAGCAACTTTACACATGTGTATAAATGCATCCTCATCTTGAAGAAAATAAAACTGTGAGGTGTTAATTTTATTTAGATTGAATAATTTAGAAACTTCATCAAAAAAGCTATTAATTACTCCTTTTTCGCCCAGTAAATATATTTCGCTTCTATTGCAAGTTGATAATCCAAAAAAGGAGATAATAGAATTATTAAATTTATCTTTTATCAAGCTATTGAGTAAAAATTGGTTAGACTCACTTATAATGAATCTTTCTCTTTCAGAAACATTAGAGGTTTTGTGATTTATGCCAAAGAGTTGTAATTCCATTAGTAAAAATTTATTTTTATTTTTATTGCTACCTTTTCTGTTTTCATGTGTTGTAAATCCATCTTCATCTAAGCAAAAAATTTATACTGGTAAGTTTTATGTTGAAAACGCAAAAGTTGGCTCAACATTTAATACAAGCATTATTAAGCAAGGTAATGGGTTAATTATACAGGTAAGCAAGCCTTTTTTTGGTAATGTTTTAAATTTAACTATAAAGAGCAATGGATATATAGAATCAACTTCATCAGAAGATAATGTCTTTATTAATTCAAGCTATACGCCCAAGGATTACAAAAAAATTTATAACTGGTTGAATAACTGTCTTGACTCAACCAAGCTTTCTAATAATGAAACAGCTATAGAGCCTCAAGAGTATCTATTTATACATAGTGAAAGTATTAGATTGGTATGCTCAAAGGGTAAAGATAAAATTTCTTTTGATATAACAGATAGCAAATTTAAAATTAATGGGCATGTTCTAACTTAGTAAAATGATAAAAGTAAAATCACCCGCTAAGATAAATCTGTATCTTAATATAATATCAAAACTTGAAAGTGGCTATCATGAGATTGATTCTGCATTTCAATTAATTGATATATACGATGACTTAATATTTGAAAAATCATCTGGGGGAATTCAGTTAGATTGCGATCTCGATATTGAAACGCATGAAAACATTGTATATAAAGCTGCTTTGCTACTTAATGAGCAGTCAAATAAAGATAATTCAATTAGAATTAAGTTGCACAAAAATATACCTACTGGCTCTGGCCTAGGAGGTGGCAGTTCAAATGCAGCTTCAACCCTAGTTACTCTAAATAAACTTTGGGATATAAATTTAAACAAAAGTGAGCTAATGGTTTTAGGGACAAAATTAGGAGCGGACGTTCCATTTTTTATAAATGGGAATAATGCTTATGTAAGTGGTATCGGAGAAAAGCTCATAAATAAAAAAATGGAGACTGCAAACTATTTAATCATATATCCAAATATCCACTGCTCTTCAGCTGAGATGTATAGAAAATTTGATCTAGAAAATACTCCGTCAAAGGATGAACAAAATTCATTTTGGAATATTTATAAATCATTAAATAAAGAAATCTATGAATTTGTTAATGAATTTAAAGATGATTTAAATATATGTCTTTCTGGAAGTGGTTCAAGTATGTTTATAAGATATAAGTCACAAGAAGAATTGGATAAAATTTTAAAAATAATTCCATTCAATTGGAGATTCTTTTTAACTAAACCATTACAATATGCACCCTTAACTATGAAATTATAGAGTTATGGGGTGTAGCCAAGCGGTAAGGCAACGGGTTTTGATCCCGTCATGCGTAGGTTCGAATCCTACCACCCCAGCCATTTTTGGATTAACTTATGAATGTTAAAAAAATTGATCTTTTTACCGGAACTGCTAATGCAGCACTTGCTAACGAAGTTGCGTCAATTCTTGGAACTGTCATAGCTCCTGCTGATGTTGGATATTTTTCAGATGGTGAAATTAAAGTGCAAATTGAAGATAATGTTAGAGGTCATGATACATTTATAATTCAATCTACTTGTGCTCCAAGCAATAAGAATTTAATGGAGCTAATGCTCCTTGCTGATGCATTAAAGCGCTCATCAGCATCTAAAATTACAGCAATTGTTCCTTATTATGGTTATGCAAGGCAAGATAGAAGAGTTAGATCTGCTAGGGTCCCAATCAGCGCTAAGGTAGTTGCTGATATGTTCCATGGTGTTGGTATTGATAGAGTTTTAACAGTCGACCTTCACTCTGAAACTATCCAAGGTTTCTTTGATATGCCTGCTGATAACGTATATGCAACTATGTTAATGGTAGATGATATTAAAGAAAATAATGAAAGAGATGACATAGTAGTTGTATCTCCAGATGTTGGAGGTGTTGTTAGATCTAGAGCTCTTGCAAAATTGCTAGATGACACTGATTTAGCAATTATTGATAAAAGAAGAGCCGCTGCAAATCAATCTGAGGTAATGAATATAATTGGAGATATTGAAGGAAAGGTATGTATTGTGCCTGATGACATCATAGATACTGCTGGTACTTTATGTAATGCTGCTGCTGCTCTTAAAGAAAAAGGAGCAAAGGCTGTAAAAGCATATATTACCCACCCTGTACTATCAGGTCCTGCTATCGAAAGACTGGAAAATTCAGAAATTGATGAGTTAGTTGTAACTAATTCAATTCCATTGTCCCATGAAGCACAAAAATGCAGTAAAATACGCGTCATTTCACTAGCATCAATTATTGCTGAGTGCATTAAGCGACTGAGTCGCGATGAGTCACTAAGTGAAATATTTATATAAGAGGATATTATGAGTGAAGAAATTATTTTAAATGCAGACCCTAGAGAAAGAACTGGGTCTAATAAAGCGCGTGTTATTAGAAAAATAGATGGAATGGTGCCAGCTATTATTTATGGAGCTGAAAAAGATTCATTAAATATTAAACTCAGATTAAATGAGCTAACAAAAGCTTCACAAGATGAACTTTTTTATACGCAGGTTCTTGTTATAAAAACAGGAGAACTTGAAGAAAAAGTTGTACTTAAAGAACTTCAAAGAGATCCTGCAAAAGGAAGGTTTCTTCATGCTGATTTTTTAAGAGTATCTAGTAAAACTAAATTAAAAGTTATTATTCCTGTTAATTTTATCAATGAAGAAGAGTGTGATGGAGTTAAAAACGAAGGCGGAGTAATAAACAAAGCAATCCGTGAAATAGAGATTCTCTGTTCAGCTGGTAACATACCTGAATCAATTGAGGTAGATGTTCTAAATTTAGCTCTAGGAAGCTCAATGAGACTTTCAGAACTTAAGCTTCCTGAGGGAAGTGAAATACCAGGCCTAGATGAGTCTACTGATCAGATGATTGTATCCATCAACGCTCCTAAAGCAGTTGTTGAAGAAGAACCTATACTTGCTGAGGGAGAGGAAGGCGAAGAGGCTGAGTCTTCAGAAGAGAATGCGGATGAGGATTCTAGCGAAGAATCTGAGTAATATAAAAAAACTTGCTCATGTATGATCTTTGCCTTATAGGTCTTGGTAATCCTGGGTCTAAGTATGATCAAACTAAGCATAATGTAGGTAAAGATTGGTTAATTAAATTAGCTGATAGTTATTCACTGGTTTTTGAAGAAAAAAAGAGGTACGAGGCTTCAATTACATCATCTCATCAAAATAAAATTCTATGGGTAATACCTGATAATTATATGAATAATAGTGGCATTACAGTGTCTAAGATTATAAAGAATAAAAATTTAGATGTTAAGAATATTATTGTCTTCCATGATGATCTAGATTTAAATCCTGGAGATGTAAGGTTTAAAGTGGATGGTGGTCATGGCGGTCACAATGGTCTTAAAGATATTTTCCATAGAACTTCATCAAGAGGATTTTCAAGGGTTAGGATTGGAATTGGTCACCCAGGTATGAAATCAGAAGTAAACACATGGGTTTTGAATAAATTTAATCCCACTGATAGAGATCGTGTTGAAAAAAGCTATCTCAACTTTCTTGATGTATTTGATGATATTTGTAATAAAAAATATGCTGAAGCTCAAAAAAAGCTTCACACTAATTGAATGGGTTTTAGGTGTGGAATTATAGGCTTGCCAAATGTTGGTAAATCAACATTATTCAATGCTCTAACAAACTCTTCAATTCCTGCAGAAAATTTTCCATTTTGTACAATTGAACCAAATATTGGGAAAGTACAATTACCAGATAATAGATTGGTAGAACTCCAAAAAATAGTATCTTCAGAGAAAATAGTTCCAGCAACACTAGATTTAGTAGATATAGCAGGTTTGGTTAAAGGCGCGTCTCAAGGCGAAGGGCTTGGTAATGCATTCTTATCAAATATAAGAGAAATGAATGCCCTTGCTCATGTGGTCAGGTGTTTTGAAGATAAAAATATAACTCATGTTGATGGCGAAATAAATTCAGTTAAAGATGCTGAAATAATAAATCTAGAACTTATTATGGCTGACTTAGAGTCAGTAGGTAAAAGGCTAATAAAATGCGAGAAGCTTCTAAAAACTAATGATAAAGATAATAAACGTGACCATGAACTATTGTCAGCTATAAAGATTGAACTTGAAGCTGGTAACTTAATTGATATTAATCAGTACGAAACTGATGATAAAAAAATTATTAACAGATATCAGCTATTAAGCACAAAGCCTATTTTTTACATTGCAAATATATCTGATGATGGCTCTTCTGATAATGAGCTAAAAAAACTTCAAGAGTTTGCTAAACAAAGTAATTCGATGGTTATACCTGCATCAATAAAAATTGAACAAGAGATAGCCTCTATTGATAATGATGAAGAGAGAAATGAATACCTAGAACTAATGGGAATGGATGAGCCTGTACTAAATAAAATAATTTTTAAAGGTTATGAAGTTTTAGGGCTTGAAACATATTTTACAGCAGGACCCAAAGAACTTAGGGCCTGGACAATTAGAAAAGGTTCACTTGCGCCTAACGCTGCAGGGGTTATTCATACTGATTTTGAAAAAGGCTTTATAAAAGCTGAGGTTATCGGTTTTAGCGACTATATAGAGTGCCAGGGTGAATCAGGGGCAAAGGAAAAGGGTAAGCTCAGGTTAGAAGGAAAAGATTATCTGGTAAAGGATGGGGATGTCATCCATTTTAAATTTAATGTTTAAGTAAAAAATTATATTGACTAACGTTTATATATAATTATCATTCAACGATTGGCTATGTAGCTCAGATGGTTAGAGCACAGCACTCATAACGCTGGGGTCGGTGGTTCAATTCCACCCATAGCCACCACTATAATAATTAAGATAGACTTAGATTAAATTGCCATTAGCATGGCTAATAAAGACTTGGATTAATCTTTCTTTAAATAACTGAGTATTATTACTAGAGAAATCAATGCAAGAAGTGCATCTTCTCCAAGCATATTTAATATACTAGATACATTATTGTAAACATCTCCAACAAAAGGAGTTTGTGGGCCAAATATAATACCAAGAAGAAGCGATACAATTACAAGTGGTATAAGAAGTTTTGTAACTTTATTTAGAAAGGTTGTAAGACTTGTTAATGTAACTTTAAAATTCATATTTTTTTATAAAAGAGTTAAGAAGAGCGCAATACGCTCTTCTTAACATATTAAGTATATTACTTAACTAGGCTCATTAGAACAGCTAAAACAAGAAGTCCAACAACACCACTAGTAGCTAATTGTTCAACTAATGCTGTTATATTTCCTATCACATCAAGTCCTAGAACATCGCCAAAAGCCAAAGCTCCTACAATTCCTAGACCCAAGATTCCTGTTATAACGCTAGTTAAATTACTAACTAGGTCGCCTATCATTCTCCATGCATTATCCATAATATTTCCCCCCTATAGGTTTTATATGTTTTGCATACATATAAGACCATATTTGAATGATTAGGGCAAATTATATGAAATGATAAATTCTCAAAGTTTGACTTTTGAGAATTTATCTTATAAGTGTATTATTCTTCTGAATCTGATGCTTCTTCTGCATCATTTTCAGGCTCAGCAACTTTTTTCTCTTGAAGCGCCTTAACTGATAATTTCATTTTACCTCTATCAAAGCCAATGAGTTTAACCTCAACCTCATCACCTTCTGAGTAAACAGCAGACACACTTTCAGTTCTTTCATGAGATATTTCTGATATATGCAGCAGACCATCTTTACCTGGAAGAATATTAACAAAAGCTCCAAAATCAACAATTTTAACAACTTTACCGTTATACACCTTGTTTAGCTCTGGTTCTTCTAAAATACCTTCAATGATTTCTAGGCATTCTTGCATTGATGTTTGATTTTGACCAAACACAGAAACCGTTCCGTCATCACTAACATCCACCGTGGCACCTGTTTTTTCTTGCATACCTTTAATAACAGCTCCGCCCTTTCCTATAATCTCTTTGATCTTATCTTTTTCGACCATAAATGTTTTCATTGCAGGAGCATTTTCAGAAAGTTCTTTAGGAGATGAGATTGCTTCATTCATAATTCCTAATATATGAGTGATTGCAACCTTAGCTTTAGTTAAAGCTGTTTCCATGATTGCTTCATTAATTCCTTGTATTTTGATATCCATTTGAAGGGCTGTAATACCATTTTCAGTTCCAGCTACTTTAAAATCCATATCACCAAGATGATCTTCGTCGCCTAAAATATCAGTCAAAACAGCAAAATCGTCGCCTTCTTTGATTAATCCCATCGCTATGCCAGCAACTGGACTTGAAATAGGAACACCTGCATCCATTAATGATAATGATGTTCCACATACTGATGCCATTGAGCTTGATCCATTTGATTCAGTTATCTCAGAAACAACTCTCATTGTATAACCAAAATCTTCTAGATCAGGTAATACTGCTTTAATAGCTCTTTTTGCTAAATTACCATGACCAATTTCTCTTCTTTTTGGCCCCATTGGCATTCCAATTTCTCCAACACTATATGCTGGAAAATTGTAATGAAGCATAAAATTATCAGTACTTTGACCTTCAATAGATTCTATTCTTTGCGCATCTCTTGAAGAACCAAGTGTTGCAACAACAATTGCTTGTGTCTCTCCTCTAGTAAATAAAGAAGACCCATGGGTACTTGGAAGAACGTCTGTCTCAACAAATATAGGCCTAACTGTGTCTGTATCTCTTCCATCAATTCTTGGCTGCTTACTTAAAATATTCTTTCTTACTATATCTTTTTCAAGATTCTTAAATGCACCAAGAACTTTTCCAAGTTGGATTTCATCAGCATCTGGATAAGAATCAACAATTGAATCTTTTATAACCCCAATAGCTGCGGTTCTCTCTGATTTGTCTTTAATTGTAAAAGCTTCAGTAATTTGATCGCTGAACTTCTCAGATAATTCTTTAGCATAAACAGGAGACTCTTCATCTACTTTTAGTACCCAATCTTCTTTGCCAGCTTTTTCTTTGAGTTCTGAACAAGCTTTTACAACTGTTTGCATTTCTTGATGAGCAAATAGAACAGCACCAAGCATTAAATCTTCATTAAGCTCTTTTGCCTCTGATTCGACCATTAATACAGCTTCTTCTGTCCCTGCAACAACCATGTCTAGATATGATTCTTCCAACTCTTCAAATGAAGGGTTTAGAACATAGTTACCATCAACAAAGCCAACTCTTGCAGCTCCCATAGGACCGTCAAAAGGAACTCCTGCTACACATAAAGCTGCAGATGCGCCTATCATAGCCGCTATATCAGGGTTTTGATCCTTACCTGATGACATTACAGTACAAAAAATCTGTACTTCATTCTTAAAACCTTCAGGAAATAGAGGTCTTATAGGTCTATCTATAAGTCTTGATGTTAAGGTCTCTCTTTCTGTTGGTCTAGCTTCTCTTTTAAAGAAGCCTCCAGGAATAGCCCCTGTTGCGTAAAATTTCTCTTGATAAAATACAGCAAGTGGGAAGAAATCTTTTTTTGGATCTGCCTCTTTCTTTGCTACAACAGTTGTTAAGACAACCAAATCATCAATTGTAACTACTACTGCTGCTGTTGCTTGTCTTGCAACTTTATTTGTTTCTAATTTTACTAATTTATTTCCGTACTGAAATTCTACTGTTGTAGATTCTAATTTATTATTTTCCACGATTTTCCTTTTTAATTAACCTCTTAGTTTTAGCTCTTTAATAATACTTGAGTAACTTTCTGGGTTTTTTCTTTTCAAATAAGCCAATAATTTTCTTCTTAGGTTAACCATTCTAATTAAACCAGTTCTTGAATGATGGTCTTTTTTATGTTCCTTGAAGTGACTTTGAAGTTTGTTGATATTTTCTGACAGTAAAGCAATTTGTACTTCTGGAGACCCAGTGTCGTTATCGCTTTTCTTAAATTTCTTAACTATCAGTTCTTTTTCTTTAGCTATTAATGCCATTATATAATTCCTCGATGCGTATAATTAAAGTTTGCAGCCTCCGCAACTAAAGCGTGCGGACGTACTTTAAACCTAATTAAGCTATTAAACAAGTCGTTTGAGTTGAAGCTTTGAATCCCAGATCTCACCAAGCCCAAGAAAATTTTTTTCATTGTCATATAATCTGTAGAGTGCATCTTTATCAATATTAAAATCAAACCTAACACCATTAAGAAATAGTTTAGTTTCATCTTTAGTGAGTGATATCTCATTGAGATTAAGGAAGGCATTTTCAATGTTAATTATTGAGTTTTCATTTAATTCATCCAAATGAAATGCATTTTCTATATTGAATATTCCCTGACTCAACCTTGTAAGAGATGCTAGGTGGGCTCCTGTTCCAAGTCTTTCACCCAAATCTCTAGCAATAGACCTGATATATGTTCCTTTTGAGCAATGTATATCACAAACACACATATCTTTTTCTATATTGATATTTTTTATTGAATAAATATTAATTTCTCTGGGGGGCTTGGAAATTAACACTCCTTCCCGAGCATATTTGTATAGCGCTTTTCCTTTATGTTTTAAAGCAGAAAAATGGGGTGGGTTCTGCATTGACTTACCAATAAACTTTTTAAGTTCTATCTCAACCTCTTCTTTTTCTTTTTTAAGATTTGATGTGTAGATAATTTCTCCCATAGCATCGTCTGTATCAGTAGAAGAACCGAGCAATATACCTGCTCTGTAAGTTTTATCTCCATTTAGAAAAAATGAAGAAAACTTTGTTCCCCTATTGATACCTAAAACCAATACACCCTCTGCCATAGGGTCTAATGTACCCAGGTGGCCTGCTTTTTTTATTTGTAGCTTTTTTTTTGCAGATTGAAGAGCGGAATTTGAGCTAACACCTTTTTGCTTGATAAGGTTTATAAAACCATGCATTTATAAGTCTTGAAGTAGCTTTTCAATATTTTCAGAGTATTCAATACTTTCATCAAATCTAAAATTGATAATAGGAACCCTCCTAATCTGCATAGTTTTTGATAGTTGAGACCTAACCATACCAGAAAATTTTTTAAGAACTTTATTCTCAAGACTGCTTTCAGACTTATTTATTGATTGTCCAATCAAAGAATAGTATACGGTTGCTATACCAATATCATCAGAAACCTTAACAGCTGTTATATTTATATTTTGAAGTCTTGGATCTTTTGTTTTCCTATTTATAATTAAGGAAATTTCTTTTTTTAGCTCATCTGCAATTTTATCTGATCTAAGTGATGCCATAAAAATTATGAAATTGTTTGAGCTTCCTCTTTTCTATCAAAAACTTCAATTTTATCTTTTGGTCTTATGTCTTTATAGTTTTTGATGCCCATTCCACACTCACTTCCATTCTTCACCTCTGAAACATCATCTTTAAATCTTCTTAGGGAATTCAGTTCTCCTTCGAAAATTACCACATCATCTCTTAAAACTCTAACAGGCTTATTTCTATTAACAGAGCCTTCAACTACCATACAGCCTGCAACCTGACCGAATTTAGGAGAGTTAAATACTTCTAAAACTTCAGCTGTACCTATAATTTCTTCTCTAATAATAGGGTCAAGCAATCCACTCATTCTAGCTTTAACATCATCAAGAAGCTCATATATGATGCTGTGGTAATTAAGTGGTATTGATTCTTCTTCAGCAATTTTTTTAGCTGTGTTATCGGCCCGAACGTTAAATCCTAAAATAATCGCATCAGTTGCTAGAGCTAGATTTGCATCAGACTCAGAAATTCCTCCAACCCCACTTGATACAATTTTTACTTTTGCTAAATCATTACCTAGGTCATGTAATGCGGCAATAATTGCTTCACATGTTCCACCTACATCAGTCTTAACAATTATATTTAAAACTTTTTTAGCATCTTGTCCAAATGATTCGAAAAGGTTGCCTGCAGATTCATCTTTTTGTTTTAAAAGCTTTCGTTCTTTTTCTCTATCAACTCTGTGCTCAACGATTTCTCTTGCTTGCTTATCATTCTTTACAACCTGAAATACATCACCAGCATTTGGAACACTATTTAACCCAAGCACCTCAATTGCAGCAGACGGGCCTGCAGATTTTTCTTTTTTTCCATCACTTGTAGTAATGCTTTTTATTTTTCCTATTGAGTTACCTGCAGCAATAATATCGCCAGTTTTTAAGGTTCCATTTTGAACTAATAATGTCGCAACAGAGCCTTTAAATTTGTCTAATTCAGACTCAACAACAACTCCTTGTGCAGGACCATCATATGATGCTTTAAGTTCAAGCAGTTCAGCTTCCAGAGAGACTGAATCTAATAATTTATCAACACCATCGCCTTTAAGGGCTGAAACAGGAATCATTTGAATATTTCCACCCCAGTCCTCTGGAACTAAGTCTTTAGCAGCAAGCTCACCTTTAACTTTTTCAGCATCAGCTCCAGCTAAATCCATTTTATTAATGGCAACTACAATAGAAACATTTGCGGCTTTTGCATGATTTATTGCTTCTTCTGTTTGAGGTTTTATTCCATCATTAGCAGCAACAACCAAAATAACAATATCTGTAGTATTTGCCCCTCTTGCTCTCATTGATGAAAAAGCTGCATGGCCTGGAGTATCTATAAATGTAATTTTTCCTTTGGATGTCTCAACTTGATAGGCTCCTATGTGCTGAGTAATTCCTCCAGCTTCACCATCAACTACCTTTGTTTCTCTAATATAATCTAGTAAAGTTGTTTTGCCATGGTCAACGTGTCCCATAACAGTTACAACAGGTGATCTTTGTGAAGGTTTATCTTTATACTCAATAAGACTTGCGAAATCTTCTTCTAAGTCTTTTTCTTCTAAAGCGACACCTATATGGCCAATCTCCTCAACAACAAGAACTGCGGTTTCTTGATCAATTACATCATTTATTGTTGCAGGGACACCAAGCGCCATTAAGTTTTTAACAACAACGCCCCCTTTTACTGCCATAAGCTTTGCCAACTCGCCAACTTGAATGGTTGAAGGTATTTGTATTTCTTTCTTTATAATCTCAGTAGGAGCTTCAAACTGATGGTCTCCATCTGACTTAAAGCTACCCTCTCTCCTTCTATAAGCATTCACAGCGCTAGATAACTGATCTTTTACATTAACTTTTTTTGCTGGTCTTTCAGGAGTTCTAGCTGCAGCTTTAAATTTTTCTCTTTTCTTCTGCTCTTCTTGTTTTAGTCTTGCTGCTTCCTTAAGTTGATCTTCTCTCTTTTTTTGTTGCTCTTTTAATTGCTCAGATGCTGCAGCTCTTTTAGCCTCAATATTATCTGAGTAACTCTTAATAGGCTGACCGTCATTAGAAGATTTATTTTTAGAAGTTACAGTAATATTTCCAGATGACGTTACTGATTTAGATGCAGGCGCCTTGCCTCCCTTTAAGGACCTTAGTAATGCCTGCTTGTCAGAAGCAGTAATTTCATCAGAACTACTGGCATGTTTTAAACCAGCATTCTGCATTCTTTCAATAAGAGCAGTGTCTGAAATTTTTAATACTTTTGCAAAATCTTTTACTGTTAAAGCCAAAATAATTCCCTTTTAAATTTATTTAAACCAATCTTCTCTAGCTTTCATAATTGCTGCCGAACCAACATCATCAGCTATCTCTATAATATCTTGGAGCTCGTCAACTGAGAGCTCAGCAAAATCATCTTTATTTTTAATACCTTTATTTGAAAGTTTCTGTATATCGTCCTCACTTATACCTAAGCCTTCAAATGAATCAAGATTGTCTTCTTCCTCTGTGATAGCACCCATTGCTTCCATTAAAGCAGCATCTTCAGCTGCACTTTTAATTCTCTCAATCTCAGCATCATCTTCAGCAATATTTTTTAGGGCTGTGTTATCTGCATATGCAATATCATCAAAACTAGACAAACCTGAAGAAATTATCTTTTCTGCTACTTCTTCTGTAACAGCTAAGCTGTCTATTAATTTGACCATAAACTCTGTTTCATCGACCTTAACTTTAGCTTCAGCCTCTTCGCTACTAATAATATTTAATTCCCAACCAACTAATTGAGATGCCAAACGAATATTTTGCCCTCTTGAACCAATTGCTAGAGCAAGGTTATCTTGATTTACAGCAATCTCCATCGATCTAGAGTCTTCATCCATAACAATAGAATCTACCTTTGCTGGCACCAATGCATTAATGACTAGTTGAGCCGGGTTATCGTCATATATGACTATATCAATTCTTTCATTTCCCAGCTCTGATGAAACAGCTTGAACGCGTGATCCTCTCATTCCAACACATGCACCAACAGGATCAATTCTTCCATCATTAGTTTTAACAGCAATTTTAGAGCGTGATCCAGGCTCTCTGGAGACGCCTCTTATTTCTATAATATCTTCATTAATCTCAGGCACTTCAATGCTAAAAAGCTCCGTTACCATTTCTGGACATACTCTATCAAGCATAAGTTGTGGGCCTCTTCCCTCAACCTCTTGTATCTTAAGGATAGCTCTAATACGATCGTTTATTTTATAAATCTCTCCAGGCATAAGCTTATCTCTTGGCAGTATAGCTTCAGCTTCATTTGCAATATCAACAATTATATTGTCACGAGTTACTCTTTTAACAGAACCTCCAACCAGAGTTTTATCTTTAGATTTAAATTGAGCAACCACTTTTTCTCTTTCAGCCTCTCTTACTTTTTGAAGCATTACCTGTCTAGCAGCTTGAGTTTCTATTCTGCCAAATTTTATATTTTCGACAGCTTCTGTATGTATATCGCTTAATTCAAGTTTAGAATCTTCAGGTGAGATATGTGTTTCTTTGTGAAAATAAATATCTTCAGGATCTGCAACTATCCAGCTTCTATGGGTCTGATATTCTCCCGTCTCTCTGTTAATGCTAACACTTAGCTCAGCATCTTCATGAAAGTGTCTTTGAGAAGCTGAAGCCAATGCAACTTCAACAGCATTAAATATAACTTCTTTCGTGAGACCTTTCTCATTTGATACTGAATCAACTACCAATAATATTTCGTTACTTTGCATGTTCACTTTCCTTCATAATTTTTTCAAAATTTGGTTCTAATTTACAAAAATCCATATCACCAAATTCTAGTTTATATTCAAGATCAGAAGTCTCTATTGTAATTATCTGATCTTTGCATTCTGTTAAGCTGCCACTGATATTTTTAATCCCATTCAATGGTTCTCTGAGTTTTATCTTAAAGTCCTCCCCAAGATAGTCGTTTAATTGATCAAAGTTAAAGAAACGTCTTTCAATTCCAGGAGTAGAGACCTCTAAAACAAAATCCTCTCCAAGTAATGATTCTAACTCAACCTCATAATTTAAATCTCTAGAAATATTTTCACAATCTTCTATACCGGCGCCTTCATGAGATTCAATATATATTCTTAAAGTAGGCCTTTTCCTGCCTCTTAATATCTCAATACCCCATAGATAACATTCATGTCTGCCAATAACAGGGTTTACAATGTTTTCTATATCGTCTTTATTCATTCTCTTATATAAAAAAAGGGCAAATGCCCCACAAAAATTAATATATGTATGTGGTAGCGGGGGCTGGATTTGAACCAACGACCTTCGGGTTATGAGCCCGACGAGCTACCAGGCTGCTCCACCCCGCATCGCACCGAACGTGAAGTGTAAATAAAGGTACTACCATTGGTCAAGTTATATATTTATTAATATTTAAAATATATGTTGTTATAATTCTGATTCGGCCGAGGTGGTGGAATTGGTAGACACGCTAGCTTGAGGGGTTAGTGAGTGAAAACTCGTGCGGGTTCAAGTCCCGCTCTCGGCACCAGTTACTATGAAAAACTGAAAAAAATCTTAAATGACCCCTACTCTTCTGGAATTGTATCTGATTTATTTTCTTCTAATGCCTCTTCTATCAGCGGTGCATCAAATACTTGTTCGGTATTATCGGTTTTATATAGATATGCTAAAAATAAAGTTAGAACTAGCCATAAAGCTGCGAGGAAAGATGTGAGTTTACCTAAAAAATTAGATGGTCCTAAAGCTCCAAACATAGAGTTAGATGAGCCTCCGCCAAAAGCTGATCCTAGATCCGAGCCTTTTCCTTGCTGAAGAAGAACTAACACAATAATAGCAACAGCTAAAATCACGCATAAAATTTGTATTAAAGTAATCATCCTAATTATTCCTATTAAATTCATTTGCTATTAAAGCAAACTTCTTACCATCCAGTGATGCTCCTCCAATAAGAGCTCCATCTACATTGCTGCATTTAAAAAAAGATCCAGCATTTTCAACATTAACACTCCCACCATAACAAACCTTTGGAGTGTAATTATTTGAAGTTGTCGATTGTACAACATCTTTTATATATTCGTTAATTTGATTTACATCATTTGGACTGGGAGTTTTTCCGGAACCAATTGCCCACAAAGGCTCATAAGCAATAATAATATCTTCAGGTATGCTTATGTTTTTAAGACATTCTTCAAGCTGCATCCTTATTGTTGTATATGTTTTTTTCTCTTCAAAATCTGAAAGAGATTCACCTACGCATAAAACCGGAGTCAATTTAAAAGAAATTAAATTCTCGATCTTTTGTTTAATTAATGCATTATCTTCTTTAAAATTTTTTCTTCTTTCTGAATGGCCCACAATTGAAAAATTACAATTAAGATCGCTTAACATGGCTGAAGAAATTGAACCAGTATTGGGACCAGAACCAGCTCCAACATCTTGAGCTCCAATTTTTATATTTTCTAGGTCATTCTGCGATATGGATTTATAAAATTTGTCTATGTATATATGAGGTGGTGCAACGCCTACTGATGCAACATTGTCTTGAATTTGTGATTTAAAATCCTTTACCCAGCAATCAATCATCTCTTTAGATCCATTAGACTTAAAGTTAGCTATTATCATTTTTTTTTAAAGCTTTGATTCGATTAATTTAGAAAGATCTTTTGCGTATTTCTTGGCTGTGTTCTCATCAGTTGCTTCAACCATTACTCTTATTTTACTCTCTGTTCCGGATGGTCTAACCAAGACTCTATCAACTGTAATATCAGATTGAGCATCAGAGATAGCAGATTGAATAGACGAATCGTTTATAACATCCTTATTTTTTACAGGTACAGCAATATTTATTTGTGGTCTTTTATTGTAATTAGACAGAACCTCGCTAGGTGTTTTTTCTAATATCATTAGTGAAGAAATAACTTTTAAAGCTGCAATTGTTCCATCTCCTGTACTCACTAAATCTTTGCTAATAATATGTCCCGAGGTTTCACCACCTAGCAACCAACCTTTTTCAGAAAGTTTTTGGCTTACATATTTATCGCCGACATCAGCCCTTATGAATTTGTATCCTAATTTTTTGAGACCATCTTCAAGGCCGAAATTACTCATTTTAGTCCCAACTACGCCTCCCCAGGGACCCACTCTGTTAGGGTTTGAAAATGCCATAATATACAGTAGATCATCTCCATCTAAAATATTTCCATCACTATCAACTAAGATTACCCTATCCCCATCTCCATCAAGTGCAACACCATAATCTGCTCTATGCTTAATAACTTCATCTTGAAGAAGTTCAGGGTGAGTTGAGCCACAACCTTGGTTAATATTAAAGCCATCTGGATCAACTCCAATTAGAATGACCTCAGCTCCGAGTTCTTTAAATATAGCTGGGCTAACTTTATAACAAGCCCCATGAGCGCAATCTAGGACTATCCTCAATGATGAAAAATTTAAATGAGCAGGAACAGTTGATTTACAAAATTCAATATATCGAGCGCCAGACTCATCAAATCTCTCTGCCTTACCTATCGATGAGGTGTTAACTATATGCATTTCACCAGCTATAATTTTTTCTATTTTTTTCTCAAGATCTTTCGAAAGTTTTTCACCATTAGGCATGAATATTTTAATTCCATTATCTAAAAAATCATTATGTGAAGCGCTAATGACAAGACCAAATGCATCTCTGACTGATCTGGTAAGATATGCAACACCAGGTGTTGGTATGGGACCTAAAAGCTTTACATCGATACCTGCTGATATGAAGCCGGCTTGAAGTGCAGATTCAAGCATGTAACCTGAAACTCTTGTATCCTTGCCAATCATTACGGTTTTCCAGCCAAGCTCTTTTGCAATAGTTCCTACAGCATGTCCAATTTTAAGACATGCCTCAGGAGTAATAAGAGTCTCAACAGGGCCTCTTATTCCATCTGTTCCAAATTTCAAATTCATAATTGAATTATAGCTCTTCGGCAGTACCTTTGATTGAAGTTTTTTTATCTACTTTTTTTGAAGGCTCATCATCAGACCAGCCTTTTGGCTCTCTAGGCTCAGCCCCAGCCATAATATCGTCTATCTGATTTGCATCAATTGTCTCATACTTTAAAAGCGCATCAGCCATAACATTAAGCTTATCTAGATTGCTTTTAAGCATTTCATCAGCCTTGTCGTAACAGGTACTTATAATAGATTTAATCTCTTGATCAATTAATTTAGAAGTATCTTCGCTTATTAGTTGAGATGGTGATGATGCAGATCTTCCTAAAAATGGACTTCCTTCATCCTCTCCATATTTTAATGGACCTAACTTTTCAGATAATCCCCATTTTGTAACCATATTAGTTGCAATATTTGTTGCAACCTCAATATCATTAGATGCTCCTGTGGTGATGCCATCATCTCCATTAATAATATTCTCGGCAATTCTGCCTCCAAATAATGCACATATTCTGCTTAATAAATACTCTTTACTCTGCATATAGGTATCTTCCTCAGGAAGAAACATGGTTACCCCAAGAGCTCTTCCTCTAGGAATTATTGTTACCTTGTACACAGGGTCATGTTTGGGTGAAAGTCGACCTACAATTGCATGACCTGCTTCATGATATGCTGTGACTCGCTTTTGCTCTTCACTTAATATCATTGATTTTCTTTCTGCACCCATCATAATTTTATCTTTAGCTTGATCAAGATGATTTTGATCAATTTTTTTATCAGAGTACCTCGCAGCAAACAGAGCCGCTTCATTAATTAAATTAGCTAAATCTGCACCTGAAAAACCAGGTGTTCCTCTAGCAATAACGGATGGGTCAACATCAGCACTGATGGGTACTTTTCTCATATGAACTTTTAAAATAGCCTCTCTACCTCTTATGTCAGGCAAATCAACAACTACTTGTCTATCAAATCTTCCTGGTCTTAATAAAGCTGGATCTAAAACATCAGGCCTATTAGTTGCAGCAATAACAATCACGCCATCATTGCCCTCAAAACCATCCATTTCAACTAAGAGCTGATTTAGGGTTTGTTCTCTTTCGTCATGGCCTCCACCAAGACCAGCGCCTCTATGACGACCAACAGCATCAATCTCATCTATAAATACAATACATGGTGACTGTTTTTTTGCTTGTTCAAACATATCTCTTACTCTTGAAGCGCCTACTCCAACAAACATTTCAACAAAATCAGAGCCTGAAATTGTGAAAAAAGGAACTTTTGCTTCACCAGCTACAGCTCTTGCAAGAAGTGTTTTACCTGTTCCTGGAGGGCCCACCATAAGAACACCTCTTGGTATCTTTCCACCGAGTTTTTGAAATTTTGTAGGGTCTCTTAAAAAATCTACGAGCTCTTGAACATCTTGCTTAGCTTCTTCACAGCCCGCAACATCATTAAAATTTGTTTTTACCTTTCCCCCCTCCATGAGCTTTGCTTTGCTTTTACCAAAAGACATTGGGCCGCCTTTGCCTGACATGCCGCCTTGCATTTGCCTCATGAAAAAGAAGAATATCCCTAAAAGAAGAATTATTGGGAATGCCCCAACCAAAAGCTGGGATAGTATTGAAGGTTGTTCAATTTTTTCATACACAGCAATTACGCCGTTATTTTCAATTGCAGAATCAACTGCTTCATCTTTTTTGAAGATTGGATGAGTTGTTTCAAACTTGGAGCCATCTAATCTATCTCCAATAATTGTCATTTGATCGCCTTTATAAACTACCTTTGCGATACTGTCAGATAAGACCTCTTCTTTAAATTGACTATAACTAATTTGCTCTCTCGTGTTTGAGTTCTCAATATTGTTAAATACAAATATTAAAAAAGAACCCAAGATCATCCATACAAATAAATTTCTAACTATGCTATTCATCATTGTTTTTTAGCTCCATACAAATATATTTCTGCCGATTGTTTTTTAGAAGCGGCAGGTTTGAAAGTTTGGACTGTCTTAAATAACAAGCCCATTTCTTTTCTAAGACCCTTAAACATACTGTTTTGAAAGGTCTTAATTATAAATTTACCATTATTATTTTCTACATATCTATGAGCTGCTCTTAAAGTAAGCAAATTCAATTCATAAATATTTTCAATATCAACTGTATTTATACCAGTAATGTTTGGGGCTATGTCAGAAATTACAAGATTAAATTTACCTTTCAATTGATTTATTTGTGGTATTTCGTCAATAAGCTCTATGCTTTTTTGAAAGAAATTTACTCCTGCTATGTCTTCCATTTCGAGTATATCAATTGCATAAATTTCTGATTTAGGTAATTTTAATTTTAAATAATGAGACCACCCTCCTGGAGCAGACCCTATATCTAAGATTTTTTGAGTTCCTTTAAGTGAGTTTGTTTTAATTAAAATCTCTTCAAGCTTGAAGACGGCCCTAGTTTTAAAACCAGATTGTTTTGCCTTAATAGCCCATTTGTCTGCATGCATTATAAATGCTTTACATCTATGACTTCAAAATTAAGTTTTTTAGACGGAGTATCAATTATTAATTCGTCATCCACATGCTTCCCAATTAAGCCCTTTGCTATAGGAGTATCTATTGAAATTTTTCCAGCATCTGGATCTGATTCAAGATTACCCACTATTTTGTATGTAATCTCCCTATCTTCGTCAATATTATAAAGGGTTACAGTTGAACCAAAAATAACCCTACCTGTCTCCGGAATGTCTTTTACATCAATTACTTGAGCGCTAGATAGAGCGCTCTCAATTTCGTTTATCTTTGCCTCAACAAGACCTTGAAGCTCTTTTGCAGCATGGTACTCTGCATTTTCTTTTAAATCCCCATGGGCTCTTGCTTCAGCAATAGCTTCAGAAATTTTAGGCCTCTCAATAAACTTCAGCTGAGATAATTTTTCTTTTATGGCCTTTTCACCATCTTTAGTAATAGGAACTGAATTCATAATATTATTATAACAAGATATTTGAAACTAATTAATTTCTTGTAATGAAGAGTAATCCCAATCGTCTTCATGGGTATTTAAAGCTTCCATTATAGCAAAAGCTCCAAACATGGTTGTGGTGCAGAAAGTCTTAGTTCTTAATGCAGATTGTCTTATGGATGAAGAATCTTCTATTGATTGCTTGCCTTCAGTCGTATTTATAACTAAATCAATCTCATTATTTAATAGACTATCGACTGTATGAGGTCTTCCCTCATTAACTTTATTAATTTTCTTTACTTCAAAACCTAAATCTGAAATATATTTAGCAGTGCCGCCTGTAGCAATAAGGTTGAAATTATTTTTTATAATTAAAGGTATTAAATTATTTAAATATTTTTTATCGGCATCTTTAACACTTATAAATACATCACCTCCAAGAGGAATATTCTTACCTGCTCCTCTTTGGGCTTTTGCATATGCTTCACCAAAATTTCTACCAATCCCCATAACCTCGCCTGTAGATTTCATCTCTGGGCCAAGTATTGGATCTACCAAAGGAAATTTATCAAAAGGAAGTACTGCCTCTTTTACAAAAAATAAGCCCTCTGGAAGTTTGGCTGAAAAGTTTTGATCGATTAAAGATTTGCCTATCATTGCTTTTGATGCAACTTTTACAAGAGAGTGTCCTATAGCTTTAGATATAAAAGGAACTGTTCTAGATGCTCTTGGATTAACTTCTATTATATATATTTCATTGCTCTTAACAGCAAATTGAATATTCATAAGACCTATAATATTCAGCTCCTTAGCAATTTTTATTGATTGATCTTCAATGCGCTCCTGTATATCCGCTGATAGACTATATGGGGGTAAAGAGCATGCTGAATCTCCTGAATGAATGCCTGCTTGCTCTATATGCTGAAGTATTCCACCTATTTGGATATTTTCACCATCAGACACTACATCCACATCCACCTCTATTGCGTCTGTTAAATATCTATCGAGTAAAACTGGTTTGCTATTAGATACCTCAACTGCATCAGTTAAATAAGAGTCTAATTCATTTTTATTATGGACAAGTTGCATAGCTCGTCCTCCAAGAACATATGACGGTCTTACAACAATTGGGAAGCCAATTTTTTCAGATGCCTTAAGAGCCTCTTCTTTATTTTTAACAGTAGCGTTATTTGGTTGAGTTAGATCAAGCTTTTGAATTAGCTCCTGGAATCGCTCTCTATCTTCAGATCTATCTATTGCATCAACATCAGTTCCAAGTATCTTTATTCCCCTCTCAGCAAGAGTGTCGGCTAACTTTAATGGAGTTTGGCCGCCAAATTGTATTATCACACCATCAGGAGACTCAATATCTATAATATCTAAGATTTTTTCAGAAGTAATTGGTTCAAAATAGAGTCTATCTGAAATATCAAAATCTGTAGATACAGTTTCAGGGTTGCAGTTAACCATAATTGACTCTATTTGCTCTTCTTGCATTGCGAGAGATGCATGGACGCAGCAATAATCAAATTCAATACCTTGACCAATTCTATTAGGGCCGCTCCCCAAAACCATAATTTTCTTATTTTTAGTTGGATTGCTCTCGCACTTTTCACCATATGAGGAGTACATATAGCAAGTTGAAGTTGAAAATTCTGCCGCACAAGTATCGACTCTTTTAAATATTGGTAACACCCCTATAGATTTTCTATGGTCCCTTACAATTCTTTCTGATGAATTGGTTAGAAAGGCTAGCCTAGAATCTGAAAAACCTTTTTTCTTAAGTGAGATAAGCTCATTTTTATCAAGTGTGGCTATGTCTCTTTTAGTTGTTAGTTTTTCAATTTTTATAATTTCAGCAAGTTGATCAAGAAACCAATAGTCTATCTTGGTGAGGTCATAGATTTTTTCATTGCTCCACCCCATTCTCATTGCATCTGTAACATAAAAAAGTCTATTTGGGCCTGGGAATGAGAGCTGATACTTTAATTCATTTTCTGAATCGGGATTGTCAGTGTCCAAAATAGAGTTAAAACCATCGAGATCTTCTTCCATACTACAAATTGCTTTTTGAATAGATTCTTGAAAATTGCCTCCCATGGCCATAACCTCTCCAACAGACTTCATTTGAGTTGTTAATCTTGAGTTAGCCTCAGGAAATTTTTCAAAAGCAAATTTTGGAATCTTTGTAACAATATAATCAATGCTTGGTTCGAATGATGCTGGTGTTAAACCGCCTGTAATATCATTTTTAAGCTCATCTAATGTAAAACCAACAGACAATAATGCAGCAACTTTAGCAATTGGAAATCCAGTGGCTTTTGATGCAAGCGCAGAGGACCTACTTACACGAGGGTTCATTTCTATTACAACCATTTTTCCATTATCTGGATTTACAGCAAACTGGACATTAGATCCTCCAGTTTCAACGCCAATCTCTCTAAGAATTTTAAATGAAGCATTTCGCATTATTTGATATTCTTTATCAGTCAAAGTTTGTGCAGGAGCAATGGTTATTGAGTCTCCTGTGTGAACACCCATTGGATCCAGATTTTCAATTGAGCATATTATGATACAGTTATCATTTTTATCTCTTACAACCTCCATTTCATACTCTTTCCAACCAATTAATGACTCATCAATTAATAGTTCAGTTGTTGGAGATAGTTCTAGGCCTTTTTCACATATTTTCTTAAACTCATTGATATTATAAGCAATTCCCCCTCCCGTACCTCCCATTGTAAATGAGGGTCTGATAATGCAGGGGAATCCAATTTTTTCCTGAACAAGCAAAGCATCTTCCATAGAATGAGCAATTCCAGAATTTGGAGTATCAATATTTATTGATTTCATTGTCTTATCAAAGAGCTCTCTATCCTCTGCCTTGTCGATAGCTTCTTTATTTGCTCCAATAAGAATTACTCCATACTTCTCAAGCACACCCTCTTTTGCAAGAGATAACGCTGTATTAAGAGCTGTTTGCCCTCCCATTGTAGGTAAAATTGCATCAGGTTTTTCTTTCTCAATAATTTTTTCAACAGACTTCCAATTAATAGGTTCAATATAAGTTGCATCTGCCATTAATGGGTCGGTCATTATTGTTGCTGGATTAGAGTTAACAAGAATTACTCTAAAGCCCTCATCTTTTAGTGCCTTGCAAGCTTGTGCGCCAGAATAATCAAATTCGCAAGCCTGCCCAATAATAATAGGCCCTGCTCCAATGATTAGTATTGAAGATATATCCTTACGTTTTGGCATAGTCTTCCACCATTAATCTAAATTTGTTAAATAGCACCTGTATTTCCTGAGGACCTGGACTTGCTTCTGGGTGTCCCTGGAAACTAAATGCAGGATTATCTTTAAATTCTATACCTTGAAGAGAGTTGTCAAAGAGAGATATGTGTGTAGGTATAATATTGTCTGGTAGTGTTTTGGCATCAACAGAAAAGCCATGATTCTGGCTAGTTATAAAAACTTCTTTAGTCGCTATGTCTTGAACAGGATGATTTGCTCCGTGATGTCCAAACTTCATCTTATAAGTTTTAGCACCAGCTGCAATCGATAGTAATTGGTGTCCCAAACAAATTCCAAAAATCGGTATTCCTGCTTTTAGAAATAATCTTATATTATCAATTGCATATGAGCATGGCTCAGGATCTCCAGGGCCATTTGAAAGAAAAATTCCATTTGGAGATTTTTTCATTATTTCTTCGAAAGAGGTCTTTGCGCATACCACATCAACCTTTCCAACGGAGTCAGACAGCAACCTTAAAATATTTTTTTTAATCCCAAAGTCATAGGCAACAACATTAAGGTCCTTTTCGCTTTCAAGATAATCAGGCCAAGTACCCTCTATCCAGCCGTATGCATCTTTTGTTGATACTACTTTTGCAAGATCTAATCCGGACAGGCCATCAAATCCTTGAGCTTTCTTAATAGCATCTTCTTTATTAATTTTATTAAGAGAGCCAATACAACAACCCATTGACCCCTTCTCTCTTATTAAAGCGGTTAGATTTCTTGTATCAATTCCAGAAATTGCCATAGAGTTATTTTTTACTAGGAATTCTTCTAATGATTGAGAGCTCCTCCAGTTAGAAGGCTTAGAGCAGAAGTTTTTAACAACTATGCCACATGCATGAATTTTTTCAGATTCATAATCTTCAATATTAATCCCAGTATTTCCAATATGAGGATGTGTAAAAGTAATAATTTGTTTTTTATAAGAAGGATCAGTGATTATTTCTTGATAGCCTGACATTGATGTATTAAAAACAATTTCTCCAACATCAACAATTTCACTTCCAAAACCCTCTCCATAGAAAATAGTTCCATCTTCTAGTGCCAATATAGAATTAAAAGGCATTATAATAAGCCCTGAAGAGTTTTAGATAAAAAAGAGTTAGAAACTTTTATAGAAGATTTTTCGGATTTTAATGGGCTAAAATTATGAGCTAGCATTAAAATTGTACTTTATAGACTTAGTCGCTTTATGTCTATGTTTTTCTGAGAAAAAAATGAAAATAACAATAAAAAATAAAGAAGAAATTAACAAAATGAGAGTTGCAGGAAAATTAGCTGCAGAGGTTCTTGAAATGATTACTCCATTTGTAGTTCCTGGAGTTTCAACTGGTGAGCTTGATGATATTTGTTACAAATATATAACGGAGGTACAAAAATCAATTCCTGCTAATGTTGGGTATAGAGGTTATGAAAAAACAATATGCTCAAGTGTAAATCAAGTAATTTGTCATGGCATACCAGATAAAAATAAGATTCTTAAAAATGGTGATATTTTAAATATAGATGTCACAGTCATTAAAGATGGTTGGCATGGCGATACATCTAAAATGTTCTTAGTAGGCAAATGTCAGCCGCATAATGAAAGATTGGTTAAAATTACACAAGAGTGCTTATATAAAGCAATAGAGATTGTTAAACCAGGAGCTTATCTAGGAGATATAGGTAATATTATCCAAAAACATGCTGAATCAAATTATTATTCAGTTGTTGAGGACTATTGTGGGCATGGCATTGGTACTGTCTATCATGAAGAACCTCAAGTTCTTCATTATGGGAATCCAAATACTGGAATTCAGCTAAAAGAAGGCATGTGTTTTACTATAGAGCCAATGATCAATCAAGGATCAAAGTATACAAAATCACTAAGTGATGGTTGGACTGTTGAAACTAAAGATGGTCGAAACTCTGCTCAATGGGAGCATACCTTGGCTGTAACTAATGACGGCGTAGAAGTCCTTACAAAAAGATCTGAAGAGTCCATATGAATGAAAGGATTGCCCTTTTAAATCAAGATTTTTGGGATAATTTTTCATCAATATATTTGAATCCAAAAAAAACAAATGATTATCTAAATAAGATTTGCAAACATGTAGAGAGTAAAGTTATTAAAGATTTTAAATCAGCAGGCTTGCAGAAAAATTATTCACTTTTTGCAATTGGTGGTTTTGGTAAAAAGGAGATGTTTCCTTCATCCGATATTGATATTTCAATTATAAAAAAAAATAAAGATAAGACTAAGGAATCTGATCTAGAAGATTTTATTGCAAGTCTCTGGGATACGGGTTTCAAGATTGGTTGTTCAGTTAGGTCTATAAATGAATTAAAAAAAATAGTTAAAGAGGATGAGAAAGAACTTACTTCATACTTAAGTATAAGGTCATTGATATCATCAGAGAATGAATGCAAAAGAATAAAAAAAATTATCAGTCAAGCATGGAGCAAGAAAAGATATTTTAAAGCTAAATCTCAGGAGCAATTATATAGACATACATCATTTGACTCATCAGCCTTTAGTTTAGAACCAGATTTAAAAGAGTCTCCGGGAGCTATGAGAGATTTTCATAATTCAGAATGGATTCTTAGTTATTGTTTTGGTTTGAGTAATTATAATCAAATAAGATCGTGCAATACGTTTAGGGAAGATTTTAATTCAGCTCTTACCTCCTATGAATTCATAAAAACACTCAGATATGCCACAAATATATGCTCAAAAAATAAAAATAGGTTAAATTTTGAATCCCAGATAGATATAGCCAAGCAGTCAATAAAAAAAGATTTAAACTATAAAGATAAAGTAGAAACAGTGATGAAGAGTTTTTACTTTCATGTTCAAAATATATCTAGTTTTAATGAGATGGTTTCACAAAGATTTATTGAGCAAGGTTTAATAGGATTGAAAAGGAAAAAGGGAGCTTTTTATCTTAAAAAAAATCAAATTGGACTTCTTGAGCTCGAACTAACCTCTAAAAATAGAGAGCTAATATTTGATATATTTATTGAGCTTGGGAGCAACAAGAAGATAAATGAAATCAATTCCCAAACCATATCCCTTTTAAAGAAATCTAATAAGTTAATAAATAATTCCTTTAAAAAAGATAAAGGTATATCTAAAAAATTTATTGAAATACTTAAATCTGAATATAACCTATCATCAATTCTAAGGATGATGAAAACTGTTGGTGTTCTGCAATCATATGTACCAGATTTTGCCGAGATAGTTGGCCAGATGCAGTTTGATTTATTTCATATTTATACTGTTGATGAGCATACCTTTAAATTATTAAGAAATATGAGGCAAATGAAAATTGCTGACTCAGCAGAGTTTAATCTTGAAAATGAGCTAATAAAAAAAATACCTAAAATAGAAGTGCTTTATATAGCTGGTTTGTTTCATGATCTAGGAAAAGGTAAAGGTGGTAATCACTCAGATATTGGAGCAAAAATTAGCTTAGATTTTGCAAAAAGATTAGGTTTATCATTGGCAGACTCAGATTTAATTTCTTGGCTTGTGCTCAATCACTTGAAGATGTCATCAATTTCACAACGACAGGATATAAGTGATCCAAAAACCATATCTGATTTTGCTAAAATTGTACTTAACACCGAAAGGCTGGACTATCTATATCTACTTACAATTAACGATATTAGATCTACAAATCCAAATTTATGGAATGCTTGGAAGCATGGCTTATTAAAAGATCTGTTCCTTGCAACAAGATCTTTTTTAAATAAAGAGCCCATCAAAACATCTAAAGAAATTTCTAAAGACAGACAAGCCTTTGTATATAAGCTTATTAAAAAAACTGACCATGCCGCTCTGCAAAGTATTTGGTCAAACTTTGATGATGCATTTTTTAATAAACATTCTTCGGAAACATTAAAATGGCAAAGCGACCTGATTTTATCTTCTACCAGAAATGATATTAGGGTTGCATGCAGAAAACGGTATGATAATTTTCTCGAGATATTTATCTATGTTGATAATGCAGATGGTTTATTTTTAAAGCTTGTGGAAGTGCTTGATAATGTTGGGCTTGAAGTTATTGATGCAAGTATATGTTCGAGCATTGATAATAAAGTAGCGCTTAATACCTTTATTACTAAATTCCACTCACATGACAACCCTCTATTAATAAGTGAAATAGATGCTATAACAAAAAAAATTAAAAATAATTTTAATAATTTTACTCCTTCAAGCAATTCAGCGAAGGTAAAAATTAAAAATAGCGCTTTTAAAAATTCATCTAGAATAAGTAATATTGAAGATGTTAATCGAAAAAAGAATTTGCTTACTGTAGAAGCTCTTAACTCAGCAGGCTTGTTAATAAAAATTGCAAAAACCTTTAATGAGCACGGAATTTCTATTCACTCTGCAAGAATAAATACCTTGGGTGAGAAAGTAGAAGATACTTTTGAGGTTGAAGATTTTACAATATCAAGCGTATCTCAAAATAAAATTAATAAAATTTCATCTGTATTGGAAAAGATCATATAAATTAATATTTCTTCAACCTATAATAAGCTTATGAAAATTCATGCAAAAGGTTTCTCATCTGTATCAAAAGTTGGAAAAATTCTTGATGTGCATTTTTACTCAATTAAATCAGAAAGTTTTGATCTTCAGTTTGAGGTCAATGAGTCTTTAATTGAGAATAAGGTAGATTTAGTTTTGAATGATGATGATTTATCAAGCACAATTGAATCTGTTGAAGAAGCATACTTAAAACTGCACTTAATATCTCATAAATTATTCTTGCCAAACTCACTTAATCTTGATGGCCTGTTTGCAAGTTTGCCTAATGTTGCATGGACAAATAAAGGCCCAATAGCAGCAGATGAAATAAATCAAGAGCTTTTAGACTCTCAACTTAAAAAGGAGCCTATACAATTAATATCATTGGATAAATTTCCTCCTTTAACAAACTATATTATTCCTAAAAATGTAAGGATAGCTGACACCAGCAGAGTGAGACTTGGCGCATATTTATCTGAAGGAACAACAGTGATGCATGAGGGATTTGTAAACTTCAATGCAGGGACTCTTGGAAATGCAATGATTGAGGGAAGGATTTCAGCAGGAGTAGTGGTTGGTAATAATTCAGACTTAGGTGGTGGATGTAGCACTATGGGAACTCTTTCTGGAGGCAATGATATCAAAATATCTATTGGTGAGAACTGTTTGCTTGGAGCTAACTCAGGATTAGGAATACCTTTGGGAAATAACTGTATAATTGAAGCAGGTCTATATGTTACATCTGGATCAAAAATTGAATTGCAAAATATAGAAGGTGATAAATTAGATGTGGTTAAAGGCTCTGACTTATCTCATGCAAATAATATACTTTTTATAAGACACTCTCTTAATGGCAAAATAATAGCAAAGCCAAATAAAAAAAGTATTGAATTAAATAATAGCCTACATAAAAATGATTAATTTCTTACAAAAACTCATACAAATTGAATCTATATCTCCAAAAGATATGGGGTGTTTTGACTTGATAGAGGAGCGATTAAATAAGCTTAACTTTAATTGCGAAAGAATTAACTATTTAAATGTTGAAAATTTATATGCTACCTATGGAGAAACTGGAAAACTGTTTTGCTTTTTGGGTCATACCGATGTTGTTCCAACTGGGCCATTAGAAAATTGGACATATCCACCCTTCTCTGCGCATATTGAAGATGGAATGATGTATGGAAGGGGCACTGCAGATATGAAAGGATCGATTGCAGCTTTTCTTGATAGTGTAGAAGAATTCCTTAAAGAAACTAAAGAGCCTAATTATAGAATCTCTATATTGCTAACAAGTAATGAAGAAGGTAATGCTTGTGACGGCTTTATTGATAGAATTGTTGACGATATGATAGATAAAGCTGATGAAATAGATTATTGCTTAGTCGGCGAGCCAACATCGAATGAAAAATTGGGTGATAGTATTAGAGTTGGAAGAAGAGGTTCTTTAAGTGGCGAGCTGAGAGTCAAAGGTAAGCAAGGACATATTGCATATCCTGAAAATGTGAAAAATCCAATATTTTTATCAAGCGATCTTATTGTTAAATTAAAAAATAAAGTTTGGGATAATGGCAACGCCATTTTCCAACCAACAAGCTTTCAAATATCAAATATTGCATCAGGAACAGGAGCTAAAAATGTAGTGCCTGGCCATCTAGATATGGTCTTTAATTTTAGATTTTCAACTGAATCAACAGAAAGCTCACTAAGAGATGAGTTTGAATCAATACTGCAAAGCTTAGATCTGAACTATGATATTGATTGGTATTTAAGCGGACTTCCATACCTAACAACAGACAGCACCTTAAAAGATATTGTCGTTAATTCTATAAAAAAAGAAACTGGGATTGATGCGGATAAAAATGCAAAAGGTGGCACATCTGACGGTAGATTTATTGCAAAAATGAACACTGAAATTATTGAGCTTGGGCCTTTAAATAAAACAATTCATCAAATTGATGAGTGTGTTAGCGTTAAAGACTTAGAGACTCTAAAGGCAATATATCTTGGTGTACTCAAAGAATTAAATTAATTTACTTTTCTTTTAAAAAAATCTGTTAATTTATTCCGTGCATCCCTTTTTTGAGTAGCGGAGTTAATAAGGCTAAAGTAATTCCAACAGCTAGCGCTATTAGACCAACGCTTGTATACACATCAATAAATGCTGCTTTTTGATTCAATGAAAAGACAGCTTCTCCGCCTGATACTTCCTCGCTAGCTGTTGCTCTTGCAATCAAGCCAGCAACATAATTTCCAGCTGCAGAAGCGCAAAACCACATTCCCATCATCATGCCAACTATTCTTTGTGGCGACAATTTAGTTACTGAAGATAGTCCCACTGGTGATAAGCATAACTCACCAATAGTATGCATAAGATAAATAAGCATAATCCAAATAACTCCAGTTTGAATGCCGGCACTATTATTCATACCGTAAACAAGAACTAAAAAACCAAGTCCAACAAATATAATGCCTATTGCAAATTTTAAAGGCGTTGAGGGCTCAATATTTCTTTTTGAAAGTGCAAGCCACATAAATGCAAAAATTGGAGCAAGGGTGAATATAAAAAATGCATTTAATGATTGAAACATTGAAGCAGGAACGGCCCATCCAAATATTGTTCTATCCACACCTCTATCTGTAAGAATATTCAAAGATGAGCCAGCTTGTTCAAAAAGAGCCCAAAATATTAAAGAAAATAAAATTAGCACGCCCACAACCAGGAGCCTATCTCTTTCCTCTGCAGAACATTTAAAAAGAGCATAAAACAACCAGAATGCTACACATATTGCCCCAAACCCACCGAGAAGGTTTCCAACAATTTCTTGATTCTGAATAAGAAGATAAGAGAATATGACCATAGCTATACCACTAATATATGCCCAATTTTCATATGATATTTTGAATTTAGTTTCCTTATAAAGTTCGCTTGTAGGTTCTGCATGACCTTCTAGATAATCTTGCCCCCATAAGAATATAGATAATCCAATTAACATACCCACACCAGCTGCGCCAAAACCATATGACCAGCCATATGTTTCGCCAAGATACCCGCAAAGCAAGGAAGCTGTAAATGCACCTATATTTATGCCCATATAGAATATTGTAAATCCAGGGTCTCTTCTTGGATCACCTTCTTCATAGAGCGCACCGACCATTGTAGATATATTAGGTTTTAAAAAGCCTACTCCTGAAATAATTAATGCTAATGATAAGTAAAATATTTGAACACTGCTTTCAAATGCCATACCGGTGTGACCTAAAACAAGCAATATGGCTCCAAAAGTTACAGCTTTACGAGAGCCTAAAATTCTATCAGCTAGCATCCCACCAAAGACAGGCATGATATACACCAAAGATGTATAGGCTCCATAGATAATATAACTTTGCGCATCTGAGAAATTCCAATGCTTTGTTAGATAAAGGATCAGTAATGCGCGCATTCCATAATAGGAAAAACGCTCCCACATTTCTGTTGCAAAGCAAACAAATAAACCCTTTGGGTGGCCTAAAAATTCTGATGATGTATTCATAAATTATTTATTATTTTCAATGTTTTAAGTACTATAGCAAAATGATTGAAAAAACACAGTTTGTATCACCCGTTAAAAGAATAGCTGCAACTATTTATGATATTTTTTTGCTTTTAGGTGTCTGGTTTGGAGTTGGCTCCATAGCCTTATGGTTAAACAATAGTGAAATTCTTCATCCTGGAGTAGGTCTAAGTATTGTAATAGTTAGTGCTTGGATATTTTATTCTTTCTTTTGGATGAGGGGTGGAAAGACCCTTGGTATGGCTGTTTGGAATATAGAAATCTACTCTTTAAAAGGTAATAATATTACGTTTATGCAAGCTACGCTGAGATTTTATGTCAACTTATTAATATTTATCTTGATGGGAGTCCCCCTACTTCAGATATATTTTTCAAAAGATAGGTTGGCTATAAATGACAGGATTTCTATGACTAGTTTAAGGTTAATTTAGCCTTCTATACATAATAAAGCTGGACATTAGCAGGATAAAAGCAGGAAGACATACACCTATCAATAAAAACATATTAAATGAGATAGCAATACTTATAGTAAGATCTTGGATAATTTGATACACGAAAGCTCCAAGAACTGATATTACAATTTTCGATCCAGGCGATGAATCCCTCAAAGATCCAAATATAAAATAACCAAAAAATAAAATTAATATAATTATAGAAATTGGCATAAATAAAAATTTATAAAACTTTTTTTCAATGTGTGCTTTAAAAATTCTATCTTGCTTTCCAATATCTCCAGATAATAACTGATTTAAATTATAGCTTTCTCTCATTGTAAGAGTTTCAATATCACGCAGGCTCTTTGAAATGATTATTGGAAAATTGAAATCTTTGGTAAGTGACTTATTGTTAGATGTTGATGATAAATTTTTATTTATAGTTAAAGAGGTTGAATTATCAAAATTTATTTCAGAATTTTTTATTTCAGCTGACAATGATGAGAGAGCTAGATTTATTTTGTTATCTTGAAGTTCAAAATACTGAACTCCAAAAATCTGATCTCCAATTTTTCTTTCAAAATTTAGAAACTTATTACCGTCAATCAACCAAACTGATTCTTCTTGGGCGTTATTAATGCTTGAAGTCATGATTGTTTTATTGATGACGGCTTTATTTCCAATATCTTTAAATATAAATTCACTGCCAAACATAAAAAAGAAAGCAATACTTAATGGCCCTATAGAGGTTAGAAGCACTATTTTTAATGGAGATATTCCACTAGATCTCAAAACATTTAAATTACCTTCTTCTTGAGACAATCCCATTGCAATCATGAAGCCCAATAGACATGAGCCCTCTATAAAAGCATAGGCTCTATCAGGAATAGATAATAAAGAAAAATTAAAGGCTTTTATGAAAGTATAGGTTAAGGATAAATCTTCAAACTCCCCAATGAGATTGAATAAAAAATCTACAAAAATAAATAGCCCGAATACAAAACCAGTTATTACAAGTGATCTCTTGATAAGGTAATTGATATAGATGCTCATTTTAAAAAAAGGCCCACAAAATAAATAAAATTAAAATTGTTGCTAGAATTAATCTATAAAATAATTTTTTAGTAATTTCATTAAAAATTAAAATAAAAAATCTATCTCTTAAATACAATAAAATTGCAAAAAATATAAAAATTAAATGAATAAAAATTAAATTAAATTCTGTTTGGTTATTTTGAACGATATGATCTCTGCCAAGCAATAAAAGACTTAAATACAATATATAAATAAGCATTCCAGGTAAGATTACCGATAGCCTGCCCTGCCTTGGTTCTACTTTTCCTATATAGATTGCAATAACCATCAAAACTATAATTGTAATAGATAATGAAATGCTCCATTGAAATCCTAATGGGTCATCAATATTTATTGAGCTAAATATATTTTCAAAACTTGTTGAAGCATCAGTTTGGTTATTAGCTAATGGAAATTTAAAATTTTTAAAACTTGAAATTATCTTTGGATCATCTGAGAAAATGCCTGCAGTTAATGATCCATCTTTAAACAAGAGCTCATAATCTAGCTGCGAGCTTGAAATGCTCAGTATATCTGATGAAATTAAAATAGAATCTTTTCCATCATCATTAAAAAAAATTACATTTTTTAAGTAGGCTTCATTATTCTCACTAACTGTTATAAAACTTTTAGACCCTTTAATACTAAAGATTTCTCCCGGAGAAAGAGATGCTATTTGCTCTTCAAAAGTATCTACTTTTAAAAGCTCATTTGATACTTGCTTGCTAACTGGAGCTATGTAGAGGCTCAGAATAAGCGTAAAGACCATATAAATAATAGCTTGAGGGAAAATAAATTTTATTAATGTGATGGGTGAAATGCCAGTAGAAAAATAAGCATATATTTCCCTGTCAGCATAAAGTCTGCTAACGGTGATTAATATGCCAATAAAAAAAGAAAGTGGAAGAAGGAGAGATATAAAATCAGGAAACCTTAAAAATACTGCATATAAAATTATAGATGGATCAATCAGTCCCTCAGAAGCTTGCTCAAAATATGATACAAATCTTGATCCAACTACCAATAGAAATAATATTATTAATATAGATGTGGTAGATTTAAAAACTTCCAAATTAAAACTTTTTGAAAGAATATTATTTTTAAACATGCCTTGAGAACTGTGATGCATTACAATAAATATCTTATCAGTAAATACTATAAATAGGAGAGCTTAAATGCCATATAAAATCTTAAATAACATAGCGGTTAAAGATACTTCATCAGTTGATTTAACTTCTGCCAAAACTTCACTTCTTGTTATTACAATTAATAAAGATACTTTAAAAGATGCAGATTTTAAAGCCCTAGATAAAGCATCTAAGGGGTTTCTTAAGAATTCAATATCTTCTCATCTTAAAGATGAGGGCTCTTCGTTACTTCTTCCTAAGGTTAATGGCATTGAGGCGGAAAGTATTATGATGGTTAAGGCTTTGAATGCTGATGCTCCATTGCATAAATGGTTAGGCTCATTAAAATCTATAACCAAACAAGCAAATAAACTAAAAGCAAAAGATATTTCATTACTTTTAAGCTCTTCCTTGCCTGAAGGTAAAGATATTTTCTGGATGATAGAAAATTCTGCTAAAACTATTGAATCTAATGCCTACATCTTTACAGAAACAAAGAATAAGACAGTAAAAAATCCTACGCTTAAAAAATTGGTTATATATGGTAATGACTTTTCTGGAGCCAACCTAAAGAAAGCTAAAGATTCTGCAAAAAAAGGTTTCGCAATTGGTGAGGGAGTTAATACTGCTAAGTACCTTGGAGACCTTCCTGCAAATCATGCCACTCCAAAAATTATTGAAAAGAAAGTAAAAGCTATGACTAAAGACTTTCCAAACTTAAAAGTGAAATCATTTAATGAAAAAGATTTAGCAAAAATGGGCATGGGATCATACCTAAGCGTTTCAAAAGGTAGTGATGAACCTCCAAGAATGATGGTTATAGAATACAAGGGTGGAAAAGCAACAGAAAAACCAATTGCGCTTGTAGGTAAAGGTATTACTTTTGATACTGGGGGCGTATCCTTAAAACCACCTCAAGGAATGGATGAGATGAAATGGGATATGTGCGGAGCAGCAACTGTTTTTGGAGTTATGTCCACATTAGCAAGGCTTAATGCAAAGGTGAATGTAGTGGGTATTATGGCTTGTGCAGAAAATATGTGTTCTGCAAAAGCTACAAAACCAGGAGATGTAGTTACATCTATGTCAGGACAAACAATTGAAATACTTAATACTGATGCAGAAGGAAGATTGGTTTTGTGTGATGCTTTGACGTATGTTGGGAAATATAAACCAAAATATGTAATTGATATGGCAACTTTAACTGGTGCTGTTGTTGTTGCTCTTGGCAGACATGCAAGCGGAGTCATGGCAAATGATCAACATTTAGCCGATATGATAATTGCCTCTGGAGAAGAGTCAGGTGATAGAGCTTGGCAATTACCTCTTTGGGATGAGCATCAGTCATGCACTAATACAAGCTATGCAGATCTTGCAAATATTGGTGGAGGTCGTGAAGCTGGAACTATTCATGCCGCTGCGTTTTTATCTAAATTTACAACTGACTACAAATGGGCGCATATAGATATTGCAGCAACAGCATCTCATAGCACCCCTGTTAAGGAGGGAACTGGAAGACCTGTTCCGTTAATTAGTGAGCTTTTATTAAGTAAGAAACTATAAAAAAATCTTCGCAAAGCAGCATTATGGATAAAAAGTATTACCCCATTGAAATAGAGGAAAAATGGGCAAAGATTTGGGCTAAAAGAGGCATTAATGATTCTAATGCAACTGAGTCCTTTGCTCAGGTAATACCACCGCCAAATGTTACTGGAACACTTCATATGGGACATAGCTTCCAATATGCGATCATGGATTTTTATACAAGATATAACCATATGTCAGGTAAAGATTCTTACTGGCAAGTTGGCGCTGATCATGCAGGTATAGCTACCCAAATGGTTGTTGAAAACAATTTAGCAAGAGAAGATATCTCAAGAAAGGATCTTGGGAGAGAGAAGTTTCTTAATGAGACTTGGAAATGGAAAGAATTCTCTGAAGAAAAAATAACCTCTCAAATAAAAAGACTTGGCTGTTCAGTAGATTGGGATAAGTATCGATTCACTCTAGATGATGGGTTTAATAGAGCAGTAATAAAAGCTTTTGTTGACCTTCATAGAAAAAATAAAATTTACAGAGGGTATAGGCTCGTTAATTGGGATCCATCACTAAAGACTGCTGTGTCTGATTTAGAGGTTGTCAGGCAAGAAAAGAAAGGCTTATTGTGGCATATAAAATATCCTATAGAAGGAACTGGTGAGTATGTTGAAATCGCTACCACAAGACCTGAGACAATGTTTGGAGATATGGCTATAGCAGTTAATCCAAACGATGAAAGGTACAAGCCTATTGTTGGTAAATATGTAAATTTGCCATTTGTAGGAAGAAGAATACCCATCATTGCAGATGAATATGTAGATATGGAATTCGGAACTGGGTGTCTTAAAATTACTCCAGGTCATGATTTTAATGATTATGAAATTGGTAAGAAATATTCACTTTATGAGCTTGATGGCACAGTTCATACCTCCGATAAACAAGAGGATTTTTCTCCTATAAGTATATTTAATGATGATGCTTGGAGTAATGAAAATGTCCCAGAACCATTCAGTAATCTTGATAGATTTAAAGTTAGAAAACTAGTCATTCAAGAACTGCAAAATATTGGCTTATTGGTTAAAGAGGAGCCACATGATATTAGCGTCCCAAGAGGAGAAAGATCAAATATAGTTATAGAGCCTAGGTTGAGCTATCAATGGTATGTAAAGACATCTGAAATGGCTGCAAGGGCAAATGATGCAGTTAATAATGGAGACATAAAATTTCATCCAAGCAATTGGGATAAAACCTATTTCAATTGGATGAATAACATTGAAGACTGGTGCATTAGCAGACAAATTTGGTGGGGGCATAGAATACCTGCTTGGTATGATAATGAAGGCAATGTTTATGTTGGTGAAGATGAGAATAATGTAAGGGAACAATACAATCTTGGAGATGTTGAGCTTAATCAAGATGAAGATGTTTTAGATACTTGGTTTTCATCAAGCTTATGGCCTTTTGCCTCTTTAGGATGGCCTGAAAAAACTGATGAATTTAAAAAGCATTTTCCAACCTCATTACTTGTTACTGGTTTTGATATTATTTTTTTCTGGGTAGCGAGAATGATGATGATGAGTCTAGAATTCACTGATCAGATTCCTTTTAAAGATGTCTATGTGACTGGATTAATCAGAGATGAGAATGGCCAAAAAATGTCTAAGTCCAAAGGAAATGTTATTGATCCATTGGATTTAATTTATGGAATTTCTCAAGAAGATCTTGTTAAGAAAAGGACTAGCAATCTTATGCAAGAAAGTACGGCTGAAAAAATTGCTAAAAAAACAAGAAAGCAATTTCCTAATGGCATTAATTCCTATGGATCAGATGCATTAAGAATGACTTTTTACTCATTAGCTACGCATACTAAAGACATTAGTTTTGAACTAGGAAGGCTAAAGGGTTATAGAAATTTTTGCACGAAAATTTGGAATGCGGCAAGGTTTATTAATGGCTATCCAGAAAGCAATGATGTCTTTAAGGCGGAGAATGATAATGATGCTTTGATATTAGAAGAGTTTAAAAAATCGAAGCTTAAAATTGCTCAAAATATTGCAGACTATAGGCTTGATTATGCTATTAATGAAATATATGAATTCTTCTGGAGCAAATTTTGCGATGTCTATATTGAAGAATGTAAAAAAAGTGGAGATACAAAAAATCTTAGGCCGCTTTTGAAAGAAATACTAGTTATGATGCACCCTTTCGCGCCTTTCATAACCGAAGAGATACATAGTTTATTATTTGATAGTACTATAATTAGGTGAGATAAAGCTCCTATGGCTATTATTAAAGCATCTAATCTTGTTAAAAAATATAAAAATCCTGAAGAAAAATTAAAGACTTTTAACGCAGTAGATGGAGTTTCTTTGTCTATTAAAACTGGTGATATCTTTGGAATACTAGGCCCTAATGGAGCCGGCAAGACCTCAACTCTTGAAATGCTTGAAGGTCTTAAGGATATAGATGAAGGCTCGGCTTTAATTAATTCAATTGATGTTACAAACAATCCATATGAAATAAAAAAAATAATAGGGGTTCAACTTCAAGCTAATGAATATTTTGATAATATGACATTGACTGAACTGCTTAAATTATTTATAGCATTGTACAGCTCTTCGAATGATCCGCTGGAATTACTTAAAAGAGTAAAGCTGCAAGATAAAGCAAATGCTAATGCAAATGAGTTGTCTGGGGGCCAAAAGCAAAGATTTTCAATAGCCTCAGCATTAGTCAATAATCCTTTAGTTTTATTTCTTGATGAACCAACAACGGGTTTAGACCCGCAAGCAAAGAGAAATATTTGGGATCTTATCCTGGAACTAAATGGAGCTGGCATGACCATAGTTCTGACTACTCACAATATGGAAGAGGCGGAGTTTTTATGCCATAGGATAGCAATTATGGATTATGGAAAAATTATTGCAGAGGATTCGCCTAAGAACTTAATTATGAAACATGCTCCTAATAAAATTAGAGAAATTAAATATGGAAATATGGAAGATGTATTTATAGCCTTAACAGGTCACGGACTAAGAGATTAGGATGCTTAGAAAACCTCAATTATATTTAACGAAAGTTTTTATTCAGATATTTCTAAGAAATAAGCAATATATTTTTTTTAGTCTCTTATTACCTGTGGTTATTTTAGGGATTGTGGGCTTGAATGATGGAGAAAGAGATCCAGTAGACATTGGTCTTGTTGACTACTCAAACTCGAATATTTCTAAAGAGTTTATTGAAAAACTTTCTAACAATGCATTATTTAATATCAATCAGTCTGATGAGGTGAATCTTAGAAATAAACTTATTAAAGGTGAGCTAACGTTAATACTTGTTCTTCCTAATGATATGGGGAATACAAATAAAACAACAAATATAAAATTATTAGCAGACAAATCACAAATTAATTTTATTGAAGCCATAAAACCAATTATCAATCAGACGCTCATAAGCGTTGAGAGAGAAATTTCTGAAAAAATACCTATGTTTAGTCTTGAAATAAAAGACATTAAATCAAGAACTCAAACTTACTTAGATTTCTTATTGCCTGGCATTATGGCATTTATGCTTATGAATCTTAGTATTGCTGGAAGTGGATTTAATGTTGTTGAATTTAGAAGAAGAGGAATACTTAAAAGATTATTTGTAACTCCAATTAAACCAATAGATTTTGTCTCTGCAATAGTTATTGCTCGTATGGTTATTGTCCTTGGTCAGTTAAGTATTATTTTTAGTTTTGCCTTTTTCTTTTTAGATGTAAATATTGTTGGAAGTATTTCACACTTATTTTTCGTTATTATGCTAAGCGTATTAATGTTTTTAACTTTAGGTTTTTCAATTGGGAGCTTGGCTAAAACCCAAGAATCAGTTGGTGTGATAGCTTCTATTTTTATTTATCCTCAGATAGTTATGTCAGGAGTTTTTTTTCCAATAGAAACCTTACCCGAATTCATTCAGCCATTTTCAGAAATATTACCTCTTTCAATAGTTGCAGATGCCATGAGATCAATTTCTAGTGATGGCCTTTCATTTTTAGCTGTATATAAGAATATGATTGGTATAAGCATATGGATTGTTATAGGTACCTTTGTTTCAACGAAGCTATTTGTATGGAAAGAAGTTGCAGGGTAATTTAAGGTATCTTCAGCAACTTTTATATGACTACTGAGTAGGAATAAAATACATTTGTATATGATCGATATTATCTTCTAGGTAAACCTCTCCTCTTGGAGTAAACCCCAAATCAATATAAAAATGTTGTAATCGATGTTGTGCTGAAATTACGATTTCGTAATTTGAGTATTCTTTTCTTAAAAAGTTTACTCCCTCAATGGTTATCATTTTACCCACACCAAGACCTCTTGAATTTATTTCAGTAACTATCCTTCCCAGTGATGAGCCTTCATACTTTATTCCAGGTTTAAAAGCCCTAAGGTATCCAATTAAGTCATTATCTTTATACGCCAATAAATGAAATGCATCTTGGTCTGAGTAGTCAGCATCTATGTATGGACAATCTTGCTCTAAAACAAATACCTTTTGTCTTAAATGCAAAATTGCATATAACTCATCACTTGATAAATCTTTATATTCTTTCCAAATAAGCTTAATTTCTTTTGAACTTGTCATACTTAAATACCTCAAACTAAATCATGCATCTTACATCTTTTTAGAAATAAGTAATTATTAACTATATATTAAAGGTAATATGTGGAGAAATAATTATTAATAACTTAAAATCTTCACACTATAAAGGTAGCCTATGAAAAAAATAACCGACTTTGTTGTAAAAGATAATAATCTAGATGCTGTAGATCTCTCTATCTATGATGGAAAAACACTTCTAATAGTCAATGTGGCTAGTGAATGTGGTCTTACTTATCATTATGAAGGATTGCAGGAACTTTATAATGAATTTAACTCTCATGGACTAGAGATATTAGCTTTTCCAAGCAACCAATTTGGTGCTCAAGAACCTGGGAGTAACGATGAAATTAAATTTTTCTGTACTGAAAAATATAATGTAACCTTCCCTCTTTTTAATAAAATAGATGTTAATGGCCCTAATGAGGACCCTTTATATACTTTTTTAAAACACATCAGTTCAGAAAAATCTAATACAAAAGATATTGAATGGAATTTCACAAAATTTCTTTTTAATAAAAACTCTGATTTATATAAAAGGTATGATCCGAGAGTAGAGCCCTCTGATCTCATTAAAGATATTCAATCAATTTTATAAATAAAAAAATTATCATGAAAAATATATACAACATAACCGTAAAAGATGCAGAGCTTAATGAAATTAATTTAGGAAATTACAAAGGTAAAACTCTATTAATTGTTAATGTGGCAAGCCATTGTGGATTGACGTATCAATATGAAGGTCTTCAGAATCTGTCTAATAAATTTAAAAATGATGATTTTGAAATTCTAGCTTTTCCATGCAACCAATTTGGTGCTCAAGAACCTGGGAGTAACGATGAAATTAAATTTTTCTGTACTGAAAAATATAATGTAACCTTCCCTCTTTTTAATAAAATAGATGTTAATGGCCCTAATGAGGACCCTTTATATACTTTTTTAAAAGATTCTAAGCGTGGATTCTTGGGTTATAAGCCAATTGAGTGGAATTTTGCAAAATTTTTAATAAATGCTGATGGTGAAGTTGTAAAGAGATTCCTGCCCTCTACTAAGCCAAATAAAATTGAAAAAAAGATCAGCAAATTATTAGGCTAGAGTTTTTGACATTAAGAGGGCATCTTCTTTTTGCTCTCCAGTGTAATAGTTCTCTCGGACTGCATCTTTTTTAAAACCAAATTTTTCATAAAATAAAATAGCTTTCGCATTACTTATTCTTACTTCAAGATATATATTTTTAATGCCCATCACTTTGCATTGATTAATAATGGTATTAAGCAATATAGATCCAGCACCTTTTTTTTGAAATTTTTGTGTTACAGCTATATTTAAGAGGTGTGCTTCAGGCTTAATTGGGGAATAGATAGCAAAGCCTGCTATTTCATTTTTATGAGTACAAATTAAACCAAAGTGGCCAACTTCAAAAGAAGATTTAAAATTTGTATAAGTCCATGGTGTTGGATTTGTTAGTTTTTCGATTTCATATGACTCTTTTAGATGCTCTTCCTTAAGATTTGAAACTTTGAACATTCAAAGATTGAGCAAAGTCTTTATTGAAGTCCATAATTGCTTCTTCTTATGTGGATTGGCTGCAAGTTCGTCAATATTAGCTGAGTTTATGACTGGAATTTTTGTGAAGACTTTAATTTCATTATCTGTAAAATTGATAATCAATCTCGAATTTTTATCAACTTCATTGTTTAGATTTTTTGCGCTATCTGCAGAACTAGATTGACCGAGTGATTGTCCATTTGTAAGAGTTGTTGAATTCATTATCGCCATAATTAATTTTTTCTGGTTATCATCATGCTCTTCAAAAGACTCATTCAATAAAACAGTTATGTTTTGAATTTTATAAATATGAATTGGGGTATGCCTTGATTTATTTTCTACTGATCTTAAAGAAAATCTTGTAATACCCAGCTCTTTTAATATAAGGTTAGTTTTTAAAGATGCAGTTATCATAGATAAATAAATATTAACATTTACTAATAAAAAATGGACAATCCTTACAAGAAATATAAGCCTTTTAGGGCGATTAAAATTGATAATAGAGAATGGCCATCAAAAACTATTGGATTGGCTCCAATGTGGTGTTCGGTAGATCTTAGGGATGGTAATCAGGCTCTTATTGAGCCTATGGGACCAGAAAGAAAAAATAGAATGTTTGATCTTCTATGCAAAATAGGTTTTAAAGAAATTGAAGTGGGTTTTCCTTCTGCTTCAGATACAGATTTCAACTTTGTTAGGAGTCTTATTGAAGATAATAAAATACCTAGTGATGTAAACATTCAAGTTTTGACCCAGTCAAGAAGTGAGCTTATCGAGAGAACATTTGAATCTTTAAAAGGTGCATCAAAAGCTGTTGTGCATTTCTATAACTCAACTTCGACCCTTCAAAGAAGAGTCGTATTCAATCAAGATAAAGAGGGTATTAAACAAATTGCTCTTAATGGTGCAAAGCAAATAAAAGAACTTGCTTTAAAAAATCCAGATACAAACTGGAGTTTTGAATATTCTCCGGAAAGCTTCACAGGTACTGAATTGGATTATGCTGCAGAGGTTTGTGATGAAGTTGTTGATATTCTAAAAGACGTTAATAATAATAAAATTATTATTAATCTTCCCGCTACAGTTGAGATGTCATCTGCCAATATATATGGTGATCAAATAGAATGGATGAATAAAAATCTTAGAAATAGAGAGTATATTTGTCTTAGCCTCCACCCTCACAATGATAGAGGCACTGCTGTCGCAGCAGCTGAGTTTGGTTTAATGGCTGGAGCTGACAGGGTTGAGGGTACTCTTTTTGGCAATGGTGAAAGGACTGGTAATGTAGATATAGTGACATTAGCACTTAATATGCTTACCCAAGGCATTGATCCTAGATTAGACTTTTCTAATATCAATTCTGTAATGAGAGAGGTTGAGTACTGCAATCAGTTACCTGTTCACCCAAGGCATCCTTATGCAGGTGATCTTGTATTTACAGCATTCTCTGGCTCTCATCAAGATGCAATTAAGAAGGGCTTTAAGGCCATGAAAGAAACCAATCAATATAATTGGGAAGTACCATATCTTCCTATTGATCCTGCAGATCTTGGAAGAAGTTATGAAGCGGTTGTTAGAATTAATTCACAATCTGGAAAGGGTGGAGTTGCATTTCTTTTAGAAAAAGATCATGGGGTCTCTTTGCCAAGAAGACTACAGATTAGTATGAGTCAAAAAATTCAAAAATTAGCAGATGAATCTGGTAAGGAGATTATGACATCAGAGATTTGGGATATTTTTGATAAGGAATTTATGCAGCCAAAAGAAGGTTATTCTTATTTAGATCACAAATCTTCTACTAACGGAAGCACTCATAACTTGTCAATTAAAATGCTTTTAAACAACAACGAAGTTCAAATGGATGGAATAGGAAATGGGCCTATCGATTCATTTATAAATGCTTTGGCTAGTCAAAATATAAAACTTAAGGTCTCAGACTATAATCAATCTGCTATATCCTCAGGCTCAGACGCAAAAGCAGCAGCATATATTGAACTTGAGAGCAATGGGAAAACTAGCTGGGGTGTTGGGATAAACTCAAACACAACGAGAGCATCGTTTGAGGCTATAGTTGTAGGATTAAGTAAAATTCTTAATCAAAATTAGGCTCTCTTTTCTCAAAGAAAGCTTTTACAGCCTCACGGTTTTCTGAACTTCCTGTTAAGGTTGTTTGAATATCGCCTTCGAATTCATATATATCCCAGTAACCATTGCTTTGAGATTTTCTCATCAGTTTTTTTGTATGTATCAATGACTGAGGTGATCTTTTTGATAGGTTTATTGCCCAATTTTCTGCACATTCTTCCAATTCATCTTCTAAAACAACTTTATTAGCTATTCCGAATTGCAAACACTCATCAGAAAAAATCTTTTTCGCTTCAATAGCATATTCATAAGCCTTACCATAACCCATAAATTTAGGAAGAGTCCATGAAAGGCCCCCATCTGGAACAAGAGCTATATTGCTGAAAACCGACATAATATATGCATTCTGAGACATTACTCTTAAATCACATGCAAGCGCTAAAGCAGCTCCTATTCCTGCCGCAGGCCCATTTATAGATGCGATAACAGGTTTATCCATATTAATAATATTTTGAAAGATAGGTTTGTAACCTCTTTCAAGTGCATCCTTTGAACTACTCCAACTAGCTGATCTTTCTCCTAGATCTGCTCCAGCTGAGAAACCTTTACCATTCCCAGTGATGATTAAGACTCTTATCTCTTTATCTGCTCCAACTTCAGAGGTAGCCTTCTGAAGATCCCACATTAATTGCTCATTAAATGCATTTAATACATTTGGTCTATTTAATTTTATAGTAGCGATATTATTTGATTTTATAAGTTCTAATGTTTCAAAGCTCATTTTTAAATTCCAATTTTTTATTAATAATAGTTTAACTCTTATGAATATGAATAGTTTTATTTTTATATGTTATGTAGCCTCCAGGCTGATCATTGTCAGACCTGCTCCAGCTAACAATTGATTTTGGACCAGGTCTAGATTGCAAAAAAGTTTTGAGAATTTCTTCAATTATTTTCTTACTGGGCATAGCTATATCATTTTTCTTTATGGAGGACCGAATTATCTCAATGGCTATTTCTCTCTCAACTGATTTCAAGCTTTCAATTGATATTGATTCTGAAATAAGATTTCCGTATGTAGAATGAAATAATTCATTAAAAATTTTTAGTTTTACATCGATTGAATTAGAGGTGCTACTCAACCTATTTGCAACTTTATTCCAGCGATCATTTACTAATGGCAATACTTTATTTCTAATAAAGTTTCTATCTTGGTCATTTGTAAAATTTGATGTATCTTCTACGAATTCTAGGCTATTTGAGGAAGCATAAGCCTGTAAATCAGCTTTGCTGTATGAAAGAAATGGTCTTATTAGAAATCCTTTACCTAAAACTCTTTTTTCCTGAAGGCCTCTAATACCATCTATTCCAGTACCCCTAAATAATCTCAATAAAATTGTTTCAGCAACATCATCTTGATGATGCGCAGTCAATATTTGCTCTTCACTATCAATTATATTCTCAAATATTTTATACCTTTCCCCTCTGGCAGCAGACTCTAAACCACCTCCGCTCTTGATAATTTCAGCTGAAGAGACATGAAGTTTAATTCCAGTTTTTTTACAAAAATTTCTGCAATGGTTTTCCCATAATTTACTTTGATCATTTAAATTATGATTAATATGAATTGCTTCTAGGTCAATTTCATTATTTTTTGATAATTCATAAAAAGTATGGAGTAGAACTGAAGAATCGATTCCTCCGCTATATGCAATAAATACCTTTTTATTTAAATTTATTTTATCAAGTAAAGGTTGAGCATCCTTCATATCTAAGTGCCAATTTTTAGCAGCCTTTGATACCTTCTCTCAATGAGCTTTTCGGTTGAAAGCTTCTGTAAATTAGACAGGTTTTTAACTAATGACTTTTTTATAATCTCAGATGTAAGATCATAGTTTCTATGAGCTCCGCCAAGTGGCTCTTGGATAATCTCATCAATAATGCTAATTTTTTTAAGCTCACTAGCTGTAACTTTCATAGATTCTGCAGCTTTTTCAGCCTCATCAGCAGACCTCCAAATAATTGATGCACATGCTTCTGGAGATGCAACAGAATATGTTCCATATTCAAGCATTGATAAATGATCGCCCACACTTATTGCAAGGGCTCCACCAGAGCCTCCCTCACCTGTCACGACAACTAATATAGGAGTTTTTAATTCAGACATTACTGCTAGGTTTTTCGCTATTGCTTCGCTCTGCCCTCTTTCCTCACCTTCTATTCCTGGATATGCGCCAGCAGTGTCTATGAAAGTTATTATAGGCATTGAGAATTGCTCAGCTAGCTTCATAAGTCTCTTGGCTTTTCTATAGCCCTCTGGCTGAGGCATTCCAAAATTTCTTCTAACTTTTTCCTCGGTATCCCTGCCTTTCTCATGACCTATGATCATGACGGGCGTCTCATTTAAGTAACCTAAGCCTCCAACAATTGAAGCATCGTCTGCAAATTGTCTATCACCATGAAGCTCATCAAAATCTTTAAAGATTCTTTTAATAAAATCTAAAGTATGAGGTCTTTGAGGGTGTCTTGCGACCTGGACTGTTTCCCATGTTGTTAGCTTGGAATAGATCTTCTTAATCAATTGTTCGCGATCTTTTTTAAGAGATTCAATTTGCGACTTGATTGCTGGATTTCCAGTATCAGCTAGCTTAAGTGCGCTAATTTTCTCTGACACCTCTTGAACAGGCTTTTCAAAGTCAAGAAATTTTTGATCTCTCTCTTGAAAGGTCTGTTCATGATTATTTAAGTCTTCTTGTTTTAAATCACTCATTTTCATTTACTCAAACTAATTGCATCGGAACCAAATATATCAATTAGCTTACTTACTTTCTGTAAATCAGCAAGGAAGTTAAAGCTATCTCCAAGCTCTATTATAGCTTCTGAATTGTCACTTATAACTTTAATATTTATTTTACATCCTGAGGATTCTTCCCAAAAATCTGTATCAATATCATAAATAATTTTTGATACGTCTTCTAGACTATCAATTTTAGATTTTGGCAAATCAATAGTTAGTATTTTTAATTTCTTTTTAAGCTCGCCATTTATATCGTTTACCTCTTTAACTCTCATCCTAAAAGATGATGTTCCCAACTCTTTAGATCTATAGTCATCTAGTTCAATAGATCCTTTAATAACCAGAATTTCTCCTTCTTTAAGTATATTATGGCAATTCTCTAAAACATCACTAGAAATAACTCCATCCATAGTGCCAGTTCCATCATCAAAATTTATAAAAGTTAATGGTTTGCCTGATCTGTCTCTTATCTGTCTTGATGAGTTAATTAATGCTACAAGTGAACCTTTTTTAGAATCAATATTCAATTTACCAATTTGCGAAGATCTTAATACATTTATCTGTTTGTTTATTGCGTCTACTGGATGTCCGGATAAGTAATATCCTAGAGATTTTTTTTCAAGCGAAAGTAATTCACTAAGGCTAAATTCTTGAATTTTTGAATATTTTTCATAGGGATCAAATTCATGGTTTGTATTTGCAAAAAGGTCTCCTGATTTAATTGCATTACCTGAAGAATTTTTAGATCCATCTTTTAACATGTCTGAAACACTTCTTATTGCTGTGCTACGAGATGGGGCGATGCTATCAAACGCTCCTGATTGCGATAATGCTTCTAATGATTTTTTACCGCCAAGCTTAATATCAACTTTTTTAGAGAAATCCCATAAATCTTTAAAACTATCTGATTCTCTTTTTGCACAAATATGCTTTATAAAAGAGTCTGCAACCCCTTTAATTGCTCCAAGACCATATTCAATTTTCATATCATTGTTAACAATAAATCTTTTGCTGCTTGATAAAATATCTGGGTTTAAAACAGTAATGTCCATTCTTTTACATTCTTGGGTTAAAGAATAAATCTTATCTGTATTTCCAAGTTCTGTTGATAAAACTGCTGCCATAAAATGTTCTGGATAGTAAGCTTTAAGATATGCGGTCTGATATGAAATAAGTGCGTAAGCTGCTGAATGAGATTTATTAAAGCCATAGCCTGCAAATTTCTCTATTAAATCAAATATTCTCTCTGCAACAGAGGCTTTGATATTATTTTTTTCACAGCCTTGTGTAAAATATTTTCTTTGCTGCTCCATTTCTTCAACTTTTTTCTTACCCATGGCCCTTCTAAGAATATCTGCTTCGCCAAGAGAAAAGTCTGCTAGAACTCTTGCTGCTTCCATCACTTGTTCTTGGTATAAAATAACTCCGTAAGTTTCTGATAGAACTGGTTCTAGTAGCTCATGAGGATAGGTGACTGGTGACTTGCCATGTTTTCTATCTACAAATTGATCATGCATGCCAGAATCCAGTGGGCCTGGTCTATAAAGAGCCAAGAGTGCGACAATTTCTTCAAATCTAGTTGGTTTCAATCTTTTTATAAGATCTCTCATTCCAGATGACTCTAATTGGAAGACAGCCATTGTCTTACCTGAACTCAAAAGTTCAAAAACCTTAGGATCATTTAAAGGAATTTTTTCAAGATCAACTCTTGATTTTTCTGATGTATTGATAGACTTTAACGCCCTATCAATTACAGTTAATGTTCTTAAACCTAAGAAATCAAACTTCACGAGCCCAATTTTTTCTACATCATCTTTATCAAATTGAGTCATCACAGATTGAGACTGTCGATCATTATAGATTGGGCAGAAATCAGAGATACTTCCAGGGGCAATAACAACACCGCCAGCATGTTTCCCAACATTTCTTGCTATACCTTCAAGTTTGTATGCTAAATCTACAACTTCTCTCACCTCGGCATCATTTTTAATACTTTGATCAAATATTGGTTGCTCTTTTCTTGCTCTATCAAGGGTCATACCTGGAGCAAAAGGTATCATTTTTGAAATCCTATCTCCGAGAGCATATGGTCTGCCTAATGCCCTGGCAACATCTCTAACTACTGCTCTTGCTGCCATGGTTCCAAATGTAGCTATTTGTGATACTGCACCAGCTCCATATTTTTTTCCTACATAATCAATAACCCTATCTCTTTTTTCCATGCAAAAATCAATATCAAAGTCAGGCATTGAAAGTCTTTCGGGGTTTAGAAATCTTTCGAATAATAGCCCATGCTCAATTGGGTCAAGTGCAGTAATGCCGATGGCAAATGCTACCAATGAACCTGCCCCCGAACCTCTACCAGGGCCTACTGGAACCTCATTATTTTTTGACCATTCAATGAAATCATAAACAATCAAAAAGTAGCTTGAGAAACCCATTGTTTTAATTTGTTCAAGCTCATAGTCAAGCCTCTTGATATAAATACTTTTTTTATCATCATCAAAATCTTTAATAAATTCATTAAGATTTTTAAATGCAAGCTCATTAAGAAAGGAGTCAAAATTATGTTCATTTGGTACAGGGTATTCTGGTAAGAAATATTCCTGAGTATCGATTGATACGTTGCACCTCCTGGCTATCTCATTTGTGTTTGTAACAACTTCGTCAATATCATTAAATAATTCATACATCTCGTCAGATGATTTGAAATATTGTTCTGATGAAAATGCCTTTTTTCTGTTTGGATCACTCAAAGTTCTCCCTGTATTGATGCAAACCTTAGTCTCGTGAATATCATAATCTTCTTTATTTGCAAAAAGTACATCATTTGTAGCTATGACTGGAATGCCTTTATGGGAAGCGATTGGTAGGATATTTTTGATATATTCTATTTCATTTTGTCTTTTGGTATTTTGCACTTCAATTACAAAGTCATCTCCAAAATTATTTAAAAATTTATCAATTCTATCTTTAGTTTCATCAACCTTGTTAAGGTTCATTAACTCAAATAAATGGCTGGATTTTCCACCAGAAATAACTATCAAATCTTCTTTTATTTCACATAATTCATTAAAAGTTATTATTGGGGAGGAGTAATTATAATTATTATGAGCTTGCGAAATAATTTTCATTAAGCTTATATGTCCTTTATTAGTTTTTGCTAAACAAAGAAGTTCATGAGGAAGTTCATCTCCATCAAAAATTACTCTTAGAGATGCCCCTGATATTGGTTTTATTCCTGCTGACTCACATTTATTAAAGAATTTTACTAAGCCAAACATATTTAAATTATCTGTAAGCGCGACAGATGGAATAGAATATTTTTTAGCTTGATCTACTATCTGATTAATAGTTAGCAACCCTTGAGTTATGCTAAATTCTGATGAAACTCTCAGATGAGAAAAAGTTTTATTCATTGCCTAGCTAACTCCCTTAAAAGAGTGTCTATGGATAGGGCAAGATCCATGAATTTTTAGCATCTCCTTATGGAATTTAGTTGGATATCCTTTGTGTTTATTGAATTTATAAATAGGATATTTTTTATCAAAATCAAGCATCAAATTGTCTCTATAAACTTTGGCAATAATAGAAGCGGCACTTATCTCACTTATTATTGCATCTCCACCCACAATAGCCTCTTTTTTGTATTCTACATCTGGAAGATAGAGCCCATCTACCAAGACTTTATTTGGTTTTATATTTAGATTGAGTATAGCTCTTTTCATTGCTAATAAAGATGCATTATGGATATTAATTTCATCAATTTCTTGATGTGAAGCATGCCCAAATGCAAAAAAGGAATTCTGCATGATTATTGTGCTTAAATGTTCTCGTTTATCTTTTGATATTTTCTTAGAATCATTGAGGTTATTAATTGAGTTATTTAATATTACAGCTGCAGCAATAACAGGGCCGGCTAAACAACCCCTCCCCACCTCATCAACACCTGCAATAAGCTCTTTCAAGATAAATTTAATATTTCTTGTGCTATTAATGCAAAACCCTTTCCTTTAAGGGTTGATTTAATCTCCATTACAGAGGAATTATCATTTTGGATTTGTATAAGGTGATTTATTTGCTTTGCTGAGCATTTGTTCTGAATTAGCTCAGGATATATAGATTTATTTAGTAAGAGATTTGGGAGCCCTATGAAGTCAACCTTCAGCATTTTTGAAATAATTGCATAATTAATAAAATTAGTTTTATAGCAAATAATTGGAGATGCATTTAGGACTGCGGCTTCAAGTGAAGCTGTTCCAGATGTCACAACTGATTTGTTTGAAATTGATAAAAAATCTTTTGTAGCTCCTTCATAAATTAGATATGGAGCATTGGTATCCTTTAGGTATTTTTTAACATCAAGCGTACTTGAGTTGTCGGCAGTTGGAATTAAAAAAAATGCATTTTTATTGTTTTTATAATGTAACTCCATAAAATTTCTGTAAGTAGGCATCATACTTATAATCTCAGAACTTCTGCTTCCAGGAAGAATTGATATGAATGACTTGCCTGCTTCTAAAGAATATTTAGTAAGAACATCATCTACATTGCTTAAGACAAGATCAGAAAATGGATGCCCTAGATGGGAGCTGCTCAAACCTTTGTCTTTATAGAAATTATGCTCAAAATTAAATAAACAAACGGTATGGTCTATGTATTTTTCAATTTTCTTTATTCTCCCCTGTCTCCAGCCCCAAACAGATGGACTAACTAGTTGAATAGTTTTACATTTTTTTATAGGTTTAAGAGCTTTATGTATGCCTATGTTAAAGTCTGGAGAATCGATACCAATAAAAAAATCTATCTCTTTATCTTTAAACAAAGAAATTAAATTATTTCTTTTATTAGTAAGTTTTTTAAAGTTTAGCAAGGGATCTATAATTCCCATTACCTGAAGCTCTTTAAAATCAAAAAGTGAATTTAGCCCCAAAGATTCTATCTTGGGGCCACCAACTCCATATAACTCAAAATTATTATCTTTAACGATCTCTTTAATGAGGTTGTACCCAAGAGTGTCACCAGAGTGCTCTCCAGCAACAACACCTATTTTAAGTCTAGATTTTTCTTGGATCACTTACCTGGTGATTCCTCTTGAGGATACTTTTACAGAGTCAATAAAATTTAATAGGTGCTTGTCTGAATATTTTTTATTTAGTTCTTCAATTTTTGATATAGCTTCATCTAATTTTAATGATTTTCGATATAACAGTTTATATGCTTTCTTAAGGTTTGAGATTGAGTCCTCGCTAACTCCATTTCTTGAGAGACCTACAGTGTTTAATCCAACAACTCTTGCGGGGTGAGAGGCGGCCTTCACATAAGCAGGCAAGTCCATTGTGATCATAGTGCTCATTCCAGTGAATGCGTAATCTCCTATATTGCAGAATTGATGGATAAGGGTATATCCACCGAGAGTAACATTATTGCCAACCTTTACATGGCCAGCTAAACCTGAATTGTTTGCAAAAATATTATTATCACCAACCATACAATCATGGGCAATATGAGCATATGCCATAATTAAATTATTACTACCTATCTGGGTTATACCATTATCTTGAATAGTTCCCCTATGGACTGTTACTCCCTCTCTGAATATATTATTTTTACCAATAATAAGTTTAGTTTCTTCGCCTTTAAATTTTTTATCAGGAGTATCCTCTCCAATAGAAGAAAATTGGTAGATGCTATTACCCTCTTCAATAAAGGTTGGTCCTTTAATAACAACATTTGAGTGAATTTTACATCCTGCGCCTATCGTGACACCCTTGCCAATAATGCAGAATGGCCCAACATATGAGCTTTCATCAATAATAGAATCGGGGTGAATGATAGCGGTTTCATGAATATTCATTATGCAGGCCTATCAGCGCACATTATTGTTGCAGAACATGCTAATTCTCCATTAACTTCTGCTCTAACATCAAATTTCCATATACCTCTTTTAACATTTTTTACAGTGCTGAATAAATGCAACGTATCTCCAGGTCTAACTCTTTTTCTAAATCTTACATTATCAACGCCCGCAAATACATATAAAGAACCTTCATCAGGAGTTTTGTCCATTGTTTTAAAACCTAAAATACCAGATGCTTGCGCCAAAGCCTCGATAATGATGACGCCTGGCATTATTGGGTTTCCAGGAAAATGACCTCTTAAATAGTCTTCAGTTGGCAAAACATTTTTAATGGCATGAATAGAATTACCTTCATCAACTTCAATTATTTCATCTACAAATAAGAATGGCTCTCTATGAGGTAAGTATTTTAAGACCTCTTTACTAGGTTGCGACATTTTTACTTCCTTCTTTTTATAAAGATTGAGGATTTAGCCCAGTCTTTTGGTTTTTGTGCCGGCATTATACCTATATATTCTCCACTTTCTTGAATGCTTTTTGTTATTAAAGTATGCGCTCCAACAGTAACATCATCAGCGATATTGAGATGTCCCAAAACTCCTGATAATCCACCCATTCTAAACTTCTTACCAATAACTGTAGAACCAGCGATAGCACAACATGCAGCAATTGCTGAATCACTTCCAAGCTCTACATTATGAGCAATATGAACTTGATTATCTAATTTCACCCCATCATGGATATGTGTGTCGCCCAAGGCACCTCTATCAATAGTGCAACCTGCTCCCATTTCAACATTTGATCCAATAATCAAACTCCCCAGTTGTTCTATCTTAATATAACCATCTTCTGAAGGTGCATACCCAAAACCATCAGATCCAAGAACTGTTCCATTATGAATGTGAGTATTACTACCAATATGAACATCTGATATTAGAGATGAGTTTGCTCTAATAGAAGAAAAATCTCCAATAGAACAATTAGGGCCAATAAATACATTTGAGCCTATTACAACATTTTGTCCAAGTTTGGTCTCAGGAGAAACAGTTGCAGTGGGATGAACGCTACCAATATTTTGTTTCAATTGATGTGGACTAAATAAAGAGCTTGCTTTTGCATAAGCCAAATACGGATCCTCAGTAACTAAATAATTGCCAATTTCATTACCATTAATGGTGTTTGGATGAACTATAAATGCCAATGCTTTAGAGGTTGTAAGATATTTAGAATATTTTTGGTTTGATACAAATGTTAGGGAGTTGGCATTTGCATCTTGAATTGTTTTTAGATTATCGACGATGGCATTGCCATCGCCAATTAATTTAGTGTTTAAGAGCTTAGAGAGCTCTAGTAAAGAATAATTCTTACTGCTGGTCACTACTCGCTTGAAGCGGGCTCATTAGCTGCAACATCAAGCATAGATGTAACATCATCAGTCAAATCTAGAGATGGATCACTAAAAAGCAAAGTTTCATTTTTTGCAAGTAATACAGTTATTTGCTTTGCAGCTATAAGTTCTCCAATGATTTTTTGCATTTCTGGGCCACTTTCAGCAAAAACTCTTTGGGCTGTTTCTTCTTGTGCTGCCTGAACTTTGCTTGCAAGAAATTCTAAGTCTTTAGTTTTTTCTTGAATGTCTCTTTGTACTTCTGCAATTTCAGCTTGTGAAAGAGTTTCAGCATCTTTTTGAAGATTTTCTGCAAGAGTCTGTCTTTCTGCCTGAATTGATCTCGCCTCTTCTAGATTTGCAGCATAATCAGCATCTTCTTCTAGAGCTTTAAATGCGTCTTGAGCTGCTTGTGTTGATAGAACAGCAGTTCGCATATCTATAACAGCGACTCCATTAGCTGAAATAGCTGGAAGTGCCAGAAATAATACAGAAAGTACTATTAAGTTAAATTTAAATTTGTTAGTCATATCTACCCCTTGTTGGAATTCTATATTTTATATTAAAACTCTTGAAAAATACTCAATTAAAAAACATTTCCTACAGTAAATTGAAATTCTTCTGTTCTTTCTTGCGGCCCAGCATTTGTAGGTTTAGCAATTGCAAAACTCATTGGACCAAAGCTTGTTATCCACGTAACACCTACTCCATATGAATATCGTAGCTCCTCAATATCAGGCTCAGAACAGTTATATTGATAATCTTTACAGCTATCTGAAAAAACATTACCAAAATCAAAGAAGAAAGCAGATCGCATAGATCGTTGATCCTCAATAAATGGAAGTCTAAAAATAAGTTGAAGGCTTCCTTCAACCTTAACATTTCCTCCAATTGGAGCATCATAGTAGCGAGATGTACTATTTGCGTATGGGTTGTAATAAGGTAAATCTAAAATCTCATCTCCATCTGTATCAATTAGATTTGGGCAAGATCCTTCTGTGTAATTAAATTCATAACAAGGAGCTTGTGTGCTCCTTGGCCCAAGAGTGTTTGATTCAAACCCTCGCAATGATCTGGGGCCTCCAGCATAAAAATTTTGAAAGAAAGGTGTCTCATTTGTATCACCATATGCATCCATATATCCTAATTCACCACTAAATCCAACCACAAGATTAGCAAAACCCAATGGTTGATATGCTTTTTGTTGAATGCTCGCTCTATAATAATTTAAATCGCTAAATGGCAGAGTTGCCATCAAGCTAACACTTGTAGATGATCCATCAGTGGGAAATAGTCCTCTATTTAAAGTAACTCTTGACCACACAAAGTTTGCACTAAGAGTATCAAATATATTCCCTTCTGAGGCTACAAAATCATAAATTTCTCTTGCTGGTAATGTGCCAATATCAATATCTGTTTGGTCATAAGTTAAGTTTAGTCCAAGTCTTTGTGTGTCTGATATGGGGTAGCTGTACTGAACTCCTAAACCAGCAGAATTAGTTAAATAATTTGCTACGTTGTACTCCCCGTAATCCGTTTCTCTAAAGTAAAGATTGTATCCTACGCTCACTCCATCAACAGTTGCATAAGGATCCATGAAAGAAAAATTATACATTTCACTGTAGATATTTTTATTGATTCCTAAGCTCAAGGTATTTCCAGTCCCCATAAAGTTTTGTTCTTGGAGATTAAAACCGAGCTGAAGACCAAAATCACTATATCCAACATTTCCGCCAATACTTCCTGTGCTTTCTTCATCAACTGAGTAAACTACATCAATTTGATCATCTGTTGTTGGTACAGGAATGGTTTCAACAGATACTTCTTTAAAGAAGCCAAGTCTTTCCAGTCTTATTCTTCCTGCCTCAATATTATCGTCTGACGTCCACGCACCTTCAAACTGCCTCATCTCTCTTCTTAAAACATAATCTTGAGTTATCTCATTACCAGTGAATAGTATTTTTCTAGTATAAGTTCGTTTGCCAGGAACAATATTATATGTAAGCTCTACTGTTTTATCATCATCATTAGTTTCAGGCACCCCAGTTACTTCAGCAAATGCATAACCTTGATTACCCAATATATTTTTAAAATACTCTTCGATAGCAGTTATTTGTCCTTGTGAGTATATTTGACCTTCTTGTGATGAGGTGATTGGTAAATATGCATTCTCATCAAATGGAAGGTCTCCAATTACATTAACGCTAGAAATTTTATATTCATCGCCTTCGAATATATTAAAACTTATAAATATTGATTTCTTGTCTCTGGATAAACTTATTTGTGATGACTCAATAGAAAATTTTAGATACCCTCTATCTAAATAAAATGATTCAAGTGATTCAATATCCCCTTGCAATTTCTCTCTCGAGTATTGGTTATCGTTTGAAAGAAAGCTAAATAAAGAGCCCTCTGATAGTTCAAAACTATCTATAAGATCTTCTGATTCAAAAACTTCGTTACCAATAATATCAATTTTTTTTATGGTAGCGCTCTTGCCTTCATCGACTTCAATAGAAATTTCAACTGTATTTCGAGGCCTAATATTTTCTTGAATATCTACATTTGCGCCATAGCGTCCATTTGAAGCATAAGATCTAACAAGCTCTGATTTAACTTTTTCTAAAGTTGATCTCTTATATACCTCACCCTCTCTTACATCAACGCCATCCAAGCTATCCATCAACTGTTCTGTTTTTATTGCCTTATTACCAGTTATATCAATTCCAGATATGGATGGTCTTTCAGCAACTGTTATAACCAAAGTATTTCCTTCCTTGCCAATCTGAATATCATCAAACTGTTCTGTAGAAAATAATGACTTCACTATGTCTCTAGATTTCCTGTTATCAATTTTGTCACCAACGCTAATAGGTATCACATTAAATATGCTACCTGTTGAAACTCTCTGAAGCCCTATAATTCTTATGTCACTAATTAAAAACTCGTCAAAGGCATTAACATTGGTGATTATAAGAAGAGTCAGAAAGATTTTTTTAAACTTACTCATGTTTAATTATAAATACCTTGAGATATCGTTAAAAACAGCAAAAATCATCAACATACCAACAAGAATTGCTCCAATGGTAAAAACATAGTTTTCGACTTTCTCAGGCAAAGGTTTTCCTCTCACAGCCTCTACTCCTAAAAGCACTAATTGCCCGCCGTCTAAAACTGGAAGCGGTAATAAGTTAAGCACCCCTAAGCTTATGCTTAAAAGCGCCATTAGATATAAGAAAGGAATAATTCCAGCTTTAGCTGTATCTCCTGCCATTTGGGCAATACCTATCGGCCCACTTAGATTATCAGCACCCATATTTCCTGTAAGCATTTTTCCTATAAACTGAAGTGTTTTAATGCTTAGGTTGTATGTCTCATAAGTTGCTTTGTTAACAGAGGAAATAAAACCCCTTTGAGAACCAAAGCTTACTCCAAGCGATCCTTGTAAAATTTCTTTTTGATTTAATGCCGAGCCAATTAAAATTGGTTTGTATATCTCTTCGCCATTTCTATTAATCAGAAAACTTAGCTCTTTTCCTGGGTTATCTTTAATAAGTCCTTTAATGTCTTGAATATAGTTAATGGATTGATCGTCTATTTTTAATATCTTATCGCCAGGCTTAATATCAGCAAGATCTGCAGCACTTCCTTCTGCAACTCCTCCAATAATTGGTAAGCTTTTATATTCAATCACAAGCCCTAGTCCTGACATTGGATCTTTTTGCGCTTCTGAGGTATCTAAAAATTCTTCTACATAAATTGATGCATTGTATGATTCCGAAGAGTTTGCACTTTTAAGCATAAGTTCTATTGGGCCTGTATACCCTGCATATGATAGAAGCTCTAATGAAAAGTCTTTTGGATCAGTTATAAGTTGAGAGTTTATTCCCACCAATTGATCTCCAGGGATAATATTATTTGCAGACTGTATATTCACTGATTCATCAACTTTTTGAATCGTAGCAACATTATTTGGATCAATAGTATTCATGAAAATAAAACTGAAGACTAAAATTGAAAGAAGAAAGTTAGCCATTGGGCCAGCAATCATTATGGCAGCTCTTTGCCATTTTGGTTTTGAATCAAAAGTATTTTGAAGCTGCTTCTCGGTTAGCTGATTTTTAATTTCAGGCTCAACCTCAATAAGCTTGTTTGTTATCATAGAAACATAACCTCCAAGAGGGAGGGCTGATAATGCAAACTCTGTTCCATGCTTGTCTTTTCTTTTATAAATTATTGGTCCCATACCCAAAGAGAATGTTTGGACATGCACTTTACATAGCCTTGCTACGATAAAGTGACCATATTCATGTATTGTTACTAGTATTCCTATTAAAACTAGAAATGATGATATATATATTAAAGTTGACATAATTTAAGTAATTTTAAGTAAGAGATTCTATCACCTTCTTAGCTCGTTTGCGTGTTTCTTTATCCATTTCATATATTGATTCAAGCTCAATATCTTTAGACATATCTTTGCCATTAAAAGTTCTATTTAATATAGAATATATGTCTGAGAATTTAATTTCTTTATTAAGAAATGCGGTAACAGCCATCTCATTAGCTGCATTAAAAACTGTCCCTGTTAATCCTCCTTCATTACAAACATCACGAGCCATTTTTTCTAAAAAAAGACGATCTTTTGGAAATGCCTCAAACGAAAGGTTTAAACCATTTAGATCCATTGGGTTAAATTGAATTGGTATTTTTCTATTATTTGATAATGCATTGGCAATAGGAACTGTCATATCTGGGTTGCTCATATGCGCAATGCTTGAGCCATCAACATACGTTACAACTGAATGAATTATGCTTTGAGGGTGAATTACAAGATCAAAAAAACTTTCCTGCAAATCAAATAAGTACTTTGCTTCAATTAATTCTAAGCATTTATTCACAAGTGAGGCAGAATCAATTGATATTTTTGATCCCATCGACCAGTTAGGATGATTAAGGGCTTGTTCTAATGTGACTGTATCTAATTCACCAATTGACTTACCAAGAAAAGGCCCCCCAGAAGCAGTGATAATTACTTTTGAGATGTCTTTAGAGCTTTTACAAGAAGCAAGGCATTGATGAATAGCGTTGTGTTCGCTATCTATAGGAATTATGGAGGTGTTATATTTCTTAGCCAAAGGCATTAAAAGGTCGCCAGCAACAACAATACTTTCCTTGTTAGCAAGAAGAATAGTTTTGCCAGTTTTTGCTGCTGACATTGTTGTTTCAAGACCTGCAAAACCTGAGATAGCTGAGATAATTATGTCCACATCATCTTTAACTATTAAATTTTGAAGGTCATCTTTGTTGAATATGACTTGTGTATCAAAGTTTCCACATTCTTTTTCTAATTTCTTTGCTGACTCCTCATTATTTGTGTGAATAAAATTTGGGGAGAAATCTTTAATAATTTCAACAGCTCTATCTACATTATTATCAAAAGATATTCCGTAAAGATTAAATTCATTTTTATTTTGATGTATAACCTTTAAAGAACTGCTTCCAACACTTCCAGTTCCACCAAGCAAGAGTATATTTTTCATTAAAAAGCTAAGATCAAGATAGATGTAAGTATTGGTAATGAGGAAAGGTGAGAGTCTATTCTATCTAGAATGCCACCATGACCAGGAAGTAAATTTCCGGTATCTTTTATACCTGACTTTCTTTTAAGAAAGCTAAAGAAATAATCCCCAACAAAAGCATAAAAAGAACCAGCTATCATAAGAATTATTATCAACGGCGTTGTATTAAATAAAGCAAATATGAGGCCACCAAATAAAGTACTAAACAAAATTCCCCCAACAAAACCCTCAACCGTTTTGTTTGGACTAATCTCAGAGAATAATGGATTTTTTCCAAAATTTGAACCTGCTAGATACGCCGCACTATCTGAAATTGCTGAATTTAAAATAAATATTAGAAATAAAATATAATTTGAAAAAGTAAAAATGTTATCCGCTTCTAAGATATAAATTGAACATAAGAAGAAAGATATTATGACTAGGTACCTAATAAAAATATTATTAAAATTTACAAAATAAAGTTTTGATGTTGAGTTTGATATAAGAAAAACACTGAATATAATCCAAAATACTCCTGATAAAAATATTGTTAACTCAGCAAACTTATGAGGTGCTAAAAATAGCAAAATAAAAAAGATCAACAATGCCATATGATTTAAGACAAAAGAACTTGAGGTAGAGTTTTTTAACCATTCATGAAAAGCGAAAAATAAAGTAACTAAAATAGTTAATAAAACTAAAATTTTATTTTCGAATAATACTATGCCAAAAATAGGCACACTTATAACTAAAGCAGTAATGCTTCTAGTTAAAAAATTAGATTTAAACTCTTTTCCCAAAACGTCTACTCACTGTTTTATATTGATTTATGCAATTTTTATATTCTAACCTAGTGAAATCAGGCCAAAAATTATCTAAAAAACATATTTCTGAATAAGCTATTTGATATAAAAGGAAGTTGCTTACCCTTTTATCACCCCCTGTTCTGATAAGAAGATCAATAGATGGCTCAGGTACACATGAGAAATCTTTAATTGTTTTATCACTAATTTTATTAATATCTATTTCGCCATCTAGAACTCCTTTGCTTACGCTTTTGACTATAGAAATAATATCTTGTTGTCCTCCATAACCGAGAGCAATATTAAGCTTCAATGAAGGATTTTTCGATTTGGTAGAGGATTCGGCATATTCAATTTTATTAATAATTTTTTTTCCAAATAGTTCAAAATTACCAAAAAATTTCAGTTGCACATTTTGCTCAACTAGCTCGGGAACTTGATCATTAATTGCATTAACGATTAGATTTTTAATTGCATTAATTTCTTGAGTTGGCCTGCCCCAATTCTCTGTGCTAAAGGCATACAGGGTCAAAGATTTTACTTTTTGATTGATAGACTCCTCAACAATCTCTTTTACAACAGAGACTCCTTTTTCGTGTCCTTTGCTTATTTTTAAAGCATTTTTTTTTGCCCATCGACCATTTCCATCCATAATTATAGCTACATTTCCAAGATGGTTTTGGGCTATATTTTTTATATGAGTAGCCATAGGGCTTTTAGATTTCTAGCAGGTCTGCTTCTTTTGATTTCAACTCTTGATCAACTATTGAAATATGCTTATCTGTTTCTTTTTGAACTAAATCCTCTATTCTTCTGAGCTCGTCTTCAGAAATATCGCCACTAGATTGATCTTCCTTTGCTTTATTATTAGAGTCTCTTCTTATATTTCTTATAGAAACTCTTGCATTTTCCGCCTCTGCTCTTGCTTGCTTAATATAATTTTGACGTGTTTCTTCAGTAAGGGCTGGCATAGTTACTCTTATTAAATCACCAGAAGTGCTTGGATTTAGCCCAATGTTCGAATTTAAAATAGCTTTTTCTACTTCAGGTATGAGACTTTTATCCCATGGAGAAATTACAAGAGATCTTCCCTCTTCTACGGAAATATTAGCTGCTTGATTGAGGGGTGTTAAATTCCCATAATAATCTATTTTAATATCATCCAATAAAGATGGATTTGCTCTTCCTGTCCTTATTTTATTAAATGCTACAGATAATGAGCTAATAGACTTTTCCATTCTGTTAGAAGTATTTTGTATTAATTGTTCCATATTATGATATTAGCGTACCTATATTTTCACCGCAAATTATTTCTTTAAGAGCATTCTTTCTATTTACATTAAATACTTTCATTGGCAATTCATGATCTCTTGCTAAAGTTAAAGCAGTAGCATCCATAACTTTTAAATTTTTTGTTATTGCATCATTAAATGATAAATTTTCAAAAAATATTGCATCAGGATTTTTTTCGGGATCAGAATCATAAACACCATCAACTCTTGTAGCTTTTAACATGATTTCAGATTGAGTTTCTATCGCTCTAAGGCATCCGGCTGTATCAGTTGTAAAAAATGGGTTTCCTGTTCCGGCTGTAAAAATTACCACAAAGCCATCATTAAGCAACTGAATAGCAAGCCTTCTATCATAGTGCTCTACAATGCCTGGCATGGCTATTGCTGACATTACTCTTGTTTTTATTCCAGCTCTTTCAAGGGCATCTCTGAAAGCTATACCATTCATTACAGTTGCAAGCATGCCCATATGATCACCAGCTACTCTATCCATTCCAGCATGGTTGAGCTTTTCGCCTCTAAAAAGGTTTCCTCCACCTATTACTACGCCAATTTGAGCTCCAATTTCAATGCACTCTTTTACTGAGCTAGCCATTTCATTTAGAACTTGAGGGTCTATTCCATGCTCATCATTCCCAGCAACAGACTCCCCACTAAATTTAACAAGGACTCTTTTATGGGCTAATTTATGCATTTATTTAAGCTGCTCAGCAACCTCATCTGCAAAGTTTTTAGTTTCAACTTCAATTCCCTCACCAACTTTTAATCTTGCATATGACTGAATTGTAGCGTTGTTTGAATTTAATAATTTTTCGATTGATGTGTCAGGATCTTTAACAAATGGTTGTGAAACAAGAGATACTTCGGAAAGAAATCTATTTAGCTTTCCTTCAACCATTTTATCCATTATCTCTTGAGGTTTTCCTGATTCTTTTGCCTGGGTAAGATAGATAGCTTTTTCTCTTTCAAGAACATCTTGATCTATCTCATCTCTTGATAAACAAATTGGGTTTGTGGCTGCAACATGCATAGCTATGTCTTTGGCAAGAGCTTCATCACCTCCACTTAATACAACAACTGTAGCTAATTTAGAATCAGAATGGATATATAAACCGCTGTTCATTTCGCTTTCATAGCTTAAAGTTTCCAATCTTCTTACTTGAATATTTTCTCCAATTGACTGAACCAAAGTTTTTCTTTTAGATTCTATATCTGATTCATGTAAAACATTAATATCTTCTATTTTGTTGTTTGTAATAAACTCTGCCACCTCATTAGTAAAATTAATAAATTGGGAATCCTTAGCTGCAAAGTCAGTCTCTGAATTTATTTCAACAATAGTTGCATAATCTTCGCCAACAAAAGCCTTTAAGACACCATCAGCTGCAACCCTTGATGCTTTTTTTTCAGCCTTTAATGCACTATTTGATCGAAGAAGGTCAAGGGCATTATCGATATTCCCTGCGCATTCAACCAAAGCCTTTTTACAATCCATCATAGCCACACCAGACATATCTCTTAGTTGCTTTACCATAGCTGCTGTAATATCCATTATTGTTTTTCCTCTACCTTAGGCTCTTCATCATCAGAGCTATTTATATTTTCTTTAACTTCTTCTTCTGAAGATGCGATTGATTCTGACTCAGCAACAACTTCATTTTCTATCTTTGCTTCAGCTAGAACCTCTTGTTCTTTAGGTGCCTCTACTTCAACCTCTTCTTTTTTAACTTTTTGTATTATTGGTGTCGTGGTTTCAGTTTTTGCAACAAATCCTTTTGAAGATTCAAGCCCTCGTTCACAAGCCTCTGCGATAATTTTAGTAATTAGCCTGATTGACCTTATTGCATCATCATTTCCGGGTATTACAGTTTCTATTCCGTCTGGATCAGAGTTGGTGTCTACTAAGGCAATAACTGGGATCCCCATTTTTTTTGCTTCTAAAACTGCAATTTTTTCATACTTAACATCAATTACAAAAATTGCGTCTGGAAGACCTTTCATATCCTTAATACCGCCAACGCTAGCTTGTAGTTTTACAAATTCTTTTTGAATTTCAACAGCTTCTTTCTTTATAAGCTTATCTATTCTTCCTGAAGATACCATCTCTTCAATATCTTGAAGTCTTCTAATTGAGCCTCTAATAGTCTTCCAATTAGTCAATGTGCCTCCAAGCCATCTTTTATCAACGTATGGTAAATCTAATTTTGAAGCCTCTTCTTTAATAGTCTTGCTAGCTGATCTTTTTGTTCCAACAAAAAGAACTTTATTCCCTTTTGAGCATATGTCTTCTACCTTAGAAGCAGCAGCACTTAAGTGTTCTTGGGTCAACTCAAGATCAATTATGCTAATTTTTTTTCTAGTATCGAAAATATATTTATCCATCTTTGGATTCCAGAATCGCTTTTGATGGCCAAAGTGTACGCCTGCATGAAGTAGGTCTTTTATTGATACAACGCTCATATTTATCTCCTCGGGGTTATTCTCCAACCTCTGCATTGCTGACTCAAAAGAGCACCCCAGCAATAATCTATAGTAAGGTCTTCGTGATTAAAGTGGGTGTATTCTATAGAAATTAGAGTTCTTTTAAAAGGATATTCGTAGTTAATTTTTAATTGACTCAAGGCTGTAAAAGCCAGGTTCTTTATCAATTAATGATAAGGCAGCATTTATAGCACCCTGGGCAAATATATTTCTTGAAAGCGCTTTATGGCTAATGCTCAAATTTACTTGATCACCTTCAAATCTAACATGATGAATTCCAAAAAAAGCTCCTTCTCTTTTTGAGGTTATATTTATAGCGCTTACAAAATCATTATTAAGATCTTCTATATATTTTTTTATATCTATTGCAGTTCCTGAAGGAGCATCCACTTTATTAATATGATGTATATCTTCAATTATGCAATTAACTGGGGTTTGCAAATCATGTAATATATTCTTAATACCTTCCTTCAAATTATAAATACCATCGCTAAGATTAAAAGAAAGAAGGATTGGAAATTTTTTGGAGTGCTCTTTGATTAAATCTATCTGATCAATAGAAAATCCAGTTGTGCCAATTACCATAGGAAGATTTAATTTTTTATTTTTACAACTTTCCAATAGTTTGATTGTTGATTCTGGTCTGGAAAAATCAATAATACAACCATGTTCGGCTGAAAGATCTTCTTCAAGAACTTTTAAATCTAAATTTCCTTCTAAAATCTTCTTAATAGATTCTCCCATTTTCCCTGAAGAACCATTAAGAAATAGTTTAGTCATGTAATTTAGATGATATCTTTTTAAAAGTATCTGCTCCAGGATAATTTGACGAATCTTTGAGGCTGGATGTAAATTGATTTAAAAGCTTTAGCTGCTTTCTATTAAGTCCTGATGGAGTTTCAACAATAACTCTACAAAGAATATCCCCCCTTCTACTATCTCTTACAATTGATGCGCCTTTATTTCTTATTCTAAAAACTTTTCCAGTTTGAGTTTGTTCTGGTATTTTTAAAGAGATAAAATTTTCTAATGTAGGAATTTTTATAGATCCTCCTATGATTGATGTTTCAAAAGATATAGGAACTTCAATATATAAATCTCTACCCTCTCTTTCAAAGATTGGATTATCTGCAACTCTTACGGCTACGTACAGATCACCCGATTGACCTCCAGCTTTCCATTCTCCCTCACCAGTAAGTCTTACCTTGTCACCATTATCAACCCCGGAAGGTATATTAACGGAAAGAGTTTTGTTCTCCTTCATAGCACCATTGCCTGAGCAAGGCCTACAAGGATTTTTAATAATTTTTCCAGCGCCGTTACATGAAGAGCATGTTTGTTGTATAGAAAAAAATCCTTGTTGCATTCTTACCTGACCAGAGCCACCACAGTTATCACAGTTAGAAGGTGAGCTTCCTTTTTCAGCGCCAGAACCTGAGCACTCGCTACATTCTTTATGTGAAGGAATTTTTATTTTCTTTTGAGCACCAAGGACTGCTTCTTTAAGCGATAACTCAATATTATATTGAAGGTCTTGGCCTCTTTGTGATCTTCTTGAAGACGACCTAGTTCCAAAAACATCGCCGAAGATATCACCGAAGATATCACCAACATTGACATCATTAAAATTTGGACCACCACCGCCCATTCCATCGACACCTGAATGGCCAAATTGATCATAGGCTGATTTCTTTTGAGGATCTGAAAGTACGTCATATGCTTCAGCAGCTTCTTTAAATTTCTCAGCTGCTTCAGGGTTATCCGGGTTTCTGTCCGGATGATACTTCATTGCTTTCTTCTTAAAAGCTTTTTTAAGCTCTGGTTTCGGCGTTCCCTTAGAGACACCTAGTACTTCATAGTAGTCTCTTTTCGACATGAATTACTTATCTTCTTCTTTAACTTCTTCAAACTCAGCATCAACTGTATTATCAGAAGACTCATCAGAAGTTGATTCACCGCCTTGATCTTGATTGGCCTGATCTACATCTTCTTGTGTATAGAGTTTCTGTGTTAGAGGAGTTAAAACATCATTCAGGGCTTGTGTTGCAGTTTCTATACCATCAACTGAATCGTTAGCTATAGCTTCTTCAAGGGCAACAACAGATTTCTCGACCTGTTCCTTTTCATCATCAGAAAGCTTATCACCAGAATCAGTAATAGTTTTTCGAGTTGCATGCACTAACATGTCTGCGTTATTTTTTGTTTTAACAAGCTCTTCAAATTTTTTATCATCCTCGGCATTAGCCTCAGCATCCTGCACCATTTTTTCTATGTCTTCATCTGACAACCCACTTGATGCCTTAATAACGATTGATTGTTCTTTCCCGGTATTTTTATCTTTTGCAGATACATTTAAAATTCCATTAGCATCTAGATCGAATGAAACTTCAATTTGAGGTGTTCCTCTTTGAGCTGGAGGTAAGTCAGTTAAATTAAATTGCCCTAAAGACTTGTTCTGCGATGCCTGGGTTCTTTCCCCTTGAATAACATGAACCGTAACTGCAGTTTGATTGTCTTCTGCTGTTGAAAAAGTTTGAGATTTTTGTGTAGGAATTGTAGTATTTTTTTCAATTAGTGGAGTTGATACTCCTCCAAGTGTTTCAATTCCAAGAGTTAAAGGAGTTACATCCAATAATAAAACATCGGTGGTATCTCCAGAAAGAACAGAGCCTTGAATAGCTGCGCCAACTGCCACCGCCTCATCTGGATTTAGATCCTTTCTTGCTTCTTTACCAAAAAACTCAGCAACTTTCTTTTGAACTAATGGCATTCTTGTTTGACCACCAACAAGTAAAATTTCTGAAATTTCTGATTTAGAGATTTTTGCATCTGAAAGAGCAATTTTTAAAGGCTCTAAACTTCTTTCAACCAAATCTTCAACTAAAGATTCAAGTTTAGCTCTAGTCACTTTGTGAACAAAGTGTTTAGGGCCAGAGCTATCTGCTGTAATGTAAGGTAAGTTAACCTCTGTTTGATCTGCAGATGAGAGCTCAATTTTTGCCTTCTCAGCTGCTTCTTTAAGTCTTTGTAATGCAAGAGGATCACTTTTCAAGTCAAACCCAGACTCTTGTTTAAACTGGTCAACAAAATAATCAATCAATCTTAGATCAAAGTCTTCTCCACCTAAAAATGTATCGCCATTGGTAGATAGAACTTCAAACTGATGCTCGCCATCAACATCAGATATTTCTATAATCGATATGTCAAAGGTTCCTCCTCCAAGATCATATACGGCAACCGTTGAGTCACCTTTATGCTTATCTAAGCCATATGCTAGTGCTGCAGCTGTTGGTTCGTTAATAATTCTTTTAACGTCTAGTCCTGCTATCTTTCCAGCATCTTTTGTTGCTTGCCTCTGAGCATCATTAAAATACGCTGGAACTGTTATTACAGCTTCTTTGACATCATGGCCAAGGTAATCTTCAGCAGTTTTCTTCATCTTTTTAAGAACTTCTGCAGCTACTTGTGGCGGTGCAAGTTTTTTATTTGAAGCTTCTACCCAAGCATCACCATTGTCAGCTTTAATAATTTTATATGGGACCATATCTGCATCTTTTTTAACAACTTTATCGTCAAAAGTTCTACCGATAAGTCTTTTAATTGCGTAAAGAGTATTCTCTGGATTTGTTACAGACTGTCTTTTTGCTGGCATGCCAACAAGAACTTCATCTTTATCTGTGTAAGCAATGACTGAAGGAGTTGTTCTGCCACCTTCAGCATTTTCTATTACTTTTTGTTGTTGGCCTTCAATAACCGCAACACAGCTGTTAGTTGTTCCAAGATCTATTCCTATAATTTTTGACATAATTTACCTCTATTTCTAATTCTTAATGACCGTCACTCTTGCCGGTCTTAAGATTCTGTTATGGAGCTCCCAGCCCCTTTGAAAAATATCCCCTACCATTCCGTCTTCTTTATCCTCATTAGGAATAACTGAGACAGCTTCATGTTTTTCGGGATTAAACTGTTCATTATCAGGATAGATAGGTCTCATTCCGAATTTATCAAGAGCAGATTCAAAAGACTTCAAAGTTAATTCAAGACCCTCTCTATCTTCATCTGACGCATCTTCTGATAATTTATCTAAAGCATGCTCAATATTATCAACCACTGGTAATAGCTCATTCAGGAGCTTTTCAACTCCATATTTGTGAGCTTTTTCTACTTCAGATGCTGTTCTTTTAATGGCATTATCTAAATCAGCAGTTGCTCTTAAGAATGACTTCTCTAAATTTTCATTTTTTTCAAGAAGCTCTTCGTAACTATCGGTTTCAATGCTCTCATCTTGCAAAGGCTCAGAACTTTGATCTAAATCTAGATTATCTTCTTTAGTATCATTTGACATAATTTATCCTCATAGGACGTATATGAGGATACAAATAATTAGTTCAAGAGTTTTTGTGAATTTAGGATTTAATTTTTTTTACGTATAAAACCATGTTGTGATCCACAATTTCATACCCATACTTGCTAGCAATTTCAGACTGTCTTTCTTCAATAATTTCGTCATGAAATTCTATAATTTTTCCTGATTCAATACACACCATGTGATCGTGATGTTCATCTGAAACAATCTCATAAACAGCATGTGCTTCTTCAAAATTATGTTTTATTACGATCCCGGCTGATTCAAATTGAGTAAGAACTCTGTAAATTGTTGCAAGGCCTACATCTTCATCCATCAAGATTAATTCTTTGTAGATAGCTTCAGCGCTAAGATGACCCTTAGCCTCCAAAACTTCTAAAATTTTTATTCTAGGGAGAGTCGCTTTTAATCCAGCTTTTTGTAATTCTTTATTCTTTTTTTGCATTTTCTTAAATTAAATTTGTCTATTAATAATAAGTCACAGACTTAAAAGGTTTTACAAAGTATAATCCATCGTGAATATGAAACAACTTATCAACAAAAAATTAGTTCTTTTGGTAATTTTTGCATTTTTTACCACCTCATGCTCTTACCTGCAGCCATACAAGGTTCCAGTAATGCAAGGAAATATAATTGAAGAAAAAGACATTGCTAAGTTAGAGAAAGGTATGACAAAAAGCCAGGTTGATTTTATATTTGGTAAGGCCGTGATTATGGATCCGTTTCATAATAATCGTTGGGATTATTTTAATTCAATAACTATTGGTGAGCAGATAATCACAGAACAAAAATTATCAATTTTTTTTAATAACGATGGTTTTGTTGATAGCTGGATTATTGAAAAATCTTCTGAAAATTAAGCTTTATTTACCCTTCTTACTTTTGGGTCTTGTGTAAGAGGCCTTAATAACTCAACTCTCTCACCTTCTCTTAGCCTGTATTTGTGTGGGTGTGGTCTAAACGTTCCATCTAAAACTTCACTGTTAACAGCAAGAATAATGTCGTGATCAACAGCGCTTATAATGCTTCTTATGCTTTCAAAATCAAGAAGTTCAGACACTGTTAGACTTGATGAAACATTAAATTCTAAAAAATATTTATCCGCTTTACCTTGATATGTAAAAAAAACTTTCATTTAACTTTGTTTATAAACGCATCAATTATATTTGATGAAAATGAATCAATTAACGTCTGCGGAGTAATAGCATTAAGTAAAAAAGGTAGTTCAAACTCAGCTTCAAAGCTTATTTTGCAAGAATTTAATCCGGTCTCCTTAACGCTCCATTTGCCTTTGAAATAAGTAAATGGTCCATCTAGCTGATTGATAATGATTGAATCATCAGAGAGGGTATTTTCTGAAGTAATAAAATATTCTTTACCTAAAATATTAAATTCAAGTTTACCAATTTCAATAGGGTAATTTTTTTCAATTAGGGATGCTCCAGAACAACCTGGAACAAAATTTTTGTATTCACTGAAATTTAAAATTACATTTAAAGCCTTATCGCAGCTTTCATCAAGTGACTTATTAAAGTTGATATTGCGTATCATCCCTTAAAGTCTAAAAAAATTGCTTATAAAAAATATAGGCAACTGATAAAGGAGCAATAAACTTTACAAAAAATCTCCATAAAAAAAATAAAACTGGGTTTATAGAGCCCATCTCATCCGTGATGAGTGATTTTTTCATAAACCATCCAACAAAAATAGCAATAAACATTCCACCCAATGGAAGAAGTATTTGATTTGTTACAAATTCAATGGAATCAAGAAAGTTCCTTTCGGCTATGATTTGATAGTCAGACCAAATATTAAAACTTAAAGCTGATCCTATCCCAAGAACCCATGCTAAAAATGAAATAATTTGAGCTGATCTTTTTCTTGATAAAATACCTTCTTCTGACATGTATGCTACGCCTGGTTCTAGAAGAGAAATTGATGAGCTTAGAGCAGCGACTGAAAGTAAAATGAAAAACAAAGGACCTATAATTTGACCAAATTGCATTTGATTAAATGCAGATAGCATTGAAACAAAGACAAGGCCTGGGCCGCTATTAGGTTCTAGGCTAAAAGCAAATATAATAGGAAAAATAGCAATACCTGCCAAAATAGCTACCAATGTGTCAAGGGAGGCTACAGTAAAAGAATTGGTTACAATGTTTTGATCTTTAGACATATAAGCTCCATAGGCCATTATTGAGCCCATTCCAAGACCTAAACTAAAAAATGCTTGGCCCATTGCTTGAAGAAGAGTATCGGAAGTAACATTAGAAAAATCAGGAGCGAACAAGAATGTCATGGCCTGACTGAAATCACCATTGATCATTGCGTAAATGACCATAAAGATCATTAGTACGCCGAGCATTGGCATTAATATTTTTACCATCCTACCAATGCCATCTTTAATACCAGCAGATACAATCAATGCGGTAAGCGTCATGAAAATAGTATGCCAAAAAAGAAGATTTAAAGGTGAGGATATAACGGATGAAAACTGATCTGGGGAGCTTATGGCACCAGATGAAGATGCTGCTATAAATATATAATTTAAACAAATACCAGCTATAACACTATAAAAAGATAATATTAATACACCAGCAAATATCCCGCTCCAGCCTACAAAACGCCATAGTGTGCTTTGATTGGAGTCTATTGCAACTCGTCTCATTGCATTAACAGGACTATTACCTGCCCTTCTTCCTATGATAATTTCGCTAATCATAATAGGAAGCCCAATGACTAAAATGCATCCAAGGTATATTAATACAAATGCGCCGCCCCCATTCGTTCCAGCTTTATAAGGAAATCCCCATATATTTCCTAACCCAACAGCTGAACCACTTGCAGCTAATATAAAAGTCCATTTTCCGATCCAGGCACCATGAGATTTAAGTTGTTTTTCTATTTCCATAATATTTATTAAATTAAAGGGTTGCTATAAGGGTTAATCCAATATGCTGATGATAACAAAAAACTGATCGAAACAAGAAGAGAAAGCATTTTTCTAAAATTTTTATATTCATCATCTCTTTTTTTGAAGTCTTCAGTGGATCTTTCAAAGTAATAATAAGATTGAAAAGCAATCATTAGTATTAATAGTGAAAATAAAATGAAACCAAAAAAAGTTAATGCTAATGTTAGACAGCCTATGAGGCTATATACTATTCCCATAGACAGATTGAATCGTTGATTGATCTGGTCATCTCGCCAACCCCATGCCATCCCACCCAAAAATGACAATATAATTGAACCGTAAGCTAATTGAAAATATATAGCAATGACTCCAAAGTTATTTCCAAATATCCAGGGACAAATTGCAAATAATGCAAATGGCAGAAACCCCACATATCCGAAAGTTGATTTTATTTTATTGATGTTCAATTTTTATTTAATATTTTTCTTGCACAAGATATATCTAAGGACATAATAAAGATATGTCTAATGATAAGCCTGCATTAATTGTAAAGAATAAAACTGCATCAAGAAACTATACACTAGGTCAAGCATATCAAGCTGGAATTGTTTTAGAGGGATGGGAAGTTAAATCTCTTAGAGATGGAAAAATTGATGTAAAGAATAGTTATGTAACTTTTAAGAGAGATGAGGCTTGGTTATTTGGTATTAAAATAGACCCTCCAGCATCATTAAAAGATTTCAATGTTGATCCTCTTAGGACAAGAAAATTACTCCTAAAGAAAAAAGAAATTGCAGAATTACAAAAGCTTAAGAATGAGAAAAATCTTACAATTATCATGACATCCATGTATTGGAAAGAAAATCATATAAAGTGCGATATTGCTACTGGTAAAGGAAAGAAAATGCGAGATCAAAGGCAGGATATAAAAAAGAGAGATTGGGAGCGTGATCAAGGAAGAATTCTCAAACAAGCTAAAAAATAATAACCACCCAACAAAAAATTTTAAGTAATACTGTATAATCTTCATCCCTATGGGGGCGAACAGGGTTCGACGTTTCTACTGGACTCCGAAGCGCATGCCAAGATTGTGGTAATTCTTGTAAAACATACTACAAAAAATTTAGTTGCAAATAACGACAACTACGCTTTAGCAGCTTAATGCTAACCGATGCCAGAATTGACTATGGTTTGAAGCATCGGCAAATCACATAGTCTAGCCAAGCTGTGTTGCTTGGACACAGTTTGGTTAAACTTAATCAAGCTCGCTTTTTCACCCTGCTCCTCGGGTCGAAAAAGTTAAAAAGCCAATTGGGTGAGCTATGCATGTAGAAGTTAGGCTGAAGGATTAGCGGACGCGGGTTCAATTCCCGCCGCCTCCACCATATTTTGCTCGAGCTGAATGCAGGGGTCTAAATTTAAAAATGGGCACTATCCCTGCTATGTTGCAAAAATTCTTTCAATAATATATCTTTACTTCAAAATTAATCTAAAAAAATAATTATGAAAATCAATAATTTATATATGACGCTTGTAGTGATTCTATATTCTACAAATATTACTGCTGATGGTAATCACGGAGACTTTCAATGTTATTCAAGTGATCCTGAGATGGGTGATTCTGCATATTGGGCTAGCGAAGCTATTGAATCTTTTGCTCAAAATCAATTTGAAGAAGCTATACATATTGTGGATGCATGCTTTGATGTTTTTGCTACAGAAGCGGTAATTATGCAAAAAGAGCTTGATGCAAATAAAGTTAAATACCCACCTATTGGCAGGGTCACCAGAAATGAGAAAGAAAAGATACATAAAAACTATGCTGTTAATGATGTGTCAATGGCTTTATGGGCCAAAGCAAGGTCATTAGAAGAAATAGGTAAAATCAATCTTGCTAAAAATGCATACTCTAAATGCATGTTTCTTGCTCATGGAAGAGCTTGGGATCCTAAGGGGTGGTTTTGGAATCCTGCTGCCGATTGTGTAAATAGAGCTAGAAAGCTTCTAGAATAAATTATTTACATTTTTCTAGACATATCTATCTTAGATCATTAAACTACGGTTCTTTAAAATTTATTAATTATGGCTAACTCAAAACAAGCAAGCAAAAGAGCAAAACAAAATGCACAGACGTACAAGCTAAGGCATGCTCAGAGATCAGTAGTAAGAACAGCTGTAAAAGCAGTTCGTGCAAGTATTGATGAAAACGATGCTGTTAAGGCTAAAGAAAACCTTGTTAAAGCAGAAAAAGTGTTAGATTCCTCAGCTTCAAAAAAAGTTATACATAAAAATGCTGCCGCTAGAACAAAAAGCAGACTATCAAAAGCGGTAAAAAACCTAGGATAATTCCTCTCTTTCTTTTGCAATTACCTCTTCAAGAGATTGAAGAATTTCTTTCGTTCCCTCGCCAGTGGCTGCTGAAATAAAAAATATATCTTCTTTATTTATACCTAATTTTTCTTGAATACTTTTTGATATTGCTTCAACTTCACTTTCTTGCATCAAATCTATTTTATTACAAACTATCCATGAAACTTTTTGGGTCAAATCTTCCTTATACTTACTTAACTCATTCTTAAGTAATTCTATTTGCTCAACTGGATCATTTTCATCTGTTGCAAATAGATCAACAAATATAAGCAATAAACCTGTTCTTGAAATATGCTGAAGAAATTTTATACCTAATCCCGCACCATCTGATGCGCCTTCAATTAATCCAGGAATATCTGCTATGACATAGCTTGAATCTGAACCTTGAATAGTTCCTAGATGAGGCCTCAGTGTTGTAAAGGGATAGCTTCCGATCTTAGGTCTTGCAGAAGAAACTCTATTTAAGAATGTTGATTTTCCTGCATTAGGAAATCCAACCAAACCAACATCAGCAAGAGATTTTAATTCAAGCCTTATATTTCTTATCTCACCCTCAAACCCTAGCGTAAACTTTCTAGGAGATTGATTTGTACTAGATTTAAATCTAGCGTTACCCTGACCCCCATCGCCACCTATAGCTACTGTGTATGATATATCTGAATCGCAGCAGTCGATTAACTCCTCGTTTGAAAAGTCATCGTATATTACGGTTCCTTTAGGAATGTCGATAACCATATCTTCAGCGGCCGCTCCTGATTTATTTTTTCCAGAACCTGGCCTACCATTTTTGGCAATAAAAACCCTTTTATTTTGAAAATCTATTAATGTGTTTTTGTTTTTATTTACTTTAAATACAATATTTCCACCCTTTCCACCATCTCCGCCATCGGGGCCGCCGAAAGGTATGTATTTTTCTCTTCTAAAACTTGATGCGCCGGCGCCACCATTTCCAGCCCTAACTTCGAGAAAGGCCTCGTCTATAAAATTCATGGGGCTTTAAAAAACGTTATGCAGGTATAACGTTGGCAGTTTTTCTACTTTTAGGGCCTTTATAAGTAAATTGAACAACCCCTTCAGCTTTAGCAAATAAAGTATCGTCTTTGCCTATGCCTACATTTATACCAGGATGTGTATTAGTTCCTCTTTGACGAATAAGAATCTCACCAGCCTTAACTGTTTGTCCGCCAAATCTTTTTACGCCAAGTCTTTTGGCGTTGGAATCTCTTCCGTTCTTACTGGAACCACCTGCTTTTTTATGTGCCATTATTTGCTCTCTATTTTAATATCTTTGATTTCAACTTGAGAATGTCTAGCTCTATGGCCTATTTTTCTCATGCTATGCTTTCTTCTTCTAAATCTAAGAACTGATATTTTTTCTGACTTTACGATATCTACAACTTCAGCAGTGACTTTAACATTTGCAAGATAAGGTTGTCCTATCTCGACATTTTCACCATCAACATATAGTAAAACATTATCAAAGGTAACTTTTGAGCCTGGCTCATCCTTTAATAAATCTACAGGTAATTTCATACCTTTTTCTATTTTGTGTTGTTTTCCGCCTGTTTCTATTACTGCATACATATTAATATCTCTAAAGGTGGCAAAATATACGCTTTAATGAAGAATTTATCAATACTTATGTATAATTTTGCTTTAATTAATTTAATACAGGGTTCGGAAGATTAATAATTTAAATAAAGAATTACTACTAGTAAGAAAAGTTCTTAAAAATGAGATCATTGAAGAGGAGATTATTTCTAATCTTTATGACTATATATTTAAATCAAGTGGGAAACAGATAAGGGCTCGCTTATCTTTACTGACCTCTTCTATTGATAGAAGAAAAGGCGTAAAAAGATTAAAATTGGCTGCAGTTATTGAGCTATTACATACTGCTACATTGGTTCATGATGATGTTGTTGACTCATCGGCGGTAAGAAGAGGTAATGCATCTGTGAATAGTATATGGACTAATTCACATAGTGTGCTTATTGGTGATTACATATACTCAAAAGCATTTATGATGATGGTTGGTCTTGATAATATGAAGATTCTTGAAGAGCTTTCAGATGCCACAAATGATATTTCTAAAGGCGAACTGATTCAATTAGACTCAATAAATAATATAAATATAGATCTACCTTACCTTTTAAAAATTAGCTACTTTAAAACAGGAAGACTTTTTGAGGCTGCGGCAAAATCTGGAGCTATATTAGCTGGTGGAACTAGAAGCTATATTAAACATTCTACTAATTTTTCAAAAAATCTTGGCATTTTATTTCAAATTAAAGATGACTTATTGGATTATCAAATAGATAGCTATTCTGGAAAACCAAACTTTCAGGATATTAAGGAAAAAAAAATAACGTATCCTTTTTACTTTGCATATCTAAATGGAAGCTCTGCTGAAAAAAAAGAATTAAAAAAATTCTTAGGTGATGATTCCATAGACAATATAAAACTTTATGAGTTAGTTTTGAAATTAGGTGGATTGGAAGAGACTGAAAATTTAGCTATTAGCTTTATGAAAAAAGCTGAGGTATCTGCATGCTCAATAAAAAATAAAATTGTTAATGATGAGATGTTAAACTTGTTAGATAACTCGCTAAATAGAAAAAAATGACCTTTAGTCCAGAAAATTATTATTCAAAAGAATCCATTATTGAATGTGCTAATGGTAATTTATTTAGTAAGGAGGATGGGAAACTCCCTTCTGACAACATGCTCATGTTTGATCTAATATCCTTAATTAACAATGATGGTGGTCAATTTGGTAAGGGTAAAATTATTGCAGAACTAGATATAAAACCTGATTTATGGTTCTTTGATTGTCATTTTAAAGGTGACCCAGTAATGCCAGGGTGTCTTGGTTTAGATGCAATGTGGCAATTGCTTGGCTTCTTTTTGTTATGGTCAGGATTGCCAGGAGTTGGGAGAGCTCTTGGTGCGGAAAAAATTAAGTTTTTTGGTCAGGTGCTCCCTACAGCAAAAAAAGTAAGATATGAACTAGATATAAAAAGAGTTATTAATAGAGGTGCTGTATTAGGATTGGCAAATGGTAAAATGTTTGTTGATGGTAGAGAAGTATATTCAGCTGAAAATCTTAAAGTAGGCTTATTTAAAGATACGAGTAATTTTTAATGAAAAATGTAGTTGTAACAGGAATAGGTATTAAATCTTGTATTGGTAATACCTATGTTGAAGTTTTGGATAGTTTGCAAAATGGCAAATCAGGCATAGTTGCAAATGATATATACAAGGAAATGAATTTTAGAAGTCATGTATCAGGAAGTATGAATATTGAATTAAAAGGTTTAATAGATAGAAAGCTTTTAAGATTTATGGGTGAAACTGCTGCATACTCCTACCTTGCAGCATTAGATGCAATAGAAATGTCAGGCATATCAGAAGATGCTCTTTCAAATCCTAGGGTTGGTATTGTTGCGGGTTCTGGTGGCGCATCTACAAGAACGCAAACTGTCACCGCAGATATAACAAGAGAAAAAGGGCCTAAGAGAGTTGGCCCATATGCAGTGACAAAAACAATGGGTAGTACTGTTGCTGCAATATTGGGAACAGCATTTAAATTACAAGGTGTTAACTACTCTATCTCCTCTGCATGCTCTACCAGCGCTCATTGTATTGGTCACGGGTCTGATTTAATTAAATCTGGGCAGCAGGATATTGTTATAGTTGGTGGAGGTGAGGATGAGCATTGGAGTTCATCAAGCCTCTTTGATGCCATGGGAGCTCTATCATCCAATTTCAATGAAACACCGGATCTTGCATCTAGGGCTTTTGATAAAAATAGAGATGGTTTTGTTATCTCAGGAGGTGCTGGAATGTTAGTTCTCGAAGAGGAAGAGCATGCAAAAAAAAGAGGTGCAAACATCTTGGCAACTTTATCAGGTTATTTTGCTAATTCTGATGGGTATGACATGGTTGCTCCTTCTGGTGAGGGGGCTGAAAGATGTATGCAAGGTGCATTAAAGTCCTCTGGAGGCTCTGTAGATTATATAAATGCACATGGAACAAGTACTCCAGTTGGAGATTTGGCTGAGCTAGGTGCAATTCAGCGTGTGTTTGGGAGTGATGCGCCAATTATAAGCTCTACAAAATCTATGACAGGACATTCTTTGGGAGCAACAGGTGCACAAGAGGCAATTTATTCAATAATGATGATTAATGAAGGTTTCATCGCTCCATCAATAAATATTACTAATTTAGTAGATGAGGCTAATGGACTTAATATTAATCAGGAAACTCGTGAACAGAAACTTGATAATGTTATGAGCAATTCATTTGGTTTTGGTGGAACTAACGCAACACTTATTCTTTCAAGATATTAGTTAATAAAACTCTTTGAGGGTATTTGATGTATATGGTTTAATTTCATTCAGCCTTCCCTCTTGCATTTTTAACACCCACTCATGATCAGCCAACAGAGCTCTTCCAACTGCAACAAGGTCATATTTTCTAACAGATATATCTTCAATCACTCTTTCAATTCCTGAAACTTCTGCCGGAGCTGTCATGTCAGTAAAGTCTGAGTCTAAACCGACACTTCCAACACTTATTGTTGGTAATTTTGATATTTTTTTAGTCCAATATGCTAAATTATTATTGTTTTCATCAAACTCACTTTCCCAATATCTCCTCATGCTTGAATGTAAATAATCAAGCCCTGAATCAATTGGACCACTAAGCATTCTGGTTAACTCTATGGCATCTCTAGCCAGTCTTGCTGTGTAGTCTTGCTGTTTCCATTGTGAAAACCTAAACCCAACAATAAAGTCCTTGCTGACATTTGCTCTAATGGCTTTAACAATCTCTGAGGCAAACTTAGCTCTTTTTTCGATGCTGCCCCCATAATCGTCAATCCTATGATTTGTTCCTTCCCATAAAAAGTTATCAATAAGATATCCATGTGCGCCGTGAATTTCAATGCCATCAAAACCAATTTCTTCGCATGTTCTTGCATCTTCGGCATATGCATTTATAGTTTCATTTATATCTTTAACTGTCATTGCATGTGCAACATTTTTGCCAGGCCTTGTTAAGCCTGAGGCGGTATGCCCTGGAACTTTTGGATTAGGGCCCATGCCTGGCTTCCTAAATCCGCCACAATGCCATAGCTGCCCTATCACAGCTCCATCATTTGCCTTAATGCCATTAACTAGAGCTTTCCATGCGTCTTTAGAAGAATCGCTATCAAGCCTTGGAACATTTGGGTAAGCGCTTGATGCGTCATGGCTTACCTCTATTCCTTCGGTAATGATAAGACCAACCTTTGCTCTTGCCCTTCTTTCATAGTAATCAATTACATCTTGTGTTGGCACGCCTCCTGGAGACATGTTTCTTGTCATTGGAGCCATTACAATTCGATTTCTTAATTCAGTTTTATTAAGAGTGTATTTATCAAACAACACTTTAGTCCTCCTCTTCAAATTTTGATTTTACCCATGGATAAACATCTGGCATATCTTTAGAAACTTTATTAGGAAAAACTGCATTACGCTTTTCTAAAAAAGACATAACTCCTTCGATAGCATCAGTTGAAGCGCCTCTTGATTGAATAACCTTACTATCAATAATATGCGCTTCCTCGGGAGAAGGATATGATGAAAGCGACCACATCATTTGACGTGTAGTTGCTATTGAAACAGGTGATGAATTAATAATTATCTTGTTAGCTATATTCAGTGTTTTTGGTATTAGGTCATTAGGATTAGTTAAGTATGATATTAATCCTGTTTTATGTGCATCATCTGGTAGGACCTTCTCTCCTGAATATGACCACTCTAATGCTTTTGATATTCCAACTATTTTTGGAAGAAACCAGCTTGAGCAAGCGTCTGGAGCAATTCCTCTTCTAGCAAATGGAAAGCTAAAACTTGCATTCGTTGAGGCTATCCTTATATCGGCTGCTAGTTGCAGCGTCGCTCCAACTCCTACAGCAGGGCCATTGCATGCAATGAGTATAGGTTTGAGGCTGTTTAACATTCTTAATGTCAATATTCCTCCTGAGTCTCTATTAAAATCTTCTGAATAAGATTTAGTATTATCAAACTCAGCATTAAAGGTATTTTTTCCTGCAGAAAGGTCAGCTCCAGAACAAAATGCTCTTCCTGCTCCGGTTATAACAATAACTTTAATATGATCATCAGCATCACAGTGATCTAAAACAGTTATAAAATCTTTAAGCATTGATTGATTAAAAGCATTAAGCTTTTTAGGCCTATTTAATGTAATAAGCGCAACTGAGTTGCTTTCCTCAAAAAGAAGAGTTGATAGATTCAATTATTGATTTCCTTAAAAAGGAATATCATCATCGGTTAAGCCCGAGCCTGAATCGCCCTCAGAAGGGAATGGAGATTCAGATTGATTATTGTTCATAGGAGATTCAGATTGAGTATTTCTTGAACCAAGCATTGTTAATTCATTTCCTACTATCTCGGTTGTCCATCTATCTGCACCAGATTTATCTTGCCATTTTCTTGTTTGTAACTTTCCTTCAATATATATGCTAGATCCTTTGTCTAAATATTTTTCAACTATCTCTGCTAGCTTTCCAAAAAAAACAACCCTATGCCACTCTGTCTTATCACGCATCTCACCACTTTCTTTATCTTTCCATGATTCGGTAGTTGCTATTGATAGATTGGCAACAGCTGACTGTGTTGCTGTATATCTCATTTCAGGCTTTTGACCTAAATTTCCAACTAAAATAACTTTATTTACGCCTCTACTCATAATAACCTCTTATAATATTCTATGAAGTTTAACTCAAATTAATTTTTTCATCACGGATTATTTCTTCTTATGGACAATATTTACATTAAAGGTGCTAGAACTCATAATTTAAAGAATATAAGCCTAGAAATACCTCGTAACAAAATAGTAGTAATTACAGGGTTATCTGGTTCCGGAAAATCTTCTCTTGCTTTTGATACTCTTTATGCAGAAGGGCAAAGAAGGTACGTAGAATCACTATCAACTTATGCTAGGCAGTTCTTATCGATGATGGAAAAACCAGATGTTGATCAAATTGAAGGTTTATCGCCTGCAATTTCGATAGAGCAGAAAGCAACCTCTCATAACCCAAGGTCAACCGTTGGGACTGTAACGGAAATATATGACTATCTAAGACTTTTATATGCGAGAGTTGGAACGCCGATTTGTCCTGATCATAATGAAGAATTAAAGGCAAAAACAGTTAGCGAAATCTGTAACGATATTTTTAAAATGGCAGATGGTGCAAAGCTAATGGTTTTAGCTCCCCTAGTGAGAGGAAAGAAAGGCGAGCATAATTCTGTATATGAAGAGCTTAGAAAAGCTGGTTATGTAAGAGTAAAGGTAAATGGAGTTGTGTACCCTATTGAAGAATTTCCGGAGCTTGAAAAAAATAAAAAGCATGATATTTCAGCAGTTATTGACAGGGTGGTTTTAAAAAAAACAGAAGAGGGTCGATCTAGGCTGTCAGAATCAATAGAAACATCCTTGTTTTTATCAGACGGATTGGTTGAAATTGAAGAAATAGACAATGAACAAAATATACAATTATTTTCATCTAATTTTTCTTGTTCAAAGTGTGGTTATAGTATTCCGGAACTAGAGCCTAGAATGTTTTCATTCAATAATCCCTATGGTGCTTGTGAGAAATGTGATGGCTTGGGGGTCATACAATATTTCAATGAAAAAAGATTGATACAAGATGAAGATGTATCCATAAGCAATGGAGCAATAAAAGGCTGGACAAGAAGAAATAGATTCTATTTCTATCAACTTAAGTGCCTAAGTAGTCATTTTAATTTTAGCCTAACAACCGCATGGAAAGATTATCCTGATGAAATTAAAAAAATAATTCTTTGGGGCTCTAAAGATAAAGTAGATTTTTCTCATAGGTTTAGAAGTGGAAGTAAGATAGTTAGAAAACATAAATTTGAAGGAATTATTCCAAGCACAGAAAGAAGATTCAAAGAAACTGATTCAGAATATATAAGAGAAGAATTATCAAAACTAATGTCTAAAAGTTCATGTAATGTTTGTAATGGATCTAGGTTAAACAGAATTTCAAGAAATGTTTTTATTAATAAGACTCCAATTGGTTCTATTACATCTTTAAGAATAAATGATGCTGCTAAATTTATTGAAAATATGAACTTAAAAGGGTCTGAGTTAAAAATTGCTGAGAAAATTTTAAAAGAGATTTCCGATAGACTAACTTTCCTTGAAGATGTTGGATTGAGTTACCTGACCTTAGAAAGAAGTGCAGAAAGTTTATCAGGAGGAGAGGCTCAGCGAATTAGGTTAGCAAGTCAAATTGGATCTGGCTTAGTTGGTGTGACATACGTTCTAGATGAGCCGTCAATTGGACTTCATCAACGAGATAATGAAAAGCTTATTAAAACATTAAATAATCTTAAAGATCTAGGCAATACGGTTATAGTTGTAGAGCATGATGAGGAAGCTATTAGATGTGCAGATCATATAATTGATATAGGCCCTGGTGCAGGTAAACATGGTGGCGAGATATGTGCAGAAGGTTCGCTTGAAGACATACTTAACAATCCAAACTCCATAACTGCAAAATATCTTTCTGGTGAGAGGCAAATAGTCATTCCAAAAAAGAGAAAGCCATGCTCAGAAAAATTTATTACTATAGTTAATTCTAATGAGAACAATCTTCAGAATGTTTCAGCAAGTATCCCAGTAGGTTTATTTACATGCATAACTGGTGTTTCTGGTTCTGGTAAGTCATCTCTTATTAACCAAACCCTTCTTCCGCTTAGTTCATTTATGCTTAATAAATCAAAGCTAACCAAAGAAATTAAATGCGAAAAAGTTGAAGGACTGGAGCATCTTGATAAGGTGATTAATATTGATCAATCTCCAATTGGCAGAACGCCAAGGTCTAATCCAGCAACTTATACTGGGTTGTTTTCTCACATTAGAGATTTGCTCTCTCAGACTGTTGAGGCTAGATCTAGAGGTTATAAGCCTGGAAGATTTAGTTTTAATGTAAAAGGTGGGAGATGTGAGGCCTGTCAAGGTGATGGTATGACGAAGGTTGAAATGCACTTTTTAGCAGATGTTTATGTAAAGTGTGATGTTTGTAATGGTGATAGATATAACGAACAAACATTAGAAGTAAAATTTAAAGAAAAAAACATAAGTGATATTTTAAATATGACAGTAGAGGAAGCTCTTGATTTTTTTGATGCTCACCCCGCTATAAAGAAAAAGTTAGTAACCCTAAATGATGTCGGTCTTGGGTATATTACTCTCGGGCAATCTGCAATAACACTTTCAGGAGGCGAAGCTCAAAGAATTAAGCTTGCTAAAGAGCTATCTAAACGCAGCACTGGTAAGACTTTATTTATTTTAGACGAGCCAACAACGGGACTTCATTTTGCAGATATTGAGTTATTGATGAATGTACTAAATAGACTTAAAGAACAAGGAAATACAATTGTTGTAATTGAACATAACCTAGATGTTGTAAAAACAGCTGATTGGATTATTGATTTAGGTCCAGAAGGAGGAAGTGAGGGTGGAACAATTGTTGCTGAGGGGACTCCAGAGGATGTCTCAAATAAAAAAGGCTCCTATACTGGAGCCTTTTTAAAAGATATTTTAAAAAATTAAGCTGCTGAACCTTCTTTTAAATCATCACTGTTTTCGACAACTGTTTCAGTGTTTCGATCTACAAGCTCAATATAGGCCATATCTGCTTTATCGCCTGGTCTAAATCCAGCTTTAATTATTCTGGTATAGCCACCTTTTCTATCTTTTGAATTAACAGAAATGGTAGTAAATAGCTTTGCAACAGCGGCATCTGAACGAAGTTTGCTGAATACATGTCTTCTATTTGCAACAGTATCTGTTTTACCCATAGTAATTAAAGGCTCTACAAATTTTCTTAGTTCTTTAGCTTTGGGTAGAGTTGTTCTAATAATATCTTGCTCTATAAGCGCAATAGAAAGATTCTTTAACAGAGCTTTTCTGTGAGATGAGTTTCTATTAAGTTTTCTTCCTGCTTTTCTATGTCTCATTTTTTATCCTAGTGGTGGCCAATTTTCTACAGTCATACCTAATGAAAGATTTTTAGAAGCTAATACGTCTTTAATTTCATTAAGTGATTTTTTGCCAAGATTTGGTGTTTTTAATAAATCAAATTCTGATCTATGAATAAGATCTCCTATTAAGAAAATACTTTCAGCTTTTAAACAGTTTGTTGATCTTACTGTTAATTCAAGCTCTTCAATAGATCTAAGCAATAGAGGATCAAAATCATTTTGATCTTTCTTGGCTTCCTGTTCAGCAATTGCATCTAGATCTACAAAAGCACTTAGTTGTTGCTGAAATATAGTAGCTGCATGCTCTATAGCCATTTTTGGATCTACAGTACCGTCAGTCTCAAGCTCAATTAGTAGTTTGTCCAAGTCCGTTCTTTTCTCGAATCTTGCATTATCTACAGTATATGAAACTCTTTTTACAGGGCTGTAAGATGCATCAACTTTTAGTCCACCTACAATTCTATCCTCATCATCTCTCAAGTCAGCAGGCTCATAACCTCTCCCTGTTTTAACAGTAAGGGTCATTTTTAAATTAACTTTGTCAATAATTGATGCTACATGAAAGTCTTGATCAACCAATTCAACATTACCAGGAACTTCAAAAGAAGAAGCTAGGACATCGCATGGGCCTGTTACATCTAAAACTATTTCAGCTGTATCACCTTCGATAACCTTTACAGGCATTTCTTTGATATTAAGTAGGATATCAATTACGTCCTCTCTAACACCTTCAATTGTGCTGTACTCATGAGTTATTCCGTCTATAACAACATCTGTTACTGCAGCTCCAGGCATAGATGAAAGTAGAACTCTTCTTAGTGCATTACCAAGAGTATGTCCAAAACCTCTCTCAAGTGGTTCTAATGTAACTTTTGACAAAGTAGATGAAGTATCATCAACTTGAATTTCTGTTGGGACTAGTAAGTCGATTACTGATGTTTGCATAATTATATCCGCCTTAATTACTTATTTTGAGTAAAGCTCAATAATAAGATTTTCGTTAATTTCTGTTCCTAAATCTGCTCTATCTGGAGCTGATTTAAATACTCCTTTTAAATTCTTGTCGTCAACCTCAACCCAATCGCATTCTTCTCTTGTTGCTGCAATCTTAAGAGCAGATGCTATTCTTAGATGTGCTTTTTTAGCCTCTCTAACCTCAATCTCATCACCATCTTGAACTTGATATGAAGGTATGTTTACAACTTGGCCATTTACCTTAAAAGCTTTATGTGAAACCATTTGTCTAGCTTCAGCTCTTGTACACCCAAAACCCATTCTATAAATAACATTATCAAGCCTTGTTTCTAAAAGGGATAGAAGGTTTTCACCTGTATTACCTTTCTGAGAAGCAGCTTTTTTGTAGTAATTTCTAAACTGTTTTTCTAGAACGCCGTACATTCTTCTAACTTTCTGTTTCTCTCTTAGCTGTAATCCATAATCTGAAAGCCTACCACGTCTAGCACCCTGTGCTGCACCTGGAGGTGAATCCATATTACATTTAGATTCAATTGCTCTTACTCCACTTTTCAAGAACAAATCTGTTCCCTCTCTTCGTGAAAGCCTTAGTGATGGTCCTCTATATCTTGCCATTTACTTCTCCGTTAAACTCTTCTTTTTTTAGATGGTCTGCAGCCATTATGGGGTAATGGTGTTACATCCGTGATGCTTTTAATCTTTAAACCACATGCATTCAAAGATCTGATAGCGGATTCTCTTCCTCCGCCAGGACCTTTAACTTTTACATCTAAATTTATCATTCCAAACTCTTTAGCAGCTGTTCCAGCTTTATCTGCTGCTATCTGTGCTGCAAAAGGAGTACTCTTTCTAGAGCCTTTAAACCCCGAGCCTCCAGAAGTAGCCCAACATATTGTATTGCCCTGTTTATCTGTGATAGTTACTATTGTATTGTTGAAAGATGAATGTATGTGCGCAACACCATCAGTTACAATTTTCTTAGATTTTTTACCTTTTACTGCCATTTAATTAACCTCTCATTGGTTTTTTAGCGCCTTTTCTTGTTCTTGCGTTAGTTTTAGTTCTCTGACCTCTTGTTGGGAGCTTTCTTCTATGCCTAACACCTCTGTAGGATTTTAAATCCATCAATCTTTTTATATTTGTGCTGATTTCTCTTCTTAAATCACCCTCAACTATTACTTTAGCTATAGAGCCTCTTATTAGCTCAATTTCATCCTCAGTTAAGTCAGATACTTTCCTAGTAAAATCTATCTTTAGATCTTTGCATATGGTTTGTGCAGAAGTTCTGCCAATACCAAATATATGTGTAAGAGAAATCTCTACATGTTTGTTTTCTGGAATATTTACGCCTGCTATCCTTGCCATAACTTAACCTTGCCTTTGTTTATGTTTTTTGTCTGTTTTACAGATTACAAATAAGACACCATTTCGTCTCACTATTTTGCAATTTCTGCATATTTTTTTTACTGATGCTTTAACTTTCATATTATCTTTTGTAGTTTTTTAGGTTTGCTTTTTTCATTAATGACGCGTATTGACCTGACATTAAATGAGATTGTACTTGTGCCATGAAGTCCATAAGAACAACAACAATAATTAAAACTGATGTTCCTCCAAAATAGAATGATACTCCAGCAAAATTTATCAGAGCTAGTGGCAATAAGCATATTAGAGTTAAATAGATGGCTCCAAAAACGGTTAATCTTGCAAGAACAGCATCTATATAGTTTGCAGTTTGTTCTCCAGGTCTTATTCCAGCAATGTACGCACCTGATCTCTTGAGGTTATCGGATACCTCTTTTGTATTAAAGGTTAAAGCTAGCCAGATAAAGCAAAAGGATATAATCAATGTAGCAAATACAAGGATATACAACGGCTGTCCTGGATTTAATGCTAATGAAATACTTTGTAAGAATCCTAATGAGTCGCTTTGACCAAACCAAGTTGACAATGAAGCTGGAAATAAAAGGAATGTACTAGCAAAAATAGCTGGAATAACACCTGCCATATTAACTTTGAAAGGAAGATGGCTAGTTTGAGCTTGCATCATTCTTCTGCCTTGCTGTCTTTGTGCGTAATTAACTGTGATTCTTCTTTGCCCTCTTTCTATGAATACAACGATAGCAATTACAACCATTGCTAATAGGCCTATGCCAATTAATAACAAGATATTTAGATCTCCTTGTCTTGATTGTTCTAGAGCTTGTCCAATAGCTCCAGGAATACCAGTTAAAATACTTGTTGCAATAATAATAGATATTCCATTACCTATACCTCTTTCGGAGACTTGCTCACCAAGCCACATAAGAAAAACTGTTCCAGCTACAACAGAAAATACTGCTGAAATAAAGAATGATGTGCCTGGAGCGAAGGCTAGGCCACTTGCTGATAGTGTTACTGCAAGAGCTGAGGCTTGAATAAATGCAAGTAATACAGTTCCATATCTTGTGTACTGAGTAATTTTATTTCGTCCCGCCTGACCATCTTTCTTAAGCTCAATTAAATAAGGAATTGAGTTTGAAAATAGCTGCATGATAATTGCAGCAGATATATATGGAATTACGTTAAGAGCAAAAATACTCATTCTTTCTAAAGCACCACCTGAGAACATATTAAACATATCAAGAATCGTTCCCTGATTCTGTTCAAATAACTGTGCTAGTCTGTCAGGATCAATTCCCGGAATTGGAATGTGTGTACCAATTCTATAGACAACAATAGCCATGAAGACAAACCTAAGTCTTTTCCAGAGATCGCTCATTCCTGTTCCTTGATCTGCCATAATTATCCTTTAACAGATCCTCCAGCCTTCTCAATTGAAGCTTTTGCTCCTTTGGTAACTTTTATTCCTTCAATATTCATTTTTGAAGTTACTTCAAAATCACCAAAAATCTTTACTTTCTTTACTGCCTTTCCAATAACTTTACTTTCTTTAAGAGTATCGATATTTACTGTTTCCATTCCGTTAATTGTTTTTAGATTAACTTCCTTTAGATTATTATTTTTTCTTGATGAAAAACCAAATTTTGGCAGCCTTTGTTGTAAAGGCATTTGTCCACCCTCAAAACCTGGTCTTACATTTCCTCCGGATCTAGATTTTTGACCCTTATGACCCCTTCCAGCAGTCTTACCAGTCCCTGAGCCAATACCTCTTCCAACTCTCTTTCTATTTTTAGAGGTGCTTTCATCCGATATTGTATTAAGGGCTAAAGTTTTATTTTCAGTTTCGCTCATCTTATTATTCCTGAATTTCTATCATGTCTGATATTTTGTTAATCAATCCTCTATTGCTAGGTGTATCAATTACAGTTACTGTTTGATTTAGTTTTTTGAATCCCAGGCCTTTTATGCATAACTTATGCCTTTTCATTCTTCCAATGCCGCTCTTGATTAATTTAATATTTATAGTTTTAGCTTTACTCATGATATTTTCTCTACTTTAATACCTCTTCTACTAGCAACTGTTTCAGGGGATTCCATTGCGCTTAAAGCATTAATGGTAGCTCTTACTACATTGACAGGATTGGTAGATCCATAACATTTTGCCAATACGTTCTGCACTCCAGCAAGCTCAAGAACAGCCCTCATAGCTCCACCAGCAATAATACCAGTACCTTCGGATGCTGGTTGCATGTAAACATTAGCAGATCCGTGCTTGGCTTTGATTGGGTACCATATAGTAGTGTTGTTTAGTTCAACTTCAACCATACTTCTTCTAGCATTTTCCATTGCTTTTTGGATTGCTATAGGCACTTCTTTTGCCTTACCTCTTCCAAAACCAACTCGACCATTACCATCGCCAACCACTGTTAATGCGGTAAAGCCAAAAATTCTTCCACCTTTTACAACTTTAGCTACTCTGTTAACTTGAACTAACTTTTCTTCTAAAGCGTCTTGCTGTTGATTATTTGTATTGTTTCTATTGTCTTTCATAATATTTTTTAATTAAAACTCCAATCCAGCATCTCTTGCTGAATCTGCAAGCGCTTTTATACGACCGTGATATTTGTAACCAGATCTATCAAAAACAACCTTTGTTACGCCATTTTCTAAAGCCCTTTCTGCAACCTTCTTTCCTACAGCCTCTGCAGCTTTTACATTATTAGATTTTTCATCTATATCTTTTTCAACAGTTGATGCTGAAGCAATTACAGTAGTACCTAAACTATCAAATATCTGAGCATAGAAATGCTGAGATGATCTAAAAACTGAAAGCCTAGGTGATGATTGATGCCTAATCTTCATTCTTGTTTTTTTTGCTCTTCTTAATCTTGAAAGATTTTTAATGCTCATTACGCACCTCCTGCAGCTTTTTTAGCTTCTTTTCTTCTGATAGTCTCGTCAGCATATTTCACACCTTTTCCTTTATAAGGTTCTGGAGGTCTAAATGCTCTAATTTCTGCGGCAGCCTGACCTAATGCTTGTTTGTTATAGCTTTTTAAAACAACCTCAGTTTGAGATGGTGTTTCCACACTAACCTCTTCAGGAAGTTGATACTTAACGGGATGAGAAAAACCCAACGTTAATTCAAGCAACTTACCAGATGCTTTTGCTCTATAACCAACACCTTTTAGTTCAAGTTTTTTTTCAAAACCAACAGAAACACCAATTACCATATTGTTAATAAGTGCCCTTGAAGTTCCTCCAAGTGCAGTTGATTGTTGTGATTTTTCATCGTATTTTACATTAGCAATACTTTCATCAAGCTCCACTGAGATTGAATCTGATAGCTCTAATGACATTTCTCCAAGCTTTCCTTTAACACTAACAATGTTAGAGTCAATCGAAAGTGAAACACCTTCAGGAATAGAAATTGGATTTTTTGCAACTCTAGACATTTAAAATACCTCGCATAGAATTTCGCCGCCAATATTTTTTGTCTTAGCATCTTTATCTGTCATAAGCCCTTGGTTGGTAGAGACTATAAAAGATCCCAGACCATTTTTAACCTGCTTCAAGTCTGAAGAGGCCGAGTACTTTCTCAAGCTTGGCTTGCTAACTCTTGAAATATTTTTTATCACTGGCTTCTCGTTATGATACTTAAGAGCAATTTTAATTATTGGCTTTCCTTCACTATCTGTTTTTTCACAGCCTTTAAGGTAGCCTTCATTAACTAATACATTAACTAGTTCATGTTTTAATTTTGAGTAAGGTGCATCTACATGAACTTTTCCACGCATAAGCCCGTTACGTATTCTTGTTAAACAATCTGAAATGGGATCTTGAAAACTCATATTATTACCAACTTGATTTTACTAAACCTGGAATGTCGCCTCTCATTGCTGCTTCTCTGAGCTTAATTCTGCTTAGCCCAAATTTTCTATATACAGCGTGAGGTCTTCCAGTTACCTGACATCTTCTAACTACTCTTGAGGGACTTGCATTTCTTGGAAGTTGTTGAAACTTCTTGTATGCCTCATATCTCTCTTCGCTGGGCAAGTTAAGGTCTGAAAAAATTGCTTTTAGCGATGCTCTTTTTTCTGCATATCTTGCAACAGTCTTTATCCTCTTTGTTTCTCTTGCGATCATTGATTTTTTAGCCATAAATTTATACCTATTTTTTAAATGGGAATTCTAAAACTTCTAATAAAGCTTTTGCATCTTCCTTGTTTGTAGCAGAGGTATTAATGCATATATCCATACCTCTAATATTATCTATATTGTCGTAATTGATTTCTGGAAATATTATTTGTTCTTTAATTCCAAAATTATAATTACCTTGTCCATCAAATGATTTAGGGTTTAGTCCTCTAAAGTCTCTCTCCCTAGGAATTGCAATATTTATTAGCCTTTCCATGAATTCGTACATCTTATTTCCTCTCAAGGTAACCTTGCATCCTAAAGGCCATCCTTCTCTAATCTTAAAACTTGCTACAGATTTTCTAGCTTTTGTTATAACTGGTTTTTGTCCAGCTATAACAGTAAGATTCTGCACAGCTGATTCAAGGTGCTTTTTATCGTTTGCAGCCTCGCCAACTCCCATATTTATGACTACCTTAGTAAGCTTTGGAACAGCCATAACATTTTTCATGCCTAGCTTTTCTTGTAGAACAGGTATTAGTTCTTTTTTATAAGTTTCTTTTAGATTTGACATTATTTAATCTCTTTATTGCTTGATTTGAATAATCTTATTTTATTGCCGTCTTTGTCTTTCGAATATGAAATCTTATCTTTCGCTTTTGTATTTGTATTCCATATGGCTAAATTGGATAGATCTATTGATGATTCTTGTTCAACAATACCTCCGGTTACTCCCATTTCAGGATTTGGCTTAGTATGTTTTTTAACCATGTTAATGCCAGTAACTATTGCTTTATTTTTTGATTTAAAAATCTTCCTTAGAGTTCCGGTTTTTCCTACATCTCGGCCAGCCAAGACAACAACCTCATCACCAGTTCTTAGTTTTGTTGTAATGTTTCCCATTTATAGTACCTCTGGAGCTAATGATAAAATCTTCATGTGACTCCCATCTCTCAATTCTCTTGTTACTGGACCGAAAACTCTAGTTCCAATTGGGGCTTTCTGATTATTAATTAAAACAGCTGCATTTTCATCAAACTTTATAAGAGAGCCGTCTTTTCTTCTCACACCTTTCTTAGTTCTAACAATTAGCGCATCTACCACTTGGCCTTTTTTTACTTTCCCAGTTGGGATGGCTTCTCTTACAGCTACCTTTATAACGTCACCAATGTTTGCATAGCGTCTTTTAGATCCGCCTAAAACCTTTATGCACATAACGCTTCTAGCACCGCTGTTATCAGCTATTTTTAATAGTGATTGCATTTGAATCATTATTCACTCTCCTCGGCTGTATTGTCTTTATTTGGTTCAACTGATATTTCATTATTTGCATCTACCAGCATCCATGTTTTACTTTTAGATAAAGGCCTGCACTCTTGAACAGTTACAATATCGCCAATAGCAGCAGTATTTTCTTCATCGTGAGCATGAACCTTTGTAGACCTTTTTATAATCTTTCCATACAGGGGATGTTTAACTTTTCTTTCTATCTGAACAGTGATAGTTTTATCAGCTTTATTGCTGGTTACAATTCCTGTCAAGACTCTTGGATTAGAATTTTCCATTATTTTTCATCCTTTAATTTATTTGCATTAATCAATGTTTTAATCCTAGCAATCTTCTTTTTAATATTTCCAAGCTGGTTAGTTTCATTTAACTGACCTGTTTTATGTTTAATTCGTAAAGTAAATTGAGCTTCTCTAGCAGTAATAAGTTCTGCACCAAGCTCTTTACTATTCTTCTTACTTAAATCAGCAAACTCTTTATTCATTTATACGTCCTTACTAATAAAGTGGGTTTTTACAGGTAATTTAGCTGAGGCAAGTTTAAAAGCTTCTCTTGCTAATTCTTCAGTCACTCCAGCCATCTCAAACATTATTTTTCCTGGTTGTACTAATGCCACCCAATATTCAACATTACCTTTACCTTTACCCATTCGAACTTCGAGAGGTTTCTTTGTTATTGGCTTGTCTGGAAAAATTCTAATCCAAATATTTCCGCCTCTTTTAATGTGCCTTGTCATTGCTCTTCTAGCTGCTTCAATCTGTCTAGCTGTTATCCTTCCTCTATCAGAAGCGACAAGACCGAATCTTCCAAACGCAACAGTGTTTCCATTTTGTGCAAGGCCTCTATTTCTGCCTTTGTGCATCTTCCTAAATTTTGTTTGTTTTGGTTGTAACATAATAATTAACTTCCTTGATCGACTTTGTAAGGATCTTCTGTAGTCTCGCCCTTAAAGACCCAAACTTTTACACCTATGATTCCATAAGTAGTTAAAGCTTCTGCAGTTCCATAGTCAATGTCAGCTCTTATGGTATGAAGAGGAACTCTACCTTCTCGATACCACTCTGTTCTGGCAATCTCTGCACCATTTAATCTTCCGGATACTTCTACTCTTACACCCTTTGCACTTTGTCTTAAGGCGCTTTGGACAGTTCTTTTCATAGCACGCCTAAACATAACTCTTCTTTCAAGCTGCTGAGCTATACCTTCAGCAAGAATAGTTGCATCTAAATCAGGTTTTTTAACTTCTTTAATATTTATTTGAGTTGTTTTCTTTACAATTTTTTCGACAGCTTTTTTTAAATTATCGATTTCCTCACCACGCTTTCCAATTATTATTCCAGGCCTTGAGGTATGAATTGACACAACAAAATTTTCAGCAGATCTTTCTAGCTCTATTTTGCTTATAGAAGAATTTTTTAATTTAACTTTGAAATACTCTCTTACTTTAAGGTCTTGTATAAGATTTTCAGAAAATGCTTTACCTTTTGCATACCAATTAGCATTTTGCTTTTTGCTTGTTCCTAATCTAAAGCCGGTTGGATTTACTTTTTGTCCCATTACTTGCTCCCCTCAGATAAGATAATTTCAATATGGCAGGTAGGTTTAATAATTCTGTCAGCTCTTCCTCTTGCTCTTGGTTTCATTCTTTTTAACCTCATTCCCTGATTAACTATAATTGATTTAACAGATAGCAAGTCAATGTCAGATTTATTATTATTCTCAGCGTTAGCTATAGCAGATTCGAGTAATTTTTTTATTACTGCAGCACCTTTTTGTTTATTAAAACCTAGGAAATCCATGGCATCTTGTACAGACTTTCCTCTAATAGCATTAGCGACTAGTCCAGCCTTCTGAGGTGATAATCTTGTTCCTTTTAAATAAGCTCTAGTTTCCATTATTTAGCCTTCCTGTCGCCTGAGTGCATTTTAAAAGTTCTAGTTAGAGAGAACTCACCAAGCTTATGACCAACCATATCTTCATTTACATAGACTGGTATATGTTGTCTTCCATTATGTACAGCAATTGTAAGGCCAACCATTGATGGATTAATCATCGATCTTCTTGACCATGTTTTGATAGGTCTTTTATCATTAGATGCAACCGCTGCATCTACTTTTTTTTCAAGTGATAAATCTATGAAAGGTCCTTTTTTAAGTGATCTTGGCATATTACTTCCTGCTTCCTCTTCTTCTAATTATTAAATCATCAGTACGCTGATTTTTACGTGTTTTATATCCTTTAGTAGGAATACCCCATGGAGTTGATGGGTGCCTGCCACCTGATGTTCTACCTTCACCACCACCATGTGGATGATCAACAGGGTTCATGGCAACACCACGAACTGTAGGTCGAACTCCTCTCCACCTTTTTGCACCTGCTTTACCAAGTGATTTAAGATTATTTTCTTGATTTGAAACTACTCCAAGAGTTGCTCTGCACTCCCATAAGACTTTTCTAGTTTCTCCAGATTGGAGTCTCAAAGTTGCATAGATGCCTTCTTTTGCTATTAATCTAGCAGATGTTCCAGCACTTCTAGCAAGCTGAGCGCCTTTTAATGGTTTTAGCTCAACACAATGAACATTTGTACCCAAGGGTATGTCCTTTAGCTTCATTGAATTTCCAACTTTAATTTCACATTTCTCAGCAGAAATAATCTCGTCTCCAACATTCAACTTACTTGGAGCAATTATATATTTCCTCTCACCATCTTTATACTTAAGTAGAGCAATATGAGCAGATCTATTTGGATCATATTCTAGTCTTTCTACTACAGCTGGTATGTCTAGCTTGTTTCTCTTAAAATCAATAATCCTATAATGTTGTTTATGACCGCCGCCTTGGTGTCTGACAGTGATTCTTCCATTGTTATTTCTACCACCATTTTTAGACTTAGGCTGTGTTAGTGATTTTAAAGGCTTGCCTTTATAAAGATCGGTTTTAACCGAAATAACGCCACGTCTACCTGGACTAGTAGGTTTTGCTTTAATAATTGCCATGATTAATTAATACCCTCAAGTTGAATCTCAGAATCTTTTCCAAGAGTAATAAATGCTTTTTTATAATTAGATCTTTTGTATAGGCCAGTTCTGTTTCTTTTTCTTTTGCCTTTAACAATTGAGGTAGTAACTTTCAAAACTTCAACTTTAAAAAGTTTTTCAACTGCCTGTTTTATTTCTCTTTTATTTGCAGATAAATCAACCTTAAATACAAACTGTTTTAGTTCTTCTCCGACCCTAGCAGACTTCTCAGTTACTATTGGTGCCTTTATAAGTGTAAAGAGTTTCTCGTTATGCATCTATCCACTCCTCTATTTGCTTGAAAGCCTCAGCAGTAACTGCAACTTTTTGAGCTTTTAGTAAAACAACAGGATTTATTTCTCTAACGGTTATTACATCTACGTTTGGAATATTTCTAACTGAAAGAAAAAAGTTAATATCTATTTCATCTGTAATTATTAGGACTTTACTAAGAGAGAATTCACTTAAAAATTTTGCTATGTCTTTTGTTTTTGGTTTTTCAAGAACAGGGTTTTCAATAGCTACTAATTTTTCCTGTCTTAACAATTCAGAAAAGATAGACCTTATAGCCGCTCTGTACATCTTCTTGTTAATCTTTTTACTGTAGTCACGAGGTCTAGCAGCAAATGCAACACCACCACCTCTCCATAGTGGGCTTCTTATAGTACCTGCTCTTGCACGACCCGTACCTTTCTGTCTGTATGGCTTTTTACCACCACCTCTTACATCTGATCTAGTTTTTTGTTGAGAAGATCCCTGTCTTGAACCAGCCATAAAACTAACTACAGCTTGATGGACAAGAGATTCGTTAAAATCTCTTCCAAATGCAGAATCAGATATATCAATATTCTGGTTTTTTGTTTTTGATAATAAGTCTATTTTCATGATCTTTTCAGTGCTGGTTTTATTTTCAAGTCTGACCCATTGAATCCAGGAACTGCTCCTTTTATATAGATAATGCTGTTTTCTACATCTAGATCAACAATCTTTAGGTTTTGAACTGTTTTTTGAACATTGCCCATGTGACCTGACATTTTTTTACCTTTCCAAACTCTTCCTGGCGTTTGACACTGGCCAATTGAACCATGAGCTCTATGTGACAATGAATTACCATGGGTAGCATCTTGCATTGCAAAATTATGTCTTTTAATAACACCAGCATAACCCTTTCCTTTTGAAGTGCCAGTGACGTCAACATACTGACCTATTTCAAAAATATCAGCTTTAAGATGCTTGCCAACTGAAAAATCACCTGTTTGTTCTGGATTGCATCTAAACTCAGCTAAAATTCCCGGAGTGAGATTAACTTTTTTATAAAATTCACTTTTAGATTTATTAATATTATTTGATTTCTTTGTTTTAGAAACAACTAATGATGTATATCCATCATTTTCTGCTGTCTTAATATCTGCAACAAAATTACCACAGACGGATACTGCGGTTACAGGAATTGATTCACCATCTTCAAGAAAAAGACGTGACATTCCAGATTTATTTCCTATTAAGCCTATGCTCAATTTAATCTCCTATATACGGGGCTTGTAACCCTCTATGGCCGCATTCGCGTTAAAAAATGGACTAACCTAAGCTTATTTGAACGTCTACCCCTGAGGATAGATCTAATTTCATTAAAGCATCAACTGTTTTATCAGTTGGTTCGACTATATCCATAAGTCTTTTATAAGTAACAATCTCATATTGATCCCTCGCATCTTTATCTTTATGCGGTGATTTAAGAATTGTTGTCTTCTCTTTTTTAACAGGTAAAGGAATAGGTCCATTTATAACAGCACCAGTTTTTTTAACTGTTTCTACTATCAATTTAGCTGAAGCATCAATCAGTCTATAATCGAAAGCTTTTAGCCTTATTCTTATTGATTGATTCTCCATTTTATTCCTATTTTTCTACCTATTAAATTAGTTCTTTCACATTTAGCTTATTGCAAAATGTGGCGTATTCTAAGCTCCTAACAGCCTTACTGTCAACATATATGATGCAGTTTTCTTCTTTATCTTTTTATGATGTTTTGAGTTGCTCAGCTATATTTTTTGGGACTTCACCGTACTTAGTGAATTCCATTGTAAAAGTTGCTCTACCTTGAGTCGCTGATCTCAGATCTGTTGCGTAACCAAACATTTCAGCAAGCGGAACCTCTGAAGATACTTCTTTACCAGAAGTTATATCATCCATTCCTAATATTATTCCTCTTCTTCTATTAAGGTCGCCTACAACATCTCCCATATGCTCTTCAGGTGTGACTACCACTACCTTCATAACTGGTTCAAGTAAAGCAGGTTTTGCTTTGTTAGCGCCTTCCTTGAGTGCGTAAGATCCAGCAATTTTGAATGCCATTTCATTTGAATCAACATCATGGAATGACCCATCATACAAGGTAGCTCTTAAAGCAAGCAGAGGATATCCAGCTATAACACCATTCTGCATTTGCTCTTGAATACCCTTATTAACTGCAGGTATATATTCTTTTGGGATAACTCCACCAACAATTTTATCTACAAATTCATACTCATCATCAAGTCCTAGTGGTTCTAGCTTAAGCCATACGTGACCATACTGTCCCTTACCACCACTTTGACGAACAAATTTACCTTCAACTTCAACTGTTTCTTTAATTGTTTCTCTATATGCTACTTGCGGCTTACCAATATTAGCTTCAACTGAAAACTCTCTTCTCATCCTGTCGACTAGAACATCTAAATGCAATTCACCCATTCCAGATATAATTGTTTGACCTGATTCTTCATCACTTGTTACTCTAAATGAGGGATCCTCTTGAGCAAGTTTTCCTAAAGCTAGTGACATTTTTTCTTGATCTGGTTTTGACTTAGGTTCGACTGCAACAGATATTACGGGTTCTGGGAAATCCATTCTTTCAAGAACGATTGGCTTTGATGCATCTGATAATGTATCACCAGTAGTGATATCCTTTAAACCAATACATGCAGCAATGTCTCCAGCTCTAACCTCTTTAATTTCTTCTCTGTTGTTGGAGTGCATTTGAACCATTCTTCCAACCCTTTCTTTTTTAGATTTGGTAGAATTAATTACCGCATCTCCTACTGACAAGACTCCCGAATATACGCGGATAAATGTAAGTGTTCCTACAAATGGATCAGTTGCGATTTTAAATGCTAAAGCAGAAAAAGGTTCATCATCAGAAGATTTTCTTGAATCTTCTTCTTCATCTTCCTGAGAGTTATTAGGAATCACTCCTGTAATTGCTTTAACTTCATCAGGAGCAGGTAAAAATTCAACAACTGCGTCTAACATTGCTTGAACGCCCTTGTTTTTGAATGCTGAACCACATAAACCAACAATTAACTCATTAGCTAGTGAACGTATTCTTAAACCTTCTTTAATTTGTTCAACTGATAAATCGCCTGATTCTAGATAGGCATCCATGAGCTCTTCATTTGCTTCAGCAGCAGCTTCAAGCATTTCTTCTCTGAGTTCATTACATCTTTCTAAAAGCTCTTCAGGTATATCTCTTGAATCAAACGTTAAGCCTTGATCCTCTTCATTCCAATATATGGCTCGCATGTTTATTAGATCAACGACACCTTTAAAGTCTTCTTCTGCTCCAATGTTATATTGAATTGGTACAATATTTGCTTGAAGTCTATCTTTGATTTGCTGAACTACCCTATCAAAATTTGCTCCAGCTCTATCCATTTTATTAACAAATACTACTCTTGGAACTTCATATCTATTTGCCTGTCTCCAAACTGTTTCAGATTGAGGCTCAACACCAGATGTTCCACAGAATACAACAACTGCTCCGTCTAAAACTCTTAACGATCTCTCTACTTCAATTGTGAAATCAACGTGGCCAGGAGTATCAATAATATTAATCCTATGTTGAGGAAATTGTTGCTCCATCCCACTCCAAAAACAAGTTGTAGCTGCCGATGTGATAGTAATCCCTCTCTCTTGCTCTTGCTCCATCCAGTCCATTGTAGCGGCGCCATCATGAACTTCCCCAATTTTATGAGATAGGCCTGTATAAAAAAGAACTCTCTCGGTTGTTGTGGTTTTACCAGCATCAACGTGGGCACAGATTCCAACATTACGATATTTATTTAAAACAATTTGTCTAGCCATAGTATTTTATAATTTTTTAATTAATTAGAATCTGAAATGAGAGAATGCCTTATTTGCTTCAGCCATCTTATGAACTTCTTCTTTTTTACGAACCGCAGAACCTTTCTTCTGTGATGCATCTTGAAGCTCTCCTGCCAGTCTTAAATGCATAGATTTTTCACTTCTTTTTCTAGCAGCATCTACAATCCACCTCATTGCTAGAGCTTGTCTTCTCGATGGCCTAATCTCTATAGGAACTTGATAATTTGCGCCACCAACTCTTCTTGATTTCACTTCAACAACTGGGCTAACCTCAGATAAAGCTTTTGAAAAAATTTCAAGTGGATCTTCTTTGCTAGTTTTTGTTATTTGATCAAATGCTCCATAAACGATTTTTTCTGCTGTAGATTTTTTACCATCTTTCATCAGATTATTCATGAATTTAGCTAAGACTACATCTTTATATTTGGGATCTGGTAGTACTTTTCTCTTTTCGGGACTTCTTCTTCTTGGCATAATTATTTACCTTTTTTGGCTCCATATTTTGATCGTCTTTGTTTTCTTCCAGCTACACCAGATGTATCAAGCGTTCCTCTGACAGTATGATATCTAACACCTGGAAGATCTTTAACTCTTCCGCCTCTTATAAGAACAAGCGAATGTTCTTGAAGGTTATGGCCTTCTCCACCTATATATGAAGTTACTTCAAAGCCACTAGTTAACCTGACCCTACACACTTTCCTAAGAGCTGAGTTAGGTTTTTTAGGAGTAGTTGTGTATACACGGGTGCAGACACCTCTTCTTTGAGGGCAAGCTTTAAGAGCCGGCACATCAGTTTTCCTTACCTTTGGTTTTCTAGATTTTTTAACTAATTGATTTACTGTTGCCATAATATATATTTTTTAGTTTAGGCCGCGATTTTATAGAGCAGAATCGCCGCGGTCAACATTATTCCTCATTTTCTTGCAGTTCCTGTCTTAATGCCTCTTCTATATCGTCAGCTGATAGAGTTTGCTCATCAAGGTCGTATTGCTTTTTGTTTCTTAGTTTGTCGTGGAATTCCATACCTGTACCTGCAGGGATAAGTCTTCCAACAACAACATTCTCTTTTAAACCACGTAAATGATCTTTCTTTCCAGTAACTGCTGCTTCCGTAAGAACTCTTGTAGTTTCTTGGAATGAAGCTGCTGAAATAAATGAGTTTGTTGCTAAAGATGCTTTTGTAATACCAAGCAAAACTCTTTCAAACTGTGCGGGTGTTTTACCTGAAGCAGACACTCTCTCGTTTTCTTCTTTAAGCTCAGCATAATCAACCTGATCACCTTGAATAAATTTAGTATCCTCACCATCAACTATCAATGCTTTTCTTAGCATTTGTCTTAAAATAGTTTCTATATGCTTGTCATTAATTGAAACTCCCTGAAGTCTGTAGACATCTTGGATTTCATTAACTATAAAGTTTGTAAGTTCTGGTATTCCTTTTAATCTCAAAATATCATGAGGGCTAAATGGGCCATCAGAAATAACATCACCTTTAGTAATTCTCTCTCCTTCAAAAACAGATAGTGTCCTATGTTTTGGAATAAGCATCTCGACATTATGTGATTTTTTAGTTGCGCCCTCTGGAGAAATAACTAGTCTTACCTTTCCTTTGGTTTCCTTACCAAAAGATATAATTCCAGTTTCTTCTGAGAGAACAGCTGCGTCTTTAGGTTTTCTTGCTTCAAATAAGTCAGCTACCCTAGGCAGTCCACCAGTAATATCTTTTGTTTTAGAAGCAACCAGAGGTATTCTTGCTAAAACCTCCCCAGCAGTAAGTTTCTGTCCATCCTTAAGATTGACAAGTGCATTTGCAGGCATCGTATATGTTGCGGGAGCTTTGTAATCACCAACAAGAACGGTTTTACCTTTCGAGTCTACTATCGATATCGATGGGACTAACTCTTTTCCAGCAGATGGTCTTTCCGAAGTTTCAATAACCTCTACGCTGCTTAATCCAGTTAATTCATCAGTTTGAGACCTTACTGTTACGCCATCTTCAATATCAGAGAATTTAATCTTACCTGATGTTTCTGAAATAATAGGTCTTGTATAAGGATCCCACGAAGCAACTTTAGTACCTTGCTCAAGATTAGCTTTATTAGAAACTTCCAATGTTGCACCATAAGGGACTTTATATTGCTCAACGATTCTTCCCTGGCCATCTTCAACTATGCAAAGTGCATTTCTTGATACAACGACTTGAAGCTTATCTTTGTTGGTAACTGTTTTCATATCTTCAGAAAAACTAACCACACCTGTATTTTTGTTAAATATGGCATTATCTTCAGAAGAGCTAGATGCAGCACCACCAATATGGAATGTACGCATAGTTAACTGTGTGCCAGGCTCTCCAATAGATTGAGCAGCAACAATACCAACTGCCTCACCTCTATGAACTAAATGACCTCTTGCAAGATCTCGACCATAACATTTTGAACATACTCCAATAGATGCTTCACATGTCATTGGTGATCTAACTTGAAGTGATGATAGGTTTAATGATTCTATCTGTGCAACAGCATCCTCATCCAACATTGTTCCCTCTTCAAATAATAAATTGCCGTCGTTATCATTGATTGGTTCAGCTATTACTCTTCCAAGAATCCTATCTGTTAAGGCCTGTATAATTTCTCCACCATCAATAATAGATGTTACTGTGATTGAGTTTTTGGTTCCACAATCATCAATATTTATAACTGAATCCATAGAGACATCACAAAGCCTTCTTGTTAAATAACCAGAGTTAGCTGTTTTCAGAGCTGTATCTGCCAATCCTTTTCTTGCTCCATGAGTGGAGATAAAGTACTGAAGAACGGATAATCCCTCTCTAAAGTTAGCAGTAATAGGTGTTTCAATGATAGAACCATCAGGTTTTGACATTAAACCCCTCATTCCGGATAACTGTCTAATCTGCGCAGGAGATCCTCTTGCGCCTGAATCAGCATAAATGTATACAGAGTTAAATGAAGATTGTTCAACCTCTTCGCCATCAGGGTTTACTGCTACTTCTGTACTAATTTTTTCCATCATGGCTTTCGCAACTTGTTCATTAGCTCTTGACCATATATCTATAACTTTATTATATCTTTCACCACGAGTAACTAGACCTGAGTCAAACTGTTTCTCAATGGCTTTTACTTCTTTTTCTGATGCATCAATAATCCCTGCTTTTTCTTCAGGAATTACAAAGTCGTTAACACCAATAGATGAACCTGATCTGGTTGAGAAATCAAAGCCCAGGTACATTAACTGATCTGCAAATATTACTGTGCTTTTTAGTCCAGCTTTTCGATAAGAAATATCAACAAGTTTAGATATAAGTTTTTTATTTAAAACTTTATTAATATTTTCAAAGCCAACTTCTTTAGGAGTGATTCTCCAAATAATAATTCTACCTACAGTTGTATCAACTATAGACGTATTTCCAGAAGAGTCCTTTATCCTAACTTTAATTGCAGAATGGATAGAAATTGTTTCGGTTTCATAGGCTCTTAAAACTTCATCAGGATTACTAAAAACCCTTCCATTACCTACAGCACTCGCATTTTCTCTAGTCATATAATACAAACCAAGAACAACATCTTGAGTTGGGTTTATTATAGGCGAGCCATCCGCTGGAGATAAGATGTTATTTGTGGACATCATTAATGCTCTGGCTTCTAGCTGGGCTTCAAGAGTAAGTGGAACATGAACTGCCATTTGGTCGCCATCAAAGTCAGCATTAAATGCAACACAAACCAAAGGATGAAGCTGAATTGCTTTACCTTCGATTAATTTTGGTTCAAATGCTTGTAGCCCAAGTCTGTGAAGTGTTGGAGCTCTGTTCAACATTACAGGATGCTCTCTTATAACATCTTCTAGAACCTCCCAAACTTCTGGTGTTTCTCTCTCTACGAGTTTTTTAGCTGCTTTGATTGTAGTTGCAAGCTCTCTTCTTTCTAATTCACCATATACAAATGGTTTGAATAGCTCTAGAGCCATTTTTTTAGGTAGCCCACATTGATGAAGTTTTAAATTTGGTCCGGAAACAATTACAGATCTTCCAGAATAATCAACACGCTTACCAAGAAGGTTTTGTCTAAATCTTCCGCCCTTACCTTTAATCATATCAGCAAGTGATTTAAGAGGTCTCTTGTTAGTTCCAGTTATTACTCTTCCGCGCCTTCCATTATCCAATAGAGCATCTACAGATTCCTGAAGCATTCTCTTCTCATTTCTTACAATAATTTCAGGAGCACTTAACTCTAAGAGCCTTTTTAGTCTATTATTTCTGTTGATTACTCTTCTATATAAATCATTTAAATCAGATGTAGCAAATCTACCGCCTTCGAGAGGTACTAATGGTCTTAGGTCTGGTGGTAAAACAGGAAGAACATTCATTATCATCCATTCAGGCCTATTTCCTGAGTCATTAAATGCTTCAAGTAATTTAAGTCTTTTTGATAGTTTCTTTAATTTTGTTTCAGAATTAGTTTGTGGAATTTCTTCTCTTATAATTCTTATCTCATCATTAACATCTAATTCTTCAAGCAAGATCTGAACAGCTTCGGCACCCATGCCTGCAGAAAACTCATCACCAAATTCTTCATACTTTTCTACCCATTCTTCTTCAGTAAGTATTTGACCTTTTTCAAGCTCTGTAAGCCCTGGATCTGTAACGATATAACTCTCAAAATATAAAACTCTTTCAATTTCACGCAAAGTAACATTAAGAAGTAAACCAATTCTTGATGGTAAAGATTTTAAAAACCAAATATGAGCAACAGGTGCGGCAAGGTCTATATGCCCCATTCTTTCTCTTCTAACTTTTGCTAAAGTAACCTCTACACCACATTTTTCACAGACAACGCCTCTATGCTTCATCCTTTTATATTTACCACAAATACATTCGTAGTCTTTTATTGGTCCAAATATTTTAGAGCAAAATAGACCATCTCTTTCTGGTTTAAAAGTTCTGTAGTTTATTGTTTCAGGTTTTTTAACTTCGCCAAAAGACCATGACTTTATAACTTGCGGTGAAGCAAGCCCTGCAGATATAGTAGTAAAATCTTCTTGACCAGTTTTCAGTAAATTTAATAAGTCTCTCAATTTTATCTCCTAGTTTTCTGAGTCTAATTCAATGTTAATACCTAGCGATTTGATTTCTTTGCTAAGTACATTAAAGGATTCAGGTATATTTGCGTCCATTTCAAATGAACCATCAACAATATTTTTATACATTTTAGTTCTTCCAGAAACATCATCTGATTTAACGGTAAGCATTTCTTGAAGAGTGTATGATGCGCCGTAAGCTTCAAGCGCCCAAACCTCCATCTCACCAAACCTCTGACCTCCAAACTGAGCCTTACCACCTAACGGCTGCTGAGTTACAAGGCTGTATGAACCAGTAGATCTAGCATGCATTTTGTCATCAACCAAATGATTTAACTTAATCATATACATATAACCAACTGTTACAGGTCTTTCAAACTTAGTACCTGTCCTTCCATCATATAAAGTAAATTGACCTGATTCAGGAAGTTTTGCTAATTTTAATAAGTCCTTAACTTCAGACTCCTTTGCACCATCAAATACAGGAGTTGCTATAGGTAAACCATCTCTTAGATTATTAGCAAGTTCAAGTATTTCTCGATTATTAAATGCATTAAGATCTTCTTTGTTAGCAGCATTTTTATTGTATAGCTTTTCTAAATAGTCCTTAAGCTCTGCTGGTTTTGCATTATCCCTCAACATTAAATCAATTTGCTTACCAATACCTTTGGCTGCAGATCCCATGTGTGTCTCAAGAATCTGACCAACATTCATTCTTGATGGAACTCCTAGAGGGTTCAAGCATATATCTACTGGATCACCATTTTCATCATAAGGCATATCTTCAACTGGCATAATTTCAGAAATAACACCCTTGTTACCATGACGTCCAGCCATTTTGTCACCAGGTTGTATTCTTCTTTTAATAGCTAAATAAACTTTAACAATTTTTATGACCCCAGGGGCTAAATCATGCCCTCTAATAATCTTAGCTCTTTTCTCTTCAAACCTATCTTTAATGCCTTTAATATATTTCTTAAAGGTTTTTTCTGTTTGTTCGATTGAAGAATTTAATGATTCATTATCTGTTCTTATAGCAAAAACATCATTCAATGATAAATCAGCAAGCATATCTATAGTAATAGTAGATCCTTTTTTAATTCCATTACCCTTAACAGCTTTAGCTCCTTTTAAAAGATCGCAAACTCTTGTTCTAGTTGCCTCTTCTACAACAGCTGCTTCATCATCAGCATCTTTCTTAGATTGGTCTAAATGATCCTGCTCAATCGCTTGAGTCCTCTCATCTTTTTCAACACCATCTCTAGTGAAAACCTCAACACCAATTACTGTTCCTTTAGAGCTCGATCTCTGAGAAGTATCCTTTACATCAGAAGCTTTTTCACCAAATATTGCTCTTAAAAGTTTTTCTTCAGGTGATAATTGAGTCTCGCCTTTAGGTGTTATTTTTCCTACTAAAATATCCCCAGGTGCTACTTCTGCACCAACATAAACAATCCCACAATCATCTAGTTTGTTAAGAGATCCTTCTCCAACATTAGGAATATCAGCTGTTATCTCTTCTGAGCCTAATTTTGTATCCCTAGCAACACAAACAATTTCTTGAATATGAATGGAAGTAAACCTGTCCTCTCTTGCTACTTTTTCTGAAATTAGGATAGAGTCTTCAAAGTTATAACCGTTCCATGGCATAAATGCTATTCTTATATTCTGTCCAAGGGCTAGCTCTCCGTTATCAATAGAAGGACCATCTGCAAGAACGTCACCTCTTTTTATAGAGTCGCCCACTCTAACAATAGGTCTTTGATTTATGCACGTATTCTGATTTGATCTTGTATATTTAATTAGATTGTAAATATCAGCAGCTGAATCAGCTTTTTTGTCAGTAACCCTAACAACTACTCTTGAGGCATCTACACTCTCAACAACGCCATTATTTTTTGCAACTACACATACACCAGAGTCTCTAGCGACAACTGACTCAAGACCTGTACCAACGAGTGGTTTTTCCGCACGAAGTACTGGAACTGCTTGTCTTTGCATATTAGATCCCATTAATGCTCTGTTAGCATCATCATGTTCTAAAAATGGTATCAATGATGCAGCAATAGATACAACCTGCTGAGGAGATACATCCATTAGATCTACTCTATCTGGGGACATTAATTCAAATTCACTTGCATGTCTAACTGCTACAAGATCATCAACAAATTTGTTATTTTTATCTAAAGTTACGTTTGCCTGAGCAATAACATGTTCTCCTTCGTCAATAGCTGAAAGATACACTATTTCGTCCGTTACCTTTCCATTAGATACTTTCCTATAAGGAGTTTCTATAAAGCCATATTGATTTGTTCTTGAATATGAAGCAAACGAATTTATTAAACCAATATTGGGTCCTTCGGGAGTTTCAATCGGGCACACTCTTCCATAATGAGTTGGGTGAACATCTCTTACTTCAAAACCAGCTCTTTCTCTTGTTAATCCTCCTGGGCCCAATGCTGAAACTCTTCTTTTATGAGTGATTTCTGAAAGCGGATTATTTTGATCCATGAATTGCGATAATTGACTGGAACCAAAAAACTCTTTTATCGCAGCGGTTACAGGTTTCGCGTTAATCAGATCCTGAGGCCCTAGCTCATCTGCCTCTGCCATACTTAATCTTTCTCTAACAGCTCTCTCAACTCTTATTAAACCAACTCTAAATTGATTAGCAGTCATTTCACCAACAGATCTAACTCTTCTGTTACCTAAATGATCAATGTCGTCAACAATATCATGGCCGTCCCGAATATTTACGATCCCTTTCATCACCTCGATAATATCTTCTTTATCAAGAATATTTGGATTATCTTTATCAGAATCAAGCTTGAGTCTTCTGTTGAACTTCATTCTTCCAACTTCAGATAAGTCATATCTTTCTTGATTGAAGAATAGATTTTCAAATAATGTTTCAGCAGAATCTTTTGTAGGCGGCTCTCCTGGTCTCATCATTCTATAGATTTCAACTAAAGCTTCGAGCCTGTTTGATGTAGGATCAACTCTCAACGTATCAGATATATATGAGCCTTTATCTAACTCGTTAATAAATAAGCAATGAACTTGAGGAATATTGTTTTCTCTTAATAATTCAAGTATTTCAGCAGAGATCTCTGTATTTGCTTCTACTAAAACTTCGCCAGTTTCTTGGTTTATGATATCTTGCGATAAAGTTTTCCCAATTAAATATTCATCTCCAAGCTTGATCTCGCTTACTTTAGCTGCGGATAAGTCTTTAATGTGTCTAGCAGTTATTCTTCTTCCAGCTGCAACATATACTTTGCTCTTTACTTTAATGTCTACTGAAAGTGTTTCACCTCGAAGTCTTTCAGGGATAAGAGCCAGCTTAACTGCGTCTTTTTCTAGTGTATATAAGTCTTCATCATAAAATTCAGAAAGAATCTCCTGAGTGCTCATATCAAGAGCTCTTAACATAATTGTTGCTGGTATTTTTCTTCTTCTATCTATTCTTGAGAATAAAATATCTTTTGGGTCAAATTCAAAATCAAGCCATGACCCTCTGTAAGGTATCACCCTTGCAGAATAAAGAACCTTTCCTGATGAGTGAGTCTTTCCTTTGTCATGATCATAGAAAACGCCTGGAGATCTGTGAAGTTGAGAAACAACAACTCTCTCAGTACCATTCACAACAAAAGATGCATCAGGTGTCATTAATGGGACTTCTCCCATAAATACTTCACCTTCTTTTATATCTTTAACTTCTTTAAAGTTTGTTTCTCTATCATAGATTACTAACTTTACTTTAATTCTAAGTGGTGCAGAGTAGGATAGTCCTTGAACCAAGCACTCTTGAACATCATAAGCTGGTTTACCAAGCTCATATGAAACATATTCTAGAGCAGCATTTCCTGAAACACTTTTAATCGGAAATAGAGAATTAAATACATCCTCTAGTCCTTGATTCTTTCGTGAATCAGGAGCCAAATCAGCTTGTAAAAATTCAGAATAAGATTTTGTTTGGGTTTCCACCAAGTTTGGTAAATCCATCACCTTGGCAAAGGTTCCAAAATTCTTTCTTATTCTTTTCTTTTCTGTATAGCTATATGACATAAATGCGCCCTGTAAAATATGTTAGTTAAATGTTATTACTTAAGTTCTGCAGTAGCTCCAGCTTCTGTTAATTGCTTAACAATTGCTTCAGCGTCGTCTTTCTTAGCCCCTTCTTTTACAGTTGTTGGTGCTCCATCAACCATATCTTTAGCCTCTTTTAGACCTAGGCCTGTAATAGCTCTTACCGCTTTAATAACTTGAACTTTTTGATCACCAGTTGCACTTAATACAACATCAAACTCATCCTTTTCTTCAGCTGCCTCAGCGTCTCCGCCGCCTGCTGCTGCTGGTGCTGCTGCTACAGCTGCTGCTGCAGTTACACCAAATTTTTCTTCTATATCAGAAATTAGATCAACAAGATCCATAACTGACATTTCTTCTATTGCTTTTAAGATATCTTCTTTAGTAGTTGCCATCTCTTCTTCTCCTTATAATTAGGCTGATGCCTGTTTTTTGTCTTGAACTGCTGCTAAAACTCTAGCTAATTTACTTGGAACCTCATTTAACAAGGTTGCAAATTTACTAACTGGAGCTTGTAATACAGATGCTACCAAACCATAAGCCTCATCTCTTGAAGGAAGTTTAGCTAGAATATCTATCTGAGCTCCATCAAGTAATTGGCCCTCAACCACCAATGCTTTTACTTCAAGTGAATCAAAGTTTTTTGCATAAGTTTTGAGTAGCTTAGCTGCTGCACCTGGCTCATCAAATGAAAAAGCAAACAATGAAGGACCAACCAACGCCTCATCAGAACAACCAAAATCAGTTCCCTCAAAAGCTAATTTAGCTAGTGAGTTTTTGATTATTTGTATATGAATACCGGCTTCGGTAGCATTTTTTCTGACCTCTGAGAGCTCAGCAACTTTCATTCCTCTTGCATCAGAAATAACCAAAGATGATGCTTTTGATGCAACCTCTTTAACTTCTAAAACAATTTTTTCTTTTTCAATTTTTGTTAACGCCACAGCAATTTCTCCTGTTTAAGCCTTACGGCTATTCGGCGACAAACTGCATAATTACAATTTGAACACCACCTACGTAGGAAATTAAGTCTTTCGACACCTACGGTCTTTGACGGCTGCGTAAAACGCAACTATCTAAAGCTATAATTTCTTACAGCTTTAAAACTTATATAAACTCCGAAGAGCTTACTTTTACACCTGGGCCCATAGTGCTACTTAGAGCAATATTCCCAATAAAAACACCTTTAGCAGATGCTGGTTTTAATTTTGTTAATTCACTGATTAGAGCAGTTGCATTTGAAATAATTTTTTCATTATCAAATGATAGCTTTCCAATACTTCCGTGAATGATGCCATTTTTATCTGTTCTAAATCTTACCTGCCCAGCTTTTGCATTATTTACAGCAGTTGCAACGTCATCTGTTACGGTTCCAGTTTTAGGGTTAGGCATTAATCCTTTTGGTCCAAGTATTTGACCTAACTTACCAACAACCCTCATAGCGCTGCTTGCGGAAACAACAACATCTACAGATATCTCTTCTTTAGTAAATTTTTCAGCAAGATCATCCATTCCTATATACTCAGCTCCAGCTTCTTTTGCAGCATCAGCTTGATCTCCATCAGCAAAAACAGCAACAGAAACTTGTTTACCTAAGCTATTAGGTAGTGTAACTGCTCCTCTAACATTTTGATCTGACTTATTAGGATCTACTCCAAGTCTTATTGAAATATCTACAGATTCTTCAAATTTATCTGACTTAACTGATTTAAATATTTCCATAGCCTCTGAAACTGAATATGTCTTCTCAGTATCAAGATTCTCAGCTAGTACTTTTTGTTTTTTAGTTAATTTACTCACAGCTCTACATCAACTCCCATACTTCTTGCGGTACCAGCAATAATTAATACTGCTGCATCCATATCATTTGAATTTAGATCAGGCTCTTTAGCATTAGCTATATCTTCTAACTGTGATCTGGTTAATTTTCCAACTTTTTCTCTATTTGGCTCGCCACTTCCCTTTGGAATACCAAGAGCCTTTCTAATTAGAACTGCAGCTGGAGGAGACTTTACAATAAACGTGAAGGATTTATCTTCATATACTGAAATGACTACTGGAAGAGGTAAACCCTTCTCAGCATTTTGTGTTTCTGCATTAAATGCGTTACAGAAATCCATGATATTTACACCCACCTGGCCAAGAGCTGGGCCTACTGGAGGACTCGGATTAGCTGCTCCTGCTGGAATTTGTAATTTTAAAATATTTACTACTTTTTTTGCCATTATGTTTTCTCTATTTGAATGAACCCTAGCTCAACTGGTGTTGCTCTACCTAAAATTTGAACTGATACCTTAACAATATTCCTTTCGTAGTCGACAAACTCAACAACTCCATTAAAGTCATTGAATGGCCCATCACAGACCCTTACAACTTCACCTGGTTCATATAATGTTTTCGGAGCCGGAGCATCTTCACCAACTTCAATTCTATTAATTATATTATTTACATCATCTTCAGATATAGGCAAAGGTCTATCTTTAGTACCTCCCACAAAACCTGAAACTCTTGGTGTAGATTGAACTAACTGCCAAGAATCATCTTCTAGAAGCATCTGTATTAATATATAACCTGGGAAGAATTTTCTTTCAGTTGTTTTTTTTGCACCGCCCTTTAGCTCAACAATCTGTTCAGTTGGTATTAAAATTTCGCCAAATTTCTCAGACAAGTTATTAAGCTCAATCTTTTCTTCTAAAGCTATTTTTACTTTTTGCTCATAGCCTGAATAAGCTTGAATTACATACCATTCCATAATATTAACCCAGTACCAATTTAGTTAAGAAACTTAATAGACTTTCCAAACCCCAGAAAAATATGACCAGAAGAACAATGGAAACAAATACAACAAGGAATGTTTGGGTTGTTTCTAATCTAGTAGGCCAAACAACCTTTCTTATTTCTGTCCTAGACTCTCTCATCAGCTTAATGGAATTAGATCCAAAAGATGTTGTTGCTAAGACAACTAACCCAAGAATAAATAAGAAAACTACTCCAAGCACTCTGTACAAAAAAGCGACTTCTACAAAATAGCTATTAGCAATCACAGCAGAGCTAAATATAGCTAATGATATTAACCATTTTACTTTATCTAGTGTTTTTGAAGCTGTTCCTTTACTCATAAAATTCCTTATTCACCAGTAATAATTAATTGGCAGGCCAGGAGGGTCTCGAACCCACAACCCCCGGTTTTGGAGACCGGTACTCTACCAATTGAGCTACTGGCCTAAAACATATTTTCATATTATTAAAGACAAGTAAGCCGAGACACTAGGCCTCGGCTTTGATCGTCAATTTTTCTACTCAATAATTTTTGCTACTACGCCAGCACCAACAGTTCTTCCACCTTCTCTAATCGCAAACTTAAGACCTTCATCCATAGCGATAGGGGCAATAAGTGTAACCACCATTTTAATATTGTCACCAGGCATAACCATTTCAACTCCATCAGGAAGTTCGCATGCTCCAGTCACATCAGTTGTTCTGAAATAGAATTGTGGTCTATAGTTGCTGAAGAATGGTGTATGTCTTCCACCTTCTTCTTTACTTAACACATATATTTCAGCTTCGAATTTAGTATGAGGTAGAATTGCTCCAGGTTTTGATAAAACCTGTCCTCTCTCAACAGCTTCTCTATCGATACCTCTTAGTAAGATACCGCAGTTCTCACCTGCTCTACCTTCGTCAAGAGATTTTCTAAACATTTCAACACCTGTACAAGTTGTTTGAGTTGTATCTTTAATACCAACAATTTCTAAGGCATCACCAGTATTTACAACACCTGTTTCGATTCTACCTGTTACAACAGTTCCTCTACCTGAGATAGTGAAAACATCCTCGATAGGCATTAAGAAAGCTCCATCAACTGGTCTTTCTGGCTCTGGTACATATGAATCTAATGTTTCGATTAATTTAGTGACAGCAGGGACACCGATATCTGAAGTGTCTCCCTCTAATGCTTTTAATGCACTTCCAACGATGATCGGCGTATCGTCACCTGGAAAGTCATATTCATTTAAAAGCTCTCTTATTTCTAGCTCTACTAGTTCTTGTAATTCTGGATCATCAACTTGGTCTGCTTTGTTCATGAAAACAACAATATATGGAACGCCAACTTGTCTAGCAAGAAGAATGTGCTCTCTTGTTTGAGGCATTGGCCCATCTGCTGCACTTACTACAAGTATAGCTCCATCCATCTGAGCAGCACCAGTAATCATATTTTTAACGTAATCTGCGTGACCTGGACAATCAACGTGAGCGTAATGACGTGCTGTTGAAACGTACTCAACGTGAGAAGTAGCAATTGTAATTCCTCTTTCTCTCTCTTCTGGAGCATTATCAATATTAGCAAAGTCTACAGCGTCTCCGCCAAATACTTCTGCTGCAACTTTTGTTAAAGCAGCTGTTAGTGTTGTTTTACCATGGTCAACGTGACCAACTGTCCCAACGTTTACGTGGGGTAAGGTTCTTTCGAATTTTTCTCTAGCCATTTTTTTACGCCTCTCTGAAATTAATATTTTTTTTATAAAAATTGGAGCTCATAACCGGACTTGAACCGGTGACCTCTTACTTACCAAGCAAGTGCTCTACCGCTGAGCTATATGAGCCCGAGATAAGCATCCTATTTTTAAGGTGGCGTATTATCCCTTTAAAAATTGATAAACTCAACCTTTTTGCAATATAATTTTACAGATTTTTTTTAGGATGAAATATAAAGAAATTATAATGGTGGAGAGGGTAGGATTCGAACCTACGTAGCCGAAGCGGCAGATTTACAGTCTGCTGGTATTAACCACTCACCCACCTCTCCATTTCAAGGAGACTATTTTTGTTCTAGAATGCATTTAAGTCAACTAATTTTTTTACATTGAGCAAATTAGATCTAAGTATTATAAAAAAAAATATTCCATTAGATGAGGTAGACATAGAAATATTTGATGAAATAGATTCAACAAATGAGGAGTGTAAAAGAAGTATTAGCAACAAAATACTGTCTGTTAAAATTGCTAACAAACAAACAAAAGGAAGAGGTAGAAGAGGCAAGAATTGGTCTAGCCCAAATACTGGCAATATATATATGTCAATTGCTATAAAAAACTTTGAAACTGATTTCCCATTAAGCTTGTCTGCAGGTGTTATTTCTTATGAAGCCATTAGGTCAATTTCAAAAAATGATCAACTTGGATTGAAGTGGCCAAATGATATTATTTTTAATAGCAAGAAAGTTGGAGGGATTTTAGTTGAACAAGAGATACTTGGAAAAGATATCTTAAGTATTACTGGAATTGGTATAAATATTAATTTGCCACATAGGGAAGCTTGGTGGGGTGATCTTTCTGAGCTTGATGCTGAGCTAAAAAGAGAAGAAATTATTAATCAAATAATTCTAGGTTTCATTAATTTTAAAAATGATAATATTGACATGAAAAAAAAGTGGGAGAGCTCTTGTATGCATTTACAAAAAAAAATAAAAATTATTCAAGATGGTAATATTGTTGATGAGGGAACTTTTATCGGAATAAATAAAGATGGTAGCTTGCTTCTTCAAGGCATAGATGATTTAAAAACATACCATTTTGGTGAAATATCAATATTAGGGGTTTACTGATGATTCATTTTTTAAAGAATATAAATTTGGATGTCGATATTCCCAAAGGATATAAAGAGATAATTTTAGGAGCTGGATGTTTTTGGGGAGTAGAAAGAAAATTTTGGGATTTAGATGGTGTCTATTTAACTTCAGTTGGATATTGTGGAGGTGAATTAAATAACCCATCCTATGAAGAGGTTTGTAAAGGACAGTCAAATCATGCTGAGGTTATTAAAATTTACTATGATCCAAATGTAATTACATTGACGGATTTATTGGTTGTATTTTGGGAGTGTCATGATCCCACTCAAGGGATGAGGCAGGGGAATGATATTGGAACCCAATATAGATCTTTTATAAATTGTTTGCATAATGAAGATCTTAAAATAATAAATGATTCTAAAATTAAGTATCAGTCTATTTTAATTCAAAACGGTTACAGTGAAATTACCACCGAAATAGTTGAAAATAAAAGTTATTTCATAGCTGAAGAATATCATCAGCAATACCTAGCTAAAAATCCAAATGGTTATTGCGGGATTGGGGGCACAAATTGCCCTTTCCCAAAATAATTATTTGTATATAATACCTATCTTCGCCACCTTAGCTCAGTTGGCTAGAGCAGTTGATTTGTAATCATCAGGTCGTCAGTTCGACTCTGACAGGTGGCTCCAAATACCAAAACCCATCTTTATGATGGGTTTTTTTATCTATATGTATTTGGCTTATCTAAATTCTTTATATATCTATCTCTTAGTCTTAGTGATCTGGTCATTAAACTTGTATCAACGCCATTTATAAAAACTTTTTCCGGGATGCTAGAGGGTTCAAGAGGATCACTGGACCATATGATCAGATCAGCTGATGCTCCTTTCTTCAATACTCCCTTTGAGCTAATACCAAAAGCATTAGAAAAGTTACTTGTTAATGCCTTGATTGCTCCTGCGTATGACATGCCATTTGCAACAGCCACTCCTGCGCCCTGTCTAATAAGATGATAGTTATGATCACGAGGTGCATTAAACATTAAGGATATTCCAGCCTGTTCAAGTCTTGCAGATGCATTAATATTTGATGCAAGTTCATCAAATGAATTTGGAATATTATTGATAGGATTAACTATAAGGGGTATTTTATTTTCAGCTATTTGACTTGAAACTAGAGTAGCTTCTTGGGCGCCCATAATAATTAGATTTAAATCATACTTCTTCTTTAATTTTATTAATTTAAGAATATCTGATGCTCTATTAGATTCTATAATTAGCGGTAGCCTTTCATTGGCAAGTTTGTATAAAGCTTTCATATCGCGAACATGAAGGTCTAGGTAGTCAACTAAAGGTATGTCATTCATAAAAGTTATTATTTCTGAATCTGACTTGATCGTATTTGAATCGATAGAAAATGCTAAATCTAATATATCTTCCATTAAGGCAAATGTTTCAGCTCTTGATTTGGATGAGCTTCCTCCAACTCTTCCAATCATCACCATATCTTTTTTTCCAGAAATATTAAGCTCACTATTTAGGTCAAAAAAAGAGCCTAAGCCACCAATTGGACTTGACGAATATTTTGGAAGTGATAATGCAGAAGTTATTCCATTTGCCCTATTCCAAGGAATTAATGTCGAGTTTGGATTAAACGCATCAAATATAGAGAATCCAATATTATATATTTTAGGCGAGTCATCTCTTGTAACGCTAAGAGCTCCAATTTCTACAATTCCTATTTCTGTATCTGAAGCAATAAAACCAGGTGTAACTATTCTGCCATTCGCGTTAATAATTTTTTCAGCATCAAACATATCATCTGAGATGCTTTGTATTTTACCGCTTTTTATTAAAATATTTCCAACAAATGGTTTGTCTGATTTGCCGTCATAAATATTAGCATTTGTAATAAGTATTTCATTTGCATGCGCAATTTGGTTGAATAGGATTAAACAAAAACTAACATATATTTTAAAAAATTTTGAGCTTTTCATTATTCATCTATCCTGTTTTTTGCTGGGTTTAATATGCCTATATCAAAATCTGAAGCAGGTTCAAAACCTGAATCTCTGTCATACGCAAGAGCTCCATCTATGTAAACTTTTTCAGCGAGCGAGTAAACACTAAATGGGTTTTCGCTCCATAAAACCACATCTGCATTTTTTCCAACTTTAATAGATCCTGTTTCATCATAAATGCCTGCTGCTTTAGCAGGATTACTTGTTATCCATTTCATTGCTCTTGCTTGGCTTATATCAAACCCTGCTCTGACTCCTGCAGCTAAGGCTTTTGAAGCTTCTTGATTTAGATGTTGAATGCCGATCTCACTATCAGAGTGAACGATGGCACAGCCAGTTCCATTTCTGGCTTGATCTACAATTGCTATATTGGATTGAACCATATCATAAGCCTCATGTTTGAAGCCCCACCAATCTGCCCAGAGTGCTGCACATATATTATTGTCAGCCAATAAATCAGCTATTTTATATGCCTCAACTGCATGATGAAAGGCTGTTATTTTATAACCAAATTCATTAGCTATATCTATCATCATGGCCATTTCCTCTGCTCTGTAACAATGGTTATGAACTAGGATATCTCCCCTTAAGACTCCTGCTAATGTTTCGAGCTCTAGGTCTCTCTGAGGCTTGTACCCCATTTCTTTTGCTTCTTTAGATTTATTTTCGTACTCATCTAACTTGCTTAAATATCCAGATGCTTTAATCCAAGATTTTCTATACCCAGCAACATTACCCATCCTAGTTGAGGGTGCTTGGCCCCTATTGCCATAAACTCTTTTTGGATTTTCACCACAAGCCATTTTTAAAGAATGTGGTGCTCCTGGAAATTTCATTGAATTAATTGTATTCCGCTGAATATTTTTTGCTGTCACCCCCCTGCCGCCAATTAAATTGGCAGAGCCCGGCAAAACATGAAATGAAGTTACCCCGCCTTTTAGTGCAAGAGCAAATTGTGGGTCTTGGACCCATATTGAATGCTCTGCCCAAACATCAGCAGTTACAGGGCTTGTGGATTCATTTCCATCAGAGCTCGTTGTTACAGATGGTGCTGGGTAAACACCCATATGAGAGTGAATATCAATTATGCCTGGTGTTACCCATTTATTAGTTGCATCTACAACTTCTAAATCCATAGAGCGCGGCAAGTCTTTTCCTATGGCTACGATCTTCCCATCTTGCAAAATAATATCTGTATTTAGAAACTTGTTGCCATCGCCATCAAAAATATTTCCATTTTTAAGAAGAACATTGGAATGTGGCATTGGAGCGTATGTTGATTTAAAGGCGCTGTTTTGTGATACCGCAGATATTGAAATAAATAAAGCTAAAAAAAGGCTAAAAATATTGTTAATGTATAAAATTTTCATATAAATAGTATATGTTCTTAGATCTTGAAAATAAATACCATATAATCTTGATAGTTCCTACTTATTTCTCATTTAAGCAATATGGATAAAATAATAAATAAACTGAAAACTGACATAGTCGAAATAACTTTTAAATCACTTAAAAGCCAAAGAGAGATAACTGAGAAATGCACTTTGCTGCCTTCAGAAATTCCAAATAATTTTTCAGTTAAGCAAAGCAATGACTCTGATTCAATCCTTTGTTATCTGGTTGATCAAAAAAGATGGGAAGATATTAATAAAAAAACTATAATAAGTTATAAATGATGTATTCGATATAAATGAAATCATATCAAGTCACAGGAAATGGTTTGCCTCTTGAAGAGGTAATTTCTGATAAACCAACTCCAAAGGGCAAAGAAGTCTTAATTAAAACTATCGCTTGTGGAGTATGCCACTCTGATGTTCATATTCATGATGGTTACTTTGATGTTGGGAATGATAAAAAAATGGCATCTCGCCTCGTTCAGCCTCTGGCAATGGGTCATGAAATATATGGTGAACTTGTTGAAACTGGTGAAGATGTTCATGGCGTTGAAATAGGTAAAAAATATGTTGTTTACCCATGGATTGGTTGTGGCGACTGTAAAGAATGTGAAAATGATATGGAGCATTATTGTGGTCCATTTACAGCACAGAATTTAGGCGTCTCTGTGAATGGAGGTCATGCAGAATATGTTTTGGTAAAGGATGCAAGATACCTTTTTGACGCTGGCGACACCCCTGAAGAGTTAGCTGGAAGTTATGCCTGTAGAGGGCTTACCGCATACAGCGCTCTTAAAAAAGCTGATTTGAAATCAGGGCAAAACAATCTTGTTATAATTGGTGCTGGAGGACTGGGCCTTTTAGCTCTCAAAATAGCTAAAGCTGCTTTTAACATTCAACCTATAGTAGTTGATATTGATGATCAAAAACTACAAGCAGCAAAAAAAGCTGGTGCTAGAGAAGTTATAAATTCAAAAAATGAGGGAGCCTCAGAAAAAATCATAGAGTTAACAAATGGGTCAGCTGGAGCAGTCATTGATTTTGTTGGGTCTGAATCATCAGTAAATTTTGGTTACAAACTTTTTGGATTCACTAAGGGTGGACAATATATTCTTGTAGGCCTGCTTGGTGGTCAGTTTAATCTCCAACTCCCATTACATACATTTACTGCAAGAACAATTTCCGGAACATATGTGGGAAGTTTAAAAGAGATGGGAGAATTGATGGAATTAGTAAGATCTGGAAAAATTGACCCTGTGCAAGTTGAGTCTAGACATATATCTCAAGCAACTGATACACTACGTGACCTTAAAAATGGTGATATACCTGGAATGGTATGTTTAAAGCATTAACATTTATAGATGAAGAGATACAAAAATAATATATTAGTTTTAGCAGTAGGTTTGCTATTTGTTACTTCTATATCTGCTGATTCTTTAATCCATGATCATTTTCATGAAAGTGATAAATTAATAAGCTGTGATTACTTTGAAAATAAGACCGTTGATGTCCCAAATTTAATCTCAGTCCAATTACAAAGATTTTTTTCCATAAAAATTTCTATAGAGCCTGGTAAAAGCCTTGCTCTCTCTTTCTCTCGAATTTTTAACTCAAGGGCTCCACCAATAATTTAATTTTAATTTTTTTAATTTTAATTTTAATTTTAATTTTAATTTTAATTTTTTTTAGGAGTTCATA